>Ga0247843_1000007_pt1 | contig 473376 bp, 449 predicted proteins | sample LaCruzMarch2017__FD_192420 | JGI IMG/M metagenome (GOLD analysis project Ga0247843, IMG submission 192420) | Freshwater microbial communities from meromictic Lake La Cruz, Castile-La Mancha, Spain - LaCruzMarch2017_8m | ecosystem: Environmental > Aquatic > Freshwater > Lake | place: Spain... | reverse complement strand
GGGCTTATCGAAAAAAAACTAGGCGGGCCCAAAAGGGCGGCGGTCCAGCTCCGGGCCGGCTAGGCAGCCGGTCCCGGTCCGCCGACGTTCCGGCCGAAAAGGTCCGGATTCAGACCGGCTTGCACATTTCCGGGCGTACCGTACTTTGTAGCCGCGCTCATTTGCGCCTTCACGTACTTGCTGTTGGATTGGAAAGGCCTTGCCGTTGTTTTTGGCGTAAAAACAAGCAAGGACTAGAGGTTTAAAAAGTGGCGCACCCAACTGGGATCGAACCAATAACCTTCAGATTCGTAGTCTGACGCTCTATCCAATTGAGCTATGGGTGCGCTCCAAAGGAGCCTTCTCCATAGGCCCTGACGCAGTGGCTTTCAAGACCTTTTGGTACGGAAGAATTCTTTAAGAATTTCGGTGCATTCCACACCTCTCACCCCGGACATGACCTCGATTCGATGATTGAGACGGGGGTCCGCGTGCACCGTGTAAAGGGAACCCGTCGCTCCTGCTTTAGGGTCGGAAGCCCCATAAATGAGGCGGTCGATGCGGGACAGGGACAAGGCCCCGGCGCACATCACGCACGGCTCAAGCGTTACCACGAGAGTGCAACCCGTAAGCCGCCAGCTCCCCTGTTTCTTGGCCGCCCTCTGAAGTGCAAGCACTTCTGCATGAGCCGTGGGATCCTGCAATATTTCGCGCTCATTGTGGGCCTCGGCAATGACCTTGCCGTCGATATCCAGGACCAGTGCTCCAATGGGCACATCGCCTTTGTCGCCCGCAAGCTTCGCAAGCTCGAGAGCCCGGTCCATGTAGGTCGTCCAATCGCGATCCGAGCGAGAGATCTTAGGCTTCACTTCTTCAAGGGCTCCAGAACTGTCATGTCGCCCATATAAGGACGCAAGGCTCTTGGCACCTCAATAGATCCGTCCGCACGTTGATAATTCTCAACGACGGCTACGAGCGTGCGACCGATGGCTAAGCCGGAGCCGTTGAGTGTATGCGCAAACTGCGTGCCCTTTCCGCCTCTGCCCTTAAAGCGGATCTTCGCTCGGCGTGCCTGAAAATCTCCGAAATTGGAGCAAGAAGAAATTTCTCGGTAACAACCTCGTTGATTCCCCGCACTTTCAAAGACCGATCCGGGAAGCCAAACCTCGATGTCATAGGTTTTACGCGAGCCGAAACCCATGTCACCAGTACAAAGAAGTACGGTCCGGTAAGGGATCTCAAGCGCCTGCAGAACCGCCTCCGCATCCTTTGTCAGTGCTTCAAGTTCTTCCAAACTTGTGTCAGGGTGTGAGAACTTCACCAGCTCTACCTTGTGAAACTGATGTTGGCGGATAAGACCCTTGGTGTCTTTTCCGTAGGAACCCGCTTCCGATCGGAAACACGGGGAGAAGGCCATAAACTTAATCGGAAGGTCTTCCTCCGCCAACACTTCGTCGGCGAAGAAATTCGTCACCGGAACTTCGGCGGTGGGAATCAAGTACTTGTCGTGACCCTCCAAGTGAAACACGTCTTCGACAAACTTCGGGAACTGACCCGTACCGAAAAACGCTGCGGAGTTAGCCATATAGGGAGGAACGATCTCCTGGTAGCCCTTCGCTCGATGTAAATCGAGCATGAAGTTGATAAGTGCGCGCTCCATCCGGGCGAGTCCGTCGCGAAGAAAAACAAAGCGTGCTCCGCTAATCTTTGCGGCACGCGCGAAGTCTATAAGTCCCGTCTTTTCGCCGATCTCATCGTGGCTTCGAGGCTCGAAGTCGAAGGTGCGTTTCTCGCCCCATTCTCGCACCACCACGTTGTCGGACAAGGTGGCGCCCACCGGCACCGATTCATGGGGCCAATTGGGTATGACCTCCAAAACCTTGTCGAAGCGCGCTTCCGTTTGACCGAGTGTTTTTTCGATTTCTTCAATGCGCGAACCAATTCTCTTGCCTTGCTCGATAAGCGTCTGAGCCTCGGCCTTTTTTCCAGCCTTCATAAGCTTGGAGACCTCTTCTGAGGTCTTGTTGCGCTCGGCCTTAAGTGCGTCGGCCTCCGTTTGTGTTTTCACGCGCTCTTTGGAGAGCTCTTCGATGTCACTGAACAGTCCCGCAACCTCGGTGGCGGGCATGCCACGATTCTCGAAGGCCTTCAGGAAGTCTTCCTTGTTTTGTACTATTCGGCGCCAATCCAACATAGGATCTCCTATCGTCCCTCATAGGGGGGCTGAGAGAGTTTCTGACGAATGAGGTTCGCATCATCCGCTTGGGGAAGCAACGTGAGATACCGCTCAAAGGCCTTCCGAGCAGGATCAAGCATGCCCTGCTTGTCAAAAATGAGACCTAGAATTCGTTGTGGCTCCGGCAACGTGGGATCCGTGGCTGCGGCGTTTCCTGCGGCGTTGCGCGCTTGGTCGAGCTCTCCCATCGCTAGATAGGCCTGGGACAACCGAGTAAGGACCCGGGCGTCTCCCTGAAAGTCTTCCTTGAAGAGCTGGAAGATCTTCGGAACTTCTTGGGGCGCATTGATCTGGAGCATGAACTCGGCGGCCTCGATAAAGCTTGTCACTACGGTCGGTCGTTCTTCGATCTCCCGACGGTACATGCGGGTCGCGTCTTCGAGATTTCCAGCCTTCACGTAGGCCCGGGCGGCCATCAGCCAAACTTCGGGGTAGGTACTCTCTGCTTGGGCAGCGGTAAAGTAATTCTCTGCAGCATCCTTCCATTTGCGCTGTGTTTCGAAAATGCGAGCGATGCGCACCCAGCCCTCGGCCGAATCCGGACGGTCGCGGCTGGCACTTTGAAAGAAAGCGACGGCGAGATCCTCGTTTCGGTTTTTTTGATAGAGCTCACCCAGTTTAACGCGCAGCTCATAAGAACGTGGAAAGCGTCCCAGAACTTCACGAGCGGTTTGAATCGCATCCGATCGAAGACCGGCGTTGTCTTGCGCCGTAATGAGCTCGATCTGAAGGGGAATACTGTCGGGATCACGATCGGTCATCTTTTTTAGGTCAGCAAGTGCCCCTGACACGTCTACTCCAGCAAGCACTCGACATCGGTAAAAAAGGAGATCGGCGCGGAAACGGAGTTCTCCTTCGGCGTGATTCTTCGCAAAGGCGGAGGAACGAAGGCATTCGACATTTTTTCCCTGCTCCAAGTGATAAAGGGCGAAAAAGTAGTGGCCCCAACCGTCGTTAGGAACCGTTTTGAGGTATCCCTGAAAACCATTTCGAGCGTTGTCGCTTTCGCGTGCGATCATCTGGACGAGACTCATAAACTTATCCGCCTCCGGGGTCTCAAGAGCCAAGGCCTTGAGTTGATCGTAGGCATGGAGGGCTTCGTCGAACCGGTACTGGCTCGCGTAGGACCAAACGAGTCCTCCAAGTGCCAATGAGTTCTTCGAATCGACCTTGAGAGCGCGCTCGAAAAGGTTCACTGCGCGCGACCAGTTCCCCTCAAAGGCCCAATGATAAGCGGCAGACGTGAGTGCCACGGACCCCGCAGGCAACACAAAGCCGAGAACCTGTAGTTGAGCAAGATCGCTGGGTATAACGACTCCGGCGGCCAAGCGAGTGAGCACGTCTTGCGCGAGCACGTTTAAGTCCAGGCCTTCTTGTCCGAAGTCCCACCACTCGCCACGAAGTTGGGGCGAATCCACGTCGCCGCGTCGAATGAGGTTGCGATTTCCGAGGGCACGCTCCGTGGTCGCCTGACGGCCGAAGGCGGAAAGAAACTCGGCAAACTGTTCCCAGTAAACTGCTTGCACGGAAACTGGGTAGAGACTTAGCGTAGCAAGTCCCGTCACAAAAAACTTCTGGGCCACTTGAACTCGATCGGACGCAAGACGCCAATTGGCCTGTGCGGACACGAACCATAGATGATAGTTAAAGGGATCCTCGCTTGCGATTTGCGGCAGGAGCGTAGCCACCCGCGAGTCCCTATCTACAAAAGAAGAACGGAGTTTACTCGTCAGTTCAAGCCAGCTGGTTTGGTACTCCCCTCCCGGAGAAAGCATCTGACCTCGCCCACCGGCAGCCCAGAAACTCATCCAAGATGATTCTTCCGCTAACCACCGACCAATTTCAAAGGAGGGCGCTTTCTGAAACTGAGTCTGAGCAATTGACCATTCACCCTTCGTAAAAGCGATCGTTCCCTCGAAGAGCGCCGTCACTTCCCCTGAAAGGAGCTTCCGCTCCGCAAGGTCACGATAGATCGCTTCACCAGAACGAAAGAGCGATTGTCCCTCCTCACTTCGCAATCCCTGTAAGGTGGAGCCCATCCACAGAAGACTCCAGGCCCAACGCGCCCAATGCGCCGTGGTGGCCTTCACCTGAGCACTGTCGACCTTCATAAGGTCCTTGAGATCTTGCCCCCAGGTGAGGGCACCGAAGCGATTCGGAAACTTCCAATCATTTGCAGGTTCAAGCGAGGAGGGAAGAGCTGGCACCGTCACTTCGACCCCGTCCATCAATAGCGCCAGAGGCTTTCCGTAAAGAAGTCCGCCCGAAAGACGCATTCCCACAACGCGCGACTCTGGGTCCGAAGTCCTCTGGTCTTGTAGGTAAATAGCCACGAGCAGAATCAAGAGTGCCGTTATCACTGCAAGAAGGCGCCTCCTAGGATGTGTCTGAGAGGGGGACACGATCACGGGAGGAGTTGGTGAGAGATCGGACGGATGAGCTCTGTGGGGCGGAGAAGGTGATGGAGACGGTAGAGTTTCTAGGTCGATAGGTCTTCCGAATTTTTCCGAGGCTTCCCGTCTAGCTGCTGATCTCCGACTCGCCTTTTTGCCTTCGGGCTGAACGGGTAATTGACCACTCACTCTCGTCTTGTCATCGCTACCGACCCCCTTGTGATCGGCGACACCAATAGACTTCGCCCCGGGAGCCTTTACATTAAACAGAACTTCTTGCAGCACATCGTAAAACTCTGTGTCCGAGCTGATGGGTCTCCATGCCGTTTCACCTTCAAAGAGGATGAGTTCTTCGCCGTTGACCTTCTTGGCCCGAATAAAAGAATCGATCTCCGTCCTGAGATAAGGACCGTAGATCTTGCCTGACGACATTTGGATCTGGACTCTTCGTTGGGAAGAGATCGTAGTGGCCTTAGTGCCCCGTCCGAAACGCGTGTCGTCTTCTCCCATCCGTCTACCTAACGAGCAAAGGTCTCCGCCAGCGACATCCACTGAGTAAAGCGACTGAAACCGAAGAGGAGAGCCAAACTCAACAACGATGCCAGTGCGGCAGCCAAGAAGGCCGAACGACCCCCCGCAAACTTGCGTAAACTACTGACGGAGGCCCCCTCTGCGGCCAGAACAGGAACAAAAATTCTAAGGTAATAGGCCAAGCCGATGAGTGTCCCTACGCAAAGAAACACGGGACCAAGAATCGATCCGTGAGACCAAAGGGCCTTGAGAACCAAATACTTCCCAAGGAAACCAGGTAGTGGAGGGAGACCCGCGATCGAAAAAACGGCAATCCCAAAGAGTATGATCGCTAAAGGTGAGAGTCCCCCAAAGAGGATCCCCACGTCGCGTACCGGAACGTCTTCGTGGGCGGGGCGTCCAGAAGCACGCAAGGCGTACTCCACCAGACCCAGTGCCGCGATCAGTGAAAGTCCGTAAAGCGAAAGAGAGGTGATCATCGCCGAAACGCCACCAGCCCCAATCGAAAGCGCTAGGGCGGCATATCCAGCGTTCGCAATTCCGGAGTATGCGAACATGCGCCGTATGTGAGTCTGGGCGGCGGCCATCAAATTCCCAACGATGATCGTCGCCACAGCCAAGGCCTCGATTGAGACACGCAAAGAAAGGAACGCGAAGGCACCGCATCGATCGAGGGCCACGGCTGTCGCCGCAAAGACCGAAACCTTCGTCGCGGTTCCAAGAAAAGCCGCAACGCCGGTAGGACATGCTTGATAGACGTCAGCTGCCCACATGTGAAAAGGGACGAGTGAGGCCTTAAACAAAAGACTCGCGAGCACCAACGAGAATCCCGCTAGCGCTAAACCACGCCCTACGGGGCTTGCGCCTTCGCTGAGTTCGCGAATTCGAGCAAAGTCAAAACTGCCTGAGTATCCGTACAAGAGCGTCATGCCCATCAAAAGCAGGGCCGATGCGAACGCTCCCATAAGGAGATACTTCAAACCGGCCTGCAGGCTCTTTTCTCGATGAGTATCGAGTGCAGCTAACACGAACGCAGGGATCGAAAGTGTTTCGAGGGCCACGAAAAAGGAAACCCAGTCGCGAGCCCCGGGCAAAAGCGTCATACCTAGAACGGCGGTGAGTACGAGTAGAAGCCACTCGGGATGATCGCCCTTCTCGGTACTTTCGGTAAAGAGCGTCGCGAGTAAGGCGAGTACCGAAACCGACGCTCCCGCAAGACGCGTCAACGCGTTAACTTCAAAAGAGGTACCGAAAATCGATTGTGCCGGAGCACGAAGATCCCACAGGAGTCCGCAAATGAAAGGAACTAAGACAACTAACGAAAGCAGTCGGAGTGATACGCGCCCGACGCGCAATCCTGCCGCGATGGTGGCAAACGCCAAACCGCAACTCAGCCAAAGGAATGGCAATAGCGACCGCCATTGCCCGGAGTTGAGATTAAAGACGGATGAGTCAAAGAATACTTCCACCACTTACCTCAGCATCATCAAAACCGCGCGCACGCTGTTTTCGGACTGTTGGAGGAGACTGTTGGCACCAAAGCCAAGCCACAACATACCCAGCACCAGAGGCAGCACGGCAAGCCACTCGTTCCATTTCAACGCTACGGGATGACTACGGACGAGATAGGACTCGGTTCCAAAAAACACATTACGCACCAGTCCCAGCATATAAATCGCGCCGAGTAAGACGCCTAGCGAAGCAGTCATCGCAATCCAGGGGGAAGAAGCGAAGGTACCCGTAAGCACCAGAAACTCCCCTACAAAACCAGGTAAACCCGGCAGACCGATGCTTGCGAAGACAGCGAGTAGAAAAATCGTGGAAACCCATGCGTGATTCTTCGCAAATCCGCCGTATTCCGAAATTTCTCGGCTGTGAGTCCGATCGTAGATCATGCCAAACAAAAGGAACATCGCGCCCGTGCTAAGCCCGTGAGCAATGTTTTGGAACATCGCGCCTTGGAGAGCTTCTGCTCGCATTGCGAACAATCCGAGTACCATAAATCCCAAGTGTGCGACGGATGAGTACGCGATCAGTCGCTTGATGTCCTTTTGTGCCCAGGCCCCAAAGCTTCCGAGCACGATCCCTGCGCAGCCTAGGACGAGCATCACCGGAGCCGCGGCCATGGCGGCCTCGGGAAAGAGCGGCAGGCACCAGCGCGCGATCCCGTAGACTCCAAGCTTCAGCAACACGCCCGCCAAAATCACCGAGCCTCCCGTGGGAGCCTCGGTGTGTGCATCCGGTAACCAGGTATGGAAAGGCCAAACCGGCACTTTGACTACGAATGCGGCGAGGAATCCCAGAAAAACCAAGCCTTGAACCGAAAACCAACCTGAAAAAGGAAGGGTAGCTTTGCTGAGGTCATGCCAGCCGAGACTCGCAACGTCGCCTCTCCCGGCCAGTACCACGATCGCCAACAGGAGTAAGAGCGAACCCCCCATCGTCATCGCGAAGAACTTGAGAGCCGCGTACACGCGGTTCTTCGAGCCCCACTTGCCGATGAGAAAATACATCGGGATAAGCATGAATTCCCAAAAAATGTAGAAGGCCAAGGCATCCGCTGCCAGGAGTGAACCAACAGATGCCCCGTTGAGAACAGAAAAGAGGCCTAGATAGCTAGAACTCAACTTCTCTTTTCCAAGGGAATAGAGCGCAAGGCATAGCGACAGCACCACGTTTAGCACCAGGAGCGGCAAATTGAGCCCGTCGACTCCGAGTGCCAGCGACGACTTCAGCTGAGGAAGCCAGTTCCAAGTATAGGCAATCGGAAAAACTTCGGTCGTCACGGAGGAATGCATTTCAATCACAGGGAAAAGCAGCGCCAGCCAGATCCCTTGAAACGCAAGGTTGGTCCATTGTGCCCAGTGCGTCTTCTTACCAAAGAAGAAGAGCAACAACCCCGAAGCAAAGGGCCAAAGTAGAAAAACGAGCAGGTTCATCCGAAGAAGCCTTTCGCGAGCAAGACAAGGAGAGCGCTACCGATGGCTAGATACCAAACGTAGGTTTGCAAGCTTCCTGTGTGAAAGAGTGCCAGAACTTGTCCTGACACACGCACGCTGTCTCGAAAGACGTGCAAAGTGCCGTTGATGAATCCGACATCGACGAGGCGAGTATAGACTCCGGCAAGCCAACGTAACGGTTTGAGAAGGATAAAACCGTAAATTTCGTCGACATAAAATCTCTGCTCCGAGGCCCGTAGAATGCCCGTGTAAATAGGCGCCGTCTTGCCATGACTGCGGTATTTGCGGAACGAGACCCAAGCAACCAACAAGGAAAGAATCGAGGCCACAAGCATCAGCAACCATTCCGTGACGTGTTGCATCTCGCTGTGTACAGGCATCTGGGCGCCGTACCAGCTCGCTTTCATCCACTCAGACATCAACTCTGGACCATGGAAGACCACAGGGGTTTCAATCCAACCAATAAAGACGGAGAGAAAGGCCAACATAACCAGCGGTACCCAGAGGACCGGGGTGCTCTCGTGCGCATGTTCGGCTTCCTTAGAACGCGGACTTCCCCAGAACGTGAGCGTGTAAGCGCGAAGCATGTAGAACGCCGTCAGTAGCGCCGCCCCAAGCAGCGCAAGATAGGCAGGCACGCCGTGCTCGAAGGCTTTCGCGAGGATCATATCCTTGGAAAAGAAACCGGCCGAGAGCGGGAAGCCGATGATGGCAGCGGTAGCCACGGCAAAGGTCAAGTGAGTCCGGGGCATATGCTTGCGCAGGCCACCCATCTCAAACATATCCTGCTTCTCGTGCATGCCGTGGATCACGGAGCCTGCACCCAGAAACAGCAGAGCCTTAAAGCATGCGTGCGTGAGAACGTGGAAAAGGGCGGCTGTCGGAGCTCCCACACCTAGAGCGGCAAACATGAATCCCAATTGAGACACGGTCGAATAGGCCATCACCTTTTTAATGTCGCGTTGGGTGAGGGCGATGAGCGCCGCCAGCCAGGCGGTGGCGATGCCCGTCCAAAGCACAATTTCGGTGACAAGATGCTGGCCCGCAAAAAGGGGCCACAGGCGGCAAATCACGAATATACCGGAAGTGACCATGGTCGCTGCGTGAATCAGGGCAGACACGGGCGTTGGACCCGCCATGGCATCCGGGAGCCAAACATAGAGAGGAATCTGAGCGGACTTCCCGGTCGCAGCCCAAAAAATTCCGGCCGTCACAGCGAGTAGGGCCCAAGCAGGAACCGTTCCTTGAGCCACGGCTTGAAGAATCTCTTGGATCTCAAAAGTGCCGGTCGTCACAAAGAGCACCATGAGAGCGACCAAGAAGCCGAGATCGCCGATACGGTTGGTGACGAAAGCTTTCATGCCTGCTGCGGCATTCTCGTCCTTTCCGTACCAGAAACCGATAAGAAGATAGGAACAAAGCCCAACACCTTCCCAGCCGAGGAACACCCCAACCAGGTTGGAAGAGAGAACCAGTGTGAGCATGGCCGAAAGAAAGAGATTCAAATAGCTGAAGAAGCGCCACGGAGCCGCATCATGCGACATGTAGCCCGTCGCAAAAACGTGAATCAATGTTCCGATACTGGTGATGATCATAAGCATCACGCCGGTGATAGGAGTCACCTCCAAGGAAAAATTAACCTTGAGGGCTCCTGCTTCCATCCAGACGAACCACGGATCCCTGAGCGAGACTCCTTCGCCCAGGCCCTGAGCCGAACTGAGGGCCGCCACCGCCACAACAAAAGCGCCCAGCGAAGCGAAGGTCGCGAGCCCCCCCGAGATCCAGGGATTCTTCGAGCGAATCACCAGACCGTTGAGCACTGCCCCTATAAGAGGCAAGAGGACAATCCAGCGCAGGGCTTGGGTCAGGTTCGCTTCCATCCGCTCAACCTCTCAACGACTTAAAATCTTCCAGAACGTCCGAGCCGGTCCTACGGAAGAGGGCAACGAGGAGTGACAACGCGACCGCCGCCTCAGAGGCGGCAACAAGCACGATGAACAAGACAAGCGCCGACCCATCCGCGTTGCGGTGGTAGTTTGAGAAAGTAACCAGCGCCAGGTTTACGCCGTTAAGCATGAGCTCTAAACACATCAACACGACGATCCCGGAGCGACGTGTGAGGAACCCAAATGTCCCCAGCGAAAAGAGTAGAATGGAAAGTCCCAAATGAAGCTGCATGGAACTCACGGGAGCCATCAGAAGTCTCCCCTATCGACCGAGATAGGTTTTACCGGGCGAGCCAGCACCACCACGCCTACAACGGCGGACAGCAGTAACAATCCCGTGACCTGAAAAGGAAACATGTACTTCGACAAGAAGCGCAGCGCGATCGACTTGGCTGCAGCCGCCTCGATCTCCGGATGTGAGGGCGAAAGCAGTCCAGGAAGGATCGCGTTCGCAAGCGAGAGCAGTGTAACCACCGCGGCCACAACGGCTAGGATAGTTCGCAAACCAGTACCCGGAACCTTCACGGGGAAGGGACGTAGATCGAGAAGCATCACCACGAACACGAAAAGCACTGATATAGCGCCGGCATAGATAAGGATCTGAACCGCCCCGATAAAGAACGAGCCGAGACCGAAATAGAGAGCTCCCGTCAAGAAAAGCGTCGCCATAAGTGACATGGCAGCCACAACGGGGTTGCGCACCATCACCACGACAAGAGCGGTCGCGGTCGTCAAAGTAACCAGAACCCACTGCAAAATCGAAGGAGCTTCCATCAGAGTGATCCTCCCCGCTTGAGAACGTATGTCACCAACAACGTCACGATCACATTGAGTACGCCGATCGGAAGCAGAAGCTTCCAGCCAAGATCCATGAGCTGGTCGTAGCGAAAGCGGGGGAGCGTCCACCGCACCCATACGAAAACCCACATAAAGAAGAAGACCTTGGCCACAAACGACACAAGCTGCAAGAACACGGTGGCAATCGAGGCGAGTTCAAGGCTCCAGTGAAAATGCGTTTGGAAAATCTCCCGCAGCATCGACTCCGACAAAAAGGGCACGTTGTAACCCCCCATAAAGAGGGTCACAAGAAAAGCTGAGGCGGCGTACATGGCGACGTACTCACCCAAAAAGAAGAGTGCAAACTTCAACCCGGAGTACTCCGTGTGGTAGCCGGCCACGAGCTCCGACTCCCCCTCCGGTAAGTCGAACGGGAGTCGGTTGGTTTCTGCGAACGACGAAATCCAAAGAGTCAAAAAACAGATGGGTTGCAGAAGTGCACCCCAGAGGGGCAGCTTCGAACCGGCTTCCTGAAGTCGTACGATTTCACGCAAGTCCAGAGTCCCATAGACCAACACGAGCGAGACAATCGTGATGCCGATGGCAATTTCGTAGCTGATCATCTGGGAGCTCGAGCGAAGCGCCCCCATCAATGAAAACTTATTATTCGAAGACCAGCCCGCCGTGAGCACGGAGTAAACATGTAGGCTTGTGATCGCCAGAAGAAAGAGAAGGCTCACGGGAATCGTCGAAATCTGCACGGGATACTCTTGGCCGTTCCAGTGAACGGAACCTGCCAGTGGAATCACGGCGAAAGCGAGGATTGGCGGTAAGACCGCCAGGACCGGCGCCAAGATGAACAGGGGCTTGTGGGCCTGGGCAGGAATATTCTCTTCCTTAAACACGAACTTCAACGCATCCGCCAAAGGCTGCATCATGCCGTAAGGGCCAACGCGGTTCGGGCCGCGACGACGCTGCATCCAGGCCGAACCCCAGCGCTCAACCATCAGAATCACCGGCACGCCCGTTAGTAGACCGATGCCGACAAGGGGGACAAGGGCTAGGGAGAAGTACATCGGATCCCAAATCACGAGGGATTCTTCCTTTCTCGAATTGTTGCCATGAGTGCCGCCATTTGACCGGAAACCTTGGGCAACACGGGCTGCGACTCGGAGTCAGGACGAACTACCGCTTCAAACTCGGCACGAAATTTCTTAATCATCGAAGTCACCGGCATCGCGCAAGCGTCCGAGAGAACGCAGATCGTTTTTCCGGCCATATTGTTACAGGCATCAACCACTTGATCGATGTCCTTCTTCGTGGCTTCGCCTTTTACCAAGCGCTTGAGTATCAGATAAGTCCACTTCGTGCCTTCACGACAGGGCACACACTGGCCGCAAGACTCGTGCGCGTAGAAACGGGCCGTGCGCATACAGATCTCGGGAATCGAGCGGCGATCATCAAGAACGATCACGGCACCAGAACCAAGCATTGTCCCCTTGGCTCCTAAGCTATCGAAGTCCATCTTCACATCGAACTCTTCAGCGGTCAGTAACGGCGAACTGGAGCCGCCGGGATATGCAGCCTTGAACTTCCGTCCAGGCAAGGGACCACCACAAACATCGTTGACGATCGATGCTAGGGTCGTTCCTAAAGGGAGCTCGTAATAGCCGGGGCGCTGGACGTCTCCCGAAACGGAATAGACGAAGGTTCCTGCAGCGCGAGCCGTGTTCTGCCCTAGCTTCATAAACCACTCGGCACCATTCAAAAGAATCGCTGGCACGTTGCCTAGCGTGGCGACGTTGTTAACCACCGTGGGACAACCGAAAGCACCACTGACGGCGGGAAAAGGTGGCTTCAGGCGTGGCTGGCCCCGGTCGCCCTCAAGAGATTCAATGAGCGCCGTTTCTTCGCCACAGATGTACGCACCTGCCCCCAGATGCACGGTGAGGTCGAAGTTACGACCGGAGCCAAGGATGTTCTTGCCCAAGTATCCAGCCTTGTAGGCTTCTTCAATTGCTTCGCGCATGCGCTCTATAGCCAAACGCAGTTCGCAACGAATATAGATGTAACCCGTTTCGGAGCGAATAGCGGACGCTGCGCAGATCATGCCTTCGATGATTCTGTGCGGGAGATGTTCCATGATCTGGCGATCTTTGAAGGTACCAGGCTCGCCTTCGTCGGCGTTGCATACAAGATACACAGGCTTGCCCGAGTTCTTAGGAATGAAACTCCATTTAACTCCCGTGGGAAAGCCCGCACCACCGAGCCCCCGTAAACCGGAGTTCTTTACGTCGGTGATGATCGCGTCAGGCTCCATTTTTAGGGCCTTACGTGCACCTTCATAGCCACCCAGTTGCTTCTCGTAGACATCGAGGGTCCAAGACTTGGGTGTTTCGATCCCAGACAAAAGAACACGGTTCTCGAGCGGGTGGGCCGCCATGATTTTTTGGCTCACGCAGGACTCCCGTCGGCGACTCGCTTTTCCCACGACGGGTGATTGGCGCGATCTTGCTTGAGGGCCGAGATGACTTGATCGAGTTTCTCGATCGTTAGTTCTTCGTGAAAATCCCAGTCGTTGACTTGCATAACAGGAGCTGTTCCGCAGGACGCTAAGCACTCGACTCGTTCGATGGAGAACTTGCCGTCGGGCGTGGTATCCCCCTCCTCGATTCCGAGTACCTTCTTTAGATGCGAGATCAGCTCATCACTGCCGCTTAGGTAGCAGCTCATGGTGTGGCAAACCTGGAGAACGTAACGTCCTTTCTTCTCGAAGCGAAAAAGGGAGTAAAATGATGCCACTTCTCTAACCCGTGCCGGGCTGAGTGCCATTCGGGTAGCCACATAGTCGATGGCATCCGGAGAAAGGTAGCTCAACTCGGACTGGACAAGGTGTAGCAGGGGGATCAACACCGCGTCCTTTTTAGGATAGCGCGTGAGAAGCCACTGGTACTTCTTTTCGGTTTCCGGAGAAAACTCGTAAGCCACGACTCAACGCTCTCCTAACTTCGCGTCTTTGACGATCGTCGTACCGAAGGGATCAAAGACGTTCTCATCTTCCAGCGACTCGGGGAAAGTTTGGCGGTAGTCGACCGTGAAGTCTTTTCGCAGGGGATAACCTTGAAACGAAGCAGGCATCAGGATGCGGCGCAAGTCGGGGTGCCCACGGAAACGAATGCCGTACATGTCGAAGACTTCGCGTTCAAGCCAACCAGCGCCTGCCCACATGGCCGTCACACTTTCAACTCCTTCGTCCACTCTGTCTTCCTCGAGAGGCACGATCACAGAGCAACGCACCTTGCGCAGCATAGAAATAAGTTCATAGACGACGTAAAAGCGAGGCTTAGCAGGAGCTTCGTCGTAGGCCGTCAAATCCGCCAGGTGGTCGAAACCACCTCCATTCAGGTTCTTAAGTGCCTGGATAAACTCCAGGGCATGCTCAGGGCTCACTTTGAACTCAGCTTCGCCGGGTGCCGACTCCCTAAACGACAGGATCTTGCTCGCCAGAGATGTTTGAAAACCGGCAAGCCAATCATTTGCGCTCATCTCAACGCTCCCACTCCAAGGCTTTCACGCGGAACTCGTACCAAAGACCCAAGAGGAAAAAGAACAGAAAAAAACCCATCGTGCCAAGTACGATGGGTCCCAACTTCGAAAGCTCGGTCCAGGCCAGGGCTACGGGGAGTAGGAACGCCGCTTCCAAATCAAAAAGCAGGAACAAGATGGCGACCAGGTAATACTTCACGCTGATTCGCTCGCGCGCTTGCCCGGTGGGTTTAATGCCACACTCGTAAGGCTGCACCTTTACGCCGGTCAGATTGCGAGGGCCAAGAAAACGACCGAGCAGGAGGGCGCCTCCCGCTACGAGGCAGGCGAAACCGAACATTGCGAGAATCGGTATCAGCTGCCCAGCAGCACCCATGGTGCCCTCCCTTAGGGACCGGTAAAGAAAACAGTCGCGTGACTAATAAGTTTCATGAGCGGTTCAGCCCACAAACCTAAGGCCACGTTTGGAATCACAAAGAGAACAACAAGAACGTGCGAGCTGATGGAATCGAAGGCGTTTCGCCCGTCCGGCATCGGTACTTCTGGCGCCTCAAAGAACATGGCCTTCAAAATCTTCGCATAATAGTAGAGAGAGATGGCGGAGTTTAGGCCAGCCAACAACGCAAATCCGTACATCTCACGCGCGATCACTGCCGAGAAAAGGTAAAACTTACCAAAGAATCCCGCAAAGGGCGGGATGCCAATCAGCGACACCAAGAACACACCCATAGCGACCGCGTAGTAAGGGCGACGCTGAATGAGACCACGGAAGTGCTTCAGATGGTCGCCACCCAGTGTGTCGTCCACCTTGGATGCGATCCAGAACGCGCCAAGGTTCATGAAGCAGTAGCTGACGGCATAAAAGAGAATACCTTGAATGCCGGAGGCAGTTTGGGTTGAGGCCCCCATGAGCATGTAACCGGCGTGAGCGATACTAGAATAGCCAAGGATGCGTTTCACGGAAAACTGAGAAAGCGCAGCCAGATTCCCCATAAACATGGTGAAAACGGAAGAAATCATCAAGAAACGGGGCCAATCGAAATTTCCTACTATGTTAAAGGAAACTTCCGCGGCACTCCCCAAGGCCACCGCCGGACCGCCTGCAACAGAGGGAACAGTGAAGCCTGTAATAAAAAAACGAAGAAGCAAGGCGATACCCGCAGCCTTAGGAGCCACTGAAAAGAGTGCGGATACGGGGGTCGGGGCACCCTCATAAACGTCGGGTGTCCACATATGCATGGGTGCCGCCGATATTTTGTAGCCAAAGCCGGCAAAAATAAGAAGTACGGAAACCCACAAGAGGCCGGGGATCTGATCAGCGGGCACGGTTGTAAAGAACTGACGCAAACCCGTCATCGAGAGTTGACCCGTAACTCCGAAGAGTAGGCTAATCCCGAAAACCATCATGGCTGAAGCCATCGACCCGTAGATGACGTACTTCATCGAAGCCTCAACCGAAGCCGAACGCTCCCGGTTAAATCCGGCGAGTGTGTAACTAAGAATCGAAACGGTTTCGAGGGCGAGATAGGCCATCAACAAATGGTTCGAGATGCCCATGAAAATCAGGCCCGTCGTGAGGGCAAGAAGGATGGAATAATACTCCGACCGACGATCCGCCTTGATTTCGTGTGACCGGGCGCTGAGTAGAATCCCAAGGGCCACGACCACGACCGCAAAAACGGCAAAGAATAGGCCGAATGGATCAAAGACTATCAACCCAGCGAACGCGTCTTGCATGGGCCGACCGATCATCGAGAGGTAAGCCCATCCGGCGGCCAGAAGCGTCACTAGGGTGGACGCTAAGATCGTCACATGACTGCGGATCCAAAGACCCGCAAGCAACACAAACACACTCCCAACACTCAGGATGAGGGCCGGGGAGACGTAAAGTAGAGAGCGCATCTTATTTGATCACCTCAACCAGGGCGTTGAGCGATGTCTTCATAAGGTTAAAGAAAGGCTGAGGATATACCCCTACCCATACACAGATCAGACCTAGTGGAACCAAGACGACGAGTTCGCGGAAAGTGATTTCCGGAATGTCGTGCGCCAAATGAAGCGCGCCAGTACCTGTGTCCTTATGTAGGGCTGTGAAGGGTCCAAGGAAGACGCGTTGAACCATCCAAAGAAGGTAAGCGGCTCCAAGAACAATACCGAGGGTCATGATGACTGTTTCAGTCTTATAAGCGCGGAAAGAACCTAGAAAGACGAGAGCCTCGGAGATGAACCCGTTCAAACCAGGGAGTCCCAGAGAGGCAAAAACGGTGAACATCCAGAGACCCGTGATCCATGGGGCCTTCTGGGCGATACCGCCAAAACCCGGCTTGCCATCCGGGGTAACGATATACCGATGGTGCAGCCGGTCGTACAGCACGCCAACAAGCATGAACATCATGGCGGCGGACAGTCCGTGATTGAACATCTGAAGTACTGCGCCTTGCATGCCTTCCGTGTTCATGACGGCCATACCAACAAGCACGTAGCCCATATGGCTAACGGACGAATAAGCGACGAGCTTCTTGAGATCCTTCTGGGCCATGGCGCAAAGGGCACCATAGAGCACGTTGATGATACCGAGGATCACGAGAAAGTAAGCGAAATACCCTGTAGCAGCCGGCAGCAGCTGATAGTTCACACGTAGGAATCCGTATGTCCCGAGTTTCAGGAGTACGCCAGCCAGAATAACGGACACGGCTGTGGGTGCTTGCACGTGCGCCCACGGGAGCCACGTGTGGAAAGGCCAGATGGGTACCTTCACCGCAAAACCGATAAAGAGGAGCCACCAAAGAGTCTTGTCGAGAGGCAATTGGAATCCAAACAAGCCGATCTCGTACTTCGACCAATCGATCGCCGCGAGCTTGTGGAAGTCAAAGGTGGCGACTCCCCCATTGGCTTCTTTCGAATAGAAGTACATGGCGAGCATAGCAACCATCATGAAGATGCCACCAAAGAAGGTGTAGAGGAAGAATTTGATGGCCGCGTACTCTTTCTTCTCCCCGCCCCAAATTCCGATCAGGAAGTACATCGGAAGCAGCATCACTTCCCAGAATACGAAGAAAAGGAAGAAATCGAGGGCCAAGAAGCAACCCATCATCCCAACATGAAGCAACATCAGCATCATGAAGTAGCCCTTAACCATCTTCGTGATGCCCCAGCTGGCAAAGATCGCAAGGAAACTGATGAGGGCCGTGAGCAGCACCATCAAGATACTGATTCCGTCTACACCTAGATGGAACTGGATATTGAAGGTTTCAATCCAGTCGAACTGCTCAACGAACTGAGTAGCTGTCGTGGTCGAATCGAAGCGACTCAACAACACCATCGAGAGACCCAGTGGGACCGCAGTAAAGAAAGCGGCCGTCCAGCGCAAAAGGTTGGTACTCTTGGAGGGGAGCATGGCGAGGACAACGACGCCAAGCAGGGGGAAAAAAGTCAACCAGCTGAGGATGTGATTCATACGAGGACCCCTTTGAAGATAAAGAGCAGCATGAGGGCGCAGACCGCGACCATCAGATAACGCTGGACCTGCCCATTCTGCAGGACCTTAAGACTGGAACCAAAGAGAGACGGAATCCCGCCGCCAAAACCATCCACAACGATACCGTCGACGACAACGTCGTCGAAAGTTCCGGTGACTTTCTGGGCGACTTGCGTCACATCACCCACGCCGTCGATGGCCACGCGATCGATCGCATTGTCGTCAAACCAAGAAATGGCCCGACCGAGGGGCAAGAGACCTTTCTGAATGATCACTTTGATGTAGAGCCAATCGAAGTAATAGAGATTATCGATAGCCTTGTGTACAAAACCGGGCCAAAGCTTGGCCAAACCAGCGGCCGGGATCTTCTTGGCTCCAAACACCAGATAGCTAAAGAAGATGCCTAGGGCTGCCACGCAAAGCGACGCGATCATCGCAGGCATGTGTCCATGGTGCTCATACTCCGCGTACTGCTGCACGCTTTCTTTGATCACTTCCAGGCTCGGGGGTTTTACCATCTCAGTAAACCATCCTTCAGCATGGAAGGGATTAAGATGACCCGTGTAAACGATCCAGAGAGAGAGTGTGGCCAACGTCACAAGCGGTAGCCAGAGATTAAAGCCACCTTCGTGGGCTTCATCGTAATGGTGGTGATCGTGTGGGTGTCCAAAGAAGGTCATAAAGATAAGACGGAACATGTAAAAGGCCGTCAGCCCGGCTGTCACAAAGCCCGCGATAACAAGGAGTGACGACCAGCCGCCATGATGCTGCCCGTAGCCCAGTACCGCCGCGAGGATCTTATCTTTGGACAGAAACCCGCTGAAAAACGGTGCGCCCGAGATTGCGAGCGTCGCGATAAACATCGACCAGAACGTAATAGGAATCTTCTTCCAGAGACCCCCCATATGTCGCATGTCCTGCTCGTGGTGCATGGCGTAGATCACGGAGCCGGAACACATAAAGAGACAGGCTTTGAACACGGCATGCGTGATCAAATGAAAGAAGGAGGCGGTGTAGTTCCCTACACCTAAGGCCAGCACCATGTAACCCAGTTGGGACAGCGTCGAATAGGCGAGAACCTTCTTGATGTCGTTTTGCTTGATGGCCAAGATCGCGGCAAAAAGGGCCGTAAAGGCACCCACTCCAGCCACTACCGGGAGAACATGGCCCACCTCTAGGATGGGAAACATCCGAATAATCAAGTAAACGCCGGCAGCTACCATCGTCGCGGCGTGGATGAGAGCCGAAACGGGTGTCGGTCCCTCCATAGCGTCGGGCAGCCAAACCTGAAGCGGAAACTGGGCGGATTTGCCTACAGTACCAAGGAAAATGCCAAAACCGATAACAGTGGCGGCGGACCAACCCCAAAGCTCCCCACTGAACTTTCCGGCGTCCAAGGCTGCATAGATGTCTTCAAATCGGAAAGACCCGACAAGTCCGAAGATCGCGAGCATCCCAATAAAGAGCCCGGTATCTCCTACTCGCGTCGTCATGAAGGCCTTGATCGAAGCGTTGGTCGCTGAAGGCTTATGCCGATAGAAGCCAATGAGTAGGTAGGAGCAAAGTCCCATCACTTCCCAAGCCATAAAGAGAGTGAATAAGTTATCTGAGATCACCAGGGCGAGCATGGCTGCCGTGAAGAGAGAGAGAAAGGAGAAGAAGCTTGCATAGCGGTAGCCATCTTCAGGCTTTCCGTGATGGTCCCGCATGTAGCCGGTGGAGAATAAGTGGATAAGTGTCGCGCAGAGCGTGACCATCAAAAGCATAATGGCTGAGAGGTTATCGAGTCGCACGCCCACTACGAGTTGGAAGGGAACTCCGCCCGTCTCTCCCAAATCCATCCAAGTCCAGCTTTGAGAAACAACCCAAGCGGGATCATGCGCCATCCACATGGCACCAAAAATACGCACAGCGAGAATAAAGGAACAGAAAATGGCGCCGGTTGAAACCCAGTCACCCATCCGCGGCAAATGTTTCCCCCAAGCGGTCTGAATCACGTAGGCTAAGAGCGGGAGGAGCGGAATCAGAAGCGCGGTTTCGATCAGCGTCATACTCAGCCCCTCAGTTCCGTCGTTTTATCGGGATCAATCGTGCGACGAGCACCGAAAACCCGAAGAACGATTGCCAAAGCTACGGCCGCCTCAATCGCAGCGAGAATAATCACAAAAAGCGCGAAAATGTGGCCATGGAGCCAATCTGATGCGCCAGGAGCCTGTGGTTTGAGGGTCTGAAAGGCAACAAAGTTCAACGCCGCCGCATTGAGCATCAGTTCAACGCCCATAAAGATCCCAATAGAGTTCTTGCGGGTCATCACGGTTAATAACCCGAAGACAAAGAAGATCGTCGAAACCGTTAGGTAAAGATGAAGGTTGGTAGAGAGTCCGGCGAACATCATTTCTCCGAATCTTCCTTATGGTGAGGGCGAGCAACAACCACGGCGCCTACGAGTCCCGAGAGGAGCACGATCGCGACATACTGGAAGACGAGGGCATAAGGACCTACCAAGGCCTTGCCCATAGCTTCTGTGGTGGGTTGGGCGTTGAGTTTCTCGATATGTGGCCAGGCCACTTGGTTCACGAGCTGCAAAAGTCCCCACATCGCAAACGCTGCAAGAATTGAGGGGACGAAGAACTTCTTCACCCCTTCGAAGAAACGGAAGCGGTTGATGTGCTCGGACATCATGATTGCAAAGAGAATCACGATAATGATGCCGCCCACGTAGATAATCAACTGGACAGCCGCAAGGAAGTCCGCACCTAGAACGCCGTAAAATCCCGCCACCGAGAGAAGCGAAAACACGAGCGCAACTGCGGCGTAAAGAATGTTGGGATGGAAGGCCACAAGCGCTGCACTTCCTACCGCAAGCAAGGCACAGATAAGTGTGAACAGATCTACGATTGCCATCAGTAGACTCCCAAAAGATGGCCCGCGATCTGGATCATACTCTGGCCCTTAAATACCCAGACCCAAATCGCGCAACCAAGTAGATTAAAGAAACTGATAGGGATGAGGTATTTCCAGCAAAGATTCATCAATTGGTCGACGCGCAAACGGGGAAGCGTCCACCGAATCCACATAACGACAAACACAAGCACGGCTACTTTGAGGAGAAAGATTCCCGTCATCAGCAGCGTCTGAATAAGTGGCGTTAAGTCGGTGGATCCAATCTTCAAACCGAGTTCAAAATGGTCAACATTGACGAAGGGGAGGTGCCAGCCGCCGAGGAAAATCGCGGTGGCAATACAGCAAAACAGAATAGCGTCACAAAACTCCGCCAAGGCATAGAGTCCGAAACGCATGCCGGAGAATTCCGTATTGAAGCCTGATACGAGTTCCGATTCGGCCTCCGGAAGATCGAAAGGCACCCGGTTGGATTCCGCCAAAGCTGCGATGAAGTAAATCAAAAAGTTCACAAGGAGAAACGGGTTGTGAAACACGTTCCAGAAATGCCCACCGCCCGTGGCTAACGACGGCCACGCCTGGGTTCCAACAATGCCTTGCATACTCAACGTGCCTGTCACAGTCACAACGCTCAGCACGGCAATGCCGAGAGGAATCTCATAGGAAACAATCTGGGCTGCGCCGCGCATGCCGCCAAGAAGGGACCATTTATTGTCCGAACTCCACGCACCCAAGAGAATGCCAAGGGAGACGAGTGATCCCAAAGCCATGGCATAAAATATGCCGATATCTAGGTCTGCGCCGATCGCATACTTAGCGAAGGGCACAAGAGCAAACGCGCCTAACGATCCCGCGAGCACGAGAGAGGGAGCAAGATTAAAGATAAAGCGATCAGCCCCCTTGGTGATCGTGTCTTCCTTAAGAAACATTTTAATGCCGTCAGCAAAGAACTGTAGCAACCCAATGGGACCCACTCGGTTTGGACCGATGCGTTCCTGAAAGTCCGCAGCCACTTTGCGTTCAAAATAAGTACACATTCCTCCCACTGGCATGGCGAAGAGTAGGATCACAACCACGGCCGAAAGGATGGAGAAGAGCACCATCGGGACTCCCGTCCCGAGAAGCCCATTTATACCGCTGAGGAATTCCGCAAGACTCACTTCAACGCCCCTTTGCTAGGAAGGCTTCCTTCCGACCAACGAAATCGCGCACCCAATCAATGTCGCCCTTTTTCCATTCGTAAACGAGCCCCGCCAGAAGAACAAAGAGGAAGCCAAACGCCAGGAAAAACACGGGAGAGCCAGCACCCGACTGAACGGCGCCACGGAACAGCATCATCACGGGGAAGAGCAATGCGACTTCTACATCAAAGACCAGAAAACAAATCGCCACGAGGTAGAATCGATTATTGAACATGACGTACGCATTTCCTTGCGGAACCTCGCCACACTCGTAGGTCGTTAATTTGGCGGAATGGGGATAACTCGGACGCAGGAAACCAGAAATAAAGAGAATTAAAGGCGGTAAAATAGCCGCAAGCACCACAAACGACAGGGCGTTTCCGAATTGTTGGAGCATTACCGGATTTCTACCATAGCTTTCCGTAGGCACAACGGGTTAAATCTATTCTGGAAATGAGCGCGATCGACTCTCTCTTGCCGAGAGTCTTCTCGGTAAAACTTGTCGCTCGAGTTGCGTCTTACGAGTTCGCACGAACATATGAAATAGTTCGCACAACCATCTCACACAGTGCGTTATGAGTTTCAAACCTGGTTTCTTGGGAGGCTTGCCGAACTTTGCCGCCATCGCTTGGGAAATTTCGCGAATCTTTCAAGAGGAAGATACCGAGAAGCTCTCCGTCCTCGTACCGGACAACGCAGCCGCCTACAATTTACGAGACGACCTGAAGATTTTTCATCCTCATCTATCGATTCGAGTTCTTCCCGCTCTTGAAACTGACCTTCTCCGTAATCGAGGTCCTAGTGTTTTACGCAGAGTGGAGCGGGCACGCTTTTTCTGTGCCTGGGCTGGAATCGCGCCCCAAGAAGGGTCGGAGCTCTATTTGATTCCTGTGGAAGGACTTGTTCAAAGCTGTCCTCATATCGACTCCTGGAGACAGCTCACGCTCCCAGTACGGATTGGGGACGAGCTCTCGCGCACCGATCTTGTGGCGCAACTTGGGGAGCTTGGCTACCTCCCCCAAGAGCTTGTCGAACGAGAAGGGCAGTTCGCGGCCCGAGGTTCAATCGTGGACGTCTTTTCCCCCCTTTATGAGCATCCTTTACGTATTGAACTCTTCGATGATCGGGTTCAATCCCTTCGCCTTTTCCACCCAGATTCTCAGCGCCGGATGGGCGAAATTGTGGAAGCATTTTTCCCGCCGGCCCGAGAGTTCTTCTTCGAAGCGGAGGGTCTAAAGACCCGATTACGCCACGAAATCGAAGACTGGGACTGGGAGCGCGAGAACCGCGACGCCTTTCTTGATCGCATCGCGCAGCGAAGTTTTTTTCCTGAGATTGACTACTGGGCTCCGCTGCTTTCGCCATCCATCTCTGAGTCTCGAGGACCTGGCGCGTTCCTCAAGATCGATCTATTGGTAGAACCTCAAGCCCTCGAGGGAGAACTCAAGCGCACTGTTCCCCTGATGGAGCGTCAATTACGCACAGCCGCCATCGAGGGTGAATGGGTTCCGTCACCGGAACGATTCCTCGCTGATGACGGCTTTGTAGAGAGTTTCTTGAGTGAACAACTTCGCTCAGGGAAGACTCTTTGGCTTAGCACTAAGCATCAAACCCAGTTTCCCTATCAACCGGTTGAGATTAGCCGCCCACCACTCCACACACATGAGCGTTTGGGCCAAATCCTCGCTTCAGAAAGGGTATCCGGTGGATCAGAGCCCCTCTTAGCCCTGGTGAACGAGATTCGTGAATGGGGTCGCGACAACCGGACAACAGTGCTCCTGGCACCCACTGTTTCTCAACTCGAACGTCTACAGTTTCTGCTTTCCAACTACAAACTGGCGTTCAAGATTGCCGCATCGATCGAAGATGTATTGACGGAACATGCGGCACTTGTGGGACTTGTGGGCACGTTGACTGACGGGTTTAAGGACTCTGGACGCGGAGTCTCGTTTCTCCTTGACGAACAGATCGTCGGCTCGAAAAGAAAAAAGACCCATGCCCGCGCGCAAAAGAGTTTCGCCACCGATCTTTCCCTACTGGACCTAAGACCGAACGATTTCGTGGTCCATAAGGATCATGGCATTGGACGCTATCTCGGCATGAAGGTGATCGACTTCGATGGCGTGCCAGCTGAGCTCCTTGAAATCGAGTACCGAGACGGCAGCAAATTGCTCGTACCCGTCACTCGCCTAAACGTTATCCAGAAACACTCTTCTTCCGGCGCTGAATTAGGTCTCGACCGCCTTGGTGGACAGACTTGGGAATCCAAGAAAACCCGGGCCAAACACGAGCTACAGAACATCGCGGGTGAACTTCTGCATCTTTACTCGCTGCGTGAACTCTCAAAGGGGCCCGAGATCCGACCCGCTGAACAGACTATCGACGAGTTCGCCGCAACCTTTGCCTTCACGGAAACAGGAGACCAAGAGAAGGCGATCAGGCTTACCCTCGACGACCTTCGGGGGCCAAAGCCGATGGACCGCCTGGTCTGCGGCGATGTTGGATACGGAAAAACCGAGGTGGCGCTTCGCGCCGCCCACGCCGCAGTCGCCTGCGGCTACCAAGTGGCAGTGCTTGTACCAACAACAATTCTAGCCGCCCAACACGAAGCTACGTTTCGCAAGCGCCTTTCGCCGTTCGGCTACAACGTAGCCTCCTTCTCGAGATTCAAGACTCCGCAAGAAATCAGGGAGAACGTTGAGCGCCTAAGAAGAGGTGAGGTGCACGTGGCAGTCGGCACACATAAGTTACTTGGAGCAAGCATCTCTTTTCCAAACCTAGGGCTCCTTGTCATCGACGAAGAACAAAAGTTCGGAATCGTGCATAAGGAAAAACTCAAGAGAATGCGCACCAATGTGCATGTACTCTCAATGACCGCCACGCCCATTCCCCGCACGCTCAATATGTCAATGTCGGGCTTGAAAGACATCTCAGTTATCTCAACCGCCCCTCAAGACCGACTCAGCGTACGAACGCATGTCTCTCGAAAAAAGGGATCTCTTATTGTTGAAGCCGTCGAACTGGAACTCAAACGCGGTGGCCAGGTGTTCTATGTGCACAACCGGGTACAAACAATCCACAAGGAGTTGGACGAACTACGAAAATTGCTTCCGGGGATTCGCCTGGAACATGTGCATGGGCAAATGCCTGAAGCTCAGATCGAGAAACAGATGATTGATTTTTACGAGGGTCGCACCCAGGTGTTGCTCGCCACTTCGATCATTGAATCAGGTCTCGATGTGCCCAACGCCAATACACTTATCGTAGACAGGGCGGATGCTTTCGGCCTTGCTCAGCTCTACCAAATGCGAGGGCGTGTAGGACGCTCGGACCAACGAGCCTACGCATACTTCCTCATTCCGGATCAGGGAAAGGTCACCGCAGATGCCGAGGAACGGCTCAGCGTGCTTGAGGCGTATCAGGAGCTCGGCTCCGGCTTCCACATCGCCACCCACGATCTAGAGATTCGCGGTGCCGGAGACCTGCTTGGACGCTCGCAAAGCGGTCAGATCAGCCAACTCGGCTACGACGCCTATGTTGGATTACTCCAGGAATGCATCGCCGATATTCGGGGAGAGCAGCTCGAAGCCAACATAGATCCAGAGATCAAACTCGGGATCGATACCACGATTCCCGAGGGCTATATTCCAGAGACCGGACTGAGGCTCATGTTCTACCGACGCTTGGCCTCGGCTGCTAATGAGGACGACGTTGCCGCCACCGAGGCTGAGATCGCGGACCGCTTCGGGAGTCCGCCGTTGAGCGTTCGAAATTTGTTTTCCGTGATGCGGATAAAGTGCCAGCTAAAGCGCCTACGGGTGCGGGTGCTCAACGCAGGAAAATCGACCTTCAGTGTGACTTTCGACCCATCGACGCCCGTAAATCCCTCGAAGCTCGTCGAATCCATCAAACGTTACCCCTCCCACTTCCAGATGAGCCCCGACGGCCGTCTCCTTTTGAAGCGCCCACTGGAAGAGGTGAGTCAGGCTTCTGACGTGATGCGGGGCATTGAAGGTGCGCTTTCCCTCTTGGAATCTTGGTGTGGGTAGCGCGGTATAGGCGCCTCTGTTACAGTAAAATCAAGTCACTGGAGGGAATTCATGCGTCGATATTGCACCTTGGCATCCACGGCCCTCACGGTCGCATTCTTTGCTACGCCGTCTTTGGCTCAAGCTCCAACTCCGGATGCGCCTGCGGGTAAATCCGCAGTAAAGGCTGCCGGTGGAAGCACCATCCTCGCAAAGATTAACGATCGTACGATCACGGTCGAGGAATTCAACCGTCGCTTCGAACAGAACTCCCAATTGGTTCCTGGTCGTCAGCCCCCCAAAAGCGAAGTTCTAAAGAACATTGTTTACTTCGAACTCGCTACGCAGGAGGCCCGTCGGCTGAAACTACATCTCGACGCGAACCTGCGTGAGCAGTTCGACATTCTGCTTTACCAAGCCCTCGTGCGTAAAAACGTACAGCCAAAGATCGACGCCATCGAAGTGTCGGAAGCTGAAGTTAAGAAGTATTACGAAGGCAATCCCCTACTTCGTACTAGCCATATTATCTTGCTCTCTAAGCCTGGAATGACCGAAGCGGAGCTTAAAGAACTCCGTGAGCGCGCTGCGAAGGTATTGACCGATGTGAAAGCGGCGAAAAAGCCTTTCGAGGAACTCGCTCGCCAATCCTCCGAAGGCCCATCAGCCCGTACGGGCGGTGATGTGGATTGGGGGGCCCGTCACAAACTTCTCCCCGAGTATTACGAAGCTGCCCTCCAGTTAAAGAGTGTGGGGGATGTGAGTGGAATTGTCGAAACTCCTTACGGATTCCACATCATCAAACTGACCGGGAAGAAGTCCTATAGTGAGATTGATTCCGTCTACAAAGACTTCATCATCCGCACCCTCCGTGAGAACAAGGGTCAGGGTGTCTACAACGAGTACTTTGATGGCCTAAAGAAAAAGGGCAAAGTCACGGTCAACGAAGACCTCCTTAAGTAAGTAGATCACGCTATTCTTGTCTCGGAGCCCCCGGAGGACTAGTTTCCCGGGGGTGAGAATATCCCACTCGATCACATCCTTCTTTTTTGGTGTTGGCATTGCTTTCCCTTCTCACGGCGAGGTTATTGACCGCGTAGTCGCCGTTGTCGGCGAAGAGGCGGTACTCAGTTCGGATATTGAAAAGCTGCGCAAGGATGTCGCGTCCAGTCCTGCGCTTGCTAATATCTACCGTATCGATCCCAAGCAAAACTCCCCTAAAGAGCTTCTCGATTTCTTGCTCGAAGAGAAAATAATCAAGCAGTCACTGAAAGATCTTGATCTGAGCGTTGCGGACTCTGAGGTTGAGAACCAAATCGGAAGCATCGCTCGGCAAAACAACCTCTCGCGCAAACAACTCGAGGATTCCCTGCGTCAAGAAGGAATCCCCTTTGAAGCCTATCGGGCCAACATTCGGACTCAACTCGAGCGCCGCAATATCTTCGAGCACGAACTGAGGCGTGGGGGCGGGGTTTCCGAAACTGAAGTGCGCGCGCTCTACCAGACGCGTGCAGACAGAGAGTTGAAGCTTCTTGCCCTTTCGGGACCAAAAACCGATCTAGAGAAAATCTCTCGATCAAAAGCAAAGCCTGAGGCGGATTTGAAGGGAATTCGATCCGAGGATCTTGGGTGGGTTGGCGCAGGTGGCCTCCATGAGAAGATCTCAAAGAAAGCTCTTTCGGCAAGTGCCGGTGAATACCTTGGCCCGATCGACATCAATGGACGCGCTCAACTCTTTTTTGTCGAGACGGTGCGAACAGGTTCGGAAGAAGAGTTTCAGAAAGTTAAGCCTGAGTTAATGGCACAGGCTCAGGCACAAGACTTTGAACGTCGATTCAAGTTTTGGGTAGAGCGCCGCAAAAAAGAACTCAATATTCTTGTCCATATTTAGCCGAACACGGAAGAGAGTGTGGAGATGAACGGGATTTTTAGGGAATACGACGTTCGCGGATTAGCGGAGACTGAACTCACGACTCCTGTTTGCTGGGCGCTCGGCCGTGCCCTCGCCGATCGCGTGCGCGCGAGCGGCGATACGAACATATATATTGGTCGCGATGTCCGCCTCTCTTCTCCTCGGCTTTCTCAGGTTCTCGCAGTTGGTCTGAAAGCTGGGGGAGTAAACGCCCGCATTCATGTCGCAGGTCCCACACCACTCTTGTATTTCTGTGCCCATGAAGCCGTGCCGGATTTTCCCACTCAAAGTGGTGTCATGGTCACAGGTAGTCACAATCCGCCCGAGTACAACGGATTCAAAATGGTTATCGGTGGCAAAACCCTTTTTGGCTCCGACATCCAACAACTCAAAGGAGAGGTGCAAGCGTATCTTTCCAAAGTTCCTGAAAAAATCGAAGGTGCCTTCGACGGTGTTGATCGCCTAGAGGACTATATTGATTACTTACGCCGTGGAATTCAGATCAAACGCAGAATCAAGGTTGTCGTTGACGCCGGAAATGGCGCAGCGGGCCCCCTTGCCGTCGACACCTACCGAGCCCTAGGCTGCGAAGTTATTCCCCTCTTCTGTGAACCGGATGGCCGCTTCCCCAATCACCATCCCGATCCCACCGTGCCCAAAAACCTAGAGCATTTAATCGCAAGAGTCCGTGAGACAGGGGCTGAGCTCGGCATCGGTTTTGACGGTGATGGTGACCGTATTGGCGCCGTCACCGCCACAGGGCAGATTCTCTTCGGCGATCACCTTGTTCTCTATTTTGCACGAGATATTCTCGACGAAGTTCCGGGTGCCACGATTATCTCGGAAGTAAAATCAAGCCAGGTCCTCTACGATACCCTCGCTAAATGGGGCGCCAATGGCATTCTCTGGAAGACTGGCCATAGTTTGATCAAGGCAAAACTCAAAGAGACCGGAGCCATGCTAGCTGGTGAAATGTCTGGACACATTTTCTTCGCGCACCGCTTCCTCGGATTTGACGATGCCATCTATGCTGGGGCGCGACTAATGGAGGGCCTGAGTAAACGCGACGAAACTCTCGACGCCTTCCTCGCTTCCCTTCCTCAAGCGATCAACACGCCAGAAATCCGAGTAGATTGCCCGGATCAGAAGAAGTTTTCGGTAGTGGAGCGCTTTACGTCGCTTGCCAAGGAAAAATGGGGACTGCCCGCGGTGAATGACATCGATGGGGCACGGATTAAAATCCATGGGGGTTGGGGTCTGTTGCGGGCCTCCAATACCCAACCTGTTTTAGTCCTCCGTTTTGAGGCCCCCAATGAAGCCGCGTTAAAACTAATTCGAGACGATTTCGCAGGACTTTTGGGAACCGTAGACGTAGACGTGCGAGTTCCGTAAAGCCTGCTAGGATCTTCGCCTTATGGCGGACTCCGAGCCGATCATCATCCGGGGCGCGCGGGAGCATAATCTCCGCAATATTTCGCTCGATATTCCCTCCCAGAAACTCGTTGTTGTGACGGGTCCCTCGGGATCAGGGAAATCTAGCCTCGCCTTCGATACAATTTTTGCCGAGGGACAGCGACGATATATCGAGAGTCTTTCGGCCTATGCCCGTCAGTTCCTGGAGCAAATGTCTAAGCCTGATGTGGACTACGTTGACGGGCTTTCTCCTGCTCTCTCGATCGAGCAAAAGACTGTGTCCACCCATCCGCGATCCACAGTTGGAACCGTCACCACGATCTACGACTTCCTCCGTTTACTCTTCGCACGTCGAGGTGAGGTTCGTGATCCCGAGACGGGTTCCACCCTAAAAGCTTCCTCTGACGAAGACATTGTGGAGTTCGTGAAAGATCGACCTAACGCAAAACTTCAGCTCTTCGCCTCGGTGGTCCGTGGCAAGAAGGGGGAATTCCTCCGTGAGTTTGAGCAATGGCGCAAGGCTGGATTCACCAAGGTTCGAGTCGATGGCGAAATGAAGGATCTACACGATCCCATTCTCCTACATCGACACCAACATCACGAAATCGATCTCTTCCTGGATTCCATTCAACCCGCCAAGAAGGACTCCGAGGCACGCGTACGGGAATCTCTAACGCTCGCAGATCGCTACGCAGAGGGATGGCTTCGCATACTCGACACGACCAATAAAGAAGAGCGCACATTTAGTCGTAAGTTGGCCTCGGGAAAGACAGGCCAAGCCTTTCCCGACCTCGAGCCACGTCTATTTTCCTTTAACTCGCCCTACGGAATGTGCCCAGACTGTAAAGGCATCGGCTACACCGAGAAGAAAAGTGCTAAGGATCGGAAAGATGAGGAAGACGACGACGAACTTCTCTTCCATGGCGCGCTCGAAGATTTTGAACTTTGTAAAAAATGTGAAGGCGCGCGCTTGCGTCCGGAGGCCCTTCAAGTTCATTTCGCGGATAAAAATATCCATGAACTGAGTTCCATGGCGGGTACGCGACTTTCTGAGATTCTCGAGAAAGAAGCTGATAGGAAGAACATCGATGCCGTCACGGCACGTCTCCTAAGTGAAATCACCACACGTCTGCGCTTTCTGCGGGATGTAGGAGTTGGATATCTTTCTCTCGGTCGTCACGCCGGAACCCTCTCAGGTGGTGAAGCACAGAGAATTCGTCTCGCCACCCAATTGGGTTCTCAACTGAGCGGAGTTCTGTATGTGCTCGATGAACCGAGCATTGGCCTACACCCCCGCGACCAACAAAAGCTCCTTGGAAGCCTTGCCCGCCTACGTGATCTTGGCAACACCGTGATTGTTGTTGAGCATGATGAAGAAACCATGCTCGCCGCCGACCACTTGATCGACATTGGCCCCGGGGCAGGAATCCATGGTGGTTTCGTGGTCGAACAAGGAGCCCCGTCGGAGTTCTTGAAGTCGAAAGTTTCCACAACCGCGGCGTACCTGCGGGGCGAAACCGTGGTATCCGACCAACGAAAACGCCGATCAGGGAACCAAAAGACACTCGCAATTACTGGCTGTAGTGGGCACAACCTTAAAGAACTTGATGTGTCCCTGCCACTCGGAAAGTTTGTTGTTTTCACGGGTGTCAGTGGTTCTGGTAAATCGTCCTTTGTGCAGGACACCCTAGAGGCGGCGCTCGCACAAAAACTTTACCGATCGAGTGTAACTCCTTTGCCCTTCAAAAAAATCGAGGGCATCGATCATATAGACAAGATGGTTCATGTTGATCAACGCCCGATCGGCCGAAGCCCTCGCTCCAATCCCGCTACTTACACGGGTCTTTTTCAGCCCTTGCGATCTATTTTTGCACAAACTGCTGACGCTCAGATTCGAGGATACACGGCTAGCACCTTCTCCTTCAACATCAAGGGTGGTCGCTGCGACGCCTGCGAGGGCGCCGGTAGGGTAAAAATTGAGATGCACTTTCTAGCAGACGTCCATGTTGTTTGTGAGAAGTGCAACGGGTCGCGCTATCGACGCGAGGTTCTCGAGTGTAGGTTCAAAGGAAAAAATATTTCCGAGTGCCTACAGATGTCCGTCGAAGAAGCTTACAAACACTTCTCTAACCAACCACTCATCGAACCTAAGCTGAAAACCCTGTTTGATGTCGGATTGGGTTACGTAACACTCGGCCAAGCGGCCACGACACTCTCAGGTGGCGAAGCTCAACGCATCAAACTCGCACGCGAACTCTCGAAACGCGCCACGGGTAAAACCATCTATTTCCTCGATGAACCCACTACAGGTCTGCACTTTCAGGACGTGCGGAAACTTGTGGAGCTTTTGCAGCGACTTTGTGAAATGGGTAACTCAATCGTGGTGATTGAGCATAATCTTGACGTCATATGCGCCTCAGATTGGATTTTCGAAATGGGCCCAGGCCCGGCCGAAGAAGGTGGAGAAATCGTCTTCCAGGGAACGCCCGAGGATTTCCACCGCAAGTCCGCGACCGCGACCGGTCCTTTCATCAAGGACTACTTCAAGCGCCGTAACTGGAAATAACTCGGGCTAAAATTTGAAGATAAAAAAAGCCGGACGATCCCGAGGGACCGTCCGGCTTTTCGATGCACTTATCTAACGCTTATTTGCCGAGGAGAAGGATCGCGATAACGAAGGCGAGAAGGCCGAGAGCTTCCATCAGCGCCAGCGAAAGAATCAGCGGAGTGGTGTAGAGCTTGGCGGCGGAAGGGTTGCGACCGATGCCTTCAAGAGCGGCAACGGCAGCGCGGCTTTGCGAGTAGGCGGCGACCGAAGCGGCAAGGCCGATGCAGATCGCGGCGCCCCAGTAGGCAGCGCTCTTGAAGTTGTCGCCAGCGGCGGTGGCCACGTGGGCTTCTTGGGCGAAGGCCATGGCAGGCATCATCGCGGCGGTAAGGACGGCAAGGTTAATCTTCTTCATATATCCTCCTGAAATCGAAAACTTAGGCGTTTTGTTAGTGTTCCTCATGGGCCGTGGCAAGCCCAATGTAGATCGTTGTGAGAAGCGTGAACACGAAGCCCTGAACGACCGCGACCAAGAGACCCAAGCAAACGATGGGTAACGGGATCAAGGTCCAGAACGCCATGCCCAGGGTTTTTCCGAAAACGCCCAGGTGCTCTCCGAGGAAATGGTGAAGGTCATGCATGAGACCCATCAAAAGGCCATGCACCGTCGAATCGACGTTGATGTTCGAACGCAGGCGAATCGCGAGCGTCATCGGACGCACCATGTGCGAAACGGTTTCGATCACAAAGAGAACTGGGCCTAAGAAAATCAGCAAGGCGCCATGTAAATGCCCCGTGAAGTGCTCAAGGTACTTGAAACCGTTGTGACGGAAACCTTGGTAGTTGTAATAGAAGAAGACGAAGAGACCCATAGCGAGCGTGAGGTTCATACTCGTTGTGGCGGGCATCAGCCCCGGCACGTTGCCTAATAAGTTGTTGATGACGGTCCAAACAAAGATGAACGTCAGCAGCGGCACAAACTTACGGTAGTGGTGACCGATGATGTCTTTGCTCAGACCTTGGATAAATTCCGTCACAAGCTCAAAAAGATTGGCGACGGAGAATTTTGGTGACGGAACAAAATCAACATCGTGAGCTTTGCCGACCACAAGCTTAGGGGCGGTCGCGCGATAAGCGGCCGCGGCCGCAATCACAATCCCGGAGGCGACGGCTCCCGCCGCAACTTCAGGATGATGATTGACGAACTCATTCCCTAAGAGGTTCCACCACTTAAAGCCTTCTGCCGACATGCGGTGACAGCTATACGATCCCTCAGCCTAGTTTCCAACCTTAAAGTTTGAAGGAAACTACAACACAAAGCGTTAAGAGGCAGACCACCATCCCAACACCAAGGCTCAGAAGGTCTTGGCGTGCGACCATGAGAAAGCTGCTGATCGCCAGTGCGAGTTGGCCGACCAGGTAGAGGGCGGCCATCGCCGTCTTACGGCGACGCAGGGGGGCGGGGAGATCGGGTTCCGCGGCTAATTCGCCGAGAATCTTCATTCCCGCCGCCAAACCTAGGGTCACCACGATCCCTACACCCAAACCAATGGCAAAACCCAACCAGCTCCAGATCACCGCTCATCCTCCGCATCGAGTTTCTTTAAAATCAGCATCAGATGGTAAAACGACGCCCCTAAAAACACCAAAACACCCAAGATCAGGCCCCAGGGGGCGCTTCCCCAGCGACGATCGGCCCAGGCTCCAAGCCAAGCCCCTGCTCCCACAGCGCCCAGAATCTCAAAACACAGGCCGAAACCCACGCTGATTTTGGACAGGAAACGCCGGGATTCCCGCGGCGTCGGCGCTTTTTCTTTCACCCGAAGGCCCGCCGGAAGGCCTTTTGGAAGCGACCCTCGAAATCATCTTTTGATAGTTCAGCATGAGGAACTCCCAGGAAGCAGGCCTCGAAGGGAGAAGGCGGTAGCATGAAACCCTCCTCCAACATCGCCAAGAAGAAGCGATTGAAGCGCGATTCATCGACCGCGCGGCAATCGGCGGCGTTTTTGACGGGATCTTTGCGGAAGTAAAAACTGATCATCGAACCCACGCGCTCCACACGGAGATCGATCTTCATCGCGTCGGCGACTTCCTGGGCAGCGCCCTGTAAACGCACACCAGCTTGCTCGATGATCGGGTAGGGATCTTTGGTGTCGATCAATTTCAGCATGGCGAGTCCAGCCGCGATGGCCACTGGATTCCCCGACAAGGTGCCGGCTTGGTACACGCCTCCCAATGGCGCGAGTTGGTCCATGTATTTCGCGGGTCCCGCCAAAGCGGAGAGGGGCAAACCACCACCGACGACCTTGCCTAAGCAAGTAAGGTCCGGACGAATGCCGTAGAGACCTTGGGCCGAGTGGCGATGCACGCGTAAACCCGTCATCACTTCATCAAAAATCAGCAGCGTCCCGGAGCGCGTGCAGATTTCACGCAGTCCCTGCAGGAACTTCGAGTCCGGCGGCACCACGCCCATGTTGCCCATGATGGGTTCCAGAATAACGGCCGCGATGCGCGAAGGTTCCTGCGCGAAAACCGCTTCCACTGAAGCGAGATCGTTGAACTGAGCCACGCGCGCTAAATTTGTGAGCGCCTTCGGCAGACCTTTCGAATCCGGAGCGACTTCTTCTGATAGCGTGGCCACGCCACTGCCGGCGTCCACCATGAGGGAATCCACATGACCATGGTAATGCCCGGAGAATTTTACAACGAGATCGCGACCTGTGATTCCACGCGCCAAACGAATCGCCGTCATGCACGCCTCGGTACCTGTACTGAGGGCGCGAACTTTCTCGGCGCCAGGCAAGCGAGAGAGCACAAGTTCAGCCCACTCGATTTCACCTTCGGAGGTCAGCCCCAAGCAAGAAGACCCCTCGAGCGCTTTCGCGGTCGCTTGCCTGATTTCCTGACGAGCGTGACCAAAAAGATGCGGCCCGTAAGACATCACAAGATCCACGTAGCGGTTGTTGTCCACGTCCGTCAGCCAAGCGCCTGCGCCGGATTTAGCGAGAATCGGTTGGCCACCGACGCGCTTAAAGCTGCGAACCGGTGAATTCACGCCGCCTACCAAGGACTTCAGGGCTCGCGCGTGCAAGGAACGGGATTCATCGAGTGTCAGCATGTTTAGAATCTCCGCTCTTTTCGGCGTTTTTCCACGCGCTCAATCTTGAGTTCAATCACTTTACGGTTGGGATACGTCGTGAGACCTTGCCGGTAGGATTCCAGTGCTGAATCGAGTTGATCCGAAGCCTCGAAGCCATTTCCAAGCCCATAGTAAGCTTCCGCGACAAGCGACGTGTACTCTGGGCGACTAGAGAACTTCGTAATAATCTCCCGAAAGACCTCAATAGCCTTCTCAGGGCTTCGATCCGCCAAATGGGCTTGGCCTTCTTCAAGTAAACTCCGTGGACCTTCTCGATGCCCTGGGAACTGAGTGCGAAACTCGTGGTATTTACCGGCAGCGTCTTGAAACTTTCCCGACTCCGAAAGCGCCTTTGCCCAAGCCAACCACCAATCCGGAGCGTCTTTTTCTTGGCTACCCCCCTCGTTGAAGAGGGCCTCGTACTCTTGGATCGCAAAACTTAGATTTTGTGGAAGTTCAGAGTGGTCGGTGTAAATACGGGCCACAGCAGCTCGTGAATCGAGTTTTGTGCCACGATCTTCGGAACGACGGTAAACGTCCCGATAGGCTCGAATCGCCATAGGATAATTCTTAATGTACTGCTCGTAAATGCGCGCGATCTCGATCTGGGCACGGATCGCCACCGGATTGCGTTGGCCGAAATTGACGACCTTGGTGTATTCCTCGATGGCCCGTAGATGCTGGCCTTGACGTGAGAACTCCTCAGCCTGTTTCCAGTGTTTCTCAGCAACGTTGATCGAACACGCCACTAGAAGACCGAAAAAAAATAGACTGAGTGACGAACCCCGCATCACGTCCGCTCCACGACCACCGTTAGTGAACGGTGGTCGTAGCGGCGCTCTCCACTTCGTCGACTTCACGCACGATCGCCACGGCCTGCACCGCCTCGTTGTCATCGAGACTGATGACCCGCACGCCTTGCGTATTACGGCCCATCTCCGATATTTGGTTCACAGGGGTACGAATCAATTGGCCGCCGTTAGAGATGACCATGAGGTCCTCGCCTGGATAGACCTTCTTCACGCCCACGAGTTTGCCGATCTTGTCTGTAGTTTTCACATTGATGATGCCGGAGCCGCCGCGGCCTTGGCTGCGGTACTCGGGGAGCGGCGTCCGTTTGCCGTAACCTTTCGTCGTCACACTTAGAAGCATCGCTTCCTTGTCGTCGGAATCGTTCATCGGCAAGACTTCCATCGCCACGACGACGTCTTCCGCGTCCAGCGAGATACCCCGCACGCCGCGCGAAGAGCGGCCCATTGGCCGCACATCTTCCTCAGGGAAGCGGATCGATTGGCCTTCGCGAGTGGCGAGGAATACGTCGTTCTTGCCATCAGTCAAAGCGGCCGACATGAGTTCATCTCCTTCATCGAAGATGATGGCGATGATGCCCGCTTGGCGCACGTTAGAGAAGGCCATAAGGTCGGTCTTCTTGATGACACCCTTCTTGGTGGCCATGAAGACATACTTACCTTCTTCGAACTGAGCCACCTGGAGCAAGGAGAGGACCTTTTCGTTCGGCGAGAGCTGCAGCATTTGCACGAGCGGCCGGCCGCGAGCAGTCCGGTTCATTTCTGGCACTTGGTGCACCTTCAGCCAGTGCACACGTCCGAGGTTTGTAAAACAGAGGATATAGGAAAGTGTGCTGGCCACGAAGATGTCAGACACGAAATCGTCGTCATTGGTACCGGTTCCGGCGCCACGGATACCCTTACCGCCACGACCTTGTGCCCGGTAATTCTCCACCGAAGAGCGTTTGGCGTATCCTTGGTTGGAGATCGTCACGATCACCTGCTCGTCGCGCACGAAATCTTCGAGATCAAATCCCTTATCATCAACAAGGGAGACTTCAGTGCGACGCTTTTCACCATAAAGCTTGAGAACTTCTTCGAGCTCAACCCGTATGACTTTGAAGAGCTCTTCGTCGCTGGAGAGAATCTTCTTCAGGCCGGCGATCTCGCCGAGTACTTCGGCAAGTTCGTCCATGAGTTTGCGCGTTTCGAGGGCGGTCAAACGCTGCAGGCGCATGTCGAGGATGGCCTGGGCTTGCTTGTCGGAGAGCGTGAAGCTCGTCATAAGGCCCATTTTGGCCTCGTTCGGACCCGGGGCACGCTTGATGAGCTCTACAACCGCGTCGATGTTATCCAGCGCGATTTTTAAACCTTCTAAGATGTGGGCCCGGGCTTCGGCCTTCGCGAGTTCGAACACGCAACGCCGCGTGACCACGTCCCGACGGTGGTTGATGAAGGCCTCAAGGAGCTCTTTCAGGTTGAAGAGTTTCGGACGGCCGTTGTCGATCGCGAGCATGATGATGCCGAACGATGTCTTGAGTTGGGTTTTCGCATAGAGATTATTCAGAACGATATTCGACTGCTCGCCACGGCGAAGCTCGATCACCACGCGCATACCCTTACGATCGGACTCGTCGCGGATATCGACGATGCCGTCGATATCCTTGTTGCGCACGAGATCGGCGATGTGGGTGATCCAGGATGATTTGTTCACCTGGTAGGGGAGTTCGGTGACAATGATGGCTTCTTTTTCTTTGCCGTAGGGCTCAATCGTCGCCCGGCCCGTCATGGCGAAAGATCCCTTGCCGTAGCGGTACGCGTTCCGTACGCCGCTCAGATTCGAGATGATGCCCCCTGTGGGCAGGTCGGGCGCGGGGATGATCTGCATGAGTTCTTCGATGGTGATCGCGGGATTGTTGATCACCGCGAGACAGCCCTGCACAATCTCGGACAAGTTGTGCGGGGGCATGTTGGTCGACATCCCGACCGCGATGCCGCCGGAGCCGTTGACGAGCAAGTTCGGGATGCGGCTCGGCAGGACTTTAGGTTCTGAGAGTGAGCCGTCGTAGTTGGGTCCGAAGTCGACGGTGTTCTTTTCGATATCCGAAAGCAGGTCCGTGCCATAGCGGGACATGCGACATTCTGTGTAACGCATGGCGGCCGCGTTATCGCCGTCCACAGAGCCGAAGTTGCCTTGGCCATCGACGATGGGCGCGCGCATGGAGAAATCCTGCGCCATCCGCACCAAAGCTTGGTACACGGCGCTGTCACCGTGGGGATGGTATTTACCGATCACATCCCCGACCACGCGAGCCGATTTCAAGTAACGCTTGTCGTAAGTGTTCCCGAGTTCGTTCATCGCGAAGAGAATCCGGCGGTGTACCGGCTTCAGGCCGTCGCGGACATCAGGGAGCGCGCGGCTCGAAATGACGGACATCGCGTATTCGAGGAACGCGCCCTGCATTTCGTCTTCGATTTTAATGACGTCGGAGTTCTTTTTCTGAATATCGTCCATGAGCTTTCCTTAATCGACCGTACGCGGGTCAGACGTCCAAGTTGCGGACACGGAGGGCGTTCTTCTCGATGAAATTGCGACGCGACTCGACATCCTCACCCATAAGCACCGTGAAGATCTGATCCGCGGCGGTCGCATCATCGACCGTCACCTGTAGAAGGGTCCGCTTCGTGGGATCCATCGTGGTTTCCCAAAGCTGCTCGGGGTTCATTTCGCCGAGGCCTTTGTAACGCTGGATCTGGAACTTTTCCTTGCCGCGCTCAAGAACATCGGCCACGAGTTTTTCGGGTTCCTCGAATATTTCGACAGCGTCCTTCACTTTCAAGCGGAAGGGACGGCCACCTAATTCTTTGGAGAAGGTTGTGAGCCGCAGGGCTTCTTGCATGTCGGGACTGTCGAAGAGTTCCTTCGAGAAGACTGTTTTATACCGAGCGCCATCGATGGCGGTGTTGATTGTGAGTTTGAAGTACCCCGCGTGTTCGGCGTCGGCCGCAATTTCGTGGCTGTAGACCGAGGTGCCGTTGGCAAACTTCGATTCCACAAACACGCGCAGTTTTTGGGCCACGGATTCCAAAGCGCTTTCTGAGCGCAGGGAATCTTCTTCCACGAGACCGTCCAGGATCAGCATGGAAAGCACGCGCGGATCACCTAAGCGCGAAAGCACCCGGGCGACGTTGCCGTACTTCTGCATCTGACCAATCAAACGCTTGGTGTCGGTCTTCGAAAGGGAAGTTCCCGCTTGGGTGATTAAAGCGCCTTCTTCCAGGCTTTCTTCGATCAAGGAGCCTTGCAGAGTCTTTTCGTCTTTGACGTAGCCTTCTACTTTTCCCTTTTTCACTTTGTAGAGGGGAGGTTGGGCAATGTAGAGGTGACCACGCTCGATAATCATTGGCATTTTCCGGAAGAAAAATGTCAAAAGTAGGGTTCGAATATGCGCCCCATCGACGTCGGCATCGGTCATGATGACGATCTTGTGGTAGCGGAGTTTGGCGAGATCGAAGTCGCCTTCGCCCGCGCCGATTCCGGTACCCAGTGCGGTGATGAGACATCGAATTTCTTCGTGGTCGAGCATTTTGTCGAGACGAGCCTTCTCGACGTTTAGAATCTTCCCTTTAAGGGGAAGAATAGCCTGTGTGCGCCGATCGCGACCTTGTTTGGCTGAACCACCAGCGGAGTCCCCTTCGACGAGGAATATCTCACACAATGCTGGATCTTTTTCCTGACAGTCGGCCATCTTGCCGGGAAGACCTGAAAACTCCAGAGCGCTTTTACGGCGAGTAAGATCGCGGGCTTTTTTTGCGGCCAAACGAGCGCGGGCCCCCTCGAGAGCCTTCATGATGATGCGTTTACAAATGGCCGGCGTGGTCTCAAAAAACGCACTTAGGCGCTCAAAAGTAATTCCATCCACCAAGCCGCGAACTTCGGAGTTTCCGAGTTTTGTTTTGGTCTGTCCTTCAAATTGTGGGTTGGGGATCTTCACCGAAATAACGGCAGAGAGACCTTCGCGGCAATCCTCGCCTTCAATCCCACCGTCGCTCTTCATATCCTTGAGCAGATTGTAGTGCTCGCCAAACTTATTGATGGCCCGCGTAAGCGCCGATTTGAAACCCTGAAGGTGGGTGCCGCCTTCGTGGGTGTTGATGTTGTTAGCAAACGACATCACATTGTCTTTGTAGCCATCGTTCCACTGGAGCGCGACTTCCACCTGGATGTTATCTTTTTCGATGTTGAAATAGATAACGTCGTCATGGACCTTCGTTTTGGACTTATTCATGTACTCCACGAACGAGGTGATCCCAGCTTCGTAGAAAAATTCGTCGGCCTTCTCGGAACGTTCATCACTGATTGAAATGCGGAGACCACGATTCAAAAAAGCCAGTTCGCGTAAACGTGAAGAGAGCGTCTCAAAACTATACTCGGTTGTCTCAAAAATCTCGGTGTCGGGTTTAAAGGTGACGCTTGTTCCACGATCTGGAGATTCACCAACGAGTTTCAGAGGCGCTAGGGCGTGACCACGTTCGAAGGTCATCTCGTGGACTTTGCCATCGCGTTTGATTTTGAGTTTTAACCACTGTGAGAGTGCGTTCACACAACTCACGCCGACGCCATGAAGGCCGCCCGAAACTTTGTATGCTTTACCTTCGAATTTACCGCCCGCATGAAGTTTAGTGAGAACAATCTCGGCGGCTGAGACACCGAAGTCCGGTAAGATATCTGTCGGAATACCGCGACCGTCATCTTCCACAGAAACAGAATTATCCACATGGATGACGACTTTGATTCGGGTTGCATAACCGGCCAAGGCTTCGTCGACGGAGTTATCGACCACTTCTTGAACCAGATGGTGGAGCCCGCGCGCGCCCGTGTCGCCGATGTACATCCCTGGGCGTTTGCGAACGGCATCGAGGCCTTCGAGAACCTTGATTTTGGATCCGGTGTAGTCGCCGCTATCCGGATTCTGAACAGGTTTTTCGGACATTCTTAGGTGGGTCCTTTCGGGCTGGATTGAGGGGTTAAAACCCCCTGGAAAACATCCCAAAAGGTGTACTCGGAAATACCCAGGGAGTCGACCAGAGAAGGGTCGGTTCCCGTCACAAATATCTGGCCAGAAAGATCCTGAATTTGTTGAAGTAAGAGCTCACGACGCCGCGCGTCTAATTCGCTAGAAAAGTCGTCGAGCAAAAACACTGGGGGATCCCCCCGTTGAGCCCGCACCCATTCCGCATGAGTCCATTTCAAAGAAAGAGCCAACAGGCGTGCCTGGCCTTGAGAAAACGTTGTTCGAGCCGCACCGCCGTCCAGCAACACAGAAAAGTCGTCGCGCTGGGGTCCTCGGTGGGTCCATCCTGTGGCGCGATCTTTCTCCGAACTCAACCGAAAGGCCTCCAGGTAATCCTCAGGGGTGAGGGGTTGATCCCCGGCTTGGGGTACATCGGCGACCTGTTGAATCTCGAGCTTCCCGGAGAATCCACAAAAGAGGTCACCTGCGATCGAGAGAAAGATTTCGCGAAACTCGGGCCAGATGTCCCTACGGAGCTGTCCGAGCTGAGTGGCGGACTCAGCCAGTAGTTGAGTCCAAGTACGTAGTTCGTCCTTCGGGATGATTTCTCGACGGAGAATTGAATTGCGACTTCTCAGGGCCTTTTCAAAGCGAGTATGAACTTCGGCATAGCCTGGGCAGACATCCGTAAAAAGCTCATCCATAAAGTCTCGACGGTACTCAGGACCCTCTCGAACCAGACTGTGATCGTCGGGGGAGAACACAACGACCGCAACCTTAGAGCGAACTGTGACGGGTAGGGTTCGTTTTCCGTTAAGGGAGAAATCCCACTTACCGTTCGGTAGGAGGCTTAGGGCGAGATCGGTCGAAAATCCGCGCCCATCCTCCAAAACGACCTTTATGTCGGTTCTGGGACTTTCCTGAGCGTTCTCAGGGGCCTTCCTAGGTATCCAGTCTATTTTCGAGGAGTACGGACGAAAACTTTTTCCGCGAGTCGCGGCAAAAAGTGCCTCGAGAATGTTCGTTTTTCCTTGGGCATTGGGACCCCAGAACCCGTTTAAACCCGCGTTCGGACGAACAATGACGTTCGATAGATTGCGGAACGACCGGATCTCAAGAAGGCGGACCTTCACCCCGAACTCAGATCCTCATCGGCATGACGACGATGAGATAACCCGGGTTATCGGTGCACTTGAGAAGTGCCGGCTGGAGTTTTTCACCCAACTGAATCTGGATTTCATCTCCGTCGAAATTGGACATTGCGTCCAGGAAGTATCGGACGTTGAAACCCGTCTTCATATCCGCTCCGGCGTATTCTACGCCAACTTCATCGTTGGCTTCACCGAGTTCCGGATTCATCGTGCTCAAGAGAAGCTGGTCTTTCCGGAACTCAAAAGTAACTACCTTGGACCGGTCTGAGACTAAGTGCGACATGCGCCGAAGACCCGCCATGAGGTCTTTTTTGGAGGCTTTGAGCGTTGCGGGCAGGGCGGGAGGGATCACGCGCTTATAGTCCGGGTATTCTCCATCGATCGGGCGAATCCAAAGATGGTTGTCACCCACAGTTGCTCGCACGAGGTTTTCGTCGCAAGTCAGTTCGAAGGTTTCTTCGGTGGTCGACTCCAAAAGTTTGCGAAGCTCGCCTACGCCCTTCTTCTGAATAATCAAACCCTTCTTGAGTTCCATACCGCCCACCTTTGAGAGAGGAGCGTCCATCAACGCTAGACGGTGTCCATCTGTGGCCACGGCACGAAGATAGGCGTTCTTTCCCTCTTGATGGGTCTCTAAGTAGATACCTGTCAGAAAATAACGAATCTCGTCGGTGCAAATCGCGTGCTCCGTTTTTTGCAGCAAACGCACAAACTCCGCGCACTGGACTTTAGCCGTGGTCAGCGGTCCCTTCGGCGAAGTTTTGAAGTGGGGAAAAGAATCGGCAGGCAGCGCAACTAATTTGTACTGGGTTTTTCCCGAAATAACTTCGATTCGACCACCATCCGAAGCACGTACACGAATCGTATCGCTTTCCCCGAGCTCTTTAACGATATCGTAGAGCGAACGTGCCGGGGCTGCGATTCGACCGGTTGTCAGCGCCTTGCAAGGAACAGTTGAGGTCACAAAGAGTTCTAAATCTGTTGCCGAGATTTGAAGTGTTCCATCTTTGGCTTCCAACAAAGCGTGATTCAAAGCCGGCATTGTGTTTCGGCGTTCAACAATCGTAAGGGTTCTTTCGAGTCCCTTGAGGAAGTCTTTCTTTTGAATACTGATTTCCATGCCGACCTCTTAGTCAAACAAATCAAGTTGTTGTTAGAATATTGTTGTACTGCGGAATTTCGTTGGGAACCAGAGCTAAAGCATTGGATCTACAATATTTTTCATGTGCATAACTTTGTGTATAAACTTCGGGAATTAGGATGAACTTGGCCAAGTTCATCCTTTTCCCCTTAGTTATCCACAGTTTGACCATGTCAATATCCACAACTTAGTCACGAACGATTGAGCAAGATGTTTTGAAGTTGGTCAATTTGGTTTTTTAGAACGGGATCCGTCGTCAGACTGCTTTGAATGAGTGTGTGGCCATGAAGGATGGTGGTGTGGTGCCGACCACCGAGCTCTTGCCCAATGGCGCTCAGGGAGACATTGGCCACTTCACGCGCCAGATACATGATGACATGGCGCGCACGCGCGATGCTTTCTTTGCGAGAGGGGCTACGAAGGTCAGCTGGTTTGACTGAGTAAAACTGAGCCACCGTAGCAAGAATGTCTTCCGTGGAGATGATGCGTTGACGCTCGGTGATGTAGTTTTTCAGGACCTTTTTCACGAGCTCGGTCGTAATAGGCACATTGTAGATAGCGGCGTGCCCTGCCAGTTTGGTGAGCGAACCCTCGAGTTCGCGAATGTTCGATTTCACGTAACTTCCAATCAAGTAGGCGACTTCATCCGAAAGCTCGATACCCTCAGCCTCAGCGCGGGACTTCAGGATGGCGACTCGCGTTTCAAGCTCAGGTGGCTCGATATCGGCGACCATGCCCCACTCAAAGCGTGAAATAATCCGATCATGCACATCCGCGATTTCCTTTGGTAGGCGATCCGAAGTGATGACGATTTGTTTACCAGCGTCGAAGAGACTGTTGAAGATGTGGAAAAACTCATCCTGGGTGGAATCAGCTCGGGCGAGGAACTGAATATCGTCGATAAGAAGAATGTCGCAATTAGAGCGGTATTGCTCGTGAAGCGCCGTACGGGTGTTGTGCTGAATGGAATGAATAACCTCTTCGATGAATTTCTGGGTGGAGCAGTAGCAGATCCGGAGTCCCGGGTTGTCGAGACCCAGCTTATGACCAATGGCTTTGAGAAGGTGGGTTTTCCCCAAACCAGTCTTCCCAGCGATAAAAAGTGGATTATATACACAGGGTTTGGCCGCCACAGCCTTTGCCGACGCATGAGCAAATTGATTGGATTTTCCGACAATAAATGTCTCAAACGAGTGTTTTGAGCTCAAAACCTCGCCATTCATCGTCCGAACGACCGGTTCTGTGGGACTTTGCAAAGATTCTCGCAGGGCCTCAATCGGAGACGTTTCCGCTATAGGAACTGCGGAATTTCCCGGGCCTCTAATGGTTCCTTCGGACATCTATCAAATTCCCCCTTGAACGATGCCTTGATTTTGTAACGTTTTTTGTGAGATAAGCACTTACCTATATGAAACGGACATTTCAACCGAGCCGAAAGAAGAGAAAGCGCGTCCACGGATTCCTGAAAAGGATGGAAACGACAGGTGGGCGTAAGGTGCTGAGCACCCGCCGCCGGAAAGGTCGTAAGAAATTGACCGTGCGAGTTGCTAGTAAGACAAGCAAAGGCAAAGCCGCCTAAGTCTTCGCACTCTTCATCTTCAATTGGAAAATTTACGCGCCAAAAAAGCCCGCCGCAAAAAATGGACGGGCTGGTTTCGTCCGGAGAGACGCGGCTTAGGCGCGGGTCCACTTATTGTAACGCCGGTTTCGATCAGACCGGAAAGACTCTTAGCCAAAGGCTCCGCTCCTGTTGTGATCATTAGTGTTCCTTCAGCCTGTGGCTCTGCTGTTCAACGTAATCGGTTTCGGAGGATTATTCGGGGTCATCTCTCGGCTGAAAAGCCCCCTGCTTCCCTATGGATTCGACTCTCAGACCGCTGTCGATTGGATCGCAAGATCCGTCTCGAACAGTTTGTTCCTCATCTCAAAGACGCCCAGTCTCGGCTTTTCTTCTGAACCTTACGTTCGGAGCCTATAAGCTGGTTCTAGGTCCTGCGCTGCTTGCGCTTGGTAACGCCGGTTTCGGTTGTCGCTTTTCTCCGTCTTGTTCCGAATACGCTCGAGAGGCCTTTCATCAGCTCCCATTTTTGCGAGCGATGCATCTGACTTTGTATCGTCTCATCCGTTGCAATCCCTGGAATAGATCGCAGGGATACGATCCCGTTCCTCACTGTACTTGCGAGCTACATCATGAATAAATCGAATCGTAATTGGGTCGTCATTGGCCTTGTTTTGGCGTTCATCATTGGATGGGAATTTTTTGTCATCCGACCTTACGTTAAAAAACATCCCCCATTGCCTTCGGCTGTTACCGTCACCTCAACTGCGAATACTCCCGGAGCAACACTTCCTCTGTCTTCATCGGCTTCTTCTCTCGTAAGTGGCCAAGTTTTGACTCCTGAGCAACGTGCACTCGGACGAGTTGTGGATTTCAGTCCGGAAAAACGTGCCCGTATTTTTCCAAATGGCGTCTTCGCCGATGCGGAGTTCGTGAATTACAAGGAGCGTGGAAGCCAAGACACGGTCGTGTTGGCGCATGAGGGTTGGGCTTGGACCTCAACAGACGCCTCGCTCGCAGCTTGCTTGGTGGGATTAAAACAAGAGGGCGAGTCACTCGTCTTTCGCAATTCCGTTACCCAAGGCACTTGTAGTGTTTCGTTTGAAACCATTTCCCAAACACCGGGACTCGTGAAGTCGGCACTCACACTGACTGGCTTTGACGGCGCTAAGGGTTTTGTTGAGTATCGTTCCGAAGGTAACTTTGCGACGGGGCCCACTCAGATGGATCACCGTTATCTCGGCTACTTACTTGATGATTCCCGTCACTTCGTGCGCGATACAGACCTTCGTGAGAGTTCCGTAAAGAGTGGGAAGCTTACTTGGTTGGTTTGGGGTGACCGTTATTTCGGGGTGCACCTTCTCCCTCGCGGAGACTTCAATCCGAATGTGATCTATGGCGCCGTGGGTGATGTCAAAGAACACGTCTACTTTGGTCTCCAGTATCCGATCGTTATAAAAAACGGCGCACCTGTGCGTTATGATTTCGATCTCTATATCGGTACTCGCTCTCCTGAATCCGTCACCGTAGTGGATACCAGCCTCCTTCAATCCATCGATTTTGGTTTCTTTGGCGTCGTGGCTCGTTCAATGCTTTGGTTGTTGAAGACGATCCATTCTGTCGTCGGTAATTATGGTCTTGCGATCATCTTTCTAACCATCCTTGTGCGCTTGGCCTTTTGGCCACTCAACCGCAAGGTTTTCCAATCAGGTGAGCGCATGAAGGCGCTCGCTCCCGAGATGGAGCGCATCAAGAAAAAATACGGGACGGATAAATCCAAGGCCGGCGAAATGAATGCAGAGGTGATGGGCCTCTATAAGAAGCATGGCGTAAATCCACTCGGTAGCTGTCTACCTATGCTCTTCCAGATTCCCGTTTTCTTAGGCCTTTGGAGTGCCTTGAGCCACTCGATCGAGCTTTATCAAACTTCATTTCTTTGGATGCCAGATCTTTCCTCACGCGATCCCTATTATATTTTCCCAGCTCTTTGGACTGTCACACTTCTCGTGATGACCAAACTGAATCCTCAGCAAGCCTCCCAACCCGGCATGCCGGACATGAAGTGGATCATGATCGTAATGAACGTGGTCTTTGGATTTATGTCGAAGGATTGGGCTGGTGGTCTGACCTTGTATCTCTTCGTGAGTAACCTCGTTGGTATTTCACAACAGTGGATGTACCAACGGGCTTCGAAACTGCAACCCAAGCGAGAAGGAGCATAACTCTATGGTTGGTTTCATGAATAAGGCCCTGGGACTGTTCGGCATCAAGAAGGAAGGCGGCTCGGCTGCCGGTGGCGTAGGAGTGGATGAGTTCCTGACGGAACTCCCGCAACTTCTACAATACGACATAGCCTTCAAGAAAGTGGATCGGGATGAACCCGGCATTCACTACGAAATCGAAGGTACGGAGACCGACAGTTTCCTCGCGAGCACGCAAGGCTTGCTGGACGCGCTCTCACACCTGAGCATGCGCGTGCAACGCCGCCAACTCGGACTAGCCAACGCCCCGGGTTCGGAGGAGCGTTCCGAGTTCCGCATTCTTTTTGATGCTAACGGCTTCCGTAACCGCAAGACCGACGAGCTTAAGAAGATCGCAGAAGAAAAGCGCGCAAAGGTCATCGAGACGGGCGGCAAACCGTCTTACATCCCAGCACTCGGACCGTCTGAGCGTAAAGTGATCCACACGCACTTGGCCGATCTCGGCGAAGTGACCTCCGAGAGCATCGGCCGTGGCAACTTTAAACGTATTCGTGTGAAGCTCGTTGAAGGGTCGACGCACTATCGTGAGCAGCCTGCTGGATCTGATGAAGGCCAAGAAGCTGGCGATTCACGTGGGAATGGCCAAGGCGGCGGTGGCCGTGGTGGTCGTGGCGGTCGTGGTGGACGCGGCGGTCGTGGTCGTGGTGGCCAAGGCGGCGGCGGTCAAGGTGGCGGCCAGGGCCGTCGCGACAACCGTCCCCAACCCGGCAATCAAGCGGGCTTCCAGCCGCGTGCACTGGGTAATTCCGAAGAGAACACGGGCGTTGATCCGTTCAACCGTGCGCAACCCGAGAAAGAAATCGACGAAGTCGACGACAACATCGGCAACCGCGCGCATCCGAACGATCGCACGTACAACCGTTAATTCTTGTCCTCGTCCACGCTAGATTATTTCAAACGCCGGGGTCACGCTATCGTGGCCCCGGCGACTCCGACCGGCGGCCCGGTGGCCGTCGTTCGCGTTTCCGGCAGCAATCTCAGTTTTCTGGAAGGTCTCCTGGGGTCTCTACCTGAAGCGGGCACGTTTTCTCTCCGTAAAATCCGTTTCCAAAACTCCGTTGGCGAAACCGTGCGCGACAAAGTGCTCGTGCTGCGTTTTTGCGCGCCTAATTCCTTCACTGGCGAAGATGTTGTCGAGATCCAGGGCCACGGCGTCAGTGGGCTCGTCGCGGAGATCGTGGACGAAATCTGCCGCTTAGGCGCCGCCTTCGCTTTACCTGGAGAGTTCTCCTTTCGCGGCGTGCTCAATGGCAAGATGAGTCTCGAGGAGGCGGAAGCGCTGCAAACTGCGCTTTCCACCGAAGGACTCGGCGCTAGTTGGGCTTCATCACTCTTGGAGGTTGAGGCTTCGGCCGTCGCCGGGCTGACCGGGCGTTTTGAAGACTGTCTTGCGCGTCTCGCCTCGGCGCGCGGGCGTATTGAGGCGGCCATCGATTTTTCCGAGGCCGCCGAAGAGCAAACCGCCGACCTGAAGTCGGCCCAACTAAAGGTCGACGAGGTTTGGGCGGCCCTTCAGTCTTTACTGACCACCTACGAGAATTTCTCGTCCACAGCGGGTTCCCCAGTTGTGGCAATCTGTGGCCGACCCAATGTCGGCAAAAGCACACTCTTAAACCTCCTCTCAGGGGGTGAGCGAGCTCTTGTCTCTCCCACCGCTGGTACCACCCGGGATGTGGTGGAAATCTCCTACCGTCTTCGTTCCGGGCGCCGACTCCGAATCCTAGATACCGCGGGGTTACGGGAACTCGGAAAATCAACCAACCCCCAGGACGAGCTCGAGGCTCGGGGGATCGCTCTGGGCCGGGAAGCCATTGCCAAAAGTTCGGTGATTTTACTGATTGAGAAGGTCGGTGAAGACTCCGGGCTTCTCTCAGAGCTCCAAAAGAAGCCACTTTTGAAGCTGAAATCACACGCGGATCAGACCATTTGTGCCCCTAAAAAAGGTGTTTTCGACCTCAGGAAACAGCAAGGCGAGGTCAAAAACTGGGTTGATCAGGAGCTCGAGTCCCTTTTAGGTGAGACAAGTTCCCCGCCCCCCGACCTCGTGATCTCGAAGCGACAAGCTCAACTTATTGAAGCCGCTCTGAGCGAACTTCGCGGGGTGAGCGAATGTTTGGCGGGGAAAGCTCCCTTGGAGCTCAGTGGGGATCGCCTTCGTCAGGTCGAAGGGCTTTTGAAAAGAAGTCTCGGACGTGAAGTTGGGGATGAATACATTAGTGAGATTTTCAGCCAGTTCTGCTTAGGTAAGTGATATGGATACAACTCAGAGCGTCAAGTTCGACGCCATTGTTGTCGGAGGCGGTCACGCCGGCATTGAGGCTGTTCGCGCACTTAGTTCGCGCGGCCAGAGAACAGCCCTCGTTACTTTAGATCCCAATAAAATCGGTGCTATGTCCTGTAACCCAGCTATTGGGGGCGTGGCAAAGAGCCATCTGGTATTTGAGATTGATGCCCTGGGTGGATGGATGGGGGCGTCCGCTGATCGCAACGGAATCCAAGCGCGGCGTTTGAATCTTGCCAAGGGTCCCGCTGTTCGCTCGACCCGCGTTCAGTGCGACAAAGATCGTTATTCCGCCACGATGGTGGATTGGACCTCGAAACTCCCGAACGTCATCGTCGTAAGAGGAGAGGGTTCAAAACTTCTTCACAGCGGTCAAGAGATCACAGGACTTGAACTTGGTGATGGGTCACGACTCCTTGCACGGTCGGTGGTGATCACAGCGGGTACTTTTATGCGTGGCCTTATGTTCTGTGGAGATTTGCGTGAGAGGGGTGGGCGCTTCGGCGACACCGCCGCCGACAAACTAACTGCAGGCATCCTCGAACTCGGGCACACGGTGAAGCGTCTCAAGACCGGCACTCCTGCCCGCCTTCGCGCCGGAAGTATCGATTTCTCTCAGTTCGAATCTCAGTGGGGCGATCCTGAGAATCGGAAATTCTCCTGGCGCTCCAGCGGAGAAAAACTCCCACAACTCTCTTGTTATTTCGGGTACACCAACGAAAAGACCCACGAAGTTATCCGTAAGAATTTTCATAGGAGCCCTTTGTTCTCAGGTGATATCGAAGGGGTAGGCCCTCGCTATTGCCCAAGTGTCGAAGACAAGATCAAACGCTTTGCTGATCGGGAGCGCCATCAAATTTTCTTGGAGCCTGAGGGTCTCAACAGCGATTCGATTTATCCCAATGGTCTAAGCACCAGCTTGCCGAGCGATGTGCAGTTAGAGTTTTTGCGAACGATCCCCGGACTCGAACACGTTGAACTTCTGAGACCGGGCTACGCCGTCGAGTATGACACCATTAATCCAACCGATTTGAAGGCGACTTTTGAGTCGAAGTATTTGCGCGGCCTTTTCTTTGCTGGCCAAGTTAATCGTACCTCCGGATACGAAGAGGCGGCCGCGCAGGGTCTCTGGGCCGGAATCAACGCAAGTCTTTATCTCCAGGGGGAAGAAGGACTTAGTCCTGATCGGAGCCGGAGTTATCTCGAAACCCTCGTTGATGATTTAGTTACACGTGGAACAGAAGAGCCCTATCGGATGTTCACTAGCCGCTCCGAATATCGACTTCTCCTTCGTGAGGACAACGCGCATGATCGTCTTCACGAATTGGCGTTGTCTCTAGGCTTGATCTCTCAACAACAAGTGGAGTGGTATAACGCTACGCTCCAAGAAACGAATAATATTGGTAAATCACTTTCCAATCATCGTATTCGCGTGGGTGATGATCGGGTTATTTCTCTCTTTGAATATCTTCGTCGTCCCGAAGTTACGTGGGAAACTCTCGTTGCTGAGCTGCCCGGAACCTTTTCGGATCTTGCGATGGAGCGGGTTGAGATCGATGCGAAGTATTCGGGTTATCTTCAGCGGCAAGAGGCAGAGCTTCGTGAACTTCGTGAGATTCAGAGTTGGTCTCTGGATTTGAGTCGAGGTGATCTTAGTCTGGTTGCTGGACTTTCAAATGAGATCCGAGAGAAGCTTAGATTGAGTCTTCCTAAATCGGTGGCAGAACTGGCGTCGATTAGCGGCATGACTCCAGCTGCCGTACTCGCCATCAGCCGTGTTTGTGGAAACCGCAAGGTTGGAACTGTTTCACGTGAAACAACTGCGTGAGTCCTATCTCAATAGCGTCCTAGCTTGGAATAAGATCCATCGGATTATCGGCCGCGAGCATGATTTCGCGACCCGTATCAAAGAATCTGAGCATGCTTTATCCACACTCCTGCCTGCTACTCCTCATATTGTAGATATTGGTGCAGGTTCAGGACTCCTTGGCATTCCTTGGCTCTGGTTACAGGAGCAGGGGAATGTTGTTCTTGTTGAGCCTGATGCCAAGAAGTCATCCTTTCTTCTGCAGTTTGTGGCCCAAAATGGTCTCAGTGAGCGTCTCTCTATCCTTCCACAGACCTTTGAGACTGTTTCACGTGAAACATTGGATAGGCTTTGTCCCCCCCCAAGGGCCTTTGTGACCAGAGCTTTTGCTGGATTTAAGGACTTTGACCAGGTCAAAGGGGAATCGGCCTTTAGCAAGGAAGATTTCTTTGTCTTTGAACTAAACGCGGCATCAAAATCTTCCCGAGCTATGCTAAAGAAAATCTCTATCTAAAGAGGGGATCTTTATGGGCAAGATCATTGCAATTGTTAACCAAAAGGGCGGCGTCGGTAAAACCACCACAGTGATTAACGTGGGGGCCGGGCTGGCAATGCTTGGTAAGAAGGTACTTTTGGTGGATCTCGATCCCCAGGGAAACCTAAGCTCTGGTTTAAATGTCGATCCTCAGTGGATTGAACAGAAAAACAGTTACTTTGCTTTGGTTGGCTCCTCTACCTTGGCGCAAAACTCCGTTGAGACGTCAGTCAAAGACCTTTTCGTGGTTCCCGCTGACTCGAACCTCGCAGGTGCTGAAATTGAGCTTGTTGATGTTGAACGTCGGGAATTTTGCCTCCGTAACAGTCTGAGTGCTGAACTTGATTACTTTGACTATGTCATGATCGATTGTCCTCCGTCGCTAGGTCTCCTTACCTTGAATGCGCTGACGGCTGCGGACTCTTATCTCGTTCCTCTTCAGAGTGAGTTTTTTGCTCTCCAAGGACTCACGAACATCCTTCGCACCTCGGCGCTTGTAAAAAAGCACTTCAATCCAAAATTGGAAGAAGAGGGGATCCTTCTGACGATGTTCGACTCTCGGTCGAACCTCTCAAAACAGGTCTATAATGAGATCCGTTCGTTCGCACACGAGCGTCTCTTTTCGCACGTTATCCCTCGCCGGGTTCGTCTGGCAGAAAGCACCTCACACGGAAAGCCTGGTATTGTTTATGACCCAGCGTGTTACGGCGCTCGCTCCTATTTAGAGGTGGCGAAAGAACTCGATCTCCGTAACCAAGGTGTTCGGACAGCGCCTCCCGAAGCCACTTTTGTTCCACCCGATCCTGTCGATCGTATTCAACAACAACAAGCCCTCAAGGCCCAAGCCGCTCATAAGGATGCTTCCGTATGAACACTCTTCCTCCCGAACGCAAAGCCCTCGGCCGCGGTTTGGCCGCTCTTTTAGGTGAAGGCGCTGGTGCCGCTTCAGCTCCGAAAGCGCAAAACACGGCGCTGAAATCTGCGATTCCCGCTACGGAGACCACCACTCCGGTCAATACTCCTGCGGGCCCGTACCAAATTCTCGACATCAAAAAAGTCGAAGCCAACCCCGAGCAGCCGCGGAAGAGCTTCAACCAAGCCAAACTCGAAGAACTCGCCGAGAGCCTTCGGGAACAAGGGCTCGTACAGCCGATCGTTGTTCGTAAAAATGGCGACAAATTCCAAATCATCGCCGGCGAACGTCGGTGGAGAGCCTCGCAAATTGCTGGACTTGAAAAAATCCCCGTAATCGTGCGAGAGGCGAAGGATGAAAGAGGTGATGAAGACCTCGCGAGTGTCGTAGAAAATATTCAACGGGAAGATCTCAACTCGATCGAACTTGCGATGGCCTACGATCGCTTGCTCAAAAAGTATGATTTTACTCAAGAGCAACTAGCCAAAAAACTCGGGATATCCAGAGTTTCCCTAGCCAACACCCTCAGACTCATCAAACTCCCCGAAAGCGTCAAAGACCTGATTCGCCAGGGGCGGTTGTCGGAAGGCCAATCCCGCGCACTTTTACCCTTGGAAGATCAGAAAACGACCGAAGAAATTGCCCAAAAGGTGGTGCTCCAAGGACTAACCGTTCGCGAAGTTGAAGCCTTGGTTCGCCAGCGTAAGGAAAACACCCTAACCTCCGCCAATAAATCAACAGTTGGTCTTGCTACATCAATAACCTCTACAACGGCACGGATCTCCGCCGTAGAAGAGGAACTGCGTCGTATCTTTGGGACGAAGGTATCTGTTCGAGGTGGCGGTGTTCGTGGTTCCATCGAGATTTTCTACACAGGGGAAGATTCTTTCCACCGCGTGATGAATCAAATCCGCGGTATCCCAGGTTAAGATCACGGCTCCATGAAAGCGGAAGACAACGAAATCAGCCCTCATGAGGTTACAGCTCTTCTTGGAAGGGGGGCTCATTTTGAGGGACGCTTGGTCTTCGAGGGCATCGTACGCATTGATGGGACTTTTGCCGGAGACATCTTCACTCGGGACACTTTGATTGTTGGTGCGGATTCACGGGTGTTAGCCCAGATTGACGCGGATAGAGTAGTCATCGCCGGCTATGTTGAGGGCACAATACGTGCGACCAGCCGCGTCGAAATCCAGGCCACGGGCTATGTCCGGGGCAGCGTCCAATCTCCTATCCTTCAAATCGAAGAAGGTGGGATGTTTGACGGTACGACTCAGATGCTTCCGTCTTCTAATCTCTAATGCAAACTAGGGGTTGACCCCTCCGGAGCTCCGTTGTTGGTTAGGGGCACCTCATATGGATGCTATCCACGGAATCCTTACGTCTTTCGGTATCAACGGCATCGCTTTCGCTTCTCTAGGGATTATTTTCCTGGTGACCTACGCGATCGTTCGTTTTCTCGCGGTCGGCAAACTCAGCTACATCGTCGCCGAACGGGACGAACGCACCTCGGGTCGCGAAGAAGAAGCGGATCACCTGAAGACGGAACTCGTCGAAATCAGCGACAAAGTGAAACAAGGCATCGTCGCCGCGCGCGTCGAGGCCAACGCTCGGTTTACTACGTTCCAACTCAGGGCGAACGAAGACCAACGTAAAATCGTGGGCGAAGCCCGCGACCAAGCCTTGGAACAACTTAAGGTTGCCCGTGCCGACGTCGCGGTTCAGATCCAAAAAGAAATCGGGAAAATCCAATCAGAAATCCCGGTGCTTGCGCGCAAAATCGTCGACCAACTTTTGGGCAATGGCGGGAAGAACTAAATGAGCAGCGGCGGCGAAGTCCACGAAATCGTCACGACCCCAGGGATGCATGAAGTCTTTATCTTCATCCACACCGGGATCCTCATTGCGATCGCTTATTTCGTTGGCAAGAAGGGTTTCCTTTCGTCCCTGCGTGATCGGCACGACAGTGTTCGTAAACGCCTCGTCGATTCCAAACATGAACTCGACCGCACGCGGGTCGAAATTGAAAAAGCGCGCTTGGAACTCACCGCCCTCGACCAAACCAAAAAGCAAATCATCCTAGAGACCGAAGACCAGGGCCGTAAACTCGGTGAACGTCTGATCCAAGAAGCGCACGTGAACGCCCAACGTATTTTGGCCGATGCTAAGGTGGGCGCCGAACAGGAAGTGAAAGCCGCTGGCGATCAACTCCGTCAGCAGCTTCTCCGGGAAGCTGTGAAGCAAGCGCGGGCCTCTCTCCAGGGCGAAAGCCAGAAGCAAGCCCACGAATCTCTCGTGACGAAATTCCTCGACGACATGTCGATCGCCCTTTCGAACGAAAAATCCAAGCCCGCAGCGGAGAGCTTCGACAATGGCAAATAACAAAGCAGCTGTCGCTAAACGCTATTCGCGTGCCCTGTGGTTGCTTGGCCGCTCCGTCGATGAGGCGGAAGGTTGGGTGAAGTCGCTTGAAACCGTGACCGCCACTTTCCGCGCCTCTTCCGATCTACGCTCACTGCTTTTCTCGCCGGCTTTTTCGGCCGAGCAGAAAGCCAAAGCCTTTGCCTCCGTTTTGGAAGCGGAAGGTATTCCCGAATCGCTTCGTAATTTCTTAATGACCGTGCTGCGCGCAAATCGCATCGAAGCGATTGAAGAAATTTCTGAGGCCTATCGTCAGAAAGTTTTGGAAGCGCGCAATTCGGTGGAAGCCATCGTGGAAACTGCTTTTCCACTCTCGGCCGCCAGCGAAGCAAAACTCGTTTCCCACCTCGAGAAAATCGTGGGAAAGAAGCTCATTGTGAAAGTGAAAGTTCTGCCGGACCTACTGGCGGGCTTGCGCGTGCATGTGGGCGGCAAGACCCTCGATTTTTCGTTCACGGCCCAATTGGACAAACTGGAAAGATGGCTCGACCGGGCTCAGGCCTAATCGAGTTTTTTAACGACCCGTCGACTTAAGACTTAAGGAGTCAAAGGATCCATGCAACAACTTCGCGCCGAAGAGATCAGCTCCCTTATCCGGAAGCAAATTAGCGATTTCGATGCCCGCCTTGAGGTCAGCGAAACCGGTACCGTTATTTCCGTGGGTGACGGCGTCGCCCGCATCCACGGACTGGAAAAATGCATGGCCGGCGAAATGCTGGAAATGCCGGGTGGTATCTATGCCCTCGCCTTGAACTTGGAAGACGACAACGTTGGTGTGGCCATCTTCGGCTCCGACGTCGGCATCAAAGAAGGCGACACAGTCAAACGCACCGGTAAGATTCTGCAAGTGCCCGTGGGTCCCGAAATGGCGGGCCGCGTGGTGAACGCTATCGGTCTCCCCATCGACGGCCGTGGCCCGATCGCAACTAAGGAAATGCGCGTGGTGGAAACCAAGGCCCCCGGCATTGTTTCCCGTCAGTCGGTCAAAGAGCCGATGCAAACGGGTATCAAAGTTATCGATGCACTGATCCCGATCGGCCGCGGTCAACGTGAACTCATCATCGGTGACCGTCAGACCGGCAAAACCGCCGTGGCGATCGACACGATCATCAACCAAAAAGGCAAAGGCGTCTTCTGTATCTATGTCGCCATCGGTCAAAAGCAATCGACCGTCGCCCAGGTCGTGGAAAAGCTCCGCGCCGCCGGAGCCCTCGAGTACACCACCATTGTTTGCGCCGGAGCCTCTGAGACGGCTCCCCTGCAATTCATCGCGCCCTACACGGGTGTGACGATCGGTGAATGGTTCCGCGACAACGGCAAGCACGCTCTCATTGTCTATGACGATTTGACCAAGCAAGCCCAAGCCTACCGTCAGCTCTCGCTGCTCCTTCGCCGTCCTCCTGGTCGCGAAGCCTATCCCGGCGACGTTTTCTACATCCACTCCCGCCTGCTCGAGCGTGCCGCGAAAGTCTCCGCCGAACTCGGCGGCGGCTCGCTGACTGCGTTGCCGATCATCGAAACCCAAGCTGGCGACGTGTCGGCCTACATTCCGACGAACGTGATCTCGATCACGGACGGGCAGATCTTTTTGGAAGCCGACCTTTTCTATGCCGGTATCCGTCCGGCCGTGAACGCCGGTCTCTCGGTTTCGCGCGTGGGTGGTTCCGCCCAAGTGAAAGCCATGAAGACGGTGGCTGGTCCCCTTCGTCTGGAACTCGCGCAATTCCGCGAACTCGCGGCCTTCGCGGCTTTCGGCTCGGACCTCGACCCTGCGACTCAGCGTCAATTGAACCGTGGTCTGCGTCTGCGGGAAGTTCTCAAGCAAGGCCAATACGTGCCGATGCCGGTGGAGAAAGAAATCATCGTGATCTTCGCGGTGACCCAAGGCTACACTGACGCTGTGCCAGTCGAGCGCATCAAGGAATACGAAACCAAGCTACTCGCTTACGTGGACAGCCGCGGTCAAGACCTCCTCAAGAACCTCGGCGACTCGAAGGCCCTCGACGACAAGACGAAGCCTGCGCTGGTCGCCCTCCTTAAGGAGTTCGGCGCGCAATTCCTTCCCCAAGCTTAAGGAGACGGAGGAAACGTGGCATCCCTTAAGGACATTCGTCGCCGGATCGGCAGCGTGAAGAACACGCAGCAGATCACGAAAGCCATGAAGATGGTGGCTGCGGCGAAGCTGCGCCGGTCGCAGCAGGCGGTCGCCGGTGCGCGGCCCTTCGCCCAGAAGCTCGAAGAACTCACGAAACGCCTCGTTTCCGAGATCTCCGCTTCGAAAGCCGAAGGGTTCCGCCTCGCCGACATTCATCCTTTGCTCAAGAAGGCCGAAGGCACCCCGGAGCGTGTGGCGTTGATCGTCGTCAGCTCCGACCGTGGCCTTTGCGGAGCCTACAATACGAACGCCGGAAAAATGGGCGTTCGTCGCTACACAGAGCTCAAAGAGCAAGGCAAAGAAGTTCATGTTGTGTTCGCGGGGAAAAAGGCTGCCGAGCTTTGCAAACGTCGTGGCATGACGGGCGAAATTCTACCGAGTTTTTGGTCGGGAAAATTCACGGTGCAGAAATCCGATGCCCTTACCAATGAATACATCAGCAAGTTCCTCGCTGGTGATTTCACGAGCGTAGAAGTCGTGTACACACAGTTCCGCTCCGCGATCAGCCAGCAGCCCGCGGTGAAGCAAGTGCTTCCGTTGGCGGTGGAAGTGGCGGCGGTCGAGGACACAAAGGGCTCTAAGAAGACGGCGGAAGAACCCGTCCTCGCGTTGCCCTTCCTCTATGAGCCCAAAGACAAGGTCGAGATCTTGGCTGAAGTGCTCCCCATGCAGGTCCGTACGCAATTCTATCGTTGCTTTGTCGATAGCTTGGCCTCCGAGTTCGGAGCCAAGATGACGTCGATGGACAACGCGACTCGTAACGCTTCGCAGATGATCTCGAAGCTGACGATCGAAGCCAACCGCATCCGGCAGGCGTCGATCACCAAAGAACTTATGGAAATCATCGGTGGCGCGGAAGCGCTGAAAGGATAAGAGAAGGAAATGGCGAACATGGAATCCGGTAAAATCACGCAGGTTCTCGGCCCCGTTGTGGACGTTGAGTTCACCAGCTCCAACCTCCCCAACATTTACACGGCTCTCCGCGTGGCGAACCCCGCCCTCGGTAAAGACGGCTCGCTCGTCCTGGAAGTTGCCCAACACTTGGGTGAGAACACTGTACGCTGTATCTCGATGGACTCGACTGACGGTCTCGTCCGCGGTCAAGACGTTGCCAACACCGGCCGTCCGATCCAAGTGCCGGTTGGTCGCGAAGTTCTCGGCCGCATCTTGAACGTCGTGGGCGAGCCCATCGATGAAGCGGGCCCAGTCACCACCAAAAAAACCTACTCGATCCACCGTGAACCTCCTTCGTTCAAAGAGCAAAGCGTGAACGTGGAAGCTCTGTGGACCGGCATTAAAGTCGTCGACTTGCTCGCGCCTTACTCCAAGGGCGGAAAAATTGGTCTCTTCGGCGGCGCCGGCGTGGGCAAGACGGTTCTGATCCAAGAGCTCATTCGTAACATTGCCACGGAGCACGGCGGCTTCTCGGTCTTCGCCGGCGTCGGCGAGCGTACCCGCGAAGGAAACGACCTTTGGGTGGAAATGAAGGAGTCGGGCGTTATCGAAAAGACCGCTCTCGTCTTTGGTCAAATGAACGAGCCGCCCGGTGCCCGTGCCCGCGTGGCGCTTACGGGTCTCTCGATCGCTGAATACTTCCGCGATGAAGAGAACCAAGACGTGCTCTTCTTCGTCGATAACATCTTCCGCTTCACGCAAGCCGGCTCCGAAGTGTCCGCGCTCCTCGGCCGTATTCCTAGCGCGGTGGGTTACCAACCCACCTTGGCGACCGAAATGGGCGCGATGCAGGAACGCATCACCTCGACGGTCAAAGGATCGATCACTTCAGTGCAAGCCGTGTATGTGCCTGCCGACGATTACACGGACCCCGCCCCGGCGACGACCTTCGCCCACTTGGACGCCACGACGAACTTGTCTCGTGCGATCTCGGAAAAAGGCATCTACCCGGCCGTGGATCCCTTGGCTTCCACCTCGCGTATTCTCTCGGCCGACGTCGTTGGCGAAGAGCACTACACGACTGCCCGTGCTGTGCAACAGATCCTCCAACGTTACAAAGAACTCCAAGACATCATCGCCATCCTTGGGATGGACGAACTCTCGGAAGACGACAAACTGATCGTGGGTCGCGCCCGTAAAGTGGAACGCTTCCTTTCGCAACCCTTCTTCGTGGCCGAACAGTTCACTGGCGCTCCCGGTAAATACGTTGAGATCGAAGACACCGTGAAGGGCTTCAAAGAAATCTTGGCCGGTAAACACGACAACCTCCCCGAACAGGCTTTCTACATGGTCGGCACGATCGAAGAAGCCATCGAGAAGGCGAAGAAACTGTAATCATGGATCTCACGATTCTGACGCCCCACAAGAAACTTCTGGAATCAGAACCCGTGGACGAACTTTTCGTCCCCGGGTTCATGGGCGAACTGAACATCTTGCCGAATCACGGAAACTTTGTAACCAAACTCACAACCGGAGTGATTCGTTGGCGCAACGGAACGACTTGGAAGAAAGCTACCGCGAGTTACGGTTTACTTGAGATTTTTGACGGGCACATCACATTGCTGGCAGATGCTTCCGAGCTTTCCTCTGAGATTGATTTGAAGCGTGCGAAGAAGGCTGAAGAAATTGCGCGTCAGAAGGTTGAAGCCGGCGGTCTTGATGACGAGAACAGCCGTAAGTATCAACTCAAGCTACAGCGCGCGATTTCACGCATTTCCGCCGCAGGCTGATCTATTTAGGTTCAGACGCTCGTTGATGTCCGCGAGACCTTAGAAATCCGCGGACTGACTGAATAACAATCGGCAAGATCGAAACAAAAATCACTACCACAATCACCTTGTGGAGTTGGTTTGCGAGCGGCGTTTGTCCGAGAAAGTATCCCGTAAAGATCATTGAGAAGACCCAGAGGAATCCACCCACAACGTTGAACTTAACAAAGGCGCGATAATCCATTTTTGCCATTCCAGCGGCGAAGGGTACGAAGGTACGGAATATCGGTACAAAGCGAGCAAAGATCAGGGCTCGGCCACCATGTTTCTCATAGAACGCATGGGAGGCATCGAGATGACGCCGCTTGAACAAGAGACTGTCGGGTCGTTGATAGACCCAAGTTCCAGCCCTGGTTCCGAGCCAGAAACCCACTTGGTCACCAACTACCCCCGCCACGGCAAGGGTTCCAAGCAGGGTCCATAGATTGAAGAGAGGTGGTCCACCCATCCCATCACCGACTGCAAAAATTCCCGCAGTGATGAGGAGAGAGTCTCCTGGAAGAAAGAATCCGGCGAGCAAGCCAGTTTCGGCAAAGACAATGGCAACAAGAGCAAAGAGTCCGCCGGTGACAATAATCTGTCTCAGCCCTTCGGTTGAATAGAAAAACTTTGCCAGACTCGCGATGGTATCAATCAGGTGTTCCATTACTTTTTCTTAGCCTTTTCTTCTTCGATTTTACGCTTCCGAAGTTCTTCAATGATGAGTCTTTGCACGATGTGTCGGAAGCGCCGAGTTTCGTCGAAGACCTTCTGCCGATTCATGGCGTCCACGGGTCCATTTGTATTCATAGACACGGGGGGCAGAAAGCGGATTTTCCATTTGACCGGTAGTGGAATCACATTGAGCGGAATGGGAATTACGGTTCCGAGGAGATACTTCGTAAACTTAATCTGCGAGAGGTTGATGTGGGTTTCCTCGGCCCCGATCACACACGCAGGAATAATGGGCGCACCCGTGATCATCGAAAGTCGGGCAAAACCACGCTTAAACTCTTGGAGGCGATATCGACGATGGGAAGGTTTGAAGTTCCCAGCCTCTCCCTCGGGGAAAAGGATGATGAGGTCTTTTTGCCGGAGTATTTCAAGACATTGGTTCGTATCGGCTTCGACAAGACCCATCATATCCGAAATGACTTGAACGGGTTTTCCTACAAACCAAAGTTTGTGCGCGACAAGCTTTGCGACCCGTCCATGGGCACGGCGGATTTCATTGGAAAGCATGACCGCATCGAAACCAGCGTAACCGGAGTGGTTTGAGATAATGATTGCGGGTCCATCTTTGGGAATATTCTCAATACCCTCGACTTCTATCCTTAGGTATCGACGGACGATCTCGAGCGTAAGCACCGGCAGCAAACGGAAGGCGAGTTCTTCTTTTGTGAGTTTTCCCGCAAGAAATTTCGCGATGAGAGCCTTGTCCGAAAGTGAGAGAAAAGCGTCCATACCCGTCCCTCATTCTAAATCGCTAAGCACCATGCTTAAATACCGGATTATGAGATACGTTTTGGCGATCGACCAAGGCACAACATCCAGTCGCTGCGTCATTTACAACCAAAGACTGGAGATCGTGGGCCAAGGCCAAGAAGCTTTCCCGCAGCACTTCCCCAAGGCTGACTGGGTGGAGCACGACCTGGGAGAGATTTGGGCCTCGGTTCTAAGTGCGACGCTGAGCGCGCTTGCTTCCGTGCCCCAACGGGACTTCGATCCTTCTAAGATTGTCGCTATTGGCATCACGAATCAGCGCGAAACATTCGGGATTTGGGACAGGAAATCCCACGATCCCATGGGTCGCGCCATCGTGTGGCAATGTCGTCGTTCTTCCGATATCTGCAAAAAACTGGCAAAGACAGTGGCCGGCAGGAAACTGACGACACTCACCGGACTTGTACTGGACCCCTATTTTTCGGGAACCAAGCTTAAGTGGTGGTTGGCGCACGATGCGACGATCGCCCGGCGCGCAAAGGCCGGCGAGTTAGCCTTCGGCACAATGGACACTTTTCTCATTTGGAAGCTTACCGGTGGCGCGTCCCATGTGACCGATGTCACGAACGCATCCCGCACTTTGCTGATGGACCTCAAATCACGCCAGTGGAGCACCCATGCCCTTAAGACCTTAGGTGTTCCCATGGCGCTCCTGCCGAGTATTCTCGACTCCAATGCACCGTTTGGAGTGACCAAGGGACTTAGTTTCTTGCCCGACGGAATCCCGATTTGCGGAGTTCTCGGCGACCAGCAGGCAGCCTTGTTTGGGCAGGCGTGTTTTAGGCCCGGCGACGGTAAGGTGACCTATGGAACAGGAGCCTTTCTGCTTCTCAACACGGGTTCCGATATCAAACGCACCAAGAATGGAGTCTCCACGGTAGCGTGGTCGATCAACGGCAAGCCAGTCTACGCCCTCGAGGCCTCGGTATTTATCGCAGGGGCTGCGGTCCAATGGCTGCGTGACGGCCTTAAGTTGATTTCTCGCAGCGCGGATATCGAGCCACTCGCGCGATCCGTCTCGGATTCAGACGGAGTGTTCTTTGTTCCCGCGCTAAGTGGTCTCGGCTCCCCTCATTGGGCACCACACGCGCGGGGTCTCCTCGGTGGACTGACCCGTCGCACTCAGCAAGGCCATGTCGCAAGGGCAACTCTTGAGGGGATTGCCGCAAGTGTCGGAGATTCGTTCGATGGTTTAGCTAGAGATGCTGGAACCAAAATTCGGAGTCTCAGGGTGGACGGCGGAGCAGCGGCCAATGATCTTTTGCTCGAGGAGCAGGCAAACTATCTACAAGTTAAAATAGAACGTCCTCGCGACCTCGAATCGACCGCCCGGGGCGCTGCCTCCATGGCAGCTCTGGGTTCGGGCCTGATTTCGAATTTAGACAACCTAAGACAATCCAATCCGGTAGCGAAAACCGTAGCGCCCTCGATATCTCGGAAACAGTCGCACACCCGAAAAGAGATATGGAAGCGACGTGTGCGGGCTTTGATCGGGGGGGCTTACTGACAGAACGTCGGCTTAACGTTGGATTTACCCGTGTCTGTTCCGAGTTGGGTCCAACAGGCGTCGTTGGTACTGAGGTCGCAGGGCCGAGCTGTTTGCACCCGAGGGGCGATGTCGCAGACCCAAAGGAAGAGAAGATTTCGGCGAATCAGGGTAAAAAGGGCACCAAAAATAAGCACCATGACCGTTGTTAACAAAACATATTCAACGGCAGCCTGACCCTTTTTATTCTTCATATACAAATACTTAACAATATGCGTTACACCCCCCAGGGGCTTCTATGGCGCAGTCTTCCTTGGCTATAGTTTGCCCTATCCTGTAGAATTTTCCAAAGACTATGGAGAGTCATACAAGCCTTACCATTCTAAGCCCAAGCATGGGACAAATCGTTTTTCAGCCTTCGAGTGCTGATCCTCATCTCCTTGCCGAGACCTCATTGGCGGTATTTCCAACCGAAATTGAGCGAAAGAATCTACACGCGGTAGTGGAGTGGGCCGCCGCCACACAGATTCCGATTTTTTGTCGGGCGTTGGATATTCCGAGCCTAGAAAAAGAAGGTTTTGGTGCCTATCGTTTTTTGAAACTCGAGGGTTACCGAGAAGTCGACTTTCAAGGTGGGACCATTGAGTTCTTCCCGGCACGGCGCCGTCAGGCGAAGAATTTCTCGGGATACCTACGGTCTGTGGGTGAGTTCTTTGGCTGGTCGCCTAAACCGCAAGGTTTTCACGTTCGCCTTCGGCCGAAGAATGAACATCCGATCCTGGTGCTTGCGAGTGCGGAGATCGATTCCGTGGAGTGGACGTTGTTGACCCGAGAGAATCCCTCCCAGATTGTCGCAATGGAAACCGATGTGACAACCGAGGATCGCCTGGCGCTGGAAACTCGTTTTGGCGCGAAGATTCTTTTGTCCACCGCTGCTGGCCATATACAAACCCAACCACTCACATCCGTAGAAACTTCTCCTAAAAAGCATATGGGCCTGTGGGCAGTGAACTCACATTAAAGAAGACCGCTCTTTGGACAGCGGGTGCTGTGGCGGTGGTTTTGCTTGTCACCCTGATTTTGCCGCGCCTGATGATGCCTGGAACCACTTACAAGAGTTTCGAGGGGCATCCTTTTCCGGATATCTCAGTTGTTGATGCCCAACAGAACAACGTCGCATTACGCGATCTTTTTCGCTCAGAAGGTCCTCAGAAAACAATTCTGGCTCTTTGGGCTACCTGGTGCGAGCCCTGTCTAAAAGAACTTCCGGTGTTGGCGCGTTTACAAGGGAAGTTTTTGGAGAAGGGCTATCGTTTGGTTCTCATAAACTATGACGGCGGGGTTCCCGACAAAACCATTCCCGAGGTGAGTGCCTGGCTATTGGCACAAAAGCTCGACTTGCACACATTCTACGATTTTCAGTCCTCTCTCCTTGATGGTTTAGGCATCACTTCCCTGCCTTTTGCCATGCGTGTGGGAGAAACTGGAAACGTGGAGTGGATGAAAGAGGGTTTGCTCGACTGGGAGAAGTTTGAACTTCCCTAGGCGAGACGCCCCCGTACGAGGACGCACTGCGGCGGTCTTGGGGACAGGAGAATTTCTTCGAGCGCACCCTCTAACTTGCCTTCGATTTTCCAAAGGCAAATATCGGCTCGCGAACCCACAGAAAGGACTCCACGATCATTGAGTCCAAGCGCAGCCGCAGCGTTGAAGGTCGAAGCACAGAGAATCTCGGCCGGTGTGAGTTTAAGCTGAGTGGCTGCGAGTGAGTGAGTGAGACGAAAATCCGGCCACGGAGCGGTGCCGGGATTGAAATCGGTTGCCAAGCCTACACGGGCTCCCGCTTGGATAAGTTTTCGTCCATCTACGTACTCGAGCCCCAGGTAGAACGACGTTGCCGGAAGGAGGCACGCGACGGTCGATCTTTGGCCAAGGGCCGCAAGTCCCTCTGGCCCAACTTTTTGTAGGTGGTCGACGGAAAGTGCCCCGAGATCTGAGAAGGCCTCAGCTGACCCAAAAGGGGTTAACTCATCGGCGTGAATCTTTAGCGCAAGGCCGTTCGCACGAGCGACTTTCGAAAAGCGTATAGACTCCTTGAGACTAAAGAACCCTTTTTCCGGGAAGGCATCTACGGCAAAGGCGAGTTCTTCCACCACAATCGCCGGGAGAACGGCAATCATCTCATCTACGAAACTTTCCTCAGACCGCCCTTGGGGTAAGGAGTGCAGTCCCAAAAAAGTAGGCCTTAAGTCGGGACCACGCTGAGCGAGTTGGGCTCGCACCCGCTTTAAAATTCTAAGAAGACGGAGCTCACCTACGGCCGTGTCGGCATAGCCGGACTTCACCTCCAAAGTTGTGGTGCCATGACGACGAGCTCCAGCAGAACGCTCCAAAAGCGCGACTGCAAGCGCGTCTTCGGAACACAACTCCGTTTCCCGAAAGGAATTATGAATCCCGCCACCAGCATCCGAAATTTCTTTGTAAGTGGAACCTCGCCACCGCTGAAAAAATTCAGGGGCGCGGTTACCGGCAAAAAGGGCGTGAGTGTGCGAATCAAGGTAGCCGGCCGTGGCAACTAAACCAGTGGCATCAAAGTCCCCACGAAGCTCGGACATGCTGGGATGAATGGCGACAATTTTTCCTGTGCTTTGGTCGATCTCCAAATCCAGCGGGCCCTGACGGAAACCTACGTCCTCTGCTTGGGGACGACGTCCCGATTTGACGATAAATCCTTCGCCGCTGAAAAGAGCTCGGAGGTTCTTAAGGATCATTGCGGCATCGGGATCTTTATCCCATGTTCCTTAGCCCAGGCCTGGGCGCTCTCGTAGCCAGCGTCCGCATGACGTAGGACTCCTAAACTGGGATCAGAATTCAAAACTCGCTTCAGCCGTCGATCGGCGTCCGTGGTCCCGTCCGCCACAATGACCATGCCCGCATGCTGGCTGTAGCCCATGCCCACTCCGCCACCATGGTGAAAACTCACCCAGGAAGCGCCGTTGACGGCGTTTACGAGCGCATTGAGTAGGGCCCAGTCGGACACAGCATCGGAACCGTCTTTCATGGCTTCAGTCTCGCGGTTGGGCGAGGCAACGCTGCCACAGTCGAGATGATCGCGGCCAATCACAAGGGGGGCAGACACCTTTCCCTCTCGGACGAGTTGATTCAAAAGCAATCCTGCTTTCTCGCGCTCACCGTGGCGCAACCAACAGATGCGGGCCGGGAGACCTTGAAATTGAACCTTGGGAGCACCGTTGACGAGCCAGTTTTGCAGCGTTTCGTTGTGCGGGAAAAGTTTCAAGAGGGCTTGATCGGTGACTGCAATATCTTCCGGATCTCCGGAAAGCGCCACCCAGCGGAAGGGGCCATTGCCTTCACAGAACATCGGGCGAATATACTCAGGAACAAAGCCGGGAATCCGGAACGCATCTTTGACGCCGGCATTGAGAGCCATCGCGCGGATGTTGTTTCCGTAGTCGAAGACGACGGAGCCTTTAGCTTTGAACTCAAGGAGGTACCGCACGTGGGTAGCCATACTTTCCATGACGCGGCGTTGGTAACCTTGAGGGTCGTTCTTACGAAGAGCGAGCGCCAAGGCCGGGCTGAATCCCTGGGGAATGTAGCCATTCATGGGATCGTGTGCGCTGGTCTGGTCTGTCATCACGTCAGGGACAAAACCTGAACCAAGCATCTCCTTGAGGGCGTCGCAGGCATTGGCCACGATACCCACGGAGATCGCCTCACCCCGAGAGGCGGCGGTTTTGATGCGAGAAATTGCGGCACTCAGATTTGGCGCACTTTCATCGATGTACTTTTCGCGCAGTCGCCGTTCGAGGCGAGAGGAATCGACCTCGATACAGAGGATGGCCGCGCCTGCCAGTTTCGCAGCCAGCGGCTGAGCGCCACCCATTCCCCCGAGACCGGCCGTGACCACCGTGCGTCCGGAAAGTGGCAAGCCAGGATTCTTTGGGAAATGCTTACGGCCGCAAGAGGCGAAGGTCTCGTAGGTTCCTTGGAGGATTCCCTGCGTGCCGATATAGATCCAGGATCCGGCCGTCATTTGGCCGTACATCATGAGGCCCTTGCGATCGAGTTCGTGAAAGTGTTCCCATGTGGCCCAGTTGGGTACGAGGTTGGAGTTAGCGATGAGCACGCGGGGCGCATCGGCATGTGTGGGTAAGACACCGACTGGCTTCCCGCTCTGCACGAGCAGAGTTTCCTCGGGGCCGAGATTCCTAAGCGACTCGAGGATGGCATGATACGCGGGCCAGTTGCGTGCGGCCTTCCCAATGCCACCGTAGACGATCAGTTCGGCCGGGTTCTCCGCTACCTCGGGATCGAGATTGTTTTGGATCATACGGTAGGCGGCTTCAGCGGCCCATGTTTTGCAGACTCTTTGATTTCCACGGGGGGCGCGCACAATGGGAGTCGTCATACGGAATTTCCTCCAAGTCCTTGGCGAATCATTTCGGCCACGGCTTCGATATCGGGGGAGAGGATGCGGTCACGTTCCAACCTAGGCACCTGGGCGCGCACCTGCGCATGAATGGATTGAATTTTTGGCGAAGACTTTAGAGGTGCCAGGAGATCAAGGGCTTGGCAGGCCGCAAGAATCTCGATGGCAATCACTCCTCGCACATTCTCAACGATGCGTTGAAGTTTGAGCCCAGCTGCAGGTCCCATAGAGACATGATCTTCCCGATCGCCGCTTGTAGGAATCGAGTCCACGCTGGCCGGGAAGCTTTGCGATTTACACTCACTTGCCAAAGCAGCGGCGGTGACCTGCGCCATCATAAAGCCAGAATTTAATCCGCCATCAGGCGTCAGAAACGGAGGCAATAGACTTGTCTCGGTGCTCATCGCAAGCGAGATACGTCGCTCCGAGATACATGCGAAGGTTGTCAGAGCTGATGCTAGGTTGTCACAAACCTTGGCGGTATAGGCGGCGTGAAAATTACCTCCGCTAATCGAAAGATTCTTCTCAGGAAACAAAAGTGGGTTGTCGGTGGAGGCGTTGATCTCGCGCTGGATAACACGCTCTGATTGGGAAAGCTCTTCCCAGAGCATTCCATGCACTTGGGGCGCGCACCGGAGGGAGTAGGAGTCTTGTACTCGCCCACAGTTCTCATGGCTCTGGGAAATTTCCGTCGAACCATTCGTCCATTCTTTCATCTGCTGGCCACAAGCCAGGGCCCCAGGTTGATTCCGAGCCTCGAGGACTTCCGTTGAGAAGAGCGCATGTGAGGCGCGTAGACCCTCGATGCTGAGGCTGGCGGCCAGGTTGCCAGCGGCCAATAACTTTCTTCCCTCCGACCAACCTCGGAGGGCCAGTGCGGTGGTGAGTTGGGTTCCGTTGATCAGACTGAGACCTTCCTTAGGGCCCAGCTTGAGAGCTGAAAGACCAGCTTGTTTAAGTGCATCGGACGCGGGCAGAGTCACGAACCCCTTGCTCGAGGGCATCGTACATAGACCTTCGCCAAGGCATGCCAGGGTCATGTGGGCTGAGGGGGCGAGGTCTCCCGAGGCGCCCACGCTTCCACGGGCCGGAACCACAGCCAATATGCCGGTCTCCAGAATGCGGCAGATCTTTTCTACGGTCTCCACACGCACGCCACTGTTTCCTCGGGCGATGGTGTTCAGACGCAATACCCACATCATGAGGACAAGGTCACGACTGAGCGGCTCACCGTACCCGGCGGCATGAGAGCGAATGAGGTTTTCCTGCAGTTCAACGAGCTTGTCGGGTGAGATGGCGACTTCAGCGAATTTTCCAAAGCCGGTGTTTATCCCATAAACCGGCTTTGCTAGTCGGACCACATCCTCCACAAATGCGGACGCCTTTGCCACTCGCTCTGCCGCGATGGGAGCAAGGCGAACCTTAGGATGCGCGGTGGGGATCAACGCTTGACGTGAGAAATCCTCGACCGCAAGAGGTTGTAGGGAATGACCATCGAGGACGAGTTCCATCAAACTCCTTTGAGGTCGCGTATGGCGTGCGCGTAATCCTTGGCTCCAAAAACAGCAGTGCCGGCCACCAAGATGTCGACGCCCAGTTTCCTTGCTTCGGGTGCGTTTTTTACAGTCACACCTCCGTCGATCTGAACTTCAATCGCGCGGGTACTTTTTTGCTTGATCCATTCCACAAGTGCACCTGTTTTACGCAGGGCTGCCGGAATCAAGCTTTGGCCACCGAAGCCAGGGTTGACGGTCATCGAGAGGACGAGATCGATGTCGTCGAGAATCCATTCCAAAACTTCAAAAGGCGTGGCGGGGTTAATTGAGACCCCAGCCCTACATCCAAGACTTTTGATTTTGGCGAGGGTGCGTTGGAGGTGGCTACAAGCTTCCCAGTGGACAGTGATTGAGTTGGCACCGGCTTGAGCAAAATCTTCCAACAGGGAATCCGCATCGCGCACCATTAAGTGACAATCGAGCGGAATGCGAACATGCCCCTTGAGCGCCTTCACAACGACGGGTCCAATCGTTAGATTGGGAACGAAAGCACCATCCATCACATCGATATGGATTCCATCGGCTCCAGCTTTCTCGATAGCCTGGGCCTCTTCGCGTAGCCTTCCGAAATCACAGGAAAGAAGGGAGGGATAAATTTTCACATCTGAGGTTTTAGGAGTCGGAGCGCGCTCTGTCCAGGTGTGCTCTTGCGGGCCTCGTTTTGAAAAAAGTCGTAGGCTTTGAGCACTCCCTTGTTCGCAGGCTGAATCTCCAAGACCTCAAGACCAAATTCGCTCGAGCGAACCTGTTTGAGGAAAACCCGGTTTAAATGGAGAAAAAGAACCCCAGGTTCAGCTAAGGGGGGGAGATCTCCCACCGGAAGCAATCGGGTTCGAGAAAATTTAAACTCAATCCCAGTTTCGAGGCGGGCCTTTAATCCAGGCCAGACGCCGAAAGCCCGAGTTTTGTTGTGAAGTTCTCGCGCCGACCAACTTGGATCCCAGAACCCCTCTTCTTTTCTGATCTTAGGTGCGAGGGTGATGGCGATAGGATCTTGGACCCAGCCCTGAAGGACCCCTCCCTGGAAACGGCCAAGAAACTCAGCCAAGAGCTCTCCACCTGTACAAGAGAGAAGGTTGGTCAACTCAGAGGCCTGGATGTCGGGGCCCAAAGAAATCTTCTTTTCCGAGAGGATGGCGCCGGCATCCATTTCCAGCACCATCTTCTGCAAACAGACTCCGCTCTCAGAATCTCCCGCTTCCAAGGCTCTTTGGATTGGCGCGGCGCCACGCCAACGAGGGAGAAGACTCGCGTGCACGTTCACACAACCGAAACGGGGGAGGGTGAGGATCGGTTCCGGCAAAAGATTTCCGTAGGCGGTAACGCAGAAAAGATCCACGGGATTCCCGGAGAAAAAATCGAGCAAGCGACTTCGTTCCTCGGAGTCCTTGCGCAAGCTGGCCGGCGAAAAAACAGGAACTTTTGCCTCGATAGCCCGGGTTTTCACCGGACAAGCGAGCACTTGCTGACCGCGTCCCCGTGGACGATCAGGCTGAGTGACGACTCCAATCACCTCCGAATGTGCAAGTGCTGCCTCGAGCGAAGGAAGCGCGAAATCCGGAGTACCGAAAAATACACTTCGTAGGCGAGTCACCGAACGGGAGCCTTGTTTTTTTCTTTGATCTCTTTGAGTTCCTGCGTTTCCCGGCGGCGGAGCTTGTTGTACTTCTCGAGCGTAGCCATGCGGGCCATCGGGCCTAGACGATCCGTGAAGACGATCCCGTCCAGGTGATCCATTTCGTGTTGGAGAACGATGCTCTTGAGACCATGCGTTTCTTCCTCGTGAACCTTGCCGTCGAGATCTTGATAACGCAGGCGGAGGTGCTCCTTGCGGGTGACGGTGGAATACACTCCAGGTACTGACAAACAACCCTCTTCGTAGCGGATTTCACCATCGCCCTTTAGGATCACAGGATTGATGTAGACCTCAATTTTTGAGGTTGTTTTGCGTTCCGCCAAACGACGCTCGGACTCTTCATTGCCTTCGATGTATTTCTCGTCGGCGCTGAGGTCACCGATATCGATGATGAGGAGTCGTTGATGTACCGCGACCTGGACTGCCGCGAGACCGATCCCCTTTGCCCAGCCCATCGTCTCGGCCATATTGGCGACGAGTGCTTTCAGTTCACGATCAAAGAGCGTGACGTCCTTGGATTTCTCGCGCAAGCGAGGGTCGGGGAGCTTGATGATCTCAAGAAGGGCCATGGATCTATTTTATTCCGAGCCCGAGCCTGCTCCAGCGCAAAATAGGACCCCCTTCGTCCGGGCCAGAACTCTCTTGCAAAAGGGAGAGCCATATAAAAAGAGCCCGTCCTTTCAATAACTTACGATGTACAAAACCCCACTCACGGCTATCCGCGGAGTCATCCCTATTGTCGCCCATAAAGAAAAAGTGCTCCGGAGGCACGGTGAACTGGCAGATTTCATTAAGGAGGGTGGGGGCGATGGGGGCCAGATTCAACGCCGATTTACCTACATCGATGCAATCCTGGCCTGTTTCAGACCTCAGCTCGTCCTTGGCGCGCACGAGGTCGGGGATACGATAAGGATAGCGCTGGACCCAATGAGGAACGGCGGCATCAGGCAGTTGCTCCAAAAAAAACGAGTGATTGGGATTGGGCTGAAATCCCCGCAAGGAGAAGGGAAGCGGCTTAGCAAGTGCCACTGCTTCGACTTTCGTCTGCTCTTCGTCGAAGTGTGGAACCCCTCCCCGCACGGTAATGCGGTCGCCTGGAAGACCTATGAGGCGTTTGATGTAGTACTGGCCTTCTTTAGACGGATTAGCTTCGTTGTTGGGGTACTCAAACACCACCACATCACCCCGCTTAGGATCGGCGATGTGGAAGAGCTTAAGGTTTGTGAAGGGAATACCCAGGTCGTAGGAGCTTTTGGCCACAAAAAGGTGGTCGCCGATAAGCAGGGTAGGGATCATGCTCCCACTGGGGATCTTAAAGGGCTCAGCCACGAATCCCCGGAGAAAGAGGATCAAAAGCAAGGTCCAGGCTATGGACTTGAGCTCCTCGCCTCTTTTTGCCTTTTTATCGCTGTCCTTTTTCTCGTTGGCTTTTTCCGGAGCTTCTAAGTCGGTCATCGGGTCAGTAGACTAGCATTGCGGAGCTTTGATGGGAATTTTGTGGGCTTACATCATTCGGGAGATACTGGTCGTGCTGTTTCCCGTCTGGGCGGCGCTGGGATTTCTCCTTTTCGTTCTTGAGTGGCTAGCACAGGTTTTCAATCTCAAAACAACCGCAGGTACGGCGCTTCTGCTTTACCTCTACAAAATCCCCTCACACCTGCAACTTGTGTTTCCGGTGGCCGTGCTCTTTGCATGCTTGGCTGCGCTCGGAGCGATGAACAGAGCACGCGAGATCGTCGCAGCTCAATCCTTCGGAATCAGTTCAAGGAAAATTCTTCTTCCGGTACTCAGTGCGGTCGCACTCGCGAGTTTGCCTTACTATTGGGTGACGGATCATCTAGCGCCCTGGGGAATGCTCAAACACTACGAGTTGCTAGACACGCGCGTTAAGCAAGTGCCTTCCAGATTTTCGCAAGTGAGACAGGAAAAGATCTGGTACCGAAATCAAGAAGTGCTCTACAACGTTGGTTTTTTTGCGGCCGAGAAAAACGAACTTCACAACGTTACGATCTACACCTTTGATGATGACTTTCACGTAGTTCAAACCATCACGGCAGCTAAGGCCACATGGAACGGCAACAATTGGGTGTTGAGCGACGGAAGCATTAGTTTGCTTGATCGACGGCTAGAAACCCCCCTTGTCGAGCCGTTCCGCACTCGCTCCACGCGGTTGATTGAAGATCCACGTACTTTGAAGCGAGTGGAGTTCAACGCTGAGACGATGAATCAATCCGAACTCCACAGCGCCATCGCTCGACACCGCGCGCTCGGCATCAACACCGCTCAATGGGAAGTGCTCTTTCATAGTCGCTTCACGTTCTATTTGATCTCGTTCATTTTTGTGCTCCTCGCCTTTCCTCGAGCTTTGCGCTTTAGCCGTGTGGGGAGCGCAGCCAAGGATGGTGTGTTCGTAGCGGGCACTTGCTTGGCTTACTGGATTCTCTTCACCTTCGGTGCAAATCTCGGCAACGCGGGTCGACTCAATCCGGTCTTTTCTGTTTGGGCCCCGCCCCTAGTGTTCTTGGTTGGCGTCGCTCTCTACAATCGAATGACTTCCACGCAAGGGGCCTAAGAGCCGATCAGTACGACGAGCCGGGAACCGCGAAGCGCTGATTCATGAGATTTCCACGGGGTGGCGGGGATACACCGCCACCGACGCCCGCGTCGCGGGTACTTGAAGGTGCCGCATCGGAACCAGGACGGCGCAAGGTGCCACCATCCCCACGTTGTCGATCTTGCTTGAGGATTTCGGCAACAGTCGCACGACTCGGATCGATGCCGAGTTCTTTCGCCCGTTGGAGTGCACGCTTCTGGAGAGCTTCCCACTCGCGGAAATACTTTATGTCAGTTTTACCGTCCGTTTTTTCGTTAAAGTCGGCGTTGCGCATTTGACCCATCATGTTGGCGGCTCCACCACGCAGAGCCTGTGAGGCTTGATTGAAAATAATCTCGCGGGTGTCCGTGTAGACCTCTCCCGGATCGCCTAAAAATTTCTTAAAGGCGATATCTTCTCCGTTCTTGACGCCGCCTTCGACTTTTTTGGAATCAACGGAACCTGCTTTGACACCGCCCACGCACCAGACTCCCGGTTTCATACATTCTTTGACGAGAGACACGTTGTTGGTGATACGAGCTTGGGCCTTTGCGTCGCCCTTTATGGACTTACGTGCCTCGTCGTAGGCTATTTTGCTAAAGGTGCCATCGCGTGATTCCGCGGCTACTTTGCTGGAGGAGATCTCTTTGGCGGTCAGACCCGAAAGCGTGTTCTTTAGGCATTCCGGATCGTCCTTGTTTTTTTGACAAAGCTCGCTTGCGACGTTGTCGCAGGCTTTTTTGAGATCGCCCTCGACTTTTCCAGCGCAAACCTTGGCGCCACCGAGCTCTGAACGTTCGGCAATACGCCGCGCCACTTCATCATCAATCCCTTCTGTTTTAGAGTGGGAGATGAGGTTTACGAGTTCGGGATCTTTATCACCACTTGCCGTATTCACCCCAGCGAGGCGAAGAGCTCGGAGCGTTTTGGCTTCTTTGTCGATCACGTTCACTGCTTGTTCGTTAAGGAAGGCTGATTCGGACTGCATGATGTCGATGTTGGGGGCGACGGCGCGCACCTGTCCGTCCGTGCCCTTGATAAGTTTTCCGTATCGTCCCTTCGAGTCGGTACCTACGCCCATGTCGGCCACACCCAACTTTTTCGCCTCAGCGTCAACTTCGTAGTTGGCCGCCTCCGCGAACACTCGGTTTGCGTAGGCTTTGGCTGCATTCGAGGCCTCGGCAACGGCTTCCTTGGAAAGATCATAGACTCGGTGCTCGTCTTTTTCGTCTCCGTGCGCAGCGCCCTTGTCGACGATCACTGACGAGATGTTCTTGCAGGGGTTGTCTTTGCTGGCGCCGATGAGCCCCTCTTTGCAGCGCCCTGCGTTCGCGGTGGCATTTTGGATTTTCTCTTCCCGGGTCTTCCCTTTGGCTGCTTCGATCTTGCCTGCTTTCTCCATGCCGCCCTCGAGGGTGTTCTGACTGTCTTTGTGGTCACCAAGACCGTCGAAATCGTGATCATGGTGCGTCAGAATGTCCCAGTGACGAGTGCCCGATTTGGCCGCGCGGCCCTCTTTAAAACGTTCGATATTCTTGCCGATTTTCTGATCAAGGGCTCGCTGGTCCGCCTCGGAAAGCCCGCCGTAGATGGCGGAGTTCTCTTGCGTGCCTTGAGTTGTGTCGGCGTACTGCGCTCGGGCGACCGCGGCGCAAAAGAAGAACAAACGATAAAGACGAACAAAAACGCGCATCCTTCCTCCATTGTAGGGGTAATTTGCGCTATGCGGCAAAAATTCAGCTAAACAGTTGTATTCACTTATTCTTTTCTGGGTATTGAGTGGGATACTGAAGACCTTAACCCATGGAATACGCTTACGGAATCGACCTCGGTGGAACGAACATGCGTGTCGCAGTGGTGTCGAGCGAGGGACTGCTCCTCGGGTCCCGCCAGCGCAAGACTCCCGTGAAAGAGGGGCCTGAGGCCACAGCCGTCAGCCTCAGCCAGATGATCTGTGAATTGGCGGCGGAACACCCTGTGAGCATTCGCGGAATCGGCATCGGCTCCCCTGGTCCGCTGTCACGGTCCGAGAAACGAATTTTTCATACACCTAATCTTCCGGGCTTTGATGGATTTCCCTTGGGTCATCGGATGCAATCCTTGACCTCTTTGCCTGTGTTTCTCGACAACGATGCCAAGTGCGCGACCTTTGGCGAGGCTTTGTATGGCGCCGCACGGGGGGCTCGTCATGTGATCATGCTCACCTTTGGAACGGGGGTGGGCGGAGGAGTGATCGCGGACGGGCATATGATCTACGGCAAAGGCGACAACGCCGGAGAAATCGGTCACCTCACGCTTTATCCCAATGGACAAGCTTGCAACTGCGGCAACCGCGGCTGTTTGGAGCAGTACCTCTCCGCCCGGGCCATCGGCAGGCGGGCCACGGAACGCGCGGGACGGGCCGTGGGAGTCATCGAACTGATGGATGCCCATGCGCGAGACAAAAAATGGGCAACGGATCTACTGCGTGAGATTGCGACAGATCTCGCCATTGCCGTGGCCTCACTTGTGAACATCTTCGAGCCAGAGGTGATCGTGCTCGGCGGGGGAGTCTTTAGCTCCGGGGGTGGGCCCCTCTGTCCTTGGGTGGCCGAAGAGATTCGCGAACGTTGCTTTGCGAGTTCCCAGTTAGACCTCCGCATCGTTGCTTCTACGCTCGGAGGAGATGCGGGGGTGCTCGGCGCCGCTTCTCTCGTGCACCGTTCTCAGAGCATCTGATAGGCGTCGGCGTCGACGATGAGTCGTGTCTTGTATTTCTGCTCCAACTTGTTTGCGTCCCACCCTTCGAGAATCCATCCAAGAGTTTTCTCAAGACGTGCCTCGTCGCGTGATTTCAGAAGCACTTGCCAGCGGTAGCGACCGCGGATGCGCGTCAGGGGACAGGGGGCTGGCCCGAGCACTCGAAAATCTACATTCTCGGCTCTCTTGAGAGCCTTGGCGACATTGCGACTGGCCTCTTCGACGAGCTCAACTTGGGGACCATCAAAGCGCAGCACAGTGAGCCGACCAGCGGGTGGGTAGAAAAGCGCTTCTCGTTTTGCGAGCTCCTCGGACATAAAACGACCGTAGTCGTCGAGGTCACGCAAGGTCCGCAAGGTTTCAAAAACAGGATGATCGGGTTGAAAGGTTTGTAGGAGGACCTGACCCGGATGCAGAGCTCGACCCGCACGTCCCGAAACCTGAAGGAGGAGTTGGAGACTCCGTTCGAAGGCACGAAAATCGGGAACGCCCAGACCAATGTCCGCGAGCAAAATACCCACCAGGGTGACATTGGGAAAGTCGTGTCCCTTGGCCACCATCTGGGTGCCGATGAGAACGTCGGCGCTCCCGCTCCCGAAGACTTCCAGAATGTCTTGCATGCCCTCGGAGTTGTCTGCCGTGTCTCGATCAAGGCGCAGGACTCGAGCCTTCGGAAAGTGGAAGCGCACGGCCTCCTCAGCAGCTTGAGTTCCAACCCCTAAGCGCACAAATGGAGAGTCTTGTTCGCCGCACGAAGGACAACGAGTCGGGGTGGATTGTACATACCCACAGTAATGACAAAGAAGGCCGCGACCATGAGGAGTGAGCTTCACGTCGCAATCAGGACAGTCGGCGGTGTAGCCGCATCGTCGGCAGACCTCCTGGCTGCCGAGTCCACGACGGTTGAGAAAAAGAATGGATTGCTGGCCCTTGGACAGTGTTTCGTCGAGGGCGGCACGGAGAGGAGGACTGAGGAAGAAGTCGCCGCGTATAGACGGTGTCTCAAAATCCGCAGGAGGTAAAAGAACGGGCTTCTTGTTCTCCACCGCCAAATACTGCTTGAGATCCACGATGGTAATACTGGGAAGCTGAGCGGACTCGACAGCCCGAATGCTTAAGCGACTTTGGGTGGCAGCACCTCCCGCAACGAGTGTGAGTGCTTCCGCACTCGGGGTCGCAGATCCGAGCACAACGGGGACATTTAGTATTTTTCCAAACTCAATCGCTGCGCTACGTGCGTGGTAGCGCAGGCGATCTTCTTGCTTGTAGGACCCGTCATGTTCTTCGTCGAGCACAATGAGCCCGAGATCCCTGACGGGGGCAAAGAGAGCGGAGCGTGCGCCGATGGCGATTTTTCGGTAACCGAGAAAAGTCTCAAGCCACGCCTTCCGGAGAGCCGTAGGCTTTAGGCCACTGTGAAAAATAGCCACTTCTCCCGGGAATCTCCTTTCGAAGCGTTCCGTGACAAGAGGAGTGAGTGAAATCTCGGGAACAAGCACGAGTGCGCCTTGTCCCCGCCTAAGACGTTCCGCAATGGCGTCGAGATACACCTCGGTTTTGCCAGATCCCGTTACCCCCCAAAGGAGATGAGCGCCGGCCTGGAGATTTCGTAGTGTTTGGGTAGCTACCAACTGCTCGGCGTTCAGTGACGGGGCTTCCGTGGCTGACTTTCGAGACCGTGTCGGAGGCTCTGGAAATCTTAGTGTCCGTGCGGTCCCATCCCGTATTCCAGCGGGCAGGGCGGTTTCGCAAACCTGACCGATTGGATAGAGGTAATGGCGGCAAAGCCAGCGCAGAAGCTCTAAGTGCTTCGGTGAGAACACGGGCTGTTCGAATTTGAGCCGAGTTAAGGACTTGATTTTGGCTGGATCGAACAGCGACTCATGAGTGACTTCAAAAACTAGCCCCCAAGTTTTGCGCCGACCGAAAGGAACTTCAACGAGGTGGCCAGGCTGGACTTTTCCCGCAAGGTCCTGGGGAATTTTGTAATCGAGGAGGGTATCCAGGGGTTTGAGCGGAGCGGGGACAGCCACCCGTGCGTACAGCGAGCTCAATGGGTCAGGAACAGAGCCTTGAGGAACGTTTTGCCAAGCACAGATAACTGACCATCCAAAGCCGAGTGATCCGTGATGGCGTGGGGTAACGCAGGTGTTTTGAGTTCAGGCAGAGGAACAGGGTCTTTACGTGTGAAGGTAGCCACGTTGGTTTTTCCGAAAAGAACGTCGATCTTGCGAGCGAGAATATGGCTAAAACGCGGTTGTTCGCGACTCACTTCCAAATCGGAAGTGGCCTGAAGTGTAACGATATCGCCTTGTAACTGGAAACGCGAAAGCAGGGGGGCCATGAAGGTCTGATCAAACTGGATCAGCGGATACTCCTCGCCCGGAGTATCGACATTAACGGCGGGTCCTCGAACTTCGACGGCTGCCACAGGTGTGCGACCATTGGCCGCGAGCACAAGTTTCCCACGACGCTCTTTGGGATCAAGCTCTTTGGGATCGCGACCGTCGGTCTCTGTCCAGGCTACGTCGGAATCCGAAAACACACCTTCGTCCTTGAGGGCCTTGGCAGCCGTGTCGGGTAAGCCACCCAACTCAATCAGGGCCCACGATCCCGGAGCTGGGCAGTTCACCAGAAGTCGGTCGGCTTTGAGCACGCAGGACTTTCGTTCACGCAGCACGGTCCACGAGCTCGCGGGCGTTTCCATGGCATAGAGTCCGGCCGGAATTCCCGTGAGTGTCACCTGGTAGTGTGCCGGACCAAACCAATCTAGTTTATAGGCTAATTTTCCTGCAGCCGTGAACACGGTTCCAGTCGATTGAAAGGGCTTTGTGTTACGCAGAACATTGGGTTGAAAGCGCGCGATTTGTCCTGGCTTCGGCACATGCGCAAGGGCGTGAGTCGAGGCCAAAAGTGCAAGTGCAAAACTAGCGGCGGATCTTGTTTTCAAGCCAATCACGAAATGCTTCCTTGTATTCGGGTTCATCGAGGGCAAAGGCCACGTTAGCCATAATATAGCCGAGGCGATCGCCCGTATCGAAGCGCTCACCCTGAATTGCGGTAGCAAAGAAGGGGCTGCGAGCGAGAAGAGATTCCATGGCGTCCGTGAGTTGGATCTCGCCGTTTTTCCCGGGAGCCGTTTTTTTGAGCTCGTCGATGATACCGGGTTCAAAGACATACCGTCCGGGGAGTGCCCAATTAGAAGGAGCCTCGGAGGGTTCCGGTTTTTCGATGAAGTGTCGCAACGCCCAAGAAGCGGAGTCAGGATTGGGAGGCGCCGGATCCACGATGCCGTAGAGCTTCGTGGACTCGTGGGGGACTTTGAGAACACCGACGACGGACCCCTCTTGGTGTTGGTGGAAAACATCCAGGCACTGACCAATCGCGGAACGGTGGCCACAGCGGATAATGTCGTCGCCCAACACCACAGCGAAGGGCTGACCTTCCACAACAGGCTTGGCTTGCAGGACGGCATGTCCAAGACCCTGCGGTGTGTATTGGCGAATACTGACGATGTCGATTTTCTTACTCAGCTCCAACGTTTCCTCGATGAGGTGTTCCTTATTGGCGAGCATGAGCTTAAGCGAGGGCAAGTCTGCAGGATCGAAATAGTCTTCGATGAGTACTTTGGGTCGCGAGGTTACGAAGACTACGGTTTCTAACCCTGCCTCAACAGCCTCCTGGACGATGTAGTGGATGATGGGCTTTGAAATGATCGGCAGGAGCTCCTTTGGAAGCGCCTTGGTGGCGGGCATAAAGCGAGATCCAAGACCCGCAACCGGAATGACGACTTTACGAACTTTCCGCTCTTGGGCCATGGTCCGGATTTAGGTCAGAACCTGAAGACTGACAAACGACACGCGGACCCCGGGAAATATTCCCGGAGTCCGCGTGTGGGATTTCAGAAAGGTATGGTCGTCTTAGTAGCTATGCGAACGAGGAGCAAAGCCGAGGCTGCGGTCCCCTGTCGAATAGAAGTTTGGCGCGATGACCGTTGGCGAGTTACGCATGCAGGTCACCGGGTAAACATTGGTGGCTTGCATTCCGAGACCCATAGCGGTCGCCCAAACGATATTCGCCGTGTCGTTCTTTTCCCATTCGTTCGTATCACCGACGGTGATGATTCCGGAGGCCGACGCATTGCTCGAGAAACCCGAGTTTAGGAAAGGCCCCGGCATCGTGAGGGGTGCCGAGTTAACCGCGTAGACGTTGCCAGGTGCGAGTCCCGAGTTGCAGACGTTGCCGCAGTTGCCCGGAGCAGCCCAGGGTCCAGGATACGACACGTTTCCAGCGCCCCAACCCGGAGGTGTGACGATGGGATTCATCATGCCTTGAGTAGACAAGTTTTGTGGAATCGACGGCAACGGCATCGGAGGCGCGATGGATGCCGGTGACGGGCCGTAGGCTCCAGGACCGAAGGCACCAGGGCCGTAGACGCCCGGATTGAATCCACCACCGCCGCCGCAACCATTGTTGCAGACGGGAACCCAGGAGACGCTTTGACAAGCGCTGCCGATGTTGCCGAAATTCCCCGCACCGGCGCCATATCCATAAATGGGCGCGCCGTAGGCCGGGGCGTAGTAGCCACCGTTGTTCTCTCCGTAAGAGAAGCCGAGGCCCAAGTTGAAACTGTTCGCCATTGCGGGCGCAGCTGTCACAAGGATGCCTAGATAGATTGCTCGAAGTCCGTACGCCGTAGATCTCATGGTTTCCCCCTGTCTGAATTCCCTAAGCCCTAAGGAGCAAGGAAGAGGCCAAGAGGTCACAAACTCAGTGAAAGAGGCCCAAGAACATGTATTTCTTTACTTTTTTCAGACCTATTCGTCCCACGGAGCCAGGTGTCTGTCGCTGGACTTTGTTGACTTTGTGATAGCATGTAAAAAGTTTCGTCAGTGTTTTCGCTTTCGTGAGCGAAACCAGGGAGGGTGGGTAATGTCAGTATTTCAATTACTTAAGGGACTGACTTTGGGTCTAGCTGTCTTGTCTTTAGGCGCTCGCGCTCAGGCCCCCACGGCGCCTAATCCTTCGCTGGTCTCTGACCCTCAAACGTTGCTTGGCCCCCAGGCGACGGCCCGAGGGGGAGCTACGGCGGCCTCTATTTTGGGTCACGACGCGCTCTTTCAGAATCCTGCGACCGGCGCTTTTCAAAACAAGTATGCGATTAACTTCGCTTATTTAGGAACCGGGGACGCCTTAGCGGCCTCGATTGTGGACACAAAATCAGGCCCCATGGGCGGCGGCGTCTACTACCTTAAACGTGATTTTCGCCAAGCGCCGGTTGAAGGCTCGCCGGTGGGATCGTACGCGCGCTCGGAAGAACGCGCGGGCTTCTCCTTCTTTGGAAAGTTCAATCCATCGATCGGTTTTGGCGCGAACGTGAAGTACGGATATCGCCGTTCCTATACGGATGGAGTCGCGAACGTTTCGGCGTGGAACTTCGACCTGGGTGGGCGCTTTATTCTCTCGCCGGACATCGCGATCGGCATTGTAGGCCAGAACATGATGACGGATCTCACGGGACTGAACCCTAAGACAGTGCTGGGCGGATTGGAGTTTCGTGCCGTGCCCGCTCTGATGTTGTCTGCGCAACTCGGCCGAATCTTGGGAGACGCGATTCCGAGCTCAGGACCGAGTTATGGTGCCGGCGCTGAGTACATTCTTCCTTATAATTTCCTGGCGCGTTTGGGTTACCGGGACACTGGAATTTTGCAACAACGCTTCGTTACGGCCGGATTTGGCTATGAGTCCGCTTCTTTTGGCGTGAACTATTCGTTCCAGCAAGCCGTCGGCAGCAGCACCAAAGCGCAGATCCATTCCGTGGGAGTGTCTGGCTACCTCTGACGAAAGTTAGCCATGCCTTGGTGGCAGATGGCAAAATCATAGCGTACCGGATCCTCTGGCCGGAGAACCCGGAAGGCGTGCGTGAGTTCTAGCGTGGATTTCCAGCTCGGACTGGTGCGCGTGATGAGTCTGCGTTGTTTCGCCCAACGAAATATGTGCGTGTCTACCGGCCAAAGCAAACGTGCCGGAACCGGAAGGGGCAATGTCGGATCGGCGAGTTTTCTCCAGGTTCCCGGATCGATGGCATCGTGACGAACCATCCAGCGTAACCACATCAGAAGCCGCTTGCAGGTACCAAGATCGGCGGGAGTCGGGACAAACCAAGCCGGACCAGCACCCTTCCATGTGCGCGAACGCACGCCCTTTCGGAGTGGTCCCACTATGCGTGAGCGCAGACGATCCACGAAGCGCTGAAACTGCTCGGCGGGATCGTCTTCGAAATCGAGTTGGTAGGACCGACAAAGGGAGCCGTCTTCGCGCAGTGTGCGCGAAAGAAATCCCATCACGCCGATCATGTCGGCACGCGTATTAAAGCGATGCACCCATCCGGCGAGTGCGCGACTTAATCCCGGATCTCGTTCGGGATTAGCTTCGAGTAGCCAGCGAGCGATTCCGCGACCACCAGCACCCATGCCGAGACTCTCCAAGCGCCGAAGCAGTTTCTCGGAGGAGCGGAGAATCTGCTCCACGCGTCCATAGGAAAGACCCGCTACGAGAAACGAGACTATCTCAAAATCTTCCGGTGGTAGCGAAGCATCCACCATGCCGAGTGGATCGGATTTCAGGTGGAGGGCATGATTAAAGTCGGCGTAAAGAGAATCGAGTTCCGCTAGGTCGAGGGCTGAGGTTCTGGTGGGAGCGAGGCTCGGGCGACTTCGAGCAGAGGAGGCACTTTTACGTCCCACGGACCGATGTTCTCCCGGAATTTACGCACCAGCGCAAGCGCCGAACGCAAGCGCGTGGAGTCGGCAGCCGAATAAAGCTCGGAGTTGTTGGGGGAGGACTTAACCCATTCCATGTTCTTGGCGAGTTCTAGGAAGGCCTGAAAACTTTGAGTGTTAACCGCTTCTAGGCGCGTTACCGATCGCTCGAGAACCTTGGTTCGGCCGAATTGCATGAGCCTGGTTTTCCAGTCCTTGGTCGCTAGCCAGAGGCCCGGCATTTCGAGGAATGCCGAGAGCCCGATCTGAATCGTCTCGAGGACGTCGTCGATCAGGAAGGCGTAAAAGGGAAGGGCCGCATTCGAATCGACGGCCAGGACGCGTCGCGCAGAGGTTTCCCTATCCGCGAAGAAGAATTCAAAACGCAAGAAGGAGCGCAGGTTTAGGAAAGTTTGTGCGTCTTGTCCCGTGGCTCCAGCCATCGCAGCGTCTAGAAACGCATGGACCGCCTTGTTCTTGTAGTAAACGGCTGCAATGCGTTGCTTCTCGGGCACAATCAGGCCGACACCGCCTGTCGGGGAGTGATACTTCTCGACCACCTTATCTTCCAGAAGGCGGGCTAGTGCACGCCGACAAGCTCGTAGGTAGTCTTGCTGCAATTCGGGCGTGAGGTGTACGCCAAGGCGTTGGAAATCTTCGCGCACGCGCAAAAGCACCGCCTCGAAATCGCTCTTTCGTGTGTACGCGGCGCCGGGTTTGGCAAGCAACACGAGGCAAACCAGGCCAATACTCGTGACTGGCGTGACGCCGTTGATGCGGTGAAGAACCTCGAAAGCGAGCTTCTGAACCGAGCGCTTGCGGGACTCGACATCATGGATACCTTCGTCCTTGAGCGGAGCGAGCCATTCTTGCAAGGAAATGGGTTCGGCAAAACGGGCATGTACTTTTCCGAAGTTCTTAAAGAGAACGCGCGTGGCCTTAACGATGCCGAACGCACTTTCGGCAACCTTCTCGCCGCCTTCGAGTTCGCGTTTGTGCGCCCGATCCTCGGTAACTCGGTCATAGGTGATGGATATGGGGCAGATATGGATCTTCTCGGTGATGGTGCCATCAGCCACGGCGTCGGCGATCATTTTGAGCATCCCGTACTTTGGTGGAGCCAGTTTTCCTGTGCGAGAACGCGCGCCCTCAATGAAAAATTCTATCGAGATGCCATTACTCAAAAGCGCGGCCACGTAACGTTTAAGTACTTCGGCGTAAAGAACATTTCCTCGAAAGCTGCGACGAATAAAAAAGGCACCCGCACGTTTGAAAAGATTCCCAGCGGGCCAGAAATTCATATTTATTCCCGCCGCAATGTGCGGCGGATTAATTTCGTTCCAGAACAGAAGGCAAGAGAGGAGGAGAAAGTCCACGTAACTACGGTGGCAAGGTAGGAAGAGAATCGGGCCTTCTTTGGCGAGTTCACGCACCCGCTCAAAGTCCTTTTCTTCTACCGTGACATCTTCAAAAATCGTTCGGAAGACCTTAGAAAGTACCCACGAGAAGAACTCGATTACAAAGTAAGAGTAGCTTGAGGAAATCTCACTCAGGTATCTCTCGGCTTTTTTGTAGAGAGTGGTGTCGGACGAGTCTTCTTCGGCTGCGAGATTCTCGGTAAAACGTACAAAGGAAGGACTGCGTAGAATGTCCTCGGCGATCAACTTAGTGGACTTATAAACGGGGCCGAGAATGATGTTTTTTTCCTGAGACACCGCAGTGAAAACTTTGCGGCGCAAAGTCTTTGGAGGCATGCCGAGAACAGGTATCGGAGTGGTGATACGAATCGTGCTCCGGGCGTACTGACGGAGCATGATGGCGATCTTACGCAAGCCTTTGGGTTGGTAGGGGTCGCCCAGGAAGAGGGCCCAGATCGATTCAAAAGGCGCGGTGAGGGTGCGGTAAACTTTGCGCCGGAGATCGCGCGTATGAGACTCCTCCAGCCGGCGCGTACGGCGCCACACAAGAACGATCGGCACCAGCAACGCGGTGGGGTTGTTGCTTTGCAGGTAGGCGATCTCTTTCTCGCCCAGCGGAGTTTCGTAAAGTCGCTTGCGATCGGCAATCTCAAAGTTAAGCACAACGGGACGACCCGCATTGAGTTCTTCGGACACAAGGCGCAGCCGCGTGGGGACTTTGGGCCCTATCCGGAGGGCTGCCGCAACGCGTCTCACGATCAATTCAAAGGGTTCTGCGAGCAATGCAGGCAATCGAGTCGCGTACCTTGGTTCGAAAGATTCGCCAAAGCGGTCAGAAAGAAAGCGGCGGACTGCCAAAAACTCGATCAGGCCGGCGCCGACCAGAACAAAGGCCAGTGGTTGCCCCGGATGAAGACGCCGGGTTTCTTCCACTTGATGGAGGAAGTTCTCCTTAGCTTCAAAACTACGAAAGAGAAGTTCCGAGAGTTTCTTGGGGACGACATTGAGCAACACGGATCCCATCATAGACACAAAGCGAGGATTCGACATCCCCCTGATTTCGCTCTACTTATAGAGGGACTAACTTGGAGGAAGTTCGCATGAAGAAAATCAGTCTCACACTCTTAACCCTTGCTACGCTCGTTTCGGTCGACGCGGTGGGTGCGCAGTTCAAGTTGGGTGGCCACGTGGGCGCCTTGGGCAGCAACGGCACGCCGTCTTCTTCCGAGATCGGCTACGGTGCAAACTTCTCCGTAAATCCTTACGGTTTCGCGGCCTTCCAGCTCGATGCAACCTTCGCGAATTTCACGGGTGGCACCTACTTTTCTTCCAGCCCAGCAGTGATCTTCTACCTAACGGATTTCGAGGAGTTTAAGCTCGGCGTTATGGGGGGTGCTGGCTTTTATAAGTTTCCCAGCGAAGACGTGAAATTCGGATTCAATGTCGGTGGCACTGGTGAGTTTGCGTTGGCGGAAAATTTCACGATCGGCATGGAAGCGCGCTTTCACCCGGTCCTAAGCTCCGTCGATATCTGGTCTGTCTTTCTTACCTTAGGCTTCCGGTTTGAACCCGGCGACGGTTGGTAAAATGGCGACTCTTATTAAGTCTAATATGGCGGGAACGGTGCTAAGAGTTCTTGTCAAACCCGGAGACACCGTGAAGGTCGACCAAGACGTGCTTGCGATCGAGAGCATGAAAATGGAAATGACGGTGCCCGCCACTTCTGCCGGAAAAGTTGAGGCTGTCTTGGTTTCCGTCGATGATTTTATTCAGGAAGGTCAGGACCTCATCCGACTCGGATGAAGGGTTTCATGAAATCGCGGTCGGCCTGGCCTCGGAGCGTGTCGATTTTCGAGGTTTCTCCGCGCGACGGTCTTCAGGCCGAATCCAAAGCCCTCAGTCCCGAAGATCGCGCGGCCTTGGTGTTGAAGCTGTCTGAGACCGGTCTCAGCGACATCGAGGTGGGTTCGTTTGTACGGGCTGACCGCATTCCGCAGTTACAGGACACAGAGCGGGTGGTGGCGCTCGTTAAGCACGCCTTGCGCAAACATCCCAAGCCGCCACGTCTTTGGGCGTTTGTACCAAACCTCGTCGGCCTGGAGAAGGCCATCGCGAGCGACGTAGACGGCGTAGGTCTCTTTGTTGCGTCGTCAGATACCTTTTGTCGCAAGAACGTGAATAGTTCCCAAAAGGAAATTCTCGCGCAAATGGGACCTCTGATCATGCGGGCCCGGAAAGCGAAGCTCAAATGTCGCGTCTACGTTTCAACCGCGATTTATTGTCCCTACGAGCAATGGATCAAGCCAACGGTCACACATCGTTTAGCTGAATGCCTTTTGGATCTGGGTGCTCCGGAATTGTCGTTAGGCGATACGACAGGGCATGGAACGCCTCTCTCGATCCGTCGGCTTTTGGAGCCTTTGATAAAGAAACATGGCCCGGAGCCTTTTGCTCTGCATTTGCACGATACGAGAGGCACTGCTTTAGCTAATGTCCTCGAAGGCTTGGCTCATGGGATCCGCCGTTTTGATTCGTCTGTGGGTGGTACAGGGGGATGTCCCTATGCGCCAGGCGCTTCCGGCAATCTCGCCACGGAAGACCTGCTCTATATGCTCCAAGGAATGGGTTTTTCCAAAAAAGTCTCGCTCGAGAAGATGGTTGAGAGTGGGCAGCTCATCGAGCGTTTGCTTGGCCGCCGTTTGCCCTCCAAAGTGTTGCAAGCCGTGCAGGGCGAGCGGGACCTCCAAAAGAAAGGAAGCTGAAATATGGCGTTGGTTTCCTCGCGTGTCGAAACCGAGGGTGTTCTTGTTCTTACCCTCAACAGGCCCGATAAGCTGAATGCTTTGTCCGCAGAGCTTATCCGCGATTTGACTGCGGCGGCTCGCGAAGCGGCTGTAGCGGTGGCAACTCAGTCAGTGCGCGTGGTGATTCTTGAGTCCTCCACGTCGAAGGCTTTCTGTGTAGGCGCAGATTTGGCTGAACGTCTTTCAATGGACGCGGAAGAGGTTTCGGAGACTTTAGCCGCTCTGAGGGAGTTAACGGAAACACTGGCCGCGGTTCCGGTGCCCACGATCGCCGTTCTCGAAGGCGCCGCGTTCGGGGGCGGACTTGAACTCGCCCTTTGCTGCGACCTCCGCGTTTGTTCTCCCGGAGCGAAGCTCGGACTCACGGAAACAAAACTCGCAATTTTGCCCGGTGCCGGGGGGACTCAGCGCCTTACGCGTCTGATCGGCGAAGCCAAGGCCAAGGAGCTTATTTTCTTGGCGAAGGTGCTCTTAGGAACGGAAGCAAAAACCTATGGCCTCGTGCACGATTGCGTGGTGGACCCCCATGCACACGCACGTACCTGGGCTGCGACTCTCCTCACACATGGCCCACTGGGTGTTTCCCAGGCAAAAGCCGCCATTGAGGGTGGGCGAGGTCTGAGCCTTGCGGAAGGTCTCGACTGGGAACGAAAGTGCTACCAACGCGTGTTGGAATCCGAGGATCGCGTGGAAGGGCTCCAGGCCTTTTCAAAAAAAAGGCCTCCCTTGTACCGGGGACGCTAGAAAGGCATTTCGATGAAAAACGAGGGCGACCTTAAGAAACTTCGCGAACGTATCCTGGCAGGCGGTGCGCCCAAGTATCACGAAAAAAACCGCGAGATCGGAAAACTTTTTGCCCGGGAACGTATCGATAAGCTTGTCGATGCCGGCACCTTTGTTGAAGAGGGATTTTTTGCCAACTGCGTGGACCCTGAATTGCCCGCGGACGGAGTGGTTACCGGATTTGCCCAGATCGACGGACGAAGTGTCGGAATCCTGGCCAACGATTCCACCGTGAAGGCGGGCTCCTGGGGCTGGCGAACCGTCGAAAAAATGATTCGGCTGCTTGAACAGGCGTCGAAACTTCACGTACCTATTTTCTACCTTATCGATTCGGCCGGTGCGCGAATCACGGACCAACTCGAAATGTTTCCGGGGCGCCGGGGTGCCGGGAAGATATTTAATTTGCAGTGTCGCCTTTCGGGTCATGTGCCACAGATCTGTCTCCTATTTGGTCCCTCTGCGGCAGGTGGAGCCTATATCCCTGCGTTCTGTGATGTGGTCATCATGGTGGAAGGGAATGCTTCGATGTACCTCGGCTCGCCTCGAATGGCCGAAACCGTGATCGGCGAGAAGGTCACGCTTGAGGAAATGGGCGGCGCTCGCATGCATTGCTCAACGAGTGGCGTGGGCGATGTTCTTGCCGCCAACGAGGAAGAAGCCCTCGCCATTGGGAAAAAGTATCTGTCTTATATGCCTCAGACCTTCGATCAGCCGTTGCCGATTGCTCCTGCGCGTAAGTCCTTGTCTGAACTCGATATCGCGAAGGTTCTGCCCGCGAGCGCCAACCAGGCTTACGACATGGGTAAAGTGATCGAGTGCTTGGTGGATGAGGGGTCTTTCTTTGAGGTAAAGAAGCTCTTTGCTCGCGAACTCATCACGGGTTTTGCCCGTCTCAACGGTCAAGTTATTGGCCTTGTCGCCAATCAGCCAAAGGTGAAGGGCGGCGTCATCTTTGTGGACTCTGCCGACAAGGCGGCACGCTTCGTTTTTCTTTGCGACGCCTACCGGATCCCGCTTTTGTTTCTCGCGGACGTACCGGGATTCATGATCGGATCCCAGGTCGAAAAGCAGGGAATTATTCGCCACGGAGCAAAGATGGTGTACGCCATGTCCGAGGCGACGGTCCCTAAAATATGTGTCGTCGTTCGAAAGGCTTTCGGTGCGGGACTCTACGCGATGTGCGGACCGGGCTTCGATCCTGATTGCACTTTGGCACTTGCCACCGCGCAGATCGCCGTGATGGGCCCAGATCCGGCTGTGAACGCCGTGTACTTCAATAAGATACAAGAACTTCCCGAGTCCGATCGTAAGGCGTTTATCGAGGCCAAAAAAATCGAGTACGAGAAAGATATTGATATCGAGCGACTCGCCAGCGAGCTCATTGTGGATTCCGTCGTGGAAGATGCTCAGCTGCGCTCGGAACTCATCAGGCGTTTTGCGTTTTACGCCTCAAAAAAACTCGAGTATTTGCCGCGACGCCACGGAGTTATCCCCGTCTGAGTTGTTACTCGAAAAACTTCACCGAACCGACGACCTTCCCCAAGAGGAGGTTTGCGGGCCTCCAGTCTCCCTGCTCCGTGCGGATCTGAACCACGCTTCCAGGGGTCTTGAGGATTCGGTAGTCCTCCACGCCTGCGGTACGAGAAACAAATCCTTCCCGAGCGTCAACACGAGTGGGAACCCAGTTGCTGGGTTCCCTCATTTGAAGGTCTGCAAGCAAATGGTCGGTGTTGAGGATGTCGGGTCGTTCTAGGAGTGTGATGGTTGCGCGCGTGCCCTTTGCGCCCGGCGAGACGTCGGTTTCCTGGAAGCTAGCCGTGCCTTGAAAATCGAGCAAATCCCATTGCTGTGGGTACTTGGTTTCAAAACCAGCGATTTCGTTGCGATAGTCGCAAAGCTTCGCGTTCCCCAACTCCCCACCATGCGCATACGCCGCGGGGGATAGCAAGAGGGAGAATACCCACGGAGTGATGTGCTTCACAAACGACCCCCTCCACGAGTCAGCGGAAAAAAGCTAACAATGAGGTGATACACCTCTTCATTTTGTGGCGTTGTCGAAAGGGAACGATTGAGTTCGCGGCGGAACTCGCGAATTTGATGTTTGACCTCCGGTACTTTCGATCGAGGAATAGCCACCGTCAGTCCGCTCACCTCCCGTTCACTCAAGGGATCGTTGAGCAGGGACTGGGTGCTGAGGTCCATAAACTGCTTATGGAGGCCACGAATCATCATCGACGTAACATCGTCGCCCGTTGTTAGGAGCGATTCGCCCACGGTCCAGCGGTCGGATTCCTTGCGAACAAAACCGAGACGCACCAAAAGCTGAAGCGATTCTCGCGCTTGGAGGGGCGTGATTCTGTGACCGAGTTTCTGAGCGATCCACTTGGGATCGTCACTGAAATTTTTTACGAGCACGAGCTCCCGGATAGCCCAGTGGTGCCAGTTTCTTAGAATCTCATAGCGGTCTTCGTGGAGGTGATGAATCTTGGTGCGATGGCGCCGTCGAATACGCAGGAGCGTCGCGAGATGTGATTCTTTGGCTTCGGTATCGATTGTTTCCTGGTAGAGAACCAGGTTACGAAAGTAGTCGGCCTCGCCCTTGGTGAGTTTGAGTCCTCGGATGAACTGGGGCAAGGTCTTGTCGGTGATGCGGCGTTCCCCGTCGATCACGAGTTTCAAGTAGTTAGGGGAGGCGATTTTGGCTCGAAGGGCGAACACGCGAAAGGAATAGCTCGCGTGGCGGGACTTCTCGCGAACGTAGAAGTCACGTAAATAGCTGCGGTAGTCCCAGTAATCGAAAAGATCGATTTCTAAGCTAGCCATGTCCCCCCCCGTCTACGGCACTCAATGTAGCGTTGTGGCGGAAAAGAACAACTAAACGCTTCTTTACACACCGCCCACTTTTGAAGGATTTCGTTAACACCTGTTCTGAAGATTTTTTCGCGTTGTTGCTCAAGTTGTTGCGCGTAGTGTCGATAAAAGAGAAGTGGGACTCTTTGCAGTTTTACCGCTGAGGCAAATCTTGGTGTTACTCGCCGTTTCCCTCTCATTGCGCCTCTTTTCGGGCTGTGCCACCACTCGAGAAGAAGCCCCACCCTACGGGCGAATTCCTGCCGTTGTGACAACTCATTGATGCCTTATGGACGAACGAATGGCGGAAATCGGGCGCAATCTTTCGGTAAACTTGGCCTCTCTTCGGAGACAAAAGAAACTCAGTCAATCTCAGCTGGCAAAACTCGCCGGACTCCCACGTACTACGATTACTCTTTTTGAATCGGGATCTGCCAATCCTTCGGTATTCTCTCTTTTACGCGTGGGCTCTGCGCTACAGGTTTCGATCGAGGAACTGCTCGCTCGGCCTCGTCCCCGCTGCTCGCTCATCAAAGCAAGCGAGATACATACCAAAACGCGTGAAGGAGTTCGGGTGAGGCACTTGCTCCCAGATCCCGTGCCCGGAGCCGAGATCGACGAACTGACGCTTGAGCTGGGAAAAACTTACACCGGCTCTCCCCACCTTCCGGGAACGAAAGAGTATTTCACATGCCTACAGGGGCAGGTGACGGTGAAGGTGGCAGGAGAAAGTTTTGAGGTGATGGAAGGCGACGTGCTCGCCTTCGAGGGTCACCAGCCACACTCCTATCGAAACACGGGTCGTGGACGAGCACGGAGCCTGAGCGTGATCGTGCTCGCGCCAGGCTCCTGAGGTCCTCAGTACTTTACCGAACATCCGTAGGGCTTGGAGTTTGAAATCGTGACGACCTTTCCCGCAAGCGTTTCGTCTACGGCGGCAGCTACCAGGTTTTTGCTTGAGGCGATATCTTCTTTCGCTGAGGTTGCCTTGTCGTCGATGGCGCCGTTGTAAACGAGCGTGCCCTTCGCGTCGATCACGTACATGTGCGGGGTGGTCATGGCGCCGTAGAGGCGTCCAGTGCTTCCTTTTTCGTCGATCAACAGCGCTGAGGGAACGGCATTCTTCTGCTTTAGAACTTTATCGTGTTCAACAGGAGAAGCGTGGCCTTGCTTGCCCTTAGCCGACGAGTTCACCGAGAGCCACACCACGCCTTTAGCTGTGTAGTCTTTTTGTAGTTTTTGCATGTTTCCCGACTCGTAGTGCTTCTTGACGTAGGGGCACTCGGGATTCGTCCACTCCAAGACGACAACTTTGCCGATGTAGTCTGACAGCTTGTGAATCTTTCCCCGAGTGTCACTCAATGAGAAATCGGGTGCCTTCTCCCCCGTTTTTAGCGCGGCATGCGCGGAGACGGCGGATAGCGTTCCAACAAGAAGGGCAGAAGCGAAGGCCGATGAAATACGCATAGGAAGTCTCCTTGATTGAGTTAAGGGACAGGGGCACGAAGGGCTTCGAGGACGATACCGGGGGTCAAAACTGTTGGCAGTACCAAGGCCTCCCGGGAAGAATTCGGGAAGTAGATCACGTTCAAAGGAACACCGCTCCGACCGAAACTTTCGAGAGCTCGTGTAACGACGGGATCCCGCTGCGTCCAATCACCTCGAAGGAGAGCAACGTTATTTTTGCTCACTTCGGTGAGAACCTCATCGGAGGAAAATACCACGCGTTTGTTCACTTGGCAGGTGAGACACCAAGAGGCGGTGAAATCCACATATACGAGGCGACCTTCGCGTTGAAGCTCGGTGACTCGATCGGGAGAATACTTTTCCCACGTGAGGTTCAGGGTGCTCGAACCCGGAGTCCATAGACCGGTTTGAAGTGCAAAAATCCACAAGAGCCAGAAGGCCGTGACCAACAGCGGAACGCCGAGTGCTCGTTTAAGGCGATCCATCCAACGACCCGGTTTTGGGAAATATCGAGACAACCCCGGGAAGAGCGCAACCAGAGACAAAGGGAGAGCCATTCCGATACCGAGCGCCGTGAACACAAGCAGCGCGAGGGGAGCGGGAAGTGCGAGGGCCGTGCCGAGAGCGGATCCCATAAAGGGAGCGGTACAGGGAGTCGAGACCGCCGTCATCAGCACCCCCCCACCGAAAGATCCGGCGAGTCCGGATGGGGTACGCACTCGTCCAGCGGCGGCGGATAGCCGATCTCCAAAATCGAAGATCCCAAAAAACTGGAGGGACATCACTGCAAAGAGAAGAGAAAGGAAGAGCACAAATCCAGGAGACTGAAGCTGAAAACCCCATCCCAGTCCTTGCCCACCAGCACGCAACACCAGAAGCAAGCCTGCCAGGATCCAGAACGAAACCAGGACGCCCGCGCCGAAGGCCAAGGTTTCGCGACGTCGCTCGCGTAGGGATTTTTGTGCGCTCTGTGCAAGAGCGAGAACCTTAAGTCCTAGGACGGGAAGCACGCACGGCATGAGATTCAGAAGAAGACCTCCGGCAAACGCACTAAGAAGTGCAGCCCAGAAGCCCTGCGAGAGTGAGGTTGGCTGACGATCTCCCGACAATAAGAGCACGAGAGCTTCGTTACTCTGAGGTGCCTGAGCGACAAAGACGCCATCCAAGGGAGTGGGCAGTGTACTGAGGTAGGGTGTGCGAGCAAAGCGGAAGGTGACGCGGTGAGGAGTCTTGTCGACCTTCGGCTCTGGCCCCGCTTCAACGAGTCCAGGGAGCCGAGGAAAAAACTCCATTTGTTGCGCGCTGAGGTCGATATCGGGTGGGCTTTCCACCATGATTTCCAGAACGTCCTTGTCCTTATCGCGAAACTCCAGTTTCCAACCATCTACTATCCGCGGCCACTCGGATTTTGTTTTTTCAAAAAGCGAAGCAGTAGGTGACGCTTGTTTTGTCGATTCGCGTGGAAGTTCTAGGTTGAGCGATCCACCCTCGGGGATGCATTCCTCCTTGCATACGAGCCATTTTGCGAAAGCTTGAATCGGAAGAGAGCTTGCCGTGAAAGAAAGAGGCACTTTCAGGGAAGCGATGAGAAGGACTTGATTTTCGTAGCCGTAGTTAGCAAGGGGTCCCATTGCGATCCTGCGGGGACGCGGCCATATCCAGGCTCCGACCTGGATCCCATCAGGAACAGTCCATTCAACGGTGGGTGCCTCGCCTGAATCACCCGGATTCTCCCAGTACACGTGCCAGTCGGGTGCCAGGGTGAGCGACAGCGCAATTTCGACTTCTTGTCCGGGAGCGAAACCCCGAGTGGCTGAAAGAAGTTCGGCTCGAACATGGGGAGTGCTGACGACATTCGCCCAGGCGGCGGAGCTAGAGACGAGAGCGAGAAGGGTGAGGGGCAAGAATGTACGGCGTAAGTCCATGCGCCGAATTCTATCACCTCGGCTTCAGGGAAATGTAGGCTGTCCCCGTGAAGGTTTCGGAGGCTGTGGGTAGAGATTGCTTCAAGCATTCAAGGAAGTCGCTCCGGAGGCTCGAGTCGTTCTTTACGTCGCTAAACACGGGATTCCCCTTGGCTTGGAATCGCACGCTCACACGGAAGCTGCCCACGAGCATAGGATTGGAATTCTGTTCCGTCAGGTAACACGCGTTCACCAGATCGGAAACTTTTTGGTTAGGCTTTGGGTTCTGTGTTCCCGCGTCGTAGACGAACTTTGTTTCGAGTCCCGAAACGGCTCCTTGTTTTGCGAGTTGGGGAAACATCTTGGCGCCACTGAAACCAGAAACAAGTCTCTCGGCGCGTGAGCCGAGCTTCTCGGCGGCGGATTGAAGTTGTCTCAGGGCTGGTCCCTTGGAAGCAGTTCCCAAAATGAATCGTTGTCGGTTGTTTTTAGGGTCTTTGGCTTGAATACGGTAAGCGCCCAGGTACGAGATGCCGTCTTCGCTGAGGGTTACTTTCAGGGGACGCGTCGGCTCTGAAAGCGGCACCTTGATGCCGGCGCCGCAATCCAGACTTTCTAGGATGTAAGTGCCGGGGACGGCGCCCACGAGCACCCGACCCACACCCGTGCCGAGTTGGATACGCGCGCCGCCACCTGTGCCATCCACGCGAAGAACCAGATCGCAGTGTGGATACTCGGAGTCATAGGTAACGATCGCCATAGCACCGACGCGATCTGGACCGTCACTCGGCCAAAGGGGCTCCGATGCACAGGACATCAAGAGAGGAGTCAGGAGAGCAGGGATAGCGACGAAGGAGCGTAGGTTCATAATGAGTTCGAGCTTATCGGCAGTGGAGGGCAAATTTCCAGAAGGGATTTGTCGCCCCGAGTTTCTCCACAAGTCGCGTTCGTGCCTCATTGGGATCGAGTTCCCGGGCTTCGTTCCAAAGGCCTTCAAAGAGCAACGAGGTGGCGCCGATACCCAGGGATGGGAAGGCCCCGTCGTCAAACTCTCCCCAGGCCACGATCCAGCCGTGTTCCCACAGGCTTCGCAGGCCGCGCGTGTAGGATCGTTCATTGTCTCGACCGACGAGATCAGTGGCTTTCTTGAGCTGCTTGGTGGAAAGAGGAGACCTGTCCTCAAGGGCATTCAGGAGATCGCGCGCAGCGCCGCTCGACGGGCGCGGACGGTGGGGCGTGCCAAAGAACGCCAGAAGATCACGGTAGACGGGGAGGGAGAAAAACGTGGCCCGGCCGCGGTACCACTTGGTGTAAACAGCCAGGCCACTTTGAGAAAGTTCCCCGCGCAAATGCCACAGTTGGGCTACCCGATTATCGCCTCCTTCGTCCCACTCCCAACGCATTTTCGTGCGCGGATGCAGGGCGCTCCAGAGGCTCACAGGCTCCTTGCGGTTGTCTATGGGAAAGACAAGGCAGGCTCCGCAATTTTCGATGGCGGAGACAGCCTTCTTTGCCCGAGAGGACATTTCTCTCAAATCAAGGATGTACGATGTCGTCGAACGAGTCGTCGAAGGATTCGTCGCCCGAAATCGGACCACGGCTGGCGGCGGAAGGAGTGGTTTCGTTGAGGTTCTCGAAGCGATCGAAGAACGCCATAAACTCGGTTTCGGTGATTTCTTCGTCGTTCAAGAAGTACTTCACATCCTGCTTTTCTGCGTTGCCCGAGAGGGTGACCTTCAGTTCGGCTGTGTAGTCTTTGAACGTCATACCCATCTTCACTTCGCCTTCGGCGGAGCTTTGGCTGCCGGAGGCCGAAAGAGCCGTGTAGAAAGCCACTTCACCGTTCTTCGTGGAGGTCAGTGCGCCCGTGGCGGAGAAATCAGCCTTGATGCTGGACTCGGTGCCGCTCGCTGATCCGTTACCCGTGATCGTGAACTTGGTGATGTCTTGGGCGGCCTTGAGCTCTTCGTTTTGGATCTCGAAGGAAGCCGTCAGAGAGATATCCGCCGATGTTTCGGTAGGCATGGTGAGGGCCACAGCCACATCGAGAACAAGGGGGCATACGAGGCCTTCCTTGTTCTTGACCGCTGCCTTGACGTCCAGGGAGTACGCGCCGGCCTCGGCCGGTTTCGGTTGTTTCAACGAGGGTTTCTGAGAGGACTGGCCCATCAACGCGAGCGCGCGCATCGGCGACTTGATGTTGCCGGTCAAGCCGATGGTGTCGAGACCTGCTCCGGAGAAAGAGTACGAAGCATCGCAGTTCGTGTCGAACTCGGTTTCGAGCGTAGAGGGAATGTAGTCGTCATCAGCGGCGGGTTTTACAGGCTTGCTGGGCTTTGCGGCCGAAAGGGCCATCATGGCTCGGATCGCCGGATCCTTAGCTTTTGCGGCCGTCAAAGGGCCTGCCACGCCGTTCAGCGAGTTCTGGAATTCCACCTTTTGTTCGGCCGTCAGCGGAGTCATTTTCTTTCCGCAAGCGGTTACGGCAAAGAGAGCCACTAAGGTCAATTTCAATCGATTCGTCATCATTTTCTCCTAGGGATTGCGGGTTACACGACCTGACTAGAGAGATTTTTGAGGGGACGCAAGGAAACAGAAACAGTGGGGCCTTACTCTGATCGAGCACTGTCTACGGAAGCCGGGAAGAACTCCTGTTTTTCACCGATCGGGTGTTCCGCGGCGATCGGTGTTCCCAGTTCGTCGATCCGAAAAACATCCGCGGGCAAACGCAGGGATTCGCGTAATTTTTCCATAGTGCTTGGCACAAAGGGAGCCAGCATAACCATAAGGTTTTTAAGCACATAGAAGCAGGTAAAGAGGGCATTCCGGCGTTCTTCCTCGGGGAAACGGTCGTCGTGTGGCTTGAACTGGGTGAACAGGCTGTTGATCTGTCGTGCATAATTTTCGATCTGCCCAAGGAGCACCGGATACTCGGCCCGTTCCATGGAGCGGAGATACCTCTGCACGAGTTTCGTGGTTTCAGCCACGACCTTCTCGTTAAGCACCCCAGCCGGTACCCGCCCGCCGAATTGGGAATGACAGGCGGCGAGGGGTTTTTCGAAAGCCGCATTGAGGGGTCCCGCAAGGAACTTGTTGCGCTCGTCGAGAGTGGCAAGATCGAAGTTGGAGTTTTTCTCGGACAAGTTCAGCGTGGCGATGAAGTATCGGATTTGATCGCCCGTATAGCCCTTGTCGTCGATCATCTCGTCTCCGGTAAAGAAGTTCCCGGTAGACTTGCTCATCTTTAGGCCATTCACCCAGAGGTGGCGTGAGCCAAAGACATCGGTGAGTTGGAACTCTCCAGCCACGGGCAAGCGTTGGGGATCTTTTTGTGCACCCAACCACATCGCGCCTTGCATGAGCACGTAGAAGTACACGTTGTCTTGGCCCAGGAACTGGTAAACGCGCGCTTCCGGGTCGGTCCAAAACTCGCGGTAGAGATCGGGGTCGAGGCCCTTCTCCTTGAGTGCGACTTGGGTAAAGGAAATCGGAGCGATCAACGAGTCCGGCCACACGTAGAAAGTTTTGCCAGTCATGTCGGGGTCGAGGTCGACCGGCATGGGAATACCCCACGACACGTCCCGTGAAATAGAGCGGTGCGCCCAGCCGTCAACAAAAGCACTCTCGATGCCGGCCGCTCCGAGCTCGGATTTTGCCTTCAACAGATCCGCGCGGTTTTCGAAGAGGAGTTGCACCTGTTTGCCTGCCGCGTACTTGCTCTTGTGTTTTGGGAGAGATTGTTTGAGGGTTTTGTACTTCTCCTCAAAGGTATTGGCGAAGCTGAGAGCGGGGGTGACGGTTCCCAGCACCTCTGTGTATACGGCCTGGCGCCATGTTTTCTCTTTGCTTTGTATCCACTCACGAAGAGGTTCCGCTACTTTCCACAGATCAAGCCACCAGTGAACGGTGTTGCGCAGTTCGGGGGTGGCGTCGCTCAGGGTGCTGCGCGGGCTGATCAACTCCGACGGATCGTACTTGGCGTCGCAAACATCGCATTGATCGCTGTAGGCCTCGGTGTTCTCGCACTTGGGGTTGGGGCACTTGCCGTTGACGAAACGGTCTTGCAGAAAGCGCTGAAGCTTTGGGTCGAACCATTGCTGGCTGACACGTTTTTCAAGCATTCCGTTGGCGTGCAGCTTACGGATAAAATCCTGACAGACGGCCGCGTGGAGGGGGAAGCACTCGGGGCGGGAGGTGCCCGAGAAGGTGTCGTAACTCAAAGAGTAGTTGCGGAGCGTGCGGAGTTGTTTTTGATGGATGCCGTCGATGAACTCGCGAATCGGTTGTCCTGCCTTGAGCGCGGACAATTCGCTCGTGGAACCATGGTCGTCGTTTCCGCTCACAAAGAGAACTTTGTCGGCGCCGATCAGCATTCGCAGATAGCGGGCATGAATATCCGGCGGCACTAAGGCTCCGGCAAGGTGGCCCAAATGCACGGGTCCGTTGGCATAGGGCATGCCGCTCGTGATCACGGCGCGCTTGGGTCGGTAGGCTTGCTGCTTGAGGCTTTCGAGTGTGGGAGGGCCTGGCACGCGCTCGTTCATGCCACCCTTATAAGGTCAGAGGGAAGCCGCATCAAACCGCGATGCGACTTCCCGATTCAAGGCCTACTCGGCCGCGAAAGTTCCGCCGTCTTCCGTGCACGCCGCGCTGACCAGTTCGGCTGTGTAGGGGATGGAGCCGGTCGAGTAATAGTGGACAATCAGCGTGAGACCCGAGCTGGTCTTCGTGCACTTGCCTGCACTCGCCGTTGTCGTGCAAAGCCCCGTGGCTGAGAAGGTGCCCTCGAGGGCCTCACAAGAGGGTTGAGCGGTGGCTTCGGTGTATCCGTCGCCGAAGTCCACGCATTGGTTCAACGTGGTCACGTTGCAGGAGAGTGTCGATGCCGGAGGCACGACTTCGTCTTTCTTGCACCCGGAGGCCAAGAGAAACACGCTGCCCAAAAGAATGACTTTCTTACTTTTCATAGGATGAATTCCTTTCGCTAGAAATTGATGTTCTGCGCCATTGTATCTCGTTGTTGCAACCTTGCTAGATCCTCGACTTAGCATTTCCGTAGAGAAAACAGGCGGGTGGCCAACGCACCTCGTCGATTGAGGGGGACAAAGCAGCTCATCAGAGGAACTTCTTGGGGCTGCCACTGGAGTTTGTAGTCGTGCTGGCCCTGAAGGAAGTCAAAGGTGAGAAGTCCTCGGGCTCTTGCTCGGCAAATGAGATGGTGAGTAAGGAGTTTTCCAGGTCCATACTTCGCGAGATTCGGATCTGAACTCATGATCGGAGAAAATAGGTAAAATACGTTGCGCCATTCGTAGCACAGAGCCCACGCTAGCGGACGACATCCAGCCCGAAGCACAAACAACTTGATCCAGGGATCTAACGAAGCTCCCAATAACCACTTCGTTACAATAGGAAGGTGGCGGGCGCTGAGTAGGGGTGCTTTGGGATAGCGGACCTGCATATGATGCGCCCATTCTTCGAGCCATTTTTCTTTGTCTTCGTCTCCAACCTCAACCAACTGCAGCTCACCCACCTCCCGCTTGAGTTTACGTTCCGTCCTTTGAAGGTGATGCCTCACCTGCGGTCGGAGGGCTGAATTCAATCGAAGATCCAGATGATAGGTCGACGAATCTCTCCAAGCGAAAGCACCTCGCGGCAGGATTAAGGGCCTGTTATCGGCACGGAGTTTTCGAAGGAGGACTAAGTCTCCCGGGCCACTGAAATCCATCGAACTCGATGGCCATTCTTCGTAGTCTCTCAGCTCAGAATCAAAGGGGCGAAGTACCCTCAATCCAAACAGCCAAGTCTGGTGCCACGACTTCCGTGGAAGTTCGAGCCGAGAACTGCGCTGCTCCCATTCGACTGAGTTAAAAACGGAAGGCACAAAACATCTTTGTCGTGGATGCTAATATAAACTCGTGAACCTGCTCGAACGTTGGCCTCACGAATTCGGATTGGCTGAGGATTCGACCTACGCAAAAGTTCGTTCGAATCACTATCCTTCGAGTCATGGTATGGGTTGTTTTAACAGCCAGGGCCTTGGAATCAAAATCCGGGTGCTTAGCCCCTTTCATGCCTTTGAGGCTTCAGCGTTCTCGAATCCCCTAGAGATGGAGGATCCCGCCCGACTTCGGGAATGGGTTCACAAACTCCGCGGCTCAAAGGATTGGGACTTGTGTCTTTTGAGTCGCTTAACTCCGACCCAGGCTCTCGTTCTCCGTGAATCATTAGGATCTCGGATCGTGCGAACCGCGGAACAGAAAATTTGGGCCGTCGCTCCCTCGGGTGACTTTGATCTTCATCTCCGGCAACTGAGCGAACGATTCAGAAAACAGTACCGAAACCAACGCCGTGCCCTCGAGCGCTCTGGTTTTGCTTTGGAGCCCCTTCACTCCGTTGATGAACTGCTTTCTTTGTACCAATGTCGGCACTCACGTAAAGGCGCTGACGACTATTCCATGGATCCTCGCTTCCAGGAGTTTGTGAGGGAGCTTTGGTTTGCGCTCCAAAGCGAGGGGCGTTTAGTTGCGCGTGGACTCCGCTCGGGATCGGTAGTGATCGGCGGAGTCCTCGCTTTTGTCTCAGGAAACAATCTGCACGTGTTTCAGGTTGCCTACGATCCGGCCTACTCGGACCTTAGTCCCGGCAGAAACACCCTTGTAGAACTTCTTCGTGATCAATGGGCACAAGGCCACCGTGTCATCGATTTCATGTCCGAACGAGATTACGTGGGTTCGGTATCCGGAAGTTACCTCGGCTACCAGAAGGCACGCATCTTCGGATCCACCGGGCGAGGTTTTCTACTATCGATGCGTGCGTCGGCCTCTGAATGGTTTCGATCATTCGGGCTCAGATGAAAACTGGGGTGACTGACGGGGGTCGAACCCGCGACCTCTAGAATCACAATCTAGCGTTCTAACCAACTGAACTACAGTCACCATTCGAGACGTGGACATCCACGGTCATGCCCGGAGAGGGCAATCCAATCAAGTCTTTAAGCTTTGGCGACCACGGTCCAGGTGGCGCCATCGGCTCCATCCATCACCTGGACGCCCTTGGCTTCGAGCTCGGCCCGGATTCGGTCCGATTCGGCGAAATTCTTGGCCGCCCGGGCTGCTTCGCGCTGGGCCAGGGTGGCGTCGATTTCGCGCGAGAAGTCCTCGCTCACGCCCATGCGGGTGAGACGCTGGCGGCGGATAGCAGTGCGGGCCGCAATGGGGTCTTTGGCGAGCAAGCCATAAACTGAGTTGAGTACCGGCAGACAGGCCGCGGCCCAGGTGGCCCACACACCGGGGTTGTGTTCACGGAAGCAGGCGCGGGCGGCTTGGAGAATGAAGCCCAGAGCCTTGGCCGTGTTGAAGTCGTCATAAAGCGCTTCGTTGATTTTTTTGGAGATCTCTTCCGCCGTGCCAGAGCCCGGAATCGCGGCGTGCGACGCTTTCTCAAGGCCGTTTTCTTTGCAGTGGTAGAGACGGTCGAGCAGGCCTTCGGCCCGCAGAATGGACTCTTCACTGAAATCCACCGGCGAGCGGTAGTGGAGTAGGCCACACATCAGCCGGAGCACTTCCCCGTCGTACTGCTGCAAGAAGGAATGCGCCGTCACCACGTTGCCGAGTGACTTGGACATTTTCTCTTTGCCAAAGACGAGCAGTCCCGAGTGCACCCAGTAGGTGGAGAGCACGTGGCCCGAGCAAGCCTCGCTTTGGGCGATTTCGTTTTCGTGGTGGGGGAAAACGAGGTCCATGCCGCCGCCGTGAATGTCGATGCCTTCCGGGTATCGGGCTCGGATCATGGCCGAGCACTCGATGTGCCAGCCCGGACGGCCTTGGCCGTACTGCCACGAGGCGAGGCCCGTCCACTTGTTCTCCGGGTTCGGCTCGCGGCCCCAAGAGGGCTCACCCGGCTTGGCGGCTTTCCAAAGGGCGAAGTCGAGGGGGTTCTCTTTCATCTCGCCAGGCTCAATGCGCGCGCCAGCCTGCATGTCGTCGAGTTTGCGCTTGGAGAGTTTGCCGTAGCCGTCGAATTTCTCGACGCGAAAATAGATATCAGTGCCGAAGGGGGTCTCCGCCGGGTAGGCGTAGCCCTTCTGGATGAGCTCCTCGATCATCGTCATGATCTCGGTGACGTGGCCCATGGCCGTGGGCACGTGGTTGAAGGTGGCGCCGATGGCGGCCATCTCGTCGTCGTATGTTTTGGTGAACTCGGCTGCGACTTGGTGCCAGCCGATGCCGCGCTCGTTGGCGACTTTGATGATCTTGTCGTCGATATCGGTCACGTTGCGCATCATGTCCACGCGGTAACCGGCGTGTTTGAGGATGCGGGCAATGAGATCCAGCGAGATGGCGGTCTTGGCGTTGCCCACGTGCGCGTAGCCGTACACGGTGGGGCCACAGGCGTAAAAACTCACTTCGCCGGGCTTACGCGCCCGGAAAACTTCTTTTTTACCGGTGAGCGTGTTTTGAATTTTGATTTCGGGCAACATGAGCGCGCTGAAGATAACAAAAAACCCCCGGATGGTCTCGCCATCCGGGGGTTGAGATCAGTTAGGGAGTTCGAAGATCTGCTTAAGTTCGTTTTCGACGATGTCTTCGCGGATCTGCTGCGCCAGGGAGAGTTCCTTTACGAGGAGGCTCTTGGCGGTATCTAGCATCTTGCGCTCGCCGAACGAGAGATCCTTTTCCATTTTCAGGCGGTAAAGATCGCGGAGCACTTCGGCGATCTCATAGACCGAGCCCGTCTTGATCTTTTCCATGTACTCGCGATAGCGACGGTTCCAGGTCTGGTTGTCGACCGAAACTTCTTTGGTTTTGAGGATCTTGTAGATCTTCGAAACGTCTTTTTTGGCGATGATGGACCGCAAACCCACGTCCTTCACCTTGTCGGTGGGGATGAGGATCGTGCTGCCGTTTTCGAGGAGTTGCAGGATGTAGAAGTACTTTTTGCGGCCCCCAATGTCCTTTTCTTGGATGCCGCGCACGACGCCTACGCCGTGGGAAGGATAAACCGCATTGTCACCAACTTTGAAAATGGCCAATTAGAGCCTCCGTTCGTATGGGACCGAGGACAGGGCTATGCTAAACTCTGGCAAAACGGGTCAGAACCGGGACGAGGTTTTGACCGGGCTGCACGATACCACGGCATGATGTTTCAAAACAAGCTAATTCTCGCTTCCAAGTCACCCCGTCGTAGGGAGCTTTCCTCAATATATTTCAACACTTTGGTAGTTTTTGAAGGCGATTTAGGGGAGCCTCTTTGGACCCCTGGAACCCCTCCGAAGGCCTACCTTAAGCAGTGCGTCGACACCAAATGGGCGAATGCCTGGGAGGGAATTCGCTCGATGCCAGAGACGAGTCCCAGCCTCCTTTTGGTCGGCGACACCGTGGTCACGTTTGGAGATAAGATTCTTGGTAAGCCCCGTTCGGATTCTGAGGCCTGTCAGATGTTGCGTGAGCTTTCGGGCCGTACCCATCGGGTTTGGACCGGCTTCCGTATCGGACTTTTCCAGGATGGAAAGATTCTCCGCGAGTCCGGCCTGCGCCAAGTGGAGTCACTGGTGACCTTTCACTCGCTCGCCAAGTCTGAGATTGAGGACTACGTCCGCAAGGATCGGCCGCTGGACAAGGCCGGTGCGTATGGATTTCAGGACGGAGCCCTTCGTTTTGTCGCTCGGGTGGTGGGCTCTTACACGAACATCGTGGGACTGCCGATTTTCGATGTCGTCAAGGTTGCCCAGGAGATAGGGGCTCGATGAAAGGCCTCTCCGCTCACTTGTCCGTGGTTCTCGACAAGATCGAGACGGCCGCGCACAAGGCAGGCAGGGCTCCCCATTCCGTGAAACTTTTGCCGGTGTCCAAGTCGCAGCCTCTCGAGGTTCTGACGGAAGCTTTGGCTGCGGGTTTCCCGGCGCGCTTTGGCGAGAATTATCTCGAGGAACTTGTGGCTAAGCGTGCGGCGATCACCAGTGTGGAGTGGCACTACCAAGGGCGGCTGCAGAGCCGCAAGATCGCCGAGATCGTGGCGGCGGCCGATGTGATTCAAACCGTGGCACGCGAAAAAGAACTCGCGCTGCTCGCCGCTGAGAGTTTGCGCCAAGGTCGGGCGCCGCAGTTTTTCTTGCAGGTGAACGTTTCGGATGAGAGTCAGAAAAACGGCGTGTCACCGGCGGAGCTGCCGCGCCTGCTGGAAGCCGTGGCGCGGGCAGGGCTGTCGGAGCGCTTGCGCGGCTTCATGTGTTTGCCTGCGGATCTGGAAGTAGTGGGGGAAAAGGCGCTCCGCATGGAATTCGCCCGCTTGCGCACACTGCGCGATCAGCACCTGTCGCGCGGGGAACTCAGCATGGGGATGAGTGGCGACTTCGAGCTCGCCATCGCCGAGGGTTCCGACTGGGTGCGCGTGGGCACGGCGCTCTTTGGCCCGCGCGGCCCCAAGGCCCCGCCGCGTTCCTGCGTGCAATCCTGAAAACTCAGTAGGGCGTGCGTTCAAGCGCGGTGCTTGGCAACCATCCACGGAAGCCGTTGGTCCGTTCGACTTCGGAAAAGAGCCCACTTTCGCGCAAAACGCGCACGCGCATTCCGGATTTCAAAGAGGACAATGTGGCCGCGGATTCCAGCGGAGCTTGCTTCAATTCCGCATCGGCAACGACGACGGCTATCGAACGGCTCGTGAGCGAAAACACGGCGCCGGCCGAAAGCAACAAGCCCAACACGAGGGCGGCCAGAGAAATCTTCTTACGCCGCGAGCCCGTGAGATAAAGACGAGCCGCCATAGCGCCCAGCAGGCCGAGTCCACCCAGAGCACCCAACTCGGAGGCCCGAAGATACGAGGAAATTTTTTGCCCCCACTCGGCGGGGTGAGCCATCGGCAAACCGTAACCGGCCTCCACCTTGGCTTGGGCCACGCGCAGGTCGTTGCGCGCGTCGCCGTCGAAGCGACTGAGTGCGATCGCGCGGGTTAGGTGCGCAATACCCGGACCGAGTTGGTTGGTTTCAATCAGGGCACGACCGAAGTTGCGTTCCACGGCGGCACTCGTAAAGCCCGTCTTTAGGAGCGCCTCGAAGTGTGTCACAGCGTCGGCGGGCTTGTTTTGAGCGAGTTGCTCTAAGGCGGTCGAAAACACCTGCTCGGGCGATGCGCTTTCCATGGGAAGGGATCAAAGCACTTCGGCTTCGAGGGCTTTCACGAGAGTTTGGAGTTCCGCCATTTCCTTGCGGAGAAGGCGGTTCTCGATTTTGAGACGCTCGTACTCGGAGCGGAAAGTGATGGGGAGAAGCTCGTCCGAACTCAGAAAATCGTGCACGGGATCCGGTAGGTCATCCACGCGAAGCAGGGAATCTGCGGGGAAAGCCGCGGCTTTGACCGTAAGTGTTGCCGGCATTGCAACGGGCGCCTTGGGTGCCAAAGTCATTCGGGGAGCAACTTGCACACTCGGAGAGGCAGGAGTGGAGGTTGCCGCGGGAGCCATGGAGTGACCGCGAGAATAGAGGGGCGCGGCACTGAGAATTTCGCTGGTGTCCTCGAGCAAGTACTTGCCCTTGTCGAGTTTAAAGGGAATAGAGCGGGCGCGAATACGCCTTCGAAGCGTGGATTGGGACACGGAGTATTTCTCCGAGAAGGACACGAGATCAAGCCAGCCTTCCATGCGAACGAATTTAAGGCCCTAAAGCCCTTCCCGCAAGCCCTCTGTTAAACTGAGAGCTTGGCTGGGATAGACCTTTCCAAGAAGAAGAAGATCGCACTGGTCTGCAGTGGGGGAGCGGTGAAGGCTGCGGCTTTCCACGTGGGCGTGGCGATGGCGCTCGAACAACGCGGTATTCGATTTCTTGGAGGCACTCGCGACGGGCGCGGCGAAGGCGGGGTTTTCAATCCTTCACGCACGGTGCAGGTCTACGTGGGATCTTCGGCCGGCTCGCTCGTGACCACCTATCTGGCTCAAGGCGGGGCTCTCAAAAACATCGTGGCCAGCTTCCAACAAGAACAGGACGTCCAGGGCATTCCGGGACTGAAATACTGGGAAATGCTGTTTCCGCGGGTGCGCCGCGCATCCGACTTCCTCAGTATGGATAATTATTTCCTGCGCATGCTTCGGAATCGCTCGGTGCAAAGCGTGTTCAGCACCGAAGGCATCGCTCGCTACATCAAAAACCACGTCATTCGGTCAGATCGCTTTTCGGATCTTGAGGCGGATCTCTTCGTAGTTGCGACCGAGGTCAATCAGTCGCGCAAAGTGGTCTTTGGAAAATACAAAGCGGCCGCCGTGGAGCCCTTTTTAGAGTGGCGGGACGATGTTTCGGTGAGCGATGCGTGTTCGGCGAGTATGGCTTTGCCGCCCGTGTACCATCCCTACAGCATTCTGATCGACGGAGAGCGCCGAGATTATTTCGACGGTGAGATCCGGGAGCCGCTGAGCTCTCACATTGCTCGGGATACGGGTTGCGACTTGATCATCTGTAGCTATACCTATCAGCCCGTGCGGATCCAACCCGGCTCCCACCACGGATCGCTCGCGAGCCGAGGGATCGAACAAATCGTCCTGCAGGCCATTTACCAAGCAATCGAGCAGAAGATTCAGGTTTCACGGGGGACCCGCCAACGCGAAAGAGCGCTTGTTGACCGTATTCGGCGTTTCTTTCGTGAGAAGAATCTAGGTGCTGACCTTTGCGATGAGCTGGTGGAAGAAGTCGAAGCGCGGCTTAGCTATAAATCGAATGTGGACTACATCTATATTCATCCGCGCCCGTCTGACGTTGAGATGTTCTTGTTGCCGCATTTCTCGCTTCGACGCGACAAGACCGAGCGCATCGTTAAAAAGGGATTCGTGGCGGCGATGGCCGCTTTGCGTGGCCTAGATATCGAGGGCGTCGCCTAGTTGTCGATCACCGAATCAAAGAATCAGAATTCAACCTGGGTGACTGTTTCGCCATCCACCCGGATGACCTGTATCGCGAGGCCTTCCCCTGATTTTTGATCTTTGGCAACCAAATGCCATTCGCCCGGGCCCAGGTTGGTGGCCGCAAAGCTTTGAACGTTACGATCAGTCGCAGCCATGGTCGCGCGCACTTCGTTGTCGGCGTCAAAGTAGAGGATTTTAGCGTCGGTCTTGCGACGTCCGCGCCCGTCGTAGACGGCGATCTCTGTAGGGCTACGGTAGCGCTCAAGGCCCAGGTGTCCCATGACGAGTCCACGCGAGAAGTTCACGACGATATTTTCACGTGAGAACATGCGCTCAAGCTGAGCCCAGGTGAAGATGGAGATGGCAGTGGGGAAAGTGGCCGAACGGGGAAGCGCATTGATCCAGGTTTTTAGGTAGCCTTGCGATCGAACCTCCACGAGGTCCACGGAGCCGCGTAGGCTCAGGTCGCGAATTCTGAGATCACCATCTTCGTCAGGCACATGCACACCGCGCTGGCCACCTACGGTAACGTGGATCGCGGATTCCGGACGCTCCAGACCGAAGGCGTCGACGACTTGGCTTTCGACAGGCGAGAGGGCTGATTCCGCGATCGTGACCGTGACCACCTGGGGGAGTCCCGAGAAGTCTACGATGGAAGCCGGCCATTCTTGGTTGGCGGAGTCTTCGGCTTCCGTCACGTCTTTGAGGGATTTTGCGAGATTCACGGTAGGCATCAAGTACTGAATGCCTTCGTCGATACCCGTGATGAGGAACTCTCCTTGGGGTCCGGTTGCGAGGGCCGCGTTGTGGAAGAGGCCGAAGGAGCCCATGGAGTAGTAAGAACGGAAGGGCTTGTTGACGTTGGCGTCGATGGTGACTCCCGCAAGAGGCTTGCCCCGACGGTCGATGACCTTGCCAACGACGATGCGCTTTGAGGGCTCCGGCACGATGCCGAGACTCTTAACAATGGCGGGCATGCGCTCTTCACGAATCATAAGAACTTTTTGCTCGAGGCCCGCAATGGCATAGCCGGTGGCGGGCAGGTATCCCGGAGCGCGCACCAGGAAGCGAGTCGAAAGCGCCAGCGGATACGGAATGCGTGTGATGCCTTCGCCATCCGTGCGGCTGCGGAGGCCAGATCCCGGTCCTACCCATTCGATCACGGCGCCTTCGATGGGTTCGGCTTTTTCGCCCCCCAGCATTCCGTCTTCAGAAAGAACGATCAGCCGTGCGTCGCCCAATTCAAATCGTGAGCGAGCCTTTGACTTTTTCTTCGGTGCCGATTTGGCCACTACGGCGATCGGGGCGATGGGCGCAGGAGTCGCTACCGGAGCTGCGAGAACGCGAGAAACCGGGGGCTGAGGGGCCGTCATCGGCGACGGAGCTTTCTCAACCACCACGATGGAGGGCGTCTTGGGCGTAGCCTTTACGGCCACGGCTTGATCGAGCGCCTTTTCGAGCTTGGGCGAAAAGGCCAGGGAACGCGCCACACCTCGGAAAGCCGAGAGGGGCTGGGTTGAGGCGATGCGCGGCTTCTTTTCGATCAACTGGGCGGGAGTGGCTGAGTTCTGGGGGAAGTTGTCGATGGACAAGGGAATGGGACGGTAGCTGGTGCGGTCGCTCTCCTGATCGAAAAGGAGGGACTTCGCCATCACATGGGGAGCTGCCCCCTTCCAGCGTGTTTCCACCCAAGCTTTGTTCTTGGGATTGCTTAGCAAGGCTTTCGAAAGATCGGAGAGTCCACCGAGCCCGAGTTCTTGATCGGCTTGAGCTGCAAACGTTGCAAACAGGGATGCCACGGACACAAGGACACGAATAGATCTCATCTGAAGAAAGGCCTCCCCACTTGCGTATTACCGCCCTTCTCGACATTCTAAGCCTAGGTCTGAGAAACGCTAGCTTGAGGAGGCGCGACAAGGTGTCTGAAATCCGACTGTCCGTCGATCCTGACGCACTCGCACGGGTCTTCCCGGAGGTTTTTTTGGAAAACCGGCCGAAAGACGTTGTGAAACTTGCTGGCGATGCGTCGACCCGTGAGTACTATCGGGTCGTCTGTAGCCCTGGAGTCTCGTTCATTTTGCAGGTGGCGGATCCGTACTTGGCCACGGAGTTAGACCGCCATCCGTTCCTTTCGGCACGCGCGTTGCTTGAGGAGTGGAAGGTTCCCGTTCCTCGACGCGTGGGATTTAATCCCGACCTTGGTTGGGTGCTTCTCGAAGATCTTGGCGACACAACACTTCAAAACGAGGCTTCTTTGGAGCACTATCGTTGTGCCATTGACCTCCTCGTGAGGTGGACAAAAGAAGGACTTAGTTCGCATAGGCGAACCATTCACTTCGATTGGGCTTTTGATTACTCCAAGCTCCAAGCGGAAATGGAGTTCACGGCTGAACATTTGTGGACAGGACTTTTGCATCAAGAGTCTCAGCCATTTTTGTCTGCCGTCTCGGAGAATTCTCGGTATCTGTCCGAGCGTCCCCGCTTCTTCTGTCACCGTGATTATCACTGCCGCAATCTTATGTTGCACCACGGAAAGCTCTTCGTGATCGATTTTCAAGATGCCCGTCTTGGTCCCATCACCTACGACCTCGTTTCGCTCTTGTGGGATCCCTATGTTCGCTTGAGCGAATCTTGGAGGTCCCAACTTCTAAACTACTGGAAGGAGCAAGTACTCAAGCCAGAACCGATGAGCGGGGGGTCCGTTTCCGTTCCCCGTCAGATCATTGACGCTATGGGGGAGGGCCTGTCGCTATCCGATTGGAAAGTAGAGATCGAACGCATGAAGGTGCAGCGCCTTTTGAAAGCGGCAGGTTCGTACGCGAGCTTTTTCAGAAAAAAAGGCCGCCGTGACTACTTGCCCTCGGTGTTTCCGGCGTTGGAGGACACGAAGGTGGCTCTCGGAAACTTGCTGGCTACCTCGGGAGCCACCGAAAGCGACGCGCGACTGCTATCCTTGCTGGGTTCGGTAGATCTCTCGCCCCTCGGCCCACTGACTCAGGAGATTCCATGAGTGATGCGCGCGCTCCGGTCGGAATTCTTCTTGCTGCGGGATTGGGCACACGCTTGCGCCCAGCAACCGATTTTTGTCCGAAACCTCTGATTCCGGTGGCCGGTCTCGAACCGCTCTTCTTTGCGCTCTATCGTCTACGGGAAGCCCGGGTGCGCCGAGTGATTGTAAACGCCCATCATTTGAGCGAAAAAATCGACGCACGACTGAAAGATTGGGCGCCGCTCCTGAAGGGTTTGGAGATTCGCTTGTCGGTCGAGCGGCCCGAAATTCTTGGAACCGGCGGAGCGTTACTTAAGATCTTTCGCGATTCGGCGGATTGGTTTCGGGACTCTGCGGCGCTGGTACAGAACGCCGACACCTTGGCCCGCATTGATCTTCAGCCTTTCCTTCGGAATCCTGAGAAAAACCTACTGGCAATTTCACGGCGCAAGGATCACTTAGCGAAGTACGGCCCGCTTTGGCTTCGGGGTGAAGGTCCGAGTATCGGTCAATGGGTGACGGCCGGATCTCAGGCAGGCGCGCCGGGTCTGATCCCCGCTCACTTCTTGGGCGTACATATGATCTCAGGACGCGCCCTAGCTAAACTGACCGGGGAGCGCTTTGCGCCCAGAGCGATCGACTTGTTTGATGGTCTTTACCGGCCACTCATTCAAGAGGGCGAAGTCTTCGAATCGCTCGAATACTTCGGGGTGCCCACCACGGAACAGTGGTTTGACATGAACACGCCTGAGTTTCTCCTCGAGGCTCAATCGCTGATATTGGAGAGAATTGAGCAAGATTCCGAGTGGACGGCCGCGCTTCAAGCACGGCATCCGGGGCTTCGTCATCCCAGCGAGGGCGTTTGGATTCGGGGCGTGGGGCCGCGAAAAATTCGTCCACCCCTCGTATGGGCAGAAGAATCGACGGCGGCTTGGTCGGAGCCCTGGGATGTGCTTGCGGGTCCCGGAGCTTCGGTGGTGATCGAGAAGGACGCTCCGGCTCCCACTCAGTCCTTCGAGATCGCCGAGGCCTCCTTGTTGGTGCGCTCCGCAGGAACTCCCAGCGCAGCCACACTCCTTCGAAAAGAAGTATCGGTGTGGTGAAGCGAAAGTGCGCTTTGGTCTAAAACGCATTCTGGCCGGTCTCTTTGTAATACTCGGGGTCACCACTCTCGTGTTCTTTATGCTGCACGTGGTACCCGGCGATCCCGTAGAAACAATGCTGGGCGACTCCGCTGCGAAAGCGGATCAGGAGGAAATTCGACGTTCACTGGGACTGCACCTTCCCTTGCTCTCTCAGTACGGACTCTTTTGGCGCCATCTCGTGGATGGAACCTGGGGACAATCTTTTTCTCACCGATTGCCGGTGTTGCAGCTGATTCTGGAACGTTTTCCATGGACTGTACTGTTGGCGGCCATGAGCTTGGCTGTATCGGCCTTCGTGGGAACGCTCGCCGGCGTTGTTGCTGCTTGGCGTGCAGGCCGGTCTCTGGACAGCGTCGTGCGTGTCCTCTCTCTTCTCGGAAACGGGGTACCAATCTTTGTGATCGCCCCGATCGCCGTCCTTGTTTTTGCAATCCAACTTCGGTGGCTGCCTGTTTCGGGAAGCGGCAGTCTGAGTCATCTCATACTCCCGTCCGCGTGCCTTGGAGTGGGACTTTCGGGATACTTTGCACGAGTGGTGCGCACAAGCGTGCTCGAAGAACTCTCTGAGGACTATGTGCGAACGGCGCGCGCAAAGGGCCTCGCCGAACACACGGTGCTTTTGCGCCATACGCTCCGCAACGCGATGGTTCCGCTGCTAACGGTGCTGGGTAACATGGCCGGCGGTCTGCTGGCGGGTGCCGTGCTTACGGAGACGCTCTTTGATTGGCCTGGTCTTGGTCGCCTTTTCTATACGGCCTTTCAGGCGAGGGACTATCCGCTCGTGCAAGGAATCGTGCTGTGGATTTCGGCGTCCTATGTCCTTATCCATCTTGGAGTGGACGTGCTCTACCAATGGGCCGATCCCCGCGTTCGAATGGACGAGGAATCTGCGTGAAGAAGTTCGTGCTGGTGACCGTCCTATCCCTCCTAGGACTCCTCATCGTAACCTCACTCCTTGCGGCGTGGCTGCCTCTCGCCGATCCCATCGCGCAAAATCTCGAAAGGCAGTTTGCTCCCCCCTCGGCAGGATCTTGGCTCGGCACCGGTGAAAACGGTGTCGATCTGCTTTCGCAGGTTCTATGGGGCGCCCGGCTATCGCTAGGTATCGGATTTGCGAGTGTGCTTATGTCGGGGTCTATTGGACTTGTTCTCGGTTCGATAGCTGGTTTTCGGCGGGGTGCTTGGGATTTCGTTCTGATGCGGATAGTGGACGTGGTTTATTCCTTTCCGGGTATTTTGCTGGCGGTTGCACTGGCCGCTTTTTTGGGACCGAGTCCGCGTAATCTCTTGATCGCGTTGGTGGCGACTTCGTGGGCGAGCTACGCGCGTCTCGTGCGGGCGCAAACTTTGGCGCTGCGAGAGCGTGGCTTTGTCCAAGCTTCTTTCGCTTTGGGCGCTCCGCCCTGGCGGATCCTTTGTCTCCATATTTGGCCTAATCTCGTACCGCTCCTTTTGTTGCAGATGACTTTTGGACTCGGTGCGACGATCCTGACCGAAAGCTCGCTTAGTTTTTTAGGGCTCGGAGTTCCGCCGGGTACGCCGTCCTGGGGACAAATGCTCAACTCCGGGCGTGAGTACATGACGGGGGCTCCGCACCTCGTGTTGGTTCCGGGAGTCGCGCTCGTACTCACGGTCCTTGGGCTGAACCTTCTCGGCGACTCTCTTCGTGATACACTGGATCCCAAGAAGAGGTAGTCGTGTCGCACGCGTTGTTGGGAAAAAAAGTTGGACAACTGCTGATGGTGGGCGTGCCCGGCACTTCTCTTGATCGCGCCAAGCTGGATTTTTTGGGTCGTATCGGAGTGGGGGGCATTGTCCTTTTCCGCGAGAACTACGAATCCGTGGCGCAGATCTGCGAACTTACCAACGATCTCCAGAAGACCCTGACAGCGGACGCCTTCGAGGGTCTGCCCGCTTGGGTAGGTGTGGATCAAGAAGGCGGACGAGTGCGTCGCTTTCGAGACCCTTTTACGGAGTTCCCGGCCGCAGCGCTCTGGGGAAATCTGAATTCTCCGAAGACGGCTTTTGAGGGTGGCTACGTCATCGGCCGAGAGCTGCGTTCTGTAGGCGTGAACATGAACTTTGCGCCCGTGATCGACGTCCCGGACGCCCTCGATAAGTCCGTGATCGGAGATCGAGCTTTCTCCACCCAAGAGGAGGTTGTGGCCAGTATTGGGTCGGCTTTCCTTCGCGGTCTACTCAAGGGTGGTGTGCTGGGTGTGGCTAAGCACTTCCCTGGCCATGGAACGACGAGCGTGGACTCGCATACCGACCTGCCTACCTGCGCTAAGACGCTCGAAGAACTCGATAAGAAAGATTTCGTGCCGTTCAAGCGCGCTATACGGGCTCGCGTGGAAGGCATTATGACCGCACATATTCAGTTTCCAAAGATTGACCACGACCGTCCAGCCACGCTTTCTCGAAAGATTCTCCAGGACATCTTACGAAAGCATTTGCGCTATCAGAAGCTTGTTTTTTCGGATGACCTTGAGATGGGGGCCATCCAGAAGAAATATTCACTGCAGGACGCGGCTTTTCTTTCGGTGGAGGCCGGTTGCGATCACGTGCTGATCTGCCATGAATGGGATCGCATCGAAGAAGTTTGGGATTCCTTAGTGAAGGCCTTCGACACGGGTGGTTTGCCTATGAAACGCCTGGACGAATCCCTCGAACGCATTCGCGATGCCAAAACTCGTTTTCTGAAGCCTTTCCACTACGTCGACAGTGACCTCGCAAAGGCTCTGGTGGGTGCTCCCGAGTTCCGCGAGGTGGCGCAGGCAATCAAGGAAGGTCGGGCCATCGAGAACGGACCTTCGGCGAAAGATCCCAGCGCTGCTGGCGAATGACGCAACCCCAACCAGGTAAGTCGATTTAAGCGCTCCCAACCTCCCCCCGCGTTGCTTAAATGACGCCGTTCGATAGGGTAAATTCCTTGGGAGGATCTTTGATGACTCGTAAGGACACCGTCGCTTTGTTTGGGTTCGCACTTTCTCTCGCGGCCTTTTCCCCTGTGCAGACCCAGGCAGCGCCGGCGGCGGCTAACCGTGTGTTGGTGAAGTTCAAGACGGTCCGCACGCTTTCCTTGCTCTCGGAGACGGGTCGCGAACTGGGTCCGCTCGAGGCTCGACGCTTGCTCAAGGGCAACACCGCGGTGCTTCGTTATTCGACCAGCCTGAGTCCCTTAGAAGCCGCACGTCAGTTGCGTCTGGATGACAACGTCGAGTGGGCGCAGCCCGACTATCTTCTCTCGGTCTTCCCGGACCCCGAACAAGGCGACGAAGGCTTCGCTTTTGCAGGTCTGCTTGCTGAGCCCACTACGAAGCCCGGATATGTGACGGCTCCGCCCCTCCCAGCTCCGGCTCCCGACTCCAGAATGAACGAACTCTGGGGCATGCAAACCATTTCGGCGCCAAACGCGTGGAAGCTTCAGAGGGGCGATACCAAGATCATCGTTGCCGACATCGATACGGGCATCGACTACACCCATCCGAATCTTGTTCATAATCTTTGGCGAAATCCGAAGCCCGACCCACAGATGCAGGATTTTGTGGGCTACGACTTTGCCGCTAACGACGGACGTCCTTGGGACGATTTCGGTCACGGCACACATACTGCGGGTACGATTGGCGCTACCGGCGGCTTTGGCCTTGGTATCTCGGGCGTCTCGCAGCGCGTATCTCTGATGGGTTTGCGGTTTATCACCGCCGAAGGCTCGGGTACGACCTCGGACGCTGTGCGTGCCATTGATTACGCGATCAGCCACGGAGCTCGAGTTCTCTCTAACAGTTGGGGTGGTGCCGCCGAAGACGCTGCCGAGAACAAGGTACTCGAAGACGCCGTCGAGCGTGCACACCAGGCGGATGTTCTGTTTGTTGCCGCGGCAGGCAATGATGGCACGGACAATGACAAGGTTCCGGTTTATCCGGCAGCGATACGCAAGCCCAACGTGCTGACTGTTGCCGCCACCAACAACAAAGAGGGCCGTTCGTTCTTTTCCAATTACGGCAAAGAAACGGTTCACGTGGGTGCCCCTGGCTCCAGCGTGCTCAGTACCGTTCCCGGTGGGGGCTATAAACCCAACAGCGGCACCTCGATGGCCTGCCCCCATGTGGCCGGCTTGGCGGCCTTGATCCTCTCGGAGCGCCCTGACTTGACGGCAGTCCAAGTCAAACAGATCATTATGGAAACGACGGACTCCTTGGCAGCACTCCAAGGGTTCACGGTTTCCGGCGGTCGAATCAATGCGGCGGCCGCCTTGGCGAAGGCGAGAACGTTTGGAGTTAGATAATTCGTTCAAGGTGTTGTGTCTCTGTCCTCCACAGACGATCCAGGGCCTGCAGTGGTTCCTGGATCGAGGGCACAGCTCCAAGCGGCGTTACCGCTTGTTTCCCGCTTCCCTTGGCCAGCTTGCCCATGCGCCCGAACACGACCTTGTATTGCTCTCACTTGATCTGGGCCAACCCGTTCCAAGCGAAAATCTGAAGCGCTTGGCGAAGTCCACACGCGGTGCGCGACCAGGTCTTGCAACCTTTCAGCATCCTACGCCTCAGCAGTTGCTTGCTCTCTTTGAAGTGAGGGGTTGGTCCGCCCTGGGATGGGACGGTATTTCGTTCGAAAAGTTGGCGGATCGCTTAGAGCAACTCGCGGAAGATTTTGAGCGCGATAAATCCCGCTACGATTACGTCGAAATGAGTCGCGCGTGGATCGAAAGCCGTCGAGCGGTTCCCGCCCGGCTGCAGTTCCTCAATGCGCCGACTCACTGGAAAAAGAGCACCGAAATCGCTCTCGATCCGGCACGTAAGATCGTGGTGATCGGAGCGGAGGGCAGTCGTTCGGATGTCACTCTACCGATTCCCGGCCACGCGGAAATCGCGGAGATCGTATGGAACGAATCTGTTTGGTCCCTGCGTCTCAGGGGCGACGGCATCCCTGTTAAATGCTCAGGGGATATGCGCGCCCTTCGTACCGGGGATCAAGTGGATATCGGATCCTGGACCTTTCAATGCGCTTCTGACCCTAAGGTCGAAGAGCTTAACTCGCTTGCTCGGCGTGCGGGTCTTGCGCCTCCGGCTTATGGCGATGCGGGCGGGGCTACGGTGCTTTCGCTCGACGAGGCGATCTCTCGCTTTCTGTTGGGTGGCACCATGGGCGAAGTGCGGGTGAGCTCAAAGCTTCGTCACGGCTCGATCTACGTGAGAGAAGGTCGCGTGGAGGGGGCGATTGCGGGCGCCGTGAGTGGTGAGAAGGCGTTGTTGCGCATCTTCTCCTGGGAGAAACCCGAGTGGCGCTTTAACCCCGAGAAGCGATCGCCGGGTCGCGATCTCGACTTAGATCTCGATCTTTCGGGCTTTCGTCGCGTTTTCACGGCGTGGTCTGAGCGTTGGACCAAGGTGAGTCATTTGGTGCCGCCCGGAGGATTCAAGCTCAGTACGGATCCGAAGCGTTTTCGTGAACGCTCTCTGTGGTCCAAGCGCGACTATCTCGTCTTGGCCGGTATTTCGGAGTTCCATCTGGTACGCGATATCTTTAACAACTGCCCACTCTCCGACCTCGACATCGTCGAGGCGTTGGTGGATTTGCGGCGCCAGGGCGTGATCGCCCCCATGGCCTAAAGGAGTTCACGAATGAGCATGTTGGCGCGTTACAAGAAAGCCGGGGGCATCCTGGAGTTGGTTAAACTCATCGAGGATTCTGGTGAGCCCAAGCGCTCGCAGCTTTTGAATATGATTCGTACCGAGGATCCGCAGTTTGCAGCCATGGTGGAAGGGCGTCTCTTTTCGTACGAACAGCTACGCACGCTGCCCGAGAACACCCTTGCCGAGATCATTGCGGCGACGCCCCCGAAATTCGTGGCGGTCGCGTTGTCTGGCGAGAACGCCGAGTTCGTAACCCTCTGCGAGAAATGTCTCGGCAAAGCGTTCAACGAATACAAGATGGAAAAGGAAACGCTCGCAAGCCAAGCACCCACGCCAGCCCAGATCGAAGCCGCTCAGCGCAAACTCGTGGGCTCCGCCCGTAAGCTGGAGGCCGAAGGGGCCATCAAACTTCCTGGTTCAGATTTGGGTGGAGTGCCCGGCGGCGGCGCTGCTTCGAGTGGGAAGCTGGGCGACGGTTCCAGTCCCGGCGGGGCAGGGACCGCCAGCGCCGAAACGGGCTGTCCTGCGATCGAAAGCTTCTCCTTGGAACTGCCGCCCCCCGGGCTCTCGGGAGAACGGCTCGAAACTTTTCTCAAACAGACGTTGGGCTTCTAGATCCTAGTAGAGAATACCGGCAACGAAATCCACGGACCGCGTGTTGATGGTGGTGCCCTCGATTCCCGAAATGTCCGCGAGACCCCAGTTGTAGCGAGCTTCCAAGACAAGCGAGCCCACACCTATCGGTAGCGAGAACCCGAGTCCGGCAGTGAGGCCGTAGTCGGTTCGACGCAGGCCCGCGTCGGCGTAGCTTTGACTGACCGAGTTGCTGGCGTCGCTGAAGGTCACATCCCCAATTCCGGAAGCGTAGTATCCGCCACCCGTCACTTGAAGCATGGGAATCAACGAGTAACGCGCTTGGACCGGCACGAAGATTTGGGTGAGGGAAAGATCCCCGTCCACGTCGGAGATTTTGCGTTTGGCGTAGTAAATGTCGGCCATTACTCCGAGGGGACCGGCCCCGATATCGAGACCAATGCCAGCCATATAGCCGAGTCCACTCGAGGTTCCGGCTTGGTTAGTTCCGGTCGAAGTGATGCCGGCTTTGAAGCCATAACTGATCGGGTTGAGTCCCGCCGAGGCCCATCCGGGAGCCGTAGCGAGCGCGAATGTGGCGAGGCGAAGAAGAGTCTGTTGCCGTAAGGTTGTCTTCATAAAGGCTCCTTATTGAGGGTTTTTGTTGAGGCTTATACTACCGTATTTCCTATGAAATTCTTGGAATAGTTTGTTTTGTCAAACTCACCCGTGTCGAGGGTTTAGGCACCCCTGCGCCTACATTGTCCTCGCAGCTCGTGCTCCCAAACGTGTTCAATAGGGCTCCACAACGGTTCTTTTAAGGGAGAAATACGCGATGACAATCCAATCCAAAATCATGAGTGGCCTGACCATGAGCGTCAGTTTTTTGGCGCTCTCTTTGGGCTCCGCTCGCCCGGCTTACGCTGAAGAGCCCGTGATCAATGCCATCGAGGGCACGCTCGATATCTTCAAGGACACGGTCGGCGGCACGATTGGCCAAGGGGTATACGAAGTTCTCACCGGCAAACCCTGTGTGGAAGGTATGCGTCGCGTGATTGTTTCGGAGAATGACGTCTACAACCTCCAAAGCATGGAAGTTCGGGAAGTGTCGGTGACCTGCGAAACCGAGGCTCAACCCAGCGACGAAGTTCTCATGGCCGACTATCGCGCGATCCGCGACACCAAGACGAAGCTGATTGCTTTCATGTACCAGGCTCGAGCCAATAAGAGCGTGGTTACTGATGTTGGTCTTTCGGCAAAGGACGTGGCTCTCATGTCGGAATACAAGTTGCCCACGTCGCGCGGAATCAAGAACCTCTCTGTTGCACTGAACTTGGAACCTAAAGACACGAAGCGTGTTCTGAAGAAGATGCTCGAGGATGCAGAGACGGCAAACCGCACGGCCTACTGGGAATCCCAAGGTCGCGTACGCCACTACTAGTGCCTAAGAGACCGCGCCTAAGGAATGGTAGTCCCCACTGGGTTCGAACCAGCGACCTCTTCCGTGTGAAGGAAGCGCTCTAACCAACTGAGCTAGGGGACTGCGTTGGAGCCACCATTCCTAGCGGGATTTAGGTGCCTTTTCCAGCCCCTGAGTCCCCTTTCGCACTGCCCTAACGGGTGGAAATCCAGGCCCCTAGGAGCGTGATAGCCACCCCTAGACCTCGCATGAGTCCTACGGGCTGGGATTCCACTAACCCGTCCCAGGCAAGGCTGACGGCCATTTGGGCGGCAACCAGGGCAATGAAGGTCTGAGCGGCGCCGATCGACTGAATCGCAATCGGGACGCAGGCGATGATCAGGAGTCCCGAAACACCTGGAAGCAGGTACCACCAGGTAAACGAGGAGCTTTCAATTCGCGAGCGGTAAAACTCCGGGAACTTTTCCGGCCAAAAATGCAAAGTCAGGAAGTACGCGGCCGTCAGGGCCACCTGCACCCCGATGTTGGCCACGAGCGTTCCTCCCAGACCCCACGCGCCGATCATTCGCCCGTTAGCCGTGGCCTGCAAAACCATGATCGTGCCCAGGAAGATCGCGAGAAGAAACGCCATTCTCCCCATGCTATCTTCAGCGCATCGAAACTCAAGGCGCGAACATGAGGGTACCGGTCGAAGGTGCAAAGTTGCTCGGTCGCAACGCTTCCACTCATTCGATTCGGATCCCCGTGCTTCTTTTCTTGCTTCTTGGCCTCGTGCAGGTTGTGGCACTCCCTCCGTTTCAGGCTCCGGACGAAAATGTGCACTGGCAATCGGCCGTGCAACGGATTGATCGTTTGCTGGGAACAGAGACGTGCCGTGCGGAACTTTCCCTTCCGCAACACTTCGACGTGCTCAGAGTCGCAGGGCGCCCGATGGAGAAACTTCCTAAGGACTTGCGGGCCCGCTTTGGTGCCGCCGCCCAGGATTCCACCTGTCCTCTGATGGATGTCCCTTACGGAGGGACGCTCTCCTATCCCGGCGCGAGCTTAAGCCTTCTTCTCTTTCGGTCGTTTCCCGGTGTTGGCGCTCTAGAAGCCTCGTTTTACCTGGCGCGCCTTTTTCAGGGCTTGCTGGTGGCGCTTGGATTTTTCGTGTTCCTACGTGCTGCCGAGAAATCCGGATCCTATTCAGCAAGTGCCCTGGGTCTGAGCGCGTTGGCGTTGACGCCTCTTTTCCTACAGCAAAGTTTTTCGATTAGTTCCGACGGCGTGGTCCTCGCGTTTGCGTTGAGTTTGGCGGCGTGGGTTTGTTTCTCCCGGCGCTCTTGGTTGACCGGATTGGCGATCTTGATTTTCGGAGCTTGCGCCCTCACAACTAAACCGGTCCTTGCTCCCCTCACGCTTCCGGTAGTCATTTGGATGTGGCGTCGCGAAGGGAATGGTTTTTGGCGGAGTCCGGAGTTCGGACTTTTACTCGCTCTCTTTGCCTTGGGTACCTATGCTGGTCTCAGTTCGAGTCAGGCTTTCTCCTCGGTTGCCGATTCCGGTCGGGATCCTATGCGGCAGGCGGCCCTCTTCCGGGAGCATCCGGGGCAAGTTCTCGGAAAATTGGTTGCGCAACCGTGGTCCTATTTCTTGAGGCGTCGGTGGCTGCGCGATCCGCTCGGTTGGCTGGATACCCCTCTCACGAAAGAGATCTGGGCAGGGATTTGGATGATCTGGTTTTCGCTCGGGCTACAGGCACGTCGTGTGCTGAGTCCGCCCCGGTGGTTCAAAGCTCGTAGCGGATGGGCTCTTTTTTTGGCTGCGGGGACTTTGTCGGCAGCGAGTCTGGTTTCGCTTTATCTGTTTCTCACTTGGACCCATGCGGGTCTCCTGCGGATCGACGGGTTTCAGGGCCGCTACCTGTTTCCCTATTTGATTTTGGCTTGGAGCTTTCTTGCGGCCGGACTTTGGCGCGAAGAGGGAATGCCCTTCGTTCGTTCGGCGTCTTGGTTCGAGCGGGGACTTTTCTGGTTGGGAGGCGCGGTTTTGGCCTATGCCTTGGTAGCGGCGTTCCAGGGTCGATATTACTAAAATCTTCTCAGTAAACGGGTGGAAAGCTCGGCCTGAATATCTTTGAGCGCCTGCGAGAGAGAACGTGGATACCGAGTGCTTCGACGGAGTTCTCGGACACGTTCTTGCAACGAACAAACCTGAGCCCAGAATAGTTTTTCGCCCTTAAGGTCCCGCATCGCTCGGATAGGTGTGGCCAGAAGTTGAACCAGTAGCCAAGCGACGAGCCCTGTTCCCGGCAAATGGAGTCCATGAAAGACCCAACGATTACGACGCGAAACCGCACGCACCTCGTCCCTACGAAAGGTGCTGATCGCGCTGGATACCTCGTGTCGACAACGTGCGCGCGGCTCGTAAACGCTGCGCCATCCGTGACGCCAAGCGCGCACGCCAAGATCCACGTCTTCCATATAGTAGGGAGAATAGATTTCGGAGAAGTAGTTGAGTGTGCGGAGTTTCTCGTGATCCATCAAGGCGTTGGCTCCCGAGGCGAAGAGTGTTGGGAGTGTGAGATTTGGATCCGTGGCGTCTTCCACGTTGAGGGTGCTTCGCAGTCCGCCGAGCCAGCCGGGTCCCGGAACAAGCGGATACTTTGCCGCATCAATCAAGCGCCCGTCGTCAGCGGCGAGAATGGCGCCCATGACCGCAAAGACGGTAGGATCCTGGAAGTGTCTCAGTTGAACTGTGAGGTAGTCGGGGTCCAGGGATACGTCGTCGTTCAACGCCAGCACTAAGCGTCCGCGCGCGGCTCGCAATCCGCGGTTCACGTTGCGCGAAAATCCGACGTTCTCACTGTTCCGCAGCACTTGCACATCGGGAAACTCTTGAGCGAGGAGGGCTCCGGATCCGTCCGGGCTGGCATCATCCGAGACGAGGATTTCGCTTTCCTCGGAAACTCGGGCCAAGGCCATCCGTACCGTGGGCAGGTTGCGGCGCAAACGCTCAAGACCGCGATAGGTTGGGATCACAACGGAAATCATGGAGTGAAAGGAAGAACACCCGACTCTACCGACCCGATCGGCGCGGAAACGAAAATGGTAGTCGCTGTCGGATTCGAACCGACGACCCTCTCCGTGTAAAGGAGATGCTCTAACCAACTGAGCTAAGCGACTGGACTCTGGGTTTTAGTGCTCGTCCCCACCACGACTCATGATGAAGAGGATCAGCGCCAGGCCAACCGGGGCGCAGACGAGCATCGTCACGCCTTGGGTGGTGCTGATGTACTTTGACCATGTGTCCATGAAAGATGCGAGCATCGGGCTATTTTAGAGCCCCGGAGCGCCTGGAGCAATCCAGACGCCCCGGTATCGCAAAGAGAATCCGAGTCTTAATGGGCCATGGGGTTGCGGGCGCCGCCAATTTTCATGGCCGAGCCCGGAATCGCCTTCTTAAGCTTGCCGAGTTCGGTCGCCAGGGGGTCTTTTTCCTCCAGGACCAGCGCAATCCGCAGCACTTCATCGACATGGCTACAGGAAATGATCTGGAGGGACTTTTTCACCTCCGCCGGAATGTCATAGAGATCCTTCACGTTCTCTTCGGGGATGATGGCCGTCTTGTAGCCTGCGCGATGTGCGGCAATGAGTTTCTCCTTGAGGCCCCCAATCGGCAAAACGTTCCCACGCAGCGAAATTTCGCCTGTCATACAGACATCCTTACGCACCGCTCGGCCCGTTAAGGCCGAGGTGAGCGAGGTGGCCATGGTGATGCCCGCCGAAGGGCCATCCTTGGGGGTCGCGCCGTCCGGCACGTGGATGTGGATGTCGACCCTGCTGTAGAAGTCTTTGGGTAGACCGAAGCTCGTGGCGCGGGATCGGACGTAGCTGTAGGCCGCTTGTGCGGATTCCTGCATGACATCGCCCAGTTTTCCGGTGATCGTGAGTTTTCCTTTGCCGGGAAGGATGGTTACTTCGATCGGAAGGGTGTCGCCGCCGACCTCGGTCCATGCCAGGCCTGTGGTCATGCCGACGTAGTCCTTGGCCTCGATGACGCCGTACTTGTAGCGGTGGGGTCCCAGCATGTCTTCGAGATCCTTACCCAAGATCGTGACGGGCTTACGCTTAGCCCCCTGTTCGACCACCCTTGTGGCCGCCTTACGGGTGAGTGTTGCGATTTCGCGTTCCAGATTCCGCACGCCGGCCTCGCGTGTGTAGTGCTGAATGAGCGACAAGATGGCCGAGTCGTCGAGTTTCACGCCGGCATTGGCTACTCCGTGGGCCTCGAGCTGTTTGGGCACGAGGTGGGTTTTGGCGATGTGCATTTTTTCGATCTCGGTGTAGCTCGAGAGCGGAATGAGCTCCATCCGGTCGAGGAGCGGTTGGGGAATACCCGACAGCGTATTGGCGGTACAGATGAACATCACATTCGAGAGATCAAAATCGATCTCCAGGTAGTGATCGTTAAAGGTGGCGTTCTGGTTGGGGTCGAGCACCTCGAGCATGGCTGAAGCGGGATCGCCTCGGAAGTCGTTACCCATCTTGTCGATTTCATCGAGCAGAATAACCGGGTTCCGGGTGCCACATTTCTTCACGGCTTGCGCGATCTTGCCCGGCATAGCTCCAATGTAGGTGCGGCGATGGCCGCGAATCTCGGCCTCGTCGCGCATGCCACCAAGGGCGATGCGGGCAAACTTTCGTTCGACCGCCGCGGCGATCGAGCTTGCGAGCGAGGTTTTACCCACGCCCGGAGGACCCACGAAGCAAAGGATCGGCCCCTTCAGTTTCTGCGTGAGCGATTGGACGGCGAGATACTCCACGATGCGGTCCTTGATTTTCTCAAGGCCGTAGTGGTCGTGATCCAGAATCTTACGAGCGTGGGCCAGGTCGAGATTGTCTTTGGTGGATTCTTTCCAGGGCATCGAGATGAGCCAGTCGAGGTAGATGCGGATCACGGTGGCCTCGGCCGACATCGGCGCCATCATCTTAAGTTTGCGCATTTCTGCGTCGGCCTTTTCCTTGGCTTCCGGCGATAGGCCAACGGTCTTGATCTTCTTCTCGAGTTCCGAGATTTCTGTCTTGAACTCGTCCCGCTCGCCGAGCTCCTTCTGGATCGCGGCCATTTGCTCGTTCAAGTAGTACTCTTTTTGTCCGCGCTCCATTTGCTTGCGCACGCGCGAGCGGATGCGGCGTTCCACCTGGAGGATTTCGATCTCGCTCTGGAGGATGCCGTAGAGGCGCTCCATGCGTTTGATCGGATCCGAGAGTTCGAGCAGTTCCTGTTTCTCTTCGAGTTTCAGGTTGAGGTGCGCCACCATCGTGTCGGCCAGCCGCGAGGGCGAGTCCAGGGATTGGATGGAAACGAGCATCTCGGGAGAGATACGCTTATTGAGCTTTACGTAGTTCTCAAAGGCCTGGCGCATAGAGCGCACGAGGGCCTCGGCTTCCAAGGCGTCGTCTGCTTTTTCTGAGAGCTCTTCGACTTCGGCGATGAGGTAGTTTCCGTCCTCGCCGCTTAGTTGTGCAACTTTGGCCCGACGTTTTCCTTCGACGAGGACCTTGAGGGTGCCGTCGGGGAGTTTCACCAGCTGAAGGATTCCGGCCAATGTTCCGGTGTGGAAGATGTCGTCCGCGCCGGGGTCATTGATGCTGCTGGTTTTCTGGGCGCAGAGAAGGATTTCGGTTTTGTCCTTCATCGCCGCTTCGAGCGCGTTAATGGATTTCTCGCGGCCCACAAAGAAGGGAACCACCATGTGGGGGAAAATGACGATATCCCTCAGCGGGAGCAACGGAACGATTTGCCGTTCTCCATTTCGTGAGGACGAAGGAGCCTTCGGTCGGGAGGCCTTTGCCTTCTTAGGCGTCGTCTTTTTTTGTGCGCTCATGGCTCTATTCTCGCTTGGAGCGAGGGTGCAGCACAACTTAGTTTCGATGCCACCGCGCTTTTAAATTTCTGTACAAGCCCGCCGTCTTTACAAGCGGGCTGTGGATGGAGAAATTTTTCCTATGCGCGAAAGATCAGGCGGATTCTTTTTTCGCCTGAATTGTGACGGGATCGTCGAAAGTCAGAGTCGGTTTCTGACCCTTCGTGATTACGTCAGCCGTCACGGTGCAGGTTTGTGCCCCGGTCAGCGAGGGAATCTCGTACATCACGTCCAGCATGACGTTCTCGAGAATCGCGCGCAGGCCGCGGGCTCCGGTTTTGCGCTTGATCGCTTCCTGCGCCACCGCCTCGAGGGCCAGGGGGTCGAAGGTGAGCTTCACGCCTTCCAGATCCAGCAAACGCTGGTACTGCTTGGTGATGGCGTTCTTGGGCTTCGTGAGGATGTTGATGAGCGCGGCTTCGTCGAGATCGTTCAGCGTGGCTATCAAGGGGAGTCGGCCCAGGAACTCGGGAATCATCCCGAACTTCATGAGGTCTTCGGTTTGAACGTGCTGGAAGGTCTCGCCCACGTTCTTCTGCTTGCGTGAAGACGGCGTGGCGGCGATGCCCATGGAGCGAGAGGTTGTGCGCGTCTCGATGTACTTGTCCAGACCCACGAAGGCGCCGCCCACGATGAAGAGGATGTTCGTGGTGTCGACTTGGATGAATTCTTGTTGCGGGTGCTTACGACCACCCTTGGGCGGGATGTTCGCGCGCGTGCCTTCCATCAGCTTAAGCAGCGCTTGTTGCACGCCTTCGCCGGACACGTCACGCGTGATGGACGGGTTCTCGGATTTGCGGGCGATCTTGTCGATTTCGTCGATGTAGACGATCCCGCGCTGTGCCTTCTCTACGTCCCAGTCGGCCGCTTGGAGGAGGTTGAGGATGATGTTCTCGACGTCTTCCCCCACGTAGCCGGCCTCGGTGAGCGAGGTGGCGTCCGCGACGGTGAAGGGAACCTTCAGCACGCGGGCCAGGGTTTGCGCCAGCAGCGTCTTGCCTGAGCCCGTGGGGCCGATGAGCAAGATATTGGATTTCTGAATTTCCACTTCGTCGGTTCGGGTTTTGGGCAAACTGATCCGCTTGTAGTGGTTGTGGACGGCCACCGAGAGGACGCGCTTGGCACGCTCTTGTCCGATAATGTACTCGTCGAGGGTGCCCTTGATCTCGGAAGGTTTCGGCACGCGCGAGAGCCCGGTCTTCACCTCTTCACGGGTGGACTCCTCGGCGATGATCTCGTTGCAAAGCGAGACGCATTCGTCGCAGATATAGACCGAGGGGCCCGCAATGAGTTTTTTGACTTCGCGTTGGGACTTGCCACAGAAGGAACACACCAGCTCGCGCATAAGATTATTCTACTCCTTCTGTCCGGCTTTGCGCCGTGTCACAATTTCGTCGATCAGGCCGTAGGCCTTGGCTTCCACCGGAGACATAAAGTTGTCCCGGTCCGTGTCGCGTTCGATTTCTTCCATCGTGCGACCCGTGTGCTCCACATAGATTTCATTGAGGGTCTTTTTTAAGCGAAGAATTTCACGAGCATGACGCTCGATGTCAGAAGCTTGGCCTGTCACTCCCCCGAGCGGTTGGTGGATCATGATGCGGGAGTTGGGTAACGCGAAGCGTTTACCTTTGGCGCCCCCCGCCAACAGAAGCGATCCCATGGAAGCGGCCATGCCTGTGCAATAGGTCGAAACTTGGCAGCTGATCAGCTGCATCACATCGTAAATGGCCAGACCGGCGGAAACGCTCCCGCCCGGGCTGTTGATGTACATGAAGATTTCTTTTTCGGGGTCGTCGGACTCTAAAAAGAGAAGCTGGGCAATGACAGCATTAGCTACCTGATCGTTGATGCCGGTGCCGACAAAAACGATCCGGTCTTTGAGAAGGCGGGAGTAAATGTCGTACGAGCGCTCCCCTCGGGGAGTGTTCTCAACGACGAACGGGACCAGATTCGCGACCGGTCCCGTGTACTCGGGGCCGTCTTCCCTATTTTTGCTGCTCATTCCCCCCAGTGGCCTTTCCGAGAATCCAATCGAGCGCTTTCAGTTCGGTAACTTGGCGGATCAGACCACCCATCAGTCCCTTTTTCTGAAGATCTTCGACGACCTCTTGCGGCTTGCGACGCGACTGCGCGGCAATCCGCAGAACTTCTTGTCGGACGTCGTCGTCGGCGGCTTGAATGTTTTCCTTCTTTGCGATGGCGCCTAGCAGCAAAGATGCCTTCACCATGCGTGTGGCGCGTTCCTGCATCTCATTCCCCCAGCCCTGGAGACGTTCGCCGATGGCCTTCTCGTCGAGGCCCATCTGAGAGAGTTGCATCCCCGCGTCCACTGCGAGTTGCTCGAGTTGCGAGTTGATCATCGTCTCGGGCGCGTCCACGGGGTTGCGCTCGAGCAGGTAGGTGACGGCCTTCTCTTGGGCCTCACGCTGCCATTGGAGCTCCTTTTGCCGGGTGATGTCCTCCGACACGCGGGTCTTCAGCGCCGCGATGCCGTCGAAGGGGCCCACCTTCTTGGCGAAGTCGTCGTCCAGTGCAGGCATCGTTTTCGTGCGTACGCCCTTGAGCGTCACGGTGAAATCAAGGGTGCGGCCGGAAAGCGGGGTGCGTTCTTCTTCTTTGTCCGGGGTGGGCAACTTCACCGTGAAGGTCTTCACGTCGCCGGCCTTCATGCCGATCACGTTGGTCTCAAAATCGGTAGGCAATTGCCCCGTGCCGGTCTCGAGGAAGGCGTCTTGCTCGGTGGCCTCAGGAACGGCTTTGCCGGCCTCTTCGGCCGAGTAGTCGAGCTGTACGAAGTGACCCTTAGTTACGGTGGTGCCCGGAGCGACGTCATCGAAGGTGGCCAGTTGAGTGCGGATACCGTCGAGAGCTTTGGTGAGGTCTTCCGAAGAAGCTTCGAACTTCGGCTTCTCGGTTTTGAAGGTGGCGTACTCTTTGAGATCCACGGGCGGCTGGTTCTCGAAGGTGAGCGTGAACTTGAAGGGGAGGTTTTCGAGCAGCGTTTCAACGTCCACCTGCGGCGTGCTGACGGGAGTCAGCTGATGCTCTCGGATGGCGTGGCCAAAGGCTTCTTCGACGATTTCGCGGATGATTTGGCTTTCGGCGTTGCCGGCGTAGGCCTTCTTGATGACGTCGATCGGCGCTTTGCCTTTGCGGAAGCCCTTGAGCTCTGCGTTGCGCTGAATGGCGCGGTAAACATCGTTGATTTTGGCCGCCACTTTCTCGGCGGGGACCTCGATGTTGAGTTTTTTGAAGTGGCCTTGCAGGTTCTCGATCTCGATTTTCATAGGGGATCTGTTTTGGCCTCTCTCCGTCCAAGAATCAAGCCTGCCGCGACGACACCGATGCTTATTAGCTGGGATGTCGACACGGGTCCCCACTCGCCACGCAAGGTGTCGCCACGCGTGAACTCCAGAGAAAAACGCAGAATCCCATAGCCCACCAGGTAAAGACGCACGTTTGATCCCCAGCGCGCATGGCGGAGGTTACGGAGGAGCAGCCCTCCCAAGATCACCAGGCCCAGGCTCTCGTAGAGCGGAGTGGGGTGCACCGGGACGCCCCTTAAATCGGCCGCCGAGTGGGGGTCGGTGTACATCACCGCCCAGGGCAAGTCACAGCGGACGCCATGGCAGCAGCCATTGAAGTAGCAACCCAGCCGTCCAACCGCGTGGCCCAGGGTGAGGGCTGGGGCCAGGGCCTCCAGGATTCTTTTTTTATCGGTCTCGCCGCGGAGCACCCAGATCAGGAAGCCGAGGCCGCCGAGCAGACCCCCGTAAAAGACAATCCCCCCCTCCCAGATCGAGGCCCAGTGAAAGCGTCCGCTCTGGAAGAGTCGCCATTGGACGGCCATAAAGAGCAATCGCGCGCCCACGAGACCACTGAGAAAAGTCCCCAACACCCATCCCACGACCCGGTCCAAGGGAAGTCCAAGGGCACGGGTGGTGTGGACGGCCACCCCTAGGCCGGTCAGGAAGGCGAGGCCCATGAGAAAAGAGTAGGTGGTGACGATCGCCTCACCCCAATGGAGGAGGATTGGATGCATCAGGGCTTCTTGGAGGGCGGGGTTTCTTTCACAAAGAAGGACTCCCCGATCAACAGAAACACCGCAACGAAGATCGCCGAGTCAGCCACGTTAAACACGGGCCAGTGGCACGTGCCCGGTGTGAATTTGTAAAATCCAGGCAAACAACCTCCGGACGAGGGATAGAACCAGTCAACGAAGTCCACTACGTAGCCAAAGCGCATTCGATCAATCAGGTTGCCTATGGCTCCCCCCAAGACCAGACCCATCGCGAGGGGGCCGATCACGGCGGTGCGGGGGTACTTGCGCACGTAGAACCACCAGAGCATTCCCAGCACGGACATGGGCATGAGCAGTAGGAAAATCGATCGCACGGACTCGGGGAGTCCGCGGAAGGATCCGAAGGCCGCGCCGAAGTTATGCACAAGTGTCCAGCTCCACCACGGCAGGAACGGAGTCGTGTCGCCGGGTTGGACGAAGTGTCCCATGGCGATGTGCTTGGTCCACTGGTCGAGGGCCACGATGAAAGCGCCGAAGGAGAGGATGATGGAGTAAATACGGGACATGGGCCGACATCCTATCATGGCTCAGCGGCTCCTTTAGGTTTCCGACCAACTGCTTCGGGTGCTTTGCCCTTGCTAGAGCCAAGCTAGGCCCTACACTGGAGGCTTCATGGATTGGGCGCGCCTAGAGAGACTTCGAAACCTGTTTCTCTCTGGCGACAAGACTCGCGATTACTGGACTTCGGACGCCGATCTCGCCGCGTACGATGCGACCTTCGCTCGACGCATCGCTTGGAAGTGGCAGGCGGTGCTGCGCGAAGTCGCGGCCCGCGGTCATCGCTTTGAAGTCGACGAGATCGTGGACTGGGGTTGTGGCTCCGGTGTCGCGGCCCGCGAGGTCCTCGCCAGTGGCCTTGTCGTGGGCGCACCCCGCGTCCGTTTCTGGGATCGGTCGCCGCTCGCGAAATCTTTTGCGGCGCGCAAGGCCGGAGAAGAACAAGCGGTGCCAGTCGAAGTGCTGGACGGCCTGGGCTCGGTCGAGATGGGCGAGAACGCTCCGCGCCGATTGCTGGTCATCAGCCATGTGCTCAATGAGCTCGATAAGAACGGCGTGGGAAGTCTCCTGAGTCTTGTTCGCGCATCGACGCACGTGCTGTGGGTCGAGCCGGGTTCGAAGGCGGAATCCCGTCGCCTCTCGGAGTTGCGCGATTCACTCCGAAACACTTTCGACGTCCTTGCGCCCTGCACTCACATGCAGAAGTGCGGAATGCTCCTCGATAAAAACGAAAGTCACTGGTGCCACCAGTTCGCGCCCGCGGCCAAAGAGGCCTTCACGGATCCCGCGTGGAGCGAGTTCTCTCGTCGTCTCGGTATCGACTTACGGAGCCTGCCTTATTCGTATCTCCTGCTCTCGCGCAAAAGCGAACTGAGCGCGGCCAAGGTGGCCGAGGCCTTGCCTTATTCGCGCGTGATCGGCGAGCCGCGTTTCTCAAAAGGATACGCGCGCATCCTGAGCTGCGATGGACAACGCGGAGTGACCGAGATTATCCTGCAAAAACGCGACGATCCCCGCACGCTCAAGCGTTTGCAGGGGGGGCTCAAAGCGAGCGGCGGAGTTCCGCTCTACCGATGGACCCCGAGCGAGAAAAGCGACGATACGAAAGTGCGCGGCGGCCAGCTCTGGGGCGCCGACACTCTCGATGAAGCCAACGAGGACGACTCTGATGACCTTTCCTGAATACGGCAGTGACTATTCCTTCTCCTCGAACGAGGAGAAGGTCCTCGCGTTTTGGCAGAACCGAAAGATTTTCAACCGCACGCTCGAGAAATCTAAGGATCGCCCGACCTACTACTTCTACGACGGGCCTCCCTTTGCCACGGGCCTGCCGCACTACGGGCACATCATCGGCAGCACCCTCAAGGACATGGTGCCGCGCTACTGGTCCATGCGCGGTTTCCACGTGCCCCGGCGTTTCGGTTGGGACTGTCATGGCCTCCCCGTGGAATTCGAGATGGAAAAAACACTGAACCTCTCGGGCTCGAACGCCATTCGCGACTACGGCATCCCGGAATTCAACGAGGCCTGCCGCGGCATCGTGCTTCGCTACACCGGTGAATGGCGCAAGATCATCGAGCGCATGGGCCGCTGGGTGGACATGGATTCCGACTACAAGACGATGAACCCCGAGTTCATGGAGTCCGTGTGGTGGGTCTTCAAGGAGCTTTGGAACAAGGGTCTCATCTACGAAGGCAAGAAAGTTGTTCCGTACTCGTGGCGTCTCACCGCTCCCCAGTCGAACTTCGAAGCCTCGCTCAACTACAAAGACGTGCAAGACCCGGCGATCACCGTGCTCATGCCGCTCGTCGAATACGCCAAGCACCCAAACTGGGTGGGCAACACCGCGCTCGTCATCTGGACGACAACGCCGTGGACCCTGCCCTCGAACCTCGCGGTGGCCGTGCATAAAGACGCGGAAGTGGTGAGCTACAGCCGCTACCAACTGGCGCAACCGATGGGCGCGATCACACACGTGGTGCTGGCCGACAGCCGCGCCGAGATCTACGGGCTCAAAGACGCCAAGACGGACGCGGTCCCCAATGAATCACTGATCGGCGCGCACTACGCCCCGATCTTCACAACTTTCGACGACGCCGATCGCAAACAGCAGAACGCTTTCCGCGTGCTCGACGGCTCGAAGTTCGTCACCAACACCGACGGCACGGGCCTGGTGCACATGGCGCCGGCTTTCGGCGAAGACGACTACTGGGCCTGCCACGACGCCAAGATCGAGCTCGTCGATCCGGTCGACATGGAGGCGAAGTTCTTGCCCGAGGTGGCCACGGACGCGCGCCTGCAGCCCATCGTGGGCGTCTTCGTCAAAGATGCCGACAAGCACATCATCAAGATGATCAAGGACGCCGGTCGTCTCTTGAAGCACGAAACGCTCAACCACTCGTATCCGCACTGCGAGCGCACGGACACGCCGCTCATCTACAAGGCGATCTCGTCGTGGTTCGTCAAAGTCGAAACCATCCGCGACCAGATGGTGGCCAATAACCAGCAGATCCACTGGACGCCGGGGCACATCCGCGACGGTCGCTTCGGCAAGTGGCTCGAGAACGCCCGTGATTGGTGTATCTCGCGCAACCGTTTCTGGGGCACGCCGATTCCGGTCTGGCGCTGCGACAAGTGCGCGCACCGCGAAGTCGTGGGCTCGCGTGCGGAACTGAACAAGCTGCTGGGCCAAGAGATGAAGGATTTGCACATGCACTTCATCGACGCCCAGCCGGCGAAATGCCCCAAGTGCGCCGGCGCTCTCCAACGCACCTCCGAGGTGCTCGACTGCTGGTTTGAGTCGGGTTCCATGCCCTACGCGCAGGAGCACTACCCCTTCGAAAATAAAGAAAAGCTCGAAAAGAGTTTCCCCGCCGACTTCATCGCCGAAGGCATCGACCAAACGCGCGGGTGGTTCTACACGCTCACCGTGCTTTCGACGGCGCTCTTTAACAAGCCGGCCTTCGAGAACTGCATCGTCAACGGCATCGTGCTGGCCGAAGACGGCCGCAAGATGTCCAAGCGCTTGAAAAACTACCCGGACCCGAACGAGATCTTCTCGAAGTACGGGGCGGATGCGATGCGGCTCTATCTGCTGCAATCGCCGGCCGCGAACGCCGAAGAACTGCGTTTCTCTGAGCGCGGGCTCGTGGAGCTGATGCGTGCCGTGATGCTGCCGCTTTGGAATGCGTATGGATTTTTTGCGTCGTACGCCAATATCGACGGTTGGAAACCCTCGTCCTCGGCGCTTCCTTCGCAGCCTACCCTTCTTGACCAGTGGATTCTCGCTCGCACGCGCGAGACCGAGCTGTCCGTGCATGCGGCCATGGAGAAGTACGAAGTATCTACGGTCGCACCACACCTGATCAAACTCATCGACGACCTGACGAACTGGTACATTCGCTTGAATCGCGAACGTTTCTGGGGCGGAGGCGACGCGGGGTCCTCGCTCGACAAACAGTCGGCTTATTCAACGCTTTGGAAAGTGCTTGATTCGATCGCGAAGCTCTTAGCGCCGAGCCTTCCGTTCCTTACCGAGGTGTTCCACGCAGCACTCCGCGGAAAGTCACTCGAGCAACTAGCTACCGACCCGGCGGCCGAGAGCGTGCACGAAGCTCAGTACCCCAGTGTCGTGTCCTTAAGCGAGTCGGAGCAGGCGATTCTCTCTCGGGTCAACGTCGCTCAACGCGCCATCTTGCTCGGGAGAGCTCTGCGCGGCGAAGCCAAGATCAGTCTTCGCCAACCTCTTCCGAAACTCACGGTGGCTGGAGTTGTGGGAAGAGAAATTGATGATCTGATCGCTATGAAGGACCTCGTGCTGCGCGAGGTGAACGTCAAGGAACTCATTATTGCTGATCGTGCCTCCGATCTGGTGGAAGAAACGGTGAAACCCAATTTCAAAACCCTCGGGAAAAAAGTGGGCGGCGCGATGAAAACGATCCAGGCGGAGCTAGCCCGGTGGACTCCGACCCACATTGCCGCTTTTGAAACCGCTCGAGAAGCCTATGTGCATGGCCATCGCTTGGTTATGGAGGACGTGGAGATCGTGCGCAAGGCGAAGGCGGGCAAGCTGGCGCAGTCGCTGTACGGACTCGTGGCAGAGCTCGAGACCGAGATAACGCCGGAGCTCGAGCGCGAGGGCCTCGAGCGCGAAATCATCAATCGCATTCAACAACGCCGCAAAGAATCTAAGCTTCATCTGTCGGATCGCATTTCCGTGGCATGGTGGGCAACACCCGGCTCCAAACTGGAAGCTCTTCTCAGATCTGAAACTTTGTCGCCGGGAGGGCTCTCCCACGCCACTCTGGCCAAAGGCTTCGTGTTCAGGGCTGGACAAGCGGAGTACCAAGAATCCTTCGATGATTTAGGGAGTTTCGGCTTCGAGATTACGAGAATTTGACGCCATTTTTGGGCGGCGCGCCTTCTATACTCAGGGCATGCGTTCGTATCGGAGTGTTCTGGGGGCTGGTGTCCTTTTTTGTGCGGTAGGTGGACCCGTCACCAAACGTACCGAGCTCTCGAAGCTAATCGAGAACGTGCAACTCGCTCGACATCCCGCGCAAATTCTTCCGGGAGCCGGGCCGATGCCCCGCTTGCCCGAGCGAGACGGCGAAGGCTCCTTCCAGGCTTGGGGTGGAAAGAATCCGATTCAGTGGAAACCCGAGGCCGTGCTCGCCAACGCTACTTCCAAGGCACTCAACGAGGGCTGGTCCCGTTCCGGAATCAAAGATGTGCTCGTCGCAGTGCCCGTGCAGATGTACTTTTCTAAACCCTCCGACAATTGGATGGCTCGGCCATACGACGATGGCCAAACCAATGCGGGCGTGAGTTTTCCGGGTTGGACCGAGAAAGAGCCGCCCCTCGTAGGGAGCCTCCTTAGGTTCTCGCGCGGCAGCGATGTACTCGCACTTCGATTTTCCGGAAAACTCGGTGGGCGTATGGAGCGGGCCGAGATCGTCTATTTCATAGAAAAACCCGAGGGCTCGGGAAAGTTCGAGAAACGCCAAGCCGAAGTCGCCCTGGAGATGCAGAGCGGGGCACGTCTCGGTGAATGGAAAGTTGATTCGCAGAAAAAGTGGGGCGATCTCGTGGTGAGTCGCCCGCTTTTCGTTCGTCCGGTCGGCTGGGAGGACTGGTTCGTACTGGATTTTCGTCATGTCGTCGTGGGCCTGAAAGATCTTGCGGCCGCCGTTCGGGGCAAGAGCGCCTCGCAGAATCGTCCCTTGCTCGACCCCGAGAAGATCGGCCCCACCTCCCATGCCGGCACCCCCTTCAAGCGCCTGCTGCAGCGCTCGAAGGATCGTAGTTTCGGTCCAGGTATCAACACGGATCCCTATGAACCCACAGATATCCACGGTCGCCTTCCGGTGGGTCCACAGGTGATCACCACCTCCGTTGGAAAGGGTTGGACTTGGGTGCTTTCCAAGGGGCCCGATGCGCCCTTCAAGAATCTCTACACATGCTTCGAACGACGCAATCCTGTCGCCGAGGCGCGGGAGGGAGTTCCTTCGGGTGGAGGGTGGCACGAAATCGGTGACGCCGCCGAAACGATCATCAACAATCTCGAAGATGCTCCGTTGGTGGTGGGTTCTGCAACGGGATTACCTTGGCCGGCGCCTCCTACGGGTGCCTTCGCCTATCAGCTCGGGGACATCGTTGTGGTGCGATGGCTGAGACCCGGTGAAGCGCTCGTCACTCCGGCCGGGGAAACGACTTGGAAAGAAGACGAGCCCTGGCGTCGGATCAACGCCGATGGCTCGCAAAATAAGGACAGTAGCTTCCGGGGACGCGGTGGCCCGAGCGGGCGCAATTACCACTGGTTCTATTTCCAATCGGATCGCGAAGTTTGCACCCAGGAGTGGGTGCATGACTGCGTCCCGAATGTCAAAAATTCGCTCGGGACGCAGTGCCCATGAGAGTCCGTTTTCTCTGTGCGGCGATATTGGCTGCCGCACTTGGGTCGACTGCGCGCGCTCAGTACTGCACCGAGGATCTTCGGCGGCTTCTCGCCACAGATCGTCAAGAGAGCTCAGAAATCGCAAGGTACTCGACTGAACTTGCCCGCGAGTTTGAAACTAAGCACAAGTCAGGCAAGTTCACGGCTCAATCAATTGACGACGCCGCCGATCCTCAGAACGCACGAACCCGTTCGTTCCTAGAGAAGACGTTTGGAGAGCTGTGTTTGGCTCGAAAGAGCGGTCATGCGGACGAGGCTCTGCGCGTGGCAAGGGCCGCTCGTTCCAACCTCGTAAAATCTTTCGTTCTGGTTTCGTCGTCGCTCGGCGTGGGTCAGGTTCTTGATCCGGAGAGACCGTTTCCGTTTGCGCTCGCTGTTGATGTCGCCATCATGATTCCCTTGTTCTCGGAGATAGGGTGTCGCTCGAACAGTCGCGCGGGTGGTGCGAGAGCGAGTACGGACACGTTGCCGGAACCCTCTCGGTTGAAGCGCTGGCTGTCCGCCTACCGTTCCTATGCCGTATGGGCTGTGCCCGGAACAGCGCTCTACACCTCGCTCGTGTTCGCGGAAGACAAGATTCGCGGTCGGGACGAAGCTCCGATCAAGTATCTCGAGGTGGGTTTGACGAGTTTGATCTGGGATCTCGGAATGGGCGGACTCAACGTAAGTCTCTTCGATCCGCTTTATCTCAAGGCGTTCCCGAACGCCCAGAAATGGTTGGAGACTTTGCTCAAGGACCGAGTTCTGGTCGGCCGCTTCCATCAGCTGAGCGAAGCCAAGCTCCTTGCGTTGCGAGGGAGCGCTTTGCCAGGATGGGCACTCGAGATGCTCGCCCGCGTCGGCATTAACTCCGCGCGTTCTACGCTTTACTTGCAACTCGAACGCAAAGTGGTGGACGAAGGAATGGCAAAACGGTTCTTTGAACTCACCGGCATTGCTGTGGTTCCAGCCCTCGAGGAGCCGACGCCTCAAGCCTCGCCGGCGACTTAGGTGTCGCCAAGCATCTTTCGAACCGTGTTCACCTTGGACCGGATGCGGCCGCCATTGGCGCCCGATCGCACGTCTATCTTGATGGCAACGCTGGCGCGGGGCGCACTCTGTAAGGTTTCACGCACGCATTGCTTAACAAGGTCGAGGCATTCATCGAGCGTTCCCTCCACGATGGTCCCCATAGAATGAAGTTCGTTTTCGAGGTTTGAGGCACGGATCACCTTGGTGACATCGGCCACGAACGAACTTACTCCGCCCCCGACACCAAGAGGCGTGATGCTGAACTCCAACAGTGTGTCCTTATTGCTCTCGGATTTCAGCGACATTCGGGAGCCTCTGCACCTTCTCGGAACAGTTCCATCACGTAGTCGTGATTTTCAAAGCGAAAGGACGCCGGGGGAGGAGTGGCCGAGACCAACTTGGGCTGGGTGGATTCCACTTGTTGCTGGAGAACGTTGCCCGGACGGCAGGACTCCTTGGATCGAAGTGCGCGCCAAAAAAGATTCGGGGACTCCGCCCAGGTCCATCCGGCCTCGGGGCTCGTGCGCAAAGCATAGCGCTGCACGATTTTCGCAACCAGCGGCAGGGCGCCGGACGCACCGGTCATCCCGGTCTGGAGATTGTCGTCTCGCCCCACCCATCCAAGCACCACGAGTTCGGGCGAGAGTGCCGCGTACCAGGAATCGCGTTTATCGGAGCTTGTTCCCGTCTTTCCGGCCCACGGTTGGTTGAGCGGAAGCTTGTCACCCAACGCCTTGGAAGTTCCGCGACGAAGGGCTCCCTCTAAAGCTGCGATCGCCAGACGAGCCCCGGATTGTCCGAAGCGTTGTTCGGGAGGCAGTGGAGTCTTGAGTTCGGTGTCGTCGGCGACTTCCTCGAAACCGAGACGACAAGCGAGGTCGGCGGCGTCGGCAGCGAGTCCAGATGCTTGCCGAACGAGTTTCACGAAGGCGCCCACGGTCGCCAGGGGAGTTTGATCGATGGCTCCGAGCACGGCCGACGGCAACGCGCGGTCTTCGGGAATATCCAGACCTAGGGCGCGTACGGGGTCGAGCACCTGCGACAAGTTCCCTTCCGGGAAGCGATCAAAGAAGACGCGCACGATCGGTACGTTGAGAGATTCTTCCAGAGCTTGGCGCAAGGTCACGTTCCCGCGGAACTTGTTGTCGTAGTTGGAGGGTTTCCACTGTCCGCGACCTTGGTCGTAAGTCCAATCCAGGGCTCGGTCCTCGAGGATGCTCGCAAGACTGAGCTGGTCGTCGTTGCCGAGCAGCGGCGCGATCTCGAGAGGCTTCATGAGCGAGCCAATAGGGCGACGTGATTGGCGTATGCGGTCGAGTTGCGTGAGGCGGTAGTCGGTTCCACCCACGTAGGTTCGAATGACGCAATTGCGGGGATCGACGGCAACGAGAACGGCTTGTTGTGCGGGTTCCCAACCGGTGGCGGCCTCCGCCACGGCTTTCTCCGCGGTTTCTTGGAGCTCGAGATCAAGGCCCAGGCGCAAGTCAAACCCGCCCTTGAGCAGCGTCACTTCGCCCTGTTCCTGGTGTAGTTTTTCACGTAAGGCGTCCATCATGTAGGCGGCGCGGATCGGCGCGAGAAAGTTGGACGGACCCGGTAGCGGCACGCGGAGAGCGGACTGAAGTTCCTCGGCCAAGATAAGCTGCGCATCGGCCAACGCATTCAATACTCGATCACGGCGCGCGCGCGTTTTGTCGGGCGCGCGCCAAGGCGAATAGACGCCCGGGCCTGCGATCATGGCTGCAAGAAGAGCCATCTCGGGGAGTTCCAAATCCCCCACCTTTTTGCCGAAATAGTATTCTGAGGCGCGCCCGACGCCATGGATTTCGACCGAACCGAGTTGCCCCAAATACACTTCGTTCATGTAGGCCTCGAGGATTTCGTCCTTCGTGAAGCGCTTTTCGACGAGTGCGGCGAGGATGAGCTCGGTGACTTTTCGTTTCAGCTTTTTCTCACCGGAGAGAAAGATGTTTTTGACGAGCTGCTGTGTGATGGTGGATCCGCCCTGGGCGAATCGCATGCGTCGGGCATTGGCGCCCATGGCGCGGAGAATCCCGAAAATGTCGAAGCCGTCGTGGCTGAGAAAGCGCGGGTCCTCGAGCACGACGATCGACTGGACCAGCAGGGGGGGCACGTCCGAGAGATTCAGGGGTTGGCGCTCTTCCATGCGACCCGAGGTGAAGGATCCGATCCAACGATCTTTGCCCGCGGCGTCTTTGGCCAGCACGCGCACGGAACCCACCTGCTGCCGTTCGCGGAGCCGCGGCTCAATCAAAGGCGACCAGGTTCGGTCGATGTGCCAGACCCACAGAGCCAAAGCCAGAAATCCCGAGAAAGCGAGCCCGAGGAGAGCGGATAAGAGGAAGATAAAACCTTTCACCGGGGTGATTCTCTCATGATTTTTAATACTTAGCTAAAAAAGATCCTTGGGCCATACGTATGGTCACATAGGGCAATGTATTTCGGTTGACATATGTGCGAACCCCTTGATACGACGGTTAGCGAACTAAAGGATCGAGCCTAGTGGTACAAAAAACCACTCCCCCGGTTTGTAACGCTAGGCTCGATACGATTCCCCGGTCTTCGCAAGGAGGCCGGGGAGTTAATCTCAGGGTCTCGCTCTTCAAGAGCCGACGAGGATCCCCATGAAAAGCCTGATGAAAAGCATAATCTCTAAAAAATCCCTTCTGATCGGTTTGTCTGTTTTTGCGACGCTCTCGGCTTCTGCCGCGACGTTTAGCCTTAGCGGAAATCACCGTTTTGGAACGAACCTCTTCTCCAATATGGATCTCGCGACCGGCACCTTGCCGGGGGTGGGCGACACGCTCACCTTCCTAGAGCATCGTCTTTTGCTACGGCCCGACGTGGTGGTCGATGATCGTTTCACGATCAAAAGTGAAATGAGCCTGCTCCAGATAGGCCCTGCTTCGGCGAATGCCGTGGGTGACGGCTTTGGCTCGGCACTCGATTCCACGAGCGTGCAATCCAATGCTCAGGCCATGGTGCTCCTGCGCCGGGCTTGGCTCGAGTGGGCAAGTGACTGGGGTATTTTCCGGGCTGGACGGATGCCGAAGTCCTGGGGCCTAGGTCTTCTTTACAATGCCGGGAGTGACGTCTTCGACGACTTTGGCACAACCGTCGATCGAGTCACCTTCCAGGCGATGCTGGGCAATCTCGGCCTCAACATTGGTTACGAGAAAGAAGCAGAGGGTCTCCTCGCCAACGATGGAGACGATGCCGAGGCCTACGAGCTATCTCTGGACTATTCCAACCCCGAATCGCTGTTTGACGTGGGCCTGCTTTACGCGCGCCGCGTGCGCATGGCGGGCTCAGCCCCTTACAGCGCGGGTTTGCGCTCTTCGAATGATCTCTCTATTTTTGCAAAGAAACGCGCCGGTCGTTTTCAATTCGGCGGCGAGTTTGTGTCGATCGCGCAAGACACCAAATCCAATGCCATTGGAGCCTTGGCTCAGATCGACTACATGCCGGGTCACTGGAATCTGGGACTCGATGTTGGATTTGCCTCAGGAGCGGCCGACACTCCGTTCACATTCCACCCGAACTATCGTCCTTTTTTGATCCTTTATCGCCAAACCGTAGGCCCCACCTCGAACCCGGCCGCAGTGCGCGGTGGGGCTAGCGGCAGCTCGGTTGGTTCGGCACTGGGTGCAGGAACCGGCAATGGATCCTTCCTCACCAAGGCGAGCCTGAGCTACGCCTTTGCGGCTTCTCGGCTCACATTCGGCACCGACATCGGATTTGCGAGTCTGGCTCGCGCCGGCTCCAGTGGTGGTAGCTTCCTCGGCGTCGAAACCGATCTGCACCTGACCCAACAGTGGTACGAGAATTTTCAGACCGTCTATGCGGCTGGGTTCCTTGTTCCCGGGAGTGGATTCGGTCCGAACGCCAAAGCCGGTTGGGGTGTGCAGGTTCGCGGAGCGCTCACTTTCTAAGTTAGGTTTCTACGCTGTGGTAAAAGCGGGGATGGCTTCAGTACGACACCTCGAATTTTTGCAACAGCTTACAGCTTCGGTGCTTTTACGGAGCGCAGTGTAGAACGCCCGGCGTCCCCCAAAAGGGGGCGCCGGGTCTTTTTTGACGGTTCTAGGCTTTCGGGTCTAGAACTCCATCACTCCCCAAATTTTCACTTGGGGACAGGAGGAATCTCATGAATCTATTCAAATCTGCTCTGATGGTCGCAGCCCTGGGTGTCGGTACGGCTCAAGCCGCCGACGTCTCGGATGTCGGCCAGGCGGCCTTCCAGGCCGTTCGCACGCTTCAGGTCGCACAATCCCAGCTAGCAAACCGCATCAACTGGCAAGTGGGCGACTTCCACAAGCTCGGCATTCAGTTCCTCTTTGGCGGTGGTGAAGGGTCCAAGCTTGTCACTAAGGACGAACCCACGCAGAACGCCGTGTGGTACACCACTGAGATCGCTCTCATGGGTCAAAATCAAAAGACCGAAGCGCTGATCAGCCGTGAAGACGGTCGCACGCTCAAGCTCATCGTCAATGGCAAGGAAGAAGATCCCACGGCCGGCGGCGAGATCGAAATCATTGAGCAATCGGAAACTTCGGTCGAAGTGCCGGCCGGAAAGTTCGACTGCTTCTACATCAAGGCCAACGTGACGGCCAAAGGCCAAAAGAGCGTCGTCGAGATCTGGGTGAACCCCGTGAACGTCAACATCGACGGCACGCTGAAAATGGTTGCTCAGACCCAGTTCGGTCCCCTGACCCTGACCCTCAAGGAATTCGGTCATCAGTAAAAAGCGGTCACCGCTTTTCGTGAAAGCCGGGGTGCCCTTCGGGGTGCTTCCGGCTTTTTTGTTTTTTGCGGCCTCAGCTTTGGCTAATCCGTCTCGGAAAACGAGTCGCCCGCGCAGCGTCGCTCCGCCCTTGGCGCGTGAAATCGGGCGAGTCTGGGCCGAGTCCCTAGATTTCGTCTTGGAAGAAGGGGACCTAGATGGTCTCGAGATCCTCCGTGCTCGTATTGTGAAGGATCGTCCCGATGATTTTGACCTGATCACAAAGCTACTGGCCGTGGAGGTGCGTAAGAAAGATCGACCCTCGCTCCTGCGCCAGGTCGTTCTCGTTCGTGACGCCAATCACTGCCTGAGTGAACGTCCTGGCTCGATCTGCGGCTCGCTCGAGAAACTTTGGGAAGAGTCCCTTTCGACACTCCTCTTTTTCGAGGAGAGCGCGGCCAAGTTCGAGAAGGTCCGCCGTCTCCTGGAGACTCGAGATTGCGCGTCCGCCCTGCCTGTCCTAAAAGAAGTAGCGGCACGGGAGGATCCACTGTTACGGACCTACCTGGAGCGTCTCGTGCAGGTCCAGGAATGCCTGGGCGATGTGCCGGGAAAAACTGCCACGGAAGCGCGGCTGAAAGAGTTGAAGGTTTTCGACAGTGACTCTTGAGCAGAAGATTGTCTTTATCGCCAACCTCCTTGTAGTCCTGCCGGCGATCTATTTTGCAATTTTTGTTTATCCCTTCCGGGAGCTGTCCGAGGAAACCAAGCGGCGCCCACGCAGCTTTATATCGAACGCGTACTTTCGGGAGCTTTGGTATTTCCTGATGAATCCGCTCAAGCGGAAGTTTCTCGAGTGGGACGTCCATCCCAATACGATCACTTTTTTGGGTTTCTTTTTTTCGGTCTTGGCAGCTCCGGCCTTCGCGTTTGGTTACTTCGGGATCGGTGGCTGGCTTGTCATTCTCGCCTCCACCTGCGACGTGTACGACGGAATGCTGGCTCGTGCCAAGGGGATCAATAACAAGTCCGGCGCATTTTTTGATTCGGTGCTGGATCGCGTCGGTGAATCGGCCATGTTCTTTGGTTTCTTGTGGTACTTCCACAACGACGCCTGGTGGTATTTCGTTATGTTTCTTTCCTTCGCCGCTTCTCAAGTGGTGAGCTACGCCCGAGCACGGGCCGAAGGTCTCGGTTTTCCGAACGCTGGCTCGCGCGGCTTTTTCCAACGCGCGGAGCGTATGATCACCATCTCCATTGGCATGACGGTCGTGCCGATGCTCGAATACTTCCTACCGGGTTACGGGGTTTGGGTGGTGTCGTTTACGCTGATGGTGCTTTGCTTGGGCTCGGTATACACCGCCATCGCGCGCAGCCTGGGCATTTACCAGGAAATTCGCGCGACCGAGAGCTAAGCCAAAAAGGACCCGGGAACTCAGCGGATCTCGGAACTTAGAGTCCGATTTCGGAGCGACTTTTCACGATCTTCGAGATCAACCCGAATTCGAGCGCCTCCTGTGGGTCCATCCAGTTGTCGCGCTCCGTGGCCTTCCGAATCACTTCGATCGATTTTCCCGTTTCCGCCGCGTAAAGCTGATTGATGCGCTCCTTTACCTTGACGATGTCCTTGGCATGAATATCCAGGTCCGATGCCGATCCTTGCAGGATGCCGGAGATCAGGGGTTGGTGGATCAGGAACTTCGCGTTCGGCAGCGACCAGCGGTTCTCTTTCTTGGCACAGAGGGCGATGATCGATCCCATGCTCGCCGCCAATCCTGAGACGATCGTAAAAACTTCGGGCTGGATGAAACGCGCGATGTCGTAGATCGAAAAGCCCGAATTGATTTCCCCGCCCGGGCTGTTGATCCAGAGGTAAACGGGCTTCTTGGGATCCTTTCGTTCGAGTGCAAGGAGCTGCCGATTCACGTCGTTGGCAAGTTCCGATCCGACGCCCCCGCTAACAAGGACAATACGTCCTTCGAAAAGAGATTCGTCGATGGGAGTGTAAAAGGGATGGTTCATTCGAACACCTCGTCTGATTCTTCGCGTATACGTTCGGGGTTGGAAGTTTTGGGTTCCAGGTCCTTGCCCTGGACTTCTCCTTGGAACTGGCCCGACTCTTGATCGGTGCCGATATCCACTTCTTTAAAGGTACGCGGGTTCACCCGCACGGTTTTCGCCCACCGGTAGGTTAGCGAGAGACCCATGTGTTGGAAGTAAGGCGCGCGGTTTCCGAAGAGCGAGTAGGCATACTCGAAGCCAACTCCCCATTTGGGCGAAAGCCAGAGCTCCACCGCAGGATTGACCACGAAGAGCCACGGATTAGCGGAATAGACCATCTCGGTTCCCCCGTAGGCCGACTTCAGCTTATCGAGTCCGGTCGAGGTGCTTTCGAAACCGTCTGTCCGCAGTGTGAGGTTCCCCCGAAAGCGAAGATCTACCTCCACTCGCGGAGTGACGAATCCGAGGGCCAACTGCAAGGGCACTTCGGCCGAGTATTGGTCCGTTCGATAGGTGTAGCCGACGTCGCTTCGCAGGCGGATCACCTGGGAGGGCCAGTACTCGGCCGTGGCGAGTCCGGTGATGTCACTCTGGCCATCGCCAAAGATCACCAAATTGGAGGCGCCGGTGTCTTGGAACTCCTTGAATGTAAGGTTGTTGTAGCCCGGAATCTTGAATACAAAGGCGCCGCCCACCGAGGCTCCCGGAACATCGTACACACGGTACTCGGCAAAAAGAAACTGGTCCCCTGGCGAGGTTTTTGCGGCTTGGTTCGTTCCGTTGTCGACCGTGGCCGACATCATGGTGAGGATCGTTCCCAAGCTCAATTTTCGCGAGGGTTGAAACTCGAACGCGAACTCGTGTCGGAAAAGATTGATGCCGTACTTCGTAGGCAGAGGATCGACCGAGAGGGCGCTGACGAAGTTCGAAGAACTCGAAAGCCAGCCGGTGCGGTACGTTGCATGAAAACTTTCGTCGGTCGGAAAGCGGTGAGTAGGAAAAGTGGGCCCTGTTTGCGCAGCCCAGCTAAGGCTTGGGAGCGTCGCCGCGCAAAAGACGATCAACGACCGCGCGGGCCGCGTCCAAGGCGATCGGCAGACGGAGAACTTTGAGGCGCGACTTCTCACCTCTCACAAGTTCAACATCAGATTTCCGCAAAGAAAAGGCACGTGCTGCCAATTCCACGAGGGCTTCATTGGCGGCGCCGTCAACCGGTGGGGCCCGTAGGCGAACTTTCAGGGAACCGTCGCCGTGCAATCCGTCGAAAGACGAATTCTTGGCGCCCGGAACGGCTTTGATTGAGAGCAAGACCGACTTTCCATCGGGCGCTCCCCGGAGGCAATCAGGCACGGGGGCGCGGAGCGCTGTGCGCGGCCTGGACCTCGTCGGCATCCAGGATTCCGGCCACCAAGTCGAGGCCGGCCACGTCCGTCACGCGTACGCGCACGATCTCACCCACCTTGGCGGTGCCCTCGTTGAGCATTGTGATGTTGTCGATGCCGGGAGCCTGGCCATAGTGCCGCGACTTCAACAGCAGCTCGGTTTCCGGATGCACGCCCTCGACGATCACGTCGATCTCGCGGCCTACCCAGGCGGCGAGTTTATCGGCTTGGATGCGAAGCTGGGCATCGTAGAGCAACTTCTGACGCTTTGCTTTGGTGCGCTCAGGGACATTGTCCTTGAAGGCGTAGGAAGCGGTTCCTTCTTCGTGCGAGTAGGTGAACACGCCGAGTTGGTCGACGTACCCTTGTTCGACAAAGTCGAGAAGCTCTTGGAATTGAGCTTCCGTCTCTCCAGGAAAACCAACCATCAGAGAGGTGCGCAATACAATTCCGGGGACTTCTTCGCGTAGGCGCACGAGCATGTCGCGCACCTGCTTGCCACTGGTTTTGCGGTTCATGTTGGCCAGGATTTGGTCGTTGATGTGCTGTACGGGCACATCGAGGTACTTACAAATTTTCGGCTCTGTCTTCAGAAGTGAGATCACTTCGTCGTCGAGTTGGTCGGGGTAGGCGTAAAAGAGGCGAATCCAGTCGAGTTTCTCGAGCTTCGCTAGTTCGCGCAAAAGTTTCGCGAGCGTGGCGCCGTCTTTGCGGTCTCGTCCAAAGTCGGTCAGGTCTTGCGCAATCAAGTTGAGCTCGCGCACGCCGGTGGCGATCAAGTCCTGGGCTTCCTTAACGAGCATCGGGATCGAGCGTGAGCGCAGGTTGCCGCGTAGCTTGGGGATGATGCAAAAGCTGCAGCGTTTGGCGCAGCCTTCGGCGAGCTTCAGATAGGCCGTGTAGAAGGGTTGAGAGTTCACGCGGGGCAGGTCGTAGTCCTTAAGGCGCTCTTTGTGGATGCGCACGCCGTTCTCGCTCCCACGATCTTGCAGTTCGAGCGCTTCCACCTCCTGGATAATCTTTGAGAAAGCCGCGGTGCCCGTGACGAGATCGATCTCGGGAATGGATTCGCGAAGTTCCCCCGGGTAGCGCTCGGCGAGACAACCGGAGACCACGAGTTTCTGCAGCTTGCCGGTTTCCTTGAGTCGCGCGGCTTCCAGGATCGTGTCGATGGATTCCTGTTTTGCGTCTTTGATGAAGCCGCACGAGTTCACGATGATCATGTCGGCATCGTTTGAATTACCGGTCAACGCGTAGCCTTCGCGCGAGAGAAGACCCGCCATGACTTCGGAGTCGACGAGGTTACGGGCGCAACCGAGGGAGATGATTTGTACGTTCTTCATTGGAAAATCTCGACTTTGGAGCCCTTGGGATAGTCCGGTTGGAAAATCTTTGGGTCCGTTTTTTTATTCGATTCGTAGGAACCGATGTTGACCGTCGTGGTGTTGCCGATCGCGTCTTCCATGACGGCGCGGTAGGGAGCTTGGCTGTCGTTCTTGAACACGAGCACTATTTTCGAGATCTCCGCCGACTTTTTTGGCTGAAGCTCGAGTTCGATGGCCTGATCTTGTTTTCGCGCCTTCACGACGAAGTCTTCGAGGAGTTTCTTTTCGTTGGTCCCGAGCCCTTTGAGCAAGATCAGATAGCGCTCGAGTTCGAGGCCCTTGACGCTCACGAAGTGTTTCACGTCCGCGGGTTTGGCGCGGCCTTCGCGGTACACGATATGCCAGGCGCTTTTGCCGTCGCTCACGAAGTCAGACGCTTCCGAACCTAACAGCGAGTAACGAAACTTGTTGGGCCCTTGAAACGTGAACCTACCTTCGTTGTCCGTTCCTTTGCCGAGACCCGTGGAGAAGGTTTTTTGTTGGAAGGTCGCGCTCCAATTGCCGAGCGCCTTATAACGCTCCGCAATAGACTTCAGCAGCATCCGCGTGTTGGAATCCAGCACAGGATCCGGCGTGAGCTTCTTGGCTGGCAAAGCTTTCACGGACTCGGCGGCGTGGGCCGTTTGGACGCCCAAAAGGGCCACTTTTACGGCCAAACCGAGAAGAATGATGCGGAGCTTCATTTCCGCCTCATCTAGCGGAAATCCCTAAGCTAGACAATCACTTCCCGCGGCTTGCCGGCCGCTGATTGTTCGCCCACGGCCCCGGCCGATTCGAGCTGTTCCATGATTCGAGCTGCTCGGGTGTAGCCAATTTGGAAGCGCCGCTGGATAAGTGAGGTGGAAATAACTCTCTTTTCCTTAGCAAAATCAAGCACTTCACTATACAACGTATCCCGATCGCTGGCATCCACTTCAGATCCCGCATCCTCGCCACTTTGGGGATTGAGGATCTCTTCACGGTATTCCGGCTCTCCCTGGGCTCTCCAGAACTCACATATTTTCTCGATTTCCCCGTCCGAGACAAAGGCTGATTGCATCCGGCGCATGCCCATGGGGCCCGCGTTCGTGAAGAACATGTCACCCCTGCCTAGGAGCTGTTCGGCGCCGGCGCAGTCAAGGATGATGCGGCTGTCCGAGGCCGATGCGACCCGCAGCGACACTCGCGCCGGGCAGTTGGATTTGATGAGGCCCGTCACGATGTCAGCCGATGGGCGCTGGGTGGCCATGACCAAGTGCAAGCCGGCGGCGCGTGCTAGCTGCGACAAGCGGACGATCGATTGCTCAACGTCTTTCTTGCCGGTCAACATGAGCTCGGCCAATTCGTCGATGATGATCACGATGTAGGGGAACTTGGAGGGCTTTTCTTCGCCTTCCTTGAGTTTCGTTTCGTCGAACTCGCCCACTTTCAGGTTGTAGCTCTCGAGGTTCTTGGCGCCCATCTTTTGCATCAAAAGGTAGCGCCGGCGGGTCTCGGAGACCGCCCACTTGAGTGCCTGTGATGCGTCCGAGGGATCGTTCACGATGGGCAAAAGCAGGTGCGGGATGTCTTCAAACGCTTTGAACTCGACCAGTTTCGGGTCGACGATGATCAGGCGGAACTCGTCGGGGGTAAAGCGGCAAAGGAGACCGGTCAGGATCGAGTTTACGAGCACCGACTTGCCCATGGAAGTGGCTCCGCCGATGAGTAAGTGCGGCATGCGCGACAAGTCTTCCACCACCGGCTTCCCTTCGCCGTCTTTCCCAATCACAAGCGGCACCTTAATGCTCTTGGCTTTCTCGGCCGTTTGCTCGTAGACGTCGCGCAGGACGATGTCTTCCTTGTCCGGATTCGGAACTTCGATACCAGCCACGGATTTGCCTGGGATGGGAGCCACGATGCGCACGCTGGACACGCCCAGAGTCATCGCAAGATCCGTCTGCGCCGATTGGAGCTTGCTCACGCGCACTCCAGGGGCGGGTTGGAACTCGTACATGGTGATGATCGGTCCGGGGGAGATCTCGACGACCTCTCCGTCGATTTCAAAACTGCGAAGCGCCGTGGTGATCTTTCGTGCGGTTTCGCGCAGTTGGTCGTCAGTAAGGGCTTTGACTTTGCGTTTGGAGAGTTCCAGGAGAGAAAGCGGAGGGAGTTGCCATTCGGTTGGATGGGACGGTGCCGCCATCCTCGCGGGCTTCGGGCGCTCAGGTTTGGAGACTTTGGGATCAACGGCGCGAATGACCGGTGCAGGCGTTCCGTCCGTTTCTGCATTCTCCTCGTCGTCGTCGAAGTCTTCTTCTTCCTTCAGTTGGATTTTACGTGGGGAGATCTCTTGCTTAGGTTTTGAGTCTTGATCGGCTTTGGTTTCTTTCGGCGTTAAAGCGAAGGTCGGGATTCGGAGATTGCCAAAGGTGCCGCCGAAGGCTCGCCTGGCCCACCCGATCACATGACCGCCAGCGGCTACGATGCGGGCGGGCAGCGTTTCCCACCACACCATGCAGAAGATCCACGAAAGGAAGAGCACCGCTAAGTACGATCCGGCCTTGCCCACGAGCGGCTTCGAGCCTGCGCCGATGGCAATGCCGATGAGCCCTTGGGGAGGATAGCTAGCGCTGCTTGTTTTGAAGGGCAAAAGATCAAACAAGAGGCCGGTCGCGCCCACGAGTATGGTACTGGCGATCCACCAGCGCGTCCCCAGAATGGCGCAGAAGCGATCGGGTTGGATCAGCCAACGCACGAGTGCCACGAAGAGGAGGGCCGGCACCAGCCAGGCCGTGTAACCGAGCAGCTGGAAAAGCGCGTCGGCGGTCCATGACCCGGCGTAACCGAGCACGTTGGCCGGAGCTTTCCAGGCACTGGAGAACGTGTTGAGGCTAGGATCTTCGGCGTTGTAAGAGCCGAGGCTCAGAATCAAAGATACCGTGAGAATTCCGAGGCCAAAGGCAGTCGTCCAACCCGCGCCGGGTCGGGGGGTAATTTTTCTCGTCTTGGAACCCATCTCTCCATGATGTCATGCGGGTAGCGGATCGGGTAGGAGGGGAAGCCAGGTTCGAAGCGTCGACCTCTTGACAGTGAGCCTCGGAATTACCTAAGAATTCCTCATCCCCGGGTTCTGAGTTCCTGGAATCAATCCCCCCAAACTCGGTCCCCATCCCTTTACCGGAGGTCCTCCCTTACATGGCCGATCAGCAAAACAAGGATCAGTCCCGTCGTCGCTTTAAAGGCCGTGGTCGCGGCGGCGGCGGCAAGTTCCGCGGCCCCCGCAAAGATCCCAACGGCAACCCGATTGTTCCTCTCGACGGACTTCCCTTGGATGACGAATTCGATGGGGAAGGGAATCCCGGCGGCACACAACAGACCAGCCCGGCCCCGACTCCCTCCTCCACTCCCGTTCCGGGCGAGATGGTTGTGGATGGCGCCAACGCTCCAGCCAATCCCGTAGCACCTGTTCAGCCTCAGACTCCCTCCGGCATGCATCCCACGAGCGGCATGGCTCGCGAGGCCCCGCAAATTCCGGCTCCACGCCCCAAGCCCACCCCCATTTTTCAGCGCCTCGACCTGCGCGACCTCAAGAAGATGGATATCAAGGAGCTGGTCGATATCGCGGTTAAGTACAACGTCGAGAATGCCTCGGGCATGCGTCGGCAGGACGTTATTTTCTCGCTCCTACAGGCCCACTCGCAGGCTGGCGGTGAAATTTATACCGAAGGTGTTTTGGAGATCCTCCAGGACGGTTTCGGTTTCTTGCGTTCGGCGGATTACAACTATCTCGCGGGTCCCGATGATATCTATGTGAGCCCTAGCCAGACACGTCGCTGGCACTTACGCACTGGGGACACGATCTCGGGTAACGTTCGCCCGCCCAATCCCGGCGAGCGTTACTTCGCCATGCTCAAACTCGACCACGTGAACTTCGAAGACCCAGAAGTCGCGAAGTCCAAGATTCTCTTCGAGAACCTGACTCCCCTGTACCCGCGCGAGCGGATCACAATGGAGTACGACCCCACGAACATGACCACGCGGATCATCGACCTCTTCGCCCCCATCGGCAAAGGCCAACGCGGTCTCGTTGTGGCGCCGCCGAAGGCCGGTAAGACGGTCATGCTTCAGGACATCGCCCACGCGATCACCACCAACCATCCTGAGGTGAAGCTGATCGTTCTCCTGATCGACGAGCGTCCCGAAGAAGTGACCGACATGAAGCGCTCGGTGAAGGGCGAAGTCGTCAGCTCTACCTTCGACGAACCCGCCAGCCGCCACGTCCAAGTGGCTGAAATGGTGATCGAAAAGGCCAAGCGCCTGGTGGAGCACAAGCACCATGTGGTGATCTTGCTCGATTCCATCACCCGTCTTGGCCGCGCCTATAACGCGGTGGTTCCGCCTTCCGGGAAGATTCTCTCGGGCGGTGTGGATGCGAACGCGTTGCAGCGTCCCAAACGCTTCTTCGGCGCCGCGCGAAACATCGAAAATGGTGGCTCTCTCACGATCATCGCCACGGCCCTGGTCGACACCGGTTCCCGCATGGACGAAGTGATCTTTGAAGAGTTCAAAGGCACGGGGAACATGGAAATCGCCCTCGACCGTAAGCTCATGGAAAAGCGGATCTTTCCCTGCATGGACATCAACAAGTCCGGCACTCGTAAGGAAGAACTCCTCACCCCCATGGACCAACTTCAACGCCTCTGGATCCTGCGCAAGGTCATGGCCCCCATGAACACCGTGGACAGCATGGAGTTCATGCTCGATAAGCTGACGAAGGCGAAAACCAACGCAGAATTCATTGCCAATATGAACAGTTAGGACTAAACACCCTCGGGCCGGGAGATTTGAGATTATGAAAAAAGGTATTCACCCTGAAATGAAGCTGACGGTGTTTTACGACGCCTCTGCCGACTTCCGTTTTTTGACCCACTCCGCGCTTAAGACGACGGACAAGTACAAGTGGGAAGACGGCAATGAGTATCCGCTCGTGAAGCTGGATATCTCGGCCGCCTCGCACCCGTTCTACACGGGCAAAATGAAGCTCCTCGACACCGAAGGCCGGGTCGATCGCTTCAACCGCAAGTACGGCAAGAAATAAGTCCCCGTCGCTCGCGCGACGTGTGCTTTGGCCTCGGGCTCTCGCTTGGCGAGACCCCGGGGCCTTTGTCGTTTTGGGCGCGCCTTTGACATCCCCCCTGACTTCGCGAATCCTGCGAGTCCGCCATGGCATTTAACCCTTCCGAAGAGATGGTCCGTCGCTGCGAAGAAATCGCACGTAAATACCCGGCGTTGACCGACCAACTCACCGATCCCACCGTCATCGCCAATCGCGAACAATTCCAACGGGTGTCGCGGGAGCGTGCGGGCTTGGAGCCGGCGGCGCAAGCTTGGGAAACGTTCCGCAAAAAACTCGAAGACTACCGCGGCGCGCGCCAGATCTTGGAAACCGAAAACGACGAAGATCTCCGCGCCATGGCCCAGGTCGAAATCGCCACGCTCGAGCCCGCCCTCGAAAAAGAAGCCGAAGAGCTTCAACTGCTCTTACTGCCGAAAGATCCGAACGACGAAAAGAACGTCGTGCTCGAAGTGCGCGCCGGGGTTGGCGGCGATGAAGCAGGTCTGTTCGCCTCCGAGCTCTACCGTGCCTACGTTCGCTTTGCCGAGTCGAAGCGCTGGAAAGTGGAAGTGCTCAGCGGCTCGGACAATTCCGCGGGCGGTTTTAAGGACGTCAGTGCGCTGATTTCGGGCGAGCGGGTCTACTCCCAACTCAAGTACGAGAGCGGCGTTCATCGGGTTCAGCGCGTTCCCAAAACCGAAGCCCAAGGCCGCATTCACACCTCCACGGTCACGGTCGCGGTGCTGCCCGAAGCCGAAGAGATCGATCTCATCATCGGCCCCAACGATTTGCGCATCGATGTGTTCCGCGCCGGCGGCCACGGCGGACAGAGCGTGAACACGACGGACTCCGCCGTGCGCATCACGCACTTGCCCACCAACGAAGTGGTCATCTGTCAGGACGAAAAGTCCCAGCTAAAAAACAAAAACAAAGCGATGAAAGTGCTGCGCTCCCGCCTGCTCGATCGGATGCAGTCCGAGCAAGACGCCAAGATCTCGGCCGAGCGTCGTGCGATGGTCGGCTCGGGTATGCGCAACGAGCGTATTCGCACGTACAATTTTCCGCAGGGACGCGTCACGGATCACCGTATCGGTTTCACCGTCTACAAGGCGGACGAAGTGATGATGGGGGATTTTCAGGATTTCGTGCGAGCGCTCACGAACCACGCCCAGATGGTGGCCCTCAAAGGCGAGGGCGCCGTGCAGGTTGCATCAGATGCCGATGCAGATTGAAGAGGCAATGGAACTTGATGAGCGCCTCGCCCTGATTTCCTACCTTCGTACCGCGCTAGCTCCGATTCATTCGTCGCATGAGGCGGCATGGGTAGCGGACTGGCTAGAGGAGCGTAAATTGGCGGGCCCGGCGGAACGTCGCGCGGAAGCCGACCAAGTCGTGTCGCGACGTTTGCGTCAGGAGCCCCTCGCCTACATTTTAGGCAGCTGGAGTTTTCGCAGCCACGAGTTTTTGGTGGGCCCCGGCGCCTTGATTCCGCGGCCCGAAACCGAAGAACTCGTCGAGGGCGCGATTCAGTCGGTCGAGAACTCGATGCAGTCTCTCACCAAACTTATGGATGCCGGCATTCGAGTGGCAGACCTAGGCTCGGGAACTGGCTGCATCGGCCTCAGCTTTCTGATGGATCTCTTTACGGACCTCGACAACTACAAGGCGGGTTCTCAAGAGGTGGGTGCTAAATCCAAGTTGGTCTTGGTGGAGCGTGAAGCCGCGGCCCGCCTATGGACTGAGCGCAACGTGGCAGGGCACCGCAAAGATCTCCGTGGCGCTGAGGTAGAAATCTTTGCCGGATCTTGGAACGAGTGGCCGGGTACCGGCTTTGACGTCGTGTTCTCAAATCCCCCCTATATCCACGAGGTCGAATTTCGCGGTCTCGACGCCTCAGTGAAGGACTTCGAACCCAAGACCGCCTTGGTGCACGGTGCGGATGGCAACGGGGCCTACAAGGAAGTTCTGGAGGTCGCGCGTCGGGCGCTTAAGTCCGGGGGCTGGCTCTTTCTTGAGCTAGGCGTGGAACAAGGTTTTTGGATTCAGGAGTACGTGGAGTCGGTAGGTGGGTTCAACGACCTGCAGGTGGTCAAGGACATCGCCAAGAAGCCACGTTTTTTCTGCGCGCGCCGCTCCTAGCTTCAAGGAAATCCGCGCTCCTAAGGCTATATTGCTCGTCTATGGATAAGTTCGTGATTCAAGGCGGCGGAGTACTGCGTGGCACCATTGACGCCGGTGGTTCCAAGAACTGCGCACTCCCGGTTCTTTTTGCTACGATTCTCGCTCCGGGTCGCCACCAACTCACTCGCGTGCCGCGCTTGCAGGACATGGAGTCCACGATGCGCATCCTCGTTAACTTTGGTTGCTCGGTGGAACAAAAGCACTCACGCGCATTTGGTTCCGACTGGGTGATCGACACGACGCCGCTGTCTAACCACGAAGCTCCTTACGATTTGGTGCGAAAGATGCGCGCAAGTTTCTTTTGTTTGGGTCCGATGCTGGCCCGTGCAGGCCGCGCGCGTGTTTCGATGCCCGGCGGTTGCGCGATCGGTGCTCGACCAGTGGACTTGCATCTGATGGCACTCGAGAAACTCGGCGCCGAAATCGAGCAAGCCGCGGGCTATGTCGAGGCCGTGATTCCGCAATCTTTACTTGGCCGACTGCGTGGGGCGACGATTCGCTTTCCTGTGGTTTCCGTGGGTGCTACCGAAAATGCGGTCATGGCCGCGACACTCGCCAAAGGCACCACAATCATTGAGAACGCGGCACAAGAGCCCGAAGTGCGCGATCTCTGTCGAGTACTCATCTCGATGGGCGCGCTCATCCAAGGTCACGGCACTTCGCGCATCGAAATCCAGGGCGTGGATGCGTTGAAGCCTATGAACACCGTGGTTCCTCCGGATCGAATCGAAGCGGCCACGTACCTCATTGGTGCCCACCTGACTGGCGGCGATGTCACCGTCAAAGGGGCCAATGGCGAGGACATGGGCGTGGTGTTGGAGATGCTCGAGCAATCGGGCGCCAAAATCGAAAGCAATCAAGACGGCATACGCTGTCGAGGGGGATCGAAAATTCTCCCCGTCGACATCAAGACGGCGCCATTCCCGGGTTTTCCTACCGACGTGCAGGCGCAGTGGGTGACGCTCATGACCCGTGCCGAAGGCGATTCGGTCGTCACCGAAACCATCTTTGAGAATCGGTTTATGCACGTGCCTGAACTCATCCGCATGGGGGCCGAAATCGAAGTCATCGGCTCAACCGTGCGCATCAAGGGCCGTCGCGACTGTTTGCAAGGTGCTCCCGTGATGGCCACCGACTTGCGCGCAAGCGCGAGCCTCGTTTTGGCGGGCGTGGCGGGTCGTGGCGAGACGGACGTGAAGCGTATCTACCACCTTGATCGCGGCTATGAGTCGATGGAGAACAAACTCCAGGCACTGGGGGCCCATGTGGAGCGTCAAGTCGACACCTAAATATCGAAAGGGGACCCGACAGCCCGATGGCCCCCAAAAAGCGGTTGAATACGAGCTGATACTCCGAGGCTCATCCTCTATGCTTTGTCCCCATGGCGTTATCTGATTTTTCCATTCGTCGCCCCGCGTTTTCATGGATGCTCTTTCTAGGCTCGGTGCTCTTCGGCTCCATCGCCTTCACGCGCCTTGGCGTGAGTCAGATGCCGGATGTCGACTTTCCGGTGGTGAACGTCTCGCTCAGTCTTGAAGGTGCCGCTCCGGAAATCATGGAAACGGATGTTGTGGATCCCATCGAAAGCTCCGTTCTTTCGATCGAAGGGGTCAAGACTATCACGTCCAGCTCGCGTAACGGTTCGGCGAGCGTCACGATCGAGTTCAGTCTGGACAAGAACATCGACACCGCTGTTCAGGAAGTTCAGAATCGCATCACGCAGATTCAGCGTACTCTTCCTTCGAATCTCGACCCTGCCACGATCACCAAGACGAACCCCGATGACAACCCGATCATGTGGTTGGGTGTTTCCAGCGACAAGCACTCGCTCAAAGAACTCATGACCTGGGTGCGGGACAACATCAAGGACCGCTTCTCCACAACCCAGGGCGTGGGCGACATCATGATGGGCGGCTACATCGAGCCGAACCTTCGCGTGTGGGTGGATTCCAAAAAGCTAGCGCAGTACGACATCGCTGCGACCGACGTCATTTCGGCCATCAACAGCCAGCACTCCGAAGTCCCTGCCGGCACGATCGAAGGACTCCTGCAGGAATCCAACGTGCGTACGATGGGAGAAGCCAGGTCGCTCCAGGAATTCGGCAATCTTCTCATCAATCAACGCGGCGGTCAGCCACGCGAAGTCAACATCAAGATGTCGCAGATCGCGCGGGTGGAGGACGGACTTGCGGACATCCGTCAGATGTCGCGCTCCAACGGCAAGATCGCCGTCGGTCTCGGCATCAAGAAGCAGCGCGGGTCCAATGCCGTTCAGGTGGCCCAGAACGTCATTCAGCGTATGGAGGAAGTCAACAAGACTCTGCCCGAAGGCATGCGCATCAATGTTCGCTTCGACAGCACGCGCTTCATCAAGAACTCCATCGGCAACCTGAACCATGAGCTTCTCATGGCGGCCTTGTTAACGGGCGTGGTGTGTTGGTTCTTCTTGGGGTCGCTGTCGTCCACGATCAACATCCTGCTTGCGATTCCCTTTTCCATCGTCGGTGCGTTCGCGGCGCTGTATTTTTGTGGTTTTACCCTCAACACTTTCACCCTGCTCGCCATCACGCTCTCCATCGGAATCGTGGTCGATGACGCGATCATGATGCTGGAGAATATTTTTCGACACAAGGAAATGGGCAAGAGTAAGGTCCGCGCGGCCTTCGATGGCGCGCGCGAGATAAGTTCGGCAGCCACCGTCACCACCATCGCCATCGTGGCCATTTTTGCGCCCGTCATATTCATGGACGGCATTATCGGTAAGTTCTTCCTGCAATTCGGAGTGGCGATCTCGGTCACCGTGTTGCTGTCGCTATTGGAGGCGCTTACGCTCACGCCGTCCCGTTGTTCGCAGTTTCTGGATACCAAGCCGCGCACGGATTTTCTCGGTCGACACATCGAATCCGGACTCAAGAACCTCGAACTCGCCTATCGTCGGTCTATTCCGTGGTTGCTGCGCAATCGGTGGAAGTCGCTGTTTGTGGCGACCGTTTTCTTTGTGAGTTCCTTCTTTCTAACGAAGCTCATCAAGAAAGAGTTCATTCCCGCTCAGGATATGGGTGTTTTCATCGCACGGGTGCAAACTCCAGTCGGCTCCTCGTTCGAGTTCACGGACCGGCACATGAAGGATTTGGAGGCTTATATCCAGGCACACCCGGCGTTGGATGGTTATTACATGTCGATTGGCGGCGGCCCGACAGCAGGCAGCGTCAATCAGGCCTTTCTTTTCATGACGCTCAAGAGTCGGGGAAAACGTCCCATCAATCCGGCCACCCAGAAGCAGTATACTCAGAACGATGTCATGGTGGATTTCCGCACGAACCTAAACAAGTTCAAGAATGTTTTCGTCACCATTCAGGATCTTTCCTCGCGAGGTTTTTCGGGTTCCGGCCGTGGGTTTCCTGTGGAATTTACGATCGTCGGCCCCGAGTGGGACAAGCTTGCTGAGCTGTCCCAGGCAATGATCGCCAAGCTCAAGGCGAGCGGTACTGTGGCCGACGTCGATACGGACTACAAGGTGGGTATGCCCGAAGTTCACATCATCCCGGATCGTGAGAAGGCCGCTGCTCGTGGGGTCAGCACTCTTGCCATCGGTCAAACCGTACAGGCGCTCATTGGTGGCGTAAAGTCCGGTCGCTACACCAGCGGCGCGCGTCGTTACGATGTGCGGGTGCGCTTGGAGGCCACTGAGCGCGATCGCGCCGAGCAGATCAAGAATCTCTTCGTACGGAACGCATACGGGGAACTTGTGCGTCTGTCGGAGGTGGTGAGAATCGAAACCAAGCCCATGCTTCAAGCCGTGACGCGTCGGGATCGCCAGCGCGCGATTTCGGTTTTTGCTAACCCCGCCAAGGGCTCCTCCCAGGAACAAGCCTTTGCGGCGGTTCAGGCGACGGCCAAGGAGATCCTGCCCCCGGAATACAACCTGATTTTCAGTGGGGCTGCCCAAACTTCAAAAGAGGCGTTTGTGAGCCTGATGGTGGCCTTTTTCCTGGGGATTGCCGTGGCGTATATGGTGCTCGCCTCCCAGTTCAACAGCTTCATCCATCCGATCACAATTCTCTCGGCTCTTCCCTTCAGTATTTCGGGGGCCTTTTTGGCCCTGTGGGTGACTGGGCAGTCCCTCAACATGTACTCGATGATCGGGCTGTTACTGCTTATGGGGATCGTTAAGAAGAACTCGATTTTGTTGGTGGAATTCACCAACCACGTGCGTCAGCGTCAGCCGGAAAAGAGCGTCTCCGAGGCGCTCATCGAGGCCTGTCCCGTGCGTTTGCGACCGATCCTTATGACCAGCTTTGCGACCATTGCGGGGGCCATTCCGGGGGCCATTGGCTTGGGTGAAGGCAGCGAAACGACCCGTCCCATGGCAGCCACGATCATTGGGGGTCTCTTGGTGTCGACCATCTTGACCCTCTTCGTGGTACCCGTCATCTACAGTCTTTTTTCGCGATTGGAGAAGAGTCATGCTTTCCAGTTGGAACTGAAGGAAGCGGACAAGGAATCGGCGGCTGACCCGGCGCTCGGGTAGTGTCGGAAGGCCTCGATTGACTCCGGGGGGGGATTTGGCCATATTCGGCCCCCTCGGAAGGAGGTGATTTTTTATATGCCTATCGTGAAAATCCGTGAAGGTGAATCCTTCGAATCGGCCGTTCGCCGCTTCAAAAAGCAGTGCGAAAAGGCTGGCATCCTGATGGAAGTTCGTAAGCGCGAGCATTACGAAAAGCCCTCCGTCAAAGCCAAGCGCAAGAGCATCGCGGCTCAGAAGCGCGCCGAGAAAAAAGCTCGCAACGCCACCCGAGGTCGTCGCTCCTAGTCCTTAGCTACTGAGCAACCCGTCTGCGCGTGTCCGATCGTTCGGACGCTCGCAGACGGGTTCCTTTTTTGTTCGTTCCGGAGGAGATTTTCCATGTCCGCACTCAAGGCGAAAATCCAGCAATCGATCACCGAAGCGATGAAGGCCCGTAACGCGGTTCGCTTGCAGACCCTGCGCACCCTCTTTAACGCCATTCGCAAAAAAGAAATCGACGACCGCAAAGACCTCGTCGACGCGGAAGTGGAGAAGACCCTCCTGACGCAGATCAAGCAGATGCAAGAAACGCTCGAGCAGGCCAAGACCGCTCAGCGCCCAGAGACCATCGCCGAAACCGAAGCCGAAATTGCCGTGGTCAAGGAATTCCTTCCGGAAGCGATGTCCGAGGCCGAGGTCGAAAAGATCATTCGCGGCGTCATGGAAGAACTAAAAAATGCCGGCACGCTTCCCGTGGGTAATGCCGCGATGGGAGTGTTGATGAAGGCCTCTATGTCTGTCATCGGTTCGCGCGCCGAAGGAAAAGTTGTCCAAGGAACCGTGAAGAAAGTCCTCGGAACCTAAACGTTTCCTTGTCGGGGGATAGGGATTGAACGCACAGCGCACGCTGGCGGACGCGAAGTCCGCCGTTAAGGATCGCCACGATTTCGCCGAAATCGTGGGTCGTTACGCCAAGCTCGTCAAAGAGCCCGGCGGCTTCAAGGCCTGCTGTCCGCTCCCTGGCCACAAGGAGAAAACCCCCTCCTTTCACCTCGATACCCGGCAGAAGCTTTTTTACTGCTACGGCTGTCAACGCGGCGGCGACGTGTTTACTTTTTTGGAGCTCGTGGAAGGACTTTCCTTCATGGAAGCCCTCAAGGAGCTCGCGGGTAATCTTGGAGTGGAACTTCCGCCTCCCCCTCGCAGGGACGGAAGTACTCCGCAGCCGGCTACGGATGGCGATGAGGCCCGACGCAATACCCAGCTTCAAAAGAGTCGCCGCGACGAAGGCATCGCCATTCTTGACCGTGCGGCGAAGTACTATGCTCGGGTGCTCACCGAAGAAGGCGCTCCGGGCGCCACTGAGGCCTTGTTGTATCTCCATCAGCGCGGCATTACCGAAACGCAGATCAAGGAGCTTGGCCTTGGCTGGGCGCCGGCGGGTTCCGTGCTCGCGCCGAAGCTTTCCAAAGAGCAACTCGAGATTGCGGCCGACGTAGGACTAGTGCGCAACTACGAGGGCCGTATCTATGATTTCTTTCAAGAACGCCTGATGATTCCCATCGCGGATCATCGCGGCCGCGTCCTCGCTTTCTCGGGCCGCACCTTGCGTCCGGTGGACGCGAAGAATCCCAAGTACAAAAACTCTCCCGAAACCGATTGGTTCAAAAAAAAATCGGTCGTGTACGGCCTTGATCGCGCGGCACGTTTGGCGCGTGAACACGGGTTCTTGGCCGTAGTCGAGGGCTACTTCGACCAATGGGCGCTACTCGCAAACGACATCCCTGCCGTGGCCGTGATGGGGACTGCGCTCACGCCCGAGCACGTGCAGCTTCTCACGCGCTACACCCATCAAATCGTGCTCGTGCTCGATACAGACTCCGCCGGAGTTGCCGCCACGATGAAAAGTCTTCCCGTGTTGATCGATGCGGGTGTCGAAGCGAAGGTGTTCTCCGAGCTTAAGGGCAAAGATCCTGCCGACTGGCTGTTGGAATCCAAGTTGGCGCCGGATGAAGTGCGTCGAAAAATACGCTCCGCAACCGATGCCGCTCAGTGGTGGATCGAGCGCGTGATTTCGCAAGGAACTAAGGAAGGTCTCGACCGCACGCAGGTCTTCACCCGACTGGCCGAGCCGTGGAGTTGGATTCGTCGTGAAGACCATCGGCGGGTGCTCGCCGAAACGGTGGCCGCGCTTCTGCTCAAAGCGGGCTCGGACGTGAACTCGATGGCTCGCGAAACGATGTCCGACTTGGATCGTCTCTCGCGCGAGCGGGTCCGCACACGCGAGCCGGGGCGCGAATCGCTGGCGGAATCCTTGCCTGCCACCTATGCCGCGCCAGATCGTCGCAACTTTGCGCAAACGCGCTCCGAGCGTCTCGCCGAAGAACTGTTTTTGTATTGGATGCGTCACTTGCATGCGCTCTGGCCCCAGACGGAGGCCGAGTGGGACGAGCTCCAAGATCTCTGGGGCGGAGGCCCCGCAGATCCGCTTTTGAGGCGTTTTCGGGCCTTGGGCAGTGGAGTGCCCGAAAAAGACGACTTCTCCGCATGGGTTGACGCACCTGATTTTCAGCCCGAAACCAAGCGTTGGTTGCTGAGTGCCTTGCTTCGCCCGTCCGAGGGCGAGGAATCTATGGATTCATATAAGATAATGAATTCATTCAAAGAATTGCATCGCTCCTGGTTACAGGAACGGTATCGTGGCGAAATGTCACGGGTCCAAAATGAACTGCGGTCCAAGGCCGGAGACAACGCCGAGAGCGAGCGGCTTCTGCGCGAGCTCCAAGCTCTGAGATTGCGTTTGGAAAAGGCCTGAGAAAAGACTAGCTTTCCTGGCTAAACTTAAGGAGATACCCCGTCCGATGTCTCAAAAAAAGAAAGTCTCCGCGCCCACTAAAACTTCGAAGAAATCCGCCCCGGTGAAAACCGTCGCGGAAACTTCCAAAGCCAAGAAGCCTGCGCTCGTTGCGGCTTCCGCCAAAGCTTCGGCAAAGGCACCTAAGAATTCCAAAAATGCCAAGGGTGGCGAATCCGCAACCCTTGCTTTGGAAAAGTTGGCTGAGATCGGCCGCAAAAAAGGCTTCCTTACCTTCGAAGAAGTGAACAACGCACTTCCGAAGGACATCACATCTCCCGATCAACTCGAAGACGCGATCGCCTTCCTCGGCGACAAGAACATCGAGATCGTCGAAAGCGAAGACGACGTCGCCATCGTGGCCGCCCCTAAGAAGGGTGCCAAGAAGAGCGCCAAGGAAGCCGCGGCCGAAGCCGCCGCTGAGGCGAGCAAAGAAGAAGAAGAAGACAAGGACGAAGAGAAGGAAGCCGCAGCCGAGAAGGCGCAGTTCGACCAAGAGTCGGACGAGTTGCTCAAGGCGAACGATCCGGTCCGTCTCTACCTCCGCAAGATGGGTTCGATCCCGCTCCTTACCAAGGATGGGGAAGTCGAGATCGCCAAGAAGATCGAAGAAGGCGAAACCAAGGTCATGGAAGTCGTCCTGAACTCCCAGATCGGGATTCAGGAAGTTCTCTCCGTGGGCGAGCGCATCCGTGCTGGCAAGATTCGCGTGCGCGACGTTGTGCGCGGGCTCGACGAAGACGATCCCGAAATCAACGAAGACGAATACAAAGACAAAATTCTTGCTGCCATCGACCGCGTAAAGGAGTTCGAAGAAACTCTCACGGGCGGGCGCGCTTCGCAGAAGTCCATAGAGAAAGCCAAGGACGCCATGTTCGCGGCGTTCCAGGAAATCTCCTTCAACCGTAAAACGATCAACCGCATCGTTGGACGGATGAAGAGCTACGTACAAACGATCGACGACGCGAAGCTTGTGGTGCGGCGCGAACTTGGCAAAGTCCGTTGTCGCGATATCGCGGAGTTCGAAGAGCTCGAGAAGAAGTTCTCCGATTCGGTGAAGAAACTTCAAGCCTTCAAACAAGCTGGCAATCGTTCGTGGGAAGATCTCGAACCCCTTCGCCGCATTGTTGAGGAGCAAAAGGGTCGTCTCAGCGACGTCGAGAATCAGTCGGGCCTAAACGTCGACCGTCTTTTGATGATGTACAGCCAGATCGTCGAGGGCGAACGCCAGGCCGACATCTCCAAGGCCCGTCTCGTCGAAGCCAACCTGCGCCTCGTGGTGTCGATCGCCAAGAAGTACACCAACCGCGGTCTGCAGTTCCTGGATCTCATCCAGGAAGGCAACATTGGCCTTATGAAAGCCGTCGATAAGTTCGAATACCGTCGCGGTTACAAATTCTCCACCTACGCCACGTGGTGGATCCGTCAGGCCATCACCCGCGCTATCGCGGACCAGGCCCGCACGATCCGTATCCCCGTGCACATGATTGAAACGATCAACAAGCTCGTGCGCACCAGTCGCTATCTCATGCAGGAAATCGGCCGCGAGCCCACACCCGAAGAGATCGCCGCGAAAATGGAACTCCCGGTCGAGAAGGTCCGCAAGGTCCTCAAGATCGCCAAGGAGCCCATTTCGCTCGAAACTCCCATCGGCGAAGAAGAAGACTCCCACCTGGGGGACTTCATCGAAGACAAAACGGTCATCAACCCCTCTGAGGCCGTCATCAACCTGAACCTTTCCGAGCAAACGCGTAAGGTTCTTGCGACACTCACGCCTCGCGAAGAGAAGGTGCTCCGCATGCGCTTCGGGATTGGCGAAGAGTCCGATCACACCTTGGAAGAGGTGGGTCAGGATTTCTCGGTCACTCGCGAGCGGATCCGGCAGATCGAGGCCAAGGCGTTGCGCAAGCTGCGCCACCCGAGTCGTTCGAAGCGTCTCAAGACTTTCGTGGAGAACTGAGGATGCGCGCCGCACTTATTGCCCCGCTTCTTTGCGTGGCCTGTGCGGTAGCCCCCGGGCCTCTCGGAGATCTGGTCGGTAACTGGCAAACCCAGTGCGGCAGTCGAGAGGGGAACGCGGCTCGGCAAACCTTTGCGATCGACGGAACCACACTTTTGTTTTCCGAGCAGGTCTATGTGTCCACCCAAAGCTGCTCAGGAGAAGTGGCCTATACGATCGAGGTGGAGATGGCCGCCACGGTTTCCGGCGACTCTGCTTCGACAACCAAGAACATTGATCTCGTGTATGGGGATACGGTCGTGACTCCCGGAAGTGAGTCTATTGCGACTAATTTGGCCGGAGCCTGTGGGCCTCTTGTAACCTTTAAGAAGGATGAGGCCTCGGTTATCTCTGGGAAGAATTGCGGCACTGTCTTTGGCCAAATCAAAGCTTCCGGGGCCACCTCGTACAACATTTATTCGATCACGGGCGTCGACGATGCCAAGACCCTGGTGATGGGCGATACCAACGCCGACGCCACCAAGGATGGTTCAACCGCGGCGACTCGTCCGGTTGTTCTTTCGGTCACGCCCTTCTATCGGTTCTAAAATTTCGTGAGATACTCTCTCACGGTGGGGCCCATAGCTCAGTTGGTTAGAGCAGGCGGCTCATAACCGCTAGGTCACTGGTTCAAGTCCAGTTGGGCCCACCAGTTTCACTCTGATATCGGATATCCGATACCAGATATCTGATATCAGCGGCCCTTATTCCAGTTCGGTGAGTTCTTGAGTTCAGAGTTAACAAGTTTATACAGACAAGCTCTCAGCACATCTGCGCGAGAGATTAGTTCTTTGTCTTGCAGATCCATGAGTTGAAATATTGTCTGACATTCACGCAAAGACCCGTAAGCCATATGGAAGAAGTTGCGCTTTTCCTTCAAGGATCCTTTTGCGTTTCCCTCGGCGAGGGTTAGTGCAATTGATGAGGATGCCCTCAATAGCTGATCCTTTAAATGGCCTTTGAAACTCACTTTTGACGATAGTTTTCCAAATTCAATTGCCAATTCGAGAGTGCGAAAGGTTTTCATTTGGCTTGCCCGAGCAAAAACTGGACCACTACGAGGTTTCTTCAAGGTCACAATTTGTGACCTTGAACACAAAAGAGAGCCCATTTCCCTAACTAGACTTGCGGTGGTGGCGTGCCGGGCAAAGCCAATCCGGCTTTGGCGAACCCCATTTTTTCATAAAGTCTTTCCGCAGCCAGATTTCCCTCGGTAACGACAAGAAAAAGCTTCGGTTGGCTCGCCTCATGCAAAGCCGCCATAGCTTTGCCAATCAGAAACCTCGCTAATCCACCGCCTCGATGATCGGGATCCGTCATCGTGTAAGCAATAAGTGGCGACCCTTTCCACAGAGTGGTTAGAAGAGCAGATACTGGCCTGCCATCCTTCTCAATAAACAGAGAGGCCCGCCCCATCAAAGGCCCGTATTTTCCCTCAATCGTAGATCGTATCTCTTCGATGCACTGATCGAGCGTTTCGCCTTCATGATCAATGGTTCCGCGATACGCTATGTCCATCAGATGTGCGAGCGGCACCGAATGATCGATCGTGACAAATTGAAGCGTATAAGGAGGTAGCAAGATGGGAGAGGGCGAAGGATTCGTTCCAATCCTCATCCAGTAACGCGTCTTTGTTGCCACGAATTCCAACATAGCAAAGACGGAGTCACGTTGCGCGACCGCGCCGCCTTATGCGAGCTTCCAGCAGGCAGTTCTAAACTTGTCTACTTGGGCCCACCACTTCGCCTGCTGACCTCAGGTCAGCCCGAGGCTGAACGTCCGGCCGGCGTCAGGCAAGCCCTCTGCTCCTCATTGGTATTTCGACCAACTCCGGTGCTCGGTCGTCGCCTTCCTTGGCCGGGCGAAAAATTCGAAGTGGTGGAAATTGCGGGGAAGGGATCAATACTTTTGTTTGCCTTGATAAGGATCCTATTGCCTGCGTGGCCCTGAGTCCGGTTGGGTCCACCACGTTGGTAATTTAGGGCTCTTCGTCGCTTATTGCGTTTGCAAAAATTGTCGCCGCCCGTACGATTGTGAGATGAAAAAACTTTCACCCTTTTTGATGTACAACGACCAACTGGAAGCGGCCGTAAAGTTCTACAAAGCCGTCTTCAAAAAGAATTTCAAACTGCTGTCTAAGCCTGCCAAGGCTGGGCAGCTCAAATCGGCCTCGTTTTCGATTTTAGGCCAAGAATTTTCGGCCTTTAATGGCGGAGCTCATCCTGAATTCAAATTCACCTGGGGCGTTTCGTTTATGATTCAGTGCAAAGACCAAAAGGAAGTGGATTACTACTGGGAAAAACTTTCTTCCCATGGTGGCGAAAAGAGTCAATGCGGATGGGTGAAAGATCCCTTCGGTCTTTCGTGGCAGGTGACTCCCTCGATTCTCCTGAAGTGCATGAGCGATAAAAATCCAAATAAAGCCCGAGCCACCGCAGAAGCCATGATGAAAATGAGCAAGATCATCATTGCCGACATCAAGGCAGCACATAAAGACGCCAAGTGAAAATGGCAGCTGTCTAAGTTTTAGACAGTCGCCTTGGGCTAAGGCTTGGAAAGTAAAGCGTCGATGTTCGGGCATGGAAGCTGCTTCGTAGGGCGAGGGAGGCCTTGCGTATGTCGGCATTTTCTCGGTCCGCGCTGTTGGGCGTTTTGAGTCTCGCTGGAGGATTCTCGGCTCACGCGGGTCTTGCTCAGTTTGATTCCAAGGCTTCCCGCGATAAACATCGCCTTGAGGCCTCTCGCCGGGCCGCCCGCAGCACCAAGGAAATGCTCCTCAATCTTTCTGCCGATCGTGAGCCTCTGATGGCCTCCATGCAGGCCGATGGTCGCGGGGTTCGTCTGGACAACATCTTACATGAAGGCGTTCTTTGGAGCGTCGTCGTGGATCCGAGCGAGCTGATCAAGGCTTACGCTTATACGGTGCCGCTCCCCGGCGGTTTCCATCTTTCGGCGGGATTTTTCGCTGAGGGCGGGTTCACGCTTCGGGAAATGGACGGCGACCGCAAAGCCCACGTGAGCGGTTTGGTGATCGGCACCGGTCCTACGAACTCCATGAGTCTCGGCGCCATTCTTGGCGCCGAGAACATTTCCACGCGCGCCAAGACCTACGAGCAATACCTGAGCGATAGCCCGAAGCTACCGAACTACGCCCATGAAATCGATTCCACGAAAATCTCCCTTCCCGTTTTCTTCATGGCCTATGCTGAGGAGGCGGCTCGGCTGCACTTTTTGCAGTCTCTGCGCATCGTGCTCATAGACGGTCGGGAAGGTGCCCGGGATCCCGATCCCTTTGATTTTGGCCGTTACACTTTGTTCAACAACAACTGTGTGTCCAGCGGTGCACGCAACCTGATCATCGCACTTAAGCCCAAGTACCATTCTTGGGTGTTGGAAATGCTAAAGAACGATGTTTCGAGTTTGGACGGCACGATGACGATGACGCAGCTGAGCGAACAGATCGTTTATTGGGCCAAGGTTGATCGAAGTCTCGGAAGAATTCTCGACGAACTTCGAAGCCATGCGGATGATCCTAGTGTCTTCGATCCCCCGCTGGATCTCGAGCGTTCAGCGAATATCAAGAAAGCACTCGAGGCAGCCGTAAGCTTCAAGCGCGGCCTGGGTGGGGGTACTCTCAACATCGCGTGGCCGGCTCGAGCGAAAGTGCTTCTCGATTTCGTTACAAATAAACTCAAATAAGCGACGGTTGTTTCGTAGTCGCCTCAGGTTTTCTTAACGAATTCGGATTTCAAGCTCATGCTTCCGAACCCATCGATCTTACAGTCGATGTTGTGCCCGTCGTCGCTGTCCACCAAGCGGATGTTGCGGACCTTGGTGCCAATTTTGACGGACGAAGAAGAGCCCTTCACCTTGAGGTCTTTGATGACGGTGACGGCGTCTCCGTCTTTGAGCACGTTGCCATGGGCATCCTTGACGACTCGCTCGACCTCAGTTGGTTTTTCCTCGACCACGCGCTGGCTCCATTCATGGGCGCACTCGGGGCAAATCCAGAGGTCACGATCGGCATATGTGTAGGTTGAGTTGCACTTGGGGCAAGGGGGCTCCGTGGTGGTCGACATTTGCGCCGTAGTTTAGCGGACTCCCCTGGACCTGGCACCCCATCCCTTTGCTACAATGTCACTCATGGCGAAGTATGGATTGAGTCCGGCAGCACTAAGAAGTTTTCGGGCACTCAACACGCCGGTCAAGATTCAGAATTTTCTGGATCGAAATCCCTATCACGTAGCGGACACCGCCTGGTCCCCGAGATTAGTTCTGGAGAACAAGACGGCTCATTGCCTGGAGGGTGCCGTGTTTGCCGCTGCGGCGCTAAGGCTCAATGGATATCCCGCCACGATCATTGATCTCGAAGCGATCAACGACACGGATCACGTGGTTGCCGTGTATCGCAGCGGAGGTGCCTGGGGTGCCATCGCTTCCTCCAATTATTCGGGTTGCCGGTACCGATCCCCGGTTTATCGCTCCCTCCGAGAACTCGCTCTGAGTTACTTTGAGGATTATTTCAATTTGCGAGGGGAACGCACCCTGCGCACGTTCTCGCAGCCGGTGGACCTTAGGCGTTTTGATTCGCAACAGTGGATGAGCACTGAGGAGCCTGTCTGGTTCATTGCTGAGCATTTGTTGAAGATTCCCCACGAGCGCCTTCTCACGCCTACGATGGAAAGAAATCTGACTCGTTTAGATTCCCGAAGCTTTCGAGCGGGTCTCCTGGGACGCGCGCTTAAGTAGCCTAGTCGTGCTCGCGATCGTCGTGGCGAATCGTAAGGTAGTTGGCGAGTTCTCGCATGGGGAAGCGGCCCGGCAGACTCTCCTCGATCTCTCGACGCTCGGCTTGGGTGGCCACGCTGCCCTGCAGATGCACCACCCCGTCGCTCACCCGGACACGAATTCTCCGGACATCAATACCCATTTCGTACTCGAGATAGACCACGATCTCGGCCGCAGCCCGGAGCTCGTCGGGAGTTGGACGTTCCACGATATCCGATACGGAGTCTTCGTCGTCGTGCGACATCCTTGGGAGCATAGCGCTGTCGGGCGAAGTTCTAAACCACGCTCCGGAAGGCGACGTCGGAATCCTGTCGCCTTGGTGCGATTGCGGGACCTCGGCTAAGTTCTTAAACTGTTGCCATGGTACGGGTGCGAGAGTTCAAGTCCATGGTCGACGGACCCCATCTCCTTATTTTTGGGGCGGTGCATGGCAACGAAGTGTGCGGTACCCGAGCCCTCGAGAAAATTTGCGCCGAACTCGAAAGCGGTCGCCGAAAGTTACTCAGGGGTCGCTGCACCCTGGTGCCGATTTGCAACGAGAAAGCCTACGTTGAGGGAAGGCGTTTCGTAGAAGAGAACCTGAACCGTGTTTTTCATGCCCACCCGGACCCGACGAGTCATGAACGGAAGATCGCCAATCAACTTCATCCGCTCGTCGATCGCTGCGACTACCTGTTGGATTTGCACAGCATGCAATCGGAGGGAGAGCCCTTCGCGTTTCTTAATCGTGCCGTTTCTGAATCGGAGAAGTTCTGCCGTGCTCTCGGTTTGAAGTGGATCATGAAGGGGTGGCCCGAGTTGTATCGGGAGTTTCCGGATCACCTCTCTTCTTGCACGCAAACTTACGCCGACAGCAAAAACAAACCCAATGCGTTGGTCGAATGCGGAACCAACGGGCACCCGGACGCGGACGAAGTGGCCTACCGATCGGCATTGCGGGGGCTCGCTTATTTAGGGCTCATCGCCCCCGATTCGCCCGTGTCCGAGGTTGAGCCCAAGTTTTTGCGCCTAACGGATCTCTGGTTCCGCCAGTCGATCGACGATCATTTCGTGAAAGTCTGGAAAAACTTCGAAGCCGTTCGTCGGGGAGATCTCATCGGACACCGTGCAAGCGGGGAAGCGGTTTTTTGTCCGCGAGACGGATTCATCGTCTTTCCGAGTCCGGTTTCGGCGGTTGGAACGGAGTGGGTTTACGTTGCTGTTTCCGAGTAGCGGGTTGACGAAAAATCAGGATATCCCATTCTGCGAATATCCTTCGAGGTATCGCAAAATCTGCGTCGCTCCGCTGAGGACGCCGGTTGGAGTGAGGAGTACGGGAACCCTATCCGAGCCCGTGAGAGCATGGAGAGAGCTGAGGTCTCTTTCCCCAACTCCTATGTTCCGGAAACTCGTTCGCTCGGCGAGTGAACTCTCCGCCAGTTTCGTACGCACGATCGCACAATCTTCGTCCGCGATGCGGTGAAAGAGTTCGTGATCGATCATGGCACTAACGGGTTTTGGCGCGACGACGGAATATCTGGCGGAACTCTCGTTCCAAATCGGCGCGGACGCGTTCGATCGTGCACTCCACGATGAGAGCATAAAGCTCTTCAAGGCGGACGTGATAGCACGCAGACAAAATCTTCAGCGCCTTCAGGGGAGGACTCGAAAGCCCACGCTCCCAGTTCGAGACGAACTGCGGAGTGGAGTAACCCAGAGACTCGGCAACTTCTTTTTGAGACAGCTTCGCGTCGATTCTCTTCTGTCGGAGAAACGTCGCGAGGCGTCCCGAATTGGACACAACCATCCGGATGATTATATCTTCTCTAAAGGCAATTTTCGGCCCGGCTCAATACTTCTCGTTGAAAGCGCGAAGCCGCAAGGATTCCAGGTACATCGACATGACTCAACACAGCGACTTGTTTTATAAGGGAGTGCTCCTATGAAACTGTTTGCCTACCTAGCGCCCGCGGAGCGTTTGGATGAGTTGAAGCGCGAAGTCCCATCGGTCGTGGCCACGCACGGACGCTTGATTGTTGCCGAGGGTCCACGCCTACAGCCGGCTTGGTGCCACAATGTCTGGGAGGCGCCGGAGGAAATTTCGGCCGTTTCCATAGGGGAGGCGGCAAGGAAATTGCGCGCGATCCAGCGTAATTGGGCCTTACTGGATCATCAAGATCATCGCCGAGCCGCCCTGATTCAGGAGCAGTTGCCGAAGGTGTCGGCGAAGCCCCTCGTGTTTCCGGCCCCGGTGCCCACGAGTCCATTAGGATCTTGGATGCTGGTCAATCGCGACCTGATTCTCGCCTCTTCGCAGTGCTCGAGCGCGTTTCCCAACGGCGAGCCTCAGTTCGTGGAACCCGTGGGGCCCCCACAGCCGCCAAGCGCCGCTTACCTAAAGCTTTGGGAGGCTCTCACTCTCTTTAAAGAGCACCCGGTCCCTGGCGAGAAATGCCTGGACCTTGGCGCTTGCCCCGGTGGTTGGACCTGGGCGCTGCAGAGGCTCGGTGCAGAGGTGGTATCCGTGGACAAGGCGCCGCTCGCGCCGGCGATTGCGGTGCTTCCTCGGGTGAAGGTCCTCAAGAAAGACGCCTTTCGTATGAGGCCCGAAGACGTGGGAGAAATCGATTGGCTTTTCTCGGACGTGATCTGCTACCCAGAACGGTTGTTGGAACTCGTGCAGACGTGGATTGCGGCACAGCCGAAACTTCGAATGATCTGTACCATTAAGTTCCAAGGTGCGACGGATTTTGAGACCGTCGAAAAATTCCGAAGAATCCCGGGTTCGCACGTGCAACACCTTTTCCACAACAAGCACGAGCTCACTTGGTTTCGTAAACCGATCCCGTGAGGGTTAGTCGACGTCGTCGAAGCTGAGTCTTGCGCTGGGGCGAGGCTCAAAACTGGTGGGCGAGCGAGAAGGGACGCTCTGGCGCGGCAAGCCGAGCTCCGAATCGGCTACGAGGGCCTTTTTGAGCGACCGTCTCAGGTCGATATCTTCAAAGGCCGCGGACACCACGTAGTGCAAACGGCTCTGGGGATCGGCCAAGTCGGCGAGTCCCTTAAACAAGACCATTCGTCCGGCTGCCTGTCGTGTTTCCAGATAGGTGCCTTTGCTGAGTCGGCGCCAATCCTCGGCGACAGCCCGGTCTGCGAACGTAATGCGAACAATTTCAAGATCCCGATCGGCTCGCACGGAAGACTTTAGGCGTTTTACTTGGGCCGACGCATGGGTCATGAGACGCACCCACGAGGTCTGCAGATCGTCCTGGGGCGCTTTACCCTGGGGACCCCTGCTGAGCATGCGGAGGGCGCGTTCAAAGTCCCAACGAGCTTGGGTGTAAAACTCCGGATTGGGACTATCGAAGGGCGAGACGACGGCTTTGAGTCCCTCCTGCGCCTTGAGCGAGTTGAGCTCGCGGAGCCATTCCTCGAGAACAGCCAGGGCTTTTTCAAAGCGTGCAGGATCACGCTGCAAAGCAAGGAGGCGTTCTCGCGCTTCGGGACGCCCGAGCAAGCGTGCCGTTTCGATCCACTCTCGGGGTTCGGCCGCGATGACCTTGCCGGAGCCTCCTGTGCCCTGCTTTTTGCTAAGGAACAGCGAGGAGCCCGCCACGCCGATATCGGTCGGGTTGAGCTTCAATCCGCGCGCTTCGGCCACGCTTTGGTTCACGGCGGCAAGGATGAGGCTTCCGTTACGCTTGTCGTTTCCCACCATTGCCGCAGCCACGCTGAAGTTGATTCCGCGCAGTCGCTCACGTCCGAGCTGGCGTTCCGCGAAGTCCTGGAACTGATCGTTGCCGAGCAGATCCGACAGTGGGCGCAGATCACTTGCCATCGGAAGCCCCGCGGCACGATTGCGTACCACCTCGTTAAAGAGCGACTGACTCCGGTCGCGAATCTCAGTGGGAGCCGCGGAATAGAGTGGCGAGGAAGTAGCGTCGAAGCGATCATCCCTTTGAATCCCGAGATCGGTGCGGGCGGCCGAGAGGTGTTGTGCGACAAACTCGTCGCGGTCTTCGGGTGACGGGGAGTCTTTGGCGCTGGATTTTTCGAGGACAGTTTCTCCTAAGGCTCTTGTTCCCGCCATCAAGTCTTTGCTTGTGTCTGCAAGGCTCTGGGGTGAAGACTTTACGGCTTCGTCCTTGGGACGATATTTCAGGATTTCCTCTGAGCTATTTGCGAGCGCAAAGAGAGCGGTCCCATCGATGCTCAGGGTGTCTGAGGGCGATTTTTGAATACTGCGAAGGAGATTGAGTTTGTCGGCATCGAGACTCAGGTACTCGGTCGAGCCGTCGGTCGACCCGAGTGTCTTAACCACGACATCTTTTATATTCGGGTCGGAGTTTTTTTGGCCATACTGTTTGATCTCGGCCTCTGAAGGGCTCGGAACCACCGTGACTATTCCCGAATCCAAGAGTTTAGTTGATGTTTGTACGGCTATTCCTTTGGCGAGATCCTTAGCTGTGGTGCGTGCTGCGTCTGCAACTCTTTGCAGCGCCTCTTTGCTTGCAGGATCCTTCGATTGTTGGGATCGGGCTTCATACTCCTTAGCGGTTTTTTCTAAACTCGCCGCGTATTCGGCATTGCTGCGCTTGGTCCCGGGAGCTTCACTGCTCGAAACTGAAGTCGCCGGAGTTGCGCCATGGCCTGAGGAGGGCGCCCCTTCAACGGTGGCTTCGCCGAACTCATAGCCGTCAAGAACTTCGGCCACGGCGTCGTGGCTCAGTCCGCCCGCTAGGGCTAACCACAGGACCGTTTGGAACCCGAAGATGTTGCTCTTTGCTGCCATAACTTTTTCGGACCTCTTGGGATCGACGAAGTCTTCCAATAGCTTGAGGAGATTCATCGAAACTTAACGACTATCCGATGTTTCACCATGACATAGTGTCTATAGGTGACACTAGTTATTGATGCAGCTTTGAGTGTTGTTGGAATTGAGGGCGCATGAGGCTGAAAAAGCTTCTCCGCTATCTGCCGACGCGGGAACCGGAGACCCGGCTTACCCTGCGAGTTCCTAACAATCTCTATGTGGACATACAAAAAGTGGCGCAGGCTTTGGATGAGTCCGTGCACACCGTACTCATCGCAGCGATTCGAATGATGTTGGATGAGGTTCAAGAAGAAAAGAACTCAGAGAGCGGAGAAGAGAAATGAAAAGAATTCGGCTTGTTCTCGTCGCAGCGATCTTGGCCCTACCAGTACAAGCACAGTCCACCGAAGATTGGTTGAGGGGGAAGCCCATTCCACTCCTTACCGGGAGATCCGTGAAGCTAAAGAAGGACATTTCCCTCGCTCCTGGCCAAATTAAGCATAGCTTTAGCGAAACGACCCACTCGCCTCCGGGAATTGTTGTTAACTGTGACTTAGAGTTTCCTAAATCCGCTAAAAACTCGAGTGAAGTGATCGAAAAAATAAATGCAGGATGGTTTAGGATTGGATCCGCTCCCGAGAGAGAAACCGAGTACGGCTACCAGTACAGTATTTTCTTAGCTCCGATAGATGAGGCGGGATCTACACGTAACGTGCTTCCGCTAAGGTTGTCCTGTCGCAGCAAAGAACCGCTTTCGCAAGACCTGGTGTTCAACTCAACAGATGGCTACCTATTTCCGCGTATTCCGGGACAACCGGGCCCCCCAGACAATTTTGGACAGGCCTCCAACAGCGCCGGCGAATCTCAGCTCTCGACTATTCTCCACCAGGGGCAAGGCCTGATAGATTCGGGTGGCCCCAAGGTTGGCGAAAGGAACATCTAGATGCGCGCTCACGGAAGATGGTTGATGGTCGGGATGGCGATTCTTGCGGCTTGCTCGACTTCGAAGAAGAAGGAACTTCCCGAAGAGATCGACGTCACGCGCAAGGATCAGTCGTGGACGCAGGATTTGCCCGTAGCAGCCGGGACGACGCTGAGCAAGGAAGGGCGCTTGCAGCGCATTCGCCTTACACGCGTGAGCGAAGTGCGTGACGCTGGCAAGGGGTATTGGGTCGCGGGCTTGGGCTTTGCCAAGGTGAACGATTCCATCCAAGACTATTTTTGGAACTCTCCAACGCCTCCTCATCTCGAAGTGACGATTGATGGAGAGAAGCTTTTGCCGAAGGCCTCGGAATGTCGGGCAATGTTTGACGAGGCTGCGGGGACTCGTGCCAAGATCGAGGTTCGGGGAGAAGGCGAGTTCTCTCCCGAGATGCGCGACGGAAAATACTTGGGCGTGTTTCGTCTCAAACGCGCGACGTTTTGTTCAAAACTCAGCGATTGACGTCGAGAGACACGAGACACTTGATCGGAACTTCAAAAACCGGTTCCTTGTTGGAAACCGGAGCGGGTCGCACTCGGCCATCGGGCAAGAACCAGCCGGCGATGTCGGTTCCGCACCCATCATCTCCCGACGAGGGTTCCCGTTGCGCGATGCAGTCCTTGGCGTCTGCGGGACAAACGAGACGCACGTGGAAGTGCGCATCGTGGCCCCAGTACGGGCGCACTTTCTTGAGCCAGGCTTGTCCCGTATGCGCACGGCAAAGTTCGCGTTTGATCACGGGATTCACAAAGATGCGTTCCACCTCGGGATAACCCGCGGCCAGTTCCAACAATCTCGCCTGAACTTTGGTCCAGTGCTTGGGATGTGTGCGCGTTCCCTCGGAGACCATGCTCGGGGCTCCCCAACGTTCTCGCTCCCCGGCCTCAAGCGGCGGGTAGGCGGGATCGAGTGTGCGAAACCAAAGGTCCGCGTCGAGTCCGGTTTGATGACTCCTGTGACCCGAAGGCATGGGACCGCCGCGAGGTTGCGACATGTCGCCCACAAGCAGATCCCCGAGTTGGTCCCGACGCACCTGCTTTGAGAAACGACGCAGGAACGAAACGAGTGAGGGATGGCCGTAACCGCGATTTCGGGAGAGCCGCATGCGTCGGAATCCCAGTCCCTCCACGGGCAACTCTTGAGCACCTAGGAGGCAACCCGACCAATAGCGGCCCACGGGAGCGGGTGCATGCACGAGAGGTTCACCGAAACGCGAGAAAAGCTCGGCATCCTCGAGGATCTGAGAAGCCAAGTCCGGCCGACTCTCCGGGCTGAACGAGGCCGGGTGCCGCTCTGCGGAATCCTTGTCAAAGAAGCTATAGATACGCAGACCCGCGACGCAGAGAAGCGAGACGAATAAGAGGGTGATCCGGCGTGACGACACGAGGATATTCTAGGCTAGAATCGGCACGTGATGATCGACACGAATTTTGACGTTGGGTCTTTCGTAAAGGCAATGACGGCGGCAATCGCCCCCGTCACGGTGATTTCGGGCCTTGCCTTCTTGCTCAGCATCATTGCTGGGCGCTACGGCCGTTGTATCGACCGAACACGAGAACTCCTCGCCATACTCCCGGGCATTCAGGACATGAGCGTGAAAGAGCGTAACTGGCACCAGATCTACATCCTTTATCGACGGGCCCGAGTGCTTCGAACGACCATGGTCTTTGCGTCCATTAGCGTCTTATTCGTGTCCCTGACGATTATGGCGATATTCGGAGGGTTGCTCTTTCGTTGGCACGTGGAGGAGGTCGCTGCGGCTCTCTTTGTGCTGTCCCTCGTTGCTCTCCTGATTTCAACCGCGCTGCTTATCCGCGACCTTGTTGTTTCGCTCCGGGCTCTGAAGCTTGAGATCAACGCGCATATCCCGGTCGATTTCCGCAAGTATCACTATCATCATTGAAGCGGCGCACTAAATTTGCCGCACAGCCATGACGTAGACGGAGCTTCTTTTTTTCCTTACTAAGGGATAGCTTCGTGACTTCGCTTTTATTCCAAGGAGGAATCATGAAATTGTTCCAAGCTTCGATGTTCGCAGTGACTCTTGGTCTCGCCATGAATGCAGGTGCCGCCCCCAAGGCCAAGAAGCCCGTCGGCAAAGATGCTCCTGCGGCCTCGGCCGTTGCTGTTTTTGACGTGGACTCTTCGGCAAGCACGGCCGCTTGGCTTGGAAAGAAAGTGACCGGCCAGCACGACGGGAAACTCAAAATCAAGTCCGGCGCTCTCGAAGTTAAAGACGGGGCTCCCGTGTCGGGCAAATTTGAGCTCGATATGGCATCGATCACCGTGGACGACATCAAAGACGCGGATTCCAACGGCAAGTTGGTGGGTCACTTGAAGGATGCCGATTTCTTCTCCGTGGACAAGTTCCCCACATCTACGCTCAAGATTCGGTCGGTGAAGGGACTCAAGGCGGAAGCCGGTAAGCCCACGCATGAGATCACGGGCGACCTCACGATCAAGGGGATCACCAAAGAACTGACCTTTCCGGCGACGATTTCGATCAAGGGCGACACCCTCAACGCCAACGCTTCGATTCCCGTGGATCGTACGCTCTGGGATATTCGCTACGGATCGGGCAAGTTTTTCCCATCCATCGGCGACAAGGCCATCTATGATGTCTTCACGGTGGACGTGAAGCTCGCAGCGAACAAGAAAAAATAATCAGCGAAACTGTATCGGGAGTGTGATTGCGGCCGTCCCGCGAAGTTTTCCGAAGTTCAGATTCTGAGCTTGTCGGAGAATGGCGCGAGAGACGGCCGTCTCGTTTGTCCCCGCTCCGAGGACACGCAAAGTGTCTGTCAACTTCTCCACCTTAGACACCTCGCCGCTCGCGCGAATGCTTATTCGTAAAACCAACGTGCCGTGCAGACCTTGTTCTAGACGGAGCGGGAGGTGATTGGGCAGGGTCCGAAGGAATTCACCCAAACGGTCTTCCGCGCGAGCGGGGGGCAAGGCACCACGAATAAAGGGGCGCGGCTCAACAAACCAACCGTGAATCACGAGACGGGCATCGAGTAGGCCTGAAGCTCCTTCGACACGCTCCACTCCGTGGGGAATGCGCGGGTCGAAGACCGTCAAGCGATTGAAGAGCGCAGGGACTCGATCCACGAGAGCGTCGGCTTCGTAGTCTTTGCGGTCTGAGAAGGTCTGCCAGAAGTTCAGGGTATCGGCCTTCATCAGCAGCGTGTTGCCGCCTCGAAAGGTGCGGGTTTTCCAAGGCGTGAGCGAAAACACGAAGGCCCACGGACCATGCGGCACATCGGAATGAAGTTCTTGGCGACAGCCGTCGACGTAGGCGCTTAGCCAGGGAGGAGAAACATCGTGGCAACCGAGATTCTCACGACCCCACCACGCAAGACGTTGGTGAAATCGGTCGTAGATTTTTTGAGGGAAGAAGGTCCACGCGGGAGTGCGCAGGTGCGTATACTGCCCAGGAACGTGCCACCAGTCCCAAACGAAACGCTGCGCGTCCGCTTTTCCGACATGACCGACTTTCGTTTCGAAGGCCTTCCGAAGAGCCGTGGCTTCCGGGGCGAAGCGATCGGTGATCAGCCTTGAGCGGTTTGCCACTCAGCTCCCTTTGGGTTTGCCAAGACCCGTGAGGATCTTGCGTACGGACTGCGAATGGTCGCGAACGGCCTCGGCCAGCGGCATGCCGCCATCAACCTTGTCGCGCACGCGCGAAGCCATCAGAAGATTGGTGAGAACCTCAGCTTCGTCATGTCCTTCCACCGCGTAGACGTTCTCGCGTTTCTGTTCGAAGAGTTCCGCGGCTTGGTCGAGTTCGGCTTTGGTGTATTTTTCGGCGAGGCGACGGATGACCGGCAGCATCATTGGGCACGTCCGCGAATCATTCCGACGATTTCTTCCAAGGCTTCTTTCTTGTTGGTGCTTTGCCCGCCGACAAACTTGCCGTGATGAAAAACCGCGACGAAGGGCAGATTGTCGATCGGCACCAGATCGCAAAATTCAGGGTTCTTCTCCCCATCGATCTTCAGGAAGCCTATATCAGGATTCTTGCCTGCCACCTCGTCGAAGTGGGGGGCGAACATGCGACACGAGCCGCACCAGCTGGCGTAAACATCGACCAAGCTAAACTCCTTGGCCTGGATGCTTTCGTGGAAGGTGGCATCGGTGATTTCGTTCACGTGGGTCATAAGATTAGAATTAGTCTATTCTTTGATTGGGGCCAATCCCTTTACTCTGAATCAGTTCGAATCGAGGTCTGCGAAGCTACCGTCTCCACGCAGGTACAAGCTCTTCGATTCTTCGACGTACTTGACCGCGGTGCCGATTTTCCACTTCACGAGGATCTCCATCGCGGCCAGGGGGGCCGTAGAGGTGCCGGCATTGGTGACGTTCGGAATCGTCGAGGTTACGTCCAGGTTGAAGCCCCACAGCACGTTGACGCTAGCCGGAACCACGGTCACGTTGGTGAGATAGAGGCCTTGGCCCTTGGCCGAACCGCCATAGGTGTAGATCACGCGGAAAGTGAAATCCACGACGTCTATGTTGTAGCCGTTCTTGTAGGTTGCGCGGAAAAGCTTGGACTTAGGCATTTGCCAACCTTCGAGCTGGTTCCAGTTCTGCAGCCCCGAGGGAAGTGCGTTGGCACTGTCTGTTTTAATGTTCACAACGGGGCGACCGGCTTCCACGATGGCCCAAACTTTCTTGCCCATGTTGATGATCTGATCCAGCGCCAGGGCGGTCATGTTCAGTTCTTCGGGAAGATCAAAGGAGCCGTTATTTGCGAAGCGATCGCGGGTGCCGCCTCTCATGTCACCGTGACCGCCACGAAGATCGCCGTGACCACCTTCACCGTCATCTTTGACTTCGCGTACCTCGACCGATTTGAGTTCGAAGTACTTTGATTCCGTCGCGAAGCTTGGGGTGGAGCTGAGTGCGGCAAGGGCGACACCAAAAAGGGAACGTTTCATAGGACTCCTTTCCCGCCAAAGAGGCGGTTAGGATTGAGCTAACAAAGGCGATGATGCGCCGCAACAACAAAGATGGCCCAGTGCATTATGGCGGGCTTATTTTTATAATAAAATCAATAACTTATAATTGTACGGTGTCCTGTTCGACCGTCATGTCGATCTGTAGCGGGTGGCCTTTGTGTGCGTTCCTGAGGTACTCGCGGGCTCGCTCAAGCTGGGCTTGGATCTCGTCGTCGGAATAGGTCGGGCTCTGGTGAAAAAGATAGAGCTTCTTGGTGCGCTCGCGCACCGCAAAATCCACGGCCATATGAATGCTGGCGTGCCCGTAGTCTTGGCGGGTTTCGAAGTCCTCGGGCGAGAACTGGGCATCGAGTAGCAACACGTCGGCATCCGAGTACATGTTGGCGCCCGGGTTCATGTGCGGAGCTTCGATCTTGCGGAGCTCGGTGTCGGTGGCAAAGACGAAGACTTTTTTCCCGTCATCGAAACGGTACGCAAAACTGCCCCCGGGATGAACTTGAGCATGGTGCGACACACGGAAGGGTCCGAGCTCGATCGTGGAGCCGAGTTCGATCTGATGGAAGTGGAAACTTTTTTCGACGGCGTGGAAGGGAACGGGAAAGTGTTCTTCCTGAAAGAGTGTCGAGATACGGTCGCGCAGATTCTTATGCACGCCATAGAAATGGAACTCGTTTCCGGAGCGGAATACCTGCTCTACCGTTGGCAAGCCGATGATGTGATCCCAGTGGGTGTGTGTCAGAAAGATCGCTACTTTGCCGCGATTGGCTTGAAACGCGCCGTTGTTGAGGCCGGAATCGGGATCCGTGCCTGCCGTCGTGAAGCCCGTGCCCAGATCCAAAAAGATGGGCATGTTGAAGTCGGGGTGCGTGAGTTCGACGCACGTCGTGGCGCCGCCATAGATTTGCGACAACGAGCGACGTTCGTTCGCCAAAGCTTTCTTAACGTCGTTCCATGTGCGCAGCTTGCGAGAGTGGGAGAATTCCCACACGGAGCGGGTGATTTCTTCGACTCGTGCAGGCGTGATCGCGACCGGACAGGAGCCGCGGCTCCCGTGGATCTTCACCCTCATCCGATCAATCTATCATCCAAATTTGATGATGGGCATGCGCAGACATGCAGTGTCATTTTTTTGAAACTCGAGGCAGCAGGTCATTCCCATAGTGATGGGAACGTTCGGCGTGGCATGGCCGGCGGGCAGGCCCTCAAGGAGGAGAACGTCATGATCCCGTGCCCATTGGCGAATGACCGCCTCGGCACCGGGACATTGGGTGAAGTGCCCAAGGATAATCCCGCGGCACTGGGGCCACAGTTTGGTGGCTCGCAACTGGTGCAGCCAACGGTCAAGGCGATAGGCCGGTTCGTCGATCTCCTCGATGAAGAAAAAGAAAGGGTCCTTTGCTTTGGGCTCCCAACGTGTACCGAGCAGTCCCAAGAAGCAGGCAAAATTGCCCCCGATGAGCGGAGCTTCGATGGAGGGGGCGGTTCCGCGTGGGCGATGCGACACCGTCAGCGGGTGTTCGATATGAGTTTCAGTCTCGGAAAGATAGGCGTTCCAAACACGCTTTTCGAGAGGATTGGGCTCGCGGAACGAGACCGAGGTGAGCATAGGCGAATGTACCCAGGGCGCTCCGGTGTGTCCGTAAAGCCAATTTTGGAGGGAAGTGAGGTCCGAAAACCCCCACACGGCCTTGCCGGGAACACGGCGGATCTTGGCTGCGACGAGAGCGTCCAAGAGTCGAAGGGTGCCGTAGCCACCCCGGAGAGGGAAGAGCGTGCGAATTTTTGGATTTTTCCACAACTGAAGAAAAGCCCGGATTTTCTCTTGGTCCTTGCCCGCAAGAAACTTACGTGCGCGACTCTCGGGCCGCGAACCATTTTTTTGGGTGCTTGCAGGAACGACGGGATCGAAGCCTAGTTTCTTGAGGCGCTGGAGACCCTGGCGCACCTGAGACCTGTTGGCCGGCGAACTGGAATGAAAGACGCCGACCGTGCGGCGTCCTTTAGAAGGGGTAGCCGGCACCGAACGCGAAGCCCCACACGCTGCGGCGAAGATTGATCGAGAGTTCCGAGTAGAAAATCCACGGTTGGGCCGCGTGCGGTTGCCAACGGCTACCGGCCAGTAGGTTGATGGGCACGCCAGAACCCTGGCCCATGAGAACTTCCACTTGAAGGGCACCGTAGGGTTCCACGTTGCCGAAATCGGCACGGAAAGCCTTGGAAGCCAGGATGCCCGTGGTGAGGAGCGCACGGTTGACTTTGATGTCGGGGGAATTGTTGTCGTCGTCCCGGATATAGGACAAGCCTCCCAGGAAGCTCAGTCCTGCCTGACCCGGGAGATCGGGGAGAAAGTTATACTTAGCGAGACCCCCAAACTGGAAGTCGGTGGTGCCGGTGCCAAAGAAGGCTTCGACGTCAACGAAGTGTTCGATCACTCCGGTACGCAGGTGTGGGGAGATGTTGAACCCGCCGCCGCGGTTGAAGATGACGTCGTTTTGAATTTTGGCTTCGAACTCGCCCGGATTAAGGACCGGGGCGCTTTGCATCAATGAGGTGCCCATTCCCGCGAAAGCCGGAAAAGAAAACGCGAGCGCCGCGACAACGACGGAAAGAGAATGTTTTTTCGTCATGAACTGAAGTTATCATGGTTCAGGAATGGTCACAAAGACGGTACGGATCGCGGTCCCGGATGCAGCCTACTTGTTGCCCCGCGATTACGAGGGCCCCGTTTTCATTTCGGACATCGACAAAACCTATCTGGCTACCCAGATCGATTCCTTGGGCGGGCTCTTGCGGGCCGCGTTCGAAACTCCCGAAAGAAAAACGAACGTACCCGGGTTTTCGATCATCTTGCGCGCCCTGCGCCGCGGGGCGGGCGTAGAAGCGGCTCGCAATCCTCTGTTCTTCGTGAGCGCTTCGCCGCCGCAAATGGAGCAGAAGCTGCGGGCCAAGATGGCGCTCGATGGCGTGGAACCTGACGGAGTCATTTTCAAAAACCAGCTTCGTCACGTGCGCAGCGGCAGTTTTCGAAAGCTGCGCGAGCAGATCGGCTACAAACTCGGCGCGCTTCTTGGCCTCTGGGACGCCCTACCGCGAATGTCGAAATTGGTCCTCTTTGGCGACGATAGCGAGAGCGATGCCGTGGTTTACTCGATCTTTAGCGAGATCATCAGCGGCCATCTCTTCGGTCGCACGCTCTATCAAGTTCTTGACCACCTCCACGTGTCGCGCGACGAGGCACTAGAAATTTCGTGGACGACCCGGCGATTCAAGCGCGGCTCGGGGCTGCCGGTGCAGGCCGCCTTCATTAATTTGGAAACGGGCAGCCAGGCTTCCTACTACGGCCGTTTCGGGCCCTCGATGTACGCCACCGACAACTCGTTGCAGACGGCGCTCGCCCTGTTTGAGAAAGGATTCATCCGCGAACAGGCAGTGCGCTCGGTCGGTCGGGATCTGGTGCTGCATTATGATTTTCATCCCAAGGACTTGCTGACGAGTTTAGAGGCCGCCTCGCGCCGCGGTCTCTTTGGGATCGACACTCTGGATAAGCTTTGGCCTGCCCTTCACGCCTCCGACGTATTGCCTCCTCCCGTGCGGCGCGAAGCCTCCGAGGGTGCAACAACGCGTCTGGATCCTTCCCGTTTCCAATCGACGGACGCGAGTGCTCTTCTCAACACACTGAAGCAACGTTATTCGGACGAAGGGCGTTACTAACGCCGAGACATCAAGGCAGCTGCGGAGAACTCGCGCCGGAAGCGGCTTCCATTTCCTTGTAGCGATAGCGATCGTAGGTTTCGAGATCGAAAGACTCGAGTCCCGCGGTTTGTTCCCGACTGAGTCCGCGGAAGAGTTGTCCGCATTCGTAGCAGATTACGACGTCGGCGCTCTTCCACGCAAAGAAGCGGTCCAGAATCAGGGCTAGGAACATGGGACTCCAGATGATGAGCCAGTCGTAACCGAGCACCATCAACGGAACGGTCGCCACGCTGGCGACGCTAACGGTCCAGAGGCCGATGGAGCGTCTAAAATCCGGTTGCCGGTACATCTCCCGGCAACCGCATTCAGAGCAGGTCACGGGAACTTCGTTCACGACGCTGGCTGCACCGGGAAGTTTTAACAACTCGAAGAATCCCATGACATCTCTTCCTATCGCGTTGCGCTTAGAGCGTTTCGAGGGCGCTCAAGACGGCGTCGACATGGCCTTCGACGCTGACGGGTTGCCACACTTTGGCCACGTTACCGTCGCGGAAGAGGAAAGTGCTCCGTTCCACGCCCATGTAGGTCTTGCCCATGAACTGCTTTTCTTTCCAAACACCGAACGCGTCCGCGAGTTGGTGATCGGTGTCGGAAAGCAGGTCGAAGTTGAGACCATGCTTCTCGATAAACTTTTGGTGGCTCTCGGTGTCGTCGGGGCTTACGCCCAGCACGACTGCGCCTTGGCTTTGGAGACGGTTCAGGCTGTCTCGGAAGTTACAGGCTTCGGTCGTGCAGCCAGGGGTGTCGTCCTTCGGGTAGAAGTAGAGCACCACTTTGGAATTGCCCGCCGCGAGGTCAGCGAGGTTCACGTCTTCGCCACGTTGGTTGATCAACGTGACGTCGGGAGCCGGCGTGTCCAGGAGTGGATGCGCTTCGGGAGCCGTGGGTGCCTTCGGTGCCTTGGGAGCCTTTGGGGCGGAATTTTTTTGCGGAGATTTCTTGGCTGCTTTCGGCGCCGCTTTTTTTGCGGGCTTCTTTGCTACTTTCTTTGCGACTTTTTTGGCCGACTTCTTCGCTGTCTTCTTTGAAGACTTGGGGGCCGCTTTTTTCTTGGCGACCTTCTTAGGTGCCTTTTTTGCGGGCGCCTTTTTCTTAGCGGTCTTCACGACCTTCGTTTTCTTTGCGGATTTCTTTTTCTTCTTGGCCATCGCTATCTCCTCTTTTTCTTGACCGGCTTCGGAACGAGTACCGTGGAGTCTCCCGCGACTATGGCCTGGCAGGCAAGTCTTTCGCGAGTGATATGGAAAACGTTTCCGAGGGCGCGGATTTCGGGACCTTCGGGTTTTTCGAAGCCTTCCTTGAGCCCTTCTTTGATCACCACGCGGCAGTCCGTACAGGAGGCCTTGCCGCCGCACGTCGTGTGCAGCGTCACTCCCGAACGATAGGCCACTTGGCTGAGGAGCTCGCCCGTTTCCGCCTCGATTTCGAGAATGCGGCCGTCCTCCTCACTTTCGAGTCGGACGCGAGGGCTCAAGTCACCTCCAAGTACCAGGCTTGGAGATAACGAGATTCGGGGAAGCCGAGGCGAGGCGCGTGGTCGACGGAGGGGCCGCGAACTTCAAGAATTCGAATCTTGCGCCCAGCGTCAGCGGCGGCTGAGGACAGCATCTCGTTATAGTCGGATTCGTCGACATGGTACGAGCAGGCGCAGGTGACGAACAATCCTCCGGACTCAAGGCATTGCATCGAGCGGAGGTTGAGTTCTTTGAACCCGCGCATGGCGGCGTCTTTTTCTTTGCGACTCCGCACGAAGCCCGGGGGGTCGAGCACGATCATCGGGATTTTCTCCGCGGTGCGGGCGCGTTCCGAGAGGACATCGAAAACGTTGGCCTCCACGGTACGGTAGCGCTCCGCCGGAATGCCGTTTTTGGCGGCGTTGCGCTGAGCCGTGGCCAAAGCGGGGGCTGATTGATCCAGGGCTTCGACCTCGATCCCGGCTTTGGCAAGGTGCAGCCCGAAGCCTCCCTCGAACGAACAGAGGTCCCAGGCCTTGCCGATCGACATGGCCGTGGCCCAGCGGACCGCGGCGGTGTGGTTGTCACGTTGATCGAGGTAGCCGCCCGTTTTCTGACCATGGCCCGGGTGGAGTTCCCACTCCAGGCCGTTCCAAGGCATCCACGTGCCAGCCTCATTGGTGACGGGAGCGTTCGTTTCCACGACAAGGCCCTCGTGGCGGCGTGCGGGAGTGGTGCGTAACTCATGGACGATGAGAGTGCGCTGCTGGGTGTCCGTGGCATAGGCCGCCTCTAGGGCCGAACGGATGATGGGCCAGAAGGCTTCGATCGGCGCTGTTTGGATCTGAGCAACGGCGTGGTTGTCGTAGAGGTCTACGACGAGCCCCGGGAGGAAGTCGCATTCGGAGAAGATCCATCTCAAGCAGCATTCGCCCTTTAGGAGAGCGCGTTTGCGACGCAGGGTCTGCGTCAAGTGCACTCGAAGCGGGAGGCTGAAGGTTTTCCGAAACTCGTCGAGTTCGGTGTAGACGTCGCCCAGGTGCCCGAGATCGGCCCATGTAGGTGGGCCAAAGCTCCGGAGTCGGATCAAGCTTTGAGGGGAGTAGGCAAACCAACCACCCGAATGACGCAGGAACGCGGCTTTCTCGGGTGCTTTGAAATCTTCGGCCAGATTGCCTTCGTAAAGCCAGGGGTGGCCTTGGGCCAGGCGGGCCCAGCCTTCTTTGCTGAGGCCATCGCCTGAGCCTTGGCGCTTGCGTGAGTGGAGGCTCGGGCGATTCACGGTTAAAATTCAGCACTGGGGAGGTGCTAGTGCAAGCCAAAGCTTTCAAACACTTTATGTTCTCGGCTCCTTTGGTCTTGATTTTGGCGGCTTGTGCCTCCGGGACCCAGGGAGCGAGGTCCTCGAACCCCTTCGACGGGGCTGAGGGGCTAGGGGTGGCCTCTTTCGCGGAAAGCAACCGCCTTTCGCAGCTACGTCTGCTTTTCACCGGAAACGTGAACGGCGAAACGGAGCCGTGTGGTTGCGCCGTGAACCCGAAGGGTGGGCTCGATCGCCGTCTCAATTTCGTGGAAAAACTACGCAAGGAGGGTGGGGCTCCTCTCTTGATACTGGATGCCGGCAACGCTCTCTTTCCGACCTCTCGTTTGGACGGTTCTCAGCTGGACTTCGTTCGAGAGCGGGCGCGAATCGTGTTGCACGGAAGCGCGCTCATGGGGGTTCAAGTGCAGAACGTCGGTGCGCTCGACCTGAGCGCGGGCCTCACGTTTCTAAAAGACGAAGCATCGAAGGCGAAGGTGCCTCTGGTGTCGGCCTCGTGGGTGGACTCGCGTGGAAAAACTGTTTTCGATGAACGCAAGGATCTCAAACTCGAAAACGGATTGGAAGTGACGATTACGGGCCTGAGTGCGGGCCGGGAGGCCCCCATCGAAGGACTCACGATTGCCCCGCCGGTAGCCGCCTTGAACCGAGTGATGGCAAAAATGCCTTCGTCGCGCTTGCTCATCGTGCTGAGCGATCTCGGCGTGGCGCAGGATCGCGAGATTGCAAAGAGTCTGGACCGTCCGGTTCTGTTTGTCGGCGCGCGGGATCTGAGCAGCCTCGAAACGCCTGTCCATGAGGCGCGCAGTCTCCTCGTGCAGACGGTGCTCCAGGGTCAGCAATGGGGGGTTCTGGATCTTGCGTGGAATCCTAACGCGGACGGCTGGTTCGGTTTGTCATCGGCCTCGCGTTACTCGGAACAGTGGAAACGGGTGGCTTCACGCCGGGAAAACGAGAAAGACAAGGAGGAGATCGAAAAGCTCAAGTCCGCCGAGGAAGAGCTCTTGCGCTACGCGCCCATAAAGCTGGGAACCAAGGTTGTTTACGACCACCGTTTGGTGGACATGACGGAAGCCTACCTGGGTAAGAACGTTTTGACCGAGGCGATGACCAAGGTAAAGAGCCCGCGCTGATAGATCGCGATCAAACGATGGGCGGGATGAATTCGATCGTCGTTTCGATCTGAGCGAGTCCCGTTCTCTCCAGGAAGCGCCGCACGCGACGCTCGTCACCCAACGAATCCGTGAAGATCAAACGCAATTTCGACGGCCCCGAGGAGGGTTGGACGATACCTTCCGCCAGAAGCGAGCCGCCGGCATCGATCCAGGACACCTCTGGGTATAAAGACGCCAACGTCGCTGAGAGGATCGGATAGTGAGTGCACCCCAGAATCGCGGTGTCACCGGTCCGGAGGACCGAATCGAGATAGCGGCGCGCAATTTCCTCGACGGCAGGCCCGCTCAGCAAGTCGTCCTCGACGAGTGGAACAAACAACGGGCATGCCTTCTGCACGATTTCGCCTCGGAAACCGCTGTCACGCAGTCGCGACGGATAAACTTGCGAATGGACCGTAGCGGCGGTTGCGAGCACGACTACCCGGGAAGCCGCACTCGAGGCCGCGCGTCGACATCCCGGCTCGATGACGCCCATGGCTCGGGTGCCGTGTCTCTCCGCCGTTTCGGTGCAGAGATCAAGGGCATGGGCGCTGGCCGTGTTGCAGGCGACAACAAAGAGGTCATATTGGGCCGAAGCCAAGAGCCACTCGGCATTGGCGGGGACGAGCTGACGGATGCGGTCGTGGGATTTGGTGCCGTAGGGTAGATTGGCGAGATCGCCCAAATAGGTGACTTCGAGCCCCGACACCGTTTTCAGCAAAGGTGCTACGGCGGTCAGTCCGCCGATGCCCGAATCGAAGGCCGCGATTTTCACAGCGGTCCCTTCGCCACCGGAAAGTTCCAGCCGGCTCCGAAGGCTCGGCCATGCACACGTAGGATCGGAGGCGCTTGGCGACGTTTGAACTCCTGCAGATGAACTTTGCGACGCACCGACTCGACCGTGAAGCGCCCGGCCAGCAAGCGATTCCAATCCTTCTCGGAGCCATGAAGCGTTTGGCCTTGGTTTTCGAGGAGACCCTCGAGGAGTCCGTCGAGAATTTCGTAGTCCGGGAGTGAGTCGACGTCTCTCTGTCCTGGAGCGAGTTCGGCCGTAGGCGGGCGTTGAAGGGTGGACTCGGGAATAGGCAGCGGACGGCCTTCCGAGGCCGCAGCGGCATTCAGGTGGTGGCAAAGACCGTAGACTTCCGTCTTGTAAAGATCGCCGATGGGCGCGAGCGCGCCGTTCATGTCGCCGTAGAGGGTGGAATAACCGAGCGCGAACTCGCTCTTGTTTCCGGTGGCCAAGAGGAATCGGCCTTCTTGATTAGAGAGAGCCATGAGGGTGGTGCCTCGAGCACGACTCTGGAGGTTTTGGTGGGCGACGGATCCGATCGGCAGGGCGAGTTCTTTCTGGAAAGCGTCCACCATCCCGGCGATCGGAAGCACTCGAAAGGCGATGTTTAAGCGACGAGCAAGATCTTCGGCGTCACGGGTGGAGATAGGGTCGGTGAGCGAGCTCGGCAAAGCGACGGCGAGCACGTTGCCCGGGCCGAGGGCCTCTGCGGCCAATGCTGCGCAAAGGGCCGAGTCGATACCGCCCGACACGCCTAGCAACGCACGTTGGCCGCCGCATTTATGTACGAACTCGCGGAGGCCCATGACGAGCCCTTGCCGAAGGGCTTCCCAAGAACTCGACCCTGGGCTGATCGACGGATGGTTCGTCCAACCGTTCGGGCTCCACTCCGCAATCAGCACATCGGGGACGAAGGCGGCAGCCTTCCCGCAGATTTCACCGCTCGGCTGTACCAAAAAAGAATGGCCGTCGTAGAGGAGCCCATCCTGGCCGCCGCAGGCGTTGACGTAGGCGAGGGGTTTCCCGGCGCGAGCGGCGCGTGCCGCAAAGAGATCTTGGCGGAGCGAGTCCTTTCCGAGAGACCAGGGAGAGGCCGAAAGATTGATGAGCAGATCAACGTCCTTAAAGTCGCGCGCCGAGCTCCGGTCGTAGGTGCGGATATCCCGAGCGCCGAAGGCCTGAACGGTATCCCAATCGTCTTCGCAAATGGAAACTCCCAAGCGCCGACCGCGGAAGGCGAGAACGTGGCCGGCTTCTTGGGCCGTGGCTGGCTCGAAGAATCGTTCTTCCTCAAAAATGTCGTAAGTGGGGAGGCGGCGCTTGCGGATGGTGCCGCGCGAGTCGCCGTTTTCAAAGAGCGTGGCGGCGTTGAAGAGGGGGCGTCCTGCCCCGTGTCGCACTTCTGTGTGGCCCACGAGGACGCCTTTGCCGGTCTTTGCGGTCCATGCGCGAACTTCGCTCAAGGCACGGCTTTCGGCTTCGAGCAAAGCGGGCTGACTCAAGAGATCGCGCGGCGGATAGCCGATGAGTGCCAACTCTGAACTCACGAAAAGATCAGCCTCATTTGCGTTCTTATCCAAAATTTCCAGGAGGGATCGAAGATTCGCTTCGACGGCGCCGAGAGTCGGCGAGAATTGGAGAAGTGCGAGTCGCATAGATTGATTGTGCGAACCTTTTATCCTAAACCCGAGGGCAAGGACAGCAGACGTCCGAATCGACCGCAGCAGAGATGAGCGACAACAAAAAGATGAGCACCAGCAACGACAGCGCGACTCCCTCCTCTTCGAACCTTTCGTACAAGGGACCCGTCTCGGGCCTGAAAGGTTTGCTGACCTCCAAGATCGCCGAAGGCCTTGCTTCGGTTGTGTCGAGTTTCGACAAGACTCCTTCGAAGGAAGCCCCCCGCAAAATGGAAGGCGGCACCGAGCGCATTCCGATTGATTCGATCTATCCCTGTCCCGATCAGCCGAGGCAGGTTTTCGACCCCAAGGCCTTGGAAGAGCTCTCTCACACCATGCGTGAGATCGGCCAAGCCCAAGCCATCACCGTGCGCAAAGCCAATCAGGGATTTGAAATCATCAGCGGCGAGCGTCGTTACCGCGCCGCTAAGCTCGCCGGCTTGACCGAGCTTGATTGCGTCGTCAAGGAGTGCGGTCCCAAGGAAGCCCGTCTGTTGGCTCTCGTCGAAAACATCCAGCGCCAAGATCTGCTGCCTCTAGAAGAGGCCCACTTCCTGAAGAAGGTCTTGGAAGAGAACCCGGAAATGAGCCTCGAAAAGCTCGCCAAGGTGTTGGGGTCCCACAAGAGCACTCTGTCCGAGAAGATCCAGTTGACCGAAATTCCCGAAGACCTTCAGGGTCTGCTCCTGACTCGCGGAAAGTATTTTACGCACCGTCACTGGCGCGTGGTTTCGCGCATCGAAGACGGGGCCTTCTTGCGCACGATGATCCAACAGGCGATCGAAACCCAGCTTTCCGTGGCTGAGTTGGAACGTTCACTGCAAGCCGCCGGGATTCGGAAGGCTCCTCGGCGCGAAGCGCGCGAGGGCGAGAAGATGGCTGCCGGGTCCGTCTCGTTCCTGCGTCGTTCTGGTCAGATTCTCAAATTCCGTGCTTTCACGGCCGATTTGATGAAACTTTCGGGCGAGAGCCGTGTTGCACTGCGCAAGGATTTGGAGGATGCCTTGAGCGCCCTTAACCAAGCCGAAGCCCAAACTTCCGTGTTCGACGTCGAAGCCAAAACAAATTCTTAACTCAGCTCAAGTCGGCCCGCTCTTGGGTCGATAAGTTGGGAGATGAATTCCAGTTCCGCGAAAAAAATTGCCGAAACCAGCCAGGAAATCCTGTGGTTTGTGGCACGCGGCCATGTTCTCAAGGGTCCCTACACCACGGACCAGCTCTTCGATGGCATTCGTCGCAAAGAAATCGGGTTCCTCGATTTTTGCTGGCGCCAAGGCTTTCGCGAGTGGCGTCCGATCTCCGCCGTTGATGATTTGGATCGCCGTCAGCGACTCAAGCGTTTGCCGGCCTATCCTTCGGTTGAGGTTCCGTGCGGGGGCATCGTGGACGCACCTCCCACACGCCCCGTGATTGTCGGCAGGGGTGAACCCCGTTCGGTCAAAGTGAATTTCTCGCGCACCAAGCGCTACAACATCTCTCATTACGAATGGGCTTTAGCTATTGTCTTTGCCGTGGGCTTTGCGCACGTCTCGACCCAGTTTGCCCTGGATCGGGTTTCGGGCGATTTCCGGCGGCTCTGGGAAATGAAGGCCTTGGGTCGCGTGGAGACCACCGGCGACCTCAATCCGGCCCCGCCCCCCGAGGTCTGGGCTCCGCTTTTCTCCGCCCCTTCGTTTGCGGAAACCGCCGAAAGCGGTTTGGTTTCGATGGACGTCCAATGGATGGGGTCGCCCCGTAGCCAAGGTCCGAACGTCTTGCTTTCCGGTTACTCGGTGACCGGCCCCCTGGCCGCATTCGAGGCTTGGAAGGTACAGGACACGGAACTCGATCCCGTTTACACTCGAGCCTTCGAGATTCATGGGAAACTTTCTACTCACGACGCGCATGTTGTTCACATTCAGGCCACGGGTGAACCGTGGCTAGACGGATCGCTTTCGTCCTTACCTTCTTTGTCGCCCTGAGCGTGAGCGCCGCTCCGGCGACTCCCCCCGCTTCGGCTGCCCCTGCCGGCCCCGCTCCCGTTTTGACTTTGTTCCCGGATCGTATTGGTGGAGCGCCGGCCTACAATACGGATGGCCAGCCTTTGGTGGACGCGCCTCGGCCGGCACCGATCCTGATGAGTCCCGAGCCAGGTTTGCCCATCGAGGGCCACGTGAAACGCATCTCTTGGAATCGCCTCGCCTTTGGGGGCTGGGGAGACGTTGGTAGCGTGGGTGTGCTCGGATCCTGGTTCCAGCTTTCCCAGGACGAAGTGCTGCGTGGGGTGGCACGGGCTAAGGGCTATGGATTTGGATTACTCGTGGATTTTCCGACGCCTGCAGAGGAGTCCGAAGGTCTGCGTCTTCAAGTGGGTGGCCGCAAGCAAACGATCTCGGGCACCGAGGAAATTCTCGCGACCGATCCGAACGCAGATCTCGAAACGTCCCTGACGCTTTTGAGCTTCTCGCTCCTCTATCGGTGGGGATTGCCGGCTGGCTATGAGGGCCTTTGGGCGGGTGTCGGGGGGGGCATCGACTATGTGTATTCCTCCGCCCGCAATGGGGGCGCCGGACCTACGGTCAGTCGACTCGTGAACTCCTATGGCTTCAAGGGACTCGTGGCTGCGGGCGTGGACATCGCGATCACGCCCATTCACGACGTTGCCACGCAAATCACTTGGCAGCCCCTGAGGGGCTATTCCTTGATGGTGGGCGCGCGCATCGAAATGTAATCATTGAATGAGCGCTGCCCTTGGGCAATAGGCTTGCCCCGGGCCGCTGGGTTCAATAGACCGTGAGCGAAAGCTCGCATGGCAAAAGAAACGAATCTCCTTAGCAACCCCTTTGTCCTGGCGCCCATGGCGGGCATCACCGACATGCCGTTCCGCCGGCTCATGAAGCGAATGGGCGCGGGTTGCGTGATCTCGGAGTTTGTTTCGGCTCACGCGGTGCTGATCCAGAAGAATCCTAAACGCGAGCGATATCTGGCGTACCATGAGGAAGAGCGCCCGGTCGGTATTCAGCTCTTTGGGGGCGACACCCAGGTGCTTGCCGATGCCGCCCGTGTCGTCGAAGACCGAGGCCTCGATTTTGTCGACATCAACCTGGGTTGTCCGGTGCCGAAAGTCACCCGCAAAGGGGGAGGGTCCGCGTGGCTCTGTCATTTGCCGGATTTGGCGCAGATGCTCGCGGAAGTAAAAAAGGCTGTCTCGATTCCGCTCACGATCAAAATTCGAACTGGCTGGGATGCGGATTCCATCAACTGCGATGAGATTCTGAAGATCGCCTACAACGAAGGCGTGCACTGGACGGCGATTCACGGTCGTACGCGCGCCCAGGGGTATGCTGGGCACGCCGATTGGAACATCATTGATCGCGTGGCGCGCGAGAGTCCGATGCCTATTATCGGCAATGGCGACATCATCACCGGGCCCTTGGCCGCTGCACGCATGTTCGAAACTGCTTGTACGGGTGTGATGATTGGTCGCGGCGCCCTCAAAAATCCGTGGATATTCCAGGAGGCCGTCGAGGCCTGGAATCTCGCGAAGGATTTGGACGACGAAGAACGGGCCGAACTCGCGCGGAGCACGCTTGCTCATCATCGTATGCCGTCCGCCGGTACCGTGCCTGCAGGCCGCAGCTACTACGAGCGCAAGGTCAAAGCTTCACAGCCGCGCCCAGTCACCTTTGGTGCGGACTTTGTACGTATCCGCTCTGATCGTGACGCGCTGGCCATGATCCAGATGCATTTGGGCTTTCTTCGGGAAGTCTACCCCGAGGCTCGGGTGAAGCTGAATTTCCGGAAGTTCCTGGCCTGGTACGCGGCGGGTTATCCGAATGCGCACCAGTTCCGTAAATTCATCTTCACCAACGACGATTTTCCCGCCATCATCGACCGGGCGCTCGAGTTTTTCGACTCGGTTAAGCGCTTGGGGACGGAAGGAGACGCCCTTCGTGAGGCGGAACCCGTCTTGATGAGTGGACATGGATAAAAACGTTTTCGAGAAAAAGATCGTTCGCCAGGCTTTCCTGGAATGGCTCAACTCGGGTCTGGCCGCCGACCGCGTGCTCAATGAGACGTTGCGGGAACACCGTGTGGGCGCTGGGCAGCGCACTCTCGCTGCCGACGCTTTTTTTGCCCTCATTCGACACAAGGCCTTGCTGGTGACCGACCCCCCCCGGACCGAAAATCCCGCCTGGCTGCGCGAATTGGACACGGCCATCATGGCGGCGCTCTCCGACGACTCTTCCTTGCTTGATTTGCACGCACGCGCTCGCCCCGGGTTTGACGAAGATCCGCTCAAGCACTTGCGCAAAGTTCACGGGGTGCCGGAGTTTCTCGTGCGCGAAATGGCGGCCGGTGTTTCGCCTTGGCATCTCTTCCTGCATCAGATGCTTTCCGAGGCGCCTCTCGTGTTGCGCGTGAACCCGTTGAAGGCTTCGACCGAGGAATTGCTGAAACGTTTCGCCGCGCGCTCTCCCCAAGCGAGCGCGTGGATTCCGGATGCGATTCTCTTTGATCGTCGCTGGGCCGCGAATCAAGAGCCTGGATTTACGGAAGGACAGTTCGAGATTCAGGACGAGCACAGTCAAGTGGTGGCGTGGGCGGCGGCTCCCCAACCAGACTCGCGGGTACTTGATTTGTGTGCTGGCGGGGGCGGCAAGACACTGCATTTGGCCGCGCTCATGGGCGGCAAGGGCGAGATTTCGGCCTACGACTTGGACAAGCGCAAGCTTGTGGACCTTTCCGCACGAGCGCGAAGGGCGGGTCTCACGAACGTTCGAGTTTGTGACAAGATGCCCAAACGCGAAGAGCTCTTCGATCTGGTTGTGGTGGACGCGCCTTGTAGCGGACTTGGCACCCTTCGCCGGGGTCCGGATCGTCTGTACTCTTTTTCAGAGGACGACTCTCGACAGTTGGCTCGGGTGCAAAACGAGCTCTTGGAGCGCGCGTTCGGATATTTAAAGCCCGGAGGTCGAGTGGTTTACGCCACCTGCACGGTGCGCCCCGCTGAGAACGAGTTTGTCATCCGGCGTTTCCTTGAGAAGGGGCGCAAGGCGGGCGACCTTCGTGCGAACTTGCGCAAAGCTCTTGGCTCCAAAACGGAGGCTTTTTTGGCGCAAGCGTCGGAGACGCCCGCCTCTCGGATCGCGGCTGCTTTCCGGGCGGCCGTACCCGGAACCTGGCCGAAGGAGCTCGATACCTGTGCTTTGACTTTGGGTCCTTCGAGTCACCCTTCTGGCGGCCTTCGGGGTGACGGCTTCTTTGTGGCTCTTCTGAGCTGACATAAAATACACAGGACATGAGAGCCGTTCAGACTTCACCGGTCGTCCGGTGGATCTTCATTTCGATCATTGTGGTGATTGGGGCACTGGTCCTCGGTATTGGCTCTTGGTTTGTGCTCCGCCCCCTGGAGAACTATCGATCGCTCATCATCGAGGAAGTGAAGAAGGCCACGGGTGCCGAGAAAGTCACCATCGGTCATCTTGCGTGGGCAGTGTCTCCCCTCAGTCTCGCCGTAGGCGCCAAAGCCGATAAGCTCGAGATCCAGCGTGCTCCGGGCCTTGCCCATTTGGAGGTGCATTCTCTTGCGGCGCACGTGCAGCCTTTCAAACTCTTCTTTGGAAAGTTACCGATCAAGATCGTGGTGCACGGCGGGGAAGCCGTCATCGCGCCCGCACCCGACGGCACACCACCCAAGGCTTCCGCCGCAGCCTCCGCAGCGGGCCAATCGAACTTTGATTTGGGCAAATACGTTCGCGCTGATCTCGAAGTGAGCAATTTTGCGATCACCGCGGATCCCGCTCTGGCCGGTTCTCCGGGAGCGGATTCCACCTTGCGCGTGTCCGATGTTTCGATTCAGTCTACCGTGGCGGGCTTCCCCGGCAATTTTGATTTGGAGATCGAGGGCCGGGCCGAAGTCGATCTCAAGCAGGGAAATACAGTAGCCAGCGGTCCCTTTCGTTTCTCGGTCGAGGGTTATTTCCAAACCGAGGCCGAAAAGATCGTCGGCGTGAAGCTGTCTCAGATGGATCTTAACTTAGACAAGACGATCCTCGGTTCCAGAGGCGCGCTGGAGAAAACCGACAGCATGAACTGCCGACTTCGTAGCAAGGGCCAGGCCATCCTTTCCTCCGACGGCTCCGTGAAGCAGGTTCAGTTTGACGGCGCCACGCTGGACTTCGACACGACTTCCCTGGGCTTTTCGGCACAGTACGACACCGGCGCCGAGGAAGTCTCGGTGCGCTGGGCGATGCCCAAAACTGAGGTTAAAAACTTCCGCATTCCCATGGCTATTTGGCGTCATGCCCCTGTGAGCGGGATTCTTGAAACCACGGGACAACTCCTGTTGCAGAAAAATCAGCTACGTACGGGAAACTGGCGTGTTGCGCTTACTCAGGTACGCATCGACACGGCCAATTTTTCGGAAGTTCTCGACCCTTCCTCCAAAGGAACCGTGAGTTTCTCGTTTGTCAGCGAAGGCGTTGTTGATCAGGGTCGTATTTCCTCGCCTCGAACCGAGTTCCAGCTCGACGGGACCGAGGCCCAGATCGAGTACGGTCGCGGGCGTCTCATCAAGCCTGCGGGCCATCAGTTCGTGGCCCTGGTAAAGGCGCAGATTCAGAACGAACGCTTGGACCTTTCGGAGCTGACACTCGTGCTGCACACATTCACGGCCAAAGGCCGCGGCGCGCTCGATGGCTTTTCGTCCTGGATGCAGGGCGGACCGGCCCAGTTGAAGTTCGATCTCGCCACCAACCGTGTCGATCTCTCGCAATGGACCGGCTACACGGCGGCCATGCGCAAGCCCCCTCCGGTCGAAGGCTTCGTCGAGATGGTCGGCTCGGTCGAAGGTGAGGTGGGTGGCAAGGACGTGGGTTGGAGCAAACTCAACTGGCGCATAGACCGCTTTAACCTTTCGAACCTGCGCGGCGGTTTAGACGAGGAATCGTCTTTAAGACTGGGACTCGTCAAGGGCGACTGGGTGCTTTCGGGTCCCTTTACGATGAGTTTCCTGCTTTCCGGGCGAGGGACCGGGAGCATGGTGGAACGTGCCTCGCTTTCTAGCCATGTGGATCTCACACCCCTCGCGTTTAAGTATAAGGATGAGATCCGTAAGTCTGAGGGCGTGCCTTTCATGCTGGATCTTTCTGCCCAGCAGAGCAAAAACCGACTCACGATCCAGAAAGGCAATTTACGCTTTCACGAACTTGATTTGGGTTTTCAGGGGCAGATTTTGCAGGGCTCGCGTAAAGGCTTCATCGATCTTTCCATGGCGCGCCCCATTCGACTCTCGGATTGGAAGCAATTCTTCCTGAAAACTCCCAAGATTCCGCTCGAAGGCACCGTGCAGTGGCGCGGTCGGGTGGGCTTTGCCGGCTCGAACACCTTTGAGGCCAAACTGGATCTGGCCAAGCTTGCCGTCGAAGGCGAACTGCTGATGAAGGGTCTGGGCGGGCGGATCAGTGGTTTTCGTAATCCGCTTCGCAACGGCAACGGAAAAATCTTGCTGCAGCCCGAAGGTCTTGTGGTGCCGGCGCTCTCGTTTGAGATGGGGGGAGCGAAGGCTTCTCTCGCGGGTAGTCTTGCGCCCCGGGGGCCTGGAAAGGGCGCGGTTACGCTCTCGCGCTATCTTGGCGCCAAGGGTTGGGAAGGCAGCCTTCAGATTGCTCTGAGTCGCCTGTTCACCGAAGACTTTGCCTCCTCGGAGGCTGCTCCCGTTCCGGGAAGCACGACAAACTTGGCTCCCGGCGGCCCCACGTTGGGTGAGCAGTTGCGCGACTTGGTGACGATGCCCGTTCTGCGGGAAAGTCGCTTTAAGGTAGGTTTGCAGGTGGCGCAGGGCAGAATCGCCGACGTGGCATTTTCGGACCTGAACGCGCGTACGCTTTGGTCCGAGGGACTCTTTAACCTTCAACCGTTCGGGATAAAAGTTTTTGGGGGGAGCGTTAGTGGATCGGCCGTATTCGACGCCACTCATTTGTACACGCGCAAAGAACCCCCGCAGATCTCGCTCTCGGTGAAAACCGAGTCGGTGGACGTTGGCGAAGTGCTGAAGGTTTATAAGCCTCCACTTGCTGCGGTGGCGGGCGGCGCCGTCAGCGGAAACCTTACCCTTGCCATGCAGGGCTTCGAAGTCGACGAATGGATGAAGTCCGCACGAGGCCGTCTCAGTGGGGAAATTCGCAAAGGGCATTTCGACACTCTCTCGACCCTGCGTGATTCGCTCGACGGATTTGCGCTTCGCTCCGAGGCCAAGGACTATCTTCTGAAGAACTACCAAAAGGAACAGTGTCTTCAGAAGAACTTCGATGGAAACGTCGATGTTCAGATCGCTCAGGGGCGTCTCACGATGGAGAAGGGCGACCTGCGTTTCGCCACGGGGTCCGGAGTGCGCCTCAAGGGAGAAATCGAGAGCGACTTGAAGGTGGCGTTGAGAGGCGATTTTCTTGCCTCGGCCGCGTGCATAAGCGGCGAGGCACGCACGTGTCTTGCGGGCTCTGACGGGCGTGCCACGATTCCTTTCAAGATCACGGGAACGGCCACGGAGCCGAAACCCGAAATGGACTACGCGGGACTCGGCAAGAAGGTCCTGATGTGCGCAGCTTCCCAGGTGCGCGCGCAGGCGGATGCCGAAGTCCGCAAACGCCTTGAAGACGCCAAAGGTGGCGTCGAACAAAAAGCCAAAGAGAAACTCAAAGACCTCTTCAAACGCGGAGGATGAAACTCTCGCGCCGGTGGAAATCCGGCTTCTCGCCCGCGTGCTTCAGGGCCCAATAGCTGTAGGTGCCACGCTCGTGTTTGAGGACCGCTGTCATCGAAGCTTCGATGGGAGACCTGGTTTGCAGAGCCCAGGCCAGCGTGGGGGAAAAGTTCACGTCGACGGCCGCCTCGAGGGTGAGCGCCGGACCATAGCTTCGCACGGAGACGTCGGGAGTCTGCGGCATCGGTGGCAAGGCGGCACGGCGACGAGGCTCGGTGAATTCGAAGAGGGCCCAGTCGCCGGACGGAGAGAAGTTCCATTCCCAGTACATCTCTTGGCCTGGGATTCCGAGAAAGACTTCAAAGCAGGTGTCTTCCCAAAGTTTCTCGCGAAAGGTCGGCGTGGCCAACGGTTCAGGCAGATGAAGGCCGCCCAGAGGGCCATCCAGACGAAAGCGAAACACGAGACTGCGGTCGAGGGTGCGATCCCATTGCGCGCGGAGCGCGAGCCCTTCGGTTTCAGGACTCCGGGAAAAAGGTTGCAGAGCGCTCATGAGAAGAGATTATAAATCCTCTCTGGTGGATGCGCTCTCTTGTCTCAAAGACCTTCTCGCTTGGTATCACGCCTCGCGGCGCGTGTTTCCGTGGCGCAGCGAACAGCCGGATCCCTACGCCGTCTGGATCGTGGAAGTCATGTCCCAGCAATCCACCATGGCCTCGGTGCTGCCCTTTTTTGAGCGCTGGATGAAGCAGTTTCCCACTCTCGAAGTTTTGGCGGAGGCGTCGGAGTCGCAGGTCCTGCAGGCGTGGGCGGGGCTGGGTTATTACTCGCGCGCACGCAACGCGCACAAGGCGGCGCGGGCCCTTAGGGACTATCGGATCGCGCACCGCGGAAAGTGGCCCCCTCGCGTCGAAGATTGGCTTGATCTGCCTGGGGTAGGCCCCTACACGGCTGCGGCGGTTGCGGCGATCGCTCTGGCTGAGCCGGTGCTGCCAGTGGACGGCAACCTGATTCGCGTGTTCTCGCGGCTCTACGAGATCGAGGACGCCCTCAACTTGCCGGCCGATCGTCGCAGGGTCGGGGAACGAGTCACCTCGTGGGCTCGGGCAGCTCCTTTGGGGACTCACGGCGATCTCGCCCAAGCTTTTATGGATCTCGGCGCGCGGGTGTGCCGACCGGGCCCGCTGGCTACGTGCGAACTGTGCCCCCTCGCTCCGGGTTGTGCGGCTCGCCAGACTGGCTCCGTGGCCGCGATTCCGCGGGCAAAAATTCGCAAGGAAACCAAGAAAATCCAAGTATTGGCGCTTACGTATCGTCAGCCAAAGACCCGCGAGGTGCTGGTGCGCAAGATTCCACACGGGCGCCTCCTCGAGGGCCAATGGGAACTTCCTCAATGGGAACTCCAGGCCGGGCAGGGAGAGCAAATCCTTCGCCAGGTGGGGCTCAAATTCGAATTGTCGGGGCCCGTAAAACACACGATTACTCACCATGCCTTCGAGGTGTGGCGGGTGGAGGCGGGTGACTGGCCCGAGGCCCTGCCTCCCGATCATGCTTGGGCTGTGCAAGTGTCTCCGCTCACCACGCTTACTCGCAAACTATTCGCTTGATCCCGAGACCCACTTCAGGCGAGACTCGCGCCCCTATGGCACGAGTCTGTGAAATCACCGGTAAACGCCCCCTCGTGGGCAACAACGTCTCTCACTCCAATCGCAAGACGAAGATGCGTCAGCATCCGAACCTGCGCAAAAAGCGCCTGTTCGACGAAACGACGGGTCGCTGGTTGACCTTGCGAGTTTCCACCTCGGGTCTGCGCACGATCACCAAGATCGGTCTCAAAAAAGCCCTCGAAAAAGCCGCTCGCTAATCAGCGGTCTGCTTGTGCCGGAGCGTCAGTTTCTTGGCGCCTTACGGAGTCCTTGCTGAGCCACTTCTCGGGCGTTTCGGTGCCCGGAAGTGGCTTTCGCGTCTCTGCTTTTCCCTTTTGGGATTCCTTGTGAAAATCACGTAAAGACTTTTCCCGTTTGTGCCGAAGACGATCAAAAGGGGCTCCGAGGATGGAGTACCCGCGGAGGCAGACATGGAAATCGTCGAAATCAAAGAAGACCGTACTTGGGAATCCGTCCTGCAAGCGCTTTCGGAAAACGGGCACCTCGCTCGCTTTTACAAAGTGCCCAAGCACGAGATGAAAGCCCTGATCAAGGTGCACGGGTATTCGAGCGCCGCGGATCTCGGGCATGTCTTCGCTCTCACTCAGCAAGGTCGACTCGAAGAGCGCGCGCTCTTCTTGATAGATGCCGGCCAAGAGCGAATCTTCTGCATGTTGAATTTTCTCGTGCGCTCGATGAAGTGCTGGGTGGAAACCGAATCCCCCGTGCAGACCGTGCGCATGCGGTGGAAGATCGCGAACGCCTAAGGCGTCGAGAAGGATCGAACGATGGCTTCTCCGAACAGCGGCGGCGGTATTTCGAAGAGTTTCTTTGAGGACAGCGTCGCCACGTTCCTGAAGCCCATCGCCCACTTGCTCTCGGATCCGTCCGTAACCGAAATCATGATCAACGGTCCGTTCGAGATCTTCATCGAAATCAAAGGCAAGATTCATAAGACCGACGCGAAGTTCGACACCGAAGCCTCGCTGCTCGCGGCCGTGCGCAATATCTCGCAGTTCGTGGGTAAGCCGATCTCCGACAAGGAACCCATCCTCGACGCGCGCCTGCCTGACGGCTCGCGGATCTGTGCCGTCACGCCGCCATGCTCGAAAACGCGCGAAGGCGAATTCGGCACCACGATGGCCATTCGTAAATTCTCCAAGGAAAAACTCGGACTGAAGGACCTCATCAATTTCGGCTCGATGACGCCTCATATGGCTCAGTTCCTGGACCTCTCGGTGATCCTCAAACGCAACATCCTTGTTTCGGGGGGCACGGGCTCCGGAAAAACGACGCTCCTCAACGTGCTCGGCTCCCGCATTCCGGGCAACGAACGCCTGCTCATTATTGAGGACACCTCCGAGTTACAGATCAAGTCCAATCACGTGGTGAAGTTCGAAACACGCGGCAAGGATTTCGAGGGTAAGGGCGAAGTGTCGATCCGCGACCTCGTCAAAGCTTCGCTTCGCTTGCGGCCCGATCGCATCATCGTCGGCGAAGTCCGTGGCCCCGAGGGTCTCGACCTCGTGCAAGCCATGAACACCGGTCATGACGGATCCATGGGCACGCTCCACGCCAACAACCCCGCTCAAGCGATGAACCGCCTGGAAACCCTGTGCATGATGGCCGACGTGGGCGTCCCCGCGCACGTCATTCGCGCGCAGGTGGCCGACGCCATTCATATGGTGGTGCAGGCCAATCGATTGAGGGACGGCAGTCGCCGAATCACCGCGATCTCCGAGTGCGTGGGCGTGGACAAAACCGGCAACTACATCATGCAGGACATCTTCGTGTTCCAGGCTACGGGTTTCGATGCGCAAACGGGAAAGATCCAGGGGCGCCATGTGGCTACGGGCGTGATTCCGAGTTTTGCGGATTCGATCCCGACCTCGGGCATTCCGTTCCCGATGAGCGTTTTTACCAAGCCCACCGAAGACAAAGCAGCCTGAGCGAACTTCTTCATTCGCATAATCCAAACTTATGTATTCTCTAAGAATATTGAATTAGACCCGTTGCGTCACATTCCCTATCCCGAGGGCATGAAAATTCTCCTCATCGCCCTCACCCTCCTCGCAAGCTCCGTGACTCAGGCTTCCTCGAAATGCGTTTTCTGGACGAACTTCGGCGACCTCACGGAAAAGTACGGTCTGACGGACGAGGCCTTCTCGGTCGTCAAACCTTCCGACGCCCTCGAAATGCCGGAAGTGGCTCAGAGGCAATTCATGGCGGCTGTGGACGCGGGCAGTTTGGAAGACGCCTTTGTCGCTACGGACGAGGAGCTTTTCTATCGGGCCGACTACGTCACCTCGCGGGGACGGAGTTACCGCATCGTTTACTCGTACTCGGGTGACACGATGGTGGGTGCGATCTTCGCCCAAGGCACCGTTCGCAAGGTGGCGTTGATCGGCGACGGCGACATCTGTTTTCTAGCCCGCTAGCCCCATTGGCCCCCTGGGGAGGGCGTGCTAACTCCCTCCCCATGTCGAAAATCACGCGTGTCCACGGTCGCGAAGTTTTGGATTCTCGGGGATTCCCCACGGTTGAAGCCGAGGTCGAACTCGACTCGGGTTTTGTGGGTCGTGCCATCTCGCCCTCGGGAGCCAGCACGGGCGTGCATGAAGCCCTCGAGCTACGTGATGGCGACAAATCCCGCTACAACGGCAAGGGCACGCTCAAGGCTGTTGCTCACGTGAACGAACAGCTGGCCAAGGCGGCGCTTGGCCGTAATCCCGACGACCTTAAATCCTTCGACCGCGCGCTCATCGACGCCGACGGCACCGCGAACAAAACGAATCTCGGCGCCAACGCCATTCTGGCCGTATCGCTCGCCGCCGCGAAAGCCTCGGCTGCTTCGCAAAAGAAAACGCTCGCCGAATGGATCGCCGCCCAGGCTCTGAACCTCGGCTACAAGACCGAACTCAAACTGCCTGTGCCCCTTATGAACGTGATCAACGGCGGCGCGCATGCCGACAACGGTCTCGACGTTCAGGAATTCATGATCGTCCCCCACGGTTTCTCCAGCTTCCGCGAGTCCGTGCGCGCCGGTTGCGAAACCTTCCACGCACTCAAGAAGATTCTCTCCGGCAAAGGACTCACCACGGCCGTAGGCGACGAAGGCGGCTTTGCTCCCAAACTCGGGTCAAACCGCGAGGCCCTCGACTTGTGCATGGAGGCGATCGCGAAAGCGGGCTACCAGCCCGGCAAGCAGATTTCCGTGGCGCTCGACGTGGCGGCCTCCGAGTTCTTCAAGGAGGGTGCCTATCACTTCCGCGACAAGAATCTTGGCACCGTGAACGCCGAGAAACTCATCGAGTACTACGTGGGTCTCTCCGAGAACTACCCGCTCATCTCGGTGGAAGATGGCTTTGCGGAGGACGACTGGGAAGGTTGGACCAAAGCGACTGCCAAGCTGGGAGCCAAGATGAAGCTCATTGGCGACGATCTTTTTGTGACCCAAGTTTCCCGCTTGAAACAAGGCCTTGAGAAGAAGGCCGCCAACTCGATTCTCATCAAGCTGAACCAAGTGGGTTCGCTACTGGAAACCCTGGAGACCATGCACTTGGCTTCGCAGAACGGCTTTCTCTCGGTGGTTTCTCACCGGTCGGGAGAAACCGAAGACACCTCGCTGGCTCATCTCGCGGTCGGCACGGGTTGTGGGCGAGTGAAAACAGGCTCTGCTAGCCGCACGGATCGTATGGCAAAGTACAACGAACTCTTGAGACTAGAAGAGCATCTTTCATGCTCTTTCGGGGGCTTTTAGTCCTTGACTGACTAAACACTGCGAGCGACTGTCTGGCCTGCCCAAGGGGAATGGGGATGGAGAGGAATTTATGAAATTTGGAACGAAACTCATCGGTGCTTTGATTGTTTTGGCGGGAGCCCAGGCTCAGGCCATGTCCCCCGTGTTCGTGGAAACGGACACAGGTTGTACCTTCGCGAACGAGTGCTCGACGCTCGTCTACGTGAACACCACGGTGAAGATCAACGATCGCTACACCTTCTCTCCGGAAACGCGCTTCGATTTGAATTATCCCCACAACGGGTCCAAGTTTGGTGTTGCGCACAAGTACATTCGCTTCGTCATCACGGACAAGAGCCTGGCCAAGCTCGGCTCCTGGAAGCTCGGCATGGCTTACCGCTACACCGCTCCTACCACGGAAGGTGCGCAGAACGCCGGCACTCTGGGTAGCCTCCTTTTCCGTCCCTTCCTGACGAACGAATGGAACGTCGGCCTTGGCAAGATATCCCTGGCCCTGCGTGAGAACGCTTCCATCGGCTTACTCAAGCGCCCGCACGTGCGCACCGCCGCTGCCGACGGCACTTTCGCGGGCAACACGGCCTTCTCGCAAGTCTTTGAAATTCTCCCCACTTGGAGTTTGAACGATAACTGGTCTTTCTCGGCGAACTGGACGGTGGTCAACGCCTACTCCTTGGCCGGCACCGCCGCTCCGTCGAAGTGGGACAACAACCTGTACCACGCCTACGAAGTCGATTACTCGCACCCCAAGTACACGCTGGATACGACGCTCGGCGTCGGCATCAACGAGAACACCGCGCCTTTCGGGTCGGCGTTCAAGCTCTTCGGCAAAGACACCACTCAGTGGTACGTGGTTGTTGCCCGGTCCTTCTAAGACGAAGCGAGCATCCATGACTCTTGCAACGGCCCCGAAGCTGGCGCTCAAGCTAGGCTTCTGGGCCGTTGTGTTTTTTGTAGCTTCGGCTTCGGCTCAATCGATCCTCCCCGTGCCGCAGCTTCTTCAGCAGATCAGCCAACTCGAAGCTCAAATCCAGGAAGAAAGGATCAAGTCCGAGGAAGAAGAGTACGGCCCTGAGAGCCCCTGGGGATGGGACGCGGATGCGTTTCCGGAGGCTACGCGCTCCTGGATGCTCTACGATATTCCGGAATCCACTCTCGAACAGATCGAACAGAACAAAGACCAGAACGGGAAGGAACTTCTATGAAATCCCCCATGAGTTCCTTTGGTGGCGCCGGCCCCCGACTCACCCCCGGCGTTCGCGCTTTGCTGATCGCGCTCTTTGCGGTTTTCGTGGTTCAACTCAGTCTGAGCCGTTTTGCGGATTTTCCGGTGGAAGGTTTGTTGGGTTTCTCGCCCGTAGGTTTTGTTTCGGGTCGTCTTTGGCAGATTTTCACCTATCCGTTTTTGCACGGCGGGCTTTCTCACCTTTTGCTCAATGCGCTTTTCCTTTACATGGTAGGCACGGAGCTCGAAGGCCGCTGGGGCACGCAGCGCTTCCTCCTATATTTTGGTCTTTGTTCCATCGGCGGCGCGCTGTTGCACACTTTGATCTGGATGGCGTCGCTGGCGTTCTTTCCTTCCTATGCCGAATCGCTGGGTTCCATTCCCATCGTGGGCGCTTCCGGTGGGATCTACGGATTGCTGATGGCCTTCGGGCTTCTCTTTGGCGAAGCGATGATCCTGGTGATGTTCGTGCTTCCCATGAAGGCCAAACATTTTGTGATGGCTGCAGCCGGCTACGAGCTCATTATGTCGGTGTTCTATAGCGACTCGCGCGTGGGCGGCGGCGTGGCTCATCTGGTGCATCTTGGGGGCCTTGCCACCGGGTTCCTGATGCTTTGGTTTCGCGGCAAGAATCTCGATGGCCGCGGAGGCGGCGGTTTTGGCCGTCGGCGACGCAGCATGGACGCGGATGAAATGCGTCGCCGTCTTAAAGTGGTCGTCAACAACGACTCTCCCTCGAGCAAAAAGTATCCGGTCACCTGGAACTAAAGCGCGCGCGCTGAGCTATCGGAGCTCACTTCATCGAAGTGAGTCCTGAATCCAGATGGAACTCCACGAAACTCTGCAGGACCTTGCGCACGCGGACATCCAGGCTGTGGAACTCAAGGCCCAGGAGGGACGCCGTTCGCCACACCACTCGCGACGGCAAACAAACCAGCGGCAGTTCGGGAATCAACGGGAGGAGAGCCTCCCCTTCCTTGGGTGCGCTAGCGGGCAAGGTGGGGGTCCGGAGGCGAGCGCCGGTCAGGGAAAGGTCGAGGATCTCGCCTGGATGGAGAGATCCGTCGGGGAGACGCCAAAGGCCGGGGCGGTGAAACAGGAAACGCGGACGATCGCGAAAAATCTCGGGTTTCACTTGCGGTCCGCAAGCAGAAGTTTGGTGGAGAGATCGGAGTGGAAGAACTGGCTCAGTCGTTCTCGCTCGCGGGCGGTCCAAGCGCGCGGATCGCCATGGCTTAAACTGCGCACAAACCTCGCCGCCGCTTTGCGGGCCTCCTCGTAGCGAGCTTCGGGATACGAGCGCTCGTAGAGTTCTTCGAGCATGCGTGTCTGCACGTCGGTGCTGATCTCAAGCTTGCCGTGATAGGCCAGCAGAATGCGGTCGACTTCAGACTGGATTTCCATCTCCAACGCCGTCACGTTACGGCCCCGAGCGTGGTTGAAGCTCAGGTAAACGAAGTGGCTCACTTCCTCGATCGACACCGTAACTGCCCGCATCTCAGATGCCGCGTAGGCGGCGAAGATATCTCGATCCAGCACAAGGGCGATGTCCAGATCGTCGGCGCTCGCCTGCGAAACCACGAGGCTACCGAGCGGGCGGAAGTCCGTGCGCGGAATCACGAAGTCGAGCACGTCGAGACCGGTCGAAGCTCCGTAGGACTCCTCGATTTCTTTTTGGATGGCGCTCAGAAAGAGCATTATTCCTCGGAGCGAGGAGCCGACGGAATCACGCCGGCTTCACGCAGCATGCGAGAGAGCCGCTCGTTGCGGCTTGCGAGCCATTTCTCGTAGAGCTTCAACAAACCCTTGTCCGAGGCGAGATGCGTGCGGTCGGAGAGCTCGGCGAAGATTTCGGTGAATTCGCGGAAGTTCGCGCTGAGTTCAAAGTACACGTTGAGTTCACGCTCGGCCGCGAGCGATTCGCGCAGCTTGCCGGCGGTCTCGTACGCGCGACCGCCCATAGCCATGTAATAGTCCATGTCGAGGAGCGAGCGGCTGAAGCGTTCGCCGAAGAAGCCGGAAGTGAAGAGGGCCAGGTCGCCCAAGTGTTGCATGTGCACGAGTTGATCGATCAGGGATTTGGACAGCCCCTCAAACCAGAGCAGGGTGAGTGCGGGATAGCTTTGGCGCTCTCGGCCCTTTTCGTCTTTCTCGCCGGCCTGCAGATAGTTGCGGGCATCGGTGAACTTGGCGAGCATGCTGCCGAGGTACTGCGAAGCAGACGGGCTGATTTCCCGGCCCTGGCGCGCTGCGGTTTGGCGAATTTCTTCTTCGAAGAACGATCTCAGATCGGCAGTGATCTGGATGCTCCCCTTTTGGAGAGTGGCGCTCGTCATTCCTTTATTTTAACTCGCCCGGGTGCCAAGAGTTTCGCGGCTTTGTGTCAAAGTTTCGATTGCCCAGGGAATTCAATATGTTACTTTGCATCCATGGCGTCCGAAAACGAGATTCTAGGGATTTTGCGCGAGGTTTTGGTGACAGAAGCCGCCTCCCTGAGCAACCTGGCGAAGAACCTCGATCGCGCCTACGCCGAGGCCGTTCGTCGCATCTTGAGCGCGACCGCCCCCACCGGAAACGGCAAGGTCGTCGTCACCGGCATCGGCAAGTCGGGCCATGTGGGCCGTAAGATCGCCGCGACGATGAACAGCACCGGCACCTTCGCCGTGTTTCTCCACCCGGCTGAGGCCATGCACGGCGATCTGGGCATGGTCTCGAAGCACGACATCGTGCTGGCCTTTGGCAAGACGGGGGAGAGCGACGAACTGCTTGCGCTCTTGCCTCCACTCCGTAAGATCGGCGCGCAAATCATCGCGATCACCGCGGTGCCCGACTCCTCGCTCGCGCGTGGCGCCGATTTGGTGCTCGTAAGCGCCATCGACAAAGAGGCCTGCCCGTTGGATCTAGCGCCGACGACGTCCTCGACGCTGGCGCTCGCCGTGGGCGACGCCCTCGCCATGGCGCTGATGCGTCTGAAAAATTTTAAAGAGGAAGACTTCGCGCTTTTTCACCCCGGCGGAAAAATCGGCAAGCGCCTGCTTTTAACGGTGCGCGATTTGATGATTCCGCGCGCGGAAGTGCCGGTGATGAATCCCGATCGCAGTTCGATTGAGGACGTGATTGCGGCGCTGGGCCGACACGGCCAAGGCATCGTGCTCTTTTCGCGCGACGATAAGAAACTCGACGGCATCCTGACCGACGGCGACGTACGTCGCTCGCTCATGAAGCACCACGAAAAGATTTTCTCGATTCCGCTGAGTGAGATGATCACGGTCAAGCCGATTTCGATCGAGGCGAATGTGCGTGCGGTGGAAGCGCTCAAGATCATGGAAGGCCGGGATCGGCCGCTCAACGTGTTACCGGTGCTCGATGCGGGCGTGATCGCCGGCGTTGTGCGCGTGCATGAACTGTTGAAACTGGCCTAGGGCGCGGAGTCGCTGGGGCGGCGCCAGAGACGCGAGAGCGGGCCTCGGTAAAGCATTTCTACGCGATGTTCTTTGTCATCGGGAAGTTGGAAGTAGCGCAAGGCTCCCGGACCCGAGTGCCATCCATCCTTACGCCCATCAATGAAAAGTTCCCAAAATCCGTCCTGGGTTTCGGCCCATAGCAACGTTTGCGTACCCACGCCGCGCACGCGCAAGCGAATGCGCGACGGCGAATAAGATTCCAAGGAGTAGGGTTGGGCCGCTTGAGTCTCCTGGACCCACAGGCGCGAAGGACCGCATAGCGCCCAGCGCAGCGATTCTCGGTCGCGCTCGTAAAGTGCGGGCCACATGTTCGTGTAGCCGTTCCAGGTGAAGCGGTCTGGGACGGCTTTTTGCTGGTCCACCCAGAGGCGTTCGTCGAAAGGGCAGCCACGCGGTCGATCAATCTTAGTTTGGTCCTCCTGGCCGTAGGTTACTTGGAAGCGAGGGATCGGCGGCAGCAAATCGGGAGACAGTCTTTGGTAGCGTAAGGTGCCGAGGAATCCCCCGACCGAGGCGAAATCCAGCAGAACGAACACGGCGAGTACAGTTTTAAACGAAGCTCTCCGGAGCTGGCCCCAGAGTTGATCGAAGCCAAAGGCCGAGACGAGTGACAAGCAGAACAAAGCAAACGCCCGATGCTCACCCGAAGGAAAGCGGCCGACTCGATAGAGGAAGAAGTGCTCCGCGAGCCAGGCACGTAGCGGTATCGGCGAGTGCGAGCCGAGCGCGAGGAGGGTGAAGAGGAGCCCCGTTCCGAGGGTGGCGTAAACGAAGCGGCGTTGGTGCGGCGAAACACACCAAAGCGCGAAGGTGATGAGCGGCAGACTCAGAAACAGCAGGTGGAAACGATCCATCGTGAGGTCCACGTAGCCGGGAGACCCGGGGGCGATCTGCATCCAAGGCCACAACAAGTTGAGGAGTGCTCGCGGCGAGAGGGACCCCGCGAGGACTTGCTCGACCTTCAGGCCTTCGCCGCGGGCTGAATGAAACACCTGATTGGCAAAGTGCCAAAGGGCCGGAACAGCAAGGAGGGCTCCGATACTCGCGCCCAGAAACCATGCGCCCAAGGCACGGCGCGCGGAGCGTTGCGTGATGGAAACAAAAACCGCGGCGAGCGCTAGGACTTGGGCGGCAAAGAGAAGAATGGCCGGATATCCCGAGGTGCCCGCGTGCGCTACGCCCAAAAAGGCCAGCAGAGCGGCGAGTCCCCCGTGGTGACGAGAAGCGTAGCGTAGTCCCAGGAACACGGCCGCTACTCCCAACAAGGAAGACAAATACGAAAAGTGGCTGGCGTGTCCCACCACGAAACCGCTTGCGACCATCGACAAACCTAGGAAGCAGGCCGCTGGCGAGCGTAAGCGGTAGGTCAATCCAATCAGGTAGAACACGACGAAGAGGGAGAGCTGAAAAAAGAGATACAGAAGATTGATGGAGAGCACCGTGTCCGGAAATGCCACGGCAAAAAAGAGATAGACCGGATTGTAGGCGCCGGCCTGAATGTTGGCGGCGACGGGATATCCCGCCACGACGTTCGGTATCCAGTCGCCCCAATGTCCGGCTCGAAGCGTGGCGCCCAGCCAACGAAAATAGAACCACATCTCATCTCGGGCATCCCAGGGCACGGAGCTGCGAGGAGAGAAGGCGCGCAGGTTGGCAAGGAACACCGCGAGCATGCCCAGCCCAAAGGCGCCGTTGAGAAGGGGACGGAAGAGTTCTCGGGAAAGCGAGAGCGCCGTTTGCCACGGTTTTACGGTGCTACTTCCTTCGTAGCTCACGGTGCGCACAAGCACGGACCGAAAACTGAGGCCCTCTTTGCGAGCCTCCCGAAGGGTCTCGATGTCGAGACCAAAGCGGTGGCTGGACCAAGATTTGGCACAAAACCAGTCGCGCGGAAAGCTTTTGAGACCGGCTTGGACGTCGCGCAGAGGCAGGGCCAGTAGAGAGCGCGCGAGCCAGCTAAATCCACGACTGAAGAATGCACGTAAGAACGATTGGGTGGGAGAGGTGGCTTGGCTGCGATCGGCCACCACGATGCTGTTCGGATGCTGCAGGGCTTCGCGGGCCACGGCCAGGACATCTTCCGTACCGAAGGCCGCATCGGCATCGAGCCAGAGGAGCACTGGGGCTTGGGCCAGCGCGGCACCTTCGATCAAGGTAAAGCCTTTTCCGCAGTTCTTATCTCGACGCTTGAGTTGGAGATTGCGCACGCGGCCCAAATATTTCGCGGCCGTCTGCCGGAGGATCTCGGCGCTGGCAGGGGAGCTGCCGTCGTCGCCAATCCATATTTCGATCTCTTTGCCGTCCTGGGCGAGCGCGGCCTGTATTCGTTCCAGCTGCTCGAAAAGAGTCACGCAGGTTTCATGTTTTTCGAAGTACGGGATCAACAGAGAGAGAGCGGCGTTTCGCATGCCCATGGGCGTGTTCCGTTAACGCACGCCCGGATCCAGGGGACAACGCTTTTCGTTGCCCTCGGCCGATAAGCTTTCCCGAAAATATATGCGTAGTGGCACCGCTGTGTAAGCGGCGCGCAATTGATCGAGTTGCGCATCTGCATCCCAGAGATAGGTCGTGCAGGTAGGAGGTAGAGCCTGCGCAGCGTCTCGCATAGCGGCGGCTTGGGCCAGGGCATCTGGATAGCGATTGGGGAACGAGGCAAGGGCTGCGATGCCGCCTTCGCGACTCACGCGGGGGACATCTTCCAAGGCACGCACGAAACCTACCAGGCACAACAATCCTAGGCTGAGAACACGCAAGCGAGGCTGCCGGTTGAACTCGAGTTCCGAGCCGCGAAGACAGGCAAACACCGACACGAGATACACGGGCAACGTGTAACGGTGGATCGAAGCGTATGTCTCCGTTCCGGTACGACCCATCACGAAGGTATAGATCAGGACAAGGTAGGCGAAGGCCGCCACCAAAAAGAGCCCCAGTTGGAGCCCTTCCCGCCGCTTATGGATAGCAAGTGCCAGCAGCAAGGCCAACGCGCCCGTCTGAGTTTTGAGAATGCCCCAGGGAATCAGGAGTCGCTCAGCCAGGGAGTAGTCGCTGGGGTGGGTGCTGAGCATCGGATGCAAAAAAGTGGAGTGGTAGGCGAGCTTGATCACGAGAAAGGCTCCCACGGGAACCGATAGGGCCCAGAGACTCCGGCGCGAGATCAGGTCGCGCGGGATCTCGCGCAAGGACCAGATGCCGCCTGCCAGTATCCACCAGGGCCAGTTTACCGGCCTTAGGGCGAGACCGACCAGCGCCCAGCCCACATAGTGGCGAAGGCGTCCGTCGAGAAGCGCGAGCACTCCCAACGCGAGTGCCAGTGCCGCGCTGAGATCCTGGTAGCCGCCCCAGGTGATTTGGCTCCACTCCACAGGGCGAATCAGCCCCAGGGCGATAACCCCCAGGATAAATCCTTGCTCGCGATCGTGGCGCCACGCGTGGGTGGCCTGCCAGCAGGCGAGGGCCCAGAGAGTGGTCACCAGCATCACATTGGCGAGTCCAAACAGAGAGTCGGGATACTCCTCGGGCCAGACGAGTCGTGAGAGCGAGCCCACCACGGAGCCCAGTACCGACTGATAGGGAAAGGGGATGGGAAGCTCGGAGCCCGGCAGAAAGAAGCGCCCCGTGGCCCACACCCATTTGGCGTGCGTGCCCCAAAGCGTGAAGTAGTCCCACGAGTAGTAGCCACGAACGCCACCATAGAGGAGTGCGAGAAGAACGGAGAGAACAAGCAGGGCAACGACCACTCTCCACACAGGCGATCGGGTTAGCATCGATCCGATGTTATAACGTTTCTGTGATTTTCTGGATTCTGTATTTCCTCGTGCTGCTTTGTATTTCGGGAGCGGCCACCGAGTTTTATTGGGACTATTTCAGCCTTTGGGGCATGCACGCCAAATGGGTGTGGGCTACGGGGGATTTCGGCATTACGGGAGAGAGCCTGCCCTCGAACCTTTGGTACCACGGCCCCGTGAGTCGGATCCTCGGCTATGTGCTCAATAAGCTCGGACTCGAAAGCTATCCGGATGGGTTGTGGTCGTGGTTCGTGGGTGCGGCCTTTGTCGTCTTGATCATCGTCTTCGGCTGGGAGACGCACCGTCGAAAACTTCCCCATGCTTTGCCTCGCACGCTGTTGCTGCTTTTGGCCTTGGCTCTTATTCATCCGAGTCTCTTCAAGATCGAATTCTTTGGCGGTTGCGTGGAGATTTTGGTGGGACTGTCTTTGGGATTCTTCCTCGAAGCCCTGTGGTCCGACAAGATCGGGGCCGCCACTCTTTGGGGCGTGATTTGCATCCTCATCAAGCCGATCACGCTCCCGTGGCTCTTGCTGGGATGGCCTGCGCTGCGACTGAAGGCTTTTGTTCAAGCAGAACGTGGCCGGTGGCGCCTTGCACGATGGATTCCCTGGCTAGCTTTGCTTTTGGTGTACATCTGGGCGCGTCCCCAGACGCCGCAGGGCCCGGCCATCCGCCCGGATGAGTTCCAAAATTTTCATTTTTCGGATCTTCTCCAGAGCGTTTTTTACGTGCGTGCCTTTCAGGCCGCGGGCCTCGTTTTCGTTCGGAACAACTTTTTTCCGCTTGTCGTGCTTCTCGGTGCATGGGCACTGCTCCGCTCTCGCGCCGAGCGCGCCGCCATCCTGTTGTATGCAGGATTAGGCACCGGATTCATCGCAGCGATCTACCTGAGCGTGCTTAAAGGCGAAGCGGAATTTTATTCCCTCGAACGCTACGCCTTGGTGATGGCCGTGGCTCTCGCCACGGCCGTGCTGCTGACGCCGGAGATTCGGATGGACTCTCTGTTCACGCAGAAAGTTCCTCGAACTCTTTTCTGGATTCTGTTGGTGCTGGTAGCGGGCGCGCGGACCGCGGAAGAGCTTCCGCGATTTCTCACTTTCGTCCAGCGGGGCGGGTTGGATGTGTGCGCCCAGGTGGGCGAGTCGGCCTGCTTGGCGGCTCAAAGAGTTCGGGACGAGGCTCAGCAGCATCCCGAGTGTGAGGCCTTTGTCGTGAGCGAGGCGGTATTCGCAAGCTATGGCATGGATGCCGCGCTCTCCGGATACTGGCAAAAGTACGGAGCGGTCTACGAGGCGCTGCCCACGCGGAGTTACTTCGAAGTCTCAAAAATTCCGGCGGGCCTGAAAGCCTGCCCTATCCGTTGAAGAAAGCCTTGACCACGCTCACCACGCGCGCCATCTCGTCGTCTCGGATGTAGGCGAAGGTCGGCAGGTTCAGGACGGCTTGAGAAATCCATTCCGCGTTGCCGTGGCTGATCTTGCCTGCCATCCAGCGCTCCGAGCAAGGCTGCACGCTCATCGCGCCGGGGTAGATCGTGCCAAAGCCGATGCCCTCTTTTTTGAGGTGTTCGGTGAGACGCGCGCGAACCGCAGGCTCTACGAGAGCCACCGAGCAATAGTAGTTTTCTTCGATGCCCGGGCCGGGGCTGAGGAACTTCAGCGGAAGGCCCGCGAGTTCGCGGCGGTAGTGCTCGACTGCGCGGCCGCGACTCTTCAAGCGTGCGGCCAGGTGCGGGAGTGATTGATTGAGAAAGAGCGCCTCGTAGGCGCCCATGCGCGAATTCCAACCCACGTAGTCGTAGGAATAGTGATCGCGACGACCATGGTTGGCGAGCTTGCGCGTTTTGAGCGCGAGGTCGGCGTCATTGGTGAAGCACGCGCCCGCATCGCCGGAGGCGCCGAGCACTTTGGCGGGGTAAAAACTGGTGGTGGAGAGTTGTGCGCCGGCGATCACAGTTTTGCCACCGATCTTCGCGCCGAAGGCCTGGGCACAGTCTTCGATCAAGAAGACGCCATGTTTTTGCGCCGCCTTACGAATCGCCATCGTATCCGGGCAAGCCCAGCCGTAAAGGTGCACGAGCATGGCGGCTTTGGGTTTGAACTTCAGCACGGCCTCCTCAAAGAGGCGGGCGTTCCAGTGGAGAGTTTCGCGGTCTACGTCCACGGTGGCGGGGCGCGCGCCCACGTTTACGACCGCCTCAAAGGTGGCCCAGAAAGTCATGTCGGGCACGAGCACGATGTCGCCGGGGCCCACGTCTGCCGCACGCAGCACGAGTTGTAAAGCGTCGGTCCCGTTGGCACAGCCGACGGCGTGCGTGACGCCCTCGTGCGCGGCCAAAGCTTTTTCGCAGAGTTCGATTTGGGGGCCACCCACGAATTGCGTCTTCTCTACCAGCGTGCGTACGCCGGTGAGGAAGCCTTCGCTGAAGCCGGGTTCAAAGCGGGAGAGATCGATGAAGGGTACGGGTTGAGTCATAGCAAAAAGCTAACGCCCACGGTGTGGGATGCCAAGCAGCGCTTTGTCATAAAGTGGACGCCCTGATAGGAACCTTTTTGTGACAAGAGTGGTGACATTTCGATCCCTCTTTTTGGCTATCGGCCTTCTGTTCGTCGTCCTTGTCACTTTTCAGTTACATGGGTTTTCCCTTTCGGAATGGAGCGGAATGACGGGTCGTCTCGAGCGACCCGAAATTCTCATCGGCCATTCTCGTTCCATCCGTAGCGACGATTGGTTTGTGCATGTCCCGTTGTTTCTGTCTCAAGCTGCGCAACGGCCGGCCTTGCCGGCGGTAAATCCCTTGATCGGGCCCGAGGGCCAATCCATGAGTTTCGGCTATCCGGCGGCTACGCGCGAGTGGAGTCTGCTCTTGCGTCCGCAGCTTTGGGGATTCTTGATCGGGCAGGACACGGGTCTCTCGTGGCTTTGGTATGCGCGCGTCTTGGGGCTTTTTTGCACAGCGACGCTCTTTTTTGGGCTGCTCTGCCGGGGGGACCTTTTGATCTCCGTGAGTGCCGCGTTGGTGCTGCTGTTTTCTCCGTTCTATCAGTACTGGTCTTTGAACACGGAGCCCATCACTTCTTTCGTATTGCTTTCCACTTGGATCGCCTATCGACTGTGCGGAAGTTTGCGGGACGAGCAGAGTTCCTGGTTTCGCCGAGGGCTTTGGGCGGCGGGCCTCGTCTACACGCTCAGTGCCTTTGCGATTGCAGCGATTTATCCACCGCAACAGGTCGTCTTGGCGACCTTTGCTGCTTTTGCGGTTTTAGGGCTCGTTTGGCGCGACGGCAGCCCAGCACAGTGGCCGAAGCTGAGATGGGGTATCGCGCTCGGGGTCGTGCTCATCGTCGTCGGCAGCGTATTGTGCCTTTTCTTTCGTGAGCACCTCGATCAGGTCAACAAGCTGATGGGTACGGTGTACCCGGGGCGGCGGGTTTCGACCGGAAGCACCGAGTTCCGCCCCGACTTACTTTTCCGACAAAATCTTCTGGCCTTTTTTGGTGCGGGTAATTTTACGGCCTTGGGGAATATTTGCGAGGCGGGGTCCTTCGTGTTTCTAGCTCCGTTTGTCTTGCTCGGCTATTTTTGCCGAAGCCCGCGTGAAGCTATACGAGATCCTCTGCTCTTGAGCCTTGCGATCTTTTTGCTGTGGGTAACGCTTTGGCTCTTGGTTCCCTTTCCGGAGTTCTTCGCCAAGTTTAGCGGCTGGTTCCTAGTACCGTCTCAGCGCGCCGTGATCGGCCTAGGGCTGGGCGGTCTGAGCTTGATGGTCTTGCTCGCGACGAGAAACAGGACCTTTGGGCGCAGCGGCTATTTGGTTTTTGCCGTCGTGCTCGTGACTCACTTTTGGTTGTTCTCTGCCCTCCGTCCCTTTTGGAGTTACGGTAACTGGGGAACCGCTTTCGGTATCGGGATATTCTTTGGGCTGCTTTGTACGCTGCCGCGGCCGCGTTTGACCTTGGCTTTGTGGGCTGTTTTCTCGGTGGCTTCGACGTGGTGGTTCAACCCGATAGTCCGTGGCGGTTCGAGACTCTTGGCGGAAAGTCCGTTGGGCCAAAGAATGCTGGAGAGCTCCGAGGCTTTTCGCTCACGAACGGGTCGGGACCCCGTCTGGGTGGTGTACGACTCGGTTACCCTCGCAAATCTACCGCGGGCTCTAGGTCTGCGTTCCTTGGGCGGCACCCATTTTGTGCCGCAATTTTCCCTGTGGCAGGCGTACGATCCGGATGGTCTCAACCGGGATGTTTACAATCGTTATGCGCACATCATATTTTCTGAACCAGTGTCGGGTCGTGAAAATCTAGAATCTCCGTCGGCCGATGTCGTGATTGTTTACGATGAGAAGTTTTCGGCACGCCAGCGCAAGTTTGGCGTTACTCATCTGCTTCAGTGGAACGACGCCACCGGAGCCACGATTCGCGAAGTTGATACGCCCTAGACTTCTGCGGGCAAGTGCTTGTCGCACTTCTTGCAGAAAAACTCTTTAGGGGAAGTCTGTACTAGCCCCGCGCCGCAGGAACAAACGTAGCCGATGAGTCGCGCCGGATTGCCCACCACGAGACCGTAGGTGGGCACGTCGCGCGTGACGACCGATCCACTGCCCACCATGGCCCATGCGCCGATAGTGATTCCACACATGATCGTGGAGTTCGCGCCGAGCGCCGCACCGGTTTTCACCGTCGTCGGCACGCACACCCAATCGGTGGCGCCTTTGAGCGAGCCGTCGGGGTTGATCGCGCGCGGTTTCATGTCGTTGGTGAAGCACACGTGCGGACCCACGAAGACTCCGTCCTCGAGGGTGACGCCGTGAAACACCGAAACATGGTTCTGGATTTTGACGTTGTTGCCGATCTTCACGTCGAAATCGATGTAGACGCCTTTGCTGATGGTGACGTTCTTACCGATCGTGCAGTTCTCGCGAATCTGACAGCCCACCCAGATGCGCGTGCCTTCGCCGATGACGGCGCGGTCGTCGACGATCGACGTGGGATGGATGCCGACATTCTTGCGTTCAGGCTTCGCGGGGGTGGCGCTCACGGTGGTGGTTCCTTTCTCAGAACTCATGGTTAGCTCGCTCGATGGCTTCTTCGGCCATGTCCACGGCCCAGATGGCGTCGTTGGCGGTACAGATCAGACTGGGTTCGCCTTTGAGGGCGAGGAATAGATTCTCGAGTTGCACCACGAGGGGCTCGCGCTTTTCAACGCCGAACTCGATCTTGTCGGTGTTCTTATAGTGCTCAACGATATTGGGGTAACCGACATTCGGCTCGGCGCCGCGGCGAGTGAGGTTGCCACCCCAGATTTCGCAGGTCTGCAGGATGTAATCCACGTAGGCCACGCCCTTGGTGCCTGTCACGCGCAAGTTGCGGATCTTCGTGGGCGTCACCCAGTTCACATGGATCGAAGCGGAGGCCCCTTGCGCGCCCACAAGCATCATCTCCGCGGTGTCCAAGGTGTCGGGGCGGAAAGTGCTGTGGCCGATGCTGGCGCGCAGCTTCATCGGGCCCACCAAGAAATTCAGCACGTCGAGATCGTGCACGGCGAGGTCGAGCAACACGTTGTTGCCCTCCTTGACGTTCTGCGGATAGCCGCCCACACGCGTGAAGCTGAGGTGGATAGGGTCGCCGAGCCATCCGGCATCGAGCGCTTCTTTGAGTTTGCGCACAGCGGGGTTGAGACGCTCGAGATGGCCGACGGCAAGAAAGCGACCCTTGGCTTCGGCCAACTGTTTGAGGGCCTGCCCGCGTTCGGCGGTGGTGGCGACCGGTTTTTCGACGAGCACGTGGTGACCGCGATCCAGGAAAAACTCCACCACTTCAAAGTGAGTTTCGGTGGGCGTGGCCACGACGACGCAGTCGGTTTGAAGCTTGGCGGCGGCTTCGAGATCGCGCAGGAAGGGCGCGCCCTTCAGGAGCTTTTCTTCGGGAGCCGGTGACATGAGGTCGACAACGCCCACGAGTTTTACGAGCGGACTCTCCGAGAGCACACGCAGGTGGTTGCGGCCCATGCGGCCCAGGCCCACCAGAACAACGCGAATTTGGGTCGAATCTTTAGGTAGCCAAGCCATGGCGGGTTTTCTAGCGCAACTAGCGGCGAATGCCGAGGGTCAGGAGCACGAAGGGGCGTACCATCGACCACCACCCGGTGAAGGGCTTAATCTTGGATTTACGCCCCTTTTCCAGGTGGGTGTAGGGAATGGTCACCGGCACTTCGCGGATACGGATGGGCTGCTTGGCGGCCCAGTAGTGCACGTAGTACTCGAGCTCGTAACGGTTCAGCCATTCCTGCTCGATGTTCAGGCGGGGGTCTTTGAAAATCGACAGGCGGTAGGCGCGGAATCCGCACGTGATGTCGGAGAAGAGGCGGCCCAGCAGCAGGCTCGCGCCCCAGGAAAAAATCGGAATCATGATGCGGCGGAAGGGAGTCAGGCCAGGGCTCGCGCCGCCCTTCATAAAACGGCTCCCGGTGGTGTAGTCGGCTTCATTGCGTTGGACCGGACCGGCCACGGAGGGGAGGTCTTCGGGGCGAATTTTCCCATTCGAAGAGCTGATGACCACGAAATCGTAGCCTTGGGACTGAGCGAAATGGATACCGGTGCGGATGGCGGCCCCGATACCCATGTTTTGGGGGTGAATTTCGACCCGGTAACCCTTGGACTGGGCGAGTTCGCGGGACCCATCGGCCGAGCCGTCGTCGACCACGAGGACATCCGCCTTAGGCCAGTGCTTTTCGAGGCGATCCAGCACGGATCCGATCTCGCGGATCTGATTGTAATTGGCGACAATCACAAGGCCTTTGAGGGGAAGCACGCGACGGTCTTAACGTCGAATTCTGGCAGAGTCCATTGGACTGTCTCGTGGCGGGGGGCCGGGATTTGCTGTATTCCAGTTTCCGCGATTCAACCCCTGCCCAAAAAAACTCGGACATTTTTAGTATTGAAATCTCGGTCCTTAGGGGGAAGCATCCTCCGCATTGAAGCATGTAACCGGACTTTTCCATCGCTGGCTTTCGAGACTCCATTTCGTAAAGGCGGTGGTGTACGTAAATTTGGCGTATCTCAAACGCTTGTTGCGTATCCTTGCAAAGGGCTACCGCAAAGATCAGTTTCTTTCGTACACCCGGATTCTCCTTCACACCTATCATCGGGCATCAACTTTTTTTATTGAGACATTCTCGGATCAGACCGATGGATTGGGTGACCTCGACAATCCTCGCATCCAAAAGCTTCACTCGACCGTGGCGGGTCTCCATCAAACACTTAACGACGGAAAATTTTCTTACTCGATCCTCGTACCTGTCTATAAGCCTGACCCCGACTTCTTCCGAAAAGCTCTGCGCGCGGCCTGTCTGCAGACAGCTCCGGATATGGAAGTGCTTGTTGGCTTTGACGGCCCGCAACCTCAAAACGTTGTCGACACCGTTAGAGAGTTCTTAGAGGCAAATCCGAACTATCAAAAAGTTGTTAGAGTCTTTGAATTCGACCGAAAAAATGGTGGCGGCATCTCGCGAACGACAAACGAACTCGCGTCCCGAGCAACAAAGAAATTCCTTTTGCTCATGGATCATGATGATTGGATACGGCCGGATCTTCTGTATCGCTACGAGCTTACTCTTCGGGCAATTCCTCAACCAGAATCGACTGTTTTGTATTGCGACGAGTTTAAGATTAACGAACGTGACCAAGTCATTGTCGCGAGCCATCTCAAGAAGCCAGATCGCCCGCATTTCCCTTACTTGTTTATTAATTGGATCTGTCACGCGCTGCTCGTTCCCAGGTCTGCTTGGAATTCCATTGGTGGTCTAAGGTTCGCTTTTGATGGAGCACAAGATTTTGACCTTTGTTTGCGCTTGGATACGGCGGGGTTCTCATTTCGCAACGTACCCACTCCCCTCTATGCATGGCGCTCACACGCTCAAAGCACTGCTTTTAGGACAGACCAAAAGGACTATGCCTCGGAAGCTGGCCTAAACGCCTTTAAGGACTATTGCGCTAACAAGGGTCTGGATTGGGCAGTCACTCCGGGCCTGGTGCCGACCTCTTACCGCGGTCAACCTAAACTTTCTGCGGAGCCCCACGTACTGGCCATTGTCCCCTTTCGCGATCAACGAGAACTCACTATCAAGGCCATAGATAGCTTGAAGAAGCAGGTAGGCGTAAAAATCGATATCTGTGCCGTCGATAATCGCAGCGACGACAAAGAATTGAGTAACGACCTTCAAAAATTAGGCGTCGAAGTTCTTTTGTTTGACGAGCCCTTTAACTTTTCTCGTATCAATAACTTCGCCGTGAATAAGAGCGCTTCCGGGGCGCCCATTTTACTCTTTCTGAATAACGACGTTGAACTCGACTCCGGTGCCTTGCGCGAAATGGCTGCGTGGCTTGAACAACCCGAGATCGGAATCGTTGGGTGTAAACTCTATTTCCCGAATGGATTGATACAACACGGGGGAGTGCGTCTTGATCCCATAGGACAGCACCACCGTATGCAGTGGGCGCATGTAGACAAAGGAGTGCCCGATGGTTTTAGCGGGTTCTCTCGTCAAATCGCGATTGTCGACGCCGTTACCGCTGCGGCGGCGATGATGCGACGTTCGGATTTTGGAGAGTTGGGAGGGTTTGATGAGCTTTGGTACCCGATAGCCTTTAGCGATACAGATCTTTGCGTTCGAATCCGGCAGCGCGGGCAACTGTGTTTGTTTACCCCCTACGCAACCGGCATTCATCACGAAAGCATCACGCGAAAATTCAATAATATCGAAGACTATGAGTCTTCTCGTTGGCTCCCAACCGTCCTCGGTCGAGACCGTATTCAAGGGAAGTCCTTCGGAATCCGGGGCACCCCTCATGTCGAGCAATAGCGACGCCACTAAGAAGATCGCGTTTCTCGTCCCGATCAATGGGATATCGGGCGGTCTCTACGTCGTTTATCAGCACGCCCATTTTTTGGCCGGACAGGGTTGGGACGTAGAGGTTCTCTTCAGTTCGGCTGAACACGGTACCAACGTTACGAGCTACCGTGGTTTCTCACTCCCGACGCGCACGCTGGCGGAGGCGGTCCAGGCCGGCACGCGTTACGACGCCGTAGTGGCGACCTGGTGGGAGACCTTCTACGAGATCTTCGATCTACCTTCTGCCGGATACTTCTATTTTGTCCAAAGCGATGAACGGCGTTTTTATCCGGCCGGCGATGCGCGGGTTGCCTTGGTGGAAGAAACCTACCGGGGCGAAGGTGTGGGCTATCTTACCGAGGCTCGCTGGATTCAGACTTGGCTGAAACAGGACTTCGGCCAGACCGCCGGGCTCGCCCCCAACGGCGTAGATACGCGGCTTTTCCGGCCCGACGTGGTGCCTTTGGCTCCCCGGGGGGGAGGGCGCGTGCGGGTGCTGATCGAGGGGCCCGCTACTCAGCCCTTCAAACGGGTAGATCTGGCCTTTCGGGTGGCGGCCCAAGTGCCGAATCTGGAGATCTGGTACGTTTGCAGCGACGGCGAGCCCCAGCCCGAGTGGCGGATCGATCGCTTTTTCCCGAAGCGTGCCCTCGACGAGATGCCGGCAATTTACGCGTCTTGCGACGTGCTGCTCAAGCTTTCGACGGTAGAAGGCTTTGTGGGGCCTCCCCTCGAGATGATGGCCTGCGGCGGTACGGCGGTGGTTTCTAAGGCTACCGGTTGGGAGGAGTATCTGGAGCACGATCGCAACTGTCTTCTGGTGGAGCTAGACGACGAAAGCGGGGCGGTCGCGGCGCTGAGCCGAATTTGCAAGGACTCAGAACTCCGTCGGAGTCTGAGTGAGGCCGGCATCGCCAAGGCACGCACCCTCGATTGGGCGCGGCGCTTGCCACTCTTTCCAGAGGCCCTTCGGGAGACGGGGCGTGCCGTCAGAACTCCCGTGCCGGGGGCGCGGCTTTACGCGGCCCTCGCGGCCTCGCGTCGACGGGAGGCCAAAACGCTCCGGGAGAGCGAAGCGGCCCACGGCCAACTCGCCATTTACCGGAGCCTGGTGCGGCCCAGTTTTCCCCAGCGGATCTTGAACCGCCTACGCTCGTTTTTTGCCCCTCGGCCTTGACTGGGGTGAGGCGTCCGAGATCTTAGGCAGGTGTCCTCTTCCCCGGTTCCCCCCGTTAGACGCACGCTTTCACAAAATTTTTTGTGGCTGTGGCTGCGTTGCGTTTTTTTTGAGAATCCCTGGGCAGGTTTTTTCAACCTGCTACGTGTGCCGTTCATCGTGTTGCGTCTTTGGTTTCGGCATCTGACCACGACGCGCGTACCATTGCGCTACAAGAGTGCCTTCTATCGCACGATTCATGCAGATTTTATCACTCGTGCGCTTGCCTTGCGTCTGAGCCACCATCCTTGGGCCAAGGATGAGCCCCTGGTGACCATCGTTATCCCCTGCTTCAACTACGGGCGCTACCTTCCCGAAGCGCTGCGAAGCGCCCTGAACCAATCCTGGAAAAATCTGGAAGTCATCGTGGTCGACGGCGGTTCGACGGATCCGCTCACGCTGCAGGTGCTCGACCAGATCGAACAGCCGCGCGTGCGGGTCTACCGCCAGAAACAGCGCAGCCTTGTCGGAGTCAATCGCAACCTCGGCATCGAGTTCGCGCGCAGCAAGTATGTCTGCTGCTTGGATTCAGACGATATTTTGCACCCCACCTACATCGAGAAAGCCGTGTTTCTCGCCGAAACCCAAGCGGTGGCGGTGATTTCGAGCACGGTCCGGGTCTTCGACTTGGAAACGTGGACCTGGGATTTGCCCCACAAGCCTTCGGCGCGGCGAATTTGGGAAGCGAACGAAATTGCTACCCACGCCATGTTCTCGCGGCAGCTATACAAAAAGATCGGCGGCTTCGTCGATTACGGCCTCGGCAAATCGCATGCCCCCGAAGACTGGGATTTGTGGATGCGCTTACTGGCCAATGGGGCACGGGCGCGTAACTTACTTGAGCCGCAGCTCTTTTACCGTGTGCACAGCGTCAGCAGCCTCAGTCGGCAAGATGTTCCCACGCGCGAAGAGCAGCGGGACATGCTCCATGAGCGAAACGATTTCACGCCGCGCACTCTCTGGTTCGGCGATTTGGCGTTTCAAATTTCGCGATTGGCGGTGCAGGTGCCGCGAGCAAGGGCAGCCCTCGTGGGGCGGGCAAGGAATGTTGCAACGGCAGAAGAAGTCTCGCCCGTGCTGGTGTTGCTGCCGTTTTTGGATTTGCTGCACCTCGATTCCGCCCTGACCGAGCGCCTGCGTACATTGGCCGGAGGCCGCAAGCTCGTCTGCGTGTCGCTCCGCCCAGCCCTGTTGGGGCAGCCCCCCCCGGACTGGATACTGCCCTATTCCTTGGACGGATTCCTTGAGAACGCTTTCTGGCCGGACTTCGTCGGGTATCTGACCGAGGTTTACGGGCTACGCAACGTCGTGAATGTGTCCATGCCGGAGTCCCTGAAGCTAACGGATTTGCCGGTGCTAGAGACGGAACCTCTCCTACCCGTTACGAGCAAACGAAAGTTGCTGCTCACCGTGCCGTGGCTGGATGTGGGCGGTAGTTCGATCCTGCTCAACGAAGTTTTCTCGCGCCTGAGCGAAGTTTTGGATATCTGGACGGTGGCGACGAATCCTTCCAAGGTCGCTGCCAACAATCGCGGCGACCGTTTTTACGCCTTCTCCAACAAGATTATCGATATGCCTTGGGAGGCCGAGTCCCGTCACAAGGCTTCGGTGGTCGCGGAAATCGAACGAGTTTTCCAGCCGGACTATTTGATGGTGGTGGGATCCGTGTCCACCTACGAAGCATTGCATTCCATCAAGGCTCAGTCCTCCGTGAAGGTGATCGACCAGCTGTACAACACCGTCGGTCACATCCGGAACAACCGCCACTACGGCGAATGGATCGACTTCAACATCGTCGCCAACACCGACGTCGAAAATGTTTTGGCGAAAAACGGCGTTCCCGAAGAAAAGATCCGTTTGATCCCGCACGGCATCGACACGAAGGCCTTTACGCCGGCGTCGCTGGTGCCTTTCCGGCCGACCTCCGCGCCCGAGACTTCCGCACCGACTTACGGATTCTTGGGTCGACTCAGCTCCGAAAAACGCCCGGGTGACATCGTTAAGGTGGCGGGCTTCTTCCCCGAAAGCGCCTTCCTGCTGGGCGGTGGGGGCCCCCTCAAAGAAGTCCTACAGGCCCAGATTGCGGATCAAGAACGCACGAACGTGAAGCTGCTCGGTTTTGTGGGCGATTCGCGTGAGCTCTACGGCCGCATCGATGCCTTGATTCTCTCGTCGGACATCGAAGGGCTGCCGCTGACCGTCTTGGAAGCCATGGCGATGGAGATCCCCGTGATCGCCACTCGCGTGGGACATTTGCCTTCGGTTATCGTGCCGGGAGTGAATGGCTTCCTTTACCCGGCGGGTGATCTGAAGGCCCTGAGGAGATGTCTGATGACCTTTGCTAAGATGTCGCCGGTGGCCCGACGCCGGATGGGTCAACGCGCGCGTGAAACGGTCGTTGCGGGCTTTGATTCGGCCCTTTGCGCGCAAGGCTATTTGGAAGTTTTCGAGAGTTTGAGCAAGGATTTGAGCAAGGAGACGGATCATGGGTAGTTCGTTTTGGTCGGGGCGTGAAGTTCTGGTTACCGGCGCCGGGGGGTTTATCGGCAGCCACCTTTGCGAAACCTTGGCCAGCCAATGCGCCCGCGTGACGGCCTTGATCCACTACGACACTCGCGCCGATCACGCCAACCTGGAGTTCTTGCCGGCTGCGCTGCGCTCCCAGATCAAGGTGGTTGCCGGTGACATTTGCGACCCCTTTTTCATGAACAGCCTGGTGCGCGGCAAAGACACGGTCTTCCACCTCGCCGCGTTGATCGCGATCCCGTATTCGTACGTGGCGCCTCAGTCCTATGTGCGCACGAACATGGAAGGCACCATCAATGTGCTCGAGGCCTGTCGTGCCCACGGCACGCGCCGTATGGTCCACACCTCCACCTCGGAGACCTACGGCACCGCGCTTTACGCACCCATCGACGAAAAACATCCGCTGCAGGGCCAAAGTCCTTATTCGGCGTCCAAGATCGGCGCCGACAAGATGGCCGAAAGCTATTTCCGCTCTTTCGAGACCCCGGTCGTCACGTTGCGCCCCTTTAACACTTATGGCCCGCGCCAAAGTGCGCGCGCCGTGATCCCTACGATCATCTCGCAAGTGCTCGGCGATAAGCCCGAAGTGAAGCTCGGCGATCTGTCGCCGATCCGCGATTTGAACTACGTGGTGGACACGGCGCTGGCCTTCCTCGCGGTGGCCGAGCATGACGCCTGCTTAGGCGGCACCTACAACACGGGTACCGGCGTGGGCATCACGGTGGGCGACGTGGCTACTAAGATTCTCAGCTTCCTGGGTTCCAAAAAACCCATCGTCGAAGATCGCTCACGCATTCGCCCGGCCAAGAGCGAAGTTTTCAAGCTCATCTCGAATTCTAATTTGCTACGTGAAACCACGGGCTGGAAGCCGGCCTTTGATATCGACCGCGGCCTGCAAGAAACGATCAAGTACGTTCAGGCCAACCTGGGCCGCTTCCGCGTAGGTGAATATGCCGTCTAAGCACGCCGTCATCCTGGCCGGCGGCAAAGGCACGCGCCTAAAGCCGTACACTACCTTCGTGCCGAAGCCACTCATGCCGATCGGCGATGTGCCCATCATCGAAGTGATCTTGCGCCAGCTGAGAATGGCTGGGTTCCAATCGGTCACGCTGGCCGTGGGGCACATGGCGCAACTGATGCAAGCTTTTCTGGGCGACGGCTCTCGCTTTGGCCTCGCGATTGAGTACTCGGTCGAAGAAGAAGTGCTCGGCACCGCCGGTCCGATTGGTCTCTTGCGCGAAAAGCTCGCGAAGTTCGACGTCGTGCTGGCCATGAACGGCGATGTGCTCACCACCATGGACTACGGCGCTGCGATCGCGCACCACTTGGCCTCTAAGGCCGACGCGACCATCTGTCTTAACCGCCGTACCGTAGCTATCGACTTCGGCGTGATCGAAACCGATCCGCAGGGTTTCCTGGTGGGCTACAAAGAGAAGCCCATGCTCAATTACGATGTCTCCATGGGCATCAACATCTTTTCGCCCCGCGCCTTCGACCTCATTCCTAAAGGTTCTTTCTACAATATTCCCGACCTCATGATGGACCTGCGCAAGGACAATCGCCCCGTTGCCACTTACCGCGGCGATTGTTACTGGCTCGATATCGGTCGTGTCGACGATTACTCGACGGCCTGCGAGATTTTCGAAAGCCGTCGTAAAGAGTTCCTTCCCGATGAGCGCGCCTAGAGTTCTGCTTACGGGCGCGACCGGCAAGATCGGCAGGGAGCTCGTCATGGAGTGCGCGCAAAGAGGGTGGGAGTGCCATCCGTTTTCCTTACGCGGAGCTTCGGTAGCGGACTTTACACGCGCCTTGGTGGATTTCTCTCCTACCCACCTCGTGCATGCGGCGTCCGTCACGCAAGGTCGTACGGATGCCGACTTCCTACCTAATGCGCAGTTGGCCGACATGGTCCTTGCTGCCGCTCAATCCATACCTAAGGCTCAGCGACCGGTTTTAGTTTCTCTTGGTTCGGCGGGAGAGTTGGGTGCGGTTGCTGACCAACATTTGCCAGCTAAAGAGGAATGTCCGCCGCTGCCGATCTCTCCTTACGGGCGCAGTAAATGGGAGCAAACCCGTAAGTTTCTTTCGGCGCGCGCAGCATATGACCAGCGGATACTGTGCGCGCGGGTATTCAATGTTTCCGTGTTTACGGACCATTCTTTCACCATCGTGCAAGGCTGGGCAGATCGAATCGCGGCCATGCCCGAGAAAGATAACTACGTATTGGCCACGGGTGATTTGACTCCGACGAGAGATTTTCTCTCGGGTCCCTGGATCGCGCGGATTCTGGGCGATCTAGTCCTTAGCAATGCCGCGGATGGAATAGTGAACGTAGCCTCTGGTCGAGAAATATCTTTAGGCGCAGTGCTTGATCAATTAAGTTTAAAGTTTTCTTGGAAGTTTACTCGCCTGCACGACCCCATTTTTGATAATCCTCAAACTCCAACGCGAGTTTTTGCCTGTCCAATCAAAATGAAGTCCTGGTTGACCCAGGACACCAGTGAACGGCTGGCTCGAGCCTCGATTTCCGAACTTCTGTGGATCTGAAGACGGTTCAGCCTAAGCGAGAGTTTACCATTCTAGGATACAGCCACCCCAGGAATAGCCTACGCCGAATCCCGCTAGGAGCAGGCGATCGCCCGTCGAAAATTTCCCAGCTTCCATCGATTTCTTGAGAGCGATCGGAATCGTCGAAGAGACTGTGTTTCCGTATTCTTCGTATTCCTGGATGAGCTTCGATGGAGGAAGGTTGATTTTAGAGGCGAGGGACTCCAGCAAAAGTTTATTGGCCTGATGGGGGACGAAGAAGTCGATATCCTCGAGTCGCAACTTCGCGCCAGCCAGTACCTTTTCTACCAGCTCCGGCACTCTTTTGAGCGTAAACGCCAATACCTCGGGACCGTTCATCTCGAGATAGCGCTCATGGCTGAGGCTGTCGCGAGCGCCGCCCGCCTTGACGATAAGGTTGTCAAAACCAGCTCCATCCGAACCGTAACGGAAATGACTAAGCGTTCGACCTTGATCTTCACTTCCACAGAGTAAGGTAGCAGAAGCACCGTCCCCAAAGAGAGTGCGCACACTCTTGTCAGAATTCCTTAGATACTTGGAATAGGTATCGGCGGTGAGCAGAAGGACTCGCTCGGCCTGCCCGGATTCGATGAGTCCCTTCGCAAGACCGAGACCATAAATATAACCTGAGCACCCTTGGTTGATATCGATGGCCGCGCAATGGGCGGATAATCCGAGGCGATTTTGCAACAAGCAGGCGGTCGTGGGCAAAAAGTAGTCAGGGCTTTGAGTGCAAAAAATAAGGTAGTCGATTTTTTCGCGAGGGATTTGGGTCGCGTCTAGTAGTTTAACGCCGGCGACTAGCGCCAAGTCAGATGCGCACTCATCTTCCGCGGCAATGTGTCGATTCGATATCCCCGTTTTCCCGTAAATTCTATGCACTCCCCATTCCGGAAACTCCGTGGCCAATTGGTCGTTGGTTAGGGTTCCCATGGGAACGTGAAACTCGATAGCTTCAATCTTGGTCTGCATTTTTGCCCAATTCCATCAAGAATTTTGCGGGGACGCCGAAGACTACGGAGCGGTCCGCTACGTTTTTGATGGCCACGGATCCTGCACCCACACGACTGCCATCACCAATCTTTACTCCGGGGGCTACCACGGCATGCGAGCCCAAGAAGACTCCCTCACCCAACTCGGCCTTTCCGGTAACATCCGCATGACCGCTTAGAGTAGATCCGCGTCCGATACGCGCGTCGTGACCCACGCTCGAGCCTACGTTTAGCGTTACGAATTCGCCGATTTCGATATCGGACGTTAGAACCACACCGGGGCACACGATGGTACCTTCACCTAAGCGCACACGCTCGCCGATAACGGCGGTGGGATGAACAAAGGTAAAGAAGCGGGCTCCTCTTTGTTTCCACTGCGCACAGACGCGCAGTTTGTCGAGAGGATTTCCAAGGGCGCAAACAAGGTGATCTGTTTCTTCCAACTGGTAAGTTGAGAAATTGCCGATGATGGGCGCGATATCCGGAATGCCACTCAAAATTGTAGGATTGTCGTCGAGAAACCCTTTGATGCGAAATGCGTGAGGCTTGGCGGCTTGCGCATGGCGAAGCCATCCATGCATCTCCCGGCCAAATCCCCCGGCACCAAGGATAACGAGGTTTACCATGCGGTATAACCACCATCGACGACAAGACAGGAGCCGGTGATCCAGCGAGAAAGATCGGAAAGGAGAAAGGCAATGGCGTGGCTTACGTCTTCCGGATTACCAAGGCCTAGGGGATGAAGCTTCTCAAACTCGCGCATCTTTTCCTCTCCGACCAAATTCGACAGCTTCTCCAACATCTCCGTCTTGACCATTCCGGGGCAGACGAGATTGACCCGAATGCGGTCGCGCGCCAATTCCAGGGCAAGCGATTTACTCAGGCCAACCAAGGCAGATTTAGATGAAGAATAAAGGGCGGCGCCGGCCTGACCGACTAAGGACATTACAGAACCCAGCAGGACAATCGACGATCCCGTCTCAGAGATGTTCCGACGCGCGAAGGCCTTAGAAAGAGACATGGCGGAAGTAACGTTCACCCGAAAGACCTCTTCCCATTTTTTTTGGCTTAGGACTTTCAAGGGCAGGGTCGCATTGATGCCGGCGCAGTGTACGAGGCCCGAGAATTTTCCTCGCTGAGCACATTCGGCCAAAAGCACGTCGAAATCGTTGTCTTGGATGAAGTCACAGGTAACGGCTTCGTGGTCGGGGCCACTCAGCATAGAGAGGGTGAGGTCCAGCTGCTCACGATTCCGACCCATCAAGACGAGGCGGGCACCTTGGCTACTTAAGATGATGGCCAGGCTCCGACCGATGCCGGAAGAAGCGCCGGTAACGAGAATGCGTCGTCCTGCAAATGAACTCTTGTCTAACAAGCTAAACCTCGACGAGCGGAGGTACGAGAACACCCCCTAAATCACAAATGGTGGATGCCCAAGACAGCCCCACGCCAAATCCCGACAGCAAAAAGCGCTTTCGCGCACGATCACGTAACGCTTCTCCGCAATGGGTAACGAGGGCGAGGGGGATCGTTACGGAGCTAGTATTTCCAAATTCCGCTAAGCCCACGACCAAAGACTCACGTTTGATGTTTAGCTTGGCACTAAGACGCTCTAGGAGCATGGCGTTGGCTTGGTGCGGGACAAAGAAATCGAGATTGTCCCGGGAGGTTCCCGAAGTAGCCATGAGTTTTACGAGTGAGTCCGCGATGCGCGTTTGGGTGAACTCGAATACGCCGGGGCCATTCATTTTTAGGTAGGAGTCGGCCTCGACGCGGGTTTCCTCGGAAGGTTTTCGGAACCCGCCAGATTTGACAATGATATTGTCGAAACCGGCACCATCGGTACCTACATCGAAAATGAAGGCGTCGCCCGGATCTGGGCTTTGACCCAAGATCGTCGCGCTGCCGGCGTCACCGAATAGCAAGGATACGGAACGATCATTTTGGGCCACCGTTTTAGTTATGGTATCCCCCACCAGTAGCAAGACCTTGCGGCTGAGCCCCGCGGCGATCAACCCCGACGCCATCCAAAGCCCATATACGTAGCCAGAACAGCCAAGATTGATATCGAAGGCGGCGCAATGGGTAGAGAGCTGGAGTCGTTCCTGAAGAATACAGGCCGTTGCTGGCAATCGATAATCCGGAGTTTGCGTAACAAAAATCAAAGAGTCGATTTCTGACCGCAGCTTAGGATTTTGATCTAGTAATTTGCTGGCAGCGGCGAAGCAGAAATCCGAAGCACACTGTTCGTCCGTGGCTTTGCGGTAAGACGATATTCCGGTGCCAAGCGAGATTTTGCGGACGGTGCTTTCACCGAAGTCGGAGGCCCGATCAAGGAGCGTGATAGACTGGGTAGGGACGGCACACGCCAAAGCTTCCATTCGGACGTGTTCGACTTTCCCCATATTTTCCGTCCTATTTTTTGCCGAGACTCTGCTTAACCAAACCTAAAAGGTCGGCTACAGAACGAACTTTTCCCAGCTCACGAGCCGGCAGGACGACATGATATTTTTCATCCATGACCGCCATGAAAGACACCAAGGCCAGGGAATCCCAATTGCGAGATTGGAGATCGTCACTAAGCTTTAGGCTTTGAGTGGAAACTTCCAGCACTTGGGCAATTTCAGAGAGGATCTCGGCTTCGTTCATCCTTATCTATATAGTACAGAGTGCCTCCCTCAAGCGACTTGGACGCCATGCGTCATTGCTGAGCAATTGAGCGATCACCGCGGTGAGCGTAAGAAACCAGGATGGGACAAACGCAATGGGCTTAAAAACGCCACGGGTGTCGATCCTCACCTGTTCCTACAATCATGCTCCTTATATCGGTCGGACAATCGAGTCGGTGCTTTCGCAGAGCTTTTCCGACTGGGAGTATCTCATCGTCGACGATGGCTCCCTGGACAATTCGGCCGAAGTCATACGCAGTTATCAGGACCCCCGGATCCGTTCTTTTTTAAACTCAGAGAATAAGAATGTCGCGATCTACAACGAGCTCCGGGCCCAATGCCGAGGCGAGTATTTCGTAAGCCTGGATTCCGACGACGCCATGACTTCGGGGCGTCTAGCCCGGCAGATAGAATTCTTGGATCAGCATCCGGACGTACAAGTTTTGGGAACGTGGATTCAGGAAATTGACCGCGCGGATGTACCGGTGGCTGCAGAACACAGCACGGGTGAGGCTTGGTTCAATCAAGAGCGGGACTTCAATGATGCTCGGAACTGGATCTGGCAGAACCGCCTTAACCATTCCTCAGTGATGATGCGATCGTCCTTTCACGATGCCGTGGGCCCCTTCAATCCGCTTTTGCCGCGCAGCTGCGACTATGAGTTTTGGCTACGCTGTCTATCGCGGGAGGGGAAAATCGAAGTCCTTCGGGAGAAGCTCACCTATTATCGTAACCATGGGGAGAACGTGACTCATCGGGATCCGACTCAGAGTTGTTACGAGCTGGCCCATTGCAATCGGCAGTATGTTTTACCGCTGTTGGAACGTGCTGCCGATGTTGGGGCGCTGTCCCAGGTATGGGGTGCCTTGCTGGGCCATCCGTCGTTCCGGACTCTCCCGTTGGCAGAGCGCGGTGTGGTGCTAGGTGATTTTGCACGTTCGACATTTTCGCTGCCGTTCTCTCGCGAAGAACTAAAAAATCGTGCGTCCCATGTGGTTTCGAATGGAGACGGGGTTTTTCGGGCGCTGGGTAAGCACTTCGAAGAGCGGGCCGAGGTTTCCGATTGGCAGAGCAAGCAGGTCGCCAGTCTGGAGAAGGGCTTTCAGGAGCTCTCCACTAGCCTGAAGGTGCTGAAAACTGATCACGCGGCTTTGCGAAGCGAATACGAAAAATGCCAGAGCGAACAAGCGTGGCTTCAATACTTTGTCTCCTACGCCGGCCCCTGGGAACGGCTTCGCTTCTTGCTTGCCTCATTGCCAATCCTTGGACATTGGTTTCGGCGGTAAAACCCTAGAATGGCCTTTTGGGCCGGCTTTCTGTAGGCTGCAACGAGAGGTCAGCTTGTCTAACGTTATCCCCGTATTCCGACCCTCCTTGGTTAACGCTGACAAGCTTGTCCCGTGGCTGAGAAAAATTGATCAGAACCGCTGGTATACAAATTTTGGCCCCCTGACGCGTGAGTTTGAAGCTCGCATGGCGCAGCACCTGGGCGTGGATGCGGGGCAGTTGGCGACCGTAGCCAATGGCACGGCGGCCTTAACGGCAGCAATCGAAACGCTTGGAATTCCATTGGGCAGTCGCTGTTTGTTGCCCTCATGGACTTTTGTGGCGACCGTCGCAGCGGTGCGCGCAGCAGGTCTGGAGCCTTGTTTCGTAGATGTCTCTGAAGAGACGTGGGCTTTAGATCCCACGGTTCTTCGTGATCAGGTGGCGAAAGAGAAAGCTGCGCTGGTAGTGGTGGTCTCTCCGTTCGGTGCGCCTTTAAGTGCGGCTGCCTGGGAGAAATTTCGCGATGACTGTGGGGTTCCCGTCGTGATCGACGCGGCGGCTAGCTTTGACTCCGTCGGGTTGGGGAAGGCGATCCAACCGGGGCGCAATCCGATCATGGTGAGTTTGCATGCCACCAAGACCTTCGGCATCGGCGAAGGAGCTTTGGTCCTAAGCGAAGATACGGATTATATCGCTCGCCTCAAGGCCTGGACTAACTTTGGGTTTCATGGTTCGCGCGTAGCTTCCGTGCCGGGAGTGAATGCCAAGATTTCCGAATATACCGCGGCTATCGGGCTGGCGACGCTCGAGGGTTGGGATGACACACGGGCCGGATGGCTGCGAGTTACGGAAGCGTTTATGCAGCAAGCAGCTCGGGTCGGTGCCCAACTCATGCCGGGATACGGTGCAGGTTGGATTGCTTCCTACGGCAACGTGATTTTGCCCGAGGGTCTAGACGCAACGAGAGTGATGAAATTCCTAGGGGCCACCGGCATTGATTCGCGTCAATGGTGGGACCATGGCTGTCACCGGCAACCGGCGTACGCTCAAGTTCGACGTTTAGATCTGAGCGTAACGGAAAAACTCGCTCGTCGAGTAATTGGATTGCCTTATTCGATCGACATTATCGAAGCCGATTTAGAGCGCGTGTTTTTGCAATTCAAAGCCGCAATCAACGCCCAGTAGGCGAGTACTCATTCCCTTAGCGGGCCCCCCAGTTGATGACCGACTGATACAGGCCCAATCTATCGGGAGTGCGGACAGAGAAATACACTGCGCTGGCAAGCACAATCCAAATGCCTAGGATCCACTGTAATACGGTCCTTGACTTGGGTTTCAAGGTATCTGCCTCACTTCATAAAGAACCCCATGAGGGTAGTCTTCGGTGTCTTTGAGTTTGAGGAAGTGTTCGGGATGGGCGGCTAACCACCGATTCAAAGGTGAATCCAGCGTTACGTGCACGTAGTCGAGCGGACGCGAGAGGACCGCTTCGAAATTGCCATTTTCTTCTTCCACGTCGAGATAGGTTAACTCTCCGATGCGCTGCCAGGGACGGAGTGCCGAATAGAAGGCTTGGGTATCAAAGCCGATCCGTAGTTCCGACGTGCGCCGGGCCGCTTGGTCCGAAAGATAATGCTTGAGCCCGTTGAGTTTAAAACTCGCAATGGCGGGTATCGGTTGACGTAGGGAGCGAAGCTGGTCGATCACGAGTCGCGCAGAAAAATAAGTATTAGGCACCGAGGCGGCGTAGGACCAACTCGCCAAGACCCAAGTGGCGATCTGCAACCAGGTCTTGGTGCGCCCGTTAAAGAGATGGTGCAGGGTCCAAGTCCAGGCCACGGCGCCGAAGAGCACGATGGCGAAGGAATAGCGGGGATACCAATTCATTGGCGTGACGAGAAAAGATCCGACGCCCACCGTAAAGAGGAAGAGGGCCACGCGTAAACGCGTTTGCGCAGCGAGGTAAAGGCCGGCGAGCAAACCCGGTAAAAAGAAGATGGGCCACAAGGGGCCAAGACCGGAGAAACGGCCGTCGTGAATATAGAAGACCCCAGCCCAGCCTTTAAGCTCAAACCAATTGTGTAGCCACTTCATCGGCAACGACAAAGCATCAAATTCACCGAGATTGTAGAAAGCCGCCATCGACAAAGTGCCCGGCAACTTGCCGAGAATCGGAAGAGTGACGGCGATGGGAAAAACTGGATTGCCGAAATGGAAAAGATTCCGCAAATACCAATAGCTCGTCATTAGAAACAACGCCCCGAGGAGAAGTCGCTCGTGGCGGAGTTCTTGGAGGCGAGGCCAGCGACCAGAAATCCATCGACGGCCAGCGATGGCCGTTACGAGAAGAAAGGGAGCACTAGCGAGCCCATTGGGCTTAGCCGCCAAAAGAATCGCCATCGAGCAGAACAGACCGACGAGTGGCCCGCGGCGCGATTCCGTTTCCCGTTGCGAGGCATAGTCGGCGGCAAACACGGCTCCCGCGAAGGCGGCTAAGGCAAAATACAAATCTGCTTTGGCCGTCGTGCTGAGCATAAGCAAAACGGGGCAGGCCAGTCCCACGAGCGAGGCCGAGAGCGCGTCGCGCTTAGACAACTGCAGCAGGCGCGCGGCGTAAACGAGGGCAGCGCCCACGCCGCCGAGGGCGAAAAAGTTCCATAGCGCGAGGGCGTGCAGCCGTCCGAGAGCTAGGCCGGAGCTCGCTAGAAGAAGTTCCACGAATTTCGGATAGGTCTGAGCATAGGAGTGCGCGATCGGAAAAGGAAAGAAACCTAGGGCGTGTCGCTGCACCACCATTTCCGTAAACGGCAGATGGTAGACGTAGTCGTCGAAACCGGTGGGCGGAAAAATCCATGCGTAAATGAGGAACATACCCATGGCAAAGAGAGGCACGAGGCCCGTCAAAAGCACCCATGGAGATTGACGGATAGCACGGGTACTTTGCCCCACGAGCATGCGGGTTGCGGTTCCCAGGTTGCGGAGCCCGGCACGTTGGGACCAGAGCAAGGGCAAAGCCGAACCCGCGAAGAGCAGGATGTAAGCGAACGTCAAAGAAGCTGGGGTCAGGGAGAGCGTAAGAAACACCACGAAGTATTGGTGGATCAAGGCCAAGAAAAATCCGGCTAGTACCGCGCCGGAAAGCCGGAGTTGCAGCGTACGGCGAGCATAGGCGGTCCAGCCCGCGGTCAAAAGGAGCGCGGTCCCCAAGATAAAGAGCCCGACTCCGAGAACGGCAAAGAGGGCCATGGAGGAGAAGAATTAGCGGATAATGTATAGTTGGTCGATGATTTCCATCCTCAAGAGTTTGCGTCCGCACCAATGGTCCAAGAACTTGCTCGTATTGGTGCCGGTCTTGGCCGCGCAGCGGCTGAGTGACTCGGCGACTTGGGTCTCCGTGGCGTTGGCTTTCGTAGTGATGAGTCTGTCGGCCTCCGCTGTGTACCTCATCAATGATCTGAAGGATGTCGCCTCGGACCGCGCGCATCCCGTGAAGCGGCACCGGGCAATCGCCTCGGGAAAAGTTAGTGTGCCGGTGGCTTGGACCCTTTCCGCCTTTTTGGCCGCCTTGGCGTTGGGCCTTGCGAGCCAGGTAAACTCGGCGACCCTGGCCTTTGCAGCCCTGTATCTGGTGGCGAATGCTCTGTACTCGTTCGGCCTCAAGAAAATCTCAATTTTGGACGTGCTCTTGCTCGCGGGACTCTATTCGTTGCGCATTCTCATGGGCGGCGCCGCGACCCAGATTCCGATCTCGTCCTGGCTCGTGGCCTTTTCGACCTTTTTCTTCCTCTCGCTTGCGCTCGCGAAACGCGCTTCGGAACTCTTGGCGACGTCTCGCGAGGGTCGAGTTAAGAATTCGCGCCGCGGATACATGAACGAGGACTACCCGCTGTTGGTAGCGATCGGAGTGGCTAGCTCCCTCGCCGCCACGGTCGTCTTCGCCCTGTATCTGCACAGCGAGCCGATCCTGCAGCGCTATGGTCGCCCCGATTGGCTTTGGCTTTCGTGCGTATCGATTCTCTACTGGAGTTTGCGGCTCTGGCTGCTCACTACACGTGGGGACCTGAAGGAGGACCCTTTGAGCTTTGCGCTGCGGGACCGTTGGAGCTACGTCTTTGCGTTCGTGATCTTCTTGTCGTTCGCGATCGCTGCCTGATCGTCCGCACCGATGAAGAAGCGCAAGCGAATAATCGTGACAATGTAGGAAAATACGAAAGAAATCAGGCTGCGTTTGGTTTCGCCGAACATGCGCTTGCGGAAGGTGAAGGGCACTTCGAGTACTCGCAATTTGCGGTTGCGCTGGGACAATTTGAAAAGAATCTCTTCGACGATATCGAACTTGTCGGTCTTTAGTGTGAGCTCACGCAAAGCTTGGCCGCGGTAGAGTTTGAAGCTGTTGGAGATGTCTTTATACTTCAGCCCTAGGATGAGCGAGTAGGTCAGATTCAACAGGCGACTCATCCACACCAGAGCCAGCGAATTTTCGGTGAAGCCGCCGTCGATGTAACGGGAAGCAATCACGACATCGTAGTTCTGGCGGTGTTCGATGAGCTTGGGAAGAAATTCGGGGGCATGGGATCCGTCGGCATCCATGAAAATCACGAATTCGCCGCGTGACGTGCGAAGGCCCGTCCGCACGGCGTCGCCGAAGCATTCTGTAGGAGCACGGTTGACATAGGTAGCACCTGCTTTACGGCAAACGTCGGGTGTGTTGTCCATTTCCTTAGGCGTGTCGACCACGAGGATTTCGTAACTCAGCCCCGTCTCTTTGAGCACATCGTGCAGACGCGGAAGCAATAGCGAGAGATTTTCGCCTTCAAGGTAACTCGGAAGAACGACCGACAATTCCATCATTGGGCTCCCTGCTTTTTGAGCGCTTGTTGGGCCTGCTCCACGGTTTCGCGGAGTCCATCCGCGAGAGAACGCTGCGGGCTCCAGCCGAGATCGCGCAGCTCGGGCGACGAGTGTGGGGTCTCGGAGTCTGTGGCCGCTGTCCGTCCCGGCAGTGCGCCGAACTTCAGTCTTTGCTTAGAAGCCCCGCAGAACTCTGTCACCTTCTCGACGACTTCCCGGATGGTGGGGTTGTCGAGGGAAGATACACGGTACGCGTGGTATCCGGGGGTAGCAAAACGCGGGTTGTGTAGGACAAAGGCGAAGGCGCGGACGACGTCTTGGATGTGGACGAGATTGCGGCGTTGCAGGCCCGAGGTAAGTGGCAGATCCGCGCTTCCGCTCAACAGCTTGTGGACGGTGCCCGGGATGAATTGCTCGTGAGTTTGACCTGGGCCGTAAAACATCTCTAATTCGAGGTTAACGAAAGCCAGCTGATCGGCGGCGCGGCGGCCCCAATCCAGGAATTGCGCCTTCGAGAGTGCGTAAGCATTGAGCGTGGGGTTGAGGGAGGTGCCGGCGTTGATGAAGAGCGAGGTCTTACCTCGACATTGTTCCAGCACGCGGACGGGGAAGGCGAGGTTGGCATCGAGCACCTGTGAGACGTCTTCGCCACTACGACCATAGTTCGTGGCGCAGTTAAGGACGGCATCGAAGCGCTCTTGGGCAAATACCTCAGCCAGGGAGGGACCCTGGCGGGAGTGCCGCGTAACCCGAGCTCCAGCCTGCGCGAAGAACTCCGCCAAATGGGAACCGAGATATCCGGAGGCTCCCGTGAGGAATATCGACTGCATCGGCAAAACCTCTCATTGCTGAAGGTCGGACACAACATTGACTCAACGCGTTATTAGTCTTGGTCTGCGAGTAAGAGTTGCACGGAGAACTAAGGAATCCTAGCTTTCCCCGCCTATGTTGAACCCTTCTAAGGTCCCCGTTTTTATTCTGGCCGGCGGTTTGGGGACCCGGCTTTCTGAAGAGACTTCGGCCCGTCCCAAGCCGATGGTGGAAATCGGGGGCATCCCGATTTTGGTTCACATCATGCGCTGGTACTACAGCTTTGGTTTTACTGATTTCGTGATCTGCGCGGGATACATGTCGTGGGACATTAAGCAGTACTTCCTCGATTACGAATACCGCTCGAATCACATCGAGATCGATCATCGGTCCAACGCGGAAAAACCGGCCGGCACCTTCGGCCGCAACCGCGCGCAAGAAAAGTGGCGCGTGCGGGTGATCGACACGGGCTTCACGAGTTTGACGGGGGCGCGTATTGCCCGCGCGCTCGACGAAGTCGGCGAGGCCAGTCTGGAACAAGGACACTTTGCTTTGACCTACGGCGACGGCCTCACGGATCTCAATCTGGGCGAGTCGTTGAAGTTCCATGAGCAGCACGGCAAGGTCGGCACGCTCACCGGCGTTAAGAACATCGCGCGCTTTGGCGAGCTGGATGTGAAGGGCGAAGATGTCGAAGGTTTCCTCGAGAAGCCCGAAGATCGCCAAGGATTTATCAACGGCGGCTTTTTCTTCTTCCACAAATCCTTCCGCAAATACCTTTCGGCGGATCCGGATTGCACGCTCGAGCGCAAGCCCCTTGCGGACCTCGCTAAAGACGGTCAACTCAAGATCCGTCGGCATCCCGGTTTCTGGGCCGCGATGGACACCTTGCGCGATAAACACGAACTGCAGAAACTCTGGGAAGCCGGCAAAGCTCCCTGGGGCGTTTCCACCTCGTCGACGGAAAAAAAGGATCACGCTTGAGTCAATCCAAGAATACCGCTCGTTTTGGCAACTGCTTCGTTACGGGTGCCACGGGCCTGCTCGGCAGCGAACTGGTGCGGCAGTTACTCGATCTGGGCGAAGCTAAACAAGTCGTCTGTCTCGTGCGTGATGGTTTGCCGCGTTCGCGTTTCTACTCGCTCGGCCTTGATAAGCGAGTGGTTACAGTGCGTGGCGACTTACTCGATCAAGCGCTGCTCACTCGCGTGATGAACGAGTACGACATTGAAACGGTCTTTCATTTGGGCGCCCAAACCCTCGTGGGCCATGCCAACCGTTCGCCCGCCGAAACTCTCGACGTGAATATTCGCGGTACCTGGCAACTGCTCGAAGCCGCGCGCCTCAACAGCTCGCACGTTAAGACGGTCTTGTTTGCTTCGAGCGATAAGGCCTACGGCGATCTCGATGGCGAGCGCTACACGGAAAGTTTCCCGCTCGCCGGTAAGCATCCTTACGACGTGTCGAAATCCTGCGCCGATCTCATTGCGCAGACCTACGCCCACACCTACGGTCTTAATATCGGTATCACGCGCTGCGGGAACTTCTTCGGCCCGGGTGATTTGAATCTGAGCCGTATTTTTCCGTCCACCGTGCTCGCAGTCCTCGAGGGTCGCGCACCCGAGATCCGCTCCGATGGCACGCCCATTCGCGACTACATCTACATTGAAGATGGCGCTTCGGCATATCGTGCGCTCGCGGGCCATATCCAAAAGGGCAGCTTCCGCGGTGAAGCGTTCAACTTCTCTTACGGTCTGCGTCTGAGCGTGCTCCAAGTCGTCGAGAAGATCCTCGAAGTGATGAATTCGCCATTGAAGCCGCGCGTGCTTAACGAAGCCAGTAACGAAATCAAAGTGCAAGCGCTGGATAGCGCGAAGGCCATGAAGCTCCTCAATTGGAAACCCGAATGGGGATTTGAAGAGGGCATTCGCCGCACGGTCGAATGGTACACAGAATACTTCCGCACGGAGAAGGGACTCTAATGTCGTCGGCGCCTACCGGAAAATTTCGTCAGAACCTCGATAAGCTAGCCGACGAATCCGAAGCGTTCTTCGCTTCGGCGGGTCGAATGCGCCCGGGCCAGGACTATTTGCCGCCTACCGGCAAAGTCGTCGGCACCGATGAATTCCGCATCTTGTTGCAAGCCGCGGCCGACATGTGGCTCACCGCCGGCCGATTCCATGACCAATTCGAAGCCGAGTTTCCCTCGCACTGGGGGTTGAAGCATTGCCTGCTGGTGAACTCCGGTTCCAGCGCGAACCTCGTGGCGATGGCCTCGCTCACGAGTCCCAAGTTGGGCGAGCGCGCGCTGAAAGCCGGCGATGAATTCATCACGCCGGCCTGCGGCTTTCCCACGACGGTCGCGCCGGCCATTCAAAACGGGCTGAAACCCGTCTTTGTGGACATGGACATCGAGACGCAGGATCCGAGTTTCGAAACCGTGCAGGCCGCGGCCTCCGATAAAACCAAGCTCGTGATGATGGCCCACACGCTGGGCAATCCCTTTGCCGCCGATAAAATCGGGGCGTGGTGTAAGGCCAACGGCACGTGGTTTGTGGAAGACTGCTGCGACGCCCTTGGCTCTACGCTCAACGGCCAACATGTAGGCACCTTTAGCGATATCGCCACCTGCTCGTTCTATCCCGCCCACCACATCACGATGGGCGAGGGCGGCGCGGTGCTCACTAGCGACAATCAGTTGCGCAAGATCGCGCTCAGCATGCGCGATTGGGGCCGGGATTGCTGGTGCCCGCCGGGCATCTCCAACAGCTGCAACGTGCGCTTCGACTGGAAGCTGGGCGATCTGCCCAAGGGTTACGATCACAAGTACATCTACTCGCACCTGGGCTACAATCTGAAGACCACGGACTTTCAGGCGGCTGTGGGCCTGGCCCAGCTGAAGCGCCTTCCGTCGTTCATCCAGAAACGTCGCGAGAACCATGCGTATTTGACGGAATGCCTGAAGAATCTCGGTATGCAGGAATATCTCGTTTTGCCGAAGGCTACCCCCGGCAGCGAGCCCTCGTGGTTCGGATACTTCCTCTCGATGCGCGATGGCGATGCCAAGAAGCGCAACTTGCTCACGCGCTACCTGGAAGAGAATAAGGTGGGCACGCGCCTGCTCTTCGGCGGCAACCTCACCCGCCAGCCCGCCTTCAAGAACGTCGATTTCCGCGTGGTGGGTGACCTCACCAATACCGATAAGATCATGAACCTAGGTTTCTGGGTGGGGATCTGGCCGGGGCTCGGTAAAGAACATCTCGAATACATCGCGGCCACGATCAAAAAGGCCGTCGAACACGTCATGTGAGAAAGGTTGGGGAACTAGGTGTTCCCCAACCACTTCAACAAGCCGCTGAGGCCACTGCGGTAATCTTTGCGCGGCGCCCAGCCAATGGCTTTCGTAAGCGCGGCCACGTCGGCCACGAATACGCGTTGGTCGCTGCTACGCGGGGGAAGGAATTCGGGCGTCATGTCGCAACCGACGGTTTCGCCCAGGAAACTCAGTAATTCCAAGACCGAAAGACTGTTCGTGATACCGGCGCCCACGTTGAAGGCCCGACCCTGCACGTGCTGGATGCCGTCGAGCGCGCGGAAGTAGAGCTCGCGCATGTCGCTTGCGTGCAGCAGGTCGCGCACTTGCTTGCCGTTACCCGACACGGTGAAGGTGAAATTCTTGTCTTGCTTGCGCTTCAGCGCCACGCCGGCAAACCAAGATACCCAGCCCTGATCAAAAGTGGCGTTCTGCAACTCGCCGTACATCGACGAATGACGGAAGACGACCGTGGGGAAGTTGAAGAGGCGATGCCATTCGCGGATGTACATGTCCGCCGTGGCTTTGGAGAGACCGTAGGGAGTGGACGGCGCGAAGGGCAGCGATTCGTCGAAACCGGCGGGGAACTGCGGCGTCGTGTAGCGAGTTTTGCCTTGATCGTATTTGAGTTCTTCTAAGTCGCCGTAGACTTTGTTGGTGGACGAGTAGAGCACCGGCACGCGCAGGCCGCGGTCCTTCAGGCCCACCAGCAGATTAAGCGTCCCTTGCGCATTCACTCCGAAATCCAACGTAGGATTATCCACCGAGGTGGTCATGGCTACTTGGCCTGCCAGGTGGAATACGGCATCGGGTCGCAGGTCGAGTACCTGCGCCAGATCCCCGGGATTGCGTATGTCACCGTGGAAGAAAGTGACCTTTCCTTGGGAACGCAACCAGGCGAGATTGCGATCGCTGCCGGCACGATAGAGGTTGTCGAGAATGATCGGCTCGTATCCCCGAGCGAGTGCCTCATGAACGAGGTTGGCGCCGAGGAATCCGCAGCCGCCCGTGACCAAGATTTTTTTGCTCATGAAATCCTCCGCGTCTTTTCGCTTTGCACACAGTAAACGGCCCATAGCGCCGTGGCGACGAGCGAAGTCGTGAATCCGGCTTTTGTCAGCTTAGACAATTGGGGCACCAGAGTTTGGTTCCAGTAGTTGATCGTGGCTTCCAGGGGAAAGGGCGTGGGTGCCAAAACCATTTCAAAGGTGCGGAACGATGTAAACGAATCGTAGGCGATCAGGATAAAGACCGTGTGGCCCAGTACGATACGGTAGAGCGCGCGGGTGCCGCGGTCGTCGGGCCGTAGACAGAGCGCAGTCATCCATACGGGCAAGGACCACATGATCCAATGCGGGTTGAAACAAATCCCCACGTAGAATCCGCCTACGACCGAGATCAATACAGCGGAAGTTACCGTTTCGAACGCGGTACCCCGTTCGCGCCAGGGCCGGCGTAGATACAGGTAGATGCCTAAGAGCACCGCGCTCGCGGCGGGGATCAGGTACGAGCTCGGCGGCCCTAAGGGCGAGGGGCCCGTAAGGCGCCCGGTCGGTCCGCCCACGATAGCGGAGAAGTAATTCGGAAAATGTCGCAGGCTCCACATCATGACGAGGCTAGCCATCGTGAGGAAGCCGGCGCCGTAGGCCAGCACTCCGGCCACGGCATATTTGCGTCGGGGTCCGTGCCAACTGTACAGACCCACGAGTACTGCCGCGCCGGCGCCAGCCAGACACCCAATTTTGACGTGGAAGGAAAGACCCGCGATCAATCCGCCTACGAGGGCCCAGCCGACCGTCGCGGCGAGACGCCGCTCGCCTTCGACAAGGGCCCACCACAGCACAAGGGTCCCAATCAGGGAGAGGGAGGCGCCTAGGATGTCGATTTGGCCGTAGCAATAATTCAGGTACAGCCAAAAGGGCGAGAGCCAGTAAAGGCGCACGAAACGATTGGCCATATGGCGCGGTAGCAAACGCAGCGCTACCACGAGGAGGCAGATTTCGGCCAAGAGGTAGGGCAGGTGCCCCGCGAGAACGTGGAGCGGGTTCCAGGCGGAGAAATCACGCAAGAAGTACGAAGGCCACGAGGCGAGTGCCGTCCCGACGGAACCGTAAAACCACATCTGCCCGACATCGGGAAAATAAGTCAGCCCTTCGGTATAGGTATGTTCCAAACCGCCGAGCGACCAGACCTTGGCGAGGAACTGGTGAATAACTCGAAAATCCCAGCCGTGTCGCGTAAAGGCGGAGAGTAATAGACGCACGCCGAGGCCGATCCAGAGCAAGCGCTTATTGTTGGCATATACGTTCACGGCTTTTACTAGCTAGAGTGGGTGATTTTGCCGTGATCTAGAAAAATGGTGGAGTCGCAGAAGGTTTCGACGGCCTCGGCGTCATGGCTGACGAAGAGGATCGTCTTGTTGTGTTTCTTGAACTCGGCCATGCGGACTTTACATTTTTCCTGGAAAGGCGCGTCGCCCACAGCGAGGATCTCGTCCACGATCAGGATGTCCGGGTCGATGTCTGTCGCGAGCGAAAAGCCCAGCCTAGCCTGCATGCCAGAACTATAGTTTCGGATGGGGACGTCGATGAAGTCGCCGAGTTCTGAGAAGTCAATGATACGGTCGATGCGGAGGTTGGTTTCCTTGCGGGACAGTCCGGCGACCGAGGCCCCGAAGTAGATGTTCTCGCGCCCGGTGAGGTTGGGGTCGAATCCCGCGCCTAGCTCGATGAGCGCCGAGACTCGGCCCCGTACCCACATCTCGCCCGCGGTGGGGTGCAGGACGCCGGCGACGACCTTGAGTGTCGTCGATTTACCGGATCCGTTGAGCCCCGTGAGCCCCAGGCTTTGGCCCCGGTATACTTTCAGGTCCACGTCGCGGATCGCCCAAAATTCCTGGAAGCTGGATTTCGTGTCTTGGCCAGCCATCACGGTGCCCATGCGGCGAATGGAACCGACAACGGCTTCTTTCAGCGAATACACCCGCTCGAGGTACATGCGGTAGCGGACGCCGATGCCTTTGAGCTCGATGGCCGGAGCTGCGGAAGAGTGGATCATAACCAGTAGAGGAACTTTCTCTGCAGGCGTTGGAAGACGACCCAACCGATCGCGAAAGTAGCGATACCGATGAGCAAGGCCGAAGCGTAAACTTCCGGTTCCGGCAGCTGACCCGCGTACACGGATTGGCGGAAGATGTGGATGTACTTAGCCAACGGATTGATCGAGAGGATCCAATGGTACTTCGCGGGGATCGCCGAAGGTTCCCACATGATGGGCGTGAGGTAGAACAGTGCCCCTAGGGCGATATCGAGGAAGTACTGCAGGTCGCGGAAAAACACCATAACGGCCGAGACCAGCATGGCCCACCCCATCGTGAAGATGGCCAAAGGAAGGAGCATAAAAGGGGCGAGCAGGATCGTAGCGTGGAAGGGTGCGCCCGAAAGGGCCATGACGATAATCAGGGCGACGAAGGAGAACGCGAGGTTCACCAGGTTGTTGACAACGACGGTCAGGGGAAAAATCACGCGCGGCATCTTGATCTTGGTGATGAGCCCGGCGGCGTTCAAGATCGAGACGGCGCCAGCTGCCGAAGACTGCGTGAAGAGATTCCACGTGATCAGGCCCGAGAAGAGATAGGCCGCGAAGTAGGGCGTTTGCACCTTGAAGGCCTGCGTGAAGACTGTCCACATCACGATCATCTGCATGAGGGGCGCCGCCACTGTCCAAAGGATGCCAAAGATGGATCGCTTGTAGCGGACCTTGAGGTCGCGCGTAACGATGTTGCGCACGAGTTCCTTGAACTGGAACAGTTCCGCGAGAGGCATTTGCACGAGGTTGTGAAAATCCCAAGCCGCACGATCGGCTCGGACATAGGTCACAGGCTCTTGGGTCGGATTGGCCGGCGTCGTCATTTTCCCCTCCTGATTAGACCCGAGGCTCACACCGGTCAAAACCGGGACCCACGATTGATCCCCTTGGGGACACCCGATAGAGTCACCCGCGCATGTCCAAGTTCCAAACGGTCATTCTTTCCGGTGGTGCAGGCACTCGCCTTTGGCCACTTTCGCGGGAAAATTACCCTAAACAGTTCATTGATCTCACCGGGGAAGGCGCCTCGCTGATCGTGCAAACCGCCCGGCGGCTCCAAGAGTGGGGCACGCCGCTCGTGGTGACCACGGAGAAGCTCCGCTGGCCTACTCAATCTCTATTCATCCGGGAGGCCCTACCATGCACCGTTCTGGGAGAGCCGAGCAGCCGCAACACGGCCCCCGCGATCCTGTTTGCCACTTGGCAGGCCTTTCGCAACGACCCTGAAACCGTGCTCGGAGTATTTCCGGCCGATCACGTGGTCGAGGACGTGCCGGCCTTTCGCCGCTTCGTGACGGCCGCGATTCACCATGCAGAATCCGGCCAGGTCGTCACTCTGGGGATTCGGCCCACCTATCCGGCCACGGGTTACGGCTACATCGAACTCGGCCAAGAGCTGAACGGTCATGTCCCGCGGGCCTTTAGGGTCCTGCGCTTTCGTGAAAAGCCGCATCTGGAACTGGCCAAAGAACTCCTCTCCACGGGCATGGTTTCGTGGAATGCCGGGATCTTCTTTTTCCAGGCCAAAGTCATGCGGGAACTCTTCCGCAAATACATGCCGGAGATGTTCCAGGCCTTCGAGAACCTCAAAGAAGACCTTTCCAACCTCTCTGAGATTTATGCCGGACTGAAGTCCCTCAGCTTTGACGTGGGCATCATGGAGCGGGCCAAAGAAGTTGTGTGCGTCCCGGCCGAAATGGGCTGGTCTGATGTTGGCTCTTGGGAAGAAGTGGCCCGACTCTCGAAAAGTCGGGAGCCAATCGAAGAGGTCGACGGCCGCGGCAACTATTACAAGTCGCTGCATTCGATCGAGAAGACGGTTGCCTTTTTGGGCGTCAGCGACGTGGTCGTGGTGGACACGCCTGACTCGCTCGTCGTCGTGAAATCGGGTCACGGCCAGGAAATGAAGGAAATCGTTTCTCGGCTCAAGGCGCGCTCGTCGCCGCGCTTGGCCAGTCACACTTTTGAAGACCGCCCTTGGGGGCGCTTCGAGGTGCTGATAGACACGCCCGATTTCAAATCGAAGCGCATCTCCGTGCTGCCCGGCCAGAAGCTTTCTTATCAGTCCCACACCAAGCGCGCCGAGCACTGGATCATCGTGAAGGGCCGGGCCGAGGTGGTGCTCAATGACAAAACACTGCAGCTCAAACCCGGCGAGCACGTGCACATTCCGCTCGGCGCTAAGCACCGCATCGGCAACATCGGCACGGACACGATGGAATTCATCGAAGTCCAAACGGGCTCCTACTTCGGCGAAGACGACATCGTGCGCTACTCCGACGATTACGGACGCAAGTAATGTCCGGCACAGTTCTCCTTACCGGCGCGACGTCCTTTACCGGTTGCCACATCGCCGCCGCCTTAAAGGGCGCAGGATTCCGGGTGGTGGCCACGCTGACACGCGGCCGTGGGGAATACACCGACGCCCTCACGCTACGTCGCATGGAGCTAGCCACCCCGGATGCCTGGGTAGAGCACGCGCCTTTCGGCTCCCCGAAAATGCTCGAGACGATCGCGACCGAAAAGCCCGTCGCCTTTATCAATCACGGGGCCGATATCCGCGGCTATCGCCGTCCCGACTTCGACTATCTGAAAAGCGTGGCTTCTTCGCTGTCGGGTGCCGAATCCGTCATGAAAGCGCTAGCCGCCGCCGGCACCCGCCGCTTTGTGCACACGGGGTCGATCTTTGAACCCGACGAAGGCGCTACCGATCCGCTCGAGATGACGCCGGCGGTCAGTATCTACGGCACCAGCAAAAGCATGGTTTGGCAGGCGCTGCGGTATTTCGCGGAAAGCGCGCAGCTGGGCGTCTCCAAAGTCATCATCCCCGATCCGGTGGGCCCGTGGGAAAACACCGATCGTCTGATTCCCTACTTCGTTTCGCAATGGAAAGAGGGCAAAGAGCCCGTCGTGAAAACTCCGCACCTGGTGCGCGACCGCGTGCCGGCGGCCTGGCTCGCGCGCGTGTATGCCGAAGAGTGCGCGCGCGGCGCGGAATCGGGGCTCGTCATCCGCCGGCCCGGCGCCTACGCGATGGAGAACGAAGCTTTCCTGAATCTTTTCCTGAAGCGCGTGGGCAAGAAAAACGTGTGGAAGTTCCGGGTGGAACCCACCCCGGTGAATGAGCCTTTGGAGCGCGTAAACCGCGAGGCCTGCCTCGAGCTCGGCAACGCCCAAGCCGAAGAAGCCTTCTGGTCCGCTTGGACCGCTGCGCTCGGTATCTAGGCCCCAGGCCCGAGTCTCTTCCCTAACTTCCGGCGGTTGTGAGGCCGCTAAAGATTTCTGGAAAATGTCCGAAACAGAAGGGTCAGTTACTTGCGCGGTTTAATGCGTTTTTGCCGAACCCTCCTTGAGGCGGCCCAGAGTGCGGTTAACACCTGGGCTGCCTGCAGGAATAACTTCAATAACTCGTACAGATCGGCTTTACCCATGAGGTACGCCCTTTCTGCCGTGTCTCTATCCTTGAGAGCCCGCACCCGGTCCCTGGGGTTGCGCTGCCCTAGCTAAAAGTGTGCCCTCTGGCCCTTAGAACTGGAAGCTCAGCATCACGCCCACCATCCACGACGGCCGATCGCCTGAGACATCGGCGACGCCGACGAGATCGAGCTTGGCCACTTCTTCGCCGACAGAGTTGGTGAAGGTTTTGCCCAGACCCACCGAAATTTGCGGCACCATCTGCCCGCTGGCGTTCCACGTAAGGTTGGCTCCGGCAGAAGCGTAGACGCCCGAGGAGCTAAAGGTCTTCCGGATCGTTAGCGAGACGGACTTCGAAAAGGCGGCTTGCTCGAAGGCACCTTCCGTCAGGCTCATCCGCATCGGCACCGCGGCCGAAACTTGGCCCCGGAAGCTCAGTTCCCAGCCGTTCGAGAGCGGCACTGTAGTGCCCAAGGCGACACCGCCGGCGACGGTTTGGTTAGCAATCGCCACGCCGAAGACCGACAAGGTGAAGGCTCCGATTTGTTGTCCGGCCTCGAGGTAGTCGTTCCCGGGGGAGCGGGTGAGGGTGACGAAGCGGCCGCTCAAAGCGTTTCGCCAGCTCGAGCTTTCTTCAATCACCAGGTGAGTCATGTGGCTCCACCGCACGACCGATCGCAGTTGTGGCAATACCCGCTGTCGAGAGGTCGTGAACGAGTAGAGTTTGTGGGTCGCGATCTCTTCGATCACGACTTTGAGGGCGTCTTCTTCGGCCGAAAGTCGACGGCTTTGGTAGAGCCCGGGGCCCAGGAGGTTACCTACTTGGGCGTCGAGATCGGCGAAGAGGTCCTCATAGGCGAGGAGGCCCCGTTTGATGGAACCTTGCACGTGGTTCTTCGAGCGCCATTCAAGCAGACCGCTGGCGAAAGTTTCCGCGGTGGGGACATCGAGGGTGCGGATCGTTGGCGTTGCGGCGGCGGTGTGGATCCAGGCCACTGAACTGAGGGCGAGCAACGACAGGGCAAGCGTCTTCATACGGTCTCCTAAGGTATCGTTTGGGGGAGGGCGGGGTGAGCGGCTTCGGGGCTTGATGGACTTATAGGGGCTGCCGGGAAAAATGAAAAATTATCAAATTTCATAAATTTTGATAAATTATCGTTATGATCAATCCAGACTTCCTGCGGACCTTCGCACAGCTCGCCGAAACGCGGCACTTCACCCAGACCGCACGCCGGTTGGGAATGACTCAGCCGGGAGTTTCTCAGCACCTCAAAAAACTCGAGGAACATTTCGGCGTTAAGCTGATCGAGCGCATCACCGGTGAACTTGGCCTGACCGAGGCAGGACGGGTGTTGCGCGACTATGCGCGGGAAGTCGTCGAAAACGAATCGCGTTTGATGGAACGCATCGGTCGGGACGAGGCCGATGTGGGCTATAGTCGGATGTGTGTGGCGGGAAGTTTTGCGATGCTCGTCTACGACGTATTGATTGCCTACGGACGCAGTCGTCCACGTATGCGGATCGACCTTACCGTAGCGCCGAGTGTGGATGTGGAACCGCGCTTGCTACGGGATGAAATCGAGCTGGGCTACAGCTATCGCAAGGCTTTGGATCTTCGGATCCAGAGTGACTACTTGTTTTCGGAACCCATCTGCGTGATTGCCCCTCAAGGAGCCCGGCCCAAAACTTTCGCCGATTGGCAGCGACTCGGTTTCGTACACCATCCCGATGGGCCCAATGGACTCGCCCGCGTGTTCTCCGAGAACTTTAAGGAGTTTCGGGGGCAGGAGGATTTTCCGATACGCACCTCGATTAACCAGATCAATCGCATCGTAGATCCGATCGAGGCGGGGCTAGGGTTTTCGGTGCTGCCGGCCATTGCGGCACGCCATTACGCAAAGGGGCGGGGCGTGCGCATCGTGCCCATGAAGAAGCAGGTGGCTAATCGCATTTACCGCTTGGCGTGGAAGGGCCGCAAGCTTCCGCTCCGACTCACGGCCATCGAGAACGAGATCAAAAAAGCGCTCAAGTCCCAGCGGATGCTGAGCTCATAGGCCCCAAGAACCGGGTCTCTTCCCTAACTCCCGGCGGTTATATGGCCGCTAAAGATTTCTGGAAAATGGCCGAAACAGAAGGGTCTGCTACTTACGCTGCTTACTGCGTTTTCGCCGAACCCTTCTTGAGGCGGCCCAGAGTGTTGTCAGCACCTGGGTCGCCTGCAGGAACAACTTCAATAACTCGTACAGATCGGCTTTACCCATGAGGTACGCCCTTTCTGCCGTGTCTCTATCCGTGAGAGCCCGCACCCGGTTCCTGGGGTTGCGCTGCCCTAGCTAAAAGTGTGCCTCGGGAGCCGAGCGACTCAGCCCTTCGGGCCGACCACTGCGAGCACCGAGTGGGCGCCGTTGCGGAAGTCGAGATACTTCTTCGCCACGCGCTGCAGATCAGCAGGCGTCACTTTGCGGAGATGCTCGGCAAAGCGGAAGTATTCCTGCCAACCCACGCCGTAGAGTTCGTCTAAGGCTACGCCCAGGGCTTGGCCCGAGAAGCGTTGCTGCTCGATCTCGTGGTTGCCCGTGTAATACGACAGCGCGTGATCCCATTCGGCTTGCGGCACGCGCACGTCGATGAGTTTTTCCACCTCCATGCGCAGGGCCGCGAGCGCGGTTTCTTCCTTGTCCGGGCTCGTGGCGATATAGAAACCAAACGATCCGGTGTCGAAGCCTTCCACGTGCGAGTTGCTCACGGTGTAACAAAGCGAAAGCTTTTCGCGCAGTTCGTTAAACAAACGTCCGCCCATACCCGAGAGCACGGCCGACAGGCCCATCAGCGCCCAGCGGTCTTGGTCGAAGAGTGTGCAAGTGCGGAAGCCCCACAGGATGTGGGTCTGCTCTTTATCGAGCTTCTTGCGCAGCACGATGTCTTTTTTGAGCGGTGCCACCTTTTGGCGCTTCATGAGATCGGTGCGGGTGGGGAACACGACGTCGCCGAAGTGTTCCTCGAGAGCTTCTTCCACCTGCTCGCGCGTAACATCGCCCACGATTGAAAGCGCTTGCGGCTGCAGCACGCACTGGCCGTGGTACTTGAGTAAATCATTGCGCGTGAGTTTGCGCACGCTCTGGATCGTGCCGCCGCCCGGCCGGCCGTAGGCGTGGCCCTTGAAGAGCGCGTCGTTGTAGAGACGACTCACCACGCTACCGGGTGAGTCCTCCGCGGCGCGCAGGTCTTCGAGTTGGTGCTTGCGCTCGTGGGCCACGATCTTTTCATCGAAGTCCGGGCAATCGAGCGAAGCGGCAAACGGTTGCAGCAGTTTGGAGAAGTCTTCCTTAAGGCCGTCGATCTGGAAGCCCCAGCTGTTGCGGCCATGGAAGGCGCCAAAGCCAGCGCTCGAAGCGTCGACGATCTCATTGATGTCTTTGCGCGAGAGTTCCGCGCCGTCGGCCGTCGTGGCGCCTTCGGTCACGCAGCGGCTCCAGAGCGAGCCGATGCCCGTCTTAGCCTCGGACTCTAAGCGACTGCCGCCGAGACCCACCCAACGCAGGCAGAACATCGGCAAGTGGTGCTGCGGGCGCAGCAGCACGTCGAGGCCGCGGAACTTGAAGGCGTCGACTTCGAGAGCCTTCGCGGCTTTCTTTTTTGCGGCCGGAACGATCTTCTTTTTCGGCGGCGTGATCACGGGGATCTTGTCGCCTGGGGTGACGATGCCGCCCGCAGCTAAGCCCGACCAACCGATATACTCGCGGCGCACGCGCTCGAGATCCTGCGGAGTCAGTTGGCGCACGGCCTGCAGGTAGCGCGTGTCGAGCTGCCAGTCACCCGCGATGGCCTCGCAGTAGCCGAAGCGTTGCGCGAGACCGTCGACGGTTTCCTTGGAGTAGGTGCCGGTAGAGAGCAGGTTCTTCTTGGCCTTTTCGAGTTCCGAATCCGAGATCGGTGCGTCGAGACATTCCTCAAAGGATTTTAGGATGCGATCGAACTTGGCGGTCATTCCCTTTTGGCCCTTGAAGACCACGCCAAACGAGCCGCGGTCTTTGGGCGTCCAGCAACCCGATCCGGTTTCGCGCACGAGCTTTTCGTCGTGCACGAGTTTGCGCACCAGGCGCGAGCTTTCGCCTTGGCCCAGGATGAGTGCGAAGGCATCGAGTGCGGGCGCGTCGTCGTGCACGGCATCGGTGGCGAGCCAGCCGAGGTGTAAAAGCGAATCGGGGGAAGTGGGGTGGTGGCGGAAGTTGCTTCGAATCCCGGAGAAAGCCTGGGGTTGCGGACGGCGCGGCGGCACCTGGCCGGGCTTGAGATTGTGGAAGAGGCGCCCGCACACCTCAAGCACGTGCTTCTCATCGATGTCGCCCGCGATCACCAGGAATAAGTTGCTCGCGTTGTAGTGCTTGCGGTACTGCTCCAGGATTTTTTCCCGCGGCATGGCGGCCACGACATCGGCGTAGCCGATCACGGGGCGCGCGTAGGTGTGACCCTTGAAGAGTTCGTTGCGCACGAGGTCGATGGCGATCGCGCCCGGCATGTCGTTGCGGCGGCGGATTTCCTCCAACACGACTTCGCGTTCACGACCCAGCTCATCGGGATCGATGATCGAGTTTTGGAGCGAGTCGGCCAAAATATCGAGGCCGGCTTCCAAGTGCTTGGAGGCCACCGTCAGGTGCATCACGGTTTGGTCGTAGGAAGTGTAGGCGTTGAGGTCGCCGCCGAGACCTTCGATCTCGCGCGAGATCATGCCCACGGCGCGCTTCTCGGTGCCCTTAAAGAGCAAGTGTTCGAATAAGTGGGCGAGGCCCGCGATGTCCGCCGTTTCGTCGGCCGAGCCGAAGCGGATCCAACCCTGCAGGGCCACCACCGGCGCCTGCTTGTTGGGGATCATGAGAATTTCGAGACCATTGGGAAGGCGATGCTTCGAGCAGAGTGACATCCCTCGATGCTCTCACGCTCTCCTGCCGCTGGGAACTTCCGTTTGTGTCATCAACCCGCATGACGCGGATGCGGCATGCGGAGTGTCGTAGGCCGCGGCTGGTCGGAGGCAGCCACGAGCTGGGAGTAACTCAGGGCCAGGCGAATTCCCAGTTTCTCCGCTGCAATGAGCCGCAGGGCCGCCTCCATAGGCAGTGAGACGCGGGTTTCCTTGTCATTTTCCCAGGCCCGTACGGTTTCGTCCGTAACGCCGAGGAGCTTGCCGAGCTGAGTCCTTGAGAGGTCTGCTTTCTTGCGGAGAAAGAGGAATTCCTGTCCCCTCAGGGGCGGCGCTCCGAGAATGAGATGCTCTGCGACCAGCGCTTCGACCTTGCGGATGTCAGAACTTTGGAAAGCGCCTCCGTACTCGGCAGGTTCCTCGGAGAAGGGGACATCGGTGACGGTGAGCCACCCGAAATAGGTCTCTTCCACGAGAGAAGAAAATGAGAACTCCGAATCTTTTTTCATGTGATTTCCTCGCGACATCTCCCTCAATAGAGGGTGACTACGAACACTCCTGCTTTCCAAGCGACGATCGCCGTAAGGGAGTCTCCCGAGAGATCTTGTCCGATGATCGTCCATCGACCCCCTTCCGTAACGGAGCAATGCCCCGTCCTGCCCAAGGCAAAAAGATCTTCGTGAGTCACAAGCCGCTCCTGCATTCGTTGACGGGCATGCCGGCTGAGAGTGAACTGGCCCAACTTCAATCTCAGCAAGATGACCTGCTCTTGTAGCGTAGTCATCTACGCCCTCTCAGAATATCCAGAAAATTTGGTTTCATCAAATATAAAATCAAATAGATGTGATCAATATGTATGAATTTTATTGGAGGTCGAAACAACGGCATGGATCTCGCCCTTGCGAGCGATATGCCAACGCACGCGCCAGCTGGTGAGCGGTCTCCAACTCCACTAGGGTCGGCCCCCGTGGAAATCGGCCTTTACGTCCATGCCCCGTTTTGTGTGCATAAGTGCGGGTATTGCGATTTCAACTCCTGGGCCGAGACGCGCCGCGAACCCATGGTGCAGTGGCTCGAAGCCCTTAAAAAACAAACGGCCTATTGGGGGCCGCGCCTGCGCGAGGCCGGAATTTTTGTCGATACGATTTTCTACGGGGGCGGCACTCCTTCGCTTCTGCCTAACGACGTGCTCGTGGCCTCGGGCCGAGCGCTGCGCGAATCTTTTGCGCTGTCAGCGAACTTGGAATGGACCATCGAGTGCAACCCGGAAACCTTGGACTCAGCCAAGCTCGAAGCCCTGGGAGAAACCGGTGCCAATCGCCTTTCGATGGGGGTGCAGAGCTTCGAGGATCGCTTCCTCGATCGCCTGGAGCGACGCGCCCGCCGCGAACACAACCTGGCCGCGCTCGAGCTTGTGACTGATAAATGGAAGGGTTCGTGGTCCTGCGACCTGATGTTCGGGCTGCCCGAGCAGACCCGTGCCCAATGGGAGAGCGATCTGGACACCGCGCTGTCCTTCAAGCCGCCTCACCTGTCGGCCTACCAGCTCACGCTCACCACCGAGCGCTCAAAAAACTGGAAACAGCCGAGCGAGGACGGCCTGCTCGAGTACTTCGACCTGACCCGCGAAAAGACTGCCGCCGCGGGGCTTGAGGCCTACGAGGTTTCGAACTTCGCGCGGCCCGGCGAGGAATGCCGCCACAACCTGCACTACTGGAAGCTTGATCCATTTTTGGGCCTCGGCCCGGGCGCGGCCGGCCTGTTGCCGCCGCGACTCAGCCTTAAGGAAGAGACCCAGGGCTACGGCGCGCACCAAAAGAATCCAGACCGTTTCGAAGCCTGGTCACAAGGGGCCGGAACTCTCTCGGAGATAGCCTGGCTCCAGCCCCGCACGCCCAAAGATCACCTCTTTGAGATGCTCATGATGGGCCTGCGCACGGAAGTGGGGGTCGAAGAGAGTCGTTTGGGCCTCTGGGCCGGGGCCTTTGGGGAGGCGGTGGAGCAGCTCCCGGATCCTGGGAGTTTTATTAAACTTCAAGGACTTAAGGGACCAGCCTGGAAGGCCAGTGCCACGGGTCTACGCATCCTCGATAGCCTGCTGCTGACTCTCTTCAAAAACCTCGAAAAAAGCGCGCGGGCGGAAGGCCAGAGTCTTGACTCCCGACCGTTCGATCCCAAGTTTACGTAAATGTCTGAAACAACCGACTCCAAAATCGATCCTACGACTAAGAATGAAAACGTGACGGTGACGCCGGAAGGCGAAACCCAAGCTCAAGCTACGGCCGCGAACACGGCCGAAGCCGCCGATCCCGTTCTCGAGTGGAAGAACAAAGTCGCCTACCTGGCGGCCGAGATCGACAACATGCGTAAGCGCTTCACGCGCGAAAAGTCTGAGCTGATGAAGTTCGCTAACGAGGAGCTCATCCGCGCAGTCCTTCCCGTCATCGATAACCTCCACCTTGCGGTGAAGGCGGCTAAGGATGCGGAAGGCAAAATTGATCCGGGTCTTAAAGACCATCCCGTGTTGAACGGTTTGGTCAAAGGCGTCGACATGACGCTGAGCCATTTTGAACAGACCCTGGAACGTGCGGGCGTGAAGGCGGTCGAGGCCCTCGGCCAACCCTTCAACCCCGAACACCACGAAGCCGTCGCGCAAGCCACGGCCCCCGAACACAAAGACAATCACGTCAGCTCGGTGCTGCAGCGGGGTTACTCCCTGCATGGACGGGTCATCCGTCCGGCCCGCGTCGTCGTGAACAAAGCTTCGAACTGAACTTAAGGAGAGAGAAGAATTATGAGCAAAGTTATCGGTATTGACCTTGGCACCACCAACTCCTGCGTCGCCATCCTCGAGGGCGGCCAACCCAAGGTGATCCAGAACTCCGAAGGCGCGCGCACCACGCCGTCGATCGTGGGTTTCAACGCCCAGGGCGAACGCCTCGTCGGCGCCATCGCCAAAAACCAAGCGGTCACCAATCCCGACCGCACGATCTTCGCCGTGAAGCGTCTCATCGGTCACAAGTTCGATAGTCCCCAAGTGCAGAAGCTCAAAGCTTCGCTGCCCTACAAAGTCGTGGCCGCCGATAACGGCGACGCCTGGGTCGAAGTCGAAGGCAAAAAATACTCGCCCCAGGAAGTCTCGGCCTTCGTTCTCATGAAGATGAAGAAGACGGCGGAAGACTATCTCAACGAGCCCGTCACCCAGGCCGTGATCACGGTGCCTGCGTACTTCAACGACGCTCAACGCCAAGCGACGAAAGATGCCGGCAAGATCGCGGGCCTCGAAGTGCTGCGTATCATCAACGAACCTACAGCGGCCTCGCTCGCCTACGGCATCGACAAGAAAGCGGACAAGAAGATCGCGGTCTTCGATTTGGGTGGCGGTACCTTCGACATCTCGATTCTGGAGCTGGGCGACGGCGTTTTCGAAGTGAAAGCCACGAACGGCGATACCTTCCTCGGCGGTGAAGACTTCGACAACCGCATCGTCCAGTGGATGGCCGACGAATTCCAAAAATCCGACGGCATCGACCTGCGCAAGGACAAGTTCTCGCTCCAGCGCCTCAAGGCCGAAGCCGAAAAAGCCAAGCACATGCTCTCCGAATCCATGGAAGCGGAGATCAACCTGCCGTTTATCACGGCCGACCAAAACGGTCCGAAGCACTTGAACGTGAAACTCTCGCGGGCCAAGTACGAGGCGATCGTGGATGACCTCATCCAGCGTCTCGTGGCTCCGTGCGAAACCTGCTTGAAGGACTCCGGCCTCGCAAAAACCGAGATCGACGAAGTCGTGCTCGTCGGCGGGATGACCCGCATGCCCAAGGTCGTGCAGAAGGTGAAGGACATCTTCGGCAAGGAACCCAACAAGGGCGTGAACCCCGACGAAGTCGTCGCGGTCGGCGCGGCCATCCAAGGCGGCGTGCTCAAGGGCGAAGTCAAAGACGTGCTGCTCCTCGACGTGACTCCTCTCTCGTTGGGCATCGAAACCCTCGGCGGCGTGTTCACGAAGCTGATTGAGAAGAACACCACGATTCCGTCCAAAAAATCGCAAGTCTTCTCGACGGCGGCCGATAACCAGCCCGCGGTTTCCATCCACGTGCTGCAGGGCGAGCGCGAGCTGGCTCAGTACAACAAGACCCTCGGCAAGTTCGACCTCACCGGTCTGCCGCCCGCTCCGCGCGGCGTGCCGCAGATCGAAGTCGGCTTCGACATCGACGCCAACGGCATCGTGCACGTGTCCGCTAAAGACATGGGCACCGGCAAGAGCCAATCGATCAAGATCACGGCCAACTCTGGATTGTCGGATGAGGAAATCAAGCGCATGGTGCGCGACGCCGAAGCCAACGCCGAAGAAGACAAAAAGAAGGCCGAGTCTATCCAGGTTCGCAACCAACTCGACTCGCTGATCTACGCCACCGAGAAATCTGTCACGGAACTCGGCGACAAGGTGGACGCCACGATGAAGTCCGAAATCGAAACCGCTCTCTCGGCCGCCAAGGCCGACGTGGAAAGCAACGACAAAGACAAGATGCAGGAGTCGCTCACTAAGCTGAACGCGCTCAACGCGAAGCTGGCCGAACAGGTTTACGCCAAGGCGGGCGCCACTACCGAAGGTGGCACCGATGCAGGAACCAGCCAAAGCAACGGCGGCAGCGATCACAGCAAGTACGATGGCAGTGACGCGGGGGCTTCGTCGGGCTCGAAGAAAGACGACGGCGTCGTGGACGCGGACTACAAAGAAGTTTGATCGTCTTACGATAAACGGTAGAGAGAAGTATGGCTGGCAAGCGCGACTACTATGAGCTCTTGGGAGTCGCGCGTACCGCTACGCCCGAGGATTTAAAGAAGGCCTACAGAAAACTCGCGCTGCAGCACCATCCGGACAAGAATCCGGGGAACAAAGCGGCTGAGGAGAAGTTCAAGGAAATCTCCGAAGCTTACGAAGTCCTCTCGGACGAGGGTAAACGCCGGGCCTATGACCAGTTTGGCCACGCGGCGAATGCGGCAGGTGCGGGTGGGCCGGGCGGCTTCGACTTTAGCCAAGGCTTCGGCGGTGCCGGGGGCCAGGGCTTCTCGAACCTGAACGACATTTTTGGCGATATCTTCTCCGAAGTTTTCGGAGCGGGTGGTCGCGGCGGCTTTGGCGGGCGCGGAAGTCGCGCGGCCCGAGGCTCGGACCTGCGTTACAACATGTCCGTCACCTTTGAAGAAGCCGCTTTCGGATGCGAAAAACAGATATCAATTCCCCGTGAATCCGCCTGCAAGTCTTGTGGCGGATCGGGTGCCAAGTCCGGTACGCAAGCGGAGTCTTGCGGCACCTGTCGTGGTTCGGGCGAAATTCGCTTCCAACAGGGCTTCTTTACGCTCTCAAAAACTTGCCCTGATTGTGGCGGGCAGGGAACGATCATCAAGAACAAGTGCCCGGACTGTCGGGGGCAGGGCCGAAAGACCGAGAACGTCCGCCTGGTGGTCAAGGTTCCAGCCGGCATCGACTCCGGCCAGCGTTTGAAGTTGCGCGGGGAAGGGGAACCCGGTTCGAATGGCGGCCCCGCGGGCGATTTGTACGTGGTGATCGAGGTGGCGGCACATCCGCTCTTTAAGCGCGACGGCTACGACGTGCTTTGTGAGGTACCTATTTCCGTAACCCAGGCGGCCCTCGGTGCAGAGATCGATGCTCCGACGCTAGGCGGCACGGTGAAGTTGAAGATCCCGGCCGGTACCCAGCCGAGCAAGAAGTTCCGACTGAAGGCCAAGGGTATTGCCCATCTTAACGGCTCGGAGCGGGGTGACCACTTTGTTACGGTGTCAGTTGAGATTCCCCAGAAGCTCAGCACCGAGCAGCGTCAGCTTCTCGAGCGCTTCGCTTCCATCAGCGGAGAGAGCTACCCGGAGGCTCAGTCTTTCATGAAGAAGATGAAGGATTGGTTCTGATCGACTAGACCTAGAGACGTGAAATCTCTCGGTCGCTTCGTTTGGGTTTTCGCTTTCGTTTCCCTCTCGGTCCTCGCGCAGAGCCAGGTCGCGACCCCTCCTCCCGCCCCCGCCCCAGCCGAGGCCTCCTTAGAAGGGGGCAAGGCCCTGCTTGCGAAGCAGGATTTCAATGGCGCACTTAAAGAATTTGCGAAGGTAAAGGCCCTGCCGACGCCTTCCAAGGCGCGTGGTGAGGCTCGGTACCTTTCGGCCCGAGCGCTCGCGGGTCTTGGCCGCTCCAAGGAAGCGCTCTCCGAGTTGGCGCAGGTCGAGGTGCGTGAGGTGCCGCCCGAACTGCGCGACGCGCTTTTTCTCTTTTGGTCGCAGGTCGCCAGCCAAGAGAACCGGTGGCTCGAATCGTCTCTTGCGCTGCTTAAGGCTCGCGCGGAAGTCTCGGAGACTGCGCGCCAAAAGGTACTCGAATCTCAAGTCGAAGAGCACGTCTCCGTGCACCTAGGCGAACCCGAGCTGAGTTTTCTGCTTCGAGAGTACCCCGGTGAATTTCCGTCGGCCCCGGTTCAGTACCGCTTGGCTTCGCTGCGTTTAGCGAAGGGACAAAAGCTTGAGGCTCAGCAGCTGCTTACGAACATCGTGAATACGGTGCCTGCCGGTCAGCCCTGGAACAGCAAGGCCACTCAGCTTCTCGCGCGTCTGAACTCCCTCGACGCGGCTTCGACTCAGCGGATCGGCGCCTGTTTGCCGATGTCGGGCAAAGGTGAGGCGGCGGGCCGCGCCGTGCGCTCCGGCCTGGAGCTGGCCTTTGGCGAAGGCTCCAAGAACCCGCTGGAACTCGTGGTGGCGGATTGCGGGTCTACCGTGGAATCCGCCTCAAGTGCCTTTGACCGCCTCCTTTTTGAGGAGAAAGTCATGGCCGTGGTGGGGCCGATCTCGGGCGATCAGGCGGACCTCATCGCCGAAAAATCCACTCAGCTCGGAGTCCCCAACATCACACTCTCGCCGCGCCCAGGCCTCTTGCAGAAGGGCGTGTCTATTTTTCGGGTGGCGCTCACGCCCGAACGCCAAGTGCGCGCGCTCGTCGGCTACGCCCGCGAACGCTTGTCGGCCAAGAACTTCGCCATCCTCTTTCCGGAAGATTCTTTTGGCCGCGAGTTTGCCCAGGAGTACTTCCGTATTGTGCGCGAGTTCGGCGGCGAGATCACCGCGGCCGAGAGCTATTCCCCGGCCCAGGCCGACTTCCGCATTCCCATCGAAAATATGACTGGCATTGGCTTTCCGTCCTGGCGCGCTCAGGAGCAGGAAGAGCTCCGCAAGCAACTTCAAGAGAAAATTGGTGAGCGAAAGCCCACCAAGGGGGAGCTTGAGGCTTCCAAGATTAAGCCGATCGTGGACTTTGACGTGCTCTTTATCCCGGACGCCTATCGCGCTCTCGGGCAGATCGTTCCGGCTCTTCTTTATGCCGACGTCTCAACGCCGCAGCTGATGGGTCCGTCGACTTGGCACAGCCCGAAGCTCTTGGAACGAGCGGGACAGTATCTAGATAAAGCTGTTTTTGTTGATATGTTCGCCTTGGAGCGCGCGAGTCCCGCCACCAAGTCCTTCGTGAACCTCTACCAGAGTAAGCGCGGCAGTCTGCCGAACTCGCTCAGTGCGCTCGGCTACGACGCCGGGATGGCTTTGCGATTGGCTTACGGTAACGACAAGGGCCCCGAATCGCGGGACGAGCTGCGCTCTCGCTTGGAAGTGCTGGGTACCTTCGATGGCGCGCTCGGCCAATACACTTGGAATTCGGAGCGAGAGACTCTCTCGGAGCTACAGCTCTTCCAAGTTCGTAAGGGAGCCTTTCACCATCAGTCGGGTATTTTGATCCGTCCGCGGGAGTAGCCCGCCTCACGACCACTTTTAACGGGCTTTGAGCTCGAGGCCGGGGCACTAGTGCCCCGCATAAGAGCGTCAAATCTATTACCCCTGTCTTGTCTCAAGTCCGTCAGGACAAAGGCCGAATTCTTCTCATGAGCCCGAGATAAGGGTTCGAAAACCGAGGAGGTCGAATGTCGCTGACCCGAGATGCTGACGATATCGTGATACCCGAGAGCCTGCCGATGCTGCCGGTCCGGGACGTAGTCGTCTTTCCCTTCATGATCTTGCCTCTTTTTGTGGGACGCGAGTCCTCCATTAAAGCGGTCAACGAGGCCCTCGGCAAAGATCGTTTGATCTTCCTCTCCAGCCAAAAAGAAATTGGCGACGACAATCCAGCGCCCGACGCGATCTATAACGTCGGCACCGTCGCCATGATCATGCGTATGCGTAAGCTGCCGGACGGGCGTATCAAGATCCTTGCTCAAGGGATCGCGAAGGGCACGATCACGGGATATGCCCAGCAAAGCCCCTACTACACGGTTCGCATTCAGAAGGTCGAAGAGGCTGCCCGCCCCGAGCGCCGCGCCGAAGACGAAACCCTTATGCGGGCCGTTCGCGAACAACTCGAGAAAGTCATCAACCTCGGCAAGATGCTTTCTCCGGATATTCTCATGGTGGTCGAGGAAATCTCGGATCCCGGTCGCCTTGCGGACCTCGTTACCTCCAATCTCGGTCTCAAAGTCAGCGAATCTCAAGACATCCTCGAAACCCTCGATCCTGTGGAACGCCTGATGAAGGTCCGTGAGATCCTCGCGAAGGAACTCGAGATCCTCAACATGCAACAGAAGGTCAAGGGCGGCGCCCGCGAAGACCTGGCCAAGAACCAGCGCGAGCACTTCCTCCGCGAGCAGATGCGCGCGATCAAGAGCGAGCTCGGCGAGAACGATCCTCGTGCCGAAGAGATGAACGAACTCCGCAATCGCGTGGAAACGGCGCCGATGTCCGACGAAATCCGGACGGAAGCCCTTAAGCAACTCGGTCGTTTGGAGCGCATGCACCCGGACGCCTCGGAAGCGACGATCGTTCGCACCTATCTCGACTGGCTCTGTGATCTTCCTTGGACCAAAGGCTCGCCCGACAAACTCGACCTGGTCGAAGCGAAAACGATCCTGGACGAAGATCATTTCGATCTCGAGAAAGTCAAAGACCGAATCCTGGAGTTCCTCGCGGTGCGTAAGCTCCGCAAGTCGAACAAAGGCCCCATTCTCTGTCTCTCGGGCCCTCCCGGCGTCGGAAAAACCTCCCTCGGGAAATCAGTGGCCCGTTCGATGGGACGCGAGTTCGTGCGGATCTCCCTCGGTGGAGTGCACGACGAGGCGGAAATCCGCGGGCACCGCCGCACCTACGTGGGCGCACTGCCCGGTCGCTTGATCCAGGCGCTCAAGCAGGCCGGCACCAACAACCCGGTCATCATGCTGGACGAAATCGACAAGCTCGGTCAGGACTACAAGGGCGATCCTTCGTCAGCCCTCCTGGAAGTGCTCGATCCCGAGCAGAACCACAGCTTCCGCGATCACTACTTGAACCTTCCGTTCAACCTTTCGAACGTGATGTTCATCGCCACGGCAAACGTGTTGGAAAATATCCCGGCGCCGCTCCGCGACCGCATGGAAATCATCCAACTCGCCGGCTACAGCGAAGAAGACAAGCTCAAGATCGCCAACCGTTACATCATCCGCAAGCAAGTGGAAGAGAACGGCATCACCACGGACATGATCGACTTCCCCGAAGTCGGCATGCGCAAAGTGATCTCCGAGTACACTCGCGAAGCCGGACTGCGTAACTTTGAGCGCCTGATCGGCACCTGTTGCCGCAAGGTCGCCAAGGACGTCGCCTGTTGGGACGGCGCCTCGAGCTTCCCCCGCGTGAAAGTCGACTCGGCAGCCGTTGAGCGCTTCCTTGGACCGCCCAAGTACCTGCCCACGGATCAACGTGAACAGAACGAAGTCGGTTGCGTTACCGGTCTCGCTTGGACGCAGAACGGCGGCGAAGTTTTGGAGGTCGAAGTGACCTCGATGAAGGGCCGCGGCGGAGTGATACTCAGCGGTTCTCTCGGCGACGTGATGAAGGAATCGTGTCATGTGGCGATGACCTGGATTCGCGCCCACGCCAAAGAGATGAACATCGCCGACGACTACTTCGCGAAGAACGAGATTCACGTCCACTTCCCCTCGGGAGCGATTCCCAAGGATGGCCCATCGGCGGGCATCACCATCACCACGGCTCTTGTGAGTCTCTTGACGGGAATCCCGGTTCGCAAGGACGTCGCTATGACGGGTGAAGTTTCGATTCTCGGCAAAGTCCTTCCGATCGGTGGCCTTAAGGAGAAGGCGCTTGCGGCTCTCCGTCACGGCATCAAGACGGTTGTGATCCCCTACCGGAACGAGAAAGACCTGGCCGACATCCCCGAAGAGTTTAAATCCAAGGTCAACTTCGTGCCGGTGAAGGCCGTCAGCGAAGTGCTCGTGGTGGCTCTGGCCCAATCGCCCTTCCGTACCAAGGCGAGCGGCACGGGCGGCTCGCGCGGGAGCGGTACTTCGGGTGGTCGAGGAGAGCAAGCCGCCTCGGGTCGCTCTGGCGGCAAACTCCGCCGAGTGGAAGAGGCCGCCTAAGGCTCGATTGTTTCCTCGGTATTCGGTTCCTTAACGCCGCCCTCGACACCCTTTTCGTTCGACGAAGGGGTTTCGGGGGCGGCGCTGTTTTTGGAACCCCGCGGGATGATGCTCAGTTTGTCGGCGGTGATCCATGTGCTCCATACCGTGGCGCCCTCGCGCTCCACGGCGGTGCTTTCCATGTGGCCCTCAACAAAGACCGCCGCGCCTTTTTCCAAATTCAGCACGGCTCGTTCGGCCTGATTTCCGAAGACGTGTACGGAGTGCCAACACGTTTTTGCCTCCCCTTCCCCTCGACTGAAGCCATCGGTGGCTACGCTCATTCGGCAGAAGGCCCGTCCGTTACGGGTGGTACGAAGTTCGGGTGAGTGGCCGACACGGCCCAGGAGCAAGACGCGGTTGTAAGTGTTCAAGAAGTGACCTCCATAGCTAAAGTAGCGACGCGTGGATGCGTCGACTGCTTTGCCTATGCAGAACTCAGGCCACCGGTTGCTGGGCTCAGGCTTCGTCGATGATCTGGCAGAGACCGTGCAAAATCCACACGTGTGTCTCTTGGATCCGTGGAGTGGCTCGACTGCCATCCACCAGGAGCACGTGATCGGCAAGTTTTTGCTCCAGGATCTTCCCGCCCGTGCCGCCCAAGAGAGCAACCGTGACGAGACCTTTGCGTCGCGCTTCCTGCAATCCCAAAACAACGTTCCGCGAGTTTCCGCTGGTGGAGATGCCAAGCGCGATGTCACCCGTGTTGCCGAGTCCGGCGATCTGACGTTCGAAAATTTGATCGAAGGAATAGTCGTTCCCAATACAGGTCAACAGGGCGCCGTCCGCGGAGAGCGAGAGACACGGCAATGAGGCCCGTTCTTTCATGAAACGGTTAACGAGTTCTAAGGAGAAATGCGTGGCATCGGTGGCCGAGCCTCCATTGCCGAAAGACAAAATCTTGTTGCCCTCGCGCAGCGTTTTTTGCATGAGCGAACCGACTTCAAGAAGCTTAGTGCCTGAATCTTCCCAGAATTTACGCTTCGTGCGAACAGACTCTTCGAGGCCCTCGGCGAGGTTTTTTTCGATTGGCATGGTTGTAGCCTAGTCTACCCCCCGTTAACCTAACAAGTATATGAAAGTGTTGGTTACCGGCGGTGCCGGCTTCATCGGAAGCCATTGCGTCGACGGGCTCTTGAGCGAGGGTCACGATGTCACGGTCGTGGACGATTTTTCAACGGGTTCTGAAACCAACTTGATACAGGCTCGGGCCACCGCCAAAGTCTCTGGGCGAAATCTTCAAGTCCTTAAAGCCACGGTTGCTGACCTTGAGCTTTGGCGAAAGTTGCCCGCTCACGACGCACTTTTGCATTTTGCCGCACAAACCTCGGTCACGGCCTCGGTGGCCCAACCTGAGCACGATTTTTCGGTCAACGTGAATTGCATCCCCGCCATGACCCAATGGATTGTACGCAACGGAGTGCGCTTCGTGGTTTACGCCAACACGGCCGGAGCTTTGTACGGAGAAGCTCTTTCGTTTCCAACAGACGAACGTGCGTTGATTACGCCTCTTTCCCCGTACGGCGCAACGAAATCCTTTTTTGAGACCTACCTTGCTGCACTCACGCGCTCGCGCAAAGCCGGCGGCGATTGGTCCAACGATCCCGCTTTGCCGAATTATTTTTCTTGGATGTCCCTTCGCTTGGCCAACGTCTACGGCCCCCGCCAGGTGTCCAAGGGCGAAGCGGGCGTGATACCGATCTTCATTGAGAAGATGGTCAAGGGCGAGATGCCAACCATCTTCGGTGACGGCAACAAAGTGCGTGATTACATCTATGTGGGCGACGTCGCTCGGGCATTTCTCGCCGCTTTTGAGAAAATCCGCCAAGTCGCCATTGACGATGTTTTCAATGTTTCCACGGGAGTCGAGACACGAGATATCGAAGTCTTCGATGCGGTCCTGGACGGCTTGCACGAGCGGTGTCGCAAGGATCCTACTTTGGAGAAAACCAAAAAAGCCCTCGACGTTCGTGAGCCTCGTTTTGCTCCGGTGCGTCCTGGCGAAGTGAAGCGTTCGTCGCTGAACAATTTTAAGATTCAGTCGTATTTGAACTGGCGGCCGGAACGTAGTTTTGCGGAAGGCGTGCTGGAAACCGTGCTCGCTTACCCGCTCTAATCCCTCTTATTGCCCCTACACAGGTATTCCACACAAAGATACCCGAGACAGAGATAGTAGAGCAGGGTCCGTGGCCATCCTTGCAAACGTACGCCTCCGCGCCAGTGGATCACAACGGCCCTCAAGGGATGAGTAGCGAGGACTCCGAGCAAGGGCTCCACATCGGCGGCGGCGCCTAGAAACTGATTCTCACGCAAGCGGCGTTCGAGCGAACGCATCTGCCGAAGTCTAGCCCGCATAAGATTCATCGGACTGAACTTTCCACGAACGAAGTCCGAAAACTTTTTTGACAGAGAATTGCCCACGCCACCCGAGGCGTTCGAACCATGTTGTCGATAACGAATCAAAGGTTCATCGACGTATCGGACGGTTCCGGTCGCCGAAGCGAGCAGAGCCACCCACCAATCATGCATGAGCGCGTCCGGGGGAACGGGGTATGCCACTTCGGCCAAAGCGCGGTTGAATCCGACGGTGCAACCCGTGACAAAGTTTTGTGCCAACAGCCGAGGGAGCGGGTTCGGCGCGATATCCAGGGTATGAGTCGCTCGTCGAAAAGACGGAGAAAGCGTTTGCAGATCCTTGTCCGCCACCGAAAGATCCGTGTGCACGAGTGCGGGCCCTGCGGGCGCCGCGCGCAGCGAATCAAGTGAGCGTTCGATCTTAAGCGGCTCCCAAACGTCATCCTGGTCACAAAAGAAAAACGTCTCTTCGCCGGCTTCAAGGGCAGCACCTAGGAGCAAGGAAAAGCTTTGCGTGGGACCGAGCGGCGTGGCTGCGGCCGGCAGGATCAAGGTCGGGCGCAAGCCGCGATCTCGGAACGCTTCGAGAAGACGTAAGGTGTCGTCGTGCGATCCATCGTCGCGGGCGTAAAGCGCCCAATCCTTATGAGTTTGGGCCACCAGACTCAGCAACAGTTCTTCTAACCAAGATTCGCCCTGGTAGGTGGCGAGCAGAATGGCGACTCTCACGCGATTCTCCGCACGAGGAGTCGCAAGAGTATGCCCACGGCTATGAACGGCGCAAAGAATCGTGCCCCAAAACTTGACCACTTCCAGTAGTAGAGCCACATGCTACGGTGGTGATAGAGGTCTGCCTTAAACGAGCGGCGGCCGGTGGACCCACGCACGGCGTGTACGACATCGACTGTGGGAGAATAGTAAACGGGCACGGAACCGTCGCGTGCGCGTCGGGCCAAATCTACGTCTTCTGCGTACATAAAATAGCGTTCGTCGAAGCCACCTAGTTTTTCCCAAGCGGCGCGAGTACACAGCATTCCACAGCCGCTCACCCAATCGACTCGTTGCAAGGTTTCGAAGGAGAGATCGGTGCCCAGGTAGCGTCGACTCCACGGATTGCCAGGCCAGAGGCGCGTGAGCCATCCTTCGCGGCCTGCGATCGCCGTGATCCAATTGGGGAACATGCGTGCACTTGCCTGGCGATGTTGGCGTTCGTTGTCGTCAAAGATCCGCAGACCCACGATTCCCCCGAGGGCACTGAGTTGTTGCTCGATTCCCTCATCGAGATCCGTGGCCAGGGCTGTGTCGGCATTGAGCAACAGCAGGGAGGTGTAGGGGCGGCCGGTAGCGAGGGCCGCCGCGCGGTTCACTGCGGCTCCAAAGCCCAGATTTATCCCGTTGCCCGCAATCACCACCGAGAACCCGGGTGAGTGAGAGGCGAGCCATCGTTCCATCAAGGGTCTCGTGCGCCCGTCGTTATCCCAGACGACAAGTTCCGCCGGTGCGTGCAGGTGCTTTACCAGCGATTCGAGCAACTTGGGTAAGAAAGCTTCGCTGCGAAAGCCTAGAACAATCACTCTTAGCATCGTCGTTACTGGGCTCGCGCGAGCCATTCCGCCATTTTTTGGAGACCCTCGGACAGGGCTACTCGAGGTTCCCAGCCTAGCTCTCTTCGCGCGAGCGTCAGGTCCGGTCTCCGACGCTTGGGATCGTCACCGGGCAGTTCTCGGTGCTCAATGCGGAGCTTTTTCTCGGGAAAAAGCACCCGTATCGCGCTCGCAAGTTGCGAGATCGTGAACTCCGTTTCGTTTCCCAAGTTCATCGGGCCCGCATGTCCGCTCGAAAAAAATTTGAGGATGCCGTCGATGAGATCGTCGACGTAGCAGAAAGATCGGGTTTGCTGGCCGTCGCCGTAGACGGTGAGCGCTTCGCCGCGCAATGCCTGGACAAGGAAGTTGATCACCACCCGTCCGTCGTCGGGGTTCATGCGCGGCCCATAGGTGTTAAAGATTCGTACCACGCCATTTCTCGTTCCGTGGCGGCGGTCAAAGCTGGTCAACAAGGCTTCGCCAAAGCGCTTCGCCTCGTCGTAACAGGCTCGAATGCCAATCGAGTTGACGTTGCCCCAGTAGCTTTCCGGCTGGGGGCTCACGGTGGGGTCTCCGTAAACTTCGCTCGTGGAAGCGAAAATCACCCGGGCCCCGTAAGTGCGACCGGTTTCGAGAGCCTGGTTGAGGCCAAGGGAGTTCACCCAAAGGGTTTCTAGCGCCAAACGTTGATAGTGGGGGGGGGAGGCCGGAGAGGCAAGGTGGAAAATGCCTCGCAGCGACGTCTTCCAGTCCTTTGGAAGCGCGTCCAACCAGGGATTCCAGGCGACGGAGGCGTCTGCTCGCACGAAGCGCAGACGCTCAGCGGCTCCCGGCAGGGAATCCAGGTAGAGGTGGTTGGCGGCGGAGCCCGTGGCGAAGTTATCGAGGGCGATGACCCGGGCTCCCTGTCCCAAGAGGCGCTCGACGAGGTGACTGCCCAGAAATCCGGCGGCTCCGGTGACAACGGCCGTTGAATGCATCCACATTTCCACCTAAATCTTAGCTCATGTCAGCAGGGGAAGCTCGCCGAACCAAACGCTATGTCGTCGAGGCCTCCAAGTGGCTGATTGCCGCAGGGCTGATCTTCGCTTTGGTTAAGAGCGGTCGGCTCTCTCTGGAAGATTTGCGTGGCTTCGTTTCGCGTCCCGGATTTTTTATGTTCTGTTTTTTGGTTACCTACGCCATGCTCATCGCTGGGTTCCTCCGCTGGAAAACGCTTGTCGGTGCCCTGGGCGTGAAGATCCCTACCTGGGATGCGATTCGATTGGGCATGGTGGGGCAGTTCTTTTCGGCGGTCATTCCCGGCACGATCAGCGGAGATTTGGTGAAGGCCGTTTTCGTGGCACGCCGTTATCCCGATCGGCGTCTCTATACTGTGGCGAGCGTGTTGCTTGATCGAATTTTGGGTCTTTCGGCCCTGCTTTGGGTGGGTGCCCTGGGCTTCTTGCTCGGACGTCCCGCACTTTTGGAGCTGACGCACCCCAAAGCCCATGTCCTTCGCTCGCTTGGCTGGGCCCTCGTGTTGCTCTCGTCGCTGGTGGTGCTGGGTCTTGCTTTCTTTCCCCAGCTCCGGGCAGTCGTGAACCGCCTTCAGCCGGCACGCCTGCAAAACTGGCGCTTGGTGCGTACCTTGAACGCGATCTTGGACGGATATGCGTCCAATCCGGGTGTGCTCTGGCGCATGACCCTGCTTTCCGTGCTCTTCCACGCCGTTTCTGTTTTTGTGCTTTATCAAATTGCCACGGCCGCCTTCGGTCCCGGCCCCTGGGGCAGTGTGGATATTCCCGTTTTTGCGATGATCTCGGTGATGGGACTCTGTGCGATGGCTTTGCCGATCGCTCCGATGGGACTAGGCGTGGGCCAGCTCGCCTTTGCCACGATGTTCTCGATTGCCGGAGCTCCCTCGGCCACCTTCGGCGCCTCGATCATTACGGCCTCGCAGATTTTGAACCTTTTTGTGAACCTTTCGGGCGGGCTTTTCTATCTCACTTACCGCCACGAGACGGTTCTTCAGGAACCGGATGCCGTCTAAGGCGGGCCGTCCGCTCGAACTTCGCCCGGGAGCTCAGATCGTGGAGATGGCGATCGTCCTAGGCCTGACCAACTTCAAGGACCGGGATCGCATCGTCACCCTGCTCACGCCCACTCTCGGCAAGGTGTCGTCGGTGGCCCGCAACGCCGTGGGATCAAAGACTCGTTTCGGAGGCGCATTAGAGCCCACTTTCTTTGTGAATGCTCAGCTCCGGGTGCCGCGCGATGTGAGCTCTAGCGAGGCGCCGCTCTGGGGCTTGGACCGCGTGGATCTACGTGAGGACTTTGCCCACATACGTGGGAGTTACGGCTTGTTGGAGTCCGCTCTTTACGCCGTGTCTCTTGTGCGCGACCTGGTGCCCGACGGGCCATGCGACGAAGCGCTTTTTCTGGGACTCGGACGCTATCTGCGTTCTTTGGCGCATCCCCACGCGGCGGTTTCTTCGGAGTCGGCACGGATCGCTTTTTTCTCGTGGTTTTCTACACTGTTGGGCTTTGGGAGCTCGTCGGACTTTCTGGCCGCCTCTGAGGAAGCCGAGTTTCCCACACGGGCGTTGGGTGAGTGGCTTGCGCGCAAGCCAGGTGATTTTGAAGCTTACTTCGAGCTTTTGGCGGAGGCCGCCCCGGCCCGTTTTCGCCGTCGCGATGAAGTGGATATCTACGTCCGCTGGGTGGATGTCTCCGGACTGCGTTGGCCTCATTTTGAACGGTGGTCAGGGCTGACACCATGAATTTTTATCTTTGGATATCGGTATCTCTTCTGGCCCCCTCGCTTACGTGGGTCGCGCACGCCGAAGACAAAGCTCAGGTTCTGGGGAAGAAGACGTTCACGGTATGCGGCCAAAAGCTCAAACTAGAAATCGCCGACGAAGAATCGGAACGGGAAACGGGCCTCATGCACCGTAGCGAGATCGTGGCGGGAACGGGCATGTTGTTTTCTTTTCCGAGCCCCCGTCCTCTCGTTTTTTGGATGAACAATGTGCCTTTCGATATCGACATTGGATTCTTCGATTCGAAGGGTCGCTTGCTCAACGCGCTCACAATGACAGGCACTTCCCCGCTCCAGCGTCCGGACCAGCTACCTCGTTACCCGAGCCAGGGTTCCGCACTTTTTGCCGTGGAAGTGCCCAAAGGTTTTTTTTCCGCTCGTAAAGGCGTTTGTAGAATCAGTCCTCTCCCAGAGCGCGGGAGATAAGGTCCGTCATTTCATTGCAACGTCCTTCGCGTCGGGTGCCGACGACCGAGCAAGCTTCACCCGGAGCTCCTGCGGCACCGTTCTTCCCGGGATTTCCCCGTGCCCCCGTGTCGCCTTCGAATCCGATAGAGGCGTTCCGGCAGGGATACTTCGTGGTCCCAGGCGCACCGCCCAGTTGCCCCGGGCCGCCGTCGGCGCCCTGGCCCCCAGGCATGCCGTGCCCGCCCTCGACTGCCATGGTTACACGGAAGTCGTCACCCTTGACGACCAACACCAAGACGCGTCCCCCGGCGCCCCCGCTTCCGCCGTCTTGGCCGCTGCCTCCGGGGGCTCCCGGTGCGCCTTTGTGGCCGTCGGTGGGTTGGAGTGTGCAAACGTTGCTGCAAGGAACGTGATCCACAAGATCGTTGCATTGGCGCTCGGTGACCGCGTTTCGGCCCGCTGCAGCTCGTCCGGGTGTTCGCGAGGGCCGACGCCCGTCGGCCCCACGGACGCCGTTTTGACCGCGCAGATCCAGGTTAAGCGTGCCCCGTGCCTCACGCGCCTTCACAATGAGCGTGCCGGCGCTGCTTCCTCCTTTTCCCGGAGCGGTTGGGATTTCTCCGAAGACACGAATCAGCGAGCCCTCGGCACGGATGCTGTCTGCCTCGATACGGAGATCCATTTTCTTTAGCCATACGGTCTGATTCGCCGGGAACCACAGACGTCCGTCGATATCGATGTTTTCGGTGATCTCGGTCGACGGGTTCAGCTGCAAGTCGCGCGGAACTCGCACCGTAAACGTGTGATTGCCGATGATGTAGTCGTAAGTTTCTCCTGAGATCACGTTCGTGTCTCGGAGCTGACCTTCGTTTGGCATCAGGCCCAACGAGCGCACTAAGCCGACCGCTCGGTCCTTACGTACGACCTCCTGGGGTATTTGTCCCGGGATGGCGGGCTCGATGGTGACGGCATATCGCCCCACTTCGTCTAAGGGTTCCACCTTGAGGAGCGGCTTCGCCGGCGGGAGCGACTCTGGAGTCACCGCAGTCTTAGGAGGGACCTGTGCCTCCGGAGTGAAACTTGGTTCTGGCGAGGGGACTTCGGTCACCGTGACGGGACGCATGTCTGCGTCGGGCGCGAAGGCGCAAGCGCCACTGAAGATCGCAAGGGTTAAGGGAAGAAGCGTTTTCATGGAGATCCTTTCTAGAAAGTGAAGCTGATGAGAGTGCCGGTGAGTGCACCGAGAGCGCCGAAGACGATCGCATTGGTGGGGCGACTCGGACGATTGGGCGACAACGCATAACCCGCAAGCGCGCCTGCGGTTCCACCCAGGACCATGCCCATAACGGGCTTCTCCCAGGGCTTGCGCATTGTGGGTAGGCGAGTTGATCCCGGTATCTTGGCGTCGACAACCACACCCGTGAAATCGAGGGGCTTGCCGTCGAGAATATCCGAAAGCGATCCGGTCCATGTTCCGTCCCACTCGGGGGTTGCGGCCGTCAGACGCAGTCGATCTAGACCGAAAGCGTACTCGCCTTGATGGGCACAGTTCGTCTCGTCAAAGCGGAGAGTCCGGCCTGGATGTGTTTGCGCAAACGAATGTTCGACCCGTTCTTTGAGGAGCGCCTCGATGTGAGTCGGAATGGGCTGGAGCGCCTCAGTGGCTTTGAGAAAAACGATGCAAGCAAGTTTCATGTTCAATCCTTCGAGGGGTAAATGACCTGAGGGGTGATGGAGAGGGGGGATTCGGACTTCCATTCGAGGTCCGTCCAGAAGAGGGGACGACCCGGAGGGAGATTCTTTCGGGCGACAACGCGACCCTTGAGTTTCGTCAGATCTTCGTCGCGCACGATCTGCAAGAGTTGGGGTTTGGTGAGGTCTTTCTTTGCAAGCGGCACCAAACGGAGCTGCTCGGCCAGCACCGGGTGCCCCCGTCCGATGGGCACCAGGGGCGAAACGACATCGATCGTTGCCACCGTTCCGCTCGTCTCGACGGTCGCCTGATCTTTGCGGGCAAAGATCGAAAGTAGCAACACGGCGACCACCAGGCCAAGCCACGGGAGGCTTCCCCGCAGCAAATCTTTTGTGGTTCGCGTCGGCTTTTCTGGCGCAGGATTCTTGGGCCCTACCGGCGTGTTGCCGAGGGCTCCGTCCGATGCTTCGAGCCAGGGGTATTTTGTCTCCATGTTTCGTGTCTCCCGTAGTTCGCGGTCACCGCGCGTTGTGCGCTCGACCGCAAGGTTTGATCGAGGAGGCGGGCACTCACGCCGACCCCCAAAAAAAGAATCAAGGTCCATTGGACGGTCTCAAAAATCACAAGGGCCTCGCCATCGGGTGCCGATAGCGCCACGACGACTCTCCAAGTGGTCCGGACGAGGTCAAAACCACTCCGGCTCGTTGCCCAACAAGGCGTAGAAAGTTTCGCGGCTCGGTGGGCCAGCCGAGAATTCCGGGAACGCCACAGGGATCCGGCATTCCTCGCGTGAAACGCGGAAACTCGCTCGGCACGAAGCCCTGTGCCGTCGCACGACTCGCACGTTCCAGCACCAGTCCCGCGCGCACGTCCTGGATCATGGCGATCCACTGTCCCTGGGAAGCGAGCGCAGCCGAGTTGCCGGTGGCGAGTGCCGGCACACAGGCCACCCGCAGGGTCTGGAGAGCGAGATTTCCCTGCGTAAGTGCTGCGAGATCGTCCACCGTCGTGTCGGCGAACTTGGCAAGCTTCAGATCGTCTTTTGCTAGAGAGTGCCAGGTGCGATGAACCCGTACGAGGAAGTCCTGTGCTGGGATCACAAGCAGGGCGATGAGAACAAACGGTGCAGCGTAGATCATAACTTTCTCTCATTGAGTTGGCCGGTTTCCAGATCGACTTGGTACTTCAGGACCGGGATATCTGCCCGCTTCAGCTCCGCATTGACCCGTCCCGAGCCAGAACAATCGAAACGCAGCGAGAAACTGGGTAGCGAGGGCCAAAGCTTGGATGGGGCGCAGTGATGGACTTGGTTGCCGTAGAGATGGGCCCGGGCCAGGAAGTACGCGTCGGCAAGGAGAAACTCGCGGGCCAGGAGCAACGCGCCCAGCGCGAAGGCACCACCTAACACCAGAATCATCACCGGCATGACAAAGACCGCTTCCACCACGACATTGCCGTTACTTGCCCGACTGGTTGTCTTGCATGGCTTCGTTGAAGTCGCCCAGATCGCGGATTTCATAGTGCTCCTCCTTGACCTTCTCTGCGGTGATCTTCTTGTTCTCTCCCCCGATGGCGGAGGCGACCATCCCGAGACGGGACTGCAGGTTCTTGCCAAGAATTTGGACAACCGCGATGGAGCCCACCGCGATAAGGGCTGTGAGAATGAGGTATTCGCTGAGGGCTTGGCCTAGACGGGCATCTGAGCGCTTGGCCAATAATTTGGCGCTTTGTGGTAACTGCACCCCGCAATTCGTTACAATAGAGGGGATGGCATCACGCGCGCGGATCGAGCTGGATCGTTTTGAAATCTTGGTTCTGTTCGGCATTTTGGTTCTCTTTTCCGGTTTGATGTTCACGTTTGGGATCATGGTGGGTTACGGACTTCCGAAAGCGGCCGGTCATGAAGTCGCCCATGCTGCCGCTTCCGAATCAGGGCATGGCCACGAGACAGCCGATGCGCACGCTGCCCGCGTACCGGCCTCCGAAAAGACTCGATCCTCGGAAGACAAGGTCGCAGGCACTTCGCTGAAGCAGGCGTTTCGAGAAGCTAAACAGCAGGCTCTGACGGAGGCCGTGCTTCGCGAACAAGATCGCGAAAGCCAACGCCCAGCTTCGGTTCCCGATGCCACGGCCCACATGGAAGCCAATCCCCAGTGGAACCATGTGCCTGCGGCTGCCGAAGACAGCGCGGACGTGGCGGCGGTTGCGAAGGCGCACGACCAAGAGGCGGCTCGGGAAAAGGCTGGCCCGCCTTCCACGGTAAAGACGCTGTTTGAGCGGAAGCCCAGCGCGGTCGATCACTTTGTTCCGAATTCCGGCAGCTACACCGTTCAGCTGGGAAGCTATGCCACCGAGGATGAATCCAAGGCGAAGGTTTCGGCCCTTCGCAAGGCGGGCTTCAACGACGCCTATTATCAGGCCACTGACTTGCCGAACGGCGACCGTTGGTACCGCGTTGGCATGGGTTCCTACACAAGCTCCGCTTGGGCGAAGAAGGCCGGGGAGCGCGTCACTAAGCGTAAGTTCGCGGTGGACTTCATTGTTCGTCGTGTTCCCTGACGGAACCACGTTTAGAGGTCCCACAAACCGTTCTCCAAATATTGTTCGAGTTGACCGGTGAGAGCGGGTGGCAGGTCCGCTTTGCGAATCACCTCTTTGGCGCGCAGGCTCGCGTAGAGCAGCGTGTGTTCGAGTTCGCGCAAATTGCCGGGCCACTCGTAAACGAGCAGTGCTTCAAAGGCTTCCGGAGAAATGTCGATGACGGGGAGGTTGTGGGTACGTGCCACGCGCTCAAGCATGCCTTTGACGAGTACCGGTAGGTCCTCTCGACGTTGGCGGAGCGCGGGAATGAAAAGCGGACAAATATTCAGTCGATAGTAGAGGTCGCGCCGGAATCGACGCTCCCTCACCAGGAGTTCCAAAGGAATGTTACTAGCGGCGATGATCTGGCACTCGACGGGCGTGGGCTCTTTGGATCCGAGGCGATCCACTTCGCGCGATTGAAGGACGCGCAGGAATTTTACTTGCGAGGCGAACGGAAGGGTTTGGATCTCGTCGAGGAAGAGAGAACCTTTTGCGGCGAGTTCGAATTTGCCGTATTGCCTCTCGCGCGCCGACGTGAAGGCGCCGCGCTCGTGACCAAAGAGTATAGATTCCGCGAGGTTTTCGGGGAGTGCGCCACAGTTAACGGACACCAGCGGTGCCGTGGCGTTGGTCCGTCCGGTACGGCGATTTCGTTGTTCGTGCAGGCTGTGCGCTACGAACTCTTTGCCGGTTCCCGTCTCGCCGATGATGAGCACGTTCAGGTCGCGACTGGAGGCCAGGGCGATTCCCTCGCGAAGCGTGTCGAGCGATCGCCCGAGTCCCCAGAACCAGGTGTCGTCGACGATCCGTGAGGCCGTAGTCCGAGAAGTACGGGCCGCGGGGACACGGCGAGGAGTGGGGAGTCCATGGGGGAAGAAGGCGCTGTCCGTTGAATTCATGGACAGGGCTAAAGCAACCGGTGGGCCAGGGTCGAAACGAGCTCAGGATCGCTTCATGGCCTAGTCCGCAGCACTCTCGGGCGTGGAGGGTTTGATAATCTGCTTGTACTTCGTCTGAGAGTCCGGATTCCCGTCCCCGTTGTCGTCTTTGTCGATGCGCACGAGTCGACCCTTGTCGTAGTATTCCCAGTAGTCCGGTCGGCCGGATCCACGACGGTCCAGAGCTCGACGGGCAAGTTGCCCTCGTTCATAGTCTTTCCAAACGGTGGTGCGTCCGTCGTAGCGAGCATTGAATTCCTGCCGCGCGAGTTGGGGTTGTCCCTTGGCATCGCCTTCGTAGAAGTAGGTGACGTCGATCACTCCGTCCCCATCGAGGTCGGCGGCCTCGCGCTCGACCCGTTTGCCCGTGGTATCGAGATACTGGATAAAGTCCACGCGGCCGTCGCCGTTGAAGTCCGCCTCGATGCGCTCGACAAGTTTGGTGGATCCCGAGATCACGCGCGTCAGCTTAGGAAATCCGTCTTGGCTAAAGGCCAAAGGCTTAAACTCGGCCGTGTCGGGCAGGGGGGCGGGGCGATCCGTCGGTTCGGGCTGGGCGGGTGTCGCGGATTTCTCGCGCACGACGGGAAGCTTGGTCGAGGAGCAGGCTCCGAGCGCTGTGAGCAGAATAAAGGAGCCGGTGAGGGCTAAGTGGGGTGTCCTCAAGAGATTGAAATCATACCTCATTCTGGTCTTGGGCGGGATTGCGCAACGTGTTACCATACATGTATGGCCCGCAAAAAAGTGTCGACGACGGTTTATCTAACCGAAGAACAGGTTGCGGCACTGAAGGCGCTTCACGATCGCACGCGGGTTCCCATCGCCGAATTCATCCGCCAGGGCATCGACATGGTCCTCGACAAGCACGCCGATACGCTTCCGGGTCAGATTTCCATGTTCGATGCTTTTCCCCGCGACACACTCGGGGTAGGTCGTAACCGAACACCTGATGACGACGCCGGTTGACCGCTTAAGAAACTTCTCGATTATCGCGCACATCGACCATGGCAAGTCGACGTTGGCCGATCGTCTTATCGAGAAAACGGGTGGACTCACGAAGCGTGAGATGAGCTCCCAAGTTCTGGATTCTTTAGATATCGAGCGCGAACGTGGGATCACGATCAAGGCTCAGACGGTTCGTCTTAACTATAAGGCTCAGGACGGCAAGGACTATGTCCTAAACCTCATCGACACCCCCGGACACGTCGATTTCACTTACGAGGTCTCGCGGAGCTTGGCCGCCTGTGAGGGAGCCATCCTGGTGGTCGATGCCTCGCAAGGGGTGGAAGCACAAACACTCGCCAACGTTTACATGGCTTTGGACGGAAACCTCTCGATTGTGCCGGTGATTAACAAAATCGACTTACCCTCGGCCGACATCGATGAGGCTCGGCGACAAATTGAGGATGTGATCGGTCTGGATGCATCAGGCGCCATCCCCTGTTCCGCCAAAGAGGGCGTGGGCATTGCCGAGATTCTCGAAGCCCTGGTTAAAATCGTTCCGCCCCCGCAAGAGAACTTCGGCAAGCCACTGCGCATGCTTGTCATGGACAGCTGGTATGACAATTACCAAGGCGTTGTCTTGCTCTGCCGCGTCGTCGATGGCGTCCTGAAAAAGGGCGAGAAAATTCAGATGATGTACGGCAACGCGCATGTTTCTCACGAGAGCGAGAAGAAGTGGTATCAGGTCACGCGCGTGGGCTACTTCACGCCCAAGGCCGTGGACGTGGACGAAGCCGGTCCCGGGGAAGTCGTGTTCGTGGTGAGTGGCGTGAAGTCCGTGCGCGAAACGCGTATCGGCGACACGATCACTCACTGGCCCCAGCAAAGCTCGGTTGTAACCTATCCGGTGGCGACCGAACCCCTACCTGGCTTTAAAGAAGTGAAGCCCGTCGTTTTTGCCGGAATCTTTCCTACCGAGGCCGTGGACTACGAGGCCCTCAAGGAAGCTCTGGGCAAACTCGTGCTTAACGACTCGGCGCTCACCTATGAGCCGGAATCTTCTGCGGCGTTGGGCTTCGGCTTCCGCTGTGGCTACCTGGGGCTCTTGCACATGGAAATCGTACAAGAGCGCCTTGAGCGCGAGTACGACATGTCGATCATTACGACGGCTCCGTCGGTAAAGTACACGATCACCACGACGGCCAACGAAGTCTTTGAAATCGACAACCCTTCGAAGATGCCGCCTGCGGGCAACATCCTCAAAGTGGAGGAGCCTTACATTCGGGGAACGATCCACACGCCCGCGAGTTACGTGGGTGTGATCATTGCTCTTTGCGAGAATCGCCGGGGCGTTCAGGAGCGGATCGACTACATCACCCAGGACCGCTGTGCGGTGATCTACCGTTTGCCGTTAGGTGAGATGGTCTTCGAGTTCTACGACAAACTGAAGTCCATCACCAAGGGGTACGCGAGCTTCGATTACGAGCTTATCGCCATGGAAGAGTCGGACCTCATCAAGCTCGACGTCCTGATCAACGGCGAGCCGGTGGATGCCCTTTCGCTCATCGTGCACCGTTCGAAGTCCTATGAGCGTGGTCGGAGCCTGGTGAGCAAAATGAAGGAAGTTATCCAGCGCCAGCAATTCGAAGTCGCGATTCAGGCCGCCATCGGATCCAAGATCATCGCCCGTGAATCTATTGGCGCGCTCCGGAAGAACGTCTTGGCTAAGTGCTACGGCGGCGACATCTCGCGCAAACGGAAACTCCTAGAGAAGCAAAAGGAAGGCAAAAAGCGAATGAAGTCGATCGGTACGGTCGAAATCCCGCAGGAAGCCTTCCTTGCTGTGCTTAAGGTTGAGTAGCGACTCGACCTTCGCGTTTTCTCAGTTAGAGACCGTTTTTTGAGACACCGGGATTCTCCCCACGAGCGCCTGCACCGCGTTCTTGATGGCCTCGCGGGCGGCGGCGGCCAAGGGAGTTTTGCTTTGCCCGCCGAGATCCAGGCCGAGGCGACCTACGTCGATCTCTAGGTTTGCGCTACTTTCGCGGGCTCGGCCTTCGGTCGTGACGGTCGCGATGACCTCGCCTGTTTCGACGTCAATGATGCGTACATCCACGACCGTCTTGGCCTCGCCTTTGTCGGCGCCTAGTTTTATGGAGCCGAAACCGATCAGACGACCCACGTCGACGCCTCCGCCCAGGCTATTTGCGCAGTACTCGAATTCGCTTACGACCCCGGCGACGGCGTAGTCGGCTACTTGGAAATGGCCTTTGCGCTTCTTGGGCGTGTGCTCTGAGTTCAGGAGTTCGTGCTCGTTGGCGTAGAGCTGCTGGAGCTTGGCGCGCTCGAGAATCGAGAACTGGGGATGCTTCTTGAGTTCCGCCATGAGCATTTCCTTGAAGGCGGAGCCGAGGTTTTCGCGCCACCAATCCCACCCGTCGTAGCGGCAACTGCTGCGGTTGGCTTTGTCCTCAAAGTCGACGATCGAAAGGCGGGTGGTGGCTCCGGATGGGACGGCGCTGAGCACGGCAAGGGTGATGAAGAGTTTTTTCATGGGACCTCCTGGTTAAGTGGCGCGACGAAACCTTCGTCACGTACGCAGTGCCAAAGCAACGGGTGGGCCAAGGAGGATTCGAGGCGGTGGCGAGTTAACAGGGAGCTCAGGGAGGGAGGGATGGGCGCGCGGCGCGGCTTTGTCCGATAATCCGGAAGATAAATCTGGCGGACTCAGGCGAGCTGCGGTAACTATTTATCTCCGATGGGCATTCGCCACTGCATCGGAATCTCAGATTTCACGGCCGAAGAAATTTTTCAAATCACATGGACGGCGTTGGCAAAGCCTCCCCCCGTGCGGGCTCTCGACGCCAATCAAGGGGCGGTAGCCCTGGTTTTCAAGGAACCCTCCACCCGCACTCGGGTGAGTTTCGAGCTGGCTGCCCAGCGTCTGGGCTGGCCTTTTGTGTTCTTCCAGCAAAAAGAGAGTTCCCTCTCCAAGGGGGAGACCTTGGAAGACACGGTCCGCAATCTTCACGCGCTGGGTGTAGGCACCTTTGTGATTCGTACTTCCGAGACCGGTGGTCTCGAGGCCTGTCGCAAGCTCAACCTCGGCCCCGTCGTCAACGCGGGAGACGGCGTGGGGGAGCATCCGACACAGGCCCTCTTGGACCTGGCGACGCTGCTGGATAGCGTGGGATGGGACCAGAGCAAGGTCTGCAAGCTTAAGGTGGGTATCCTGGGAGACTTGCGGCGCTCTCGCGTGGCGCATTCTTGGGCCCTGCTCTCGGAGAAGCTGGGCATGAAGCTCGTACTCATGAGCCCGCAAGAGTGGAAGCCTAGCTGGGCTGGCAACATCGAATGGGCCTCGGACAAGGCCGCTATCCGTGATCTCGATGTGCTGATGGTCCTTCGGGTGCAAAAGGAACGGGGTGGCGAGAGCACGGCCGAGAACGCCGTCGCCGAGAGCTTCGTGCGCGACTTCCAGGTGCGTCCGATCGATTTGAGTCCGGTCCAGAAACTCATGCATCCAGGGCCTGTGAATTGGGGCGTTGAGTTAAGCCCTGAGTTCTTGGACGATCCGCGTTCGCTGATCCTCAAACAGGTTAAAAACGGTCTTTTTGTTCGAGCGACCCTGCTTGACTGGCTTCGCAGGGAATCCAGGTCTTGAAAAGCCGGGGGTACTCGTCCATCTTGAGGAAGCCATGGTGACCCCCTCTATTCCCGTTACTTTTATGCTGGAAAACGGCGTCCGTTTCGAGGGTTTCGGCTACGGGGACTTCGCTCAACCGCGTTCGGGCGAATTTGTGTTCTGCACGGCGATGTCGGGAATCGAAGAATCTCTGACCGACGCGAGCTTTGCTGGGCAGGTGCTTGTGTCCACCGTCTCGCACGTGGGAAATACTGGCTATACCGGCGAAGACATGGAGGCCTCACAGATCTGGGCCGAAGGTCTGATTTGTCGCCGTTTAGAAAACCAGCCCTCGAGCTGGCGTGCGAAATCTTCGATTACCGATTGGATCGTTAAAGAAGGTCGATTCGCCATTGAAGGGGTCGATACGCGCCTGCTGACGATCGTGTTGCGTGAAGACGGCAGCCAAAGGGGCGTAGCCTACCGCGCAGGTTCGATGACGGACGCGCAAGCCCTCGAGTATCTGAAGGCGAAAGTCCCCAGCATGAAGGGTCGCGACCTGACCGGCCCGGTGACTTGTAAGGAAGCCTACAACTACGTTCCGCGCCTCCCCAACGCGTACTGGCCGTTGCGTTCTCAAGTCGCCAAGAAAAGCGACGGCGAAGTGCTTCAGAAACCGAAGATCGCTGTTTGGGACTTCGGAGTGAAGACGAATACGCTGCAGATCCTCCACGCGCTAGGTGCGGATGTCCGCGTTTTGCCAGCGACCGCGAAAGCCGACGAAGTGCTTGCTGCAGGTAAGGATGGCATTTTCCTCTCCAACGGCCCCGGCGATCCGGCCGCGTGCACGCACATCATCGAGGAGCTCAAGAAGGTTCTTGGCAAGAAGCCGATGTTCGGGATCTGCCTAGGACATCAACTCGTGGGGCTCGCTGCGGGTGCCAAAACTTACAAAATGAAGTTCGGCCATCGCGGAATCCATCATCCGGTTGTGCAACTGGACGCTGCGGGCCACGCCCTGCGCACCTGGATCACAAGCCAAAACCACGGGTTCGCGGTGGATCCAGAGGCGCTCCCTAAGGGTGTACGGGTTTCGTTCGTGCACGGAGATGATCATTCGGTAGAAGGCCTGAGCTTGCCCGAGTACCGCTGCGAAACCGTTCAGTTTCACCCGGAAGCGGCCCCGGGGCCGACGGACTCCGTTGTGCTGATCAAGGACTTTGTCGAAAAGGTGATCTGTCGTGAGCATTAAGCCTTATCTTGATCGGGTGCTCGAGACTTACACCTCCGGCAAGCTCTACGAAGAAGTCAAAAAAGCTCGGCAAGAGTTCTGCGAGCGGACGGGTCGCGTAGCCGAAGGCGACGAGACGTTTGAGAACCAAATGAATGGTTTTCTGGACTGGTACCTGTTCGATCGTCCTATGGACAAGGACCAGATCAGTCCGGTGAAGCTCTTTGTTTTGGAGCATGCGGGCCACATCGATGCCGCCGACCGCGAGATATTCGATGACCTTACCAAGTCCAATCATTCGCTTTTCGAACTTCTCAAGGTGAAGGGAGAGGACGTCTACGTCAAAGACCTCTTTACCGGAGAGAAGTACATCGTTGAAGATTCCGACGTTAATCGCGGTTTCACCAAGGGTGATATCTTCGAGGCGCGCCTGGTGAAATTTCGCGACCGGCTGGTTTTTGGGCAATCGTTTGTGTTTCATCCGCGCGCCGTGCGCTCCTTCATTTTGAAGCAGATCAAGGCGATCAAGTACTTGGATGCTTCGCAGCGCTTGCGCTTGATTCACCGTTTGGCCTCCATGCGCCTGAAGACCGAGCAGTACAGTCACATCGACGTGCTCCACATCTATACGGAGAACCCGCTGTTTTGAGAACGCGTAAGCACCCGTTCAAGAACGTTCTGCTCTTCGGTAGCGGCCCGATCGTGATCGGACAGGCCTGCGAGTTTGATTACTCCGGCAGCCAGGCCTGCAAAGCACTGCGCGAAGAGGGCCTACGGGTGATCCTCCTCAATTCTAACCCCGCCACGATCATGACCGATCCGGGCATGGCCGACCGCACTTACATCGAACCCCTCGATCCGATGACTGTCATCGAGATCCTGCGTAAAGAACAGATCGAAGCCATTTTGCCCACGATGGGCGGACAAACGGGTTTGAATCTGATTCTCGCTCTCTCGAAAATTCCGGGCGCGCTCGACGACGTCGAGATCATCGGCGCCAACTTGAAGTCTATCCTGCTTGCCGAAGACCGGCGCGCGTTCCGCGAACTCTGCATGTCGATGGGCATGGATTCTCCCCGTGCCACGACGATTCGCTCTGTCGAGGAGTGTCAGGTGTTTGCGCAAGAGATCGGTTTTCCCTTCATCTTGCGCCCGAGCTTCACGCTTGGCGGCACCGGTCAGAGCATGGTGTATTCGGCGGACGAGCTCGTTGAGAAAACGCGCACGGCCCTTATTGAGAGTCCCATCGGCGAATCGCTGGTGGAAGAAAGTGTCCTGGGCTGGAAAGAGTATGAGCTCGAAGTCATGCGGGACACGCAAGACAACGCGATCATTGTTTGCTCCATCGAGAACGTGGATGCCATGGGCGTGCACACCGGCGACTCGATCACCGTGGCGCCGCAACAGACGCTCACGGACCGCGAGTATCAAGCGATGCGTCTCGAGGCTCTGAGTCTCGTTCGGGCGGTAGGCGTGGAAACCGGCGGATGCAACGTGCAGTTTGGCGTTCAGCCGGAAACCGGTCGCCGTGTGGTGATCGAGATGAACCCCCGAGTGTCGCGGTCCTCGGCACTCGCGTCGAAAGCCACAGGCTTTCCGATCGCCTACGTGGCCGCTAAACTTGCGCTCGGCTACACCCTTCCGGAGATCCAGAATACGGTCACCAAGACCACGAAGGCGTGCTTTGAGCCGCCCATCGACTACGTGGCCGTAAAAATACCGCGTTGGCACTTCGAAAAATTTCCCGGTGCCCAGGACATTCTCCTGCCGCAGATGCAGAGCGTGGGAGAAGTTTTGGCCTTCGGTTCGAACTTCGGCGAAGCCTATTTCAAGGCCCTCAACAGTTTGGAACGCGGCTGGCCCAAGTATGAGCCGGTGATCTCGAAGAATCCGATCGAGGCCTGGACCGAGGAGTCCTCCGACCTGCTCAAGAAGGCGCACTCCCGGAGGCCGTACGCGATCTGGGATGCTCTCGCCGGGGGCATCTCGCCCGAAGATATGGCGCTCTGGACCGGTTGGGATCCGTGGTTTACTCGGGAGATCCGCCGCTACCAACAGATCGAGAGTCTTGGGGCCCGAGCCACGCGGATGAGCAAGGCGCAGCCCACGTTTGAAATGATCGATACGTGCAGTGCCGAATCGCGCGCCACGACACCTTTCTACTACTCCACGCGCTCGAAACTGGGTGCTGTGGAGCTCAACGGCAAGAAGTACGTGGGCAGCGCCGGTCCGCTTGCGGAGATACCCAAGGACAAACGTGGCCGGGTGGCCATCCTGGGTTCGGGTCCGAATCGCATCGGCCAGGGTATCGAGTTCGATTACTGCTGCGTGCACGCCTCCATGGCGCTTCAAAAGATGGGTTTTGAAACCATCATGATCAACTGTAACCCGGAAACGGTTTCGACCGATCCGTCGATTTCTACGCGTCTCTACTTGGAGCCGCTTACGGAAGACTGCGTGTTGCCGATTCTCGAACGGGAACTCAGGCCCTGTACCATGGCCGGCAAAGAAGCCTACGTCTTGGTGCAAACAGGCGGACAGACGCCTTTGAAGTTGGCCGGCTCTATTGAGAAGGCGGGATTTCAGATTCTCGGTACGTCCAAGGCGGCGATCGATTTGGCCGAGGATCGGGTGGAGTTTGCCGGTGTCTTGAAGAAACTCGGCATTGCTTATCCCGAGTTCGCTACCGCGACCACGCTGGAGGAAACGCGGGTTGCCGCAACGCAGATCGGTTTTCCGATCCTCGTGCGTCCGAGCTTCGTTCTGGGTGGCCGCGGCATGAAAGTTTGCGGAAGCGAGAAGGATCTCCTCGATGCTTTCACCGAGGCCAAGGAAGTCAGCGAGGACTATCCCCTCTTCCTTGATAAGTTCCTCAACGAGGCGGTTGAGTTCGATATTGACGGAATCTGCGACGGCAGCAAGGCGTGGGTGTCCGGCATCATGGAGCACGTCGAAGAAGCCGGCATTCACAGCGGCGATTCTTCGTGCGTGATCCCTCCCTTCCGTTTGCCGCCGGCGAAGATCGAAGAAATGGCGAAGCTCGCGAAGGCGATCGCGGTCGCTACGGGCGCGCGCGGGTTTTTCAACATTCAGATGGCCGTCATGGGCGACAAGGTTTTCGTGTTGGAGGCCAACCCCCGGGCCTCGCGGACCGTGCCTTTCTTGGCGAAAGCCACGGGTTATCCGCTCATCGAGTGGGGTTTGCGTACGGCCCTTGGAGAGAAAGTCGAGGGCGTCGTCGATGCCCGCTTGATTCCGGGCGACTACCGTTTGCCCTCGCACGGTTACGCGGTGAAGGTTCCGGTTTTCCCGTTCAACAAGTTTCGTGCGACCGACCCGGTACTCGGTCCTGAGATGCGTAGCACCGGCGAAGTGATGGGTATGGACGCGACGGCGGGTGGTGCGTTCGCGAAAGCTTTTCTTGCTGCAGGCATGAAAGTACCTGTTTCTGGCGGCGTGCTCTTTAGCGTGCGCGATCAAGACAAACCCCGCGCTCTTGGAGTGGCCCGCGTTTTCCACCTGCTGGGTTTCGATATCTACGGAACGCCGGGAACAGCTGCCTATTTGGACCGCGCGGGAGTTCCCTGCACATCTACCCAGAAGCTGGGCCAGGCTGCGCTCGGTGAAGACTTGCTTGCGCTCCTTAAGGATGGCCGCGTGACCCTGGTGGTGAACACGACAGGCTCGCTCGGCTCCCTCCGGGATGGAGTCACGATCCGCAAGGCGGCACTCAGTTGTCGGATTCCACTGCTTTCGACTCTCTCGGGGGCTGAGATGGCGTCGATGGCGATTCAGACGGTGATCCGCACGGGCGTACGCACCGTGGCTCTCCAGGACTTCATCGCTCGGGCCCAGCCAAGCCACTGATCTTCGTCGCTCGCAACCAGCTCCTTTGTGGGGTGGGACGGGAGGGCGGTTTGACGCGCGGACGCCCTTCTGGAAGAACCGAGAAGCTATGTCAGACACCATTCCCTTGACGCTCCTTGGCAAAATCGCCCTGGAAGAAGAACTCAAGCGTCTCAAGGCGGTCGATCGTCCGGCCGTGATCGAGCAGATTGCGATCGCGCGTGCGCATGGAGATCTTTCGGAGAACGCGGATTACTCCGCCGCCCGCGAAAAACAGAGTTTCATTGAAGGCCGCATTCTCGACATCGGCGACAAGCTTGCTCGTGCGGAAGTGATCGATCCGAAGACCATCACGTCGGAGAAGGTCGTATTCGGCGCCACCGTTCACGTGCTCGACGAAGACGGCAAGAAGGCTCGCTACCAGATCGTGGGCGAACCCGAGGCCGATCTCGCCCGGGGCAAGGTTTCCGTGACCTCGCCGATCGCACGCGCGCTCTTGGGAAAGGCCGTCGGCGATGAAGCTGTCGTACGCAGCCCTAAGGGCGAGATTGCCTATGAAATCGCGGAGATCGAGTACCTCTAGCCGGTTCTTTCCATGAGCGGCACACAGCACGCCTGGGATTTTGATGTTCGCTTTCTAAAGGGCGTGGGCGAAAAGCTCGGTCAAGTGCTTGCGAAGGCCGATGTCCGAACTTTGTGGGATCTCCTTCTGCTTCTCCCGCGCACCTACGAAGATCGCCGCCGCCTGAACGACTGGACCGACGTCGAATCGGCCTGCCTCAGTGGCGACCCGGTGCTCGTGCGTGGCGTGATCGAGCGCTGGACTTCTCAGCGCACGGGTCCGCGTGCGAAGCGCCTGCTGGAGGCTTCGTTTCGTTTGGAAAGTGATGGTCTCACAACGCCTCTGAGCTCGCAGGCGCATCCCGTGCTTCTCGATCTGGCTCCGACGCTTAGGGGCGGCCCGCGATTGAGTCTGACGTTCTTCCACAACTTCGGGAACTCGCTGGAGAAACGATATCCCCCCGGCACCTCCGTGCTGCTACGGGGCAAGCCTCAGGATTATCGCGGCAAGATTCAGATGGTACATCCCGAGATGCAGGCCGTGGGAAACAAGCTCGCGCCCTGGGAACGAGGTTGGGTGCCCGTGTACCGTGAGATCGCAGGGATCTCGACCCGAGTGCTGCGCAAGATTCTGGCCCAAGCCCTTGAGTTGCCGGCGATGCGGTCGCTGCCCGAGATTCTTCCGCCGGAGCTCACGCGCAAAATGGCGCTTCCGCCTTTAGCCGAGAGCCTTCGCGAGCTGCATTTCCCCAAACACTGGGAGCCGACTTCCGGTGATTTGCGTCCGTCGGGTCCCTACTTCCGCCGCGTGGTTTTCGAAGAACTTTTTCTCATGGCGCTCGCATTGCATCTGCGTCGCGCAGAATGGAAAGGCAAGAGCCGCCTCGGCGCGGATCGTGTGCCCAGGATTCCGACGGCGCTTGGGTGGATCGACCGTTACCTGAGTCACATTCCTTTTGAGCTCACGGGCGATCAACGCAAATCGCTCGAGGAGATTGGTCGAGACCTGTCGCTCTCGCAGGAACCCGTGCCTATGCACCGACTTCTGCAGGGGGACGTGGGCTCTGGAAAAACGATCGTGGCGTTCACGGCAGCGCTTGCTGCGATGGACGCGGGCTATCAGGCCGCGCTCATGGCACCGACCGAGATTCTCGCCAATCAGCACTTCCAAAACTTCACGCGTCTCTATCCGGATCGCGCACACGACGTGCTGTTGCTTAAGGGGGCACTGACGGCCAAGGCAAAGAAAGAAGTGCGCGCCGCTTTGGCTGAGGGGCGCGCGCGTTTCGTGATTGGCACTCAGGCGCTTCTCACCCAGACAACGGATTTTGAACGCCTGGGATTTGTGATTGTGGACGAACAACACCGTTTCGGAGTGGAACAACGCCTGAACCTCAAGCACCAGGCCGAGGGACTGCTTCCTCACCTTCTCGTGATGACGGCGACGCCGATTCCGCGCTCTCTGGCGCTCACGCTTTACGGCGATCTCAACGTGAGCGTGTTGCGCGAAAAACCGAAGGGGCGCATTCCGATTCGCACGCACATCGTGAAAAAGAAATCCTTTGAAGCTCTCGTTAAGCGGCTGGGCGAGTTTATAGCGGAGGGACGCCAGATCTATCTGGTGTACCCCCTAGTTGAAGAATCCGAGGAGCTGGACCTTAAGGATGTTCAAACGGCTTACGTCGAGTGGCAACGGCGTTATCCAAATGTGGCGATGGGTCTTTTGCACGGGCGCATGAAAGCTGCGGCCAAAGAAGCCGTTATGCGCGATTTTAAATCCGGCGCGTTGCGCGTGCTTGTGTCCACCACGGTGATTGAAGTCGGCGTCGATGTGCCGAATGCCTCTGTGATCGTGATCGAACACGCCGAAAGATTTGGGCTCTCCCAGTTGCATCAACTGCGTGGCCGCGTGGGGAGGGGTGCGAAGGAAAGCTTTTGCGTGCTTTTGTCGCCGGACAATCCGTCCGCTGCCGTGCGGGAGCGACTCGTCACGATTGAGTCCTCTGATGACGGCTTTGCGATTGCCGAGAAAGATCTGGAGATCCGTGGACCGGGCGAGTTCTTGGGGCGTCGCCAATCGGGTTTGCCGGGTTTTCGGGTTGCACACATCCTGCGCGACCTAGAGACCATGGAGCTCGCCCGCGAAGAAGCACGCCGCGTACTCAAGACCGATCCTCGCCTGATCCATCCCGAGCACCGCAATCTGCGAATGATGCTCGAAAAATGGTGGGGCGGTCGTATGGAACTGACGCTTAGCGGCTAAGTCCTAGCGGCGGAAGCCCATGCGCACGAGGGCACCCCAGCCACCAACCTTATGGCCGGGGTTGTCGAAGTAGCCCCGGTAGTTGGCTTCAACGTCAAGCGAGAGGCGATCGGATCCCCGGAGGCGGAGGCCTAGGGCTGGTACCAGGCCAAACAGTACGCCCGAAGAGTGCTTACGGTAGGTGACGAGGTTGGGGCTCTCCGAGAGCACGCTCCAGATTCGGTAAGTGCCGAACGAGGCGTGCATGCCGGCGTAGGGGAGGATCGTGGAGTCATCCCAAGGCATCCAGCGACCGCCGATGTCGATTGCGAACGCGCCATTGGAGTTCTCGCCGCCCGAGGTTGAGTTGAGGAAAAGAGCCGAAACCCCAAGTTCGGACTCGAAGCCGTTGCCAAACTCACGCGATCCCGACAGACGGATTTCCAAAGAACCATCTTTGAGTGCACCGGCGACGTCGTTCCATTTCGAGTGCACGTAACCGAAAGCGAGATTCATTTGATGGTGGCGACCGTAGTAGCGCAGGGAGGGCGCGGAGCCCGGGTAAGAAGCCTCCTTGATTTCCTGCTTGGAGACCTCCGTCTTGGCGGGACCTTTCGTGTCGGCGATGACTTCGTTGCGGACCTTGGCTTCGGTGGGCGTGGTTTCGGCTGAGAGAGCCGAAGTCGTTACGAGTAGTTGTGTTTCGGTGACGGGGCCCTCGGGCGTGTTGACCGTAACGCTCTCGGGCGTGGGCGTGGGCAGCGGAGCAGGGAGTTCCACCGGTTTGGTCTTCTTGGTGCGAGATTTCTTGCCTGAGATTTTCGGCGTATCCAGGACTGGAGCGGGCTTGGGTGCCGGGGCGGCGACCTCTACGGTTGTCGGAGCGGGAGCCGCTGCATCAGCAGCCGCTCCTTCGATGGGTTGCTTGATTTCGGAGGGCGCCTTATCGATCACCGGGCGCGGATTGCTCTGCCCTAGTGTTTCGGCGAGCGTCTTCTGGGGAAGCGCCGTTGTTTTTGATTTGGTCCCTTGGGCCCCAGCGAACAGGGGCCACGAAAGGAGGGTGAGGACTGCCAGGCGGCCGAGGTTTTGCATCCCCCCATCTTACTGGCTACGGAGCTCAGTCCACAATCGGTCGATGAGCGGGAGGAGGTCTTCCCGCTCGGTCAGAAACGCCAATTTTTTGAACTGGTCGCCAGCAGGGAAGATTGTGGCGTCCTTGGACACTGCTTCGGGCAAGAGTTTACGGGCTTCCTGGTTGGGCGTGGGATAGTGCGTGATTGTGGTGAAGGTCTTGGCTACCGGCGCGGAAAGCATGTGGTTCACGAAGACATAGGCCGCGTCCGTGTTGTAGCCGTTCACCGGAAGGGCGAAGTTGTCCGTCCACAGAGTGGCCCCTTCGTTGGGAATGAAGTAGCGAATCTCGGGTTTGGTGTCGGAGACGGTCAAGGCGTCGCCGGAGTAAACTTGGCAGAGAACGCATTCGTCCCCTTCGATGACAGGGCGTGTTTCGGTCGTGAAGATTCGCAGGTTTTTTTTGTGCGCTTTGAGATACGCGAAAGCCATTTTCACATCGGCCTCGGTGAGGCCTTTCCAGGATTTTCCGTTCGCAAGAAGCGCGGCGTGTAGCGACTCCTTGGCGTCGTCCAGAAGCGTCACTTTGCCCGAGAAAGCGGAGTTCTCGAACAAATCCTTCCACGTCACCCCTTTGGTGAGGTCGAGACTCGCGGCGAGCTTGGTGTTGACGGCGATGCCCGTTGTTCCGAACGCGAAGGGAACGGAGTGCTCGAGTTTTGGATCGAACTCGGGTGTCAGAAAGTCCGGCGAGAAGAGTTCGAGTACGGGCAGTCTCTTGCGCTCGATCGGCTTGAGGAGCTTCAGTTTAACCATGCTCTGGACCATGTAGTCTGAGGGTAGGATGAGATCGTAGCCCTTGCCGCCGCTGGCTACCGAAGACTTCACCTTGGCCAGGAGCTCCTCGTTGTTGGAGAAGTAGTCGCGGACGACCTTTAGCTTGGTCTTGTTCTCAAAGTCCGCCACCATTTCGTCGCGGAAGTAACCCGACCACGAGAGGATGCGAAGCTCGGGGGCCTTTGGCTTGAGCGCTCCGGTGCAGGCGCTTAGAGCGAGGATCGACGAGAAGAGGAAGAGGAAGAAGCGCGGGCTGCCCATAGCTGAATTCCTAAAACAGCGCCTAGGGAAAGTCCAAAAAGAAGCAGAGACAGGGAGTAGAGCGCCGGGGTCGGTCGGACACGCATCATGCTGTAGATACGGATCGGCAAGGGTGTGGTGTCGAGTCCTTTGACGAAGAAACTCACCAAGAAGTCGTCGAGCGAAAGCGAGAAGCACATGAGGAACGAGGCCAGCACGCTGGGTAGGATCTGGGGCCATAGGGCGTGACGAAACACCCTGAAGCCCCGGGCTCCGAGATCGCGCGCGGCCTCGCTGAGCGAGTGGTCGATCGTTTCGACACCCACCTTCATCACGAGGCAGGCGTAGCTAAACGTAAAAGCGAAGTGTCCCGCGATGAGAGTCCCCCAGCCGAAGGGCCATCCGAGTTTCAGAAACCACACCATGAGCGCCAGCGCCAGGGCGATCTCGGGTAGCGCCATGGGGAAGGCGAGACCGGTGGCGGTCAGGCGCTGGCCAAGCCGGGGCATGCGCGGCAAGGCAAAGGCCACGAGGGTGCCCGAGAGGGTCGCCAGTGAAGCCGCCGCCAGTGCCAGGGTGAACGACTGAAAGAAAGAAGCCAGGAGGTCGGCGTCTTGTGTCAGTGCGAGCAGGGCGTCGGGGCGCATGCCCTTGTTGAGAATTCCCAGGAAGGGACCCCATAGCAACACGACCGCGAACGCGTAGAAGACGGCGTTGAGTTTCTTCATGCATCGGTTCCGTGAATCTGCGGTCGACGAACGAAGGCGATGAGGAGAGCAGTCGCTGCGAAGAGCGAGATCACCGCAGATCCCAGAGGCCAGTTGCGGGCAGTGAGAAATTGGTTGTGCAAGAAGCTGCCGAGCAGGAAAGTGCGGCCGCCGCCCACAAGCGCGGGCACGAGAAATTCTCCGAGTGCGGGGACGAACACAAAAAGAGCCGCGGTCAGGGCCCCGGGTTGGGTGAGTGGCCAGGCAATTTTGCGGAAGAGATCCAGACCACTGCAGCCGAGGTCGCGTGCGGCTTCGAAGATCGAAAGGTCGAGACGTGAAACGCGGGCATACAGGGGAAGAATCGCCGCGGGGAGATAGTTGTAGACGTAACCCAGCATCATCCCCCCCGACGTGTAGAGACCATCCCAGCCGAAGGGATGGAGGCGCAGAACGTCGTTGAGAGCCAGGATGCGTATGAGCGAGTTTGTCCAAAATGGAACGATCACGAGGACGAGGGCGATGGCGCGGGAGCGTCCTCGCAGGCTGGCCAGAAAGAACGCGCAGGGATAGGCAATGAGCACGCAGAGAAGAGTCGTGAGAGCGGCATAGCCCGCCGTGCGCAACAGGATGACCCCGTAAAGCGGATCGAAGAGCTGGAAGTAGGCTTGGAGCGTCCATTCCTGGCCCACTTCACCGAGCGGTGTCCGATCGGCAAAGCTCATTCGCACGAGTCCCGAAAGCGGACCCACCAAAAACAGCGGCACCCAAACCAGCAGCGGAACAAGGAAGACTAGGAGTCGGAGCTTACGGCCCACGCAGCCTCCGCTTTCCAGCTGATCCAGACTTCGCTACCGATCGCGGCCGGCAATTCCTGATCGGCCGGTGCTGTGGACGTCCATTCTTGTCCGCGTTCGTCGCGCAATCGCAGAAGCCGCTGATGGCCGAGGAACGCCACTTCCGTAAGGCGAGCATTGATCGCCGGCGAACCGTCCGGGGCAAGCTGGCGGTTAGGCAGGACGAGCGTATTTTCGGGACGGATCATCTGGTCGTCGTAGAAGTTTGCCGTGCCCACGAAGGCGGCAACAAAACGGGTGGCCGGTCGGCGGTAGATTTCCTCGGGCGTTCCGACTTGCTCCAGGGTGCCCTCGCGCATGATGCCGATGCGATCAGAGAGGAACATGGCCTCAGATTGGTCGTGGGTGACAAAGACGAACGTAGAGCCGATCTTTCGGCGCAGCGCGAGGAGTTCGGTTTGCATGCGTTCGCGGAGCTTGAGGTCGAGTGCCGAGAGAGGTTCGTCAAGCAATAGGATCGAAGGTTCCGAGATCAGGGCCCGTGCGAGAGCCACTCTCTGTTGTTCGCCCCCCGAAAGCTTTGAAACGGGTCTATCCAGAAGCGGCGATATTTCGATGAGTTCCGTAATGCGCTTGGCTTTGAGAAGTATCTCGGCTTCGGGGCGCCGTGCGGCGCGTAGGCTGAACACGACGTTCTCGAAGACATTCAGGTGTGGAAACAAGGCGTAACGCTGAAAAACAGTGCGAATATCCCGACGATGCGGGGGGAGAGGCGTGATGTCTTGTCCGCGATGCAGGACACGTCCGGCATCCGGCGTCTCGAAGCCGCCGATCAGACGCAAGGCGGTGGTCTTGCCGCAACCCGAGGGACCGAGAAGCGAGAAGCCCTCTCCTTCCTTGATCTCGAGGTCGATCTCCCTGACGCCGGCGACGCGACCGCCGGAGCCGAATAGTTTGCGAACACGATCGAGGCGCAAGCTCATGCCCAGTTCACGACCTTTGCTTAAGTTCTTCCAGACGGCGGGCCACCGTAGGACCGTAGCTCGACCAGTTCGCCCACTCGATGATGTCTCCGATGACTCCGTCAGGGCGAATCAGGAACGTCACGCGATTCGAAAAGCCAAGCGGCGAAAGGACTCCGTAGAGTTTGCTGACTTCCTTCTGACTATCGGAGAGCAGTGAAAAATTGAGGGAGTGATTAGTGGCGAAGGCCTTGTGCGAGGCCACGTCGTCCACGCTCACGCCGACAATCGTGGCGTCGAGCTGAGAGAAATTCTCCGAGGAATCGCGGAAGCTACAAGCCTCTGCCGTGCAACCGCGCGTTTCGTCCTTGGGATAGAAGTAAAGGACCGTCCATTTGCCGCGAAATTCCGAAAGTCGCCGGATATTTCCGTCTTGGTCTTGGAGTTGGAACTCGGGGGCCGTAATCCCTTTTTTGAGGGTGGTCCCGAAGAGAGCTTTCAGCATTCCCGGCTTATATCACCGTGCCTAGCGGAGACCCAGTTGTTTGCGTCCGACCTGCCCTCGCGCACCCTCGACTCGGACCTCGGAGTTACGGGTGGAAAACCGAATTTTCTCTCCCTCGAGGACCTGTTCGCCGCTTTTCACCGAGGCCACGCGCTCGAGGTAGATGTCCCCGGTTTCGGGAAAGAAAAGAGCTTGCTCGCAGGTGGCTACGCGGGTTCCGGTTTCAATGGTGACATTGCCTTCGAGACGCAGGCGTTGTTTTCCTTCACTGAGGTCGGACTGAAGCTTTTGGGCCTTGAGCCGGGTGCCGTCGGAAGTGTCGGCGAGGACGTTGCCAAAGGCTTGGCTTTCCCGGACGTCGCCGGCTTCGTTGAAGGCAACCTCCAAGCCTTGGGAGCGAATATTGAGTCCGTCGAGTGCCGCTTGGATTCGGGATTCCGGAGCCGATGCGGCTCCTGGCAGCTTGGAACCCAGCACGAGTTTTTGGGGCTGCGAATCCGCAAAGTAGACCAACAGACTCTCTCCGCGGAGGTCGAGCTTGGTGGATTTGACGGTCACCTCTCGATGGAACGCTGCCTGATTGTTTTCGGGAGAGATTTCGGCTCGCTGTGAGCGCACCGTGAGAGTGTTGCGGGGAGATACGGTTTGTTCGGCGATCACGTTGCGGAGGATTTCGTAGAGGTTTTTCTCGAGCGAGATGCGAACGCCCACGCCAGTCAGTCGCAGCTTAGATCCGCGGCGCGCAGCGCCCGAGGATCGCATTTCTACCGGGTCCTCACCCGCGAGACTTTGGGTGGTGGCCTCGTAACTGAGATTGCGGGTTTTGAACTCGAAGCCGTCAGGGGTGAGCACCTTCGTAGCTGTTCGAATTTCGAGATCCTGACTGTTGGAATTCATCACGCCGGTCTGTCCGGAAATCTCGAAGGGCTTGCGAGCCTTTCCCCAGGCGAGCACCCGCGGGGCGTCGAGCAAAAAGATGTCCTCGGGTTTAAAGAGGTCGGCTTTCAGGGCCCGGATCTGCATGGTGCGTTTTTGTTCCTTGGACTCTACAAAGTCGAAATCCTTGATCTCGATGGCAGGGCGACGCTGTGGCACCACGAGCACGGCCAGGAGCAGCCAGGGCTTTGCGTCTGCGAATCCTCGATGGCCGGTTCTCTTCATGGAGCCGACAGTCTACAATCAAGAGGATGCCTTTTCCCAGTCGCCACATTCTCACCGTATTTCTGGCGCTCAGCTCCGCCGTTTCTGCGGGGGCCGTGGGCACCAGCGAATCTTGGCCCTTTGACCAACGTCAGATTCTTTTGGTGGCCACGGACGGACTTAACTTCCCAGATTCGCTGACCACGGCCCAGATTATGGACGTTTTCGCCCGGCGCGGCCGGGTGCGTTGGGTCACTCAGAAGGGGGGCGCTGGGCAGGTGATGCCGGTGATGGCACCCCGTGATTTTCCGTGGCATTCCTCGGTGGCCGTGCGTCAGCTGGGCCTGCGTTACAAGTCCGACGGCATGGTGGTGCTCTCACAGAAGGGCGTCTTGGTAGATCTCCGCTGGTACGCCACCGTGGACGGCCAGCCGCTCTTTTTTGAAAGCGTGAGTTTGCCCGATGCCGGCCCACGTCCCGGCGAGGAAGGAATTCGCAAGCAGCGCTTGCTCGATTGGCTGAGCGAAATGTGGGCCCGAATTCCTGGGCGTGGCTACGTCGTCAAGCGCGACTTGACCACCGTGACTTTGGAAGGCGCAGGCCAGGAAGGCGTCAAGGTGGGCGATCGCGTGGAGATCCGTCGCCTTCAACAGATCAAACGACACCCGTTGCTAAAGACCTTGGTGGGGATCGAATCGAGTGCTTCGGGAACGGCGATTGTCACCGCGGTGGGGGACCCTCTGGCGACTGCCCGGATTGAGTACGAATCTCCGGCCGATCCGATCCAAGAAGGCGATCGTTACGCGCCGATGCCGGGCGCGGCGGCTCCCTCCGTTGCTCCGGGATCCGCTCCGACGGCGAGTCTTCCTCCGGGAGAGGCGGCTCCCACGGGCGTTGTCACCTCGCTGATTTCGGACAACGGATTTTCGCATTTTCTTGATCTCACGGGTCGTTTGCTGCTCGGACGCTTGAATCATCAAGAGACCGCTCAAGACAAAGCGGAAGCACTCGAAGCGGGGAGCTTAGCTCCGGGCGTGGAGATTCAGGCTAAGGTGTATCTGACGCGTGAATGGCTTTTGGGCGCGGACACGGCCTTTGCCTTTCTGAATTTCAAGGATCTCGAGGCGGCTGACTTCGGCGCGGAAAGCTCGAGCGGCGAATACTCGAACTTTCGTTTTTACGGCGGTTACCGCTCTATCTTTCTCGAGTCCGATCAAGGACAAGGAGAATTTGAGGTGCAAGTCGGTTTCCGCCGCGCGGGGTTGAGCTTCTCGCCTCTCGCGGCCGCCACTTCGCCCACAAGCAAGACCTTTGGGGGCTTAGACGTTGGCTTTGGCGTGGGCGTTCCGGTCGACGCGGGCGTAGGCATCTTCTTTCGCGCGGATCGCATGTTTGGATCTGCTCTCACGGAAACCCCCGAAACTGGGGGCGCTCTTTCCGCGTCCGTCGTGTGGAACTTCGAAGGCGGCCTTAAGTATGCGCTCAATCCCACCGCCGAACTCACCGGAGGTCTCAGCTTTTTCCGCGCCAGCGCCACCTATGAAGGCAGTGGGACCCGGGCAACTCCATCGCTCTCGACTCTTGTTAGCGGAACGTTGTTCAACGCGGGCTACACCCACAAGTTCTAACCCCAGCGATGGGCGAGCGAGGTAAGCGCGCAAAACACGCGGAGACCAAGCCTGACGCCGTAGGCGGGCTAGAGAGGCCTCATCGTGGACGGCATGGCTCGCGCCAGGCCCAGCTTAACGGTGGGCGCGGACGAAACGGGCTTTTTGGCGGTTGAACCAATCGCGGAACTTGTCATAGCTCTCATCGAGCTCGAGCAGCGTATCCAGCGAGAGGTAATCCGTGCGCGACGCGGTCTTCACCTTGTCGGCGTTGTAGTACGAGAATTCGTCTTGATTGAGTTCCACGGCTTCGACCCAAGACTTGATGGCGTCTTTGAGCCACATCGGTACGTTCCGCAAATCGGCTTCGCGGGTGTAGTTCACCAGTTCCATCTTGATATCGTGCTGGTTCATCGTTCTTCGTCTCCGGTCCGTTCGTTCAACTCAAGTAACCCAACAACCAGTCGTGGAGCGCGCCGTTCGTGGCCGCGATTTCTCCGCTCATCAGATCGATTTCGTCACCGTTGTGGTGGCTGAGTCGACCCCCGGCTTCCTGCACCAGCAGGATACCGGCAGCGGTGTCCCAAGGGGACAGTCCCCATTCCCAATATGCGTCGATTCGACCCGCCGCAACATAGGCGAGATCCAACGCCGCCGAGCCATCCCTTCTAACACCCAGGGTACTCTTTGTCAGGATTTTGAAGAGTTCGAAACTTTTTTCGCCCGAGCTCGCGCGTTCGGACGCAAAGCCTGTCGTTAACAATGCTTGCTGCGGATTGTCATTGATCGTCACCTGAAGGCGTTCCCGATTGAGCCAGGCTCCGCCGCCGAGGGTCGCGGCGAACATTTCGTCGTGAATCGGATCCCACGTGGCGGCTACGACCGGACGGTAGCTTCCCCGGTGGGGGCCCTCGTGCATCTTCTTTACGTAAGCCACGGTGGAGCAGAAAAAAGGATACGCACGGGAATAATTCGTGGTTCCATCGATGGGATCTACGATCCAGAAGGCGTCCAGGTTGGCGGCTTGGTCGCGAACCGATTTACCGGAAGCGGCCGTGTTCTCTTCTCCGATGACGGCTTCGTTGGGAAAGGCTCGGTTCAGAGCTTCAAACAAAAACCGCTCTACCTTGCGGTCGTACTCGGTGACGAGGTCCTTGGGCGAGGACTTGGCCTTGGTGCCGATCGCAGCCGCTCTGTGAGGATCGGCGCCGGGGACGGCGGCGTAACCTTCCTTGAGGAGCGGAGTCGCCGAGCGCAGAATAGTTTCGAGCTTTTCTTGACGTTCTCGCAGGTTCAAGAGAGGTCCTCGGCGAGTTCGCCCGCGAGGCTTTTGCCGAAGGCCGTCCGCAGCGGTTCGATCGAGAGGCCACGACCCAAAAGCACCATCATCTTTACGAGGGCTGCTTCCCATGTCATGTCTCCGCTGGAGATCGCGCCGGCGCGCTGAGCCGCCCGACCCGTCTCGTAGAGCGAGAGATCGACCGAGCCGAAGACCGCCTGGGAGCAGATCACCGTGGGGATGCCTTGCTCGGTGAGAGAGCGAATGAGGTGTTCGACGGAGAATTCGCCTAGCGGAATGTCGCCTGGCCCGAAGGCCTGGAGGATGAGCCCCTTGATGCCTTTGGCCGCGAGGCCAAAGATGAGGTCCGGATCGATGCCCGGAAACAGCGGCAGGCACGCGACGCGCGTTTCGATTCGCGGATCGAAGCGATAAGGGCCATCGGTTCGCAGTGTCGGCAAGTAGTCCGTTTTGATGCCGACGCGCGCGAGCGGCGGGTGGTTGGGACTTTCGAAGGCTTGGAAACTAGGAATGGAGATCTTCTTGGCGCGATTTCCACGGAGCAGGTAGGAGTCGAAGAAAATCGACACCTCGTTCACGCGGCCCTCGGTCGCGATTTCCACCGCGGACACGAGATTTCGGGCGGCGTCGGACTTGGGGTCCGAGAGAGGACGCTGCGAGCCCGTGAGAACGATCGGCTTGGTGGGATTCTCGATCATGAAACTGAGTGCGCTGGCGGTAAACGCCATGGTGTCGGTTCCGTGCGTGACCACAATGCCGTCCCACTCGGGCAGACGCAGGTGGAGGCGTCGAGCGAGTTCCACCCAGTCGGAGGGCGTCATGTTGCTCGAGTCCTTGTTGCACACGATCTCGAAGCTGATGTGCGCGATCTCGAAAATTCTGGGCGCATGCTGGCGGAGCGAATCCATAAAACGGGGAGCGTCTTCGGGTTCTCCTCGCATCGTCATGCCGAGAGTGCCACCCGTGTGAAGGATGAGAATGCGTTTCATTTTTTCTCGGGTTCTTTCTTGGAGGTGTCGTCGTGGAGGGCGCGAACGAGGTCGCGGCGGCTGACGATTCCCATCAAATGCCTACGATTATCCACGATCGGAACCCGCTTGATCTTTTTTTGCGCCATCAAAATAAGGACTTCCCGGAAGGTGGCGTCTGCCATGACCATCACGGGCGGCTTGGTGTAGTGAATCGTGGAATTGAGGGATTGTGCCGCGGCCTGGAGCATCGCATCGAGCTCGGTGTAAAGCCCGAGGCAGACCTGGGTGTCGTCGACGACCGGCAATCCGCTGATGCTGTGTGTGAGCATCATCTCGATGGCTCTGCGAACCGTCGTGCTCGGCGTAGCGTAGATGGGATTACGGGTCATGATGTGTCGAATGGGCGAGCTCGCGAGCGTGTCAGAGATGGGTGGGTTGATGGGCTTCGCCTTGCCCTTGGCGGGCGGAGCTTTTCCTTCGGGGGCGGGTTTCTTGGGGTTGTCGCTCATTCGTAATCCTTCGCGGTGATGCCGTACTTCCGCATTTTACGCAGCAGTGTGTTCTTGGGAATGTGCGCGATCTCGCAAGTCTGGTTGATGCGTCCGCCATTCTGGCGGAGAGCCTGAATAATAAACTCTTTCTCGAAGCGTTCTTTGTCTTCTTGATAATTGAGCGACAGGAGAACCTCGGCTCGGGCGGCGCCCGGCGGAGTGACGCTCGAGGAGGCCGGCAACTTCCAGCCCTCTTCTTGGTCGAGCAGGGCTTCCCGGATATGGTCGGGGAAACTGTCGAGTCCGAGCCAGTCGCCGCTCTCCACGACAAACGCGTGCTCCACGGCATTCTCGAGTTCGCGGATGTTGCCCGGCCACTCGTAGAGTTTCAGTTTTTCGAGCGCTTCGGCGTGCATTCCTTGCACCTGACGTGCGTGCTTGGAGTTAAAGCGACGAATGAAGTGCTCAACGAGGTACGGAAGGTCGTCCGCACGTTCGCGGAGAGGGGGCAGGAAAACGGGCATGACGTTGAGGCGGTAGAAGAGGTCGTTGCGAAAGGCACCGCTTTCCATCATCTTCTCGAGATCCCGGTTGGTGGCCGCCACGATGCGCACGTCCACCTTCATTTCGCGATTCGAACCCACGGGCGTGATCTTCTGTTCCTGGAGTGCGCGCAGGAGTTTGACTTGCATCGTGAGCGGAAGATCGCCGATTTCGTCCAGGAAAAGAGTGCCCCCGGAGGCGAACTGGAATTTGCCGATCTTGCGCTGGGCCGCGCCCGTGAAAGCGCCTTTTTCGTGGCCGAAAAACTCCGACTCCATGAGCGCCTCAGGCACGGCGCCGCAGTTGATGGCCACGAAGGCCTGCGCTTTGCGGGGTGAGTTGAAGTGAATTGCACGCGCAACGAGCTCTTTGCCCGTGCCGTTCTCGCCGCGAATGAGCACGCTCGTATTTACGTTGGCGAGGCGATCGATGAGTTTAAAAACTCGCTGCATCGGCGAAGAGTGACCGATGAAATCTTCCTTGGGATTCGTTTCCCCCGACTCGGTGGTTTCGCGCGGGCGCGAGAAGGCGATCTGCTCGACGAGTCGGCGCGCTTCGAGGGCCTGGTCGACGAGTTCCTCCAGGCGTTCGCGTTTCATGGGTTTTTCGATGTAATCGAAGGCCCCGTGTTGGATCGCGTAGACCGCGTCTTTGACATTGGCATGAGCGGTGATGGCGGCGACGGTTGTTGACGGCCGTGCCTCCTTGAGACGCCGCAAAACTTCGAGCCCATCCATCACGGGCATACGAACATCCAAGAGGACGAGATCGTACGAGTTTTCCTGAATCAGCTTCCAGGCGGTTTCGCCGTCTGCGGCTTCTTCGATGTGAAATCCGCGCGCCGAGAGTTGGCTTCGGATCCCTTGCCGAAGTTCGGCCTCGTCGTCGGCTACCAGAATACGAAGCGCGTTCATGCTGGGCATCATCCCCGTGGAGGGGAGCCGTCGTCAACGACTTCCGCGCTCCCGAAGTCGGGTTCCATCGGAAGGGTCACCCTGAGGCAGGTGCCCGTTTCTTCCCCACCGAAGTACTGGGTCTCGGGAGACTCGGGGGAAAGGGGCTCGCCCGCCACGCGAGAGAAGACGCTGAGCTTGCCTAGGTGCCGCTCCACGAAGAAAGAACTCAGGTAGAGGCCCAGGCCCGTGCCTTTGACGGATTGGTCTACGGCGGTCCGTTCGTTGGTCCCGCGGAAGAATTTTTCGGCCACGCGGGCGCGATCCCCGGGAGGGATGCCCGGCCCCTGGTCTTGGATCTCGAGCCAAACGCCGGGCTGCGGGGGCGATAGCTCGGGACAGTTGTCCTGCTCGCCGCACCGGACGGCGATCACGCTTCCGGACGGAGAGTACTTCAGGGCGTTGTCCAGGAGGTTGTTGATGACCTCGGTGAGCAGGGCGCGGTCGATATCCACCAAAAAGAGTGGCTCGAAGTCCGTCAGAATGCGGATGTCGCGCTCCGCCGCCGGAGGGCGATGGTGCTTGATCGCGAGCTGGAGAAGTTCGGTGAGGTCGGAGGGTTGGGGACGTATGTGGAAGTCGCGGGACTCGACGCGACTCAGCAGTAGCAGGGTCGAAAGGGACCGTTGCAGATGGCCGTTGGCCGAGACGAGCCGGCTGAGCGCTTCTTGCTGCTCGGGGGTGAGCACGCCGAAGTCTCCGCCCTTGAGGCGATCAAGCAGGGCAAGCACGCGCGCGAGCGGCGTCTTGAGATCGTGGGAGATAAGCGAGAGAAAGTTGTTTCTCATCTCGTCGAGTTGCCGCAACGACTCGGCCTGTTGCGCAAGACTCCACTCGTCCCGCTCGCGTCGATCAAGGCGATCGCTGAGACCGAGCAGGTATACGGCGAGAATCGCAAAGAGCGGCGCCACGATCGAGAGTTGCCAACCGAAGGCGTCGAAGGCCACCATCGCGGCCACGAAATGAAGTGCGCCGAAGAGGGTGGTGAAAATGAGGGCGAGGAAGATCGGGTAGGAGTACAGAATCCAAGCAGCGGCACCCGCCGCTACTGACGACAGAAGAAACTGAACGGATCGACCTGCCGGGCGCAGCGCCTGGCCGTCAAGGACGCTCGAGAGCACGTTCAGCCCGACCTCCACCTGGTTCATGGTTCCCGAGGGCGTACGCAGCGGGATCAGAGGAAAAAGCGAGGCCGGAACAAGGGCCACGATTTGGGCGCCGTCCAAAAAACGCAGTCCGGAAGCCAGAGCTTCCTCGGAACTCACTGGCTTGAACTGATCGAGTCGACCGCGATACACCGGCGCATCTTCCGGATCGCGGAAGGGATTGGGCTGTTGCAGAAAAGCGGCCATTTCGGCGCCCGCATCGCGGAGCTCGGAAGCGGTGACTTTTGTCTCCAGGGGCAGGTTCAGGCACGGGCTGTCGCTCAGTACGAAACGAGAGAAGTTGAAACAGTGGAGTGGGTTGACGCTTGAGATCTTCGCGCTCAGCTTTTGGTAGTCTTCGGAATCTTTTACGAGCACGACCCGGAGCTTCTCAGGGCCGGGTCGGTGGCCTCGGACTCGGTAAAGGTTTTCCAGCAAGGCGTTGTCGAGAAGTTGAAAAGGCAGCAGGCCGATAAAGGCCGCCGGCAACAAGCGCAGAATGGTCGTGCGTAGCTGGGTGCGGGGCTGGGCCATGGGGTCTTTTGGTCTAGCAGGCTTGGGGGATGGCTTCGAGCCGGTTAGTCTTGTCACATGGAAATCATCGAACGATGAGCGAAGTTCCGACGGCTATGATCCTGATGGCTGGAGAAGAGGGTGCCGGAGAGATTCGCTCGCTCCTGGAGCAGTCGGGCGTTCGAGTGGTGGAATGGGCGCGCTCCGGCGCTGGCTGGATTGCGCCCTGGCAAAAGGCGAAACCTTCGATCGTCGTGGTGGATCTACAGCTGCCGAAACGGGACGGTCTCTACTGTCTTGGAAAAATTCGCGAACTCGATGCGCAGTCGAAGGTCCTTTTTACTCACGCGTACTCGGGCTCCATGGCCAACGAAGTGGAGATCCGCGCACTTGCCTTAGGAGCTGGTGCGGCGGTGCAGTTTCCGTGTCCAGCCGTACGTTTTACCCAGGCGCTTAGGGGCCTTCTTCAGAAGCGATAGCCGCCGCGAAACGCAAAAGTCACCGAAGTGAGCGCCGACTCAACACGATAGATGGAGAGCATGGGCTCGATCAGATATCGATCGAATTCCCACAGGCTCGACACGTGCAGCGCGGGAACGAGTGCCACTGCAGTTTCGGCGGCCGCGTCTTTTTCGAGGCGGAGATCGAGCGAAGCGCTGAGGCCCGGTTTCCAGAGATTCTTCGCGCCGATCCGTTCCCGGTAGAAGACCCCGAATTTGAGCGGCACGATGTGTGCCGGATTGTCGTTGAGGAAGTGCCCGCGGTAGCCGCTTTCCAGTTCCAGATAGACGGGTTGGTACGCCAGATCCCAGCCGGCCGAGACAAGTGCGTCGATGCCGTAGCCCGAGAAGTTGCCGCCAGAGCTATGTACGAAGTTCCAACTGAAACCGGTTTTCACGCCGAAGCGAAAGAGATTCGGGAGAGAACGGCGCGTAGCCGGAGCGGTTGGAGTCTCGCTTTCGAGAGGCCCGGTCGGAGCGTTTTTGCGCAAGGCGGGAGCCGGTTTTTCTATGGGGAGGCCGTCGGCGGGTGGAGTGGGTGCCGTCGCGCCGGGCACCGTCGTGGCGGGTTCCTCGTCGTAGGGGTAGTCGGGCGCGGCGCGGGCCAAACTTGCCATCAAAGCCGTGGCTCCGACAAAGGTTCTAAAGAGCGAAGGGCGCGCACGCATGAGGGAATTCTAACGTAAAAAACCGCAGACGGGCCCTCGTGGGCCCGCCTGCGGCAGCCCGCGGCTTGCGCCGCGGCGATCTCCTTGGGCTAGGTCTCCCTGTCTGTTAGCCGACACCCCCACCGTCCGTGGGAAGAAGGGAGGTCCTTCCACTCTCCAGTGGAGTCCGGCTACACCGGCAGAGACCCCCGCCCATGACCCGGCTCACGCCGGGTCAGAAATCGGTAAAACCTACTAAAGGAGCTTCAGCGCCAGGTTGTTGGAGACGTTGGCTTGCGCCAGCGTCGCCACCCCGGCTTGTTGCAGGATATTGGTTCGCGCAAGGTTCGCGGCCTCTTCGGCCATGTCGGCGTCCTTGATCCGTGAGTTGGCGGCGCTCAAGTTCTCCCGATAGGTCGAGAGGTTGTTCACCGACATGCTCATCCGCGATTGGATGGCACCGAAATTGGCTCGCATGGAGGCCACCTTCGCGATGGCGTCGTCGATCACGTCGAGAGTGGATTTTGCCGAGTCCTTGCTCTTGACTCCGACGCCGTTGATTCCGAGTGCCCCGATCGTGGCATTCGCCTGACCGGCGTCGAAGCTGATCACGTTTTTCTCGTCACCTCGCATGCCGACGTGGAAGTCGAGCTTTTTGGCCGAACCGTCCAGGAGGTTCGTGCCCACGTACTCGGTCGTACGCGCGATGCGATCAAGTTCTTGTTTGAGCTGCTGGACTTCGATGTCCACGAAGCTGCGCTCCTTGGCCCCGATGGTATCGGACGCTGCTTGTGTCGAAAGTTCGCGGATACGGTTCAAGATGTTCGAGGATTCGTTCAGGCCCCCTTCGGCCACCTGCACGAAGGAGATCCCGTCCTGCGCGTTTCGCTCGGCCTGGCCGAGGGCGCGGATCTGGCCCTTCATGGACTCGCTGATCGCTAGACCCGCGACGTCGTCCATGGATTTGTTGATGCGATAGCCGCTCGACAAGCGCTCCATCGATCGATCGAGACCCGCGCTGTTGGTGCGCAGATTTCGCTGAGCGTTCAAGCTCGACATGTTGGTTTGAATTCTTAAGCCCATACGTACAACCCCCCCTTAAACGCACCTTCACGTCGCCTGAATGGCGCGCGGTGCGTTGACTTCACAGAGTCGCTGCGGGCTTCTGGAAGCCCGCCCTAACGCACTGTGTTATGTCTCTGAAGGGCCTATCGACGCTCTGCAGCAAAACTTTAGACGCGGCGCGGAATAATTTTAATACGGGAAAATTTATTCAATAAAATTAACTAGATAAGGTGGAATTTTTTTATGTGAACATAACGCTGCGCGCGTCGTTAGTGAAAGAAGAGGGCCTCAAGAAGAAGGCAGTGCAGGCCGGGGAAGATTGCGTGGGGGTTTGACTACTGCCGGGGTTGATCGCGTTGATCCCGGTCGAAGGACTTCTCCCAGAGTTTGAGACGCCCGTTCTCGAAGACGAAGCGGTACACGGAATACCCCGCGCTGCCTTGCGTGACGCTCCAGCTTGGCGACATGACCGATGCCGCGGTCCCGGGACGTGCGTGGTCGCCGGGAGTCGTGGGTGCCAAAAAGGAGCGCGCTGATTCGGTGAGGATCTGCATCTCGCAGGTTTCGAGCGTTTCCGGGTTGCCGCGGCAGTTGCCCACGGGCTCGCCGATGGCTTGGGCGACTTCGCCCTTGGTCATGCCCGGACTCACGCGGCGCTCAATGCGTTCGGCTTTTTCGCGTCCCTTGCTGGAATTGTCGGAGGCGCACGCAGTCAAAAGCAAGGCGAAGACGGCAAAGGCTAATTGGCTCATTCCTTTTTCTTATTGGAGTCCTGCGTAGCTTGCCACACGGACTTTTCGGAATCGGCGGCGAGCGCTTCCACGATGGAGCGGGCTTCCTCGGCCAACTCGCGGTCGCGGAACACCAGCACTTGCTCCTGATTGGTTTCGGCGTTGGCGCTGAAATTGAACGAAGTGCCGAGCACGGCAAAGGGGGATGCGGAAAGAACTTTGTGGTGGATACGCGCCGACACCGGAAGGCTCTGGCCCTGCCACTTGAAGAAGGAGTTTCCATAGACGGCCGGGCCGACCAGAATGCGTTTGCGAAGATCGGCCAAGTCGTCCTCGCCGAGGGCTTTGGGCCACGGGCTTGTGGGGTCCTCTTTGAAGAGTTGGTCGTCGCGAATCATGCCGGACATGCTCAGGAAGGAGCTCCAGGTGGCGGTGGCCGAGGAGGGATCGCCCACGGCAAGAAGTTTGAGTTCTTTTCCTTGGCGCTTAGCCTTGATGGCGCGCTCCAGGATGGCTTTCTCGAGAGCCGACGAAGCGAAGGTGAACTGGGTGATGTAGATGGGCGCATCGCTGCGTGCGACGGCTCGGGCGAGAAGGTTTTGGTTGACGTCGCGCAGGGCGCCCCCGGGCGAGAACCCGATCTCAAGCGAGGGCTCGACATCGATGGGGGCGGTCTTGCCGTTGATGCCCTCTCCGGTGACTTGGTAGGTGCCGGACTCGGGGAAACTGCCGGGTTTGAGTGGCATTTTCCATTCCAGCACTTTGCTGAGTTCATGATGGATCAGTTGCGCCAGCACCCAACTGTTCAGGGTGATGAGATGGTTGGCGTTGGGCACCGAGTTGGGCGGACGCTGCGACGACGGCACGTCTTTGAGATCCCCCTCGGGTCCGGAGCACGTTTGCGTGAGGTTGGCCGAGGCCACTAACACGCGCGCGTCGCGTGGCGAATCCCAGTCGATCGCCGACATTTTCTGGTGATTCAGGCCGGAACTCACGACCGGGATCACGTCGATGCCGCCCTTCTTGAGGCGCTCGTAGATCACCTTAACCTCGGGCTCGTCTTCGATTACTTTTGCGTCGATTCCCACGCGAACAGAGACACCGTCTTTGGCCTTGCGGATCAACACGTCGGCTGCCTCGGGCAAATCGAATTCGTAGACGTTGAGGTCGATTTGTTTTTTGGCCGACTCAAAGAAATCCACCCAGGCTTTGCGCACGTCATCGGCGGGAATTTTGCGACCGTTCTTGATGCGCGCGTGGGTGACGTAAAGCCGCAGGTTCGAGTAGCCGTCGCCTTGCGGCGGCACGAGTCGCACGGGCTTGGTGGGGTCGGGCAGGCGCAGCCCGGCCAACGTTTTTGCGGCTTTTGTTTTGAGGTCTGTCGCGGATAGCTCGACGAGGTTGCGCGCGACCTCGGGATTGGCGAGGAGAGCGCCTACGAGCTGGCTCTCAATGAGTTCCTTAGATTTGAGTGCTTTCTCGACGCTTGTCCGAATCGCCGGATCGACGCTGATTTTCCGAACCACCGCGAAGAGTTCGGGGTACTCGGGTGCCGCGGCTGGTTGGCGTTCGGCCATCGCCGGAAGAGCGAGGCAAAAAAGGGCACGCGCGAGACGACGATCGAGGATGGCTAGCATGGAGGCCAGTATCTCCTAGGAATGGGCATCGCCGAGTGTCAAAAAACAAAACCCCGGTCTCGCTCCTCTGAGAGGGCGAGACCGGGGCTAAACGGCGGTCAGATCAACGGGGAGCTCAGCTCAGCTTTTCCAACTCAGATCAACTTCCACAGCTACGTTCCGTTTGAGGACGAGAACCCTGAAGAATCGGTTATTAGCCGACCAACTTAAGGGCCATCTGGGTCGTTTGGTTCGCTTGGGCAAGGACGGCCGTCGAGGCTTGCGTCTTGACCATGTCACGCGTCATGTCCGCGGTGACGTTAGCGAAGTCCGTATCCCGGATACGGCTCTTAGCTGCGCTGAAGTTCTCGATCGCAACTTCCGTGTTGGCGATGGTCGAATTCATGCGGTTCTGGAGAGCGCCCAGGTTTGCACGGTTCGAGTTCAACACGGAGATGGCGTTGTCGAGACTGGTCAGGCCTTCTTGAGCGATCTTTTTGTCCTTGAGGTCGATGCCTTGGATGCCAAGCGCATCTACCGTGACGTTGGTCTCGGACGGATCGTACGAGATACGGTCAAGGAACTCGTCGTTCTTGATGCCGATTTGGAAGTCCAGTTTCGTGCCTTGGCCGGACAGCAGCTGGGTGCCGTTGTACTCGGTCGATTGCGCGATACGTTGGATTTCCAGTTTCAATTGCTGAGCTTCCCGGTCGATGAAACCACGTTCCTTGTCGCCAACGGTATCGGAGGCGGCTTGGACGCTGATTTCACGCAGACGGATGATCATGTTGCCCACTTCGGCCATGCCACCTTCCGCGACTTGCACGAACGAGATACCGTCCTGTGCGTTGCGGCCGGCTTGCGCGAAGCTGCGGATGCTACCGGCCAAGTTCTCGCTGATTGCGAGGCCGGCGGCGTCATCGGCAGACTTGTTGATCCGGTGGCCCGACGAGAGTTTCTCGCTGGATCCGGCAAGTTGCGCTTGGTTCATGCGGAGGTTACGTTGTGCGTTCACCGCGATTTGGTTCGTATTAATTCTCAAGCCCATGGTGTCAGTCTCCTGTTAAGTAGTTCAAATTCACCTCCGTGTATGATTAAGAAACCGAGTCCTGCCGGGACTTCAGTTCCTCCGAGCCTTTGATTCCTTGGCTCTTTGGGTTGTCAGAAAAAAATCGAGAGTCATTTTGACAGCCGCTGTGCGTTCTCAAATCTCCTAGAGTCGCCTAGCGGAGTCCTTCCTTAGTCAAACGTCCGTCATTCTTTGTCCCGACCTCCTTTCGTTCTGACCCGGGAAACCAAACCGGCCCACGGGCGCCGCCGTGTTCTCTCCACCCAAGGGGAGAATCACGGTCACATGTTGACTATCGGGAAATTGACAGACAACTTGAGCGAAATTCCGCAGTGTTCCCAAAGATTTACGCGGACCGGCGTAATGCGCCGTGACTACGCTGCGCGTAAGGTTGTTGAGAGGAAAAATGAATTCTCACATTCCGGTTCTCATCAACGAAGTGCTCGAAGCCCTCCCAAAAAAACAGATTTCGACCTTTTTGGACGTCACTGCGGGCGGCGGCGGTCACTTTTTTGCAATACTCGACGGTCAATTTTTTGCGACCGGCGTGGCCTGGGACCAGGATCCCGAGGCGGAACCGCGTATCCGTGCTCTCGCGGAGCAAAAGCAAGTCGGTGAGCGCGTGCGTTTCGTGCGCAAAAACTTTCGCGCACCGCCGAGTGAGGGCGAGTTTTTCGATTTCGTCCTCGCGGATCTGGGCATTTCGTCCTTTCAGCTCGACGATTCGCACCGGGGGATGAGTTTCCGTTCGGAGAGCGCGCCAGATTTTCGCATGGATCCCTCGCACGGTCCGTCGTTCGTGGAATGGCTCGCCGCGATCACGGAAAGCGAATTGGAGGCTTTGTTGGATGCGTACGGCGAAGAGCCAAAGGCCGCAAAGCTCGCGCGTGCGATGAAGTCCTGGGGCCCGGATGCCTTTGTTTCGGCACGGGTGCTGGGCGAGCGCGTGGCGGGCGCGCTGGGTTACGCGTCGCCGAGCCGTACGCATCCGGCCACTCGTGCGTTTCAGGCTTTGCGTATCGCCATCAACGACGAGATGGGCGCCTTGCGCTCGCTTTTGGACTGGGCCCCGAAATGCCTCACGCCTGGAGGCCGCCTTGCCGTCATTTCGTTCCACTCGCTCGAGGACCGGATCGTCAAAAACCGCTTCCGCGACTTGGCCGACCAGGGCGGCTTCGCTATTCTGTCCAAGAAGCCGGTCGAGCCGGGGGAAGCCGAAGTTTTGGCCAACCCCCGTAGCCGCAGCTCCAAGCTGCGGGTACTCGAGCGAAGTCCCTGAGCAGGGCTCGGGGAATGTTCTTGCCAGAGTAGGGAGGCCGTTTGGAGATCAGCACGCATCAAAAGGGCGTTTTGAAGGTCTTGGCCTTCGGGCTCCTGTGCGTAGGGTTCTTCCTGGCCCACATCTGGCTTCGCACGCGCGTCGTCACGCTGGGTTATTCGGTTTCGAGCGAGCGGACTCGCTTGAGGGGCCTTGAGTCCGAGTTGGCTGCGGCCAAAGTGGAGCGGGCTCGACGCATGGGCCCAGACAGTCTCGATCGCATCGTGCGCCAAAAAGAGGCACTTGGGGAAGTCTTCGCGCCTCCGCGTACCGATCAGTTGCATTACGCCCGGCCCACTACACAGGGAGCCCGATGACTCGCTTCCGTCTGGGAGTGCTCACTTGCCTGTTGATACTCGGCTTCACGGCCGTCATTTTTCGGGCCTTCCAGCTACAGATTTTCCCCAGCGCCGAAGTGGCACGCCTGGCTAAGCGCCAGCTCCACAGCCGCATTGAGATCGTGGGTCGTCGCGGCATCTTGCGTGATCGCAATGGCCGCGAACTCGCGGTGTCCACCAACTCCGTCTCGCTCTTCGCCAATCCTAAAATTCTCAAAGAGCCGCGTCGCGCGGCCTTGGCGCTGGCCCCGGTGCTGGGCGTGTCGGCGGATTCCCTTCAGGCGAAGTTTCGCGAGGCCCAGAGTCGTCACTTTCTGTGGCTTGCGCGCCAACTCGACGCACGCCAAATGTCGAAGCTGCAGTCGGTGGACCTTAAGGCTCTGCCGGGCATCGGGATGATCCGCGAGTTTCGCCGCGAGTACCCGCAATCCCCGCTCGCCTCCCAGGTGCTCGGCTTCGTTTCCGTCGATGGCCACGGACTCGAAGGACTGGAGAAACGTTACGACGCTCAACTCCAGGGTGAGCGCACGATTCTACAACTGCGGCGCGACGCTCTCGGTCGCCCTCTCTTTACCGAGAGTGACCAGATCCAGCTGGACCTCAACCACGGCAACGTGATCGAGTTGACGCTCGATTCGCACATCCAGTTTTCGGCAGAGAAAGCTTTGCGCGAAGCCATCGAAGAGCATGACGCGGATTCTGGAGTTGCGGTGGTACTCGATCCCTCCAGCGGCGAGATTCTTGCCCTGGCCAACTATCCGGGCTTCGATGCCCACTCGCCGAACTTGGCTCATCCGCTCGCGCGCCGAAACCGTGCGATCACCGATCCCATCGAACCCGGCTCCGTGATGAAACCGTTTGTGGTGGCGCGGGCACTGGAGGATCGCATCGTGAAGCCGGAAACTCGTATTTCGGCAGGAGACGGGTCCATTCGCGTCGGTCGGAAGACGATTCGCGAAGCCGAAGCCTCGCACCGCTTCAAGACAGTGAGCATCGTTGACCTCATTCGTCTTTCTTCCAACGTGGGCACCGTCGTGCTTCAACAGAAGATGGGTTTTCCCCGAATCGAAGACACCTTCCGGCGACTCGGTTTCGGATCACTCACCGGTATCGAACTTGAGGGCGAGTCACGCGGAATTTTTCGCACGCCACGTCCGGAGCAAAAGCTCGAGCAGGCGACGATCTCTTTTGGGCAAGGGATCGCGGCGACGCCGCTTCAGGTGGCCGCGGCCTACGCCACCCTTGCCAACGGCGGATTGCGCGTGAAGCCTACGCTCCTTCGGTCTGCGTCCTCGTTGTCTTCGACTTCTCCGAGCGCGCCGCCCGCCAAGATTCCGGAGCGAATTTTTTCGGAGGCCACCACCGCCAAGATGCGCAACATCCTCGAGAAAGTGGTCGAGGCGGAAGGCACCGGGACCGCGGCTCGCGTTTCCGGTTTTCGGGTGGCGGGAAAAACCGGCACCGCCCAACGAGTGGATTTCGAGAACGGGGGCTACGAGACCGGCGCTTACTGGGCGTCGTTCGCGGGATTCGTACCCTCCGACAAGCCCCGCTTCGTGATTTACGTGGTGGTCGATCGCCCTCGAAAAAACGGATTTTATGGCGGTGTCGTGGCGGCTCCCGTGTTCTCCAAGATCGCGCGCGCGGCTCTCCGTCTGGGTCCCGGCCGTCCGGAAGAGAAGATTCTGCCGGTGGCGGCCTCCGCCAACCCGTCGCCTGCGCTCGCAAAAAAAATAGCGCGTCCGGCTTCGCGCACCCTCCTGACGCCCAATGCAGCCGCAGGCGGCGTTCCTGATCTCGTCGGGCTTTCGGTTTCGCGAGCCCTGCGCTCATTGAAGGCCACGGGCTTGCAGATGGAAGTGGTGGGGGAGGGCTCTCGTGTTTGGAGCCAGTTGCCGGAAGCCGGAAGTCCCGCACCGTCCTCCAAAACCGTGGTGCTGAGACTCCGATGAAGGCACCGGATCTCGCGAAGTTTCCGGACCTTGTCGTTCAGGGACGGAGGCTTGTTTGGGATAGTCGTCAGCGTGCGGATGGACGAGCGGAACTCGTGTTCGTGCCCATGGACGCCCCGCCCGAGGTTTCTCAGGCCCTCATGCAACGCGCGAATGCGCGCTTCGTGTTGGCCCCGAATCATGCGGTGTCGGTTCCCGAGTCTTCCATCGAACGGGTGGCCCATCCGCGCCGTGCGTTGGGTTTGCGTGCGTCCGAGGCCCTCGGCCACCCTTCCAAGCATCTGCGCGTTTTCGCCATCACCGGCACCAACGGGAAAACGACCTGCGCGGGTTTGCTTCGCACTCTGATTCAGGAGGCCGGCTTTCGAGTGGCCGAGATCGGCACCTTGGGGCTCTCGGTTTGGGAGGGCGATGCATCCGCGCCGCTCTTCCATATGGAAACGGGCTTCACCACGCCCGAGGCACCCACGTTGCACCATCTTTTTCGCCAACTCGTTGATCGAGGCGTCACTCACGTCGTGATGGAAGCAAGCAGTCATGGGCTCGAGCTCGGAAGATTGGAGGGCGTGGAGTTCGGTGGCGCGCTCTTTACCAACCTCACACAGGACCACCTGGATTTTCACTCGTCGATGGAAGCCTATGAGGCCGCGAAAGGTCGACTTTTCCGCGAGCTCCTGCCTTGGTCGCGCGCGCAGGGTCGGGCGGTGGCTGCCGTGTTTATGGGATCGACGCCGGCGGGCGAGCGGCTTTTTCGATCGGTGGCGAACGAGTATCCGGCCGTGCTTCTGCAAGAGGACGTCGATTACCGTCTTGAGAGCTCGACGCTGGCCGGTTTGCGCATCGGTTTGCGCAAGATGATCTTAGAGAGTCCGATGGTCGGTCGTTTTCACGCCGAGAACATCGTGGGTAGCGTGGAACTCGCAAGACTCGCGCTGGGTCTCGAGGAATCGGTGCTCGTGCGCGGCATTCGTCGCTTCGAGGGGGCGAGAGGGCGTCTTGAGCGCGTGGGTGATTCCACCGGGCGGGGACGGGCGGTTTTTGTGGACTACGCTCACACGCCGGACGCCGTGGTGAAGGCCCTCCAGGCCCTGCGGGAAGTGGCCTCCCAGGGGACACGGTTGAGTGTGGTGATTGGGTGTGGGGGCGATCGCGATCGCTCGAAACGTCCGGTCATGGCTCGCGCAGCGATGGCCGGTGCCGATCGGGTTTACCTGACGTCGGACAATCCGCGCACGGAAGATCCCGAACGCATTCTCGATGAGATGGCGGCCGGCCTGCAACATGCCGACTTCGCGCGGTGTGAGCGCATTACGGATCGGCGCGCTGCCATTCGAGCCGCGGTACAGGGACTTTCCGCCGGAGACGTGTGCCTGGTGGCCGGGAAGGGACATGAGACCTACCAAATCGTAGGCCTCGAGAAGCGACCCTTCTCGGACAGGGAAGAATGTCTCCTCGCTCTCAGAGGGTGATACACTCGAAAGCATGGATACGCCTCCGGTGAAGCCCGAGGAACGTCGCTCCGCCAGCAGGGTGGAAGGCGCGCCAGCCTACGCGGTGGGGTACACCCACAAGCCTCTCTGGGTTTACCTCGCGGGTTCGTTGATGATGCTCGCGCCGGTCGGAAACTATTTGTTCGCCTTGCGTGCCGCGGGAATCGAGTCTTGGGCCGCGCCGCAAACCTGGGTGGGTTGGCTCTCCGAGATTGATCCTTGGGCCGGAGTCCTGATGGCGCTCGTGTTCGTGTCGGGCCTCGGCTTGTTTGCGGTTCAGCGGTGGTCATGGGCCTTGGCCTCCTTTAGTCTTTTGGCGACCGTCGTCTACAACCTCCTCTTTTTGCGGAAGCTCCTGTGGCTCGGGGGGCTTAACGTCGCGGCGATGTGCGCGCTCAGCGCCGGCGCTCTTTGGTTCTTGTACCTGGGTTGGTTTCGCCGTCCCTATCTGGATCCGAGAGTGCGTTGGTGGGAGACGAGTCCGCGTCGAAAAACGCATTTGCCCGTTTCGATCCGGGGCTTGGGTGTGAAAGGGTCCCTTCTGGATCTCTCTCGTACGGGCGCGCTGGTGCAGTGGGACGATCTCGGCAACTTCGAGATTCCTCCCTCGTTCCTCGTACGCATGCCCGGCGACTTTCAGGTCAAATGCGAGACGGTGCGAAAAACCGAGAGGGGCGCCGGCCTGCGCTTCGTCGAAACGGACCCCCTTATTCGGGCTAAGCTCGATGATTTGTTGAAGCGCCTTCGTCGCTAGACCCGGCTTCGCTGTCTTAACCAAGTCTTCACTCGGGTGGCGCCGCAAAAACGCCGAAAATGAAGATGTGAAGTTTCGTCGTTTTCTTTTGCGCGTGGGAATCGGGGGCGCGCTCGCGTGCGCGGTAGCCTGTGGTCCCGCAGGGTTCGGCGGCAAACTGAGCCAAGCCGTGCGCAAGCAAAACGGACTCAATAACCAAACCCAGGATCTCTGGGTGCGCAACCCGTCGGCCGATGCGGGCGATCCTTCTCTGACCGTGGCCACGGCACGTTTCGACCAGGTGCCCCGCACGTCGGTGGTGCTGACGGACGTTCTTGACCCTAAGCTTCCGCTCGAGGGAACCAAGCTTCAGGTTTATGCCTCCACGGCGTATCAGTTTGCTCCGAGCTTGTTTGATTGGGCCGGGGAGCGCATTCCTTGGGAAGAAGCGGACTTTCATATTTTCAACTCCTTTCATCACGTGACTCTGGCTCGCAGTTACGCCGCCACGGCTTTGAGCGATTTGCCTGCGGTCGATGTCTACAAAGATTCACTCGTCGTCTACGCGGTGGAGGAAGGCGCTTTCGGATCGACGGCCTTCAGTCCGAGCGAGAAATCGATCTGGTTTGAAAAGGCAACGCTTTTTGACGGCAAGCCCGATTACAAAACGGCGGACGACGCCGACGTCATTTACCACGAGTTCGCGCATTTCCTTCAGAATCAAATCAATCCGGACCTCCAGTCGGACTCCCCGTCGCTTTTTCTCAACTACTTGCAGAGATCTCTGCGCGAGGGCCTTGCTGATTTTTCGGCGGCCGCTGTGCTAGGGGACGATCGAACCAACGCTTATCCGATGGCGCACGTGAACTTGTTGGGAGCCTCCGCGGTTTCCAACATGGATGCGGCCACCTACAGTCGTTCGGTGCGAAACACCGTAGCCTTCCCGGAGTCCTTTGCTGGCAAGCCCTTACCCTGTTACGAAACGGTCGAGGGTTGTCAGAGTTCCAGCGCTCACCACAGCGATGGCCGCGTGGTGGCTGGTGCCTTGAACGATCTGCGCCGCTTGCTCATGGGACAGTCGGTGGATATCTTGCATTGCACGACGTCCACGGAACTCGCGCCCTGTACCGTGACTCTGGCGGCGCCGTACTTGAGCGAAGCGGATGCCTGGATGGCCGTCTTTCGACTCGCTCATCAAGCTTACGGTGATCTGAACATCCAGAGTAGTTTGCATTATTACGGCAAACGTCTGGCCGTGCGCTGCCTGGAGTACGCCTGGTGTTCCGGCACGGCCACGTCCACTGCGTTGAAGCGCATTCTCGTGGGTCGAGGCTTGGTGAGTGGCGACGTGACGAGCGGTACCGCCCAAGACGCGCCCACGACCGTGATCGTGGAGGCGGCACCCGCGCCTACTCCCACGCCTTCGTCGGCGGCGGCTCCAGCTCTGTCCGTCGGGTATCGGGTGCTCTCGGAGGGAAAGTACTTCGCGAACTCCGACGACTACGTAGATCCCTGCGAAGGTCTGTTGATCTGGCCTAACTTCACGGTCGCGGCTCAGGCGAATCTCTATTCGGTTTCGGTGCAGATAAAGGAAATCAGCGGTTTCCAGAACCTGATCGACGCCGATGGCAATGCCTACGAGAACACGCTGACGCCGCTTACGAGTTTCAAGGTCTTCGGATGGATGTCGCCGAGCGAAAGCACGTCGACGCTCATCAACACCAAGACCTCCCGGTGGTACACGCTGTCCGGAGGTCAGACCTTCGCGAGCTATCCCACGGGTCTCGATTATGCCGAGAACACTCCGGCTAAACTCAGTGCTGTCTCGTGGGCCGTGCGCGCTCCCGCAAACCGCAGCACCGAGGCCTCGGTCAAATGGCTTGTGACTTATCGAGTCTACAATTCCGACACCGTGCCTTCGAGTCCGGTGACCAAAGAGTTCCGGCAGAACCTCTGGGTTTCGAGTGCTACCGGACGCGGCGGCACCGGTGAACCGGTCCTCTACGATTTTTGCCCCGAGGAATAACGGCTCTTTAGGAGCTCTGCTTGTCGTAAGTTTAATTTTTCGATTCCCAATAACCGATAATCTTAAGAGGTTATGGATAGCTCGGGGATACTCACGCGAGGGCTTGCGGCCCTTTTTGTAGTGGCGTGCGCGGCTTGCGCCCCCATGTTTGGAGATGGGGGTTCTACCCCCAAGAGTGCTAAACTTGTGCTCGAGTCCGGAAGCGCCTTTGCACTTTCCCCGACTGTTCGCGTGACGCTAGCCGGCGCCCGCGCGGACGAAATGTACTTCACCAACACGCCGAATTGCGCGGAGGGAGGCGCGTGGGAACCCCTCGCCGCCACACGCACTTGGGATTTGGACGGCTACGGAGTTCGCTCGTTGTACGCGAAGTTCCGTCGCGCAGGGCAAGAAAGCGAATGTGTCCGTGCGTCGATCGAAGTCGTAAAAGTCATGCCGCAGGACGGGAACGACGGTCCTGTGGTGGCGCAGGATTTTCGCGTTCTCGACTTCGGTGGCTTCGGAGCGATCTCCGGTAACTCGGCGGGGTCCGTATGGATCGCGCCGTCGGGAGCGGGAGCTGTGACGCTTGATTTTAGTGCCTTTGGTCTGGGCGGTTGTGCAGCGCTCACCGTACTGGGCCTAGACGACACGGTACTGGCAACGTACGACGACTCCGCGCCGCCCATCGGGTCCCAGGTCTTTTCGCGCTCGCAGATCGTGCTGCGTTTCGTGAGCACGGCTTGCAGCGGCGAAGGTTTCGAAGTTCGGGTTAGCAGCACCCCGGCAGTACCGTCGCAACTGAAGCTCTTCGGCGTGGGTCGCGTGGTGACGGGCGAGTGCGCTCCCTACTCGGTGCAGGCCCAAGACGACGCGGGCAACGCGGCTTTCGCAACGTCCCCGCTGTCTCTTTCCTGGTCCGCGAGCGGGGACTTGGGGGTCTTTGCCGATGCCGGTTGTACCCAAGATCTCTCTCGGATCTCGATCGAAGCGGGAGCGGATCGTGCGGCCTTTTTTGGACGCTTGTCCGCAGCGGGTCAATCCGAGCTGAGGGTGGCTCAACCCGAGGAGACTTTGAGAGCCGCCACGCTTGTCATTCAGGGCGATGCCCTCAAAAAATGCGTGCGCCTAGAAGCCTGCGTGGAAACACGGGATGTCTTTGATTTTGTCGATGACAAGCTTGCGGTGGTCCATGGCGCGGATGCCGAAGTCGGCGCGCATGGAACCTGTCGGGCATTCGCGTCCACCTCGGATCCTTCGATTTCCCTCGGAGGAGTGTCCAGCGGAAGTTTTTTACTCGACGGAGCGCTCAAACGACTGAGCGACTTGCCGGTGACGGAACTTGCGTTGCCTCTCACCGCGTACTCGTTCTTCCTGCGAGAGGCCCCGACCGGCGCCTCTGTGCGCAAGTCTGCGAGCAAGGCCTTCGAGATTTCCGAGCCCGGTCTCGGTGCGGGGCGATTTGTTGTGGACGCTTGCACGCGTGGCGACGAAGCCGGGGGGAGTTTGATCGTTGATCTCGACGCCAACTACGCGCTCCGGGGCGAAGGCCCCCAATCCCAGGGATGCAGCAACGCATTCTGGACGGATCTTTCGGGCAATCTGAATGGCGGGAACCTGGTTAACTTCTCGGCTTGCGACGCGAGCAGTGGTTGGCAAGGCGACGGAAGCACGGGCAATCCTTATCGGCTGGTCCTGGACGGCGTGGATGATTACTTGGATTTGTCCCAAGTTCCCGTGGGTGCCGACGTTACTTTTGAGTTTTGGATTAAGCCCTCCGCTACTCAAGGCGCGCTCGCGGAACTGCTGTCGAGTCATGACAGTTTCAGCGGCTTTGCGCTTGAGCGTTGCAGCGTGGCCGGCGCCTGCGGCGCGGGCGGCGCCTCGGACAACGAACTTAATTTCGTTTGGGGCGACGGCTCCGCCTGGCAGCTGCCTTATCCCAGCTTTTATTCGCTCAACCCGAGTGCCTGGCAACATTTGGTTGTCACCAAGTCAGGCAGCGCCAGCACGGTCTATCGGGACGGCGTTCTTTTGGCATCCGGTAGCGGATCCTCGGCCGCGGTCGAGGCCGCCACGACTGGCCTCTTGATCGGAAACTGGGCAGGTCATGATCGTCCCTGGAAAGGCGAGCTCGCGGCGTTCCGGACCTTCAATCGAGCGCTCGGCGAAGTTGAGATCAAGACCCGCTGCCAAAGCCTTCAAGATCGCTACGGCGTGACCTGCGCTCCCTAAGTGCCCCGCGTTGAGGGGGCACTTTCTCTTAACGCAATCTTGTCTGTATTGCGGTGCATGGCATTTCGTACACTAAGGGGACTTAATGTTTGAAGGTCTCCTGCCGATAAGGAGGGGTAACCAAGGGGGAACCATGAAAAAGAAGTCGAAGAAATTCGGTTCGAAAAAGGGCCAAGGCTCGGTCGAATACATCCTTATCATCGCGGTGGTCGTGGGCGTCGTTCTGGCGTTCGGCAAGAATTTCACCAGTGGTCTCAAGCGTGTGACGGACGACATGTTCGATGGCGCCAGCAAGAACGTGAAGTCTCTTACCAACGGTCAAAACTGAGAAATGGAGCCGGCACTATGCGCGTGTCGGCTCGCCTGGCTCAGCTACGCGGAAGGCGTTCGGGCCAAGCTCTGATTGAGTACGTGCTGCTGGTGGCCCTCATCAGCACCGTGTCGATCGGATTCCTGAAGTTCTTTGCGGGCTCGAAAAACTCGTTCTTCGTGAAGGGTCTCAGTGGCCTTTCGCAAAACGCGTCGGCCTGCATGACTCATTCGGACGCCGGCGGCGCCGGCCCCTCCGGGAAGGAATGCCCGCCATGGCGCTAAAATTCCTCTCCCGTAAAACGCGAGGCTCGCGCCTCGGCCAATCTATTGTCGAGTACATCCTCCTGTGCGCCATGGCCGCTGGCACGCTCATGCTCGTCAAAGGCGTCTGGCTGGGCAAGCTCGCCACCTTCACCAGTGCCGAGGGCAACAAGTTCCGCTGCTCCGGCTGGCGCGCCACGGCTTCGTCGTCGGGAAGCACATGCGGCGCGGCCCAACAGCTCGAAACCCATTACAGCTCCGGCATGGGGGGCGGCGGCGGCGACCGCGCGCGACTCGATGTCTACTGAGCAAAAAATTCCCTCGCGTCGCTCCGGGCAGTCGATGATCGAGTTTCTGTTCGTGTCACTGCTCTTTGTGTTTATGCTTGCGCTCACCTTCAACGCGGTCATCGCGATGTCCGTGCAGCAGTATCTTTCCTACGCGGCCTTCATGGCGGCTCGTGCCTATCAGGCCGGCACCGAAACGCCCGCAAATCAAAGTGCCAACGCCGCGGCTACCTTGGCTCGCTTTGTGAGCGGAGTGAACGCCGCGACACTCGCCTCCTCCGGGCAAGTGTCCGGTAATTTCGAAGTTCGTTTTCCGATGTTCAGCGCCAAGCCCGTCGCCATCGTCCGCAACCTCGTGGTGCCAAAGCCCGCGATGTACTCCTATGGATCCGGCGGAGTGGTGGAATCGAGCGACGTGTATATCGGTATGGAGTTCGACGTGGCCTTCGTGTCGATTCCCCTGGGACCTTCGTTTAACGGTCTGCAGAAACTAAGCCTTGAGGCCAAAAGCTATCTCGGCCGCGAACCCACTCAGATGGAGTGTGAAGGCTTCTTCGAGAAGTTTTACGGATACTACGTCAACGGCATCAACGATCCCACCAATCCCACGGGGCGCGCCAAGGCCGCCAACCTGTATCTCAACATGGACGACAACGGATGTTGAAGCCAAAGACCACCCGCTCCCGCGCGGGCCAAGCGATGATGGAGTTTTTGCCGGCGATGATGGTGTTTACCACCGTCGTGTCGGGAGCATTCTCTTTCTACAAGGCCGTTCGCTGGGCCACGATTCGGCAGGAAACCACGCGTAATCTTGCGATGGCGACCATTTCCAACTCGGGCACGCTGACCACCCCGTCCGAGCTGGCTGATACCAGCTTTAATTTTTCGCACAACGTGTCGTTCACAGATCGGGCCCTGGCCTCGAGTCCGCTCGGCGACGACTCCACTCCCTCAGGCGGCGTCTTGCCCACCGCGGGTCAGCCCGCACTGCCCCGCAGCATGACCTGTTTTCAAGTTTCGCCGGCGCGCCCGGGGGGGGGATCCGCGGATCCCTTTCTCATTGAGGGACTTTTTGGGTCCTCCGCCAACCCGGACCAGAAGTTCGAAATCCTGTCTCGGGCCACCATCTACCGGGGCACCTTGGCCTCTAACGGTTTCGGTACGAAGTGCCGATAGGAATAACAGGATGGTAGCGACATGAACCAATCCAAGGCCTTTTTGACGAGTCTCATTTTCGCAGGTCTCGCGATGATGCTCGTGTATCTCTATGTTTCGCAGCAGAAAAAGAACTTGCAGGACGAGTTCGGTGATTCCGTTCCGGTCGTTGTCGCGGCCCAGGACATCAACGAGCTGGAAGAAATCAAATCCGGCATGCTGACCACCGTCGAAGTGCCCAAGAAGTTTCGTCAGCCAGGCTCCGACCAAGATCCCAAAACGTTCGAGGGTTCTGTGGCGGGCTCGCCTTTCAAGAAAGGCGAGCAGGTCTTGCTCACGAAAGTGCTCCTCAAAGGGGCCGAGACCGGGTTGTCGTCGCAAGTCGCGATCACGCGACGAGCGATGTCGATCCCCGTCAGCGACAGCACGGCCGTTACGCGCCTGATGCGTCCGGGCGACCGCGTGGACGTGATCGCGCGCCTCCAGTATGGCGCGGGCGACGGCGAAACCGGCGTCGAAATCAAAACCATTCTTCAGGACGTGCACGTGCTTGCCGTGGGGGAGATGATCCAAAACAACATTCCTTCCGCCTTCGAGCAGGATCCCGTCACCGGCAATCGTCGTGCGATCAACCTTAAGGGCTCGCGTGCCTTCGGTACCGTCACCCTGGAGGTCACTCCTCAGGAGGCGCAGACGCTCGTCTTTGTGGTGAACTCCGAACTCTTCCTGACGCTGCGAAATCCGATCGATCGCCAGATCGCGAGCGTTTCCTACACCACAGTGGACACGGTCCTCGGAGAAAACTCCGCGCGTGCCGCCGCGGCTCGGGCCAAGATCAAGCCGGCTGCTCCTCCGCCTCCGCCTCCGCCGCCTCCGCCGAAGCCCGTGAACAACCCGTTCTTAACGGGAGGCAATTTTGTCAAATAAGCTTCGCTCCCTTGCTTCTCTGATGATCGCGTTCGGCTCCGCCGTCGCTTTCGCGCAAGCAGGGAGTGAATCCGAGAGCGGCCTCAATGCGCCGTCTTCGGACGTGCCGATGATCGACGGTCGGCAGACCGATCTTCTCAACTCCATCGTGGATACCGACTACGACCGCATCATCGAAGATCAGATCCGCACCGAGGGAAAAATTCTCAAGCCGGAGTTCGGCTTTGAGGACATCTTCGTAACCACCGGCAAGACGGTCGTCATGGACGCAGGCAGGTTAGGGCAGGGCCCCTGTCCCGAGCGTGCCGACGAACTGCCGATTCGCGTGAGTCAGGTGGGCGTGATCGTCAACGTGGAGCGCGATAAGGGATCCGACGGCTGTCGTCTGACGGCAGGCGACAAAGCGGGCGCCACGCAAATTCTCTGGTACGAGAATAAGTCCACGGTCAAAGGCAAGGTGGACTACGGTCGCTTGCTCAAAGTCTACCGCGTGACTTCCACGTCCGAGGACTTGCTTGTGCTACTGCAAGAGATCAAGGCCCTCATTGGTCAGGTGGAAGGCCTCGAGATTCGCATCGTCGGAAGCAACGTGGTGGTAGACGGATACGTTCTCGTGCCTCGCGATCTGCGTCGCGTGTCCGCGGTACTTGAGCGCTACCAGAAGTCGAGCCCGCCCAAGCCCATCATTAATCTCGTGGAAGTCTCGCCTCTTTCGCAAAAGCTCCTCGCCCGAAAAATGGAAGAGGCGATCGCCGGCGGCAAGGATCGTCCCAAGGACGTGACCGTGCGCGTGGTGAACGGCCGATATTTCCTGGAAGGCCTCGTCGACAAGGAAGCCGATCGGCAGACGGCACTTCTGGTGTGTCAATCGTACCTTCAAGACAAGTACACCCCCCCGGGTCCGCTCCAATCGCCACCCGCGCCGCAGCTTCCCAACGGCCGACCTGTCGGCGATTGCGTGACGATGGTGCGTATCCGCGCGGGGCAGCCGCAGGAGCCTGATCCCATCGTGGCCGTGCGCGTGGATTTCGTGACCGTGAGTCGCGACTACTTCAAGAACTTCGACTTCAAGTGGGCTCCGTCCCTGGGCGGCAGCGGCAACATGAACTACAGCTCGGACCTGGGCAAGCTCATCACCTCGTTCACCGCCACGGTGAACGACCTGTTCCCGATCCTGGATTCGGCCAGCCGCCACGGATACGCTCGCATTCTCAAGACGGCGCACGTTCTGGTACGCGACGGCGTGGATCGCTCCAAGGGCGGAGAGGCTCCGCCGGAAGCGGTCGTCAACGAAGTGATCAAGATTCCCTACACCGTGCAAAGCGCCCCGGTGAACGGTCAGGCCCAGCCCCCCAGCATCCAGTTCATCGAGGTTAAGACGGAAGTTCTCGTGAAGGCCAAGTCTGTGTCCGGATCCGACAAGCTCTTCGTGGACATGACGGCCACACAAACCGAACTCCGCACCGGTGCCGCAGGAGACTCCACCATTCCCTCCACCCAATCGAACGTCCTCAAGACCAGTCTCGTTGTAGGTAACGGCGAGAGTGCGGCTTTGGGTGGTCTTGTGTCCGAGCGTCGGCGAGTGGGTATTGAGAGAGACCCGGCCGGAAATGGCTCGTCGTTCACTCTCTTCGAGCTCGCCAAGAAGCACACTTTCCAGGATTCCAAGGAGCAGTTCATCGTTTTCGTGACGCCCGAGAAGCTCCGCTCCCCGGCCGAAGGTACGGAACAGTTGAAACGCAAGTTCCGGCTGAGAAAGTAAGGAGGGCGTGAACGTATGAGCGCGAACCCTCCGCCCACCGGCCCTCAAGGACACATCATCGCCGTCGTAGGCGGCAAGGGTGGCATCGGAAAGTCCGTGTTTGCAGCCAACTTCGCCTTGGCTATGGCCGCCGATGCGAAAAACTCTCCCGCGTTAATCGATGCCGACCCCGCGGGCACTGGCGACGCTAACCTCATTCTGGGCGTGAAGCAGGTCAAAGGCTTCGGCGACCAGATTATCGACGGCAAGTTGAGGGGAGAAGCCTCGATCTTGCGCCAGTTCTTTACGCCGGTTCCGACGGGTGTGCCGAGCGCGAATCTTTTTACCTTGCAGATGCTCCCCAATCCGGAGCGCTTCTGGAACCAGGACGAAGAAAAACTCGACATGGCTCTCAAGATGATTCGTCGGGCTTTCCCCGTGACGATCATCGACTGCGGAAGTCGTATCGAGGGGCCGGTTTTGCGTTTGCTGGATCTCGCGTCGCTCATCTTGGTGGTGACGAACCCCGAGATTCTCGTGCTGAATCAAACCAAACGCATCGTCGACAAGTTGCAGACGAGCCTTTACCCCGCCGAAATGGTGAAGATCGTTCTCAATAAGGTGCCGGCAGGCACGCCCTACACTCCGCAGTTTATTGAGCAGACTTTGAAACGCCAGGTGCTTGCGGTGATTCCCGAGGATATTCCCGCGGCACAGGCCGCATTGGCCAAAGGCGCGCCGATGACCCTGTCTGCGCCGCAGTCTTTGGCAACTCGAGGTTACTTCGGATTGAGTCGCTTGCTCCTGGAGAGAAAGTTGCTCGACCAGCTGGCCGCGCTTCAGCGACCGGTGCGCCCCAAAGAAGCGGCTCTTCCCACGTTTGGGGCCGCGGCTACAGATGCCAGCAAACCCTCCGCCGGCAACCAACCCCCGACGAGTCGCATGGGCAAGGAGCCCAAGGATCCGCGCAGTATCTTGAAACTCCGCGTACACGCGCAGCTGATTGAGAAAATGGATCTCAAGAAAGAACAGCTCGACCGTAACCTCGATGCCGAGAAGAAAGCTGAGTTGCGGAGCAAGGCTCTGAAAGTGATTACGGATATCCTCAACACGGAAGACCATCCGTGGAAGTCGCGCGAGGAGTCCGGCAAAATCATCAAAGAGATCCTGGACGAGGCCCTGTCGTTGGGACCCTTGGAAGACCTCCTGGCCGACGACGACGTCAAAGAAATCATGGTCAACCGCGCGGACCTTATCTACATCGAAAAAGGCGGACGCATCCAGAAGTCCGCCACGACCTTTTCCTCGAATGTCCAGTTGATGTCCGTGATCGAGCGCATCGTGAACCCGCTTGGCCGCCGCATCGACGAGAAGACTCCTTACGTCGACGCCCGTTTGGCCGACGGAAGCCGGGTGCATGCGATCATTCCGCCCTTGTCATTGGACGGACCGATGGTCACGATCCGCAAGTTCCCCAAAAAGCGTCTGGGCCCCGAGGATCTCATCAAGTTCGGGACGATCACTCCCGAGATGGCCGATTTCCTGCGTGCCTGCATCGAAGCGAGGCTGAACGTTCTCATCTCGGGCGGTACGGGCTCGGGCAAAACCACTCTCCTTAACGTGCTGTCGGGTTACATCCCGGCTACCGAGCGCATCCTGACCGTGGAAGACGCGGCCGAATTGCAACTCGTGCAGGAACACGTGGGCCGCCTGGAAACCCGCCCCCCCAACATCGAAGGCTCGGGCGCGGTCACGATTCGCGACCTTGTTCGGCAGACGCTGCGCATGCGCCCCGACCGGATCATCATCGGGGAAGTCCGTGCGGGCGAAGCCCTCGACATGCTCCAGGCGATGAACACCGGTCACGACGGCTCCATGGCCACCGTCCACTCGAACAATCCGCGCGACGCTGTCGCGCGCTTGGAAACTCTCGTCATGATGGCGGGTATGGATTTGCCCGCTAAGGCCATTCGCGAACAGATCTCCAATGCCGTGCACATCATCGTGCAGCAATCGCGATTGCAGGACGGCTCCCGCAAAGTCACGCACATCACCGAGGTCTCTGGCATGCAGGGAGAGGTGGTCACGATGCAGGACATTTTCCTGTATCGTCAAGACGGACTCGACAAGAACCGTAAGGTCGTCGGCAAGCACGTGGCCTCGGGCTTTATTCCCAAATTCATCGACAAGATCGAGGCGCTTGGCATCAAGCTTCCCCGCGGCCTCTTTAAGGCGGCCTGACGATGGGCAGTTTTTTCGGGTCGGTTTCTATCACGGTTCTTTGCGGGGTGGTCAGCTTCTTCGGCCTGTTCCTTACCTTCGACTATTGGTTCGAGCGGATTTGGGAAAACGGCATGCTCCGCGTGCATCTCCAAACCGTTCGCGTGTGCGAGGAGATTTTTGTTCGCAAGACGCCCAGCCGGATTATGTCCGAGCAACTGGCCGTGGCCGGCGGTATCTCGCTGCTTCTCTTTGTGTTCATGTGGCCGCATCTGATGATTTCGTTGCCGGTCTGCGCTTTGGTTTTCTATTTCTGCTGGCGTTTGCCTTATCTCTACTACTCTCGCTTCGTGCGTCCCCGCCGGGTAACGCTCTTCTCGGTACAGATGGTGGACGCACTCACGCTGATGGCCAACGGCCTGAAGTCCGGCCTCAACGTGCCGCAGACGATTCAGATCGTGGTGGACGAAATGCCGAACCCGATCAAGGAAGAGTTCAACCTGGTGCTGACCGAGAACAAGATCGGTCTCACGTTTGAAAAAGCTTTCGACAATCTTGCCGTGCGTATTCCGTCGGAAGACGTGAACATGTTCGTGACGAGCGTAAACATCCTGCGTGAAACGGGCGGTAATATCGCCGAGACTTTCGACACGATCTGCAAGACCATCCGCGAGCGTCTTAAGCTCCAGGCCAAAATCAGCGCCATGGTGGCCCAGGGCCTCATGTCGGCCTTCATCGTGGGCGCCATGCCGTGGTTTTTGGGAGTGATGCTCTACACGATCGATCCCGAGCGCATGATTCCGATGTTCACCGAGCCGCTTGGTTGGGCCATCCTGCTGCTGATCCTGCTCCTTGAGGGCGTGGGTCTCTTCGTCATTCTCAAGATGGTCCGTATTCGGGTGTAGACACCTTCAGCCATGAACGGCATGGCTTCGACAGGTCTGACTTGATTGCGAATTCTCGGACAGATTAGGACGTCGCTGCCGAATTAATCTTGGGATCTAGGCTCACGCCCAAAAGAAAAGGTAGTTTCTCGAGGCCCTTCTGAAAAGGGTAGTACTGCACTCCGTCGACAAAGCGTTCGTCCGTTCCGCCATACAGGACAAAGCATTTTGCCGACGGATAATCCTCTTGGAATGCCTTCAGGGAAGTCAGGTCCTCGCTTCTGACCATCGATGAGCGTTTGCATTCGAAAGCAAATAGTCCGCATGACCCGTAGCTCACAAAATCTACTTCCAGCTTCGATTGAGTTCGCCAAAAAGAGAGTTTTTGATCCCAACCTGTAAACTCGCCCAATACCTGATGGTGATGAAAGAAGAGGGTTTCTAGGCCTGCGCCTTCGAGATCTGCGTCCGTGTCCAGCGGGCCCTTGGGTCGCAGCGTCTTCCACACTCCGGTATCAAACAGAAAGAACTTGGGGTGCGAGGTCATTCGCCGTTTTGCTTTTTTGCTGAAGACGGGAAGGGTTTTTCCTAGCAGCAAGTCCTCCAAGACTTGAACATAGGAAGCCGCAACTTTGGGATCGACTCCACAGTCTCTTGCCAGGGCCGCGTAACTCAATACCTGGGCTTGTGAAAAACTAATGGCCTCCAAAAATCTAACAAAGTTATCCAGGTTTCTGAGAATGCCTTCCGCGTAAATCTCCTCTTTGATGTACGTATTGACGTAGGCAGAGAGGTGGCGCTTGGGATCTTCGTGTTGATAAGCTGCCGGCAAAAGGCCCCGACTGAGACTTTTGTTCAGATCGAAATCTTTTCCCAGTTCCCAGATGCTCAGGGGGTAGAAATGAGTCTCCAAGGCACGTCCGGCGAGGAGATTTGCAGCCCCGCGCTTTAGCTTTCGTGCGGACGATCCCGTCAACACAAAGCGCAGTTTTCTTTTTTCGATCAATCGATGAACTTCGTCCAAGAGAGCAGGAATTTTTTGGACTTCATCAATCACAATCGTTTTTTGACCCGGCGGAATCAGGCCCTCCAATCTGGAGGGGGAAGCCCTCAGAAGCCGTTGCGTATCATCGTGCAGAAGATCGATGGTCGTGGCCGTGGGAAACTCCTGGGCAAGCCATGTGGTTTTGCCGCTTCCGCGGGGGCCAAATACAAAAAAACTGTTGTTTTTCAAAGATTTATATAAACGCGGATACACGATTCTTATTTTACATTAAAAACGGAATTATGATACCCGTTTTTTCTTCGACGTCTTCACGTTAACTTAACGTTTTTGGGGCCGCCGACTGTGCGATCCTAAGGATATGTCAGGCGCGAAGCGTTTTACGTACTCATCGCCCATCGCGGCGCTGCTTTGCCTGGCTTTTCTGGCCGGCCCCCCGGCTCAAGCTCATCCCTTTTCGCCTTCAGGGGAGAGCAGATTGGTGGAGAAGCTCGCTCGTTACAACGACTACGTGGAACGCGCGCGTCTTGGGGAGTGGGACGCGGATCAGTTCTTGGCGGAATTTTTTCCGAGTCTCAACTCTGCCGACCGCGCGTGGATTCTGAAGAATCGACTCACGCTCAGTCAGGTACGTGCGGGGCTTCCCCCGGTGGATCCGCTCATCAACCCGGACGAGATTCGTGTCCTTCATCCTCAGACCAAAGAGGTCATCACACGTTTCGCCATTGTCGGCAGCCCCGGGCGCCTCGCGCTGCGGGTGAATGATCGGGTGTCGTTGCCGATTACGCGATCCACCTCCATGCAGGACTTTGACCGGCTGATTCAGGAAGCGATTCAGACGAAGCCCGATACGGTTTCGCTCCTTTGGGAAATGGTGGTGCCTTCGGCCCGAGCGTTCGTGCCGGTGGTAGCCGGCGTGGCCGCATTGGCGGGGCTCGTGGGGCTGGTCCTTGCGGCCATGAACAAGGGTGCCTCCGCGGAAGGATCTGGGAGTGCTTCCGCCGGTGGCGATAACCCACACCAGGCCAATGGCGGTGGTGGAGAAGGCACAGTCCCCAATGGTTTCAGCGGGGGCTCCGGCGGGGGAATGAATGATGCGATGGTGGCAGCCTCGGTGTCGGGAAGTTCGAGCGACCTTTGTAAAAAAGCAGCCGCTAATCTCTCGCCGATGCGCCCCAAAGCTGGCAATGCCTGTTTGGCCGCGGTCAAGAAACACGTCTGCGATACGTGGCCAAATCTGTGCATGATTCCCAATAAGAGCGCCTCTTCTCCAAACCGCGAGTTGGGATCCGCCTTCGAGCCTCGTTGGAAGGGAGCGGCCGAAGCCAAGGATTCCGGTCCCGAGTTCGAGGAACTCGGCTTTAAGCCCTCTCCAGGCATGTCACCCCAAGAGGCTCCCGAGGGCGCCATCGTGATTTGGCAGAGCTGTAGCGGTTTTCCGGAGGGACACGTGGCCGTCGCTTGTGGTCAGGGGGCCAGGAAGGTGTTCATTGCCGACACCGCAGGCTCTGCCTTGGCCTGCTCGGATCCCACTGTGTACTTGCCGCCGGTGGTGGCAGGGACATCGTCGCGAAAGACCGCGTCAACGAATTGACGCCCCGTTCGCTTCCTCTTCTCGGGGCGCCTCCGCCCTAAATATTGACGCTCCGTCCGCCGATACGTTGGATAAGATTGTCGTGGGGTTCTGGCCGTGCGGTTTGTGCCGCGTGCGGTCCATCGGAGGAGACGTTCATGCGTAACTGCACTCTTATCAGTGCTCGTAAAATCGGTTTGGGCTTCGGGCTCGCGGCCTTGCTCTTCGCCGCTCCGGTGCACGCCGGCGTGAACGTGAACAACGGGAACTTCTACATCGCCTACACAGACTTTTTCGTAGCGACTCCCGGCATCAACATCGACATCACCCGCACCTACAACAGCCGCTCCTCCTACGTGAAGAGCTACTTCGGCGTGGGCCACTCCTCGGAACTCGAGTCTTTCGTGGAAGCCAAAAACGGCAACGTCGTTTACTACGAGGGTGGCGGCGGCAACGTGATCAAGTTCGAGCCCGTCAAGGGCGAAGCGGGCGTCTACTCGAACGGAGTCTTCGGCGTTCAGAAGATCCGTACCGCCAAGACCGGCTACGTTCTCGAAACGGCCACCGGCAAGGTGATGAGCTTCGGCGACAAGGGCCAGCTCGTGCGCGTGAGCGACCGCAACAAGAACTTCCTTGAGCTCGTCTACGATCAGGGCCAACTCGCCACGATCCGCGACAACTTCAACAACCAAGTCAAAGTGAAGTGGGCCACGTTCGGCAAGTATCCGCGGATCGTGCTTCTCGAGATGGGCGACAAGAAGGCCCGCTATGAGTACGGCCAGTACGGCGATCTCGTCAAAGCCTGGGGCGCTGACGGCGTGCCTTACGAATACGCTTACGACGACGAACACAACATGACCCGCATTTCCTACAAGGACGGCTCCTTCAAGGAGATGGCTTACAACAAGTCGAAGGACTGGGTTACCAAGTACCGCGACGTCGACGGCATGGTTACCCGCTACGATTACTTCGCCGACAACCTCGATCCCGAAAACAAGTTCGGCACCACCGTGTCTCGGCAGAAAGAGGGCTCGCAGAACAAGGACATCTCTAAGTTCTGGTACGAGTTCCGCCGCCGCGCAGACGGGTCTCGTTACAATCACAAAGCCGTCACGCTCATCCGCGGCACGGTCACCGAGACGATCTTCACCGAGTGCTGCGGCACGCCGCTGGTGATCTCGCAGTGGCGCGGCGACGACGCTGCGCCTGCGTCGAGCGCTTCGGCCCTGGCCTGGATCGCACCGAAACCCGAAAAGCGCTCCACCTTCTTCGAGTACTACCCGGATGGTCTGCTCAAAAAGAAGACCGCCTTTGACGGCACCGTCACCGCGCTCACCTACGATCCTAAGCACCGCAAGGTGGCCTCGGTCGACAAGGGTGGCCGCAAGATCCAATATAACTATGATGTTCGGGGTAACCTTGCCTGGGCCCTCGATGGCCAAGGCAAGCGTCGGCTCGATCTCACGTACGACGAGAAGGGCCGCATCACGATCGTCAAGGAAGCTCTCCTTACGAACGTAAAGCAAGGGCGCACGGTTTTCTTCCGCTACGATGCCGCGGGCAAGCCGGTCGAAATCAAAGAGAAAACTTTTGCCGGGAAGGAAGGGCTGATCAAGCTCACCTACGGGGCCGACGGTGAGGTTTCGGGTGTTTTCAACGCCCAAGGCCGCGCCGTCGCTTCGGCCGACGAGATCGCGAGCGCTCAGCGTATCGCGGCCACCTTCCAAGGTCTCCTCGAGATCGTACAACCTGCGGGCGTGACCCTCACGCCGGAAAGCTAAGGAGAGAGCGAGATGAAAAAACTTCTTTCGCTGCTCGTGATCGTGGGAGCCTTGCCGGCCGCGGCTCAGTTCGTGCCCGGCGGTCAGATGAGCGCTCAATTTGCTGGTCAGTACGGTCAGCAGCAGATGATGCCAGGCGGCCAGATGGGGATGCAGCAGCAAGTGGCGGGCAACGCGCAGATGATGACGGTGCCGGCGCCGCAAACGATGGGCAATCCGTCGAACCAGGCGCAGATGAACCGCGAAGGCCAAGTGCCCGACGACCAAGCTCCCTACAACGCCGGTTGCGGCGGCCAGCTTCGCCCCATCAATCGCGACGGTTTCGTGATCGAAGGCGGCGGCTCGGGCTCGCACAACTAGGTTTTTCCGCACCGATCGAAGTGACGCCTGTCTAAACTTTAGGCAGCCTGGCCATTTTAGGGCCCGGCGGGCCTACGTAATAAATCCTTTAAATACGAATACTTATGAAGTTGTCGCCTCCGCCAAAAGCTTTGGCCCGGCCCGTGCATTCCTAAAGTCTGAGGGTCTCTCACCCGAAGGGGGATGAGTGGGCCTAGAGGGGGAACTATGAAGAATTTTGTACGCACCAGCCTGATGGCCTTCACCGTGATCGTCGGTTTCGCGGCTCATGCCGCCGAGATCACCAGCGATGACAAAGAAACGCAGCGCATCTGCCAACAGCTGGAGAAGGACAACAACGTGGGCGCGATTCGCGACCAACGTGGCGCGTCCGGCCAGAGCTCCGGCCCGAGCCACATGCCTAACCAGTAAGGCTTAGCGCGCGGCGCTAGAATTTCGCTCGCGGAGGTTCCGCACGACTTCCTGGGATTTCTGCCAGGACCACGTGACCGGACGCACGAGGTTCCAGTACGCGTCTTGAAAGCCGGCCGAATTGACCACGCGGTGGTAGCGGTGTTCGAGGTTAATTCCCCTCACGGGGATTTGCCCGACCACCGTTACGATCACGAGGACGATAAAGCTTTTGATGAGGATCTCCAGGAGTTTCGTCATATTTCCATTCTAAGGCCTTCGGGCTAGAGAGGAAGTATGCGACAAATCGTTGGCCCCTCCGCAAGCATCGAATCCATCTTCGACGGCAAACATGCCGTGGACGAGACCGTCATCCTGCGCGGCTGGGTCTATAACTCGCGCTCCAGCGGCAAAGTGAAGTTCATCGAGCTTCGAGACGGCACGGCCACCCTGCAATGCGTGCTCTTCCCGGCCAATACCGCCCCCGAGGCGATGGCCGACTTTGACAAACTCACCCAGGAAACCGCGATCGCGGTTGAGGGTTTTTTGACGAAGTCGCCGAAGGGAGTCTGGGAACTCCAGCTCAAGCGCCTCGAGATCATCGGCGCCTCGGTGGATTATCCGATCACCCCTAAAGAGCACGGCCCGGCTTTCTTGCAGGATCACCGTCACCTTTGGATCCGCTCCAAGCGCCAACACGCGATCCTGCGCATTCGCGCCGAAGTCGTGTCGGCCGCGCGCGAGTTCTTCGACGGTCGTGGCTTTACGGGCTTCGATGCGCCGATCTTCACGCCCAACGCCTGCGAAGGCACCACGAACCTTTTTGAAGTGAACTACTTCGACGAACAGAAAGCTTTTCTCACGCAATCCGGACAGCTCTACGGAGAGACGGGCGCGATGGCCTTCGGCAAAGCCTACGTTTTCGGCCCCACGTTCCGCGCCGAGAAATCCAAGACCCGCCGCCACCTGACGGAGTTCTGGATGCTCGAGCCCGAAGTGGCCTTCCAGGATCTCAATGGCAACATGGAACTCGCCGAAGACATGATGTGCCACATCGTGCAGCGCGTGCTCCGCACGCGTAAGCGCGAACTGGCCGACCTCGAGCGAGACATCTCGAAGCTCGAAGTCATCAAGAAGCCGTTCCCGCGCATCCACTACAAGGAAGCGGCGGCGATCCTCGAAAAAGAATCCAAAGACGGATTCAAGATGGGCATGGACTTCGGCGGCGGTGACGAAACGATTCTCGCCAACAAATTCAACACGCCGATTTTCGTGCACGGCTTCCCGACCGCGATCAAGGCCTTCTACATGAAGGAAGACCCGGCGGATCCCACCTACACGCTCTCCTGCGACATGCTCGCGCCCGACGGTTATGGCGAGATCATCGGCGGCGGCCAGCGCGAGGAGTCCATCGACGTGCTCAAGAAGAAGATCGCGGAGCACGGCCTCGATCAGAGCGTTTTCGAGTGGTATCTGGATCTGCGTCGCTTCGGCTCCGTGCCGCACGCCGGCTTCGGCATGGGCATCGAGCGTTGCACCGCCTGGATCTGCGGCGCCGAGCACGTGCGCGAATGCATTCCCTTCCCGCGCATGCTCTATCGCCTGACGCCGTGAGTGCTCAACAAAAACAGGGTGAAGAAATGAGTCTTCAAGGTGCGCGCCTTAGGCGGCGCGATTGAGCAGGCGGCCAGTGCCGTCGCCGCTCTTGCGTTGGAGATAGAGATTCACGATCTCGTCGTAGGCCATCTGGCGCACGATCTTGCCGGCGCGGTCTTTGACCACCACGTGCGGGGCTTTGTCTTCTTCGCGCACGAGCTCGGCTTTCAGGCCCGATTGGGTGAACGAGGGATGGGCGTTGAGCGCCGCCACCGCCTCGTCCTCTTGCTCGGGCGTGAGTTGTTTAGGCTTCTCTTGGGGCTGGAATCCGCCGTGTCCCTGAGCGTCTCGGTCGGCGGGATCTTTGGTGCGCGTGCGGACGTCCGAGGCGATCGTCGCCATCGTCGTCTTGATGCGATTGACGCCACCGATGTCCATGTCAGACTTATCGGCAGTCGTGAAAACTTTCCTGAATCGTACCCTAGGCTGGTTACTGAAAGTCGCGGCTGTTCTTGCGAGCGGGACGGTGCATGCGGAAGAGACGCCTGGCACCGTCAAAGTATTGGCGCGGAGATCCGAGCTGCTTTCCGATCCCTCCGAGGAGAGTCGGCCGACGGCCACTGTCGACGAAGGCACGGCCGTGAAGATTCTCACGGTTCACGAAAGTGGCGAATGGTACTGGGTGCGAGCCTACAATCGAGAAGGATGGATCTCGGCCACGACCCTCGACCAGGACCCGCTGCCTCGAAGCTCCGATCCGGACGATCAAGACGGACACTTTCTCGCGTGGCTCAAGCGCTACTGGGTTTTTGAGAACGAGCTCTACTACGGCACGTCTACGATGCGGGTAAAGTCCACGCGCGGTTTGTTGCAGGACTATTGGGCTTACACTTGGCTTGGCGTCGGTTACGGCAAGCGACTCTGGATGCTCGACAACGAGAGTCTCGTCACCGGTGAAGGCACCGTTCGGGTCCTGCGGGATTCCTTGCAGGGTGTCGGAATGCATTCCCTTCAGGTGGGCGGCAAGCTCCGATGGATGGAGCCCGAAGATCAAGATTACTTCTTTGGTGCTGGGTTGGGTTTGGGTCTTCACCTCAGTGGGTGGCCCTCGGGCACGTCTCCCTTGGACTCGAGTCCGCACGCGATTCGGTGGTCGATGGGTCCCGCGATCGGCGGCCGAGTAGGTCCGGAGCGTTTGATTTGGGTGTTGGAGCCTTTGTTTGAGCTCGGCAAGTACTCGGGCTTCGCGCTCAACTTGCGCGTGCTTTGGCCAAAGTAAGTGCTTACAAAGTTTTGAGGTATTCGAGGAGCGCGGCTTTGGCGTTCTCATCCAGGCGCGAGAACGGGAACTCGTGACCGCCGTTACCGTGTCCGGGATCCGAGGCGCGGAAGAGCGCTGGCTCCGAGTAGGGCACGTAGCCCTCCGGATACGACACGCCGACCTTTTCGAAATCCAGCGCGTGCCCGCCCGAGCGGAACTCGGCGGGGCGCGTGGCCGGGTGCATGAGATCGTAAAGTGTCGGGACCGAGCCGTTGTGCAGGTAGGGCGCTGATTGCCACACACCCGTCAGAATGGGTGCTGCGTAGCCGCCCTCCGTGTGCAGATCGAGATGCTCTCCGTAGGACTTGCGAATCTCGTTCACGAGTTCGACGTTGTTCACGCCCTCGCTGCGCTTGGGATCGGTGCCGATCGAGTCGAGCGAAAGTTTGCGGTTGGGGAAGCTCACCAGGCGAGGGAACTCTTCGTCCGAGTAAGTGCCGTGGCAGGACACGCAGTTGCGTTGGTAGACGGCACGTCCGGCCTTGGCCAAATCGGAGCGCACCACGCCTGGAAACCTTTGCGGACGGTAGTCGTTGAGGGACTTCAGTACGTCGTCCACGCGGCCCCACACGGTGGGCACCTTGTTGCGGTTTACGCCCATGGCCGTGACGGTAAAGAACGCGGTGGCGAATTTGTGGTCGGAGAACTGGCCCCGATTGGCTTCGGTGGTGGTGCGCGAAACTTTTTCGCCGGGCTTCGAATAGGCGCCGTCCCACAGCAGCGTGGTGCGGAAGCCGCGATCCGCGAGATCGGGCACCGAGGCAAAACCGACGTCTTCGGTATCAATCTTATCCCAGGGAATGAGCGACATGCGTTCGCGCAAAGCGCCGATGCTGTTGGTCAGGCCGGCGTGGCCATTGAGGTAGGGTACTGGGCGCCGGATTGTCTTGTCTAAGCGTTCGAAAGTCTTCTTGAGCGAGGGATACACGAGGGTGCGGTAGGTGAGTCGCTCGGTGAGCGACATCTCGGGGAAAACCTCGCGGATTTTTCTGATCAACCCGTCGGCGCCGAGCGGAATGATTTTTTGGAAGGCCACGTAGGTGGCCATCGCGTAGGCCTCGAGGTCCATCGAAGGATTGGGTGCGCCGATCCAACCCACCTTCGGATTCGGCCGGCCGCTCGCCTCGTAGGTCACGCCCACATGGCAGGAGGCGCAGTTGATGTTGACGGCTTGGAGCTCGATCGGCGGCAACGCGCGCTTCAGTGTTCCCTCGACGAGGCCCACCGGTGTGTTCTGGAAAGTGCGTGGGATCTCCGCCTTCGAATTGGCGAAGCTGTCCGGATCGAGGAAGCCCCAGCGCGCAAAAAGCTTGGGGATGTTTTCTTTCTTGGCTTCGAGCCGGTCGGGGCCTGCTTGTGCGTAGAAAAGCGCGGCCACGAGTGCCTTGTAGGGTGCTACCGTCGTGCGTAGGTTGTCCGTGTTGATCGTGCCGAAGTTCTCATAAAGGAAGTAGTGATGTCCGCGCGTTTGGGCATCGCCGGCGAGGACTGGGACGGGGGCGGAGTGAAAGGGGGCGGCCACCGAGAATATGCGGCCCGCCTCATCGGAAAGCCATTGGAACGGAGCTTGTCGATTCGGAGCGGGCTCCTCGGAGGCGGGCCTCCGCCCCTCGGCTGGAGGACCGGAGAACGCGAGCGTGCCCAGGCCGAGGCCTGCTACAAAGATGGCGATCGCTTCCCGTTTTCTCTTCGTCACAGCTCCGACCTTCTCCAAAGACTTCGAGGAGTTCTTCGGCAGGTCGGGCCCTTTTCTTGATCCGGCGAACCCACGCGAACGGCGTTCAAAAGACGCTGTCCGGGGGGTGTCAAAAACTTGGCTTCGAGTTGCTTCCGGGCGCTCGGAACGTCGACCGCCGCCGAGAGTGGCCAGGTGCAAAGGCCGAGTGCGGCGAGCTCTAGCCAAAAACGGTACTGGCGGCGACCCGTTTCAAAGGGGTCCTCATCGAGGGGGGCATAGAGCAGGAGCACCGCCCAGGCGCTATTGGCCTTCGGAGCCTCGGCGCTCAGCACCGAAATGAGGGGAGAGGCGCGGATGCGCTGCATGACGGAAGGGCGAAACGCGATTTCGACGGCCTTCGCCTCCCAAGCGTTCAGCCCCAGCACCTCGCGGTTGAGGCCCCATTCGTGGTAGCCCTCTTCCGCGGGGTTCAGCTTCAGCCAGTGGCGCAGCTCCTCGGGATAACCCGTTTCTCGAAAGAGTTCCGCCGCCGCGGAATCGCCTAGGGAGTTGAGCCACTTCAAGTCTTTGCCGTGCAAGGACTGGAAACGGAACGAGAGCCTCGTGAGGCCCTCGTGCCACAGACGAGCTTGATCGAGGGCGGGGCTTCGAAAGTTTCCGCGGTGGCAACGACGCTTCCACACCCACTCGAGCAGATGCGTCTCTGCGGCGTTTGGACGATCCGGGATCCAACGGCCGCGCGCCATGAGGCGCGTTCCAGCGCACGACTTGGACGGGGGATCGCCCCAGTTTTCAACAAAATCGGGCGCGCTGAGTCGCCAACCCCGCCGCAAACCGGCGAGCGCCATGCCTTCCCATGCGCACCCGAGGCTCAAGCGATCATCGTGGCCCGTGGGGTCGGCCACGGGCAGACGCGCGGAATTGTCGGCCCAGAGTTGGACTTCTTCCTCGATAAAACTCCAACGCGCGTTCTGCACGTTGTGCACGGAGGGCGCTCGACTCGCCTCGGTCAGCAGGCTGTCGAGGAACTGAGCGTCGGACGGAAACTCGCTGCTCACAAATCCTTCCGGAAAAGATGCAGGCGGAAGGCGGGTTTGCCCCCCATGCGGGCGGCGGATTTGAGCGACGGTGTGTTTTCGTCGGAGATCCAGGTCATGCCCAGGCGCTTGTAGCCCGCGCTCTGCATTTGCAGCAGCGTGCGCTTGAGCAAGCCCGATACGAGGCCGCAGTTGTGGTGTTCGGGTTTGACGGAAATAAAGATCGCCACTGCGCGGTCGTTGGTGAGTCGGAACTTCAGGTATTCCCAGGGGGCCCGCCAGCTCAGCTCCGAGCGCAGGGCTTTGAGTAGGGGGGCGATGTCGGGGATCATGAGCGACACGCCCGCAGGTTCGCCGTCGACGTCGACAAAAGTCGTGATCTTTTCGTCGATCACGTAGCTCAGGTCTTTGGCCTGAAAGTAAATCTCGTCCCAGGTTTGCGGCACAAACATCGGGTTCTTGTCGAAGCCGGCGTTGAGCAGGAGACGCGCTTGCTCCAAGTCTTCCTTGAAGCGCGACTTGCGGAAGTGACGCCACGTCAGGCGCGCGGGATCGAGGGAGCAATCGCGGAAGCCGTTCGGATCCGCTTGCGTGAGATCTGCGATCATCGCGTTCATGGGGAAGGTAGCGGTGTAGCCGTGCTGTTCCAGTAGTTTCGGCGTGTAGGCGGGGTTCCACACATTGTCGCCGTAGGGCTCGTGTTCGAAACCCGCGGTGACGACGCCGGCCATCTGCATGGCGGTGAAATTGAAGTTGCCGATGATCTCCGTCATACCCTGGGCGCGGTTCCACTTTTCGGCGGCGTCGAGCAGCAGTTGGGTGGCTTCGCGGCTTTCGATCACATCAAAGAAGCCGAAGTAGCCCCGCTTCCAGTGAAAGCGCGCGTTCGATTCGCGGTGGATGTGAGCCACGATGCGACCCACGGGGACCCCACGGTCGTTGTGCGCGGTGAAGTAAGTGAAGTTGTCGCCACCCTTGAAAAGCGGATTCGCTTTGGGATCAAGAAAACGTTTGAGGTCGGTTTTGAAGGGAGAAACGTAAAGACTTTCTTCGCCGTAGGCCCGGAAAGGGGCCTCGAAGAAGGCTTCGAAATCACGCTCGCGCAGACTCAACATGGCCTTGGTCCTCCAACATTCTGCAGATCTTGCGAATGACGCTCAACTCGTGCCGCGCGCGCGGGGTGCCACCCTGGGCCACGTTCATGCCGACGAAGGTAAGCGGTTGCTCCCGAACCAGGATCATGGCGTTGACACCGACACCGTCCATCAGGTGCGCGGCCTGGTCTACGCCTTCGCCCGGGGGGAGCTGCCGAAGATCGCGCTTGGAGAGGAAGGGCTGAGAGCGGAAGAGCTCGAGCAGCGTGGCGTGCCGGAGCTCTTTCATCCAGCTCTCCCCGATCACGATCACTTCGGAATCGGACTTGAGCGACTTCAGCGACTCTAGAAAGTCCGTCAGGTCCGTCGGATTCGTCTGCGCCAGCCAGGTTAGGAACAGGTCTTCGTTGCGACTCAAGTTGTTCCGCTGCAAATGCTCGAAAATGAGATATCCGAGAAACCCCATCAGGGACAAACACCAGAGCCGCATGAAGGATTCGTAGGGAAGGTCTTCGTAAAGTCCCAGGCATGACACGGTAGCGAAGGCGGCGCAGGCCAGGAAGATCGCCACGAGTTTGAAGAAGATCTTACGCTTGCTCTCGTTGACGCCGTAGATGCGGATACAGATATAGAGGAAGACGAGGCCGCCGAGACTCCCGGCGCGCACTCCCCGGACGTGTTGAAAAACCGGTAGTTCGTAGACCATGAAGCAGAAGAGCACGAGGAAGCCGATGGTGGTGGCGTTCAGTACCGAGTTTTCGCCGGGGGTAAGATCCGATTCCTTGCGGGTAAACAGCGTCCACGAAAGCATCCCGGCGAAACCGCATACGAAGAGAGCAAAGAGCGCCTCGAAGGGTCGGTTCACGTGGTCGGCGGCAAAGGCCACCGAGCTGACGAGCGCTGTGAGCGTGCCCCAGATGAGGTAGATTTTAAAGCCTCGGCTCAGGTGTCGACGCAAAAGCGATTCGAAATGGAGAGCCATCGTTAGTGGCAACAGGCTCGCGAGCGCAAACGTGGGGACCTGCAGGTAGTAGTGGTGTGGCCACATCCAGGCGAGTTCCTTGGCAAGCAGGTGAAAGCCAAAGACAAGCAAAAATATCGCAAGCGTGACTTGGCTGCGCTTCGATGCGGCCGAACTCAAGATCGAGCGCGTGAACAGGGAGATCCCGATCAACGCGCCCAAATTGAGGATCAGTTCAATCAGCAAGGGAGCCTAGCCTCAGCAGGAAGAGCTTCACGAGCGCTTTCTTCGCGAGCGCACGGGCCGCACTCAGGGGGTGCTCGATTTCCTGAGTCCAAGGATTGAAAAAATAGCCGCGGCAGCCGGGGCTACCCTTTTGTCCCAGAATCTTGCGGATCACCTCAAAAGCCATCAGGTTGCCGGTGGTGATGACCATCGGGGCAAAGCTGAAGCGCTTGCGCTTGCCCTGGATCATTTCGCCCGCGAACTTCGCGTGCACATGATTGAGGGCGGATGAGTGCACCATGGAGTACTCGAGTTCTTTGATCTTGCAGGTCTGCAGTTGGGCTTCAGTCAACGCGGTCCAAGCGGTGCCCACAGTAGGAAACGCAAGACGTTCTTCGGGTCGCGGATCGTTGGGCTCCACCACGGTGACGGAAGGCAAAGACGAGGTGTAGGCGTCGATCACGGTGCAGCCGAAGGCCTGCGCTCGGCGGTAGAGATGGATGCCCGCCCGCAGGTCGTCCATCCCGTTCACCACGATCGAGCAGCGCAAGAGAATCTCGTCGAGCGAGTCGGTCCAGTTCTCTCCGTGCACCGTGAGCGATATCTCCGGATTGATCTTCCTGAGCGACTCCGCGGTGACTTCGGCTTTTCCCTGGCCCACGGTGTCGATAGCCGAGAAAACCTGGCGATTGAGGTTCGACACCTCGAAGGTGTCGAAGTCCGCGATCTCGAAGGCGCCCACGCCGGCGCGGGCGAGCGACTGCAGGCACGCTCCGCCCATGCCGCCGGTGCCCACCACGAAGACGCGCGCCGCGCGCAGACGGAGTTGTTCGGCCTCATCCACGAAACCAAGATTGCGGCTCGTCATCTCGTCATAGCTAAAAATGCTCATTTGGACCTCGGGAGATGGGGCCGGAGTTCGCCGAGCGGGCGATGAACATCTAGCCAATGCAGGAACGGCAGAACGACGGATTGCGCGCCCAGGAAAATCCCGCGCGTGAGGAATGCGATGAGACTGCCGTCGGGTACCATGCGCAGCACGGACTTCAGGAAGAGGCTCAGGTTCAACTGCCCGAGCTGAAGGAAGTCGTCGCCGCGCACGTAGTCGAGTTCGCGCTGGCAGGCGGCGTTGTAGACGGGCTTCCGGTGATGGGTGGATTCGGCGTAGGATTTTTTGAGGTTGTCCGAGCCGCCCGTGTAGCTGTTGCAAATGACGAAGCGGTCCGCGTCGAACCAGGCCTCGGGCCCCACGCCGAAGGCCGCGCGATGTTTGTCCATGATCTCGGAAGCCAGGCAAAGATGCGTAAAGGTTCTACGCTGGCCCGTGGCTGGGTTCGGGTAGAGGTTGTCGAGAAACTCGCAGCAGAGTCCGTAAACCGCAGGCACTTGTGTAACGTTGCTCACCCAAATCGGACGCAGCTGGTTACGTGCGAAGAGCAACAGAATGGTAAAGATATAGAGCATGAACGAGTAGCCCGAGCCCCGGTGGTTCGGATCGATCACGCCAAGTCCAAAGTGGTAGACGGGCGTTTCGCGACCGCGCAGCACACAGTCGAGCACGGGCAGGGCGTTGAAGGCGAAGGGGCGACTTTGGCCCTCTTCGTACAGCAGCGTGATGACCGCGCTCTTGAGACGCTCCGGATCGCCCGACACAACTCCGTACTCGAGGTCCCCTTTGCCGAGCTGGGAGACCACGTAGCGCAGATCCGCAATCAACGCTCTTTGTTCATCGTCTGACATCCACATGCCCGGACGTTCGACGATGCGCACGAGGATCCTTCCGCGCATACGGAAAGACGCGTCGATGTACGGCTTTCTCAGGCTCTTGAACGCGGCAAGCATAGGCCTCCTCAGACTACTTAAGATTCCGAGGGCCTGGCAGAGTCAAAGACTTGACCGGGACGTCAGTGGAAGAGGGAAAAAAGGTAGGTCAGCAGGAAGTCGAGCACGATGATCCAAATGGAGTTGGTCACGACCGCGTCGGTGGTGGTGAGTCCGACACCCTCGGAGCCGAACTGACAACGAAAGCCGAAGGTGGCGCTGATCAGCGGAATGCTCGCGCCAAAGCAGAGGGCTTTGACGGCACAAAGAGCGAAGTCGCTCAGGCCGACAAACGCAAAGAGACTCTGGAAGAAGGTCCCGGTCGAAAATTGCAGCACGGTGACGGCGGCAAACCAGGCACCCACCGTCGCGAGGAAGAGGGCTACGATCGAGAGCATCAGAGTGGAAGCGGCCGAGGCGATGAAGCGAGGCGTAACGAAGTACTCGACCGCATCCAGGCCGAGCAAGCGGTAGGCATCGAGTTGCTCGGTGGTTTTCATGGCGCCAAGCTCGGCCGCAATTCCTGCGCCCATCTTGGAGGTCAGCAAAAGGGCGGTGACGGCGGGGGCGAGTTCGCGCACGAGCAGGACCATCGCAAAGCCAGGGATAAGCGTGTCGTTGCCCAGCACGAGTTTCATGTGGTGGCTGTACTCGAGAATAATGATGATGCCCGTGAAGCTCACGCACAGCACGACGATGCCGAGACTTCCGACCGAAAAATCATAGAGCTGTTTTGTGACCTCGACGCGCGGGAAGCGGCCCGAGATGAGCGACTTCAACGTACGCCAGGCGACGCTCAGGATGTCCGCGAATAGATCCACCTCAGCCTCCGCCCTGCGCACGCCAAAGCGCTTCCAGGATCCAGGTGGTCGCGAAGTCGGAAAGCACGATGGCCACCATGCTTTGCACCGCGGTCTTGCGCACGGAGCGGCCCACGCCCTGGGTGCCGCCCGTGGTCCAGTATCCGTGGGCGCAGCAGAGATGGCCCATGAGAATTCCGAAGATGATGGCCTTGGCGATGGCTAGCACGATGGTTTCCGGCACGGCGAAGCGCGGAATCATGGAGAGATATTGTTGTGGATTGATGCCTCCAACGAACCACGCGGCGATGATACCTCCCACAACGGAAATGAAGAGGCCGAAGGCGAGGAGCACGATGGAGCTTAAAATAACGGCGAGAAATCGAGGGACCACTAAGAAGTTCAGCGGATCCACGCCGAGACAGCGGATGGCTTCGATCTGATCGGTCACCTTCATGGTGCCGAGCTCAGCCGAGGTGAAGGCACCCACTTTGCCGGCGAGCATGAAGGCGATCAAAATGGGGCCGACTTCGCGCAAGGTGCCCGAGGTGTTGAGTCCTCCGAGAGTCGCCTCGGCTCCGAAATCCTTAAGCTGCAGGTGAAACTGAACGGCCATGATGGCGCCCGTGAAGATGCCTGCGGTGAGGGTCGTCGGTAGCGAGCGCCAACCCGTCTGAGCGAGTTGCGTGAGGAACTCTTTGCGTTCGAGTTTCTTGAAAGCAAGGGAATGAAGCACGTCCCCGAAGAACGAGAGGTGCGTGCCGAGTCCGTTGAGTGCGTCGCCCAGGCCACGTGTCAAACCTTGGATCATAGGGAGTCTCCCACGCCGATCAAAAACTGCTGCGTGAGCGGCACTCGGCTTGCGCGTATGTCGGACGGTGTCCCGTGGTCGACCACCTGGCCGGCATCGAGAACCACGATGCGATCTGCGGTTTTGAGCGCGTTGCCCATGTCATGCGAAACGACGACCGATGTTTTTCCGAGCTGCCGCGAAATCGATTCGATGAGCTCATGGATGGTGCGCGACATCACGGGATCGAGGCCGGTGGTGGGCTCGTCGTAGAGCACATAGGCCGGATCCACGAGGAGCGTGCGTGCGAGCGCCACACGTTTTTGTTCGCCGTAGCTGAGTTGCGGCGGATAGCGCGTGCTCATCAGAGGAACGAGATCCTCCAGGCCCACGGACTTAAGCATCTTCGCCGAGCGCACCACTTGTTCTTTAAGGGAGATCGTGCGGATGCCAAAAGTGATGTTTTCAAAGATGGTACGCGAGTCGAGCAAAGCCGGGAGTTGAAACACCAGTCCGCATTTGCGGCGGATCGGGCCAAACTCGGCCTCCGTGAGATTTTGGAGAGGCTGGCCATCGAGCAGAATGGTGCCGGAGTCGGGCTTCAGCAGTCCCACGAGGTGCTTGAGCATCACGCTTTTTCCGGTTCCCGAGCGACCAAGCACGAAGAGAATCTCTCCGGGGTGCACCTCGAGGCTGAGGCCGTTGAGGACGCGTTTCGGACCGAAGGATTTGCGTACGCCGTCGAAGACGATCATTGGCAGCGCTCCCGTACCCGTTCGTAGTCGGGACTGCCGGGCGAATGCAGGCCGCCTTCCGCCAGGAAGTGCAGATTGGGGCCCCAGTCTCGGGCTCGGTCCGTGTCGTTAGTAACGATCACCACGAGCGACTCGGAACCCTTCAGGAGCGAGCTCACCAGCTCGGACATGGTGCGCGAGGTGATGGGGTCCAGGCCCGCCGTCGGATCGTCCAGAAACACGAAATCAGGCTTAAGGATCAGAGCGCGGGCGAGCGAGAGGCGTTTTTGCATTCCGCCGGAGAGCTCATGAGGATGCTGCGCGGCGGTCGCCTCTAAGCCCACCTTCGCGAGCCATTCGCGCGCGAGAGCTTCGCGTTCTCGGTGATCCATGTCCGGAAAGCGTTGGCGGTGGGGAAAGAGAAGATTTTCGAGTACGCGCAGTGATCCGAAGAGCGCGTTGTTTTGGAACGCAAAGCCTACGCGGCGCAGGGTGTCGCCGGTTGGCGGTTTGCCGTCCAGGAGCACTTCTCCTCGGCGCGGCATCCATACGCCGCCCAGTGTTTTGAGGAGCGAGGACTTGCCTCCACCCGAGGGACCCATCACCACATGCAGAGCGGGAGACTCCCAACTGAGCCCCACGTTTTCAAACAGAAGCCGCGCGCGCGCGTCGTTTCCGGGAGACTGGGCAAGAGATCGGGCTTCGAGTCGCACACGAGCATTATCGGGTGCCGAACCGCAGAGCACAAGAAACTGACGCGAAGCTGTTCGCAAAACGTCTTGGCCTCTCGGTGGTTTAGGAAGTAAAGTCCTCCCTTATATGAGCAGCACCCCGATTATCTACAAAGACGCTATCGACAAAGGCCTTGAGGGAATCGTCGCTTGTACGACCCGCATCAGCAGCATCCAAGATGCCACGCTGACCTATCGGGGTTACACGATCGAAGATCTTGCCGAGAACTCCACTTTCGAGGAAACCTCGTTCCTCCTCTGGAACGACCGTCTCCCGACAGGGCCGGAGCTCGAAGTTTTCCGTAAAGAATTGCTGGCCGCGTCCGTCTTGGAACCCCAAGTCAAAGACGTCATGAAGGCCCTGACTAAGATCGACTCCCAGAAGACTCATCCGATGGATTATCTCCGTACGGTGGTGTCGGCCCTTTCGTTCGCAGATCCCGACGTGGCCGACATGTCGGAGGCGGCGAACCGTCGTAAGGCCGTTCGCTTGACCGGAAAAATCTCGTCGATCGTGGCGGGTTACCATCGTTTGCGCTCCGGCCAAGACCTTATCGACCCCGTTCAAAGCAAATCGCTGGCCTGGAACTTCCTGCATATGCTCTTTGGCAAGGAGCCGTCCGCGGACCACGTGCGCATCATGGACACGGCACTGATTCTGCATGCCGATCACGAAATCAACTGCAGCGCCTTTTCTGCCCGAGTGACCTCGTCTTCTTTGAGTGACCTGCACTCGGCGATCGTCTCCGCCATCGGCACTCTCAAAGGTCCGCTTCATGGTGGCGCCAACGAGGCCGTCATCAAGATGCTCCAAGAAATTGGCACCATCGACAAAGCCAGGGGCTTCATCGAGCAGGCGCTCAACGGCAAGCAAAAGGTGATGGGCATCGGTCACCGCGTTTACAAGAACGGGGATCCTCGGGCCCGGATTCTTCGCAAAATCTCTGAGCGCATCACCAAGGAGACCGGCAAGCCGGAGCTATTCGAGATGAGTGCGCTGATCGACGACACGATGCTCGATAAGAAAGGCCTCATGCCCAACGTCGATTTTTATTCGGCCACGGTTTACTACTCGATGGGGATCCCGACGGACATTTTCACGCCGATCTTCGCTGCAAGCCGTATTGCGGGCTGGTGTGCTCACGTCATCGAGCAGCTTTCCAACAACCGGATCTACCGTCCCCGTGGCGAGTACGCCGGCAAAACGGGTCTGGTTTGGAAGCCGGTAACAACGCGCTGAGTCTTACCGTCTTCGAAGTCTTCTGAAGGTTCGGTTCAAGTCCGGTTCAAGTCTTGGCCCTGATCTTCCGAAACAAAGGGAGATGAGGGCCTTAAACCAACTTCTCTTCCTTTTGTTCGTGCTCGCAGGCGGGATTGGCTATGTCTATCTCTACCCCCGGCAGGCCGGCTTCCTCACCAAGACCGATATCTATCGCTTCTACGTTGGGCCCCACATTGATCGTCTTTTTTCCTACGGCGGACGCGACGCGGCCACCGTGGCGTATCTCGTGAGCGCCGACGGCGAGATCAACCATCGCCCCGCCTCGGAGCTTGTCGCCCTGCCCGCTTTCGACGGCCAGCGTTTTGGACGTGGCACCCTGGTGTCCACTGGCAGCGGTGCGAACGCCATGCTCGCGCTTGCTGACAACACGCAACTTTTGCTCGAACCCAATTCCACAATTCTTTTGGAAGCTCCCGGTGAAGGCTCGGAAGTGTCCAGCATCACCCTGCGCGTTGTGGGCGGTTCCGTAACGGCTACCAAGTCGGCCACCTCGAAGATGGACATTAAACTCGTGACGCCCAAGGGCACGACTCGCACGCTCTCCCTGGAGAAGATCGCGGTCGTCGCCCCTCGCAAAGTGGTGACTGCCGCACAGCCGGACGCTCTCCGCGATCTGGGTGGCGAAACGGAGGAGTTCGTCGGCAAGGCGGACCGTCCTCTGGCGGAGATCGAGCAGAAGCTCCTCGATACCAAACGTGCCAAACTCGACGAAGTACAGACGCGCATCGAGACGGCCGCACGTGACCTCGAGCAGGTTCGTCTGCAGCAAGTGGCGTCCGTGGCTCCTCCCTCGGTGGCGCCCCAAGGCGGGCTCGATCGTGTCGTGATTCCGAAGGCTTTGCCGCCCTCCGTTCGCCGTCAAGAAGCGCGACGGGCGCTTGCCTCGGCCGCTCCCGCCCTCTCGCTGACCGGCGAAAGTGCCGTCGCGGCTAACGAGGAGAAGGCTCTGATTCCCGAAACGGTGAGCGGTCGCCGTCGCGATCCCTCGAGTCGTTGGCAGCGTCCGCCCCAAGGCAACGATATTTCGGAGGCCTTCTACGCCTCGCGTGCCGGCAGCAAAGACGCTTCGAACCGCATCCTCGCGCGTTCCCTGACTCGCCAAGGCTACGCCTCCAACGAGACCTTCGCGGACACCACGCGCATCGCGCTCGACAGTCTGTTGGAGGGGTACGTGACTAACGGCAACGGCAAGCTGGCCGTCCAAACGCTGAAGAACGCGGAAAAGGCTTACGCCACAGATCCGTCGGCTCAGGTTTGGGCTACGGGCTGGCGCCGTAAGTTGACCGAGGCCGGATACGAGATGGGTCGCGCACCCGCTTCCCAGCCCTAGTTTGAACGCTTAGACTCAGGGCCATGAGTTGGCGTGCGTGGGTCCTGGGTGCGTGGGGTGTTGTCGCTCCCTTGTGCGCGTTTGCCCAAACCGATTTGCAGAAGTTCGAGCTCGACCGCGTCAGCTTCCAGTACCGCACGAACAACGATGACCCCCACAAACGCTGCCTGGTCTGGTACCCCTACAACGGGACTCGTCCCACGATTCAATACGGAGAGCGGGGCGATCCGTTCCTCGTGATGAAGATTCGCGCGCGAGTGCGACAACAATGCGAGGTGAAGATCACCCCTGCGGAAGTCGTGACGGCCGTCGACAGTCAGGATGGCGAACGTGTTTACGAAGTGATCGTAAACCCGCCTGCCACGCTTTTGCGTGCCAAGGGCCCCAATTTTCTCGATGAGATCATTCTCGAGGCCCCCGTGCGGCAGTTCAGCGGGGTGGGCTTCTTTGATTTCTTTGCGCGTTCCCGGGTGTACTTCGAGACCCGGATGGCCACGCTCTCGACCGACAACACTCGCAATCCGACCGATCCGCGTAAGCTCTTCCCGGTTTTCGGTGGGAGCCTGGTGTTTCCGCTCCCCTGGGTGTCGTCAATCCTTCTCGGATACTCGATGTTCCAGAATCTCGGGAACCTGAGCGGCGCGCAAGACAACCCTCTCCAGTACAGTGAGTTTTCGTTCGACGGCCGTTATACGTACTGGGGACCTAAGCGCTGGGGTTCTCCGTACGCGTCGATCGTAGGCGAATATCGCGGACGTACGGTGTACCAACTGGCGCAGACTCAGCGCTCCTTCGTGATCGGATCCACCGCAACTCCGGGTTTCGGCCTTGAGCTGGGCGGTTTTCCGGGAATTTTGAAGTACCCCGCAACGCACTGGGCGACTCGCGTCGGTTTGGATTTCTCTTGGCGCCAATCGCTCGGCGTGAGCGGGTTGTCCTATGCGTCTTCGATGTGGGAAACAGTTTTGAGCTATCGGGTCACGTCTAAGTGGGCCCTCGGACTCGGATATTCGAAGATCTCCCAGCAGTCGGATTTCTCTCTCTCGGAGGATCCAACGGTGGGCGTTTTGCGCGAAGGCGTGAGCAACCTCTTTTTGCGACTCACGCTACTTCCGCAGGAGGAAGGCCGATGAACGCTCGGATGATCCTTCTGCTCTTCTTGGCGGTTTCCACGTCGCTCGAAGCCGCGCCACGGCGTCGGGGTCGTCAGGCCCCGAGTTCGCGTCGTAATGTCGCGCCTGTTAACTCGGCGCCGGTCGTGTCCGATGAGGCGCTAGACGCCGAGGACGCTCGGTCCCAGGGCAAGGCGCCGGTCAAAAGCAAGACGTCGGTCACACCGGCACCCGCTCCAACACCGTCCGCAACTCCTGAGGAATCTGTTCCGGCACCCGAGCCGGTGGCAGAGGTGGCGCCCGCTCCGACGTCCACTTCCAAGGAAGTCACTTTCGTTTCCAAGCGCTATTGGATGGCTCCACGCTGGTACGTGCTCGGACGTTGGAACAGCCCGCGCGAGATTCAGTGGCCGGGCGGCGTCAAGATTGCCCTCCGCTTCGCTTCGCCTCAATGCGGTCAAGGAACCGAACTCGGCTTCCTAGAGCGCTTAGGTAAGAATGCGGGCGAGTTGGAAGTCCTCCAAACGGGCCCTTGGTTTGCGATCGAAGCGAGTCCGGATTTCTCCAGCGAAGACTTCGAAGCTGTGCTCCCAGACACTCCCGAGGGTCGGCCCTGTCGCTCCCGTATTCCGGTGGCTTATGCCTGGAACGGAGAGAAGGGGCAGCGGGATCCGGTGCTCTTCCTGAGCTCCACGGGCAACGAGTTTTTCAATCGCACCTTTCATGTCTCGACGCCTGCCCTCGGCAAACAGGCCGATCTCCAGCTCGAGGTTTTGCTGGGGGCATGGAGGGGACAGTTCCCCAATGCCGTGGGTGCAAGCAAAGGATTCTTTTTGGCGCCCACCGCTGTTACCCGCGGCGAATGGCTCGTGCCGGGCCTCAGGAAAGCCTTGGGGCTCCAGCTCGCCATCGAGCAAAACGTGTCGAACTTGGGGTCGGGTCCCGATCAAAACGTGCTCTTTTCGGATTGGATGGCCGGTGTCTTTTACCAACGCTATTTCCCCTGGTTCGATGGCATCCAGGCTCGCTTGAACTTGCGCTATCACCAGCACACGGCCGAGGATAACAAGAAGTCTCTCACGCTGGCCGATCCGGGGCGCGACGCAAGTCAGTTGATGTTTGGACTAGGGGCCACTTCTTACTTCCAGCGAGTGTGGTTTGTGGGTGGGGATTTGGACTACTCCTCGTCGATGATCGATTTCACCGTCCGCGGCGGTCGACGCCTGACCGGTTCGCTCTACTGGGTGTTGGAGCTGGGTTACCGGAGGCAATCGATTGTGGGCTATTCGGCGGAGAGTTTGCTTAAAACGCAGACAGGAATTCGCCTCGATCTTTAGCCGAACATCGCCATCCAGTGCATGAACTGTCGTTCGGCCCGGGCCACCATTTTGGATTTTTTTTCTTTGTCGCGCTCAGAGATCTCGTTGAGCGGCACCAATCCCCAGTTGATGTTCATGGGCTGGAAGTCTTTTACGCGTCCGTTCGAGATCGCATTGGCGAGCGCGCCCAAGGCGGTCGTGGGGGGTGGGGGCAGAGCTTCGAAGCCGCCGAGTTTGAGCGAGAGTAGGCGCCCCACGAGCGCGCCCACCGCAGTGGATTCCAAGTAGCCTTCCACGCCCGTGATCTGGCCGGCGAAGTGAATGGCTGGGAAGTTTTTCAGCCGCAGGCTCGTGTCGAGCAGCGCGGGCGAGTTTACGTAGGTATTTCGGTGGAGTGAACCGTGACGGTAGAACTCGGCGTTCTCGAGACCCGGAATCATGCGGAAGATGCGCGCTTGTTCGGGATATTTGAGTTTGGTCTGGAATCCGACCAAGTTCCACGCGCGGCCTTCGTTGTCCTCTTTGCGCAGCTGCACCACGGCGTAGGCTTGCACGCCGGTCCGTGGATCCATCAAGCCAACCGGCTTCATCGGGCCAAAGGCCAAAGTTTTGCGCCCTCGTTCGAGCATGGCTTCGATCGGTTGGCATCCCTGGAAGTACACGAGTTTTTCGAAGTCGTGCGAAGGGATCTTCTCGCCGGCGGCGAGTGCGTCGATGAACGCGTCGTATTGGGCTTCGCTCAGGGGGCAGTTCAGGTAGTCGCCCTCGACGCCTTCGGGAAGCGGCAGGCCATCTTCGCCTTTGTTGTAGCGATTTTGCAGGAACGCGATGTCGCGGTTGATCGAGGTGCCGGAAACAATCGGAGCGATGGCGTCGTAAAAGTAGAGTCGGTCCCCGATGAGTTGCTTGAGGCTGTCGGCCAAGTCAGGCGCCGTGAGAGGGCCCGTGGCGATCACCGCCGGGCGGATGCCGCGCGGTCCCGTGGAGAGGACTTCTTCGAAGTGATGCACGGGCTCGCGCACGATCTCCAGACCCGGGTGCTTCTCCAAAGTGCGCGTGATCTCGGCGCTGAACTTGTCGCGATCCACGGCCAGAGCTTGGCCCGCAGGCACCCGGGCATTGTAGGCGGCGCGCAGTATCAGCGAGTCCAGCTTGGCGAGTTCCGACTTAAGCAGTCCCGGCGCGGAGTCGGCGTCGGTGGATTTGAGGCTGTTCGAGCACACGAGTTCGGCGAGCAAATTTCCGGTGTGCGCCTCGGTCGTGCGAACGGGCCGTTGTTCGATGAGCATCACGCGATGCCCGCGGCGGAGGAGCTGCCAGGCGCATTCGGAGCCGGCCAGGCCGCCACCCACGATGACGACCTCGGCAGCGGATTCTTTAAGTCTGCGATTCAATGTGGAATTCGTCATACGGGAGCCTGGTTGATAGCGGATCGGTCTATGGAGTACAACCATCCGGTGCTCACCCCCATTTGGCCCCGCCGCATTCTCGAAGTTCTCCTTTTTGTTGGAGTTTTCGTTTTGGTTAGCCAAGGTGCGTCTTATGTTTGGGGGAGCTTCGGCAGCCTTTTTGGGATGTTCCCCATCGAAGCCGAGCGAATTCTTCTCGATAACGAAGCTCTTTTGCAGCTCTTGGCCCTGGCTGCCGCAGCCGTTTCGTTGGTCGTTTACCGCCGGCGCGCCCAGGCGAACGGCGCTTGGCTCACGCTCCGTCGCCAGCTTTGGACTCCGATTCCCCGCGGTCGTCGCGACGAGGCGTGTAGCGTTGCGCTTTCTTATTCCCTGCGCGCTTTCCTGGCTGTGAGCGTGGTGGTGGGGGTTTCGAGCTTCCTCGGTTTCGCGCAGCTCGAAACAGGCTGGGGCGAATCCTTTGGGACCCTGATTCAGGTGGTGAGCGCATTGCCCGAAGTCGCGTTGCTCGCCCTCTGGATCTTTGCCATCGACGGGGCCCGCAGTTTGCTTTGGCACGGGCTCGTGGGACAAGACACTCAGGGAGGGTCTTTTCAAAACCGCTTGCTTATCGTGGGGTTTGAAACCTACGTCCTTTTCCGTTTCTTCAACGGCAGTCCGCATTTGGTGGATCGTCTCTTTACGGGTTTGGTGTGTGCGCTGATTTCGGCGGCCTTTCTCCTTTGGCTTGAGTTTGGACGTGGAACCTCCCTTGGTTGGCGCGAGGACGTCAAACGTCTGGCCTTTCAGTTGGGACTTTGGGGCACGGTCTTTCACGTTTACGGCTACCCGCGTAGCGGCAACCGTGCGGCTTCGGTGTTGCACGTTTTCCCCGGTTCCCTGGTGGAACCCACCGAAAGCTTGGGTGTTCACGGCGGAATCTTGGGCCAGTCGCTCTTTCTGTTGATGATCGTCCTCTGTGTTAACGCATTGCTTCAGCGTGCCCTTCGTTTGACGCGTCATTCGTAGGTGCTCCCGCCTTCGCGGCTGTAAACTGTTCCTCCTATGGAAGCTCAAGCAGTGACTAGCGGTGTTTTTGATATGGCCCTCGGGACGGGACCCGTCGTTAAGGCGGTGCTCTTGATCCTGATCTCGTGTTCGGTGGTCTCGTGGACGGTGATCTTTGCGAAGTGGTTTGCGTTCTCGCGGGCCAGCAAAGAATCCACGGTATTCCTGGATCTCTTTTGGAACGCGAAATCTCTCGAGTCCATTTTCGGAGAAACCAAAACACTCAAGTCGAGTCCGCTGCCGAACGTGTTTCGCGCCGGCTACTTGGAGTTCCAGAAAGTTTCCGCCAAGGGTCAAGAGCAAAGCGAGAAAGGCGGCGGCAACGCGCAGTCCATCATCGGCTCGGGACTCGAAAACGTGGAGCGTGCGCTCCGCAAAGCCTACATGACCGAGATGCTGCGGCTGGAGCGACTCACGCCGTGGCTTGCCACCATCGCCTCGGTGGCGCCTTTCATCGGCCTCTTCGGCACGGTGTGGGGAATCATGAACAGCTTCCAGGGGCTTGGCACCGGCGGACCAGCCACGCTCCAGCGAGTGGCTCCCGGTATTTCGGAAGCACTCATCGCCACCGCGGTGGGCTTGGCGGCCGCGATTCCGGCCGTGATTTTTTACAACAACTACGTTCAGCGCATGAAGGGTTTCCGTACCGATACGGAGAACTTCGCGTCTGATTTCACCAATATCCTCAAGCGAAACTATCTGGGGAATTGATCGATGGCTTTCAACACGGGGGGCGGCGGCGAAGACCAGCCGATGGCGGAGATCAACATCATCCCGCTCGTCGACGTCATGCTGGTGCTGCTCATCATCATGATGGTCACCGCGCCGTTCTTGGAACAGGGCGTGAACGTGAACCTCCCGGTGGCTGGCGGCCAGAACCTGCGCAAAACGCAGGTGGAGGAACCCATTGTGCTGTTCATATCTAAGGATCGAAACCTTCGCTTGGGCTCCGTTCCCGTTACGCGGCAGGAGCTCGCCCTCAAGCTCGCCGAGGTCTTCGAGAAACGCGCCGAGCGTGAACTCTTTGTGCGCGCCGACAAGGAAGTCCCCTACGGGGCCGTCGCCGAAATCATGGCCCGCATCCAAGCGGCCGGCATCGAGAGGGTCGGACTCGTCACCCAGCCGGAGTGAACACGATGTCTCCTCCGTCGGTCGAAGTTGCTAGCGACGCCAGTCTCAAAAGAGGCTTCCGTGTTTCCCTTTTTCTCCACGCACTCGCGCTGGCCGTCGCGCTGCTGACTCAGGTGGTGGATATCGGCGGGCAGAAGGCGGCCGAGCGTGAGGCTTTGCGCCGTGCCCAAGAGTTCCGCAATGCGATTCGCGTGGACGTCGTGGACTTGCCGTCGATGAAGCCCGACGAGCTCTCGCAAATCGATCCCACGCTGGAAGTGTCCCAGAACCCCGGCGCGGCCCCCGTTCCGCCCACGATCCCGAAGCCCTCGAAGGACGCCATGGTTGAGCCCACAGAGAAGCTCGCGGCGAAGCCGGATCCCAAGGCGAAGAGCAAAGAGAAGGAAGAGGAAGAAGATCCGCGCAAGCGCATCAAAGACATTCGCGAACGGCTGCGAGCGGATTCCCGTCGACAAGAGCTGCTGGCCAAGCTCGAGGGCGAAAACAAGAACACGGGTCGGGGCGGTCGACCGGCCCTGGCGGGCAACCAACTTTCTCAGGGTTACTCGGTGACGGGCGACATCGCTAAGGACGGCGATGTCTACGCAGGCAAGGTGAAGGCCGCGCTTCTTAAGCATTGGTCGATTCCGGTATGGATGTCGGCCGCCAGTCTCAAGGCGCAAGTGCTCATGCGCATTTCCCCCGACGGCCGCGTCGTCAGCAAAGAGTTCACAAAAAAAAGCGGGAACGCGGAGTTCGATGCCTTCGTGGAAAAGACGATCGACGCTGCGAATCCGCTGCCGCCGCCGCCGGAGGCCCTGCGTCGAACTTATTTGGAGGACGGACTAGGGTATAGTTTCCCCTGACCCGTACTGGTTCGAGTTATCTGGAGGATTCATGAAGCGCTGTCTCATCGCCCTCGTTGTCGCCGCTCCCGCCTTCGCCCAAGAGCCTGTGGCCACTCAGGCCACGTCGCCCGCGCCTGCCGCGCCGGCGGTGGCCGCACCTGCGCCGCGTGTTTACATTCCCGTGGGTGATCCGACGCTCAAAAAAGCGCTGCTTGCGATTGAGCCCACCAAGGGCGGCACCCTGCATGCCAATGAACTCTACGAGACCCTCACCAACGACATGGACTACACGGACCTCTTTGAGATGCTCCCGCCAAGCAAAGTGCCGTCGCCCAAGACGGGCGCGAACGTGGACTTTGAGGCCTATCGCGCGCTCGGCGTGGAGTTCATGATTCGCTCGAGCTACTCGCTGGAGGGCGGCAAACCCCAGGCCGAACTTCGCCTCTTCGACATCGCCAAGGGTACGCAGATCGTAGGCCGTCTGTATCCGCTCGTCTCTCCGTCCACGCAGCCCGCACGCGAGCTGGCGCACTACGCCGGCAACGACATTATCCAAGCGCTCACCGGCGAGCCCGGAATTTTTCGCACGCGACTCCTGATGAGTTGCGGTGCTCGGACCAAAGAAATCTACATCATGGATTTTGACGGCCAGAACATTCGTCAGCTCACGAAGGATCGCAACTTCGCGCTCTCGCCCTCCTGGGGGCCGGACGGCAAGCGGATTCTTTTCACGTCCTACAAGCCCGCCATCAAAGGAGGCTCGCTGAATCCGAATCTTTACTCCTACGACATGAGCACCAACCAGCGCCGGCTCGTGAGCGCCGCGCGTGGCCTCAATACGGGTGGCGTTTTTCACCCGCGCGAGAACAAGGTGGCGTACACCTTCTCGGTGAACGGTAAACCCGAGATCTACGTGCATGATCTCAACAGCAACACGCGTCGCCCCATCACGCGCACGCAGTTTTTCAGTGTGGAACCTAGTTGGTCTCCGGATGGCCAGAAACTCACCTATTCCAGCAGCCAAACGGGTCGTCCGCACATCTACGTATCCAACGCCGACGGTTCCAACTCGCAGCGCTTAACTTTTGCAGGGATCTACAACAGCTCGCCTAACTGGTCTCCGCGCGGCGACAAGATCGTCTTCGCAGGGCAGGACAACAAGGTGAACAACTTCAACATTTTCATGATCGACCCGGCCGGTACGAATCTCGTGCGTTTGACGGACGGATCGCGTTCCAACGAGAACCCCGGCTTCAGTCCCGACGGACGGCACGTGGTGTACTCGAGCGACCAAGACGGGCAGTACCGCATCTACGTGATGACGGCCCGTGGCACTAAGATCCGAGTGCTGACTCCCAAGAACCTGGGTCCCTGTAAGCAGCCCTCGTGGTCGCCCCGACTCTAGTCCTTTAAAATCAACACCTTCCCGGGCCGATCGCCGGGTTTTTGATGACCGCAGGGCGTTGCGTTCCGTTACAATGGGTCTCCAGGGGGGATCTGCGTGCGCCTATTTGCGTTTTCGACCCGCGTTGTCGCTTTGGGCTCGGTGATCGTGGCCACCTCAGTGTGGGCGAAGCCAGGCCACACGCCTTCCGAGACCCCCGTTCCTCCGCGTGACGCGCAGTCCTCCAAGGAATCTCCTGTCCCCAAAGAGCTCAGCGAAGACAAAAAGAAGCTGATCAACGCGCGCATTGCTGCGTTCGTGGACTCAATGGTGGGTGGGCTCCAGTGCCCTAAGTACTCCGAGAGCGTTTGGAAAGCGGGTTCGGAGCTCGCGGTCGAAGCCAATGGCACGGTCGTGGACAATGCCTTGCTTCTCGAGAAATTGCGCGAAGCACTCACGTGGAAGCTCCACGGCGAGCGATTCTCGGAGATCCGCGTATCCGCCAAGCGGGACCCGCGCGGGGTGATCCGCGACAACGACGAGTACGAAAACCTTCTCTCCTCCACGGAGAAAGGTTTGCTCGCCGAGATGAAGGAAATCTCCGAGCTCTTCAACGAGAAGATTCCGGAGGGTCTGAAGTTCGATAGCCTCAGCGCGAATCAACGTCTCGGCGAGATGCAACGCTTGGGCGCTCAGGCCAATAACTCTTACGCGCGCAAGATCCACAAGATCTACTCCGAGCGCTTAGCCAAAGTGGACGAACTCTCCGGCGTCGTGGGCACGTCGTGCCGTGCCGAAACTGTGCGCAAGGCGGTGGCGGTCAACACAAAGACTAAGGGAAACTCAGCGTCGAGTTCGCCGTCCACTCCTGCGTCGACCACAAGCCCGAACGCAAAGTCGAACCCAAGTCCGAACCCAAAGCCAAGCGTCAGTGAGAGCACGCCTTTGACACCTCAGCCTAATGTCCTTCAAGCGGCCACTACGGGCATGGCCGTGGCGGGTCCCGTGGGCGCCGCTCTGGCTGCAGCGGGTGTGGCCGTGGCCCCGTTGGTGCCGAAGGTGGCGAAGCTTGCCGAACAAGCCAAGCAGGCTGAGGAAGCTCAAAAGCACAATACACAGACTCCGGTTTCGACTCCTGCGCCAGCCAGCGAAGAAGCGTCCGCGTTGAGCAAGCCGGCCACCCCGGTCGCGGCGAGCCCGGTTGAGTCCCCTTCGCCACTTCCTCATTCCGAAGTTCAGCAGGCCATCGACGCCGTCATTTCCTCCACGAAATGCACTCAGATCATTAAGCTCGATCGCGGATCCCGCCGGGAGCGGATTCGTCCGATCGAGAGCTCCGGTTTCCGTTCGGGACTCTTCGGTACTTTTGCGCGTAGCTTCTGTCGGGAAAGCTCGGACGCGTTCCGTTTGAAGATGGCCTCGGCAGCCCCGGCCAACTCTTGGTCCGGTGAGAAAGCCCGAAGCGAGAAAGCCTTGGAAAGGGAGTTGACCGACTATCTGTCACTGCCGCACTATCGCAACAAGCTCACCAAGCTCCAGTCCCAGATCAGCGCCAAGCTTGGCCAAGAACAAACGCCTGAAGATTACAGTCAACTCGTCATGCTCTACGCCACTCTGCTGGAGTCGGGTGTGGCCGAGTCCGACGGAATCGTAAACAAAGGAAATTTCGCCGGCTCAGGCGTCACGGCAGAAGCGGGGATGTTTCAGATCTCGGCCAACACCCTGACGTTCTCTACTCGCGAAGTGACGCCCTTGCTGAATCAACTCGTGACTCAGTACAAACTGGCTTGGGATCGCACCAAAAAAGAACTGGGCCAGCGGGGCGACGCCGCAACCGCCGCCGCCGAAACGGTGTGCGGTACGATGACCTATACCCAAGATCGCAGCCAAAGAAATGCGCGCACGGCCGCGCTGAGTTCGATCGAGGGAGCCTTTGCGGCGGTCAACCCCGAGGCCAAGGTCGTGGTCGATGCGAACGGATTTCAGCGACTCATGAAGTCTTGTCCTAACTTGGCCACCGAGTATGCGGCGCTCATGCTGCGCGGGGGAGCGGGTCACAAGGGACCGCTCCGTCGTAGCTTGCTTGGTAGTGCCGACGGCGGCCCCAATACGCCGTGCGCCAACAGCCTCATCGAGATCCAGAAGGTGCTGAGTCGACCGGGGGCCTGCGAGTCCCTGCGCCTCTCGGACCCCGTTCTCTGAAGTTCGAGAATTGACAGGTCCTAGGCCCTGCGCGAGTTTCAGGCCATGATCGAGCAAGACATCAAACGTCTCGACGAGCTTGCCAAGAAAATGGAAGCCGGAGACCTTCCTTTGGAACAGGCCCTTGAGCTCTTTAACGAGGGCGTGCTCCTCGTGCGCAAATGCACGAAGACCATCGAAGAAGCCGAACTTAAAGTGAAGCAGATTCTCGAAAATTCCGACGGATCCTTTAGCGAGAAACCCCTGTGAATTTCGAGTCCCGACTTCTCGCCGCCCGCGAGAAAGTGGACTCGGCCTTCGCGCGGGCCTTGCGCCGCCTCCATTGGAATCCGGAGATCGCCGCGGCCTCCCACCATGTCCTCACGGGCGGCGGTAAAGCCTTGCGCCCGGCGTTGCTTAGCTGGGCCTCTGAGAGCGTTGCGGATGCTCCGGCCGGCGAAGGCGTTCAAGATCTGGGCCTCGCGCTCGAGATGATCCATACGTACTCGCTCGTGCACGACGACCTGCCGTGCATGGACGACGATGATTTCCGCCGCGGACGGCCCACTCTTCATCGCCTCCACGGCCAGGCCGTGGCGGTGCTCGCGGGCGACGCCTTGCTCACGGGCGCCTTCGAAGTCGTAGGCCAGGCCGCCGTCGACGATCGCCTGAAGTCTTTTGCGACGCTTGAGTTCGCGCGCGCCTCCGGCGGCGGCGGCATGATCGCGGGCCAGATGCTCGATCTGCGCGCCACGGGTCGCGGGGACGGCGCTCCTCTCGAAGAAATCCATCGCCTCAAAACTGGTGCCCTCTTCGGGGCCGCCCTGGCCGTGGGCTGCGCTGCCGGCCAAGCGCGCGGCTCGGTGCACGAGCCGGGTCGCGTGGAAGCCGCGCGAGCCTGGGGGCTCAAGCTCGGCCTCCTCTTCCAGGTGGTCGATGATCTGCTCGATACGCGCGCCGGTACCGGTAAGAGCGTGGGCAAAGATGCTCGCCAAGACAAGAAAACCTACGTCACCCAACTCGGCGAAGCGGCGGCCCGGGCCAAGGCCGAGGGTCTTGCCCGCGACCTCGTGCTCGAGGCGCCCTGCTGGGTGAATGCCACGACTTCGGTCCAAGAACTCGTTCGCTTCGTCGTTGATCGCGATCGCTGACGCATGAAAAAAGTCCGTGCCGACGAACTCGTTCATTCCCGCGGCTTCGCCGAGTCGCGCACCAAAGCCCAAGCTTTGATTATCGGCGGGCGCGTAAGCCTGCTCGTGGAGCGCAAGTCGGGAGTTAAGGAATGGGAACTCGTCAAAAAGCCCGGTCAAGCGTTGCCGTCGGATGCCGAGCTCCAGGTGGAAGACTCCCAAAAACAGTACGTGGGTCGGGGTGCCTACAAGCTGCGTAAGGCTTTCGAGTTTTGGCCCGATCTCTCGGCCCAAGACAAGGTCGCCATCGATGTAGGCGCGAGCACCGGCGGGTTTACCCAAGTCCTGCTCGAACTCGGCGCGAAGCGCGTGTTGGCCCTCGACGTCGGAAAAAACCAACTTCACGAACGCCTGCGCGCCGATTCCCGAGTCGTTTCCGTGGAAAGTCAGCACGTGCTGCGCGTCACCCCCGAGCTCTGGGAGCGTATTGGGATCTCGCCGCCTTTCGACCTTGCCGTCACCGACGTGTCTTTTATTTCCCTGACCAAAATCATCCCGACCGTGGCCGAGTGGCTGCGTCCGGGCGCGAGTTGGATCATGCTCGTCAAACCGCAGTTCGAAGTGGGGCCCCGTAAGGCTCCCGGCGGCATTGTCAAAGACCCGGCTTTTCGCAAGGAAGCCCTCGACACGATAAGATCGTGCGTAGAAGGAGACGGACGCTTGGAATGGATCGCGCACACGGATAGTCCCATCGAGGGCGGAGACGGCAATAAAGAGTTTCTCGCGCGGGTGCGCCGGCGAGTCTCGCTGGTCGCCTTGGCCGCCCTCCTCGCAGCGGGACTTGGTGCCTGCGCCAGTGGGCCTCGCTCTGCGGCTGGCCCCGGCGATCTGGTCACGACAGAGGCTCCGGCCGAGGCGCTCGAGAATCCCGGAGAAGTCGCACCCCAAGACCTGAGCCCAGAGGAAATCGCCGTCGAATCCCCGGCGGCCGTGCCTTCCAAGTCCTTCGGCGTATGGATCGATGCCGCCGGACTCGATGCTTTCACCGCGCTTGGGTTTTTGCAGGAACTCGACAAGGCGGGACGTAAGCCGACTCGGGTGGTGGGCACGGGCTTTGGTTGCTGGATTGCCCTGTCGTGGGCACTCGAAAACAACGCGAACCGCGCTGAATGGCAGGCTTTCAAGTGGTCTACCTGGAATCACGTGCCCAAGGCGGGACTCTTGGGCCGCCTCACGGCTCGCGCTTCTCGCGCGGCCCTGGAACAGGAAGTGGCACGACTGCTCCCGGCGAAGTCTTGGAGCGAACTCGCCTTGCCGGCGGATTGTCCCCTTTATCTCTCGAGGGCACCCGGTCACTTTGTGTCGGCCCGTTCCCGTCCCATAGCCGAAATGGCGGCCCTCCAGTTTCAGATTCCGGCGCTCGGAGCTCCTTCGGTTCCGGCCGGCTCGGACGAGTGGCCGGGTCTTGCGGGAGGCACCCCCGGTGCCGCCGAGTTTGACGCACTCTCAGGCGAAGAGGGGTCCTGGATCGTTTTGCGCACGCGCACGGCCGAAGATCGAGTGGGTCCAAGTCCTTGGAAGGAGCAGGTCGAGGCTCGTCCCGACGTCGTTCCCGCCCGGGCGAACACGCCCGAAGGACGCCGCGTAAGGGTGATCGATCTTGCCGACGCAGCGAGTAGACCCACTTCCGAGATCGCCTCGTTCGAAAATCGCCGCCGCTGGCTTCTCGAAGGACGGCAACGTGCGTCGAGGGCCTTGAGTGAGGGAACCCTCGACGATTCCCCCGTTGCACCGTAATCTCCAGATTATGGCGATTCTTGCGGCCCTCAAAAAATCCCCCCTCTTCAAAGGCTTCTCCGATCACGACCTCGATAAGGTCGCGGCTTTTTGCGAAGAGCAGAGTCTCGTGGCGGGTGACGCCGTGTTTTCGGAAGGCGATCCGACGGACGCTTTCTACATTGTCGAGGACGGGACCATCGCTATCAAGAAAACCTCTTCTCGAGGCGACGAGAGCATGGTCAACTTCGGGCCCGGCTCGCACTTCGGCGAGCTAGGTCTCCTCAGCGTCGACGGGGTCACCGAAAAACGCTCGGCATCGGCCGAGGCCGCAGAGCAAACTCGCTTAGTCGTGGTGCCCAATGCGGCCTTCGAAAAGTTTCTCGCGGGTTCGCAAGGCTCGGGACTTCTTTTCTACCGAAACCTGGCCGTGAACCTGGCCGGTCGTATCCGTCGAACCACCGAAGATCTCGTCGGTTTGCGGGCACTGCGTCTGCGCAACGTTTAAGTCGCACACGTGGCCCTTGTTCTCGCCCCCGAAAATCCCGGACAGCTCGAGCGCGGCGTTGCTCTCCTGCGTGCGAATTTGCCGATCGGCCTGCCCACCGAGACTGTGTACGGCTTAGCCGCGCGGGCCTTTGAGCCCACGGCACTTGCGCGAATCTTCGCGCTCAAAGCTCGGCCTACCTTTGACCCGCTCATCGTGCATGTTTTGCATCGAGAGCAGGCCCAGGCCTGCGTGAAAGGTTTCGAGCCTCTTCACCTTCGACTCATGGAAAAGTTCTGGCCGGGTCCGCTTACTTTCTTGGCCCAAAGGAGCGAGCGCATTCCCGACCTCTGCACCGCGGGCAGCGCCTGGGTTGCCCTCCGGTCGCCGGTGCACCCCGTGTTTCGCCGGGTGCTCGAGCAGCTCGACGAGCCCCTGGCCGCACCCAGTGCCAACCGCTTTGGTCGCCTGTCTCCGGTGAGCGCCGAAGATGTGGTGCAAGATTTAGGTCCCTTCGGCTTAGAGGCCGTTGTCGACGGGGGCACTTGCGCGCTCGGTATCGAAAGCACGATCGTCCGGGTGGCGGATGGAAATTCCCTGGAAGTGCTGCGACCCGGGTCACTCTCCGTGGAGGCGTTGCGTGAATGCTTAGGTAACGTGGAAGTGCGCGTGCTCCCACGGACCGACGGAGTTGCGGCGCCTGGCTTGCTCGCGAGCCACTATGCCCCTCGCTTACCCCTGGTGTTCTTACCGGACGTCGACACGCCTTTGCCGCGGGAGCTTCGTCCTGAGCGTTGGGTTGCTGTGTCGGTTTTCCCGTCCGATCTGAGTCGCGCGGGCTGGCGAGACTATCGAGTGCTCTCGGAAATTTCGTCCGACAAGGAAGCAGCAGCTAAGCTCTTCGGCACTTTGCGCGCCCTGGATGGGAGCGGAGCCGACGGCATCGTAGCTCTCGGAGCGCCCCCCGCGGGATTAGGCCTGGCTATCAACGATCGACTGAAACGCGCGGCAGCGCCGCGCAGTGAGCCACTCTAATGCGCGGATTGTTGTCTTTCTTCGGAGCTCTCTTTTTGACCGGAACTCAGCCCTCTCTGCGGCAGTGGTATCGCCGCACGCTCCTGCGCACTTTCGTCGTCGCGATCTTCGCGGTGGTGGTGATGCTCGGTTCGGGTTTGGTCGTGGTCCAGGCGTCGGTTGAGAATCCGTGGCACGCCAGTTTCGCGATGATCGCCGTGGTGTTTGCGGTCTTGTTTCTGTCCGGACGTTTTGTCGCCGTAGCGTCTAGTTTTGTGGCGGGCGCGTGGGTCGACGAGCGGGGCTTGGTTTCGTGTTTCCTGCAGGAGAAAGCGGTGAATCTTCCGTCCGCCCCGTGGTCCGACCGTAGCCGTGAACTTCTGGCTTCTTTCCGCAACGCTTTGTTGAGCCTTGCCCTGGCGCCGGTCTTTTTTTTCCCCTGGCTTTTGCCTTTGGCGGTTTTGATTTTGGCCTGGGGTTTCGGCCGCGAGTCCTTGGCCTTTGGTCGCCGGCTCGCCAAGCAATCGGGTCTCTCTCCGGCCCCTCCCGCTGAGAGCTCCTTCTCGACCTCCTTTGCCGTGGGGCTGGGCTTCTTGCCCGCACTTGCCTCCCTCGTACCGGTGTTGGGGTGGACGGTTTGGCCCCTGCTTCAGGTGGCGGGCGTGATTGTGTTTAGCGGAAGTCGGACCAACGTCGCAGGATTCCGTGGCGTAGACCCCAATCCGTAACGAGCACCTCCGTGCATCCGCTCAGATCGAGCACGTGCGTGAGGCATAGAATTCCCGCGCACACGATGTCGGCTCGTCCGGGAACCAAGTAGGGCAGTTGCAAACGCTCCGCGTGCGAGAGGCGCCGCAAGCGATCGTTGAGTCGACGAAAATCCTCGCGGCCGACTTTGAAGCCGCCCTCCGTTTTTTCCACAACTCCCCATGTTTTCTCGCGCATGAGTTTTGCGGCCATGACCAGCGTGCCGCCGATGGCGACGGCCTGGGTGGGGCAGTTTCCGAAAGAATCCATCAACGTGTTCCACGGCCCCTGCGGGAAAAACTCGGCGATCCGCGTTTGGGCTCGCTGCCAAGCGGCATCGGAAACCGGCATCGCGTCCAAGCCCAAGGGCTCGTGGCAGCGCACCGCGCCGGCCTGAAAAGAATGTCCGCGAAACTCCGGCGCCGCCATGCCCACTTCGGTCGACGCCCCGCCGACATCGATGAAGAGCGCTTCCGTCGTGCCCCAACCCGAAAGCGCGGCGGCCACCGCCCCGCCAATACTGAGCCGTGCTTCTTCCTCGCCGCTCAACACGCGCAGCGGAACGCCGAGAATTTCTTGCACGCAACGAGAAATCTCCTGGGGATTCTGGGCGTCCCTCACGGCTGAGGTGGCCACCGCGACGATCTTTGCGGGTCCGCGTGCGTCGATCTCGGCCCGCATTTCTCGCAGCGCCGCCTCGGTCTTGGCGAGGGCCTCGGGTAGCAGGAGTTTTTGCTTGGCCCCGGATCCAAGCCGCGTCACCCAGGACCCGTGCGCAACGATCTCTGGCGCGCCGTCGGCATCCCGCGCCCCAAAGTATTTGACGGAATTCGAACCGATATCGACGACGACCCTCATTCGCTCTAAGTTACCGCCATGGTTGGCATCCTTCTAGCGGCCGGGCGCGGAACCCGGATGAAGAGCGAGTTTCCTAAGGTCCTGTTCGACATCAACGACGAGCCGCTCTGCGTGGCGCCGTTCCGGGCCCTGGCGGCCCGCTGCGATCGGATCGTGGTGGTGGTTGGCTATCGCGGTCCCGACGTGAAACAGGCGCTCACCGAGTTTGGACGCGATCTCTTAGGACCGGCGCGCTTTGATAGCCAAGTGGTCTTTGTCACCCAGGATCCGCCCAAGGGCACGGGTGATGCCGTGCGCCGAGCCGTCGAAACTCTCGGGAAGTCTCTCGGAGCCCAAGAAGAGGTCATCGTGCTCAACGGCGACTTGCCGTTGATTCGTCCCGAATCGCTCGATCGTCTGCTCAAGCCGGCCCGGGAAGGCAAGCTGGAGTCGGCGTGTCTCGCCCTCCGCACGTCGAATCCTCAAGGCCTCGGCCGCATCTTGCGCGATGACAAGGGACTGTTTTTTGGAATTCGCGAAGAGAAAGACGCCAACGCCGACGAGAAGCGTATTCGCGAAGTGAACGGGGGCGTGTACTACTTCCAGTCGGGCTACTTGGCCGATGCCATCAGCCAAATCAACAGCGACAACGCCCAGGGCGAGTTCTATCTGACGGACCTCCTCGGTTCGCACGGGAACAAGCTCCGGCGCACCGATGCCGTTTTCTTGCGCACGCCCTATGATTTGCTCGGCGTGAACACCACATGGGAACTCGCCTCCGTTCGCCAGATCGCCCAAGCCCGTCTGCAAAAACGCCTGTGTGAAGAGTATGGCGTGGATTTCAAGGATCCCGCCACCACCACCGTCTCGGCGCGCGCGCAGTTCACAGGGGCTTGCACCATCGGTCCGGGCTGTTCGATTTTGGGTAAGAGTCGCGTCGAAACCGGGGCTTTTTTGGAGGGGCACGTGTTGCTCGAAAGCGCCCAGGTCGGGGCGGGTGCCAAGATTCACTGGGGCAGCGTGGTGCGTGAGGCCGTCGTGGGGCCTCGGGCGGCCGTAGGTCCCATGGCTCACCTTCGCCCGGGCACCGAGCTCGGCGAAAGCGTGCGGATCGGGAACTTCGTGGAAACCAAGAAAACCAAGATGGGCGCGCGATCCAAAGCGGCGCATTTGTCTTACCTGGGCGACGCCACGGTCGGTGACGACGCCAACATCGGTTGCGGCACGATCACGTGCAATTACGATGGGTTCAATAAGTACCCCACGCGCATCGGCGCGCGCTCGTTTGTCGGCAGTGACGTGCAGCTCATCGCCCCCGTGACCGTGGGCGACGACGCCTACGTGGGATCCGGCACGGCCGTCACCCAGGATGTTCCGTCGGGCGCTCTGGCGCTCTCTCGCGCGGAACTCGTCATCAAACCTGGGTATGCCAAGCGCTTGGCGGACAAGAAGAAGAAATAGCGTCCAGCCCCCAAAGCCGTCGCATTTTTGTGACTCTAGCCGCCACCGTCGAGAGTTGTTAAAACAAGCCGATATATGTGTGGAATCGTCGGATACGTCGGCAGTCAGATCGCGAAGCCCCTTCTTGTCGATGGACTCTCCAAACTCGAGTATCGCGGTTACGATTCGGCCGGATTCGCTCTGTTCCCCTCCAAGCCCGGTGCCGATTTTGTCATGAAGCGCTGCCTCGGCGTCGTGAACGAACTGCGCAAGGCATCGGAGTTTGAGGGTCTCACCGAGACCCAAGGCATCGCCCACACTCGGTGGGCCACGCATGGCGTGCCGTCGGAGGCTAACGCGCACCCGCACCTCACCGGATACATCGTGCTCGTGCACAACGGGATCATCGAGAACCATGCCGAGCTAAAGATCGAGCTCAAAAAGAACGGCGCTCTCTTCCAATCGCAAACGGACACGGAAGTTTTTGCACGTCTCATCGAAACTCGTCGCGCTACGATCTCCGCCCAAGAAAAGGTTCCCTTCGAGGAACTCGCGCCCGCTCGCAAACGGGAGATCGTGCTCGAGGCTCTTCGCCAATCGATGTCCGAGGTGGATGGTCACTACGCCATCCTCTTTATGGTGAAGTCGCTTCCGGGCTATCTTTTCGGCGTGCAAAACGGGGCGCCCCTCGTGATGGGTCGATCTCCGCACGGATCGTTGATTGCCAGCGATTTGCACGCCTTGGTGGCACACACCCGTGAAGTCAGCTTCGTGCCCAACGAAACCGTGTTCGAAGTCACCGCCCAGGGCTTCGCTTATTTCGACTCCAAGGGCCAATCGCTGACGCCTCAGTTCGAGACGATTTCGTGGTCCGCCGAGCAGGTCGAAAAAGAAGGTTTCGAAACCTTCATGCTCAAGGAAATCTTTCAGCAACCGCTCGTGGCGGCGGACACGCTCTCCGGACGTCTGCCCCAGAATGCGAGCGATCCGTTTGTTTGGGACCATCCGAAGGCGCACCAGACGCTCTGGAAGAATGCCAAAAAGGTGTATCTGGTCGCCTGCGGGACCGCGTACTACGCCGCAATGACGAGTAAATATCTCTTCGAGAAATGGGCTGGTCTGCCGGTCGAAGTCGATCTCGCCAGCGAGTTCCGCTACCGCAATCCCATCCTCGAACCCGGTACCGTGTTGGGTGTCATTTCCCAGTCCGGCGAAACCGCCGATACTCTCGCCGCGCTCCGAATGGCGAACGAGATGGGAGCCACAACCTTCAGTGTTTGCAACGTACCCGGCTCCACGATCATGCGTGAATCCGGGTTCCAGTATCCCACCAAGGCGGGCCCTGAGATCGGCGTCGCGTCCACGAAGGCATTCACCGCTCAGCTCCTCGTGCTGGCGGCACTGGCCGAGGATGTCGCTCGGCTGAGGGGTCGTCCGAGTGGTCGCAGTGCCTTCGCTCGTCTTCCTCACGACATGGAGAAGGTCCTCGCCAAGGCGGACGAGTATCGCGCCATCGGCGCCGGCCTTGCCGACAAGAAGACGATCCTCTTCGTGGGTCGCGGCCCCATGTATCCGATCGCCCTCGAAGGTGCGCTGAAACTCAAAGAAATCAGTTATCGCCATGCCGAGGGCTACGCCGCGGGTGAGCTCAAGCACGGGCCCATTGCTTTGGTCGACGAACGCTTGGCGACGATCGTACTCGGCCCGAGCGACGAAATGCTCCCCAAGACGCTCTCTAATTTGGAAGAAATCAAATCCCGCCGAGGACACATCATCGGCGTGGGCGAAGAAGGCAACGATGAGTTCCGTGCGCTCTGCGACCTCTACATTCCTATGCCGAAAATGGATTGGGGTCTGGCACCGCTGCTCTACGTGATTCCGCTTCAGTTGATTGCGTACGGTCTTGCGCGGCACCTGGGCTGCGACATCGACAAGCCCCGCAATCTCGCCAAATCCGTCACGGTCGAATAGCGCCGGCGCTGCGCCGACGTACCTATGTGCGAACTAGCGAGGAGCTAGTTTTTTTTGAAGGTCGCGGGTACTCGCGGGCTCGGTACGAAGGGCATCACCTTGAAGAGGTCGGCGAAGGCACCTACAAGCTTCTCGCCCTCGGCAGGAATCGCGAGAAACTCGATCCCAACGCCAATCTCGGCACCCTCGCGGTACACCCAGCGAACCAGTCCGCGCCCGGGGAAGTGTGTGTTCGGCACCATTCCGAGCTTGAGATCGAAATCCACGACCTGGCCGACGTCCGGAACCCGCTGCCCCTGCGGCACGCGCATGTAGAATCCGCCACGACCGATGTCCGAGGCTTCGATTTTCACCTCGAGACGTCGTCCCTTGGTCACCACTCCGTCGAAAAGAGCCGAAACCGCCGGGTGAGCGAGGTCCGCTCCAAAGCATCGAGCGCCGGGTCCTTCCGGACAGAAGCGGTGGACGGCGGCCAAGACCTGGTCCACGTTCAGGGGTTTGGGCAAGACGGTACAGGCCCCGGCCTGGTGGCCGCTGAAAATCGCTTTGTGCACGTTCTCCGCCATCATCACGATCTCCGGGTGGGCGGCGTTGGCCCGGGCATGGGAGGCCACTTCGAGAGCGGAGTTTTGGGGAAGGTGCATATCGAGAAGCACCATGGACCAAGCCTCTTTGTTGAGCTCGGCCAGAGCAGCCTCGGGCTGCGAGACGGATGCGCAGCGGAACCCGTGATCGATCAACTTCTTCGAAATCATCCCGCCGATGCGGGGGTCTCCGTCGAGGACCAGGATACTTCGCTCTGTATTAACCACTAAACACAGCGTAGCAACGCGTCATAGTCCTGAGCGTGAAGATTGCGTGCTCTCTATGTTAAGAATCGAGTCATGAGCCAAGACATCCGCATCGAAACCGACACCATGGGCGAAGTGAAAGTGGAGAAGAGTCGCTACTGGGGCGCGCAAACGCAGCGTTCCCTTGTCAACTTCCCCGTTGGCGAAGACCGCATGTCTCGTCCCATCATTCGAGCGCTCGGCATCCTCAAAAAAGGCGCCGCGCTTGCCAACTTCGAGCTGGGTAAGCTTCCCAAAGAAAAACTCGACGCCATTTGCAAGGCCGCAGACGAAGTCATCGAGGGAAAACTCGACGCGCACTTCCCGTTGGTGGTGTGGCAAACGGGGTCCGGCACTCAGACCAACATGAACGCCAACGAGGTTATCTCCAACCGGGCGATCGAAATGCTCGGTGGCGAGATGGGGTCCAAAAAGCCCATTCATCCCAACGACGACGTCAATAAGAGCCAAAGTTCCAACGATGTCTTCCCCACGGCCATGCACATCGCCGCTGTCGAAGAACTTGAACGCAAGCTTCTCCCCGCGCTCAAGAAATTGCACCGAGCGCTTGCCGATAAAGAGAAGAAGTTCGAGAAAGTGATCAAGGTAGGCCGCACCCATCTGATGGACGCCACCCCGCTTACCGTGGGTCAGGAGTTCTCCGGCTGGCGTACGCAGGTCGAGTACGGCATCGAGCGCGTGGAGCAGTCGTTGTCAAAGCTCCGGCAACTCGCTCAAGGTGGTACGGCCGTCGGAACCGGTCTCAACACGCATCCTAGGTTCGCCGAACTTGTGGCCAAGAAAATCTCCGAACTTTCGGGTTGTCAGTTTGTCTCGGCCCCCAACAAGTTCGAAGCACTTGCCTCGCACGACGCCCTCGTTTTCGCTCACGGTGCTCTCAAGACTCTCGCGTGCTCGTTCATGAAGCTCGCCAACGACGTGCGCTGGCTCGGTTCGGGCCCTCGCTGTGGTTTGCAGGAGTTTTCTCTCCCTGAAAACGAGCCCGGCTCTTCGATCATGCCTGGCAAGGTGAATCCGACCCAGTCGGAATCTATGACAATGGTTTGCTGCCAAGTGCTCGGCAACGACGTCGCGATCAACTTGGGTGGTGCGAGCGGCAACTTCGAGCTGAATGTCTTTAAGCCCCTCATCATCCACAATTTCCTGCATTCCACGCGTTTGCTTGCGGATTCCGCCTCAACCTTCGTCGATCACTGTCTTGACGGACTGACGATCAACGAAGGCGAGATCAAGAAGCACCTCGAGAACACGCTCATGCTCGTCACCGCGCTCAATCCGCACATCGGCTACGACAACGCGGCCAAGATTGCCAAAAAAGCGCACAAAGAGGGCAAGACCCTTCGTGGAGTGGCCAAAGAGCTTGGCCTGCTCACGGACGAGCAGTTCGATAAGTGGGTCCGTCCCGAAGACATGATCTACCCCAAAGAATAATGGCCAAAACGCAGTCTCAGATGATCGCGCTCGGAACGCAGGCTCCGGCGTTCCGGCTTCCCAACACAAACACGCCGGAGTGGAAGGGGCTCGCCAAGGCCCCCGTTTTGTCGTTGGCCGAGATCGCCTTTGACCTCGAGGGTCGGGCGCGCCCGGGAATTCTGGTTGCCTTCCTTTGTAACCATTGCCCCTACGTGAAACATATTCGCACGCAGTTCGCATATCTGACCGCGCAATGGATGAAGCGTGGGCTCGGGGTAGTGGGCATCAATTCCAACGACGCGCTTCAGTACCCGGACGACAGTCCGATCAAGATGCAGCTCGAGGCCCAAGAGGCAGGCTACGTGTTTCCATATCTTTACGATGAGTCCCAGGGTGTCGCGAAGGCGTACGATGCCGCCTGCACGCCGGATTTCTACCTCTTCGATGCCTCTCAACAGCTTGTTTATCGGGGTCAGTTCGACGACAGCCGTCCCGGTGATGGCCGGGCGGTTAGCGGTTCAGATTTGAACGCCGCGGTAGAGGCACTCCTGCTCGGAAAGACTATTAATTTCAATCAAATACCGAGTCTTGGCTGCAACATAAAATGGAAATTTTGACTAGGCGAGTTAAGACATGGTAATCCGACACCCCTAGAAACGGGGTACCGCCCATGACGACAGCTCAAGTGGATCTGTTCGCACCCATCGTGCACCTCATCACCGAGGGGAAACTCTCGGAAGCTGAGATTTTATTGACGGCGATCGTTCGTAACGTTTCGGCTGCGAATCAAGATCGCTTGCAGGCTTATTCTCATCTGATCCGCATTGCGGCCGAGCAACGCGTCTTTGACCGTCTTCCCAAGTACATCGAAGAAGTTAAAAAGATCGACCTCGCCACGGAAGACGAAAAACGGATGTTCGCCAAGTGTCTCCACGCCGTGGGCGTGGGCTGGGCCTACTCGGGCAACGCTGACAAGGCCCGCCAGAGCTTTCAGTCAGCCTTGGACATCAGTGAGGGGATCAATGCCATGGAAGACATTCTCGCTACGCGCCTCTCCCTTGTAGAACTCCTACGCAACGACGGGCAGTATCAAGCGGCCATCAACGAACTTCCCGCCCTGCGCGAGCTCGCTGCCAAATCCACAATGCCTTGGGGTCTGGGTCGGGTGCTGGCGCTAGAGGCCAACATCTTCCGTAAGACCGGCGAGTACGCCAAAGCCATTAAGATTTTTCAGGAGGCCCTCGAGGTCTTCAGCAACAATAAAAACAGCCACTATTATCATTACATCCTCTGGGCTCTCGGCACTTGCTACGCCGCCACCGAGGACAAGGAAAAATCCAAGATCTATCTCGGTCTCGCCACTAACGGGTTTGAAGGCGTCGAGTTCGGTCGCATCAACACGCTTTCGTGGCTGACGCTGGCCGAGCTTCACACGGTGTTGGGCGAGTACGGCCCTGCGGAAGCCGTATACAAGAAAATTTCCGAACAAATCGGTTCCGAGGAAACGACTTACTTCGGTCGTCGCTTGCTACGCGGGCAAGCGCTGCTTGCCATCAAAAAGGGCGAGTTCGAACAGGCCAACGAGATGATCGACAAGCTGGTCGTCATCGCGGTGCGCGAGAAGAACCAAAAGGAGATCATGCGCCTCCGCATCCTCAAGGCCGAGGTGCTTTTGCGTAACGGAGACTCGGCCCAACACGAGGAAGCTCGTGCCATGCTCCAGGAAGCTCTCGCTTTCCACGAGCAGCGTGGCGTGCGTCGTCACCAGGCGGTCTGTTTGGAACTTCTTTCTCGACTCGACTCGGCCTCTGGGTATCCCGCGGACGCCCTCAAGAAGGTCGAAGAAATGCGCCGTTTGGCCAAGGAAGGCAGCTTCGATCGCCTCTACATCCGCGCCTCGCTGGCGCGTCTGGTGCTCATGCGTAAGCTCGGCCAGACGCCGGAGCCCGCAGATCTCGAAGACCTCGCTCCCCTTATCGACAAGCTCAACGCGGGCCCCGAGCGCATGATCCTGGCCCGTTTTCGTACCGAGAATTATGAAGAGTGGGCCGGGGAACTGCGTCGTCTCGACACTCACGCCCAGCGCTACGTTTACGAGTTCTTCGAAGACTTCCACTTTATTCAGAACCAGGCGATCGACATCGAGATCGACCGGAATTCGCACTACGTGCGCGAAAAGCATTTGGGCGAAATCCCCTTCCACAACAAGTTCACGCTCATGCGGATTCTGTGTCTCTTGGCCGAAACGCCGGGCAAGGAATTCTCAAAGGAGCAGCTCGCTAAGGAAATCTGGGAGCAGGAGTACAATCCCCTGCGCCACGACAACAACATCTACATCAATATCAACCGCTTACGGAAGCTTATCGAGCCCAATCCACGCGAAAGCCGCTACGTGATGAACGGGTCCCGGGGCTATTACTTTAACCCCGCAATGAAAGTGAACATTTCGTCCAAGATCTCGGACGTGGCGCCGAGATCTATGCCCAAGAGCCGAAACAACGAGGGAGCGAGACCATGAGGGGATTTCAAGGGGTTTGGAGGGGTGTCGGCCTTGTCGTCGTCTGCGTGGCGATCTGGGCGGGGCCCAACGCTTCGGCCGCGCCAGCGGCCAACAGAGATTGGGTGGGGATCTTCCCGGCCCCGTCTTGTAACTCTTCCCTGGCGATCGAAAGGCTACGTCCCAAGTTCGCTCGGGACCCCGTGCCTACCGGCGACGGGGTCTTCCCTTGGCCCGGTGCGCTTGGATTCTGGGTGGAATCTGCCCGTGGGGTCTACGTGCAAGTGTCCGAAGAGAAACCCGAAGGTAGCGAGTACGGCTTGGTGCGGGTCTCGATTCGGTCGGTCTGCGACAACAGCACTCTTGCGATCGGCACCAAGCTGATTCGGGACGAGGATTGGAAGGAGGACTACATGGTCGTGGCTCTCCGGAACTACAAATTGAGCGTCAAAAAACGGTCGCGCTTGGTGGCCGCGTTTGAAGTTCACAACGCTAAGGACCAGGTCTGTCAGCTTAATCTTCAGATGCTCGAGGTCGACGAATCCGGAACCGTGCTTCGCACGGACTACTTCCGCATTGTCCGCCCTTGACCCTGACGAGATAGGCCGATACAACACCGAGTCCTATGGCTAACGGTGATAATCGCAAGACGAAAAAAGTCCGCCAACGTCGTTCCCAAGCTAAGAAAAAGGCTCGGGCAAAAAAGAAGCGTGCGGGCGCTAAGAACAAGGCCTAAGGGCCTTTGCTAAAGGATCAGTTCGATGGATGACTACAAAGACAACCGTTACAACAAAGACTCCGGCCCCCGCGATGGCGGTATGGGTGGCGAAGATGGCGGCCGTGAAGGCCGCGGCGGGGACCGCGAAGGCGGCCGCTCGATGGGCCGAGGCTTCGGCCGTCGGAAGGTCGATCCCTTCCTTTTGGATAAGACCCTTCTCCTTGATTACAAGAACATCAAGGTGATCCAGCGTTTCGTGACCGAGACGGGTCGCATTGTCCCCCGCCACATCACCGGCGTGACCGCTAAGAACCAGCGCAAGCTTTCGCAGTTCATCAAACGCTGCCGGAACCTTGGCTTGCTGGCCCCCAAGATGGAGGGATAAACTCCTGGGGATGAAAGATCCCCTGAGTCAAATCCGGGATTCCGTCAAAACCCGCTTCGAGCAATCGAAGCGGGTTTTGTCTTTTGAGGAATATCTGGAGCTCGTCGCCAAGGATCCGTATCGTCTTCTGCGCGGAGCTCCCCACTACTTGCTCGATGCTCTCCAACACTTCGGCCACGCGGATATCGATATTCGCGGTCAGAAAGTGCGTCGTTGGAAACTCTTCGATCAAGCCTTCACCGAGAATCCGCAGCCGCTCGTGGGCCATGAGCAAGTGCAAAACGAAATTTTCCAGAGCCTCACGAGTTTCGTGCGTGCGGGCAAAACGGACAAGTTGCTTGTGCTCCATGGTCCGAACGGTTCGGCGAAGTCTACGATGGTGCGGAGCCTCTTTGCCGGGCTCGAGAATTACTCGAAGGCCGACGAAGGCATCGCGTTCACCTTTTCGTGGATCTTCCCGCACGACGCCTTCGAGAAAAGCAGTCTTGGCCTTGGCTCGCGCAAGGAAGCCGTGGCGGACACTGAGTCCTACGCGCGCCTGGACCAAGAAAAAGTCGGGGCCATCGTGCGCAGCGAGCTGCGCGAAAATCCGATCGCGCTGATCCCGGTCGAAGACCGCATGGCGCTCTTTGATGGGTGGGCCAAGAACGCGGCGAAGGCCGACCGGGCCCTGCTCGCGGGGTTGCGCGCAGGCGTGGCGAAGCTCGAGCTCGGCCACAAGAACGCGAGCATTTTTGAAGCTCTGCTCAATGACTACAAGGGCGATCTGCGCAAAGTGCTGCGCCACGTGCGCGTGGAGCGTTTCTATTTCTCGCGGCGCTTCCGTAGCGGTCTCGTGTCGGTGGAGCCGCAGTTTGGCGTGGATGCGACTCTCCGCCAAGTGACGCTCGACCGCTCGATGTCGATGTTGCCGCCGGCGTTGCAGTCGTTGAACCTCTTTCAACTCGAGGGCGATCTCGTGGACGCTAATCGCGGCGTGATCGAATACAACGATCTGCTGAAGCGCCCGCTCGAGGCCTTCAAGTACCTGCTGGGCACCACCGAGACGGGCACGGTCACGCTGGGCCATGTGGTGGCGTTTCTCGACACCGTGTTCTTGGCCACCACCAACGACCGTCAGCTCGAGGCCTTTCGCGAGCACCCCGAATACAATTCGTTCAAAGCGCGGATGGAATTCATCAAGGTGCCATACTTGCTGCGCGTCTCGGACGAGGAGCAGATTTACAAAGAACCCGCGCGCAAAGCGGCCGGTCCCAAAGAGATCATGCCGCACACCGAGCGTGTGCTCGCGCTGTGGGCGGTGCTCACACGGCTCAAGCGCCCGCTCACCAAGAACAAGGGCGCGATGCTCTCGCACGTGCTCGAAAATCTCACGCCGCTCACCAAGGCGAAGCTCTACGACACGGGCGAGATTCCCGAGTACCTCAACGACGAAGAACGCCGCGAGCTCAAGAGCGCGCTTCCCGAGTTGATTCGCGAGCAGCAAAACCAGCCCTTCTACGAGGGTTACTTGGGGGCTTCGGCGCGCGAGTTGAAGGTTATCCTGCAGATGGCCGCGCAGAACGACCAATTCCCTACGCTCGGCCCCAACGCGGTCATCGCGGAGCTCGATGAACTCATCCAGCGCCCACTCGATTTCGAATACCTCCGGGTGGAGCCCAATCAGGGTTACCACGACTATATGGATATGGTGCGGGTGGTGCGTCTTGAGTGGCTCGAGTGGGTGGACCGCGAGATGCAAACCTGCCTGGCGATGGATCAGGGCGGGCAGCTCTCGGAGTTCCTGGAGCGTTACGTCCGTCACGTCATGCACCACGTGCGCAAAGAGAAGATGCGCAGCCGGATTACGAATCAGTTCGAGGACCCGGACCAGAGTCTCATGCAGGAGTTTGAGGGTTTCCTGGGTGGAGTGGGTGACACGGAAGAGTTCCGTCGCAATCTGATTTCGCGCCTGGGAGCGTGGACGATCGAGAACCCGGGTCGAGACACGACGAAGGCGCTGCCTTACGAAACGATTTTCCCCGATCTCATGAAGCGACTACACGCGAAGTCCCATGAAAATCAGATCGTAAAAATCCGTGCGATGGGCTCGCTTTTCTTGGAGGCCGCCGGTTTCGATTTCGAAGCCATCGAAGCGCGTCCTTCCACCAACGAAGCCGAACAGCTAGCGATGCGGGTCTATAAGGGGATGCAGGAGCGCTACGGCTACGGGCCGGCCGGGGCGAAAGAGGCCCTTGTGGAACTCATCCAGGCCAAGTATCGCTAAGGGGAGCCCCTCAAGCACAGGGGAATAATTAAGTATTCCTTATTGGATGCTTTAGGAAGACTTATCGATTGAGGATAGCCTGTGAATAACTTGCTCCAAATCTTGGCTCTCGATGAGACTAAGGCGCAGAGCGTTGTCTTCGTAAATGGCCGAGAAGAAGCGGGAATCAACGCTGTTTTTGATCCGCATGCGAACGGCGAAATCTACCAGGTCTTTATCCACAGACTCTTTCCTTACGAGGAGGTCGGGTCCTGGGAGTTCGACAATTTTGCTGCGGCGCGTGGTTTTGCGGCTACCCGTTTCGCTCGCGAATGGGAAATGCTCGTTTGGGATAAGCCGATCGATCGTCCGTGCGAAAAGGGCGAATCCTGCGGCGGAGGCCACGGCACCTGCGTTACCTGTGCCTCGGGCGGCGGCTGCGGCCCCACTGGCGCCTGCGGGAGCGCCTAAATAAACGAGCGTCCGCGGCGTCTGGCCAGCCTGAGGCTGGCTCGGTCGTTCCGGTGCTCACGGGCTGGCAGCCCGCTCCGCTCCTCACCTTGCTCCCGCCTTGCGGTCATCTCGTTTATTTAGGCGCTCCAGCTTCGAGCGATCCTACAAGCGAACTCAGGTCTTCTTGAAATCCATCCACAGGCGCGACGTTTGCACGCCCGTGTTGTGTTGGTATTTGCCGGACTTGTACTCGACCACTTTGCCTTCGACCGTGTGGTAAAAAATCTGGCAAATCTGCACGTCCGGGTAAATGCGAATGGGCTGGATACACTGAATTTCGAGAGTCCAATACCCTGCGAACCCCGTGTCGCCGAAACCCGCGGTCACGTGCACATATAGGCCGAGGCGCCCGATGCTGGAGCGGCCTTCGAGCATGGGCACGAGATTCTTGGTGACGGTGAACTCTTTGGTGCGGCCGAGATAGAGCACGCCTGGTTTGAGCACCAGGCCTTCCGGCGGGATGACGATCTTCTCTGCCGGATTGTCCTTTTTCATGTCGAGCGGCATTTCCGTGTACACCAGGAGCTCGTCGTGGAGCCGCAGGTTGTACGAGTTCGGATTGAGCAGCTTCGGGTCAAAGGGTTCGATTTGGATGTCGTGGCCGAGACGCTCTTGGATCGCGGGTCCGGTGAGAATCATGGAAGCACTATATCCGCGGCGGCGCGCGCCTGACCAGGCGTGTGCCGGAGGAATTCGGATCAATCTTTCCGATACTCGAATTCGAGGGCGTGCCAGGTTTCGAATTCGGTGCTGAGGCCGGCCTTGGGCGACAAGTGCGGACGCTCCACGGTGGTTTCCAGGCGCCAGGTGAGCTTCCAACCGGCCGCTAGCGCCGGTTTCAACAGCAAGTCGGCGCCGGTTCCCAAAATCCCGCTCACCAGCCAACGGGCTCCCGGGCGCGCCAGGCGGCCGAGATCAGGGAGCAAGCCCACGAGCACCTCGGCGTAGATGTTGGAGACAAGCAGATCGAAAGAAAGACGATCGGACACAAGGCGCTCGGCTGTGCCCGAGTTGCCGAAGCGGCAAGCGAAGGAATCCGGCGGAAGGCCATTGAGGGACTGCGTTTTGGAGACTTCGTTTTCGCAGAGAGGATCCAGATCCGTGGCGAGGATCGCCGCTTGCGGGAAGAACTTTCGGCACGCCACGGCCAAGATGCCGGAACCGGTGCCGAGGTCGAGGATGCCCGTGGGCGCGAGTTTTTGTTTTTCGTACTCTTCGAGTCGCGCCAGGCACATCTGCGTGGTGGGATGGTCGCCCGTGCCGAACGCCAGACCGGGGTCGACGACAAAGGCGCGCTTGCCTGCGGGGGCCGCGTCCCACGGGGGCCCCACCCAAAGGTTTTCGCCGGCGAGTTGGCCGCGTACCCGGCTTCGGTACTCAGCCAGGTAGTCGGTGTCGGGAGCTTTTTCGATGGAGACGATCTCGGTGTCGGGAGCGTTCAGCTGCTCGGACCAAGCGCGGCCGTCGGGGGCGGTGGGAGTTTCCACGTACACGCGCAAGAGAAGATGGCCGTCACCGCGATACTCGTCGCTCTCGAGCCATTCGGCGCACCTCTTGGCCGCCTCGGAGCCGAACTCGAGGAACTCGTGCTCGGGGCGCACTTGAAAGAGCGGGCTGCCGTCGGAAGGGGCTTCCTCGATCCCCTGCACACCGTCCAGGCTCCAGATTTTATCGGAGAGATCCTGAACCCGACGGGCGGGCACGCGCAACGTAACGATGTACATGCCTCTCCCTTAGCGCTTCTGAAGCTGACGCTCGATCTCGATTTTGTCTTCGCGGTCCGTTACTTTGGTGAGGCCTTCCTGAAGAAGTTTGGTGGCTTCGTCGAAGTAACCGCGCTTGCGTTGCATGAGGGCTGCCTGGAGATAGAGGTCTTTGACCTTCACTCCCTTCACCGCATTCCCCGCCCTAAAAAAGTCCAATGCTTTCTGCGAGTAGATCAGACCTTGGGTGTAAACGAGCTTTCGCCCCGCGAGCACGCTGTTCCAGTGCCAGATTTCGGGCTCGAGGGTGTCGTTGCCGTCGCCGGTGAGGATCTTGAGCTGCGCCTCCGCGGAGTCGAGACGGTCGCGGCGCAAGAGTTCCACGAGCCAGGCTTTGCGAAACTCGCGGGAGTCGGGGAACAGCTTGAGTGCTGCTTGAAAATCGGCGTCAGAGGGGCCGGCACGTTCTCCCGGTGAGCGGGTCGACAGGGCTCGTTCTAGAAATGCACGGAGTCGTGCATCGCGCGGCTCGATTTTAAGTCCGGCGACGGCGGTTTTGCGCGCGAGCGCCGGGTTATTGGTTTCCAGATGAGCCTCGGTTAAACCGCGCAGGGAGGAGAGCGTCCAGGCGGCCGGAACACCCCGTTGGCGGAGGACGGCGGCGTAGTCACCCACTGAGGCCGCCCATTCTTTGCGCAAGCGATGCAGTTCGGCGCTCAGATAAAAGAGAGCCACGTTTTGCAGCGGCGTCTTTGCGTTCTTGCGCAACTTCACGAGGCTATCGCTCAGGCGAACGGCGTCGCGGGTTTCCAGGGCGGCTCGCGAACGGGCGAGCAGGGCGTCGGCGTCCGTGGGATGGATTTTGAGAAAGGCTTCCGAGAGGCGCAGGACCTCTTCGGGGCTTTCCACCTCCACGAGATCGAAGAACGCGAGACGGAAGTATTCCTTCGCCCGTTCCGACTGCGGCAACTCGAGCAGGACCCGGCGTAGGTGCTTAAGTTGGGCGTCGGTGTCCTGGGCCTGGGCTGCCAGGCGAGCAAGGCGGTAGTTGGCTTCGGCGTGGGTGGTTTGGAGCTCTACCGCCTTATTGAGCGACGCGCGGGACTGTGTGGGATCGCCCTTGAGGTCGAAGTAGTCCGCCAAGAGCAGTTGAAACTCCGGGGTCGACAAACGTTCTGGGGGCAGGCGCTTCATGAGCGTCCTGAGGATCTCGTTTTTGTCCTCCAGGCACTGACGGCCGAGGGCATCTAAACCGAGGCCTTTCTTTTCGGCTTCCAGTGCCTGTGCGCCTTCGACGGTGCTCCGAAAGAGCTTCAGGTAGTCGTCGCCATCGATCTTTTGGGACTTGGCTTTGAGTGTGGCCCCTTGGGTGCAGTCCGTTGGGAACTTCGGAGCGGCGTTGACGCCCTGGCTGAGGGCCGCTGAGATGAAAAGCCACGATGAGCCAAGTCGAAAAAATACGCCGAATGAAAGAACGGGCTCGGATCTTTGCCGAGATTCGTCGTTTCTTTGGGGAACAGGATTTCCTGGAACTCCACACACCGGTGTTGGTGCCGAATCCGGGCCTCGAGCCTCATCTGATTCCCTTTGAGACACAGTACCGGCCGCAGATGGGTGGGGGGAGTTCACGCGCCTATTATCTACCCACCTCTCCCGAATATCATTTGAAAAAGGCTCTCGCGTGGGGAGTTCCACGGATCTTCGAGATCGCCAAGAGTTTTCGCAACGGGGAGCGCAGCGCGCGTCACGAGCCTGAGTTCTTTATGCTCGAGTGGTATCGACATCCGGGGAGCTACCTGGAGATCGCTGACGACTTTTCGCGTTTGCTCGTGCGTCTCGGCGCCCTTTGGGCCCCGACGGAGCCTTGGGGCCAGCGCGAGGACCTGACGGTGACCGAGGCCCTCCGGCGACACGCCGGGCTCGATCTCGTGGCGGCCTTGTCGGGAGGCTCCTCGCTAACCGAGCAGGCCCGTGCCCTGGGGTTTGCGAGTGTGAACGCGGACGATGATTTCGAAACCGCTTTCCACAAGGTTCTCATCGAAGCGGTGGAGCCCAAGCTCGGATTTCAGGGCCCCTGTTTTCTTTGGGACTATCCGGCGTCGATGTGCGCATTGGCGCGGGTAAAGCCTTCGATGCCGCTCTTCTGCGAGCGCTTTGAGGTGTATTGGCGTGGAATCGAGCTCGCGAACGCTTTTGGCGAGCTTACGGATCCGGTCGAGCAACGTCGCCGTTGCGAAGAGGACCAAGCCAAGCGTCGCGAACTCTACGGTTGCACGCCGCCGCTGGACGAAGAATTTCTGCGGGCCCTGGGCCAGTTGACGCATCCCGCGGGCGGCATCGCGGTGGGGCTTGATCGCCTGGTGCAGGTCCTCCTGGGCGCGCCCACCCTCCAGGACGTTGTTGCCTTTCCTCACGCGACTTCGCTATAGCGGTGAGATCATGACTTTGGCGTACGTCTCGCCCCAGCAAATGAACGAGTACCGTACCCGCCTTCAGCTTTTTGCGAAGGGGGCTCCGACCCTCGAATGCATTCGTTCACATTTCATTCCGGAACGGACCGGCGTGTGCGATCTGACCGGGGCGAAGGAGCAAGAGGAACTCTTTGTGCTTGCGAACCGGGCTGGCAACACCCTGAAAGTGTCCACTCGTTCCATGCAGATCGTAGCGAATATATTGGATATTCAGGGTGCTGATCAGTGGTACACGAGCTTGCGCGAACAGCGCAAAACTTATCGCGGACGCCAGGAAGAAGAAGCACTGCGTAAGGAAGAAGAGCGCAAAAACTCGGCGCGCACGGTTGTTTTGCGCAAGAAGACTCCCAACCGTCCCCTCAACGGATAGCTTTTCTTGTCTAAAATCTGCCTGTTGCCGCATCGCGGCTATTCGAAAAATTGACGTATTTCGCGCGCCCGAAGTTCTTTTTTTTTCAGGTCTCCGCTAACATGAAAGAACAAGAACTTAGGGGGAACTGAAGTATGTCCATGACGCTTACGAAGATCGACATCGTGGAACAAGTCGCCGCAAAGTGCGGATATTCCAAGCTCGAAGCCGCGGACCTCGTGGAGAGCGTGTTTGAATCTATCAAGGGCGCGCTGGAGGCCGGCGAGAACGTAAAGATCTCTGGATTCGGCAACTTCGTGCTCCGCGACAAGCGTTCGCGTATGGGTCGCAACCCGCAAACGGGCGAAGCGATGGAGATCTCGTCTCGTCGCGTGATGTCCTTCAAGGTCAGCCAGGTACTCAAAGAAGCGATCAATTCCGGCAAGATCCCGGAAGGCGGCATGGCCTCTTTCGACAAAGATCCCTCTACGGTTTGAAGCGCCGCCTTCCGATAGGAGGGGATGGAGTTTACGGCTACATGAGCGCGGGTGGATTTGATCCGTCGTCGCGCGGACCGGTGCCGTTGCACTCCGATTCTTCGGGGGCGGTTTACGACCGCTACCACGATGATCTGAACTCCTCGTATTACGAGGAACCCATTGCGCGAAACTACGGCATCGGCCGCAGTTATCGCACGACGCTCGTCGATCATCTCGCGCTCGACTTTCTTTTCGCCGCGGTGGGCGGATTCTTCCGTTTGCTCAGCCGTTTCTTTGGCTCGCTCTTCACCTCGACCCCGGAACCCTGGCAGTCCCAGGGCCGCGGATTCAGCGGGGTGGGCCGCGTGGGCGGGGGCAACGTGACACAGTTGCGCGAGCTCCAGCACCGCGACGCGGCCTGGAACGAACAAGCTCTTCTCAGCGGCGCCAGCCAAGCCTTTCTGCGGATGCAGGAAGCCTGGACCAAATCCGATCTGGCCACTTTGCAGCGCACGCTCATGCCGGCTCTCTTCCAGCAGTGGCGGCAGAAACTGGAAGAAGATCGTCTGCGCTGCGTGCGTAACTTCGTGTCCGAGACGAAGATCCTCTCGGCGAAGATCTTCGATTTCGAGGATTACGCGGACAACGACCAGGATCGTTTCTCGGTGACTTTCGTTGCCCAATCCTGGGACCGCGTGGTGACTTTCTCTGGCAACGTGGTGCTCGAATCACGTGCGCCCTTTGCGCAAACGTGGAGTTTCCGCCGTCAGGGTCGCGAGTTCCGTTTGGAATCCGTCGTGAACGTGGAGTTCCAGGCACGCCGGGCGGCCTAAAGGCCTAGCGGCCGAGTCCGAACTGTTTCACTTTCTCGTAGAAGCGCGATCGGGAGAGCTGCAGTTTTTCGCGCGCGTCCGTGCTGGGGTGCTTGCGGAGCGCTTCGGCCAGTACAAAGGCCTCGAAGCGCAGTACGTTGTCGTCGAAACCTTGCGACCAATCGACCTCAAAACCATGGGAGCTCGCGAGTCCCGCCGGGGCCACCGGGGCCACCGGGGCGAGTGCGTCGTTCTGGAGGCGCAGGCTTTCGCGGATCTCGGGCGCGTCCAGCAGCGGCATCGGCGACTTCACGGCCAGGCTCCGTACGAAAGCGCGCAGCTCGCGCACGTTGCCGGGCCAGTCGTACTCTTCGATCAGCACCTTGAGGCCGGCGTCGGTGAAGCGCTTGCGGCGACTCGTGTCGGACTCGCTCAAGAACGCGGCCGAGAGTTCCGCAATGTCGGACGTGCGCACCCGCAGCGGAGGTACTGCCACCGTCAGCGGTGCGATGCGATAGTAGAGGTCTTCGCGGAATTGGCCCTTTTGCACGAGCTCGCGCAAGTTGCGATTGGAGGCGCTCACTACGCGGGCTCGGAACGGACGCTCCTGGTTCGAGCCCACTCGAAGAAAGGCGCGTGTTTCGAGCACTCGCAGCAACTTGGACTGATGAGCGAGGGGGAGCGACTGGATTTCGTCCAAAAAAAGCGTGCCCGCGCCGGCCGCCTCGAAATAACCCACCCGAGCTTGGTGCGCGCCGGTATAGGCGCCTTTTTCGGCGCCGAAAAATTCGGCCTCGAAGAGCTCGGACGGAACCGCGGATACGTTGACCGCAATAAAAGGACCCTCGGAGTGGAGCGCGCGAGCGCAAAGTTCTTTGCCGCTTCCCGTTTCCCCTTCGACCAGCGCGTCGAGCGAGTTTTCCAAGCGCAATTCGAGGAGCTCTCGCTTGAGACGCTTCATCACTGGCGAGCAACCTAGGATTTCGCGTTCGATTCGCTGTTTTTGGTCGCGGAGTTCGAGAATGCGCTCTACGAGCACGGGAACTTCTTCGTCGAGATGTTCTTTGAGTACAAAACGGGTAGCGCCGTTGCGGATGCAGGCACGCATGACTTCGATCTCCGACACTCCCGACTGAACCACGATTTCTAGATCCGGGAATCGTGTGCGAAGGCCGCGCAAACGCGAAACACTGCCCTCTCCCTTGGGATCGCCGGGGCTACAGAGATCCAGCAGCAAGAGATCGGCGTCGTAGGCGCCGACGGATTCCTCGAGACTCGCCGAGTCCGGAAAAAAGCGCGTGTCGTGTCCGTCCAGGAGGGCGATCAATAGATCGCGGGCGAGGGGATCGTCCTCGACGACGATAACTTTCAGTTTCATGGAGTCGCCTTCGACGGGGGCATCCATAGTGCTTCGAGGATGTTGTCGTCCGGATCGCGGAAGTAAAAGGAAATCGAACCGTCGCGGTGCCCCTTAAGGGGCTCCACCGGAATGCCCTTCGATTGGAGTTGGGCATGTGCCTTTTGTAGATCTTCCTTGGATTGCACGCGGAGGCCGAGGTGGGGTGGATGCTTGGCTTCCGCTTTGCGGATGAGGCCAAGGTCGTCGCCGCCAAGGCTCACGTTGGCCCAGTCTTCGCTTCCGTCCCATTGGACGCGGAAGCCGAGGCAGTCCCTATAGAACTCAAGGGCGCGTTGTACGTTGGCGACTTGGATTCCCACGTGCCCCATGCGTTGGAATAAATTCGCATCGCTCATAGTCATGGAAGGTGATGCTACGGTGGGGCGACAGAGCCCGCAAGGCGCTCCGCAAGAGGACAAGAGGGAGGGGCGTCAGCCAGCGGTCGCGGGAGGAAGCGTGGGAGCCGAAGGTTCGCTCGGTCCCGCGGTGAGTCCTTCGAGGTACTTTAGGAAAAGCTCGACGAACTTGTCGTCGCCAATTTTCGGATCGTCGTAGATGCGGTGAAATTCTTGGATGAGCGCGTCGCGCGTTAAATACTCTTCGGGATTGCGCGGATTGGGTACGCGCAGGCGGTGGAACTCTTCGCGAGTGGGTAGGCCGAGCACGTCAAAGACGATTTCGAAAACGTAAAGGCTTTCGGGCGGATCGGCTTCTTCGTACTTGGAAAGTTCGCCATGAAAATGGAGTGCGTCGCAATACATGCGTAGCAATTCTTCGGCGATTTCCTTGGGAGTAGCTCTGGCGCCCATGAGCCTACTCATACCCTTTATCCGGGGGAGAAGCTCGGCTTTCTTGGGGTCGCCGAAGGGCCCCGGGAGGGAGCTAGCGGGCTTCGTGGTGTGAGTTAAGTATTTAAAAATATTAGAATACGATGCCTAATCCCAACAAGAAAAAATGGTGAGACCGCTCGGGCTCGAACCGAGGACCCTCTCCTTAAAAGGGAGATGCTCTACCGACTGAGCTACGGTCTCACTGCGGGAATGGGATTGTCTATTTCGAAGCGGCCAGGAAGGCAAGTCCTGTCGCTCAGATCCTCTAGTGGAAGTCTCGGGGCTTGCTCTGGAGGCCGGTGGTGGCTGCTAAGCCGGGGTTCCAGAGCTTTCTCACGAGCAGGCTTACGGCGGCCGTACGCGGGTCCGACGGGTTGAGGAGTGCCGATTTTTCCACTCGGGCCTGGGCGGCTAAGAGACAGCCGGTTTGGATCAACAGACGGAACTGCTCGTATTCCTCGGGCCGCAGCGCAAGATTGAAGAAGCCGGTTTCGTCTTCGAGGGTCAGGAAGCACATCCCGCCGGCGGTGGGCGGCTTTTGCTTGATCGTGAGCAGGCCGAGGACGCGAATTTCGCGTCCGGCAGGCTGAGTGTAGACGTCTTCGGCGGTCACCCAGCGCGCGTCTGGGAAAAAGTTTTTGCGGGCGAAGGTAACGGGATGGCGTCCGGTACTGAGTCCTGTGGCGGAGTAGTCTCGTAGGATCGACTCCCATTCACTGACTTTCGGCAAAAACAGCGCCTCGGATTTTTCGAACGGCAGGGGCGGTGCCGCGGGATTTTGCCCGCGCAAGTTGAGAAGCTCCCAACTTTGCCCCGAGCGCGGGTCGGCCACCGCATCCGTGAGCCCGCGGCAGGCGCCGGCGCGGACAAGTTTTTCCAGCGTGCCCTGAGGAACTTGGAGGGCTCGCAGATCGGCCAAGGTGGGTCGCGTGGCTTTGTCTCGCGTGGGAGCGAGCAAGCCGCTTTGCTGAAGCTCCACGATGCGGGCGGCCTCGGTTCGCGGAAGACCGTCGATCACGCGTAGACCTAAGCGCACGTGCGGCACGCCCGGCCGTACGGGGTTTGCTTCGAGCGTGGAATCCCATCGGGAATGAAAAACATCGACGGGGTTTACGCGCACTCCGTGGCGCTCGGCATCTCCCACAAGCGAGGCGGCCGAATAGAAACCCATCGGAAGCGAGTTGAGCAAAGCGCAGAGAAACTCTGCCGGGTGGTGCACCTTGAGCCAGCTGGACACGTAGGTGAGTTTGGCGAACGAGGCCGCGTGCGACTCGGGGAAACCGTATTCGCCGAAACCTTCGATCTGCCTGTACAGACGTTCGATGTAGTCTTCGCGAATTTTACTTGCACGCATGCCCGTGAAGAGTTTTTCCCTGAGCGAATTCATGCTCGTCTTGAGGCGCCACGCGCCCGACATCACCTTGCGCATTTGATCGGCTTCTCCCGGAGTGAAACCCGCCACCGCGACGGCTATCTTCATCACTTGCTCCTGGAAGATCGGCACGCCGTGGGTTTTCTCGAGAATGGTCTTGAGCGCCGGGTGTTCGTAGTCCCACTTCTCCAAGCCCTGGCGGCGGCGCAGGTACGGGTGCACCATCCCGCCCTGGAGCGGGCCCGGGCGTACGATGGCGACTTCGATCACGAGGTCGTAGAAGCAGCGTGGGGCCAGGCGCGGGAGCATGTTCATTTGTGCGCGGGATTCGATCTGGAACACGCCTACCGTGTCGGCGCGACAGAGAGCGTCGTAGACCACGGGATCTTCTGCGGGGACGGTGTGGATCTCCAGGGGCTTCGCCGTGACGTTGCGTTCGCCGATGAGTGCGAAACTTTTTCGGATCGCGGTGAGCATGCCGAGGGACAGCAGGTCCACTTTCATCCATCCGAGCGCGTCGACGTCGTCTTTGTCCCAGGGCACGATCGAGCGATTTTCCATGCGCGCGGGCTCGAGCACGCATTGCTCGTCCAGTGCTTCGTGGGAGAGCACGAATCCACCGGTGTGCAGGCCTATGTGACGCGGCAGCCCCTTCAGTCGCGGAGCCAAGCGGCACAGGCGTATCATGCGGACGGAAGATTTTTTTCGCGCGGTTTTCTCGGCTTCGACCTCCGTCAGGCGTGCGAGCCCTTCGCGACCCATGAAACGCACCAGGCGATCGATTTCCTCGGCGTCGAAGCCCAGTGTCTTGGCGGTTTCGCGCACGGCCATGCGCCCGCGGAAGTGAATCACCGAGCAAACCATGGCTGCGTGGCGTCGGCCGTAGCGTCGATAGACTTCTTGGATCACTTCTTCGCGGCGTTCGTGTTCGAAGTCCACGTCGATGTCCGGTGGTTCGTGACGTTCTAACGATAGAAAGCGCTCGAAGAGCAAATCCGACTGCACGGGATCCACGGAGGTGATGCCTAGACAGTAGCAAACGGCGGAGTTGGCAGCCGAGCCCCGACCTTGAAAGAGGATCTTTTGTTCGCGCGCGTACTCGAGCACCTGCCAGACGGTGAGAAAGTAGTCTTCGTAGTTGAGTTGGGAGATGAGGGTGAGCTCGTGATCGAGTTGCTTGCGAACCTTGTCGGGAATTCCATCGGGATAGCGGCCTTCGGCTCCTTGGTAGCTCAGCTCGCGCAGCCAGAGAGCCGGGGTGCGGCCCGCGGGAATGTTCTCGCTCGGATAGCGGTAGCGAAGTTCCGCGAGAGAAAAAGCGATGCGCTCGCGCAGGCGGAAGCCGTGCTCGAAGGGGTCTGCTGGTATTTTTCCGGATAACTTCGCGAGCCGCGCACGAACCAAACGCTTGCGACGAGCGAGTTCGTCCGCGGGCAAGAGTCGACGCTCGCCATTAGCCTGCGAGAGGTAACCGAGTCGGTCAAGCAAACGACCGTGGCGTATGGCGGCCACGAGATCGCAGAGATCTTGGTCGGATTTGTCGGCGTAAAGAGGGAAGCTTGTGGCGAGCAACGGCAAATCCAGGGCTGTGGCTTGCTCCTCAAGCCAATCCTGCAACTCGGGTACGCCGGGAGCGAGATTGATGGGGTAGGCCAGCGAAAGAGCGGAACTTGCGCCACGGCCACAGAGCTCCGTGAGTTCTAGCAGCCAAAAGGGGGTGACTCCTTTTTGGGTGGGCGGCACGCAGAAGCTGGGTTCGGCTTCGCGTTCGTCCTGCGTTTTGATGCGCGTGTCTTCGCGCAAATCGGGATCCGTCACCCAGGGATAGAACCGTCCGCTCGCCGAAATCAAAAGGAAGTCGCCGACCACGCTTTCCCGCGCGCGCAGAAAAACAAGGAAGTCGCGCCAGCCGAGGGGAGTCAGGCCTTTTTCGCGCACGGGAGGATCGCGATTCGTGGCCTTGCTTGCCGTGGGCACGTCCATCTGACCGCCCGCGAGCGCCCAGCTCGAAAGCCATCGGCAGAGATCCCCGTGGGCTGCGCGGTGGCGCGGGTATACGAAGAGCGGATCGGCTTGGTCAAAATGCAAGCGAATACCCGCGGCAAACAGAAAGGGCGGTCGTCCCGCTGCCGCGCGCGCCTCGTTCACGGCCTGCGTGCCGGAGTACGCGCGAACCACGCCGTAAAAGCCCATGCGGTCCGCCACGGACAAGCCGGCGTAGCCTAACTCGTCGGCGCGCGTGACGAGATCCTGAGGCAAAGAGGTGCCTTCGAGAAAAGAGAAAGCCGTCGTGCCGAGCCACTCGATCATTCGGGGCGTGTCCTTTCCTCGAAGAATCCCTGAACCAGGGCGGCGCGCTGCGCGTGATCCCAGAAAACCCACGCGTCGCGTCCGTCGCCCGAGGGCACGCGCGCGTAGCTGCGCTCGTCCTGTGCTTCGCGCACGCGCTCAAGGGTGCCAAGCGCGCCCTGGGCTTCAAGCCAGTCAAGAAAATCGCCCTCCGTGCGTAAGGGATGCTTAGCCGCGAAAATTTTCGCCAGTGGCTGGGGTTGATGGAAGGCGATGAGAGGCCTGGCCGGAGGATCGCGCACGATCGGCAGCGATTCGGCTTCGCCCCAATCTACCCACTCCACGGATTTCTCCACGAGCCAGCTTTCAAACGGACGCCAGCTGCCCACGCGCACCGGGCGCCGCAGAGAGGCGCGTGAGAGAAGGCGTGCCACCAGCAAGTTCCATCCTTCCAGGTTCTCCTCGCGTCCCGGCCGAAAAAGATCGAGCTGCCGTTCGCTTTCGCGATCAAGGCCCATCGAACGCAAACGAATAAGGTCGAGTTCGTCGGTGAAGGCTTCGCCGGTTTCGGCGTTTGCGGAGGGGTCTCGAAGCGCCCGCCATTTTTCTTCGACAAGCTTCATCAGCGAGCTCGCGTCGCGTGTGGCCTTAGGGAGCGGCAGGCGAAAGACGAGTGTTTGTCGACGGCGCTCGCCTCGGAAGGAAACTTCAAGGCCCTTGAGCAGTGCGCGACGCCCGCGCAGACGCGTCTCCCAAGTTTCGAGCACATGGCGGACGGCGTCCCAGGGATTCTCGGATGTTCCGGTTTCGCGCGCGATGTGCAGGGTTTGCTCGAGCTCCGCGGGCGGCTCGTAAGTTTGGAGTCGAAAGTCATCGGCTCCCTGCACGCGACGACTCAGTTTCTCGAAGACCCCGCCGAAGCGAGCGAGAAAGCCGTCGCGCGCGTCGGGTCTGCGCAGGATGCTTTGCAGGTCGGAGCCGCTGCGCAGGCCAAGTTCGCAGGCACGTTCGGTGAAGTCGATAAAGCGGGCGCGACCCTCCGATTTGCTCAGCCAATCCGGAAGCAGGGCCTCGGTGGTTGCGAGCGGCGCGCGCGCAAAGATCGCTTCGAAATCGTCGCGCGAATAGACAAACTTCCCGTCGCCGGCAGGGGCATGGGCGCAAAGCCATGCGGCCCAGGGTGCCGTCGGGGCTATTTTGAAACTCAGTCCGTAGCGCTTTTCCAGTGTGCGCAGTTCCTGAAGGAAGGTCTGAGTTTCGGCGGGAAGCGCGGCAAAATTCTCCGAGGAGAGGCCCTCGGAGGAAGAGCGGAGCGCATCGAGTTTCCAATACCGCACCAGTCCCCCGAGATGGGCGAACAGCTCGCCATGGGGTCCCCGTGCGACGAACGGGGACAGTCCTAGGAGACGATCGAGGATTTCTTCGGGCTGGGCGTGGAAAAAAGGATTCGAAGAAGGAGGGCTTGCTAACCACATCGGAACAGTTTACCATACGAATGTATGGTGACAGAGATTCTTTCGCAACCGGGCTGGGGAGGTCACTCCTACGCCCTTCGTTGGATAGAAGAAAGTCTACGCGGCTCCACCCGCGCAGGCAATCCCCGGGTTGGAATCGCGGGTTTGTCGAACCAGGTCCCTGTCCGTGGCTCGGGGGGAGTCTCGATGGAGCAGAATTCCCCCTCCTCCTCCAGGGTGTCCTCCGGTGCTACTTCCGGAATCGCCCTTCAGGCCCAGCGGCCCTGGGTCTTGGTCGAGGCCTCCCCGAGCTTGTACTTTTCGATTCCCGCGATGAGTCTGGCTTTGCGCCAAGCCATCTCCAGCGGTCGTCTCCTTTTTGTGAAAACGTGCGAGGAGCTCGCTCCCGAGACGACGAATCTTTTGCTCGAGAGCGGCCTCTGCGAAGGTGTGATGCTGCATGGTCTCGAGCGCTTCGGTCGCGCTTCGCCGGCGGGCGTGTGGGGGCGCCGCTGGCAGCTCTCCGCCAAAAAAGGCGAAGCGCAAATGATTTGGGTACACGAGCGCGAGATGCCGGCGCTCATCGGCTTCGACATTCGCTTGCGTTGGAATGCGCCCCTTAGCTTTGAAGTCCGCAAAGGACACGGTTACTTTGAAACTCCGGCAGCAGAATCCGGCCCTAAAGAATCGAGGACAGCAAATGGAACTCACAGCACGGCAGCGTGAACTGCTCGAATTTATCCGCGAAACCACGAGCAACGAAGGGCGCATGCCCTCGTACCGCGAAATGGCGAAGGCGCTCGGCGTTTCGGCGGTCGGAACGGTGCAAGATCACGTTCAAGCGCTCGTGGAGCTCGGACACTTGGAGCGCGAATCCCGGGGCGGCAAAAGTTTGCTACGTATTGCAGAGTCCCGGCGCACGCCTTCCGTAGGGGTTCCTATCCTGGGTGAAGTCGCCGCGGGTTCTTTGCAAGACGCTTACGAAGTGGCGATGGGTACGTTGCCCTTCTCGCCAGAGTTTTTGCCGAACTCGCTTAAGAGCAAAAGTGCTTCGGCCGGGGACTCTCTTTTTGCCCTTCGCGTGAAGGGGGAAAGCATGATCGAGGCCGGGATTTACCCTCGTGATTTTGTCGTGGTGCAAAAGGGCGTGACGGTGCGCACGGGGGACATCGTCGTAGCGTCGGTTCGGGGAGAGGCAACGGTGAAAGAAATTCGAATGCCTCGCCGCTCAGGAGATCCGTTGATTCTGCTTCCGCACAACAAAACGATGGAACCCATCGAGGTGAGTCCCGACGAGGACGTGCAAATCCTCGGCAAAGTCGTGGCGGTCCATCGTTACATGAACTAGAGCAGCGCAAAGAAGAGAGTCACTCCGGCGACAAGGAGGAGAACGACTTCGTTCAATAGGGGATTTTCGGCTTCGAAGTTCACGCCTCGCTTTGTAGCAAAGCTAGCTAACGCGTCAAGTCAGACCGCTCTCTCCCTCCGACAAATCGAGACGGAAAGCTCCTACAATGGAGGCATGAAGAAAATGCGGGTGGCGATTGTCTTTGGCGGCAAGTCGGGTGAGCACGAGGTGAGTCTCACCTCCGCCATGGGCGTGTACGAGGCCCTCGATAAATCCAAGTTCGACGTGCTCTTGATCGGCATCGATCGAGCGGGTCGCTGGGTGTTGCCCGACCCTCAGTGGGTCCTCTCCTTTAAGTCTAAGCCACGGGAACTAAACCTAGAAAAAGCTCACGAGAACATCGCCGTGTTGCCCGCGGCCGGGGGGGCGTCCCTGCGTGCTCTGCCTGTCTCGGGGGGCTCGAATCCGGGGCCCTCTCAGGCCATCGACGTGGTGATTCCAATCCTTCACGGCACCAACGGAGAAGACGGCACGATCCAGGGACTCTTGGAACTTTCGGGCCTTCCGTACGTGGGATCGGGCGTGCTTGGTTCGGCCTTGTGCATGGACAAGGAAATGGCCAAGCGAGTGCTTCGTGATGCCGGACTTCCGGTGGTGCCCTTTCAGATTGTGCGGCGCGCAGAGTGGACGAAGTCGCCGAGCGATGCGGTGGAAGCGGCCGAAAAGGCCTTCGGCTATCCCTACTTCGTGAAACCCGCCAACGCCGGATCTTCGGTTGGGGTGGGCAAGGTCAAGGATGCGGCCACCGCGCGCGAGAAGTTCGACCATGCCTTTCGCTTCGACACCAAGGTGCTGGTGGAGAAGGCGGTGACGGCGCGCGAGTTAGAAGTGTCGGTGCTCGGCAATCATGAGCCCGAGGCGAGCGTGGTGGGTGAGATCGTGCCGAAGCACGAATTTTACAGCTACGAAGCCAAGTACCTGGACGAGAACGGTGCCGAGCTGCGTATTCCGGCCGAAGATCTAAGCCACGAGCGCCAACGTGAAGTGCGCGAGATGGCGATTGCCGCGTTCTCGGCGCTCGATTGCGCGGGCCTTGCGCGCGTGGATTTCTTCTTGGACAAGAAAACCAACGAGCTTTTCATCAACGAGCTCAACACGCTTCCCGGTTTTACGCCCATCAGCATGTACCCGAAACTGTGGGAGGCCACGGGCCTCTCGTACGCGAAGCTCTTGGAAAAGTTGATCGACCTCGCGCTTGAGCGTGGCCAAGAACGGGCTTCCCTGCAAACCGAATTGGGCTAGGTGGGAACGGAAGGAATTCCGAAGAGCTTCTTCCACTTTACGGACTCGCATCCGAGAACGCCGGACTTATCGAGCGTCACCCGGAAGGCCTTGAACGCAGGTTTCGTGGCCTGCCCTCCCACGCGTTCGGTGCGGCGAATCCAAGCGGCCAGATAAATGTGGTACACGCGGTGCCCCTGTCGAATGGATGGCCCACCAGAGGGGCCGAGCAGGTGCAGGGTCTTGAAGGCGTCCTCCATCGAGTGCAACAGTCGGTCAAAACGAAAGCGCACGATCTCGCGCAGGCCCCAAGGAAACTCGGCCTTGGTTTCCAGATGCGAGAGTTCGAGTTCCACGCGTTTGCGGAAGTGCAGAACGTCTTCGTGGAGGGATTGTTCCATGTCGCCGCCGTTGGTGGAGTAGCGAGCCTTGGCCAAGTCCTCGGGCAGCTTTTCGGAGTCGATGATGCGCAGATACTCTTGGATCGCGCCCAGCTTGTGGCGCTTCTTGCCGCGTTGCACCCACAGGGTGCGTTCGACGTCGGGAAAAAACTTCGAACTCGTTTTATAGAAATAGCGGCGGAAGAAGTCCTTCATGATGTCTTTGGCCACATAGCCCAGGATCGCCACGGTGATGAACAGGATCGAGTTGATCCCCACGCGCTGTTGGATGGTTTGAGCCTGGTAGAGCTGCACCATGATGGCCCAAGAGGCCGCGAGCGCCGCCGAGATCGAGTACACAGGAATCAGAAGCCTGGTTTGCAGGGTCTTGCCTGTGACGTCCACAAAGAGCGTTTTATGAAAATATTTTTTCAGCAAGCTCACGCGACGCGGGTAGAGGTCGAAGGCGTTGGAGGCCTGGGGCCCGCGGCGTTCCTCCAACAGCAAAGAGTAGGTACGACGCACGTTGGATTCCTCTGCGCTCAGACGGTCAAGGAGAGCCATGATTTCTCCCGAATCCGGCGCGGCCAGGGAGGCGTAGTGCAGATCCACAAGGAAGTGCACGTAGTCGTGGGAGATGTATTCGTTGAGAAGCAAAAGATTTCTGTCGACCGTGTGGGGTTCGAAGTCGTCGGCGATTTTTCCCTCGAGCCGACTCTTGGCGAAAACCTCTCGCATTTGGCGCATCATTTGCGCCAGGTCTTCGATCTCGAGCAGGATCGTGGGGCGATCCTCGGGGCGTTTCTCGAGCCGGCCGATTTCCTTTTTCACTTTCTTGATTTGGGCCCGGATGTAGCCGTCGAATTCGATCGCGAAAACCCGCACGTTGTCGAGGGACGGGTTTTCGGTGAGCTGCTGCAAGCGCTCGCGCACCCGGAGGCCGCCGGTGGCGCTGTTTGGGTTGCTTACGTGCGTGTGCAGGCGCACGTAGCTTTGAAAATCCTGGCGCAGGAGCGCCGATTCCTCGAGCTCGCGCACGCCGAGACTCTTCGGAATGAACAACAGAAAATCCACGTCGTACTGGAAGCGGCGATCGGTCGTTTGCAACAGCCCGTCAAAACCGATTTGGAGTTCGACCCGATCTCGGTCGTGCCGACTTGCGGAAATAAAGAAGCAGTTCAGCTCGGGGAGGATGTCGTCCCCCGCGAGCTTCAGCTCAGGATTGTCCGAGTCGGGCGGCTGCGGCGCTATTTCTGCGCCGCCTTCCAGTCAGCCAGGAACTTATCGAGGCCGATTTTCGTGAGCGGGTGGTCGTAAAGTTGCTCCACGATCTTGAGCGGCATCGTGGCGACATGCGCGCCGGCCAGAGCACTCTGCAGGACGTGCGTGGGATGGCGAATGCTGGCGGCCAGAATCTCCGTCTTGAATCCGTAATTGGCGTAGACCTGCACGATGTCGTTGATGAGATCCATGCCGTCGGTACCCACGTCGTCGAGCCGGCCGATAAAGGGCGAAATGTAGGCCGCGCCGGCCTTCGCGGCGAGCAGCGCTTGCACCGCCGAAAAGCACAAAGTCACGTTCACGCGGATGCCTTCCGACGACAAAGCGGCCGTCGCCTGGATGCCTTCTTTGGTGAGAGGGGCTTTGACGACGATGTTCTTGTGCATCGCGGCGTACTTTTTTCCTTCCGCGATCATTCCGGGAGCATCGGTGCTCAGAGTTTCGACACTGATAGGCCCGTCAATAATTTCAACAATCTCACGCACCACGTCATCAAGTTTACGGCCCGTTTTGGCCATCAAGGAGGGGTTGGTGGTGACGCCGTCGATGATGCCTAACGCGGCGCCCCGACGAAGTTCGCTCACATCTGCCGTGTCTAAAAAGAATTTCATGCGAATCATTTAAATAGCTTTCGCAAGAATGTCGATAAGAGTCACATGAGAGTCGTTTGGCTACTCGGAGGTACCGAGCAAGCACGTGTGCAGATCGAACGAGCGCTCCTGCGTAAAGCAGGCGCCAAGTACCTCGTTCGCCGCACGGAAAACATCGACGACATCCCCGAAGATCACTACGGACATATGGGCGTTTCCGCCCTCGTCGACGCCTTTCATCCCGACTTCCAAGGTTTTGAAGGCGCGAAGGCTTTGCGTGCGCGCGGCTTCTTTGGCCCACTCTTCCTGTGCGGTGAACCCGCTCCGGAAGTTGCGGCCACGATGCTGCCGCAACTCGATCTTGCCGGTTTCTTCCCTCCGATTGATCGCTTGGATGCGGGCTTGGTGTCGGGCGTTCTTCATACGAAACTCTACTTCGAAGGTCAGGTTGATCTCGACTGGTTCCTGAATCCCGGAGGACGCTCGTCTGTTGAGACGATCCGCACGCTCAAGGACTTCCATGCCTTCTGCACCAAACTCGCCACCTTTGTGTCGCGTTTTGGGGTGGACGTGTTGCAGCTCAAGAAGGTCCTCATGGGTCTCACCCTGCCTCACGTGAAAACCGCCAGCGGTACTCTGGCCGTGGAACAGCCGTTCACGATTCAATACGGCATGGACCCCTCGAAGGTCTTGCTGGGTATTTCGTCTTTCTCCCGTGGGTCTAGCTGGGCTGTCATGCGCAGCGAGATGTCTGCGGCGCTGTCGCAACTCAAGAACCCGCAGGCACCGGTTTCTTCGATGCTCCCCGAGATTCATCATGTCGTTCGCGCCACCGAGAACATCTTGCTCTTTAGTGGTTCGGCTCGAGCGTCCAAGGAAGAATCGGATCCCGTGTTCTTGATCACGAGTCTTCTTTTTCCCGGGGCCGTGGGAGCGGCGGGCAAGGGGGCGGCGCCGAGTTCTTACATGTGCGTCACCGGCTTCGTGCAATCGACGCCCGACATGTCCGACGACGAGGCAGTGGCCAGGCCGGGAGGCCAAGCAGCGGAGAGCGCCGTCGAGGCGACCGAGGAACAAGAAGAGATGTCCCCCGATCCGCTCGACTCCGTTTCGGGCGATCCCGAACAAGAGGCTGCGCCGTCGGGCCTCATCGAGAACGTCGACTTGGACCGAATTCTCTCCGAGCCTCAAGTGGTGGGCGACGCCCCGAAGGCGGCTCCGCCTCCTTCCACCGCACCGCGGGGGCGCACGCCCGCTGAGCCGGACTCCAAACTGCGTCTGGCTCCGGATCCGTCGGATGGCGACGAAATGGTGGCCAAGGGCGAAGTGGATCGTCTCAAAGAAATTTGCACCGCCATGGGCAACGACATTCGCCGCCTCATGCGTGAGCGTCGCGAGCCCACCACCAACCCCGAGCTGCGCGAAGCCAAGACCGAACTCGAGGAAAAGGTGCGTAAACTTTTGGAAGAGCGCACTCAGTTGAGCGAGCAAATCGCCGAGCGCGAACGCCAAATCGAAGTGCTCAAAGCCCAAGTCGAGTCGCTGCGTCGCGCCGCCTAAACCCCAACCGGAACTCCTGCCTCAAATAACAAAGTCCGTCGTAGGGAGTGAGGGAGCGGGCGCGGGGCTACGGCACTCAAGGGCAGCCCGTGCCCTAGCCGCGTGCCCGCGTCCGCTTCCTCACGCCCTACAAGCCGGTCTTCATCAGTTTCAGGGCGTAGTTGCCTTTGATCTCGGACCAGTCCGCAGGGTCGAGCTTGAGGAACAAGTACTCTTTCGACTGAGTGATTCGAGAGTCGGGGAGGCGGTCGATGTCCGTCTCCTTGGTGCGGTAGGCTTGGTAAAGCTTGGCCAGGGCGCCGCTGACACGAAGCAAACACGAAAGGGCGTAGAGCTTGGGGTTGCTGAAGCGCAGGAGGGCAGGTTGGTGGTGGTAGTCCACGGCCTTTTCGATGTCCTGGAAGAGGGGGATGCGACCGAGCAGGAGGGCTCCGGCTTGGGCGTGGTCGAAATCGAACTGGGTGGATTCGGCCTCGACGGAGTCCATCTTTTTGCTTTTGTCAGTGGAGCCTGTCGAGGCGAGGAAAGCTTTTTCAAACACGGGTGGATCGTAGGCGAGCAGCATGAGTTTGCCGATGTTGTGCAGCATTGCGGCCGCAAAAACGCTCTTTTGATGGGGCACGGAGATTTTCTGAATGATCTCGTGCGAAGCGATGCCGCAACGGAGGCCGTCCAGGAAAACCTCTTCGGCGTAGGCTTCGACTTTCACTAAACGCTTGTCGTTGAGTCCCTTTAGTTTCTGGCCCATCAGGAAGCAGCGTGCGTAGTCGTAGAGCACTCCGGCCGCGAAGGCCGAGCCCGGGTAGGAATTGCGGATCGCGATCGCGATTTCTTCGGCTCGGTTCGCGCAGTTGAGATAAATTTGGAAATCTGCGAGCCCGGGGATCACTTCTTGGGCGGCGGCTTCTTCGGCCGAGATCTCGGGCGCGTCGGGCTTTTTGCCGGCCGGCGCTTTCTTGCTCGGATCCCCCGCGCCGCTCTTGTCTTTGTCGGCTTTGGCTTTCATCTTGCCTAGCACCGTGTCGGCGGGTGACACGAAGGCCCGTTCGATGTTGCGCCCGATGATGAGGTCGCGCACGCGGTTCTGTCCGAGGAGCGTAACCATCTGATCGAGTTTTGTGACGCGGCGATCAAAGCCGAGTCTTTGCACGGTGAGTCGAATCCAATGCTGAAGCTCCGAGTCGAGTCCCAGCACGGACGAGAAGTCCTCGGTGGTTTCGCCGCCCGACATCACCGCCTGCAACATGCGCGTCACGGCAGGCGCGGGTGTGAGAGGAACCAGGCATTTCGAGTAAAAGGCAAAGAGATCAATGGCCACGCTTCTTTGATTGTATCCGCAACCCCTTGACTTCGATAGGAGGCAGCCGGACACTCGACCTCGTTACTTGGGAGGCTATCGATGATTGAAGTGAATAACCTCGTCAAAAAATACGGCGATTTTACGGCAGTCCACGGCATTAGCTTTCAGGTGCCCAAGGGACAGATCCTCGGGCTCCTCGGGCCGAACGGCGCCGGCAAATCCACCACCATGAAGGTGCTGAGCTGTTTCATGCCCGCCACCAGCGGTGACGTGAAAGTTGCGGGCTACGACGTTTTCGACGACCCCATGGAGGTCAAGAAGCGCGTCGGGTATTGCCCGGAACAGCCGCCGCTTTACCTGGAAATGCGGGTCAAAGAGTACCTCGAATACGTGGCGGCCCTTAAGAAACTCGACAAGTCGAAGCTCCGGGAGCGCGTGGACTTCGTGGGCGAGCACTGCGGGCTGACGCAGAACTTCCGTCACGTCATCGGCACGCTCTCCAAGGGCTTTCGCCAACGCGTGGGCATCGCCCAGGCGCTCGTGCATGATCCCGAAGTCGTTATTTTGGACGAACCAACAGTTGGTCTCGATCCGGTGCAGATCGTCGAAATCCGCAACCTGATCAAAGGCCTTGCGGGCACGCACACGGTGATTCTCTCCACGCACATCCTTCCTGAGGTCGTGATGACTTGCCACAAAGTGGTGCTCATCAACCGCGGCACGGTGCTGGCTGACGACACGGTTGCCAACCTGACCAAGGGCGGCGGCGGCGATCTCGAGCAGGCTTATCTGCGCATCGTGACCCAAGACATCCACAACCATCCCACCGCCCCCGCGGGCGCTTGAGGCAAGACGACTATGGATATCGGAAACATCGTCACGATTTGGAAGCGCGAGATCAAAGGGTACTTTTACACCCCACTTGCTTACGTCTTCATCGGCATCTTTACGCTGCTCATCGGTCTCATGTTTTCGTCGTTCCTGGACACTTACGAGATGTACACGGCTCGTCAGTCCTTCGGAATGGCGCCGAGCGTGACGATCGATCGCTTGGCGGAAGCTCTCTACGCCAACATGCACGTGATCCTCATGTTCATCCTGCCCTTCTTTACGATGCGGCTGTTTACCGAGGAAAGCCGCCAAAACACGATGGCCCTTTTGATGACCTCTCCGATTCGTACCTGGGAACTCACGCTGGCCAAGTTTAAAGCGGGCGCGACGATCCTCTTGATCATGCTCTCGATCACGCTCATGTTCCCGATCATGCTCTGGCTCTACGCCGACAAGACCGGCGGCCAAGGCGGCCCTGATTGGGGCATTGTGATGATGACGTATCTGGGCCTCTTCTTGGCCGGTCTCGTGTACATCTCGTTTGGCGCGTTCTGGTCGAGTCTGACCGAGAGCCAGCTTATCGCGGTGGTGATGGCCTTCGCCACGAACTTTGGGTTTTGGCTTATTGGCCTTTGGGCTCAGGGAGCCTCGGGTGCCGGCCAAGACGTGCTCAAGTATCTTTCCATCGGCGAACAGTTCCAAGGATTCTCCAAGGGGATCCTTGAGCTCAAAAGCGTCGTGTATTTCGTGAGCGTGATTTTCCTCGCGCTCTTCCTTACCAACCGTTCTTTGGAAAGCCGTTCCTGGAGGGCTTGAGACCATGTCGCTAGCGCGCATTGCTCGTCGGACTTTTGTCGGAGGACTCTTCGGAACCCTCCTTATCGCGGGTTTCATCCCGTACCTCTACAACCTGCAATGGCCGGTGCTGGCTTGCTTGGGCTTGTCGGCCTTGTCCGCGGTGTTGTGGGTGGTGTTTTCCCTTGATCGCATCCATCTGTGGACAAAGCAGCGTGGCACTCAATGGGGGCTGAGTCTCGTGATCACCGCGGTCGCCGCGGTGGGGATCCTGGTGGTGGTGAACTGGGCGGCGAATGCCTACAACGTCAAGAAAGACGTCACACAGAACCAGTTCCATTCGCTCAGCGACCAAACTCGAAACATCGCCGGCGGTCTGAAGGAAAACATCACGATCCGCGTTTGGTCGATGAACATCGACCGCATGTCGGTGAACCTCGACATGCGCCGCTTTCTCGAAAACTACCGCATCGCGGGCAAAGGCAAGATCAAGGTTGAGATCCTGAATCCCAACGAGAATCGCCCCGAAGCCGAACGCGACGGCGTGAAGCGCGACAATATCCTGATCGTGCGCGCCGCCTCGGGCCGCGAAGCCCGGATCGAGACCTTCAACGACGCCAAGGGCGAAGAGCAGCTCACGAACTCGCTGATCCAGGCCACGCACGGCGCGAAGGGTCGCAAAACCGTTTGCTTCCTGGCCGGCCACGGCGAATTGTCGCTGGCGAACACGCAGCCCGACGGTCTCTCGAACATCAAGGAACAGCTCGAGAACTCGCAGTACACGACCAAAGAGATCTCGCTTGCGACGACGCCCGAGAACAAGGTGCCCGCCGAGTGCGAAGCCCTGGTGATCGCCGGCCCGCGCAGCGAACCCCTGGAACACAAGGAAGGCCTCAACGAGATCGCCTCGCTGAAGGCCTTTCTCAGCGCCGGCGGCAAGATGGTTGCCCTCTTCGGTTCGGCGACGCCCGAGAAGTGGAAGCAACTGGCGTCTGACTACGGCGTGAACATTCGCCAAGATCTCGTGCTCGATCCCCGCGTGCGTCCGCCCTTTGCGGTGGCCACCAAGAACTTCGCCCAGGACGTGGACTTCGTGAAGGCTTTCGATGCGATGGTGATCCTGCCCGAGTCGAGCTCGATCGACGTGAGCGGCGCCAAGAAAGACGGGGGCGTCAGCGTGCGCACCTTCCTTTCCTCCGAATCGTTTGCCTATGCCAAGGCGGGCAATCTTCGCTCGCTGCGCACGATCAGTCCGGTGGGCAATGACATTCGCGGCCCGGTGCCGCTCGGCGTGTTGATCACGCAACCCGTGACCGCGGCCCCGGCTGCGGAAAAGGCTCCGGAGAAGAAAGAAGCTCCCAAGGCAAAGACGAGTTGGAACTGGCCGAGTCTGGTACCCGAAGCGCGCGCGCAGGACGACGGTCATGGCCATGCTCACGAGGGCGCTCCGCCCGAAGGCCTGCCTCCGGGCCTCGGTGGCATGCCGCCGAAGGAAGAAATCAAGGACGGCCCCAAGGACTTGAAGAACGAGATGAATCTCATCCTGGTAGCGAATCACGCTTTCTTGATGAACTCGTTCGTCACGCAGTCGGGCAACGCGGATCTTTTCTTGAACTCCGTGAACTATCTTCTCAAAGACCAAGACCTCATCGGCATCCGCCCGCGAGAAGTGCGCCAGACCTCGCTGAAGCTCTCGAACGAAACACGGCGCCAAGTGCGCGCCACGATGCTGATCGTGGGCCTTGCGTTTCTTTGGGGTGCGTTCCTGGTTCGCTTCCGTCGGTCCGTTTAGGCCGAGATGTCCAAGGATTGGGATCCCCTCGTTCATGGCCCTGCTCCGGACCCCGCCGGGGAACCGCAGTTCGGGGTAGATGCGGGGATTCCGTTGGCGCCCGATCCCGAAGAATCGACTCCGTGGAGTGACTTCCGCGATCTCTTTCGTCGGCCGCGGCTTTTCTTTGTAGGGCTCGGTACTCGGAGTTCCGTTTCGCGCTCGCTCGTTTTGAAAGCCCTCTTGGGCTTCTTCTTTTTCTCTTGGATCGGCGGCTTTGTGTCCGGCCAACGCTGGCTCGGGGGCGACCTGACCGTGTGGGCCAAGGGCCTCTCCGAACTTGCCGAACGCAGCGAAACCCGCTCGCTCCTGCTGATGATGGGGTGGCCGGTGGATCCCGCCGCATTGCAGGCAAAGCTCATGGCTTGGGGCGTAATCACCACGCAGATCAAGATCGTGGCCGGGCCTATTTTTGAAACCGGATACCTTGCTCTCTCCGCATTGACCGCTTTGTTGATTTTACCCCTCGTCGGGGTCCCTAAGTCGCGCGTGAGTTTTGCGTCGATTCTCACGGCTTTGCTTTACGCTGGTTGGTTCAATGTCCTGAAGATCCTTCCTTGGTTCGGCGACTTCTTGGCTGGGATCGTGGTGTTTTTGATGGGAATCTCCGCCGTTAAGTGGATGTACGACACCACCGGATTCCGCGCCTTTTTGGCGCTTAAATTCCTGAATGTTGTGACCATGCTCGCCGTCACGGCCGGGTTGGTGGGCCTCGGATTCTTTGCCGCCTCGGCCCGGTGAAAAATAGTTACGGAGTGCGCTTGCCGGAGATCTTCGGCTCCAAACCGTAGACGATCGCCAGGCCCGGTGCGGAATCTTTGCTGCGCCGGGCGCCCGCAAGTAGTTTTTCCGGGGTGGGCCAGAAGGGTGCGGGTGCCAGGCCCTGCACCGGATCGTCCGCCACCAGCAAGCGCACCTCGGCATCTTCGCGGCGCGGGCCACGGATCTCGAGCACTTCCATCTTCGCTAACAAGGCCGACGGCAGATCCAAGTCGCGTGCCTTTTGATGCTGAAGTGGAATGCAGAAAGGTTTCCCTTCGAGTGCGAAAGTTGGAATTGAAAAGAGCGTGGCGCCACATGCGCGCGCGAGACCTTGGGCAAACGAGCTTGCAATGCGCAAACCCGTGAAGGCCCCGGGGCCGGTAACGACGCCGATTCTTTTCACTTCGGAGAGCTTCGTGTGTTGGAGGATTCGCTCGAGGGCGGGTGTAACGCCCGCATTGAGGCCGAAGGATTCCGTATCGGTCCACGCCTCAGACGCGATCACGCGCGTGGCCTCGTCGTCCGTCAGGATCCAGAGACCTTGGCAAGAAACGAGACTCAGGGAGAGGATCACTCGATCGACCCTAGCAGAGGCGTGCGGAGAAATAAAAAAAGCCCGCTCCGCGGAATCGCGGAGCGGGCCCAACTTCTCGACGCTCGAGACTACTCATGGGTTCAGACGGGGAGTCCTTTATGAGGCCCCCGAGCCGCCGGGAAGTAACGGACTGATTTGGCGGGCCGCTCGCGCGGCCCCCGGCGCACTTAGTACGTGAGAGCGAAGGTCGAGGGCGGGTAGCGGCTCGGATCCAGAGGGAACTCCATGTACATGGAGCCCAGGATGTTCGAGCCGGAGAGGTAGGCCTGCACGCCCACGCGGCTTCCCATTTCGATGTACACGCCTTGGCCGCGCACCGAGATTTCGAGATCGCGGTAGGCGCCCGGGTTGTCGAGCGAGCCGGCCGCGCCGTTCGAGCTTACGCAGGTACGCAGGCCTTGGCCGGCCACCGAGCCGGTGAGAAGGTTGTTCGAGTAGAGGCTGTCGAGCGAAGGAATGTTCACTTCGCCCACTGCCGAGATGCTGCCCGTAGGATCTTGATAGAGGTCCAGGGTCACGGTTGCGCCGTTACCGAGGTTGCCTTTGACGGTTTGCAACTTGGTGCCGACCGGCACTTGGCATCCGCCGGCGACCGCGTTGTAGACGTTGTAGTATGGATTATCCATCTGAGGGTCGCTGCCGCATGCGGCAAGAGACGCCAAGAGAGTCAGAGCCGAAAGTTTGATTCCGTTTACCTTTTTCATATTTCCCCCGTCTGTTATCTAAGAAATCCGTCCCCCCCCGGGGACGAAAACCGTTTCGTTATGAGGACTGGGTCAGATCGCGGACTGAGCGTTTACTGATCGCCTTACTGGACGACCACATCACCGGACTGGAAGCTGATGTCGCCGAGCTTCTTCGAGCTGCTGCCGCTGAGCAGCGTCTTGGCTTGGTCGGTCAGCGAGGTCGTGTACGTGGACTGGTTCCACCAGTAGGTGGGCGCCGAGTAACCGAGACACTTGGCCACGGTCCATTCGCCGCTGCGGCACTTCTGGAGGGTTTCGTCGAGCGAGTCTTTCAGAGCTTCGTCGTAGCTCGGGAAGTTGTAGAAGCGGATCGACCCGTTGAACTGTTTGGAACCCGCGGCCGACTCGTTGGCGATCACTTGCACCATGCCGAATTGGTCGGCAAAGATGAAGTTCGCGGTTTTGCGGTCGTCCGAGGTCGAAACCTTTTTGAACTCGCCCACCACGATCTCGAAGCCATCGCGATCCGTATCGAGCGACGAGATGCCGTAGTCGTCTTCGTACTCGATGCGCAGATAACCATCGGCAGTGTCGCCCGAGCCGCTGATCTCCAAGCAGTAGGTCACGTCGCCTTCGATGTTCGAGACATCGGCTTTCACGAAGAGGTCCTCGAGTCGCGACCCAAGCGAGCCCGAGTCGGTAATTCCGAGATCCAAGCAAAGACGAGTGTTCGTCGTGCCCGTGGTCGTGGTCGAACGCACCGTTACCGGCGCGGTTGCGATCGAGGCCGGAGATTCGGCGTTCTGAGCGCAAGCGCCCAGCAAACTGAATCCCATCGCCAGTAGGCTGAGATAGCTCACCTGTTTCGTCATCATAAAGTTCTCCCCCTGCACTCGATAATGCAGCTGGCGTGCCGGGCAGGGCTGGTTCCCTGGGACGCATATAACTATTTGAATTTAATAAAATATTAAGCGCCGCTCATCGGACAGGACGCTTCGACTGTCTAGGGAAGATTCAGGCAGGCGCCCAAACTTTAGACAGTTTGGGCGCTTTTGGGAGCACCGATAAGGAGGTGGGACGTCCGCAAAGAGGCTAGCGGCTGACACCGCGAAGAACGCCCAGGCTGAGGTCTTTTCCGTCGCGCGTAACGCTGAGCTTGCCGTTCCAGGCGTTCGTGTTGGCCTCGGCCTCGGTATTCGAGGCCTTGCGGCGAAGATCGATCTTAAGGACGGTGCCATCGCCTTCCATGTCCACCAGGGTGCCTTTCAAGGTGTCTTGGCCATCCACGTCTTCGCCCACGCGTTTGACGATGAGGACCGTCTCAGGCTTGAAGTCCCGGCGCAGGCTACCTGTGGTGGCCAGATCAAAGTCCAGGTGAAAAATGGCACCCGCATGCACTTCGTTGTACTCGGGGAAGTCCTGAACTTTCCAAAGCTTCAGCGAAGCATTGAGTGGTGTTCCCGGCGTGGTTTCGGTGCCTAGGGCTCGCTGAACGTCGCTAAAGGGATCGAAGGCTTGGCCCAGAAAGAGGATATCGAAAGGACCGTCGCTGAGTTCCGCATCGGGATTGAGGGCGAAGGTCATGTTTTTAGGTGTGGCCGCGGCTTCTTCCGCGGGTACCGAGGGTGGTGCGACGGGAAGTTGCTGGTTCGGTAGCGGATCCGCGGGATCGGCGCCGTCGAAAATCGAGCCCGTGCAAGCGCTCATCGCCAAAGCAAAGATCGGGAGCAGCGTACGCGTCTTCATATCAACCTCGTTTCGAACGAAAGAATCCGAGGCTGCGTATGCGGGGACCGTACCAGGCGTGCGGGATCGTAAGATCAAAGATTTGCGGAGGTGGGAGCGTCTACGCGCTAGGCGGCTGCCTGGCCAAAAACGGCAGAATCGGCTTTGCGCAGCACGGGCGCGAGTTCGGGTTGGCGTTGCTCCATCCAACGTGCGAGCCACTCGGCGCGGGCCGGGGGAATCGCTTCGGGCGTGCGGCCGCCGTAAGAAAGAGTGCGGGCACTGCGATCGATGTCGCGCAAGATTTCTTGCATGCCGCGGAAAATGGCCGACGGAGCGCGATGACCGCGGCCAAAGCGCTGCTCCAGGTGCTCGAGCCAGGCGGCGGCAAGCAGGAAGCGCGACAGAGAGGACGAGAGTTCTCCGCGGCTCCATTTCCATTCGGTGAGCAGGGCGAGAGTCTGGGCGTTCGTCATCATCCTCTCTCTTCGGCAGGGGCTGCCGATTCGAGGAGACGGACTCTTGGCGCCGAACGGGCCCAGTCCCCAGATTCGTTTTTCGCATTTATAAGTCGAAATACGGCGTAATTATCCTTATTAGTTATGAAGCACTGTGTTGATCGGGCATTTTCGGCCACCACCTAACGTCTTTGGAATGATCGCTTGGAGGACCCGATGAAGACCCAACGCCTCTCCCGCTCCGCCTTAGTGAACAAAGTCTTATGGATGGCACTGGGCTCGGCCGGCCTGGTGCTGAGCCTCGAAGCCCGTCGGGTGCAGGCGCAATCGCTGCCCGACGATGTCGATTACTCCAAGTACTACCAAAACTACCTGCGCGATAAGCAGACCTCCGATGCTCGCCGCGGCGAAGCCCATCAACTCCTGAGCAACGCACGCGCGCTCGATCAAGAAGTGGCGAAAACGGAGTCTGACATCCGCGACAGCCAGAGCCGGCTCGCGGCCGATCAGAACGCTTTGAACGGTTTGGCCGCGGAAACGCCCGCGCTTCGTAACGAAGCCGCACGTTTGCAGGCCGAAGCCACCGGTGGCCGTATGCAGATCGACGCCAACGTGCGCCGCATGCGCGAGCTCGACGTGACCGCCGGCCAGATCCGCGGTGCCAACGAGCAAGAAGAGCGTCGCAACCAAGGGCTGCGCAACGCAAGCGCCGAGAGCCAACGTCGTCTCGACGAAATTGAAAACTCCCTGCAGCACAATCGCCAGGCTGCGCAAAACAAGTCGGGGCGTTTAGCGGAAGTGAAAAAACAGCTGCCGGTTGCTGAGCAAAACCGCCAGGCCCTACAAAATCAGGTGGCCTCGCTGAACGCCGAGCTCGTCACGAAAGTCGCCGAAGCCAAGCCCCTGCGTGAGCGGGCCAAGGCTGCCGACACCGCCTTCGATGCCAAGAAAGACGAAGTCGAAGCGCTTCGCACCGCGCTCCAAGCCCAGCGCAAAGTCACCGCGCAAAAGGCCGCCGACCTCGAGGCCGCCGTCAAAGCCGTCGCCGACGCCCAGGCCCAGGTGAGCACGGTGGAAGCCGAACTCGCACAGATCGACGCGGACCTCGCCGCGCTCCGTGCGCAACCGACGCCGCCGGCGGATCAAATCGCGGCGCTTGAAGCGCGCAGAACGGCGGCCCAAGGCCGTCGCCGCGAGTTGAACCGCGCCGTCGGTGCCGCGAACCAAGCTCAAGGTCGCGCGCAATCCGAACTTCAGGCTGAACAAGCCAAGCAGCAGAATCTCGACGCCCAACTGGACGCGGCCCGTGCCCCCTTGGAAGCGCTGAAGAAGGCGCGCGACGACGCACGGGCGGCCGCGCAAGCCGTCGAAACACGTATCGGCGATCTGCGTCAGGTGATCCCGGAAGTGCAGAAAAAGGCGGAAGCCTCGGAGGCCGAGGCCAATGCCCTGCGTGCGGAATCCGGTACCTTGCAAAACGAGATCGCCAATCTGCGCGGCGAAATTGATCGCCTCGCCCAACAGCGCGAAGGCGCCCAGCGCCAGCGCGACCGCGCCAACCAGGACGTCGCTCAGTCGGATGATATCCTGCGTCGCATCGGCGCCGATCTCGACAACGTCCTGCGCGAGCGCAATGGTCTCGACCGCTCGAGTCGCGAAATCTCCGATCAGGTGCGGGGCAAAGAAACCGCCGCGGCCCAACTGCAGCAACGTGCGCAGTGGAACGACGGCGAGATGTCGCGCCTCTCCACCGAGATCGCCGACTTGCAGCGCTACTTGGCCGCCGCCGCTCCCGCGTTGCGCGACCAACGAGCTCGCCAGGCTGCCGCCTACGCGGAATTCCGCAGCGCCGACGCCGCGGCCGCTCGCGCCGAGGGCGTAACTGCCACGAGCCTCGCCAAGTACCAAGAGGTCCGCAAAGCCTACGACGTGCGCTTGCGCGCCGCTAAACAACAAGGCTCCTCCCAAGGCGTCGCCCAGGGTGGCGCGGCGGGCGAAGCGCAAGGCACCGCCGACGGCACGCGCGTCGGTCGTCAAGAAGGCGAAGTGGCCGGCACCGAACAAGGTCGCGCCGCGGGCCTCAAGCAAGGCCGCCTTGATGGCGCCGCCAAGGGTCAACCCGACGGCTACGCCAAGGGCCGCAATGCTCCGGAACCGTACAACGAAGGCTACGCCCTCGGCACCGCGCGCGGTCAAGCCGACGCGAACAATGAAGCCCAAGCCAACGACTACCCGAACGCGCGCCGCTTGCGTCGTGAGCAACGCTTGGCGATCCTCCCGGATCGTTTTGTGGAGCTCGACAACGCGGGTCGCCCGTCGGCGGCTCCGGCCGAGGCTTCGATGATGAGCTCCTTCCTGGACGGAGGTCTGCGGATGCTCGGTCGTCGCGCGCAGCCCCTGAGTGTCGCCTCGCTTACGCCGGTGATGGGCGTGGAAGCCCGTGCCATCGGGACCACGCTCGCGATGGTGAACGTGGATCCGAACCAGGCTAACTGCGCCTTGGGTGCGACCGACTTCATCAATGCGTGCCGCGAAGCTTACACGGCCTCCTACCAAGCCCGCTTCGATGAGATCTACCGCAGCGTTTACGACAGCACCCGCGCCACGAACTTCGAGTCGGCGCGCGGCACCGCTTTTGAGGCACACAAGAACGACCGCTACCAAGAGGGCTACGCCGCCGCTTACGCCGCGGCCTTCGCCCAAGGCGAAAGCGCCGGAGCCGCCGACGCGCGGAGCGAAGGCTTCTCGCGCGGCAAAGCCGACGGCTACGCCAACCGCATCGCGGACGCCCGGGCCAATGCCCGCGCCCGCGGTGTCGCGGACGAAGATGCCTTCTTCCAAGACAATCCGGTCGTGCGGATGCTCGACGCCCAAATCACTACGGTGAAGGGCGGTGTGGCGGATGGCCTGGTTGCGGGTGACGAAGCGCGCTTGGCGCTGACGCTCGGTAACTTCGGCCTCCGTGGCACGAATGCCGGTCAAGTGAAGATCCAACTCAGCTCGCTCACGCAAAATGTGGCGGTCGAAGAAGGTTCGATCTCGGTCACCGGTCTGCCTGGCAACGCCCGTGCCCTGGTGCGCGGCGTGGCCAAGCTGCGGATCTCCCGCACGGCCGGAGCCGGCACCGTACGAATCAAGATCAAGGCGATCCTCCCTGATGGCACGTCGCAAGAGCGCGAAGCCAGCATCAAGATCGGCCTGCATATCTTTGCCGCGATCGACTCGAACTTGAACCTGAAGCCATGGATCAACCAAGGGCTCTTCGCGCCGAAGAAGCACGTGATCGAAGTGACCGTGAAGAACCCCACGGACAACGACGCGAAAGAAGACTTCCGCGTGGAACTACAAATGCCCGACAAAGACGGCATCGAAGTGATCAAGGGCGAAGCGGATGCGGGCACCCTCGACGCCGGCGAAAGCCGCAAGGTCGAGCTCCAATATCGCTTGCTCAACAAGGACCTGGCACGTGGTAATAAAATCCCGATCAAGATTCGGGTGTTTTACGGCAAGCGTCTCTCGGCCGAGCAGGCGCTCACGTTGGAGCCGGTGGTTGGCCTCTAAGGTGCCCGCGACTCTTCAGGGAAGCGCGCACTGAGCAGGCGACAAGCGAGGCGCGCAGCGAGCGTTTCCGTTTGCGCGGATCCGGGGATCGGGAAGATCTCGCTGATGTCGGCGCCGATGACGTCTTTGCTGCGAAAAAGCGTTTCGACCAAACGACTGGCGTGGGCCCAGAAAAGTCCGCCGGGCTCGGCGGTGCCGGTGCCGGGTGCTTCGGACGGCGCCAGCACACCAAGATCGAAGGCCAGATAAATTTGCGGCGGGAAACTCGCGAGCCAGCGCGTGAGATCAAAGGAATCGCGCGCGGCCTCAAAAGCATCCACCCACAGAATTTTCTGTTCGCGTACAAACGCGGCTTCTTCCGCGGACCAGGTGCGTGCGCCGATCACGGAGATCGGTAAACCCAACTCCGCGATGCGGCGGTAGGTGCAGGCGCGGTGGAGCGACGAGCCTTCTTGGGAGTTCTTCAGCCCGCCTTGGCCCGAGAAAATCACGACACCGGCTTCGGGATACTGCGCTTTCAGCGCTTGTGCCGCCCCGAGAGAGATCGAGCGCTCTCCTCCGAGCACCAAGGGCCAGAGCTCTTGCTCCCAGGTTTTCCCAATTTCGGTCTCGAGTATTTTGAGGGCTTCCTCATTACGCACACCTCGGAGGGGCAGCGCCGCGCGGGTCTCGATGCCCACGAGTTGGGCATCTCGCCGCGTGGACGGATCAAAGCTTTCCAGGGCGAGCGAGGCTTGCAAAATCGCCTGCGGGCCAGCGACGGTTCCCACGGGGAACGAAGTCGTGTTCTCCAGCGGAGCCGGGAGAATCGCCGCGCGGGGCGACTCTTCCGGGCTGCGCCCGAGGAAGCTGTTGATCCTCATCCTTGAAGATGGGCTTCCAGGAACCAGAGGTCTTTGTCCGCCTGGCGCGAGATTCCCGTAAAGAGATCCGTGGTGTTGGCGTCCTTTTGAGCTTCGGCCAGCGCCACCGCTTTGCGCACGTTCGACGCGTACACCGCGAAGGCCGACGAGAGGTACTTCACGTGGTCGATGCCCGCGGCAATGTGCAGCGGATAGGATTTGAGCGTGCTGCGCTTGGCCACGACTTGAACGGTGCCCTCTGCGTAGCCGCCGAGGGACGTGATGCGTTCGGCCATATCGTCGATCTGCGTCAACACGCGGGTGGCGATCTGATCGAAGAGCTCATGCAGAAAGATAAAATTTTGACCCTTCACGTTCCAGTGGGCTTCTTTGGTTTGCGCATAAAGATCCAGCGCGTCGGCAAGTCGTGCGTTGAGGACTTCACAGAGAGCTGCGCGCTGGGCCTCAGGGATGTCGTTCTTGGTTTGGTGCATAAAATTTCTCCTTTAGAATTATTCTAAACCCGGACGTGGTGGAAAACAATCAACGCGCCAGAGTTTAACTCAGGGCTGGAACTTGTGGGGCCCTGCGCGCAGGTTTATCCTCTGTGAGCATGTCGAAGATCAACTCCTATAAAACTCTATCGACTCTCGAAGCGGGTGGGAAAAAATTCCAGTACCACTCCTTCCAAAAATTGGAGGCCGCCACCGGCAAGTCGCTCAAGCGACTGCCGTACTCCATCAAGATCCTGCTCGAGAACATGCTCCGCTGCGAAGACGGCAAGGCGGTAAAAAAAGCCGACATCGATGCGGTTCTGAACTGGAATGCAAAAGCCGAGCCTGATTACGAAATCCAGTTCATGCCCGCGCGTGTCGTGTTGCAAGACTTCACCGGAGTCCCCTGTGTGGCCGACCTGGCCGCGATGCGCGGCGCTGTGAAGAAACTCGGCGGCGATCCCTCCAAGATCAATCCGCTCCAGCCCGTGGATCTCGTCATCGACCACTCGGTGCAGATCGACGAGTATGGATCGAACGCCGCCCTGGGCGCCAACTCTCAGCTGGAGTTCGAGCGCAACCGCGAGCGCTACGAGTTTTTGAAGTGGGCGCAAAAAGCTTTCCGCAACTTCCGCGCGGTCCCGCCCGCGACGGGCATCGTGCACCAAGTGAACCTTGAGTATCTCGCGCAAGTCGCCTTCGTGCGCAAGGACGCTGGCGAATCTTGGATCTATCCCGACACGTGCATCGGCACGGACTCGCACACTCCCATGGTGAACGGCCTGGGTGTGGTGGGTTGGGGCGTGGGCGGCATCGAAGCCGAAGCGGCCATGCTGGGTCAGCCTTGCTCGATGCTCATCCCGCAAGTCATTGGCTTCCGCCTCAAGGGTTCGCTCCCCGCCGGAACCACGGCCACCGACTTGGTTCTCACCGTGGTGCAAATGCTGCGCAAGCGTGGCGTCGTGGGCAAGTTCGTGGAGTTCTTTGGCCCCGGATACAAGAACCTCGCTGTCGCCGATCGTGCCACGATCTCCAACATGGCCCCCGAGTACGGCGCGACGATCGGGATTTTCCCCGTCGACGAGCGCACGCTCGAGTATCTCGATCTGACGGGTCGCGGCGCCATCACCAAGCAAGTCGAAGCCTATTTCAAAGAACAGGGCCTCTGGTTCGATCCCAACGTGGAGCCCGAGTGCACCGACATCATGGAACTTGATCTCGGCACGATCGTGCCCTCCCTTGCCGGCCCCGCCCGCCCGCAAGACCGCGTGATCTTGCCTGACGTGCGCAAGTCTTTCCGCACCTACCTCTCCACGTGGGCCAAGGACAAAATCGCCGCGCTCGGCGAAGAATCCGTCAAGCGCTGGGTAGGGGAAGGGGGCTCAACCGACGCGAGTGGCCGCGATGCTGTCGTCACGCCCGAGCTGCACCCGGAGCATCCGGATGCGTCCCTGGGCTTTCTCGGTCAGAGCGTTCGCGTTCGTCAGCCCGACGGTCAAGGCTACGGGCTCACCCACGGCTCGGTCGTTATCGCCGCGATCACGAGTTGCACTAATACGTCCAATCCCAGCGTGCTCATCGCCGCAGGTCTCTTGGCCCGCAATGCGATTCAACGTGGGCTCAACGTGAAGCCATGGGTGAAAACCAGCTTCGCCCCCGGTTCACGAGTCGTCACCGAGTATATGCAAGACAGCGGACTGCTCGGGTATCTCGAAGGTCTCAAGTTCCACATCGTGGGTTACGGCTGCACCACCTGTATCGGAAATTCGGGCCCACTCCCTCCGCACATCGAAAAGGCCGTCGTCGACGGCAACCTGGCCACGGCCTCGGTGCTCTCCGGTAACCGCAACTTCGAGGCCCGCGTGCATCCGCTGGTGCGCACCAACTATCTCGCCTCGCCCCCACTCGTGGTGGCCTATGCCATCGCCGGCAACGTGAACATCGATCTCTCTCGCCATCCCGTCGGCTACGATCCCAACGGACACCCGGTGTTCCTCAAGGACATCTGGCCCACCCAAGAGGAAGTGAACGGAGCCATCCGCGACTTCGTGACCACGCGTCACTTCGACAAGGTTTACGGCGACGTCTTTAAGGGCAGCGCCGAATGGCAAGCCATCAAGGTCAAAGAAGGCGAAATCTACGACTGGGACAAGAAGTCCACGTATATCAAAGAGCCTCCCTTCTTCGAGAACTTCTCGGCCACGCCGTCCGCGCTCAAGGATATCCAGGCCGCGCGCTGTCTGGTGTACGTTGCGGACTCGGTCACCACCGATCACATCTCGCCCGCCGGAAACATCGGCAAGTCGAGCGTAGCGGGGCAGTACCTGCAATCGATCGGCGTGGAACAGCGTGACTTCAACTCCTTTGGTGCCCGTCGCGGGAACCACGAAGTCATGATGCGCGGCACCTTCGCCAACGTTCGCATCAAGAACCTGCTGCTTCCCGGAGTTGAGGGGCCCTTTACGAAGATGCTTCCGAGCGGCGAGCAGCTCCCGATCTTCGAGGCAGCCATGCGCTACAAGAACGCGGGCATCCCCTCCATCGTTCTGGCCGGCAAAGAGTACGGCTCGGGTTCGTCGCGCGATTGGGCGGCAAAAGGGCCGGCACTTCAAGGCGTGCGCGCCGCGATCGCCGAAAGTTTCGAGCGCATCCATCGCTCCAATCTCGTGGGCATGGGCATTCTTCCGCTCCAGTTTAAGGATGGCGAGACGGCCAAGTCTCTCGGCCTCACGGGTGAGGAGACCTTTGACATCAGTGGACTCGGCACGATCGTGCCGGGTCAAGATGTCGAGGTGCGTGCCACGAGTGCGAACGGCGATAAGAAGAGCTTCAAGACTCGGGTGCGGATCGATACTCCCAATGAAGTCGAGTACTTCCGTAACGGCGGGATTCTTCCCTACGTGCTCCGTCAGATCATGAAGTCCTAGTCTGCGAACCCGCCCTTGACCGTATCCTGACCAAAAAATTCTGTGTGGGAGTCTACCCCGAGAGGCTATGTCCTCGGGGTGGAACACAGTTTTGTCGGCGTCCTGGGCATCGCCTTTTTTGTGGCCATTTGTTGGCTTTTCTCGAGTAACCGTCGCCTGATTCCTTGGAAAACCGTGGCGGGCGGCTTGATCCTCCAGTTCGTGCTCGCGACCGCGGTGCTTGGCATTCCGCGTTTCGGTATTCCGGGTATTTTTCGTTTTCTCTTTGTGGGGATGAACGAGGCGGTCGGCAAACTCGTCAGTTTCTCGGACGCAGGCGCTGAGTTCGTGTTCGGGAGCCTTGCTCGCACCGACTCGAGCCTGGGCTTTGTCTTCGCCTTTCGCGCGCTGCCCACGATTATTTTTTTCTCCTCGTTCACAGCCGTGCTTTTTCACTTGGGCGTCCTCCAGAAAGTCGTCAAAGGCATCGCCTGGGTGATGCATCGTTTTATGAAAGTCAGCGGCGCCGAATCGCTTTCCACGGCCGCGAACGTGTTCATCGGGCAAACGGAGGCCCCGCTCCTCGTAAAGCCGTACATTCCGCTCATGACCCGCTCGGAGCTCTACTGCGTGATGGTGGGCGGCATGGCCACCATCGCCACGGGCGTGATGGGCGCTTACGTGGGACTTCTCCAAGGCCGACTTCCCGACATCGCGGGACATTTGCTGACGGCGAGCGTGATCTCGGCGCCGGCGGCTATTCTCGTGGCCAAGATGCTCGTGCCCGAAGAAGGCCGGCCGGTGACATCCGGGAAGATGGAAGTCTCCAACGAGAAGATCGATTCCAACGCCATCGAAGCCGCCGCTCGAGGCGCTTCCGAGGGTCTCATGCTCGCTCTCAACGTGGCGGCCATGCTGATCGCTTTCATTGCGCTCATTGCGTTCTTCGATTCCCTTCTGGGTCTTGTGGCCCAGGACCTTAAGTTCGCGCAGCTCTTCGGCTGGTTGTTCTCTCCGGTCGCTTGGCTGATGGGCGTGCCCTGGGCCGAGTCTCCGCTGATTGGCCAGATGCTGGGCGAGAAAGTCGTGCTCAACGAGTTCGTGGCCTACGTTCACCTTGCCAAAGAGGCGCCTCAGTTGAGCGACCGCACGCTGATCATCACGTCCTACGCTTTGTGCGGTTTTGCGAATTTTTCGTCGATTGGGATTCAGTTGGGCGGACTCGGCACGCTGGCGCCGAATCAAAAATCCACTCTTGCGCGCTTAGGTCTACTCGCCGTGTTCGGCGGAAGCGTGGCGTGCTTCTTTACCGGTGCCGTGGCGGGTTTACTCTACTGAGTCGGGTACCCGGTAGCTGTAAAGGGTCGTGGAGCCCATTTGTCTCCGTGTCGAGTCGCCTTCGCGCCTCACCAACAGGAGTCCGCGTTTCGGGTTGTCGAGGAACGCGGAGCTCAACACGGTGGCCTTCCTTTCGCCCCATTCCACCAGCGTCTGCCGGTTTTTGCGATCGTAGAGCAGGTAACGGCGAGCGGCTCCCACGTTGGCCGAGTAGGAAGCAAAAAGCCAGTGCCGATCGGAATCGATTTTAGGTAAATCGAGCAAGCGGAAGTATTGATCGACCTCTCGATCGTCCGCCTCGTCGTAGCCGGGTCCCAAGAGGAGCGGCGTTGATTCGAGTGGCAACTCCGAGATCGAAAGCAGAGAGTCGGGCACCACGGAATCCCGCAGAGGCGGTACCCGGTCGCGGGTGCCCAGCAGGAGCGTGCCGTCGGGCGTGAGCCGGCGTCCGGGAGCGTCGCGCTCGCGCTCCGGCCAGCGACCTGCCACGGTGATGACGAGCTTGGGGCTGGCGGGATTTTCTAGATCGATCAAGCGGATGCGCTCGGCTGCCTCGGGGTTAGGGCGCGAAACGAGCACGAGCCGCCGTTCGGATTCACTGAACTCAAAGGGTTCAATGAGGCTGTCGCCGCGAAAGTAGACGCTCAGGTCGGCAATCAAGCGGAGAGTGCGGACGTTGTAGAGGGCGCTCTCAGGGGCCCGCGGGGCTTTGCCGACAGTCCCTATCGCGAGTTTGAGCCCGGTGGGCGAGAACGTGAGCGATCGAATAGTTTCTTTGGTGCGTAACACGCGGATGCTGCCGTCGACGCCGTCGAGAATCGTGGCGTCGGAATCCTTGTTAGGCACGCCAAAGGAGTAGCCTTGGGCCGCAAAAGTACCCGGAGCGGCAAAGCCTTTGGGCCCATTGTTGAGCGAGGCCACCACTTGCGAAGTCCTGAGCGAGCGAACCACGTAGGTTTCGCGTCCTCGATCGTCGCGGGTGCGGTACGCGACGTACCGACCATCGGGGCTGAGTTGGGCCCAGTCCCCTTCCCATACGGTCGCTTGCAGGAAGCGTTTCTCAAGATCGTAGGCACGCACGCGTTTGTCCTGATCCGACGCGGTCACGGCAAATCGGCCGTCCGCACTGAAGCGGAAGAGTGTGAGGGACGGGCCTCCGGCGCTGAGCGACGCGACTTCGGAGCTTTCGCTTGCGTGCGTCCACGAAGCCACGATGCTTCGTGTGGGAATCTCGAAGAGCTTTACCTCGCGTGCACTGGCGGCCAGAACAAAGCGACCGTCCCGACTGAAGCGCGCTTCTCTCAGTGGCTCGTTCGCACGAATTTCGCTCAGTGGAACGCCGTCGGAGCCGTCCAAGATTTGTATCCACGCAGGTTCAGTGGAGGTATCTGCAGAGAGCAGCGCAACGGCGTTGCCGCCGGGCCCCATCCACGAGCGAACCCAATTGTTCGCAGGGATGGTCCAGATCTTCTTGAGCGAATCAAAGGGTTGCCAAGTAACCGTTGGAGGGGTCGCGCCCCAAGATCTCAGAGATACCAGCGCGAGGAAAACGAAGAATCTTTTGTGAATTTTCATGAGCTCCGCCAAAATTCTGTCACGAAGCGAACGCGGTAGCAAGTTAGCCGCGCTCGCGCGCTTAGCAGGATCCGCTAAACTCGTGCTCGTTCGCAAGCGACCAAAAGGAGGGTCGCAATGACATGAAGAAAAAACATTTAGGATCTCTCGTCTTGTTGGGTGCGGTTCTGGGAGCTTGCGGTGACGACGACAGGCCCGCAGAAGCCGCCTTTTCCGCCGAAGAGCCGGGCAAGGTTGTTGCTCTCATCACCACCGCGGTCAGCGTGGCGGGCGGAGGCATGGCCTCGTCGACCGCACTGAACCTGGCGCGCACACCGGGAGCCATCCGCACGGCAGATTTCTCGGCCAGCAGTTGCGACGAGTACGGCCAACCGAAGGACATGTACCAGGACAACCCGGCATTTCCCGGAACGCACACGTACTGTCGTTTGAGCGTCGACGATGGCTCGCCTGAGACCGTTCAGGGCAGCTTTTCTTTGATCAAAAAAATCGCCTGTCAAATCGAGAAAGGCGGAGTTGTTTACGACGGTTCCACCAAGGCCATCACCCTGGCCGCGGGCGACTGCTTTAGCGCTGAAGACATGGAAGACATGGGAGGCGGCGCTCTGGACGTGAACGTGGTGGGCTCGTCTCCCGCATCGTTCAACAGCTACTTCGAGCGCGGCCTCGTGATCACCGTAGCCATGGGCGAGGAAACCATGGTTTATCAGTTGGGAACCAAGGTCTCCGGTGACAGCATCGAGTTTGCCTCCTACGAAACCCAGGGCGCTGGTCGCTCGGGCGCTTACTCCGCGTCGCTTGATTTGAAGACGGGCCTGCTTCGCGTGGAGAACCGCACGGACCGCTTGACGGCGAGCTGCGGCGACAGCTGCGGCTTCAACAAGCACATGCGCGTGTACGCCACGCTCAACATGGTGAACAACGAGCCCAAGGATCTCCTGGGTCTTGAGTTCGCCGACGCGAGCCTCAACGGTGGCGATCAGAAGAGCGGCTCCCTTGTCACGGCCAAAGGCGACATGACGAGTGGAATCAAGGCGCGCTTCTTTGGGGCGACCAACGGTTCCATGGGCCAAGTCACGGACGAAAGTCAGTTCGGCACGGCGGCTAACTGGGTCGAGAACACCAACACGAAGTGCTACACGAAGACGGCCGACGACGCCGCTACCTGTGGTGCGGGCATCGACAAGTTCTCGAGCTCCACGGGCTTTCTTCTGTACGGCACCTACACAGCTTCGGCGACTTACTTTGCGAACTACGCAGGGATGAAGTTCACGAGCATCGACCTGAACAGCGAAGCTCCCTGATCGAGATTCCTCTTAGCTCAAAAAAGAGAGCGAGTTTTTGACGGCAACAACAAGTTTAGTTTACTAAACTTGTTGTTGCCGATTCTGAAAAATCCCAGAAAATTCATTGGATTGAGTCGTTCGCCGCACTTGCTCAATTGCGTCAAGCAAAAGCGACTTGCGATCCGAGTCCCCCTGGCGCGCAAGGAGTCCTAGCTCCAAGATATACCCGGTATGGGTACCCCCTTAGAAAATGCGGAATTTTTGAACGAGTTTCTCGTGGAATGCAACGAGAACCTCGCCAAGCTCGACAACGATCTCGTGCGTCTTGAGCAGAATCCGAAAGATCTCGAACCGCTCAAGGAAATCTTTCGAGCCATTCACACGGTCAAAGGCGCGAGCGGAATGTTTGGGCTCACGCGACTGGAGAAAGTCGCGCATGCCGCCGAAGACGTTCTCAACAAAATGCGCGAGGGAGCGCTGGAGGCAACCCCAGCTCACATCGATCCGGTTCTGAGAGCTATCGACACCATCAAGGTGCTGCTTTTTGACATCGAGACGAATCGGCAAGAACCCGAAGGGGACGACTCCCAGGTGATCGAGGCGCTTCACGGCCTTTTGGGCCATCACGCGCCGCCGCCCGAAGACGCGCAGACGACGATCGCAAAGTCGGCCCCTGCGGCGGATGCCGGCTCCCGGCCGCAGCCCGCGGAGGCGAAGTCCTCGGTAGCGGAAACCACCCTCCGCGTGCGAGTGGATGTGCTGGACCAGCTCATGAACCTGGTGGGTGAACTGGTTCTCACGCGCAATCAGTTGGTACAGCTTGTGCGGGGCGTGGATGAATCGCTGTTTGCGGCGCCCATTCAGCACTTGAATCGTGTCACCTCGTCGCTGCAAGAGTCGGTGATGAAAACTCGCATGCAGCCGATCGGGGTTGCGTGGTCAAAGCTTCCGCGCGTTGTCCGAGATCTTTCCCAGACGAGCGGCAAGAAGCTCGATCTTGTGATGGTGGGCCAGGAAACCGAGATCGATCGGCAGGTCTTGCAAGCCATTCAAGACCCCCTTCTTCACTGCGTACGGAACTCGGCCGATCACGGGATCGAATCCAGCGAGATCCGGGAGAAATGCGGAAAGTCCGCGACCGGTACGATCACCTTGAAGGCGTTTCACGAAGGCGGCCACATCGTGATCGAGGTTGGCGACGACGGTGCGGGAATCAACGCGGAGGCCGTACTCAAGAAGGCGATCGAACGAGGGCTCGTCAGCGAGGACGAAGCCGCCTCCAAGTCGGAGGCCGACATCCTCCGATTTATCTTTGAGCCCGGATTTTCTACCGCCAAGCAAGTGACCGAAGTGTCCGGTCGGGGCGTAGGTATGGACGTGGTTCGCAGCAACATCGAAAAAATCGGCGGTGTGGTGGAGATCCTCTCGGAGCGGGGCAAGGGGACCACTCTCAAGATAAAAATTCCGCTCACCCTTGCCATCATCTCGGCGCTGATTGTCCGGGTGGGCGAAGGCGACGCGGCCGATGTCTTCGCTCTGCCTCAGTCGTGCGTACTCGAGGTGCTTCGCGTGAACGTCGAGAATGCGGCCTCCGTGGAAACGATCCAGAATTCCCGTTTCTTGCGCCTTCGGGATTCCCTGTTGCCCTTGATTGATCTCAGGGAGGTCTTTGAGGGGGGGCTCGCGGAAAAGTCCGACGAGTTCGCCGTGGTGGTCTGTCAGATCGGTCCCAGCCGCTTTGGCCTTATCGTGCAAGAAATCTTCGACACTCAAGAAGTCGTGGTTAAGGCCCCCGGTCACTATCTGCGCGAGGTGGGTGTGTATTCGGGCGCAACCATTTTGGGAGACGGGCGAGTCATTCTGATTCTCGATGTCTCGAAGATCGAAGAGCTGAGCCTAAGCGGGGGTGCTTCGGCACGCTCCCAATCCGCATCGAGCTTGTCCGAGCGAGACGTCGCCAAGGAGTCCGAGCGAATCCAGCTTCTTCTTTTTAAGTCTTCGAAAAACTCTGCCATGGGGGTGCCCCTGGCTCTCGTTTCAAGGCTCGAAGAGTTTGCCGTGGCACGAATCGAAACCGCGGACGGCGGCTGGTTCGTGCAGCATCGGCAGAGCCTTCTGCCCCTGGTGGCAACGAGCGACAACTGGACGCCTCCACGAGAGGGGGTCGTGCCTGCGGTTATCTTTTCGGACGGCGCGCGTACCTTGGGGCTGGTGGTCTCCGAAATCCAAGACGTTGCGGAATGCGTCCTCAACATGCAGTCCTCGCGCAACGGGAAGGGTGTTCTTGGATCGGCCATCGTCGAAGGAAAGGTGATCGAGATCATCGATGTTCACCACTATCTTTTGCAGGCGTTTCCCGATTGGTTCACCAGGAAGAAGCTCGAGAACGTGGAGCAGCGCAAACCCACGATTCTCCTGGTCGATGACTCCTCGTTCTTTCGCGAGTTGCTGAGGCCCATTCTCGAGTCGCAGGACTACGTGGTCGTGACGGCGGTAGACGGAGACGATGCGTTGAAAGCGATCGAATCGCGCGAACCCTTCGATTTGATCCTCTCCGACATCGAAATGCCTGGTAAGGACGGCTGGCAGCTTGCGCAGGAACTCAAGGGAAGGGGCGTCCTCGAGCGCACGCCCCTGTGTGCCCTGACTTCGCGCGACGACGCCTCTTTCCGGGCACGCGCCAAAGAATTGGGTTTCCAGGACTATCTCATCAAGTTCGATCCCGACGAGGTTCTGGGAGCCATTGCGAGGAATCTTTCGTCATGACGTCACTTACAAAGAACCCCGCTAAAGAGAAGTTCGAACGAAACGGCGAGGACCGGCGCCGCGACGATCTCGGGCCCCCCGAGGGAAATGAGCGTCGTCAACTTCACGACCGACGCATCGAAAACAACGTCGAGTTCGTCACGTTTCGAATCGGCGAACATCTGATGGGTTTGCCGGTCCATCTGGCCCAGGAAGTCATTCCGCAGCAGAAGATCACCAAGATTCCGCGCGCCAACGCGGAAATTCGAGGGCTGATGAACCTGCGTGGGCAGATTGTCACGGTTCTGAGCCTTCGGCGCCGGCTGGGTCTCGAGGACGAGGCCGTGGAATCGCGCATGAACGTGATCGTGAACTTCCGAGACGAGCTTTTGAGTCTGGAGGTCGATTCCGTGGGCGACGTTCTGCCGATCGCCAAGCATCTGATCCTAGGAGCCCCGGCTACCCTGGAAGGATCTTGGCGCGAGTGCTGTCAGTCCGTCGTACAGCTCGAAAAAGGCTTGTTGGTCGTCATCGATATCGAAAAGATTTTTCGCATTAGGGACACAAAACTTCAGGGAGAGATGACATCGTGAAAAAGAACATCGTGAAGAAAAAGGAAAAATCGGGCCACAAGGAGGTCTCGGCCGACCAGGAGGCCTTGGTTAATCGTGGGCTGCGCGGCGCCATTGACGCGAGCTATGCGTTTATCGAGTTCGAGCCCGACGGCACGGTGGTTCATGCCAACGACAACTTTCTCAAGGCCCTGAAGTACTCGGCTTCCGAGATCGCCGGTAAGCACCACGCGATTTTCTGCGAGAAATCCTATGTCTCCTCCCCGGACTACAAAAAGTTCTGGGAGCAACTCGGTCAGGGGCTGCCGCAGGTGGGCGAGTTTAAGCGAGTCGCCAAGGACGGTTCCGAGATATGGATTCAGGCCGCCTACAGTCCTCTGAAGGACGCCAAGGGCCATGTCTTTCGAGTGGTGAAGATCGCGTCCGACGTGACGGCCACCAAGCGAGCCGCCCTGATGAAGCAGATGGTCGACCTATCGCCCGTAAACACCATGCTCGCGACGCCTGACGGCATCCTGACTTACATGAACGAGGCGAGTTTCAAGACTCTCAAGTCCCTCGAGAGCTTGCTTCCGGACAAGGTAGAGAACTTCGTAGGCAAGTCGATCGACATGTTCCACAAGGACCCCGCACACCAAAGACGCCTCATCGCCGACCCTAAGAATCTCCCGATCAAGTCGAAGATCAAGGTTGGGCCGGAAACACTCGATCTACTCGCGTCCGCGTTACGCGACTCCACGGGCGCTTACCTCGGGCCGGTCGTCACGTGGTCCGTGGTCACCGATCGGGTCAAGATGGCCGACGACTTCGAGAAAGACATCGGTTCGGTCGTGACGATCGTCAGCAGTTCCGCCAACGAGCTTCAGGCCAGCAGTCAAAGCTTGGCCGCCGGAGCCGAGGAAACCACCCGCCAATCTCTGGCCGTTTCGAGTGCCGCCCAAGAGGCCACGCGCAGCGTGCAATCGGTGGCCGCCGCGTCTGAGGAAATGAGCAAGAGCGTTCAGGAAATCTCGGGGCGCGTTCAGGAGTCCGCTCGCATCGCCCAGAGCGCGGCTCAGGAAGCGAACGCCACCAATCAAATGATGGGCGTGCTTGCCAAGTCGAGCGAAGAAATCGGTCATGTCGTCAAGGTGATCGCTTCCATTGCGCAGCAAACCAACCTGCTGGCTCTCAATGCCACCATCGAGGCCGCTCGTGCCGGCGAAGCCGGAAAAGGTTTTGCCGTGGTCGCAAACGAGGTCAAGGAACTCGCTCGTCAAACCAGCAAGGCCACCGAGGAGATCAACCAAAAGATTTCCACGGTTCAGCGCGAAACCGGAGTCGCGGTCAAGGCCATCGAAAAGATCACCGGAGTGATCAACCAGCTCAACGAGATCTCGGTGACGATAGCGGGTGCCGTGGAGCAACAAAGTGCGGCCACTGCGGAGATCTCGCGAAGCTCGTCGGAAGCGGCCAAGGGCACGAGCGAAGTCACCCAGAACATCGTCAACGTTTCCACCGTCGCGGAAGAGTCGGGGCGTGGCGCGTCCGACATCCAGAAAGCCTCTTCGCTGCTGAGCGAAGAGTCGGTGCGGCTGAAGAACGCCGCCGATTCGTTCCTGAAACGAATGAGGGCGTTCTAAGCAAAGGTAGAGTGTAATGGCTCAAGGCAAGCTCAGGGTACTGATCGTCGACGACTCCGGGGTTTTTCGTGGCTACTGGGGTCGTCTCCTTTCCGGTGAAAGCGACATCGAAGTCGTGACGACCGCAGTGAGCGCCAAGGCAGCGCTCGAGGCCCTGGCTTATCATTCGATCGACCTCGTTTTGCTCGACGTCGAGATGCCCGAGATGAGTGGACTGGAAGCGATTCCGCACTTCCTGAAAGCCAAGCCCGAACTGAAGATCCTCATTGCGAGCAGCCTCACGAGCAGCGCGGCCGGAAGGGTCACCGTTGAGGCTCTCACCGTGGGTGCCCATGATTTTATCGGGAAGCCTTCTTCCTTGGTGGCCGGTGGTGACGGTTCCGATGTCCGAGCTAACCTGCTGGAGAAAATTCGGGCCCTCTCGCCGTACTCGGGGAGGGTGCTCGGAGCCGGCGAATCCAAAGCCCCTGGCGGAGCGAACGCGCAGGCCGGCGATTCAAGGACGGCCCCAAGGATCTCGGGTCCCGTTCAGGTCATTGCTATCGGTGCAAGCACCGGTGGTCCGAACGCCTTGAGCTTGGTTCTGTCGAAACTCGCCGAATCCGTCCGGCAGCCCATCGTCATCGTGCAGCACATGCCCGCTAACTTGACCGCCATGCTGGCCGAACGGCTCGGTCGCGACTGCAAGCGACCTTGCGCGGAAGGGAAAGACGGCACCGTGCTTCGCCAAGGCTCCGTGTATGTTGCGCCGGGCGGGCGCCACATGACCGTGCGCCGAGTTGGATCGGACCTGGTCCTTGGGCTAAACGACGATCCCCCGGAAAACTTCTGCAGGCCGGCGGTCGATGTCTTGTTTCGTTCCGTCGCGGAGGCTTGTTCCAACGCAAGTCTCGGCGTGGTTTTGACTGGCATGGGCGAGGACGGAAAACGAGGATCGGAAGCTCTGCGCGCCTGCGGAGCCGCCGTCGTTGCGCAGGACGAGGCCTCGAGCGTGGTATGGGGAATGCCGGGGGCCGTTCACCGAGCGGGTCTTGCCAGTTACACCTTACCCTTGACCTCCATTTCCGAAAAAGTTTCCGAGATGGCGGCTAGAAAGTGAAGCTCGAGAAGCACGATTACGACTACCTCGCGGATCTGCTGAAGACCGTGAGCGGTCTCAGTTTGGGAGCCGGCAAAGAGTACCTAATCGAGAGCCGCCTCATGCCCCTCTGTCGCGATCTCAAACTAGCGGGAATTCCCGAGCTCATCTTGAAGCTTCGTGCTCCGCCGTCCGACAAGAACCTCGTCAAGCTGGTCAACGACCTGATGACCACTAACGAATCCCTTTTCTTTAGGGACTACACGCCGTTTGAACTGATTCGCACGCGCTTCCTTCCGGAGCTCGTCAAGACGCGGGCTCAATCCAAGACGCTGACGATATGGTCGGCGGCTTGCTCGAGTGGCCAAGAGCCGTATTCCATCGCCATGTTGCTTTGCGAATGTGGACTGAATTTCTCCGGATGGAACGTCAAAATTATTGCAACGGATTTCTCCGAGGAAATCCTGAGGCGCGCTCGAGAGGGCGCGTACTCCCAGTACGAGGTGAGTCGAGGATTGCCGGCGGATCTTTTGCTGAAGTACTTTGATCGCCGGGAGGATCGTTTCGTCGCTAAGCCGGTTCTCAGGGATATGATCGAGTTTCGCTTCGCGAACCTCCTTCAGCCGCTCACGATTCCTCGCTGCGACGTCGTTTTCCTGAGAAACGTACTCATCTATTTCGAAAATCAGGCAAAGACTCAAGTGATCGATGCCGTGGCGAAGATCGCGGCCGAAGACGCTCTGCTGGTGCTTGGGGGAGCCGAGTCCGTGCACGGGTTAAGCGACTGTTGGAGCATGATCGAGGGAATCCGGTCCCCCATTTATCGAAGGAAAGCAAAGGCATGACAACGGCACCGGCAAAGAAACAGTCCATGCTTGTCGTCGACGACGATCTCGACCTCTTGGAAATTCTCAAGGCGAGTCTCGAGTCCGAGAATCGGCATGTTTTTGTGGCCTCCAGCGCGGTGGACGCCCTCAAGTCCTATCTCACGCCCGACGCGCTCAAGCGCAACCCGATCGATGTCGTGTTGTCGGACATGAAGATGCCCGAGATGTCGGGGCTTGAGTTCTTGATTGCCACGCGCAATAGAAGCCCTCACGCCACCTTCCTCATCCTTACAGGTTACGCGGAGAAGTTTAAGATGTTCCTGGCTATGCGCTACGGAGCGTATGACTTTGTGGAGAAACCCTATCAGCTAGCCGCTCTCGATGCCTTGATCAGCGAGGGCGTGCGCGTGGGCGAGCGCGAGGCCTATCTCGAGCGGAGTCTCCCCGAGAGACTGCTGCAGGCGGGATTTCCACCGGCTCACCTGCTCCGCCTTAAACGAAAGATTCAGCGGGTCGCCCGCCTTTCGAGACACCCGTCGACCGACGAGTTTGTCGATCAGCTTTTGGGATCGCGTGGTTCCGAGTCCCAACTGCAGGACACCTTGATGAACGAACTCAAGCGCTCGGCGCAGTGGCAGATCGAAGAGTTTAGAGACTCTTCGGACCTTCTCTCCCAAAGAGAAGATCCGAAGGTTTTGCCTTTGCTGCGACGAATTTTCCATTCCTTAGCGAATCTCAAGAAGGCGTCTTTTAGCGTCGGACTCGAAGATCTAGGGCAGAGCCTGCAGATTCAGGAAAGCATCGTACTGTATCTGCGAGGGTTCCCTCAGCTGATGACGAACAAGGTTGCGATCGCGGTTCAAGCGTCGTTGTCTCAGGCCATGGATCAGTTCACGGCCATCGGAGGAGATCCCGAAGGTCTCACACGTCTCTGTCTTGCCAGCGCGGCCGAATCCCAGCTCCTTCTCGACGAACTCGAAGACCAGGTTGTTGGTCTGTTATGAAACCGCAGCGATACTTTGGCCGGTGGCGCCTGACACTCGCCAGCGCTCTGGCCATTGGAACGGCTGAGTTCGCGATCATGCTGGCTCTTCGTCTTGCTCCCAAAATGAGCCCCGTGCTCGTTGGGGGAATCGATGCTCTCTGCTTATTGATCCCCGTCATCGTGGTGATACGCATGTGGATTCTGCCCCCGCTCCGAGTGGAAGAAGACGGAATGGCCCAGGGACTGATCGCGGGCATGTCGGAGGGCATGGTGGTCCAGGATTCCACTGGCCGGATAATCCGGCACAATCCGGCGGCCCTTCAGATCCTGGGCCTCAGTTCGGTAGAGCTTCTCGGGCGGTCCTCGCTTGATTCTCATTGGAGGGTGATCCGAGAGGATGGATCCACGGTGAGCGGGTACGAACATCCCTCGATGATCGCGTTACGCACCGGGACGTCTCAGCGCGATGCGACGCTGGGGATTCATCGCAACGACGGCTCCTGGGTTTGGGTGGCGGTTAATTCCGAACCGGTTCTGACGGCCGGTCGGGTTTCGATGGCGGTGACGACCTTTACCGACATTACCGAGAAGAGAGTGGAGAGGAAGAGCATCCTTGAGTTGAGCGAAAGGCTCTCCACGGCTGTTCAGGCTCTGAAGCTAGGAGTTTGGGACTGGGATCTCAAGGCGGGCACCTTGGTCTGGGATGAGTTCATGTATGAGCTCTTTCAGATTCGAAAAGAAGACTTCTCGGGGGACTACGACGCGTTTGATCGATCTCTATTGCCCGAGGATGCGGCTCGAGTGAAAGCGGAACTCGAGGAAACGTTTCGGAAAAAGGCCCCTGATTTTCGGTTCCAGTTTCGGGTCAGGACGAGGGAGGGGAACGTTCTGCACATCGCTGCGGCGGCGCGCTGCGCGTACGACCCACAAGGGCAGGCAGCGAGACTCGTGGGCAACAATTGGGATGTATCCGCCGAGGTGCACGACAGGGCCGTAATCGCCGAACAGCACGCAAAATTAATCGAGTCGTCCAAGATGGCTTCCTTGGGTGTGTTGTCCGCGGGAGTGGCCCACGAAATCAACAATCCTCTTCAGGTGATTCAGGCCTCGGTCGATCTCCTTCCCAAGAGCATTCAGGATCCCAAGAAACTCGAAGAACGCATGCGCGCGATCGATCGGGCCATTCATCGGATCACCGCGATTGTCTCGGGGCTTAGGAAGTATTCTCGGACCTCGATCACTTCGCGTCGAGTGTCCATGGTCTTTGCCGATGCCGTGAGGGAGGCTTCGTGTCTCACTCAGCCCAAGGCCACGAGGCATGGGGTTCAGGTTTCCCTGAATATTCGATCCGAATCGCGGATGCTTGGCGACGAACTGGAGGTCGGCCAAGTGCTTATAAATCTGGTGAACAATGCCATCGATGCGGTTTCGGACATCACCGAGAAATGGGTTCGTCTCGACCTCTTCGACGACTCGGCCGATGTCTGCCTGCGCGTGACGGATAGCGGACACGGGATTGCGGCCGAGCTTCGCGACAAGATCTTCGATCCCTTTTTTACGACCAAAGCCGTCGGGGCCGGTACGGGAATCGGTCTCTCTATATCAAAAGGGATCGTCGAAACGCATCGAGGAAGCCTGCGGTACGTTCCGGGTCTGCCGAACACGTGTTTTGAATTACGTTTTCCGAAGGAGTCCGTCTTATGAGTCAACCTAAGGTGCTGTTTCTTGACGACGAAACCGACCTTCTTGAGTTGTTTCGCGACTCCTGCGAAGACTTGGCCGAAGTTCGGGTATTCGCGGATTCCGAAAAGGCCATCGAGTCCGCCATCAAAGTACCCCCGGATATCGCATTTCTCGATTATCGCTTACCGGGGATGTCCGCGACGGAGGTGGCCGGCCGTTTTCCTCGAGGTGTGGTCTTGCATCTGTTGACGGGAGAGCTCGATCTCGCGCTTCCGGAGGGTTTTGCGAGCGTACTGGTTAAGCCTGTTCACGTCGCTCGCCTCAGAGAACTGATTCAGGGGAAGGAGTGATCTTCATGGCCGGATGTCCGTACACCTGGTTTCGGAGTTTCTTTGGAAAGGCAACGACGTCTCGGGGACTGAGCTCCGACAAGCCCGCCGATCATCTTCATGTCCGAGTCGTGCGCGATGGAGAAGAGAGGGTGGCGGTGGCCTTACCCGCTCAGAGCGCACGTTGGCTGATTGAGCTTATTCCCGGGGATGTCGTCGACAAGATTCGTCGGGAGGAAATTCCCCTGGACGAAATTCTCGATGGCCTGAAGTCGCAAAAAGTTCTGTTTCAGCGAAAGATTTTCTCCATGCAGGATTCGGCTCGTCAGGTGGACGTTTGGCTTGAGTGAATTGGGCTTGACCCCAGCCAAGCCCGGGCGCAAAGATCGCTTTGTGGGCTCCAAAAAATCTACGAAACAGAATCCCAGTCATCACGCCACGCTTCCCATGCTGCGTAGAATCAAGGGGCAACTTGAGGGCGTGGAAAAGATGATCCAGGACGAACGTCAGTGCCCCGACATTTTGGCTCAGGTGAGAGCCGTGCGAGGGGCTCTGAAAAGCCTAGAATCCCGAGTCATTGAGACGCGTCTTCGCCACGTCGTGAAGGACGCGATGCTCACTTCGAGCGTGACCCGGCTAAACGCCTAGATCGAAGCGTTCATGAAGCTCGTCAAAAAAGACTAGCACGCGTCGCTAGAAGACGTAGTTGCCGCCGAGAGACAGAAAGATCCAGCGGATTTTGACGCGCGGATCGGACCCGGCAAAGGCAAGCAGGGTAGAGTTCAGCTCGGTCGTAAACTCCCAGTGGCGAGACAGGCGGTAGTCGAGGCCCGCCGAGAGGTTCAGCGCACTCAGCTTGCCGGAAACGGCCCGGCCTTCGGCCGTGGTAGCCGTAGGGTCGCCCTCCACGTAGAAAGAGCGATTGGAATACTCGAGCCCCAGGTACGGGTTCCATGTCTTATGGGATTCGGAGCGCGCACCGGCAGAATCAACGGCGCTTGCCACCGTGCCTCCGCCCAAGAAGTAGATCCGCTCGAAAATGTCGATTCCCTGCAGAGGGACGCTCGTGAAGTTGGACTCTGCTTTGTAGCCTAGGCCCAGGGCGATGTAGCCGTTGATAAAGTACACGAAGCCGATGTTTCCGCCGCCGTAGGAGAACCCCGATCCTTTGGTGGTTCCGACGTTCGAAATGAGGCCGCTGCTAAAGCGAACGAAGAGCTTGGGCGCGAGGGAGGTGTTTGGAACAAGCGGGGGAAGCGATTCTGCGGCGAATGTGTCCAGGCTTAAGGTTCCCGCGAGAACGAGCCCGAACCAGGATCGAGTGAGCTGGGCCACGGGTCATGACGCCTTTCTGGTGATTTCGTCGGCATCCACAATGTCCGTGGTGGTTACGGGGCGGGGAGCGGCGGCCATCTCTCCGACCTTGAGCTGTACCTTGCCGTTGGCAACTTGAACGCGCAGGTAATCCAAGAACTCGCGTGCCATGGCACGTGCCCGATCTCGAGTTTCCGTGTCGGCGGTCGTCTTTAGCTTGTCCGCTCCGTCCAAGACAATACGCTTCATAAGGCTGTCAGGCAGATAGGATTCGAGTCGTTTGGCATGCGGATCGGGCAAGATGTACAGCAGCGTCGAACGCTGCCCATTGTCCAATCCCAGAAACACGGTTTTCAGGGAGTCGTCGTTTACGTCCGCAAGGCGGGACGGGGTCCAAAGCGAGGCGCGGAGAATCTTGGCGAACTCGGGGCTGTCGCGAAGGATGTGCTCCACGAAGGCATCGTCTTCGCCGAGTTCCTGGGACAGAATGGCGTCGACCAAGGACGGGAGAAGCCGTTTCGTGAAATGCTCGTCGCGCTCGCGATGAGCCTTAAAGAGGATGACGTTCTCGGAACTTCCTGTCCGGACAAGGTCGATCAATTGGCGGGCCGCTGCGTGGACCTCGCTACGGTCGTGCACCAAAGAGCCCTTGACGAGGTTCGACCACATGGCACGGTCGATGCCCTTGCCGAGTCGCCTGAGTTCTTCGGGGGGAAGAAAATCGGTGGCCACTCGCCAGGCTGCGGGTGTGTTTACTTTGAGCACGGCCTCAAACAGGCCTTCCGCTCCGACTCCGGAGAGCAGCAACGACTCGTCGGAGGACAGGGCCTCTTCTACGACCGTGCCTCCGGCGAGTTTCTTGAGTTCGATTTTCTCGATCAGCTGCTGGATCCATCCGGTGGCGTCAAAGCCCACCACGTCTTCGCCTGCCTGATAGCTGCTCGCTTTCAGAATACGCTCCATGCCCAGGAGTTCCTTGAGTTTCGACCGTGCCTCGGGCGAGAACTTCGCGACCATGAACTTGAGGCCGAGGAGATCCGACGGGTCGTCGCTCATGGAGCGAACGAAGAGCATGGGAGACTCGAGAAGATAACTCTCCACGCAGCGAAGGTTTTTTCGCACTTCCACGCCTATGGAGGGTGGGGCGGGTCGGGCGGCCAAGGCGTTGCCGGAGGACGGCGGATTCGTACGGGCCGAGAGCGATTCGTTCAGGGAAATCGTTTGGGATCCCGAGTTCGAAACCGATGGATTCATCGATCTGAGGCTGTCCGATACGGAGGCGGCGGCGGAGCGGAGCACGGAACCCGCAAAGAGGACGCCGATCAACAAAACCAGCGCTCCGGCAAACGGCATGAGCGGACCGTAGCGATGGGCCCATCGTTGCAGGAGGTCCTTGTCGGCATCACCTACGGACGACGGTTTCCGAGAGGCCTCGTCCTTTTCCTTTTCGGCCTGCGCCACCGGGGGCGCAAGCGAAGCCGTCACGCTCACTTTAACGGGCAGGCCGCGAAGAACCGATTTCGCAATGCGATCGATCTCCGCTCGTTTTTCGCTACTGACGAAGCTCTCCACTTGAATGCTCACTTCGGCCTCGAGCTCGGTGGACGTCTCGGCATTCTCCGGAGCGTAGGGCCCGGAGAGAAGCCAGCCGTCGTCGGTGCCACCTTTGGCGGGTGTAGATTTTTCTCTGAGAAACACGTTCACCACGGCCCGAGCCTGTGGGCCGAGATAGTCTTGAACGTTCTGGCGTATCCGGCGTTCCGATAGCTCCGCCATGTCGAGAATCTCTCGCTTGGGTTGCGTCTGCGCCCGGGCCCCCGTGCTCAGGAAACCGAGACTCAATATCAGAGTTGCTAAGAGACCTTGTTTCATGGCTCTCGCGCTCCCGACAGCATCTTCAGGCTTTGGGCGACATCGGGATCATCCGGGGCCAAGGCTTGGGCACGAAGAAGAGACGCTTTGGCCTCCTCCTTATTGCCCTGGGCTAGGGCGATGTGAGCCCCAATCACGTGACCATAGGCGAGTTGGGGAAACTCCTGCTTGAAGGCGGCGATTTCTTGAAGGGCTTCGGGGAACTTTTTCTGAGTCACGAGCTTTTGTATGACGAAGGCTCGTCGAAGCATCTTGTTGAGATCCTGTCCGAAGTCCCTCGAAAACTCGGCCTTGGCCGCTTCGGAGTCGGTCTTGGGGAGCACCACGCGAAGTTCGCGAGTAACGTTGGCGTCGGCAAATACCAATCGCGGGAGGTGTCCCGGCGCTGAGACTTTGAAATTAAGGAGGCCGCTTTCGGAAACCTTGTCGCTCTTGTCTTTGTCTAGTGTAAGAGGAGTTTTACCGAGCACCTCTCCTCTCAGGCTACTCACTTCAGCCCCCTCGGGCAGGGAAGAGACGGAGAGGCCGGTGCTGGAGCACGAACATATCCCCAGGGCCATAAGCCAGGGGACGAAGAGAGGAGCGCAGCTCGGAGCCTTCATGGCCTTCGTTATCGGCATCTTCCGGCTGCTTCTTGAGGATGGCGAAGAGGGTTTTCCGCCGTATTCACAGAAACTTAATCTATTTCGGCCTGCGTTCATCCGAAGATAGTAGAGAGATGCGTGTTTACCTCCCCCTTGTTGTCGCCTTGTTGGCGGGTTGCATGGACCAAAAGTCCGTTTTTGGCGACCTCAAGGCCGACTCTCCAGCCGTCGCACTCCCGAGCCCCACGCCGAGCGCCTCCCGCTCGCTAGGGGTTGGCGATTTTGACGGATGTGTCACCGCGGTGGCGGCCAACGCCGAATCCATCTCGGTGAGTTACGAATGGCCCATCGATGCGAAAACCGTGTGGGTGCAGCGCAACGGAGTTGAGGTGTATTCCTCGACTAGCGGAATTGCGGGATCCTTCATCGACGAAGGATTACTCGAGGGTCGCACCTATACTTACACGTGCGGCGGGGTATTCGAAGATTCTACCGGGGACCTCGTCTCCAAGGCGGGCCTCAAAACGGTGACGGCCACGACGATCGCCGAAAACCCGCCCACATTTTCGGGCGTGAAAACATCCACGCAAACCTCGGCCGGAGTGGCCACGGTGACCTGGAGCGCGGCCACGGGCGTTCCGGCAAACAAGTATCGCGTGATCGCAAAGCTCGGCAGCACGGTTGCGAACTCGGATTTCGACCTCACGGACCCGGCCACCCAAAGCCTGTTGTCGCAGGGGCGCTTGCTCGTAACGGACATCGAGGGGCGTGCTTCCACCCAAGCCGTGGTGTCGGCCCTGGGCGACGAGCTGCCGTACGTGTTCGCGGTGCGGGCCTGCCACAATGACGCTCTCTGCGATGCAAACACGGCCACTCGCTCGCTGTCGCTGTCCGACGCCGGCGCGGCCCAAACAGTGGGCGCCTCGGCCATTCGCACCGAGAACGGATCGATATGGCTGACGGCTCCTTGGACTCCCGTAAAGGGAGCCGTCAAAAAACGCCGCGTCTACCAGTCCACCAACGGAACTTCGTTCTCGCTCATTCGCACTCTCGTGATTTCGGATCTGACGAGCGTCGCCACGGACATCGAAGTCAGCGGCGGTATCGCCGAGAACACGACTTACTATTTCTACGTTCAAGACGAAGACCCCTCGGGCAACGTCAACACCAACACCACAACGGTGAGCTTGAACACGGGCGACCTCACGGCTCCGACCTTTGCCGGAATCACGGGCTTGGGACTGGGCGCCAACCAGGAAACGCAGCTCGTAGCCACCTTTACGAGCATCGCAAGCGAGCCCGGGAGTGCCTCGGGCGCGAGCTACTATCTTTTTTACACGACAGACGCGGCGTACCCCACGGTGCCGGCCGATCCTTGCGTGTCGGGAACGCTCACGCTGCAAACCGCAGCGACGGGTGGGGCGGGCGTCACTGTGAACCAAACGATTTCAGGATTGCAGCCGCGCAGGAACTACCGCGTTTGCGTCAAGGCTCGCGATTTGGCCGGCAACACGTCGAGCACCGTGATCTCCATGCAGGCGACCACGCAAGACAAGACCGCCCCCACGCCCTTTGATGGGGTGCAGTCGATTACTTTTGATTCCAACACCAGCCGCATTGTCGTTGGCTGGAATTCGAGCGTTTCGTCGGACACGCGCAACTACATTGTCAGCCTCTATAAAAACACCGCGACTCCCACGGGCGGGCAAATCACCACCTTCTCGCGCTCGCACGCGAGCTATCCGTCGTCGGCAAGTTTTTCGGCCTCGGATTTTGCGTTCCTCGACGGCGATCGTGTGTACGCCTTTGTGAACGTCTGCGACACGGCGGGCGATCTGCCCGGCGGCAGCGACAACTGCACGAGCCTTGGCACGGCAAGTTCGGTGAACGTGCTATTGCCCGACATCAGTCCGCCGTCGGGTTTCAACGGCATTTCCTCGGCTTCACAGCTCGAGATCCCGGCTCAGGGACAGGTTTTGGTTAAGTGGAACGCGCCCGGCACCTGGGGCACGGACTACCGAGGCTTCCGGATTTACACTCTCGACGGCTCCAACAGCCTGAGTCTCGTCAAAGATTGCGAATGCGCAAGCAACGGGAGCAACACCACCTGCGATTCCCCTCCCTACACGCAGTGCCTTGTGACCGGCCTTGACGCCCGCCGCACCTACAAGTTCCACGTGCGCGCCTACGATGCCGCGGGCAACGTGACGCAAACGGATCCTGTCAGCTCGTTTGCCAACAAGACAACCACCGACACAACTGCGCCCGCTTACGCCAGCAACAACCTCAGTGTGGGAGCCTCTCCCACTTTTGCGCTGACGTGGACCGCCGCCACCGACAACCAATACTCCGGCGAAGCCGGCGCGGTCATTAATTATCGCGTGTACCGCATCGAGCAGGGAACTTTTGCCGATCCGACGCATCCCGAAGTAGACGGCAACTTGCGCGCCACCACGACAAGCCTCACCTTTAGCGAGGCAGGCGGGCAGTTTACGCAAGGCTATAGCTATCAATACACGGTGTGCGCCGTCGATGCGTCGAGCAACATGAAGTGTCCCGGACAAGTTCAGACCTTTACCGTGCCCGACTTCACCAAGCCCACCATCACGAATCTCGACACCAACTGGACCCGCTACAAGAAAAAGTGGGACCTCACCTGGAGCATGTCGGACAATGCCACGGCGACAGGTTCGCTGCTCGTGCGAATTTTCCAGGCCGCTTCCAGCAGCGCGACCACGCTGGCGACTCTCGGCGACGAAGTTGTCTTTAGCGGCACCGGTTCCACGAGTGCCACGCTTGAGGGCCCTGCTGGGGTACAACAATACGTGCACTATCTTTTGGAAGTTACCGACTCGCAGGGAAATAAGCAGTACGCTCGTCTCAGCGTCAACTCCGACAACCGCATCACGGTGACAAAAGTGCGCACGGCCCACGGTCCCGTCGCCGGTGGTAGTTTTGTCGTGATCCATGGCACGGGGTTCTCCAATGGCACGCGCAATGGTTTCGGGACGAACACGAAGGTGTATTTCGGCTCCAACGAATGCGTGAACACGCGCTACATCGTGCCGGGCGTAATGACCTGCGAAACGCCGGTCGCTACCGGCGCGGGTACGGCCTCCGTCCGGGTGGAGAACCCCGATGGCTCAAGCGCCACACTTTCCAACGCTTATACCTACACCAACGCGGCCGTGGATATATGCGACACGCCGGGCAGTTGGGGTGCCGATTTCGCGGCGGGGTCGGGTGTTTCGAATGATCCCTATGTTATTTGCGACTCCAATCACTTCCGTAAAATGCTTCAGGCGACTCCGGTGAATTATGCCTACTCCGGGAAATTCTATTCGATGCTGAGAAACGTGAACTTGGCTGGCCTCACCATCCATACCGAAGGGGCTGCGTATATCGCAAGCTTCGATGGCAACAACCACACCTTCAGAAATCTAGAATACTCATCGGCTTCCACTGGCTACAGTGGCTTGTTTGGGTCCTTTGCGGGCGGAGGAAACTATTATTTCCGTAATTTCGGAGTGATCGACGTCAACATCTCTACGCTCTACTCTGCCTTCGTTCTGAGCCCCGACCTGAGAAACGGCGGTACTTACGATATTTCCAACATCTTTACTCATGGCTCTATTGTCATCAGCGGGCCGAGCCAGGCGGCGAGCGCTATGTTCGGCGGCTTCTATCAGGGCGGTGCCATGACGCTGTCCAATCTTCAGTCCAATTTCACGATCGCAAATTCCTCGGGGGGGGGATCCTCATCCGCCGGTGGAATCATCGGCAGCGCGGCAGTTGTTGGTAGCTTGACTATGGAAGACGTCCACTTCGAGGGATCTATATCGGCTACCGGCTACCGTGTGGGGGGCATAATTGGGGCAACTTCATATCCCGCGCTAACCTTGCGCCGCGCTTCGGTAGCCTCCTCAGTGTCTGGTGGCGGAAGCATTGGCGGTTTGGTTGGTGAGTTTCAGTATAACATCGCTTCGAGTGTCCTACTCGAAGATTGCAACTTCGACGGGTCTGTCGTCGGAGCAGCCACTACTGTCGGTGGTGCTATCGGGCAGTTGGGTGAAGGCAGCTCGCTGACTGCACGAAGGGTGCAGGTGTCTGGTCCTATTTCATCGGTTGGTTATAATTGGGTCGGAGGTATCTTGGGTACCTTCTATAACTATGGCGTCAATGCGACCATCGAGGATAGTCATGTGCGCAGTGACATTAGTGGTGGCCAGGCAGTAGGTGGTCTGGTTGGGTCTTTAGCGGGCGGCGCGAGCTCGACCGCTTTTTCGATCACGAATTCTTCGTACTCCGGCACGTTGACCGGTCTTTCTCATCTTGGTGGGTTGGTTGGGTATCTTGGACATGCACCCTCGGTTGCAAGCCAAACATTCATTGGCTCTTCCTTCACGCGGGGGGAAGTCCGAACAGACGACACGGTGACCACCAACCGCTACCAGGTCGGAGGCCTCATCGGGGGCTCCAGTAACAATGCGAATGCACCGCTCTCCATCACGAATGCCTATTCCACGTCTGCGATTCGTGCCTACTCCGACGCCGGCGGGGTGGTTGGGCGTATCTCTGCATCCACCAACACGTTCACAAACGTTTGGGCTGCGCCCACCTCGGTCGTCACAAACGCCGCTGGGCTCGCGACAACGGGAGCCCTCGTTGGCCGCAACGACAGTGGGGCAACGCTCGCCTATGGATCAAGTTCCCTCTGGAACTCCACGACGGTCTTTCCTTACACCGTCCCCACCGGTACCAACTCGGGAACGGTCACCGGAGCCGCCGTTTCAAAGACGACTTCAGAACTCCAGGACTCGGGTTCTAGCCTCTTTTCGGGCCTCGGCTACGACTTCGATGAAACAGCTGGCACCTGGGCCTGGGACCCACTCGTGCCCGGCTACCCCTACCTGCGCGAAAACCCACCCTGGGTGCGCCGCTAGTCAGATAAAACATAATTATAATATACAAATTAACCTCATAATGTAAATTATAATATACATTATGGCCAAAACAACCCTAGCCCCGCTTCCCTTGCTTTCGAGAGCCCTCACCGAGCTCGGGGAGAACATTCGCCTCGCGCGCCTACGTCGTAAGCTGCCAGCGGCCTTAGTTGCAGAACGTGCGGGGATCACGCGGGTTACGCTGAAGAAAGTTGAAGGCGGTGACCCAACAACCTCTCTTGGTGCTTATGCCAACGTTTTGCAGGCCCTCGGACTCGCGCAAGACCTCTCACAGATCGCTCGAGATGATGAACTCGGACGCAAACTACAGGATGCCGGATTGAAAGCCCCTCGTAGAGCCCCGCCTCGGAGCCAGAAATGAGCTCAAGACAGATACATGTCTACGCCGATTGGGTTGCCCTAAAAGGCCCGCTCCAAGTCGGCACTCTTTTCGTTGAAACACTTCGAGGAAAAGAGATTTTTTCCTTCGAATACGAAAAGCCGTGGTTGGATCGTGACGAAGCTCAGTCGCTCGATCCCGCACTCGCATTGTTTGAGGGGCGCCAGCATCTGAGTGGCGCGCCCCAAGTCCAGCGTGGTTGATGATCACGGGGCTCTGTGGATCGCAAAATTTCCAAGCCCTAATGATCTCGTCGACGTCGGAGCACACTATTGCAGCATTCCGATGGAGATAACTTTGAAAGCGGTGCCAGCTACCTCGAGTTGGTAGAATTTCTTTCCTCAAACGGCTCCCGTCCCGACGAAGACATCAAACAGCTTTGGAGAAGGATTCTATTCTCGGTCTGCGTCTCAAACACCGACGATCATCTGAGAAATCATGGCTTCATGCTCAAAGAGCACGGATGGTATTTAGCACCGGCCTATGACATCAATCCCGTAGCCTCCGGAGACGGACTCAGTCTCAACATTTCACTCACCGACAACAGCCAGGACCTAGAGCTTCTTCGAGAAGTCGCAGGAAGATTTCGAATAAAGCCAAAAGAGGCGGAACTTATCATTAACGAGGTGACAAGCGCTGTTCTTGAATGGCGAAAGATCGCTTCGCGTCTAAAGATACCCAAAAGTGAGCAGGATTCGCTGGCGGCAGCATTTCGAGTGGCCCACGGCGGGACGTAATGCGCTCCAGCTACACTGTGAAACAGGCATATGGGGCTGAGACCCAGCCCACCATAGCGTAAAACCAACATACATGTTGGATTGACGATCGCAGAACCAACATTTATATTGGATTAACGATGGGCGCAAAAAACCTCGAAAGAGCACTGCCTCTGTGGGCCCTCGAGAACACCCGCCTCGAAGACCCCATGATTTTTCTGACGGGCCCGCGACAAGTCGGCAAAACCCATCTCACGAAAAAATACAGCTCAGCCTATTTCAACTGGGACACGCCCGAAGTCAAAAACCTCTGGCTTCGCGACAAAACGTTCTACAAAGGAAGCGAAGATCTCGTCATTTTCGACGAAATTCACAAACGACGCGACTGGAAAAAAATCATGAAGGGCGTCTACGACGATCCCAAAAGAAAAGAGAATTTTCTCGTCACGGGATCAGGACGTTTCGATTTTTTCCAAAAAGGCGGAGACAGCCTCCAAGGTCGATATTTTTCTTATCAACTTTTCCCGCTGATGCCTGCCGAGATTCATGCCTCTATAAATATCAAAACCCAGCCCAGCGCTCCGCGCGACTGGAAGACATGGCGTCCACACTCGAAAGACCACGAGTCCGACAAAGAACTCATCGAGCTCGGGGGCTTTCCTGCGCCTTTTCTTAAGGGGTCAAAAACCTGGCTCAGGCGATGGCAGGACGAATACATTCAGCGACTCACCCGCGAAGACGTGCGCGACTTGAGCTCCGTCCAAAGACTCGACGCCCTCGACCTCTTAGCGAGACTCCTCCCTGAACGCGTCGGCTCTCCTCTTTCAATCCAGTCTCTCTCCGAGGATATCGACGTGAGCCACGTCGCCACGAAGAGCTGGCTCCGGATTCTTGAAATTCTTTATTTGGGCTTCAGGATCAAACCCTTTCATCGGAAAATCCATCGTGCCGTAAAAAAAGAACAGAAGTGGTATTTTTACCAGTGGACTTTCGTTCGAGACCCCTCCCTGAGATTCGAAAATTATATTGCGACGCAACTCGCTGCCGCATGCGCCGCATGGAGCGAACAAGGTCACGGCGTGTGGGAGCTTTGTTATTTGAGAGATCAAGACCGGCGCGAAGTCGATTTCGTCATCGTCAAAGACCTCAAGCCGCAGGTTCTCATTGAAGCCAAAACGAGTCCCCAAGAATGGACTTCGTCCCTAAATTTTTTCACGAGAAAACTTCAGATTCCCGGAATTCTCGTCTATCCCGAAGGCCCCACTCGACGCGTCGACGAGCGAGGATGGTCCCTATCTTCCACAAAACTTTTGCAGGATTTGATCGTCAAAACTTGTCGCTAAGAGACGGGTCCTAGCAAAACGCGATCACGCAGCACGTTGGCGCGGTAGGACTCTGCGAGTTCGTCCTCGAGGACGAGATCTACCTTGATCGGCAGCAAGCTCTCTTCCAGCTTCTCCCTGATTTCACCGAGCAACTTCGGGGGAGGTTGTCCCTCGATGAGAAGATCGAGGTCAGAAAACTTCCGGTGATCGCCCCGAGCCCGGGAGCCAAAAACCCACACGCGGCACCCGATCGCTTTGAGAGGGGTCCACACCAGTTTTTCGATCACTTCGACGTGTCTGGGTTCTAGGCCGAAGGAGTTCATGGGCGAATTTCTATGGCCCGCAGGAGTTCGTGGGCAAAGGGAGGCAGCTTTTGGGCGCTGGCGTAAACTTGCTCGGCGAGCGATTCGCGGTAGGTGTGGCTCGAAAGATTGCGGTCGTCTACAAAGCGGATCCAGCTTTCGGGATCGGTCACGATCCCAAGACGAGCGGCTTCGCGAAAGACGTTCTTGGGTACGAGGGCCTCCGAAATTCCTCCGGCGCGAAGAAATTTTTGCAGAACCTTCCAGCTGAGTTCCACCGTAAACTCAAAACGCTGGATTACGGAATCACGAACGATGTCGTTCTTCGGAAGCGTCAGGGCTTCCTCGAGACGGGCGAGGGCTTTGCGAAGCTCTTGGACCTGAAGGTCTTGTGTGTTCATGTTGACTCCCGATAATGATAAACCGAAACGTGCCACGCTTGTACTGGAGGCTAGTGAAAATCGCTCAGCTCGCGAGGTTGTCTGGCCACGCGGAGTGCGTTCAGGATGGCGAGCACGTCGATGGCTTCCTGCACGAGGGCGCCTCGCACGGGAGTCAGGTGTCCGAAGGCGGCAAAGCCCATGGCGATCACGCTCAGGCCCATGCCCCCGACGGCACTTTGGAGCGCGATGCGACGAAGCCGACGGCTGATGTGGATGAACTCGTCCACTTTCTTGAGTGAGTTGTCGAGTATCACCACCGCCGCCGCCTCCGAAGTGACTTCGCTGTTGCGGCCCATGGCAATCCCGACCGTGGCCGCCATCATCGCGGGAGCGTCGTTGATGCCGTCTCCCACGTAAAGAGTGCGGGCTTTGGCGGTTTCGGCGCGAACGAGCGCGAGTTTTTCCTCGGGAGTTTGCGAGGCGTGGATCTCTTTGATCCCCACCTCGTCGGCCAAGTAGCGTACTTCAGACTCGCGATCGCCGGAGATGATCATGATCTTGTCGAAGCTGTGCTGGGGGCCCAAGTGCGAAACGAAAGAGCGGCTGTCCGGGCGCGGCGCATCGTGGAAGCGCAGGAGCCCGGCGTAGACATCGTCGATTACGACGACGCATTCGAGACCGCTCTGTGTCGGGGGAATGCGCGCGGCTTCCGTTGGGTTGTCGAGCATGAGTTTTTTGCGGCTCGTGATCAGGAGGCGGTGGCCCTCGACAACGCCGACGAGGCCCAGGCCGGGCGTCTCGTGCACTTCGGCAACCTCGGGCAGCGGCAATCGGCGGGCTTCGGCTGCTCGGATCAGGGCGCCCGCGAGCGGGTGCTTGGAATAGTGTTCGAGCGCGGCAACCAGCGCCAAGGCGCGGTCGCTTGTCCATGCGGGGGTGGTGTCGAAGGCCGCAAGCGTGGGCTCGCCATAGGTGAGCGTGCCCGTCTTATCAAAGAGCGCGGTTCGGCACTGGCCCACTTGTTCGAGCGCGCTCGGGTTCTTCACGATGATCGCGCGTTTGGCGGCGAGCGATATCGAACCGAGGATGGCAATGGGAATTCCGATCAAGAGTGGACAGGGCGTGGCCACGACCAGCACGGCCAAAAAACGCACGGATTCGCCAGACAGCGCCCACGCGAGTCCGGCGATGATCAACGCCAGAGGCGTGTAGTAGGCGCCAAGCTGGTCGCCCAAACGCCGAATGTGCGGGCGGTTTTGCTCGGATTCGCGCATCACCTGCATGATCTTGGCGTAGCGAGAATCCGCGGGGAGGTGGGTGGCCTGGACGGTGAGCGCGGACTCGCCGTTAAGCGCGCCGGAGAGCACCGTGGAGCCCACGGTTTTGGCGATCTGAAAGGGTTCGCCTGTCAGGTAGGACTCGTCCATGTGCCCGTGCCCCTCGCTGACGACTCCGTCCACGGGACAGGCCTCGTGCGGGTAAATCACCACGAGGTCGTCGATCTTGAGCTGGGCCACGGGGACATCGAGTATTTGGGGGCCGGATTTGCGATGCGCCACGAGCGGAATGCGTTTGGCGAGCGCGCGGAGCGCCGACGACGCGTTGTCCGTGGCGTAAAGTTCCAGGGCCCGGCCGCCCGAGATCATCAGCACCACGAGCGCGCCTGCAAGGTACTCGCCGAGCCACAACGAAGTGACAATCGAAAGGCCGGCCAGGAGATCGGCCCCGGCCTCCCGCGCTTTGATCTGCTTTGCCAACTCCCAGAGCTGTGGTCCGCCACCGATGGCCAAGACAACAAAAAGAGGAAGAGGAGTCCCAAATCCGAGAGAAAGAGCAATGCCCAGCACGCTTGCTGCCGCGATGATCTCGTTGTGTCGACGCCAAAGGGTAGAAAAGCTCACTCCTCTATGACTAGCTGGCGCCGACGGGGGAGTGAAGCACATTTCGTCCGAGACTCAGGTTTGCCCCACACTCGCAGCCCTCGCAGAGATAACGGGATGTCAGGTTATGACTCCTTCTGCTTGCTTGCTATTTCCTTTAATCGAGCGAAACTACTCAGGTGAGCCTTGCAAGAATCACGTCTCGATTTGGAGTGATCTTGTTTTTTGTAGCCGCGGCGGCTCGGGCAGGTGTTTTCATCGAACCTACCGGAGGATATACGGCGGGACTTCTTGGTCAGAGCGGTGTGCCGGCGATCAACACGAAGACTTATGTTTTCGGAGGGCGATTGGGTTACAAACGTTTCCGCTTGAGGCTTGGCGTCGATTACTCCCTGGGAATCGGCACCGGAGAACAATTCGGAAACAAAGATGATTTTAAACCCACCGATCTGGGGCTTTTTGCCGGCTATGATTTGTCGCGCGAGTTTCGTGTTTACGGAAGCGTATTTGTCGTTTCGAAGGCGAAAATTCAACCTAGCGAAAACGCCGCCGATTTTACGGGACAAAGTTTTCGCGCGGGCTTGGGTTGGTCGGTAGTTCCTTATTGCACCGTGATTGTTGAGGCCACCTCTAGAATCTATTCCAAGTACGATGGAGTGAGTCTTTCGAAAGCACTTAAGGGAAGCACTTTCGGGGCGTCGATCGGCATTCCGCTACCCTAGGAAAATGGAACGATGACGACGATCCGAAATCTTGAATCATTGTCCCGGCTAAGAATGTTTGTGGTGGCCTCCCTTCTGTCGGCTTGCGCCCAAAAGGGGAGCGAAGAACTCTATACCAACTGCAAGCTCACGATTCCGGCAGATCAAACCCAGGTCTCCATCGGCGGATTTCCTCGCAACTCGCATCGACTGGCATCCACCGGCACCGTCAATGTCACGGTGATTATGGTTGATTTTCCGAATGCGACTGCCGCAAAAACTCCGGCCGAAGTCTTCGCGATGGTTTCCGGAGCCTCCTCCACCTTTAGCGAAATGTCCTACGACCGCTTTGATTACTCCATGGCTCCCGCTCTTCAGTGGTTTCGAATGAGCAAAAACAGCGATCAGTATTCGTACGACGGCTACGAATCTCATCGCGCGTACATTCAAGAGGCCGTTCAGTTGGCGGACTCCACGGTTGATTTTTCGAACACGGATTTGCTCGTGGTTTTGGCCGACCCAGACGCCCAAGGGATTCCGGTCAAGGGCCCTGCGATGGTCGTGAGTCCGGGGGCCGGAGTGACGGCCGACGGAAACGAAATGCTCAATGTGGTGACCTCGGGGGCCGATCTGAAAACTTGGGGTTCTATTTGGCTCAATCACGAATCCACGCACGCTCTGGGGCTGGTTGATCTGTATCGCTACGAGCCCGCCTCGCAAACGACGGCGGGACTGCTGCCGGATGTGGGCGGCTTTGGTTACATGGGGCTGAATAGTTTCGAATCGAATGCTCCGGGACTTTTCGCTTGGGAGCGCTGGGTGTTGGGTTGGTTGGATGACGCGCAGGTTCTTTGCGGCAATCCAAGGATCGAGGGTGAAATCAACACGCTCGTCACTCCGCTGGGCACAGCCGGCGGGCAAAAGGCCGTGGTGGTTCCCGTATCGGCGACCAAAGTGGTAGTGGTTGAATCCAGGCGCGCGAATGGCATTGACGCGCAAATCGCTAAGGCCGGCGTCGTGGTCTATACGGTCGATTCCACCGTGCGATCTGGCTACGGGCCGCTCGAAATATTTCCCAAAGGTTCCGAAAGCGACCCATTGTTTACGGGGTCCCCCCGCGCCGCCGGCGAGTCAGTCACGGCGAGTGGCATTAAAGTGGAAGTGATTTCGTCGGATGATGCCGGAGACACGGTTCGTATCTCGGCTGACGCCATTTGGATCGATAAAAACTAGAAGATCGCTGTGGTCGGGTCAATCGAACCTATCGGAGAGACGTGTAGGCCTGTCACTCGCGCGGGCGTATAAGCAACGCATGAAGACGGCGTATCGGGCGACTCTGCTTTGGTTTGGTTTTTTGGTGCTGGCCTTTGCGAATGGGGCCTTTCGCGAAGTGGTGTTGATCCAGTCTCTGGGGCTGGCGCTAGGCGATGCGCATCGGTGGTCTTGCCTCACGGGCGTGGCTTTGTGGACGGCGTTGTTTGGACTCTATCGAAAAAAGCTGGAACTGCGGAAACTCAGCCGTGCGCTCCTGGTGGGCGGGGGGTGGCTCGGGGCGACTTTCTTGTTTGAGACTTTTGTTCTGAACCGCCATTTGTCTTGGCCGCAGATCCTGCACACCTACGATGTCTCGGCCGGGGAGTATTGGGGTCTCGTGCTCCTTTGGATCGGGTTGCTGCCGGTGGCGGCTCGGGGATCGGGCTTGCCTTGGCCGAAGAGTTTTCGAAGTTAGGAACAAGGTGATCGTGGCGGGTCGCTCCGCGGAGAAACTCAAATCCGCCGCAGCCAAAGGATTCTCGACCCTCTCCGTCGACATGACAAATGCCGAGAGCACTTCGTCTCTCGCTCAGAAAGCGGTTTCCGAGTTTCCTTCGTTGAATGTGGTTGTGCACAACGCCGGAATCCTAGCGATCCGAACGCGATGACTCTCAGGGACTTCGTCGACGAGGTACACTCATCAAGAAGATCGCAAAAAAGTGTGCCGCGCGCCTCAGTTTGCGATAGCTCGCGCTCACATTCTTTTTTCATGCGGGCCTCTTCGCGCTCGGCCTCAAGCCGAGTGCGAAAGCCCTTCTTCTGCCTTGTGATTCGAAGCGCTGGGTTTTGTCTTGATTTCAAAAAAACACGCACCGTATAGGTCGTGTTGCCTGTTTTATGTTCAGTAATCATATCGAAATTCTCCTATGTCGCGTTAGCGACCCTAGGAAACGATCAAGTTCCTCCCGATCAAAGCGGAGCGAGCGCCCCAGCTTTGAGAAAGAAATTTGCCTGCGGCACACAAGATTTCTGAGTGCTCCCAATGACGGGAGCCTCAGATACATCACAGCTTCTTCACTGTTTAACCACGTCAAGTTTTCAAGGAACACGGAGCCTCGGGGGTCACCCTCAAATGCTCTTGTTGCGGATTCAGGTCCTAGATTCGTAGAATGCTTTCTTTCAATGCCAAAATCTAGATTTTGACTATTAGACATAGACGGTTTTCCCCTCCCTTGGGAATTGTTTGATGCGGTCGCTTCTAGGCCGTCGTGTCGGTTACTTTTAATTAGTTCCAATTCTCATTATTTTGAGACTCATTCGTGTTTTGACACTAACGGATCACAACATTGACTTTGTGATCCGTTAGTGTCATTATAAGATTGTGCCAGCTAAATCGACTCAGTATCGAAAAAGAGTAAGCCAAGTTGCTTCGGGTATTCTGGAGAAAGTGGCTAGGGGCATTTATGCTGATCCAAAAGATCTCATGGATATTGAGGGCGATTTTTATCGTGCCACGCTTATTTGTGGCAAAACTTCCGTGATTTGTCTGGGGTCTGCGCTTCAATATTATGGCCTCTCGGAGAGGCTCTCTGGAAAAACCGTTATTATGGTTCCTTACGGATCAACTCCGGCCAGGAATAAGCGAGTGCGCGTCGTTCGATCAAGAAGCCCTCGTTGGCGAATTGGAATCACTAAGATGCCTCGCTTTAAGATAACAACCGTTGAGAGATCAATCGTTGATGCCTTCCGATACTGGCGTCTTATTGGGATAAATGAGGCCGTATATGCGCTCAAAGTTGCACTTAAAGAACGTCAAACAACTAAAACCAAAATTTATGACATGGCCCAGAAGCTCAAAGCTCAAAAAATCATACTTCCCTATCTGGAGGCACTATGAAGAAGAGCCAAGTTGTTTCTCCAGAATCCGTCCGGGCTAAGATTACAAATCTTGCTAAGAAGCTTGGTCGCGACTTTAATACCCTGGCACTGGAATTCGCGCTTGAACGACTTGTTGTTCGACTGCGTTCTGATCCAAAGCTTAGCAAAGCACTCGTCTTCAAAGGCGGATTTGTCATGTTGAAGGCTTACGGGTCCAGTCGATTGACCGTTGATGTCGATACCTCCCTTTACGGACTTTCAATCGAAGAGGCTGAAGCCAGAGCAAAAAACGTTATCGAAAAGGATTGGCAAGACGGGCTTTGGATGGGTGCCGTTGAATCAGAAAAAATGGATCATCAAACGGAATACAACGGCTTGCGACTAACCTCCCGGTATTCGTTTGGTGAACCCAAAGTTGCACACAATCGCCTTGGGAAACTGGTGCTCGATATTGGCATTGCCGATGCGATGACTCCAGGCCCACAAGAATCGATTTTAGAGCCGCTCCTTGGAGGCGATCCGATCGACTGGCGCATTTATCCGGTTGAATCCATCGTGGCCGAGAAACTACATGCCCTGGTCTCACATGGAAGTTTAAACTCCCGTTTTAAAGATGTTTATGACCTGACCCACCTGCTCCCGAAGTGTAAAAACCTTGCAATGCTTCGCCGAGCAATCAGTGAATCGTTCAAATCTCGCGAAACAGAAATTCCAAATAGTTTTTCAGATTTTTGGAAGACTCTTGATAAAGGAGTCCTACGCCGCTCAATTGGTTCGGTTTCTATGGCCGTCGGCGAGACACCGGATTTTGACCAGCTCGAAAAAACCTTAAGCAAACTTCTCAAAAGACTTGAGCCCAAGAATGTAAAACGAAGATGAGTTTACGGCCTTACAGGGCGAGCTGCGCTCACTCGATGGGCGAAGATCTGAGATCCGCAAGCGATTGGTCAGGCTTCAAGAGAGCCGAGTTCAAAACGCCACACCTGTCGGTAAACCCGCGCGTTTGACTGCTGTTCAGTCTCAACAAGAAAAAGTTGATCTATTTCTTGAGCTTTTCCGAGCGCGAAAATCTGTGTTTCCTCGCTACTGGAAATACCAAAAGACCGGAAAGTCTGGTTACTCGCCGGTGTGCAGTAACGGGTGGGTTTCTGGCATCTGCGATAAGCCCCGCATTAAATGTACGGATTGTACCCAACAAGCATTTGTTCCATTCGATGAGAAGACTGTCCTTATTCACCTTCAAGGAAAAGAAACTATCGGCGGCTCAGGGCTTACCCGAAAATGGCGGAGCTTTATTTCACGAAGGAAGCCCTGCGCAGGCTTTACCGCTGCCACGGATACGAGCGCGCCAAACGCTCGCTCACGGGCCTGCTCGACCACATGGCGGCAAGCGAGTTGCCGGAGATCAAGCGCCTCCGGCGAACCTTAAAGAAGTGGCGAGAGGAGATCCTAAACCACTTCCGCTCAGGGCTTACCAACGCCATGACCGAGGGCTTCAATAACAAAGCAAAGGTTGTAAAACGAATGGGTTACGGATACAGATCCCAAAATAACTTTAGGCTTCGCGTGAACCGTAGAACCTTCCCAAGAATGGCGGAGAGAGAGGGATTCGAACCCTCGTTAGTATTTCTACTAAACACGCTTTCCAAGCGTGCGCCTTCAGCCACTCGGCCATCTCTCCGTTGGGGGACGCGTAACCAGCCGAATTCGTAACATAGGCTGGGGGGCGAATCCACCTGTCCCAAGCCCCTGATATCAAAAGGCTTGGGCCGGCTTAGAGTTCTTCGGAATCCGTGGGCGTTGCGGCCGGGGCGCGACTGGCGGAGCGCTCGTGGGCCGAAACCAGGCGACTCACCACTTGGCTTCGCTGCGAGCCCTTCTTGTCGGACATCATGGCGATCACGCCCGGATCGTTGCCGTAGATGCGCTCGTACCAATAGTTGTTGCGCAGGATGCTGGTGACGTAGCCGCGCGTTTCCCGGAAGGGAATCAGGTCGAGGAAGAGCGCCATGTCTTGGGTGGGGTAGCGACCCCGCCACTCGGGGATGCGCCCGGGACCGGCGTTGTAAGCGGCAAGGGCATACTCGACACTGCCGAACTGCTCGATCAGGCGGCTGAGGAACTTCACGCCGAGTTGGGCGTTGACCTCGGTGTTGTAGAGGTCGTTCTTACGCTTGCCGGAAACATGGCGGGCGGTGGTGGGCAGAAGCTGCAGGAGCCCGCGCGCGTTGGCACGTGAGCGCGCCCTGGGATTGAAGCCGGACTCCTGGCGCGCCACCGAGAGAATCAAGAATGTATCCGTATTGGGCGAAGCCCGCTCGAACACGTCGAAGTAGGGTTTCGGGAAGAGCATCCGCAACGTCTGCTGGTTGAGAATTTCGGGGTTCTCGGCAATCTGGCGAGTCAGGAACGTGATCGAGTTGAGCGGCGTGCCACGGCGGGATTTCAGCGCCGAGATGTAGAGCAAGTTCGAAGGCGTGAGGTCGTCCTTGTATTCGCGGCTCATCCAGCGAGCGAACTTTTGAGCGGCTTCCACGCGTCCCAGGATGTAGAGCGTTTCGAGCCAGTGCATGGCTTCTTGTACTTGGTCGTCTTGCGACACGGTCTTGCGGCTCAGGCTGACGGCGTCGCGCTCGGTGAAGATGCTGTGGGGGTCTAAGTCGCGTTGACGCCACACTTCGAGGGCGTGGAACGAGAGCGGATAGTCGTCCACCAGGCGGTCCCAATGGCGAGTACGGGTTTCCTCGTCTTTGGCCATGGTGCCGGCCCAGTAGAGAACACGACTTTTCTCGTCGGAGTTCACCGCCAGCACCGCGCGGTTGATCGAGGCGCGGGCGGCGTCGGGATTGCCCCAGAGTTGGCGCAAAAGTGCCTGACGGAAGTGGGTGGCCTCGTAGCCGTCGTCCGAAGGCTGCAGACAAGCGGCGGCATGTTCGTAGAGTCGCTCCATCGCTTCGCGGACGGAAGCGGCGGGAAGACCGGTTTCGATGCGACGAATTGCCGCCGCCGAAAGGTTGCGTGGGCACGAGGTGGTGGCCAGCAGCTTAGGAACCCAGGACACCACGCGAGCTACGGGCTCGCGACCGAGCGACTTTACCAAACGTGAGTAGCCCATGTTCTGTTGCGTTTGAAAATGTTGCGGGCGCACGGGCACGCGATGGCCGCCGGAGGAGCGCGAGAAGGTGGACGAAGGGGTGCGCGTTGCGGTGAAGCGATCGAGAATCGCGCAGAGTTTCTCGGTGGCTTCGTCGTCCTCGTTGGCGCAAGGGGTGCGCACCGAGCGTCCCTCGATGCGAGAGGCGAGGAGACGTCCTTGTTGCTCCAGACGCCCACGGGGCACGCCCATCTCCCGGCTAACGATGTCCAGGTTCACCGACAAGGTTTGCGGAGCCGCGTTGCCGGAGGGGATGACTTGGCGTTTGATGCGCCCCGGTTCTTCGGGGGTTTCGGTCCGCGCGGGACTAGCCGAGTTGTACGTGACACTGCCTCGGGCGCGCGGCGTTTCCGACGAAGCCGGCGCGCGCTTGCTGTGGGTCGAGGACGTGGTGGCGCAGGCACCCAGAAGAAACGCGATCAGGACAAGGCTATCCCTTTTTCTCATCCCTCCAGTGTACGGCGAACGACGTTGAGGCGTGCGCTAAAAAGCCGGCGGAGGGGTGTCAGGTTTTCGGCGCGTCGCTTTGCCGTTCCGGCGAAGTGGCCTGGCACGCCTCGAGGCCGAGAGCCTTGCGAAAAAGGCGCTCAAGCGGGGCGAGCTCCTGCGTCATGTCGATCCCATAGCGGTGAGCGTTGTAAATCTGCGGCACGAGACAGAGGTCGGCGGCCGAAAGCTGGTCGCCCACGGACCACTCGCCACGCAACGGGCGGCTCAGGGACTCGTAGGCGCGGAGTCCTTCGCCGATAAAATGCGTGGCCCACGCCGTGCGCTCCGAGGTGTCAGCAGAATGGCGCTTGAGGGCGCGGGGAGTCTGTAGGGGGGCGGTCTCGGCGTTGATGATCTCGCAGAGCGAACGAATACGTGCCCGCTGCAGCGGCGAACCCGGAAACAACGAGGGTCCCTTATGCGGGAAGCTTTCTTCGAGCCACTCAAAGATGGCGAGACTCTCGCAAAGGAACATTCCCTTCTCGGGTTCGACCACGGGCAAGATGCCGAGGGGGTTTCGTGCCAGATGCGCGGCTTCGAGGTGTTCTCCCTTGAGGATATTTACCGGCACGTACTCGAATGGAATATCCTTGAGTCGCAGAGCCCAACGCAAGCGCCACGAGGCCGACGAGCGCCAGTAGCCGTAAAGCTTCAGGGGACTATCGCTCATTCGTTATGCTCGGCCACGATCGTGTTTTCGAGCGAGCCCAGACCGTTGATCTTGAGCACCACTTTGTCGCCCAGCTGAAGCCACTGGTTCTGGGTGATGCCGGAGCCGTTGAGTTCCAGGAAACAGCCCGTGCCCACGGTGCCGGAGCCGATGACGTCGCCGGGATAAAGATCCACACCGTACGAGGCGCGCTCGATGATTTGGGCGTAGGTCCACGACATGTCGGCCATGTTTCCCTTCGACACTTGGATGTCGTTCACTTCGCAAGTCATCTCAAGGGCGTAGCGATCACCTTGAGGGGAAGGGCGTCGATGAGCTTCCAGTTCGTCGGGAGTGACGAGCCAAGCGCCAAGGGCCGTGGCGAAGTCCTTGCCCTTGGCCGGACCGAGGTTGAGTTTCATCTCGTCCATTTGCAGCTTACGCGCCGAGAGGTCGTTCATGATCGTGTATCCAAAAACGTACTTGTCCGCGTCCGCGGCCTTGATGTTGCGTCCGCGCTTGCCGATCACCACGGCGGATTCGAGTTCGAAGTCGAGTTGCTGCAGATGCATGGGGAGCACGCGGCAGGGGCCGGGTCCGATCACGCTGCGATGGTTGGTGAAATAAAAGATGGGAAAATCGTCGAACTCCGCGATCATGGGCACGCCCCGATTGCGACGTGCGGCTTCCACGTGTTGGCGGAACGAGTAGCCGTCGCGCATGGAGGGCGGATTCGGCAGACAGGGGCCGAAAGTCACGGACTCGGGCGCGAGACTCGCGCTGCCCAACGATTGCCGGATTCCACCGAGGGCCTTTTCCCAGTCGCTGTTTAAAAAATCCAGCATCGAGGGAGCGTGCCCGGAAAGATCAAGAATCCGTCCGTTCGGGGCAAGCACGCCCCAACTGTCGCCACCGGTTTTGCGTCTGAAGCTGACAAATTTCATAGGCTTTGAAACTACTCGCAAAGGCGTGTGCTCGTCACCCCAGTGTCGAGCGAACGGCTGTGCGAACGAGGCAGTTAGAGGCTCGTAACTTCTGGTTTCCATAAGCTGAATCGCTTTCTGCGAAGGTGTCCTCGATAACTCGGTTCATGGAATTTTCGCTGACAACTCCGCTCGAATCCTCGTTGCCTGTTTCGGCGTCCGAGCGGCTCTGGAGCATTCCTTGGGGAAAACTGCTTCCCGCTCCGCTCACCGCCGCCGGGGTGTCCCTACGGCGAGTGTCCTACGAGGAGGCGGGGGCCTTTGCCGCCGAGCATTTTGAACGGATCTTCGATGAAGAATCCTCTTCGTCCGCGTTTCGGTTCCAGGAATCGGGGGCCGCACGCTCGCACTACTATCGCCTCTTTGGCGACGTCTTTGCCTTTAGTCACGAGGGCCGCATTGTCGGGATCGCGGCGTGCAATCCGACCGACTGGGCGAGCTACTACATTCGAAACGTGTCTCTGTTGCCGGAGTATGAGGGGCGGAACCTTTCGAACGCCTTTCTGAAGCTACTCATTACCCGTCTTCCCTCTTACGGCGTGGAGCGTTTGGAACTTGAGACCTCGCCCGCGAATCTGACGGTGATTCAGATCGTCACCCGTCACGGGTTCAACCTGACGGGACAATCCAGCACCGAACGTTGGGGGAATCTCTTGCGCTTCACGAAGTTCTTGGATGGCCGTGCGGAGGCAGCTTTTCTCGATCAGTTTTGTTCCGGCCGGAAACCCCAGCTCCAGCGGGGGCCCGCGACCGTAGCGATCAAACCACACGTCAACAAGGAGGATGTATGAAGAAGAAATTCGCTCAAGCTACGTTCTAATGAACGTCGTGGGTGGGAGAGCGGCGTCGAGTGACTCCGCTCTTTCGCCCCGTCTCGCCATTCGATTATCCCGATAGAAAGGAAACCTATGTCAATTGCGACTCGCCTCCGTACCCTTCTCGACGAACATGTCGACACCGTGCTGCGCACGCTTCCCACTTATCGCTTGGCTGAGGAAGGACGACTGAGCGCGGCTCAATTGGCGGCGTATCTCGCGAATTTGGGTTGGATCATGAACCAAAGCTTCAAAAGCGTGGCGTTCGCGGCCGAGGAAAGCGCGCGTCGTGATCGTCCTGTTGCGCACGCCTACTATACGACCAAACTAAAAGAAGAAATCGAACATCACGCATGGGCTTACGAGGACGTGAGCCGTCTCGAAAAAGACTTCCAAATACGTGCGGACTTCGAACCGTCCGTCCAGGCTAGGGCTCTGATCGCAGCGCACCAAGAACTGATCCTCAAGGATCCCGCCTTCTACATCACTTATGTCTTCTACACGGAGTACGTCACGATCACGGTGGGTCCGGATTGGATGCGTCTTCTGCGCGACCGCTGTGGATTCGATACCAGTCATTTCGGTGTCATTGATCGTCACATCGAACTCGATCAAGCGCACACCGCGGAGAACATGAGGGACGTAGATCGAATCGCCAGCGAGGCCGGACTCTCGGAGGCCGAGATGGTCGCGGCACTTCAAGTTTCGATGGATGCCTACGCTCAGGTCTATTCCTCCCTTCCCATGGCTGTGGTGCCGGGAACCACGGGTGTCGAATCCGATGCTCTTGCCACCTGAGTTACCGTCCCCTTGGGGCCCGACCCAAGCTTTCCGGGAATCCGTTCGAATCGGAAGCGCGGAGATCGAAGTGGCGGGCTGGTCAGCGAGTAACGTGGGAGGCGGCGAAGTCTTCGGCGCAAGTGTCGGGTTGCTCGGCCGTGCAGCCGAAACCGCGGCGTACGAGTTGTGGGAAAGGTTCGCCACGCTCGCCGCTTTCGACGAGGCGGAGTCCTTTCTGGTGAAGACCCACCATGGCCAAGTGCGCCGGCTGGGCACGCCTGCCGAAGTGTTTCCGAAGAGTCCGCGTCCCGAGTCATGGGTTTATTCCCTCTCCAATGGGACCGCGCTGGCGTCCACCTGGACGGAGGCGTGTCATCGCGCACGCCGGGAACGACTCGAAAGAGATACGGTGTTGCGGTCTTGGTACTGGCGTGACGTTCCGATGAGAAAAACAAGTCCATCGGCAGGGGAGGTTTCGGACGCTTATCGTGGAGTGAGCGAGCTGTACTCGCTCGAGATGTATGAGCTGGAGCGGCGCCCGGAGGAAGCCGAGCGTGTCGCCATCGCCTTCCTGTTTGCCAAGGATGCAGCGCTTTCGCCCCAGACAATTTGGGCTTCTGGAGCGGGCGAAGATTCGGCCATGGCAAGCACCGCCGCCCTGAAGGAGGCCCTGCAACGACTTGCCTTTCTGTGGGAAGGAGACATCGATCCAGCGCCGGACTTCGCTCCGACAGCCGGATATCACCAAGAAGTCTACTTGGGAGTCGAGGGAGCGAAGGAGTTTCACCGGTGGATTGCGGAGTCACAGTCCGTCGCGACAGCCTTCGGGTGGGCGAATGAGGTGAACCTCGACGAGGAGACCTTCGCGGATTTGACCCCGGCCGTTTTGAGCGGTCAATGCTACGTGGCTCGTAGTCTTGCGGCTCGTTATCCTTTGTTTTTCGGACGTCCGCATGTCGACGAGCTTCCGTGGGTAACGGAGTTACGCATCTTGCATCCCGTGGCTTGAAAGCGAGAAGCGACCTCCTTCGCCGTAGCGGATGTCGAGCCCTAGCGGGCGAAGCTTGCGGCGGAGTTTAAACAATTGCACGTCGAGGGCCTTGGGCGTTACTTGCACTTCGGACCATATCTTCTTCATCAGATCCCGGCGGGGGAGTCCCGCGGGAGAGGTGTTCAGGGCCGAGATAATCAGAAACTCCTTGACCGTGAGAGTCACGGGTGGGTACCCCGCTCTCCGTAAACAGTGGCCCTCCATATCGAGGTCCATGTGGGGTATCGCGAACAAAGGTTGTGAAATCCAGCGTTGGGTTTTGGCCGTGAGTTCGGATGCGTGGAAAGGTTTGACGAGATAGTCCGATGCTCCCTTGAGAAAGCTGTCTTGCAAAACGCTCACGTCATCAACGGAGGATACGACGATGACCGGCAGTCCGGGCCACCGGGTCGCCCACGGCTTTTCCACGAGGAGACTCCAAAAGGAGCCGTCCGGAAGGCGGAGGTCGGCGATGATCAGCACCGGTGCTTCGGACGGGGGAGAAGAGTATTCGCCGAAGGCTGCGCGTAGCGTAGCCAGGTTCGAAAAAAAACGGAGATTGTAGCGCACTCCCAAAATCTCTTGGTACACGAACTCCAGAGCCGGGTCGTCCTCCAGTACCCACACCTTAGGTCGGGAGTTCAAAGGAGGCCTCCTGAACAGAAGAGCGCCGGGGAAGCAGCAGCAGCAGGGTCGTTCCTTGGCGATGCGAGGTAGGCGCGTGGAGTTGAATGTCGCCCCCCGATGCCTGGAGCAGGCGGCGCACGAGACGAAGCCCGAGTCCTTCGCGTGCGGCAGTCCGAGGGGCCCGGCCCGTCATGTTTTCAAAGCGTTCGCGATCGAGGCCGGTGCCGGAGTCGGCAACGGAAACCACAAAGGAGTGTTCCCGCTCGTCGTGCAACGCCACCCTGAGACTTGGCTCGGGAACTTTGTTGGACAGCATGTTGTCGATGGCGTTGGAGTACACGTTCATAAGGACGTGAATGAGGTCCGGTTGGCTGAGCGCTGGGACTCGGGTGGCGAGATCGGGATGAATGTCGAACTCGATATCCCCGACGCCCTGCTCGTGAAAGCGGGAGCCCAGCAGGTTGAGCGCATGTTCGTGCGCCTCCTTGTACGAGATGTAACTGCCGCCCATTTTCTGGTTCTTTAAGTAGGATCGCAGGGACTGCAGGAGCTCCATCATGCGGCCGACGTTGAGATTCAGTTGCTCGGCATACTTGCCATGTTTTTCCATGAAGCCCTGGGGATTCATGCTCAGTCGGTCGGCAAGAAAATGAATCGCCTGCAGAGGTGAGGCCAAATCGTGCACGATGAGCGCCGACATCTCGCCCAGGGATTGGTAGCGCCGCTCCTCTGCCTTCTCGAACACCTGTCGGACGAGTTCTTCCTCGTAGCCGCGAATGCGGTCGAAGAGCGAGTTTACGATTTGCTCCGTGCGGGCATGGACCGAGGTCGAGTGGAGGGCAAGAGGTTGGGGCACCTTTCGGAGGGGGTCGTAGTCTCGAACCACGGAGAACACGGCGTCGAATCCCTTTAGGAAGTGACGGCGGCTCGCCCAGCCCACGCGGCCGATCAGCACCAGGGAGGAAACGGTCACGACCGTCAGTTCGATAACGAGACGTGAGGTATTGCTGCGATCCGAGGAAAAGACCAGAAGAGGAATCTGCACCGCCAGGGACAGTCCCAAAAGGACAAAAGACCAGCTTTCCACGGTCCGAAATTCGTCGCGAGCTTTTGCGAAATCGAGTTTCTGGAAGGCGGACGTGAGGTCGAGTCTGGCGTGAATTTGCTCAAGGATCTTGGAGGCGAGGCTGTGTCCTTCGATCGTTTGGAGGGCGAACATGTAGACGTTGGCGGTGAATATGAGCAGGAACAGGAGTGCCGTGTGTGCAAGCCATTGAGCAGGTTGCACGAGATAGAGCGCCACGAGAAGTGGCGGAATCGCCTTGACGAAGTTGATTCCAAAAACCAGGCGCGCCGACTCAAAAGGATACGCCACGAGATCTCGAACGAGGGACTCTCGTTCTGAGGGATCGAGTTTGTCTATGCCCGCTTCGTCGACCTTGCCGAGGAAGTATCGGGCCGAGGGACGTCGCCGCAACATCAACCTTCGAAAGACGGGACTCGTAATTCCTACGGCCACGAGATCGACAGAAAAGCAGATCAAGGTTTGCAAAAGCGTGAAGTGGTTGAGGAGAATCCACGAAACATCGAAGGCTACCCAGATGATGAGCCAGCTGATGGGGCTGAGGGCCGAGGAAAAACGAGACAGCTCTCCCCACGAGCCAAGCTTGCTAGTTTTGAACAGACCGCCCCCAGTTCTCAACTCTAGTAGTCTATCGATCTCCCGGGTTGGCGCGGTCGGCTAAGTTGTTAAATAGTTGAAATAACGGGGACCACTTCCCCCTTTCGGGGGGCTCGCCCCGGCCTTGAGGGCTGCAGGCAGACTTCTTCGTTTGACAATCTCTGATATTAGAATTATTCTAAGTAGCATATGGCAAACAAGCTTCAGTGCCTCACCACGGAAGAAATCGCGAAGCGGCTGACGGACGCCGGAGTCACTCCCACGTCCCAGCGATTGGCCATTGCTCAGTATGTGTTGTGCGAGGCCGATCATCCGACGGCCGAAGAAGTCGAGACTGGCGTAAAGAACAAGCTTCCGATGGTGTCCAAGGCCACGGTCTACAACACCCTCGGAAAACTCCTCGAGGTGGGCATGCTGCGTGAAGTTCGTTCTCCTCACGAGGAGAGCTTGCGCTACGACGGAAACATCGAGCCCCACCACCACTTTATCGACCGCGAGACCGGCGAGATCGTAGACATTTCTTTTGGTGACGTGGAAATCACGAACATCGAAAGTTTGAAACGTAAATTCAAGATCGAAAACTTATCGGTAACCATCGAAGGCTCTCGCCGCCAACGCGGCTAGGGCTCCTTGGAAGTCCTTAAGGGGCTTTTTTAACGGGCTATAGTTAGAATAATTCTAATATTGGAGGAAAGATAAAATGAGCAACAAGAAACCCAAAATCGAAACCTGGAAAAACCTCGAGTCCGCCTTTGCGGGAGAATCGATGGCGTATCAGAAGTACCTGTACTTCGCCCAAATCGCCCGCAAGCTAGGCAACGTGGAGGTTGCCGAGCTGTTCGAAGAAACGGCTTCGCAAGAAACCGGACATGCGCGCGGTCACCTGCACTTTCTGTATCCCGCAGACAAGCTCACGGTAGAGGACCTCCTGCGTTTGGCCGTCGAAGGTGAAACCTACGAGTACACGGAGATGTATCCGGGCTTTGAGCGAAAAGCCGTGGAAGAAAAAGAAGCGGGCGCGGCAAGCGAGTTCCGCGAGCAGGCCGCCGAATCCAAAGAACACGCGGATATTTTCCGCGCCAAGCTGCATAAGATTTCTAAGGTTTTCGCCGGACTCACGAAAGTAGAAAAGAGCCATGCTGAGACCTACGAGAAGGCTCTCCACGGGCTGAAGAAGCAGGCTTCGTAAGGGATCTCGGGGGAAGGTGGGGAGAAGTTAAGACAATTTTCAGGGTGCGCATGTCCCCCCTGTGCTAGGAATTTTGGCATGCGTACCGTGGGCGTTTTTGGGATCTCTTTTGGACTCTTTGCGTTGGCATCGTGCGGTGAAAGGGCAGGATCAGCCGACACGCCGCCCACCCGCGGAACCTTGCAAAGAAATCCGGAACTCCGGCATGCGGAGCGTGCCCGCGACCAAGTACGACTGGCCCGCGCCGACGGAGTGGTGGCGGCGAGTCGCTCCTACGACGTGGAAACCTACGCGCTCAAAGCAAGTTTCGACTGGCCCACGCGCACGCTCAGCATGGCGACGGACATCACCCTTGTTCGTGCAGCTGTAGGGGAGGGTCGCATCGAACTGGACGCGAGCATGGACAAAGTCGTGCGCGTGGCGGACGGAGACAATCAGGATCTTGTTTACGTTTGGGACCGCTCATCGTCGCTACTGAGGATTGATTTACCCCGCAACTCCCCCGCACGAGTCACCGTTCGAGTTGAGAGTCGTACTCTCAGCGAGGCGTCTGGCGCGGTGCGCTCGATCCTGGCGCGCAAGGGCGATCCGCTCGCCTCACGCGTGGTTTACACGCATGGCGAACCCACTGGCGCGTCGCGATGGTTCCCGTGCAACGACGTGCCTAGCGACCGCGCGCGTTTCCGCATGGACTTCACGGTGTCCAAAACTGAGAACGTGCTCGCCAACGGACGTCTCCTTGGTATCGAGGAACGCGGCGAGACGCGTACTTTTCGCTATGCCACGGACTACTCCCTGCCCACCTATGTCATGGCGTTCTCGGCCGGCGATCTGGATTATGTCTCGCGTGATTACGCCCCGGGCCGCTTCCCCATTCAGGTCTGGCATCGCCGCGGGTTCGCCGTGGACACGGATTCGCTCATAGAGGTCACTGCGCGGCAGATGGCCACTTTCGAGAACCTATTGGTCCCTTACCCCTACGAAAAATATGCGCTCATGCTGTTGCCGGACTTCGGCGGGGGCGAAGAGAACGTGGGCATCACGTTTATCGACGAGACGCGCGGGACTCAGGCGGGACTCGACTCGGATCTGGCGCTGATGGCGCACGAACTCGGTCACCAATGGTTTGGCAACTACATCACCGTTCGCACCTGGGACGATCTCTGGGTCAAAGAAGGCATGGCCACGTTGCTGTCCGCCGAAAGCTCGCGGCCCGAGGAAGACGTGCGTCAGTCCGGCCGCCTTTTTGGCAACGAGTTCAGCGCCGCTGACGGCGAGGCTATTCGCGATCCTGGCTTGGCTCCCTACGACAAGTACACGAGTGGTCCCTACGACCGCGCGGCGTGGTTCTATACCCAGGTGCGCGGCCTCATTGGCGAAGAGAAGTTCTGGGGATCGCTGCGCAAGCTTTTGCGGGACCACGCTTTTGGCGTGGTCGGGACGGAAGAAGTGCTGGAAGCGTTTCGCCCCAGTCTGGGCGAGGATCTCACCGCGAAAGCTCGTCGGGCGCTGGCCGCCAAGCGCGTTCCGACGTTGACCATAGCTTCCGAGACGGATGTCCTGCGCCTATCTCTCAGCGATCCCGAGCAGGCGCTGCTCACGCCCTTCGTCTTTCGCTGGATTTCGGAAGCGAACACGGTCACGGATCGGATTCTGGGTTCGGGCCAACGCATCGAGTTTGACACCTCGAATCCTGGTTTGCTCGTGGCTGATCCCCTCGATCAGCACCCGGATCCCTCCTTCTTCCTCGATCCGAATGACCGAGACGCGTACATCACCTACTCACAACGTCTCGCAAAATTCTACGCTCCTCACACGGCGAACGGACGCAAGGCCTTGCTGGGGGCGTTGCCCAGTGTGCAGCAACGCGCGATGGAGATCAGTGCGCCCGAAGCTGCCTGGGTTTTGGAGCCGTCTTCGTTCATGGCGCTTTGGATGGGTCTCGACTCCGCTCGAGCGCGTGTGAGCGCCCTCGAAGTGGCGTGTCGCGTGGCCGCCGCGACGGGACTTAGCATGGGTTGGCGCGAAGTATTGGACAGTGGTTTGGGTGCTCTGCCCACGCAAGGCCTCGTTTATTCGCGCCGTCTCGACAGTTGCTGGGGTGTGGCGCAACCCGCTCCTCTTAAGGAGCTTTTCACGACGCTCGACTCCGACGCAACCAACGACAAGCTCGACGAGAAGACGTTGGTGCTGCTCAGTCGATTTGATCGGGGTGCGGAGGCCGGGTTGGGTTGGAGTCGCCTCGCCTTGGAAGGCACAAATGTTCGGCGTCGTGCGTTGGCTTCGGATCAGTTGCTTCGTGGGTTTCGCGCGACCGCGACAAACCTTCCGTTGCGGGAACAATATCTGAACGTGTTTCGTCGTTTGCTTGTGGAGAGTCGCGTGGCCCGCGTGATGGGACCTGCGATGACCGCCGTGCGGGAAGCCAACGACCGTGGTGCGCTCTTGGCGTTACTTTCCGTCGCCAACGAAACCGATCTTCTCAGGCCGCTGTCGAGAGTGGATGCCTTCTGCACGGCCTGGCTGGTTACGGATCAGGGCCGGGCGTCCGAGTGGGGAAGTTTCCGCGCTTCGTTGTCGGAGGAGCGGTTCTTGGGTTGGACCAGGCAGTATCTTGCGAAGCCCGAGACTTGTCTCGAGGAGTGAGAGCATCGGTGTGCGTACTGCGAAGGACGTGTGGGCGGCCTTCGCAGCACTGACCAAATCCGACCTTGCTCGTTAAGGAGCGGCGGGTGCCGCGTAGACGGCGAAATCCGTGTCCGAACTCAAGGTGGCGAGGGCGTTGGCGGTTCCGGTTTCGCCTTCCTGAGAAGGCGTCACCGAGATGCTGCCTTTGTCGCAGCTGTTCGTGGGCCAGTAGAGAATCGCGTTCTTGGGAGTTTCCTGCACGAACTTGCCCGAGCTCTCCGTGAAGCACTGCTTTTGCGCCTTGCTGCTTTGCAGATGCGTGACGTGGTTGTTGCCGGGGCCGGCCCAGTTGCAGATCATTCCGCTGATGGCATTCGTGTTGGATGCGAAGTCCGTGCTGAATTTAGCGCCGTAGCCGAAGAAGCCGCAGCCCGTGCGCGAGCCGGCGGTGCCGCTCACGTAAGCATTGAACACGCGCGTGTTCGAGTCGCCGCTGCCGGCTTGCCAGGCGTAAGAGATCGTTCCGGTTTTTGCCGTCGTGTCGAAGTTGAGGATCGCGTGGTTCATGTTGCCTTGGAAAGTGCCACCCGCGTTTACGCGGCTCGAAGTGGAGTCGAAGATCGTGGCGTCTGCGGTGCTGGTTGCCCACGATCCGGCCACTAGGCGCGCCTTCAAGGCCGAGCCGGAGCGCGAGTACTCTACTGAGAAGGCGTCTTTGGCGGCCGTCACGAAGCTCCCAAAGATGATGCCCGTGTATTCAGTTTCGGAGCTGCCCACCGTGTGGCGGATCGTGGTCTTAAACATGGAGCTCCCGTTGGTGGTTCCTTCGATGATGAACTCGGCCACGCTTTCGGCCGTGCGTTTGACCGTAGCCGAGGTGATCGTGGCTCCGGTGGGGCCCGCGAGCGAAGCTGAGAGCTCCGTCGTGTAAACGGCTTCGCTGCCTACGTCGGGCAGCGTTTTGCCTGCGGCATCCAGGGAGCAGATCGATGCGGCTTGCAGCAGCAACGACGCGTCCACGTAAGCCGAGGCCGACGACGAAAGTTTGTTGAGTTGAGCCACGGCGCACGCCTCGCCCGAGCCGGCTTCGGCGTAGTTCCAGATTCCTAGATCGCCGCCCGGAAGAGAACCGCTGGGCGCCGATCCATCGGGGTGGCCCGTGTAGTCCACGGAGGGGCCGTAGCAATTGGCGCGAGCGCCAAGCTGACCAAGATTCGGCAGGGTGAAGCTGCAGCCTGCGGCGCTCTTGCCTTCGGCAAGTTCTTTGACGATCTCGGCTTTTTCGGAAATCGTCGCCTCGCTCGTGAGAACAGCCATCGCGCGGTATTCGGAGGACTGCGCCTGAAGCGTGGAGCTTGAGGACTTGGCCGTGGGTGAGGAGACCGCGAATCCGTCGGCGAGATACGACATGTAGCTTGTGAGATCTTGGGCCGCTTTCTTGATCGCATCGCTCCCGCAACTGCCCGCGAGGAAGAGAAGCGAGAGGGCTCCGAGAGAGGCGCCGTGACGTGGGTGGAGAGAGTTTCGTTGTTTCATGAACATCCTTTTTTGAGTCATTGTTGGAGCCATTGTTATGAGAGGCATCCTTTCGGCTGGGAAGGGTTGTGCAAGTCTAAAAAAGTACCAAAAAATAATAAATTCAAATAGATGCATTGAGCCCGCTGTCGGAATCTTGTCGGTCACGTCCACCTTTTGAGCCAGCGAACATCCCCCAGTGCGAACGGCTTGCTTTGAGCGCGAGACGCAGATTGAGGGGGAATCTTCGGCGTGACAGCGAGACGGAAATGGTGGTCCCACCAGGAATCGAACCTGGAACTGCTCTTTAGGAAAGAGCCGTTATATCCATTTAACTATGGAACCCTTTGCGTCAGTCGTTCGGCGCTTCGACATCAGAGCCAACAAAACTTTGGGCCTCGTGTCCAGGGCCGCTCGCGCCTCTGGGGAGCCCCTGTTAAACTCCTGAGTGGATGACGGGTGACATTGCGGCGCGCATGACGCCGTATATTTCTTATTTCTTCTTTGGACAGCTCGTGGTGACGGGACTGGCGATTCTGGTCGCGGTCCTACTTGTGATTCGGCGCATCTCGCGCCGCGACCCCATTGCTCAAATGGAGCCGGACAAAGAGCGCATTGCCGCCGAGATTCATCAAGAAATTCTGCGCCTCCGTGCGCTCCGCGATCGCCTGGTTCCTGGCTTTGCGGGTGAGCCGATGGAGGCGATTCCCGCCACGGCGATTTCGCCCGGTGCGCCTGTCGTGGCCTCGACACCCGCGGAGCCCACTTTAGGCCCTGTTCCTGTTTCCCCGGCCAGCGGGTTGTCCGCAGCAGATATTGAGGCTGCCGAAAAACGGGGCGAGGGTCGCTCGGAGGTTAAGTTCCAGGCTCAGATAGCCGACCTCGAAGCCAAGTTGGCGGCTGCGTTGGCGGCATCGCCGGCTCCCGCGGGGGCAAGCGGCGGGGCAAATCCCGAAGAGATCGAAAAACACCGCAAAGCCGCTGCCGAGGCTCAGACCCAGGCCCAGGCTTTGAGCGAGAAAGTCGGTGCCCTCGAGAAGGTGCTGGCCGAGTATCAAATCTTCGAAGAAGATTTTGCCCTCGTAAAGAAATACAAAGAAGAGAACGATCGTCTGCGGCAGCAGATCGAAGTGGGCGGCGGAGCGGCTCCCAGTCCCAAGGTCACCGAAGACGATATAGCGTCGCTCTTTGGCGACTTTGGTGCCGAGATGCTGGCCGAGCCCACGTTGAGCGCGGTGCCGGCTCCTCAGCCCGTGGCTGCTCCCGAACCTACACCGATGCCCATGCCGGAGCCTGAACCTGCGGCGAAGGATCTTTTCGCGGAATTGGAGGCAACCCTGCAGGCCCAGGCTCCTGCTGCCCCCGAAGAGGCCGAGGTCGACCCCGACCTGGCGAAACTTTTTGAGTCGGTCGCCGAGGAAACTCCGGCGCCCGCGCAGCCCCCGGAACCTGCGGTCGCGGCTGCTCCGGCGCCTGCCGCGATGCCCGTGTCCGCGCCCCCCATCGCCGTCAACGAGGACACGGCCGAGGCCCTCGCCGAATCCACCGGCACCGACGACGAAATGATGGCCGAGTTCGAAAAGCTTCTCGGCGAATCGAGCAAGGGATGAAACGCGCGCTTTGCCTGCTGGCCGTGTTGGTCGTTTCGCTCACGGCCGGCGCACTAGAGAAAACTTCCCAGACCCACGCCGCGCCGGATCGCCCGCGTTGGCTGCTGGGTACCTTTCTTCGGATGGCTCGCGAGAATCCCTCACGACTTCTGAATCTCTCCGGGCGGTTGTTTGCGACGGACCGCCTGCGCCAGTCCTCTAACGATTCGAACTTGGCCTTCGAGTGGCAGCACCGCCTGGCCGCCGCCGGCGCTCTCTCCGATTTATTCGATCCCGAGGCTGAGCGCGCGCTCGGCTCGAGGAAAGCCAAGTATCGTCAACGCGCACGCGAGATCCTGATGAATGCGATGGTGAACGATCCGTCGCTGCTCGTTCGCGACGGGGTGATTGAATCCGTGCGGCGTATCTTTCGCATGCAACCCGGCGAGGGCAAGTTGTGGAAGGGCTCGCTCGAGAAAGCTTTCCTGGATCGTCGCAACCTCGTGCAGGGCGAGGGTTTGTTTATTCGCGAAACGATTTTGACGGCGCTGCGCGAGGCTTCGCTCCCGCTTTCGCCCTCGATCCGCAAGGCAGCAAAGGCCGACGAGAATCCGGCCGTTCGGCATCTTCTGAGTCAGTGGAGCACGAGCGCGTACTCGGATCTCTAAGTAACTAGTTCGGGACGGCAGCCTTGGAACCGAGCACGGCCTTGCGGTGGATGGCCTCGGCAATACGCAAGCGTTGACGAATGCGGTACAGGATTACGCGTTCTTCGAGTTCGTCGCTCGGCACGCGTTCCCAATCAGTGAAGATGTTGCGGTACTGCTGAGACTCCTTGACGATTTGCACTCGCACGGCGGGCTCGCCTGTCTGCGGAATCACTCCCTTGGAGAGCTTGATCTTGAGGCGATAGCGCACTTCCTCGAGCATGGGGTCTTGGTCCGGGTGCGTGTAGAGGTCCGTGTTGTAGCGCGAGTTCGACCACTCCGTGTGCAACACGCCGGATTCTCGCGAGGCAACGGTGATGCTGTAGATGTCGAGCACGCGTACGGTGGCGTTCCAGACAGCCTCAAAGGTGCCGGGGTAAACCTCGGGGAACGGCAAATCGGGCGGACGCGGGATTTGCTTGGCCGAGGAACACGCGCCCAATCCGGCGAGTGCGCCGACGGCAAGGACCAGGGGCATGAAGAGGGTCTTCATGCCCGTAGTCTATCAGAGGGAATCAGAGGCGGTAGAAACGGATGTCGGAGGCGTAGGTAAAGAGTAGCGGCTCCGCGTCGTTGAGCGCGGGGGCCGGGACTTCGCGGCTAGTACCCACAAAGATGAGGAGGAGAGTTTCCCCCTTTTGGAGCGGAGAGACCAAGTTGTATGCGCCCGAGGCGCCGTTGACCCAGCTCTCGAGAATCTGCGTGCGGAACTCGGCGGGCGCCGTGACGGTGCCGTTGATCTTGCGTGCCGACGTGAGCTGGGTTTTCTCGCGGACCACGGCCATCCAGCCCGACGCGTTTACCGGTTGCCAGTTGATCTGTGTGCCGTCGAGCCGCACGTTCTGCAGCGACTCCGGCACGCCGTTGATGGCGTGGCTGGAGTTGGCAGTGCCGCTCACGAAGTAGCCAGCGCCCGAAACGGGTTTCTTATCCGGACCGTTCAGAATGCGCATGAAGAGGGACTTGGTTTCGGCGATCATCGGGGCGCCCGCCGTTGCGAGCTGACCGTTTTCTGCCGGGCGACCGACGATGTCGGTGGGCATCCAGCGGTTGGAGGGCGTTTTCTGGAAGTTCACGGCGATGTCCATGCCGTCGGTGGCTGAGCGCTTCCACACAAAGTTTGCCGTCTTCTGGAAGGTGCCGGTGAGCGTGGACTTGATGGAGCGATCGGCGGCCCATTCGCGATCGCCGGCGAAGTTGTACTGGCGAAGCTTGAGAAGCGGGATGAATTCGGTGAAGGGCGCCTTGTTGGTGCCCATGTCCACGAGTCGTCCAAAGGGAGCGCGGAAGGAGAGGGTGACCAGTTCTTCGCTGCGCCCGGGGGTGGTGTAAAAACCGAATTCGGGTTTGGCGAGCGTGAGGGGAATGAAGCCCCAGGTCTCGGATTGCTTGGGGAAGTGCAGATTGCCGGGGACGCGCACGGTTTTAGGACCGGCTTGGAAGTCTTCCATGGGGGCAAGAAAAGCCTCGAGCTGAAACTGGAGAAGTTCTTGAGGACGAAGCGTGGGCATCACTAAAGCACCATCCACTTGGTCGTCGCCGTTGCGCAGCTCGCTGTAGCCTTGCACCGTGCCAGGGACCCGAGTGACAGGACCTGTGGCCATAAGACCGATCAAGAGAGACTCGAAGATTGCCATAAATGTGTATCCTCCCAGTTTTGGAATGCAGCGTTAAACGCCGCCGCCCTGAGGGGAAACTAGCATGGGCTTGCGCTCTTGGCTTGCCTTTGCTAACGCTGTGAGTCCAATTACTTAGACGTGCCTGGGTAGCTCAGATGGTGAGAGCGGCGGATTCATAACCCGCAGGTCGGCGGTTCGATCCCGCCCTCAGGCACCACTTCTTCCGTGTTCGAACTACCGAATCTCCAATTACTCAATTTCCGTCAATCGCTTATGAAGCTCGAACCATTCGATCATCTCATCTCTGCCGAGCGATCCGCTAGCTACGGCATCGACAAGATCTGCAAGCGCATCGGGAGTTTCGTCACCTCCTAGCGGATAGACCAATTCCCAGCCATGCTCATTCATGAATGTGATCGCGGTAAGCACTGCGGTTCGCTTGTTCCCGTCCTGAAAAGCATGGCCCTTAGTAAGGTAGAAACAAAGTGCTCCAGCAAGCCTTGCGATTCCCCCATAAACAAACGGCGGAGAGCCGGGATAAAAAGCGCTATGTAGGGCGCTTTCTATCCGGTTCATATCGAGCACATGGTGGTTTTGGCCTTCACCGCAGACGAGCTTGTTGATTCGAACAATCGTCGAGGCTTGTGGAAGCCCCACGGTCAGTCGGGTCATTTCAGCTTGTCCATCGTGTGCTTGTGCTTTTTGAAAGCCTTCTTAGCGCTTTCTAAGAACTGATCGTCGTCGACGGGGCAAAGCTCGATCATCTGCGGTTCAGAGATAAATTTCTCAAGCGCCATCGCTACAAGCTGAGAGAACTTGACCGGATTTTTGTCGAGGTAAGCCTCGATCTTTCTCTCTAAGGCATCATCGACGCGAACCGATTTCGGAAGTCCCATAAAGTCTCCTTTTGTATTTATTATACTACAATATTCGACACTTGTCTGATGTTTCTTTAACCGAATGGTTCTCAACGGTTAACACGGCATCGTCACACCGGTTAGGCGCGAGTCGAGGGAAAGCCGAGGGCTTTAAGACGATCTAGAACGCCGGTCTTCGATGCGCCGAAATGGGAAGCAATGTCTTTCACCTTCCATCCGTCCTCGCGTAGTTTTGCCAGTTCGCAAAGATCGATCTCGGGTCGAAACCACTGTGCCGTGAACTCTTTCACGATCACTGTTTGTTCGACCAAGTTACGTCCACGCGCACCAATCTTTTTCGTCCTTCGATCACTGGTCACCGCAAGATTCCGAAACTCAAACTCCATTTAACTGGGGGCTGATCCGAATTTGCCGCTTCGAGCGTTCGTGAAATGTCGGAATCTTTCGGCATTTTGCTACCGCTTGCTACCACTTTTGCTACCAGCCTCACCGTCGTTCAGGACCGGATTTTCATAGAGCTGCTTTAAGGAGGTTCTTCTGAAATTACGTCATGTCGTTTTTGCGGTCGTTGCTACCTGGGCGGGTGCCGAGCGGGTCGGTGGACCCCGGACATCTTGGACCGGGGCCGCCGATCCGCGTCTGGCTTTGCGCGAGTGGGTACTGGAGATGCATTGGCGGAATCCGGGGTTCTGCACGGAATGGGATCGAGGTTTCGACGCGAAGGCTTGGAAGTGTCGAGATGGTCGGCGACCTATCTGGCGTTAGGCCCCCGCCGGTCAGCCCTTCGGGCTTCGACCGTTGGGTCGTTGAAGCGAGTAAACCGCGTTTTATCGATGCAGTATCGACAAAGCGCGGACTTCCAGCAGCAAGTAGCAAGCGGAAATCATTGGTTATATGCACAAACGATAGAAGTTGACATGTGTATATACAATAGAATACACTTTTCAAGTGCGCTACGAATGGGACGACGCCAAAAATAGAGCCAACTTTAAGAAGCACGATGTTTGGTTTGAAGAAGCTCAAACTATTTGGACCGATGCAAGATCAGTAGAATTTTTCGATCCTGAACACAGCGACGATGAAGACCGGTTCATGCGCATTGGCCATTCGACTAAAAACAGATTGCTACTTGTGGTTTTTTGCGAACGAGCCGGGTCAAACATCCGAATTATTTCGGCCAGAAAGGCCCTTCCAAAGGAGATTAAGGATTATGAAAAAGGAATATGACCTAAGTAAACTGAAAAAACGACCTGGAAAGGTCAAGTCAGACCCAGATGCAGCTAAAACTCCAATCAGCATTCGGCTCGATGCTTCCGTTTTGGCTGAGCTTCGCACTGAATCTGAAAGGCTTGGGATTCCTTATCAGACATTTATCGGCAGCATCCTTCACCGTTACGCCAACGGCGAACTTGTTGATAGAAAAGCGATGAATCTCGAACAACTTTTGAAGAAAGTTTCCTAAGCTTCGAAGCGTCTTTCTGAACCCTAGATAGGCAGCTCTTAGCTGCCCGTCATGCCTAGGACTTGAATATGCAAAGGCCCTCGGAACCGAACTTGGTCCCGATTTTCTGAGAATCTTGCTGACCCTGTCCTCGTCAATCCCGAGGATCTTCGCCAGCTCTCGCTGGGTGATTTTCTCGGCAAGGACGTAAGCCACGAACTTTTGCTGGATGTCATGGCGAAATTTCTCAAGAGGCGTTGCTTTGGCAGAAAGCGCCAACGTGCCTTCGGCTTCTCAAGCTTTTTTAGGACCTTCTTAATTTCACTGCTTTTAGGGAAAGCCATTACTTTTTCCGCCGCCTAAAGATCAATAAATACATTGCCTTGCGCTTTCATTTTCGATTTCTAAGCTTCGGACGAATCGGGTCCGGTATTCTGAAGAGTGTGGAGCATCAACGGGCAGTCGGCGGGCTTGGACATACCTTGCTGCTTGTTCTGGGGGCTTTGTCCTTTGCGAGCTGCGGCGCCTTGTTCAACACCCTCGATCCCGCCTCACTGAACACGAGTGGTGGCGAACAAGATCCTGAAATTGGAGGTGACGTTCCCGCTAACCAAGCTCCTTTCCTTTCGGCGATTGCCGGCGCGACGACACGAGTGAACGTGGCGGTAGCGGTGGGCTTTACGATCTCGGATGTCGACAGCCCTCTCGCGTGTAGCGGCGATTACTTGAGTTTGCGCTCGGGCAACACGGCCCTTGTAGAAAATTCGGCAGTGGTGTTTTCGGGCAGCGCTCCCGATTGCACGGCCACGATCAGTCCTTCAAACAATCAGTCCGGGAGCGCGGATATTCGGCTGATTTTGAGCGATGGGGCGCTCGCCGCCGAGACGCAGTTTAGCCTGGTCGTTACGGCACTCGTGATCACCGAAGCTTCCGGTACGAGCCGCAACAATTGGTACTCCCTTGCCTCGGACTCCGCGGGGAACAAGCTCGTGGCCACGGTTCACGGCGGCATGATTCATACGTCCTCCGATGCGGGCGCCACTTGGGTTAAGAGGACCGCGCCGGGAGAAAAAAATTGGGGCAAAGTCGTTTCGTCCTCCGATGGGACAAGGCTCGCGGCCACCGTTGGCAGCTTCGCCAACCACAGCGATACGGATTACATCTACACTTCCAGCGACTCCGGGGTCACGTGGGTTGCGCAGACCGGCTCCGGACAGAGGCAATGGTCTTCGATCGCTTCGTCCGCTGACGGTCTGAAACTCGCGGCCACCGTTTGGAGCTGGCCGGGGGGCTATCTCTACACCTCCACCGATGCGGGAGTGACATGGACCGCGCAGACGGCTGCGGGCACTCGACACTGGATGGGACTTTTCTCTTCGGCCGACGGGACCGAACTTGCGGGATCGCTTTGGGACGGAGACGGCGGTGGGGTCGTGATCGGGTCGTTTGCTGCCGGCGCATGGACATGGACCGCTCGCAATCTGGGTGGCGGAAATCGCTCCGCGATTTCCGGGAGCTCTGATTTTTCGAAGTTAGTGGCGGGTGATTTGTCGAGCAATCGCATCTCCCTTTCCCTGGATGGGGGCGTGACCTGGAACAACAAAACGCTGCCCGTGGGCCAATCTGCCTTCTCGGCCGCTTACTCGGCGGACGGATCTAAGCTGGTCGTGGGGACGACCCATAGCGCCGGAGGTTCGGTTTATAGCTCGAGCGATGACGGATCGACTTGGACCCAAGAGCTTTCCCTCAACAATGGACCGCAGTGGGGCTTTCTTGTGACCATCAACTCGACAGGAAACAAAATGACGTTTGCTCAAGGAAGCGGGATGGACCCGCTTAAGCAAGCCGCGGACACGGGGCCCAGGGATTGGCGATCGCTGACCTCCGATGTGAGCGGCACCAAACTCGCGGCGGTCGTTTATGGCGGGTACATCTACACATCGACCGATGCCGGGGCGGCATGGACGGAGCGGACATCGGCGGGGGCCAAGAACTGGGGCGACATCATTTCTTCTGCCGATGGGACAAGGTTAGCGGCCGTCCTGCACCAAGACGAAGTGGATTATGTTTACACGTCCAGCGACGGCGGAGCCACGTGGGTTAGTCAATCAGGCTCGGGATCGAGGCATTGGTCTTCCATTGCTTCGTCGGCGGACGGACTAAAGTTAGCGGCGACGACGTGGACTTCGGGCACGGACTATCTCTACACCTCGACGGATGGGGGAGTGACTTGGACTCAGCAGACGGCCGCCGGAAGTCGGCACTGGGAATCAATCGTCTCCTCTCCTGATGGAACGAAGCTGGCGGCATCGCTTTGGGATGGCGACGGAGGGCTGGTTGTATTGGGAACCTATGCCGCAGGAAGTTGGACATGGACCGTCAGCACCCCTCCAGGAGGCGGCAATCGAATTGATATCTGCGGGAGTGCGGATCTTTCGGTGCTTGCGGTCAGCGATGGCAACTCTTCGGACGTCGCCATCTCGCTTGACGGGGGTGTCTCGTGGAACATCAGTACCCTGCCGCCGGGCGAAGGTGGTTCTGTCAGCCTGTCGTGCTCCGAGAGCGGGGGAAGAATCGCGATCGGCACTTACAATTCCGGGGGAGGTTCCGTCTATACATCCGTGGACCACGGGACAACTTGGAACCGGCAGATAACCCGCACCAATGGCGCGCCCGAGTCGTATTTCAACGTCGCTCTCAACGCTCAGGGCAATCAGCTTACGGCGGCAGAGACGAACGGGGCCATCTATTACTCGGGTGGCGGTTCGATCTGGACCTATCGCTAAATTGAGTCGCTAAATTCCGGAACTTGCCAGCTCGTCTACGAGCGGGCCGATCGGCGACTTGGCCGCGAGAAGTTTGAGGCGGTCGATCAGTCCCAGGCTTCCGTCTTCTTTGGCGAGCAAAGAGTCGAGATAGAGGAGCAGGTCTTCGTGGGTCACGATGCCGGTGACTTGTCCGTTGTCGGTGACAAGAAAGGCCGAGATCTTCTCGCGGATCATGCGGCGGTTCACTTCGCGGATCGACAAGCTCGCCTCGACGGATTTCACCGGCCAGCTCAGGAAGTCGCGAACCGTGAAGCTGGGGTCCACGCTGAGTTCGATGATTTTTCGGCCTTCCGTGATCGAGATCTCCGAGCGTGTGGCGCGTTGGAGGTCGCGGTCGGAGATCACCCCGATGCACTCCTCTCCGTCGGCCACCACCAGATGGCGGATGCGGTGTTTTTTCATGAGCTCGTAAGCGGCGGCCACCGACTCGTCGACTTCGATGGAAATGATTTTGTGTTTGCCGAGGGCAGAGATAGAGGTGCTCATTTCCCGAGTATCCTCCGGAAGCCGCTCTCCATCAATTGGAGCCCGTGTCGGCACTTGGCTGCGACGGTGAAGCTGTTGAGAGCGCGCAGCTTGTGCGCTTCCGCAGGCCCCGCGGAGAGTTCGCCTGCTTGGATCGACAGCCGGGCGATATCCCGTGCAAATTTAATAAAATCAGCAATTTAAAGAGTTTCTTTGGCTGTCTAGGGATCCGTCACCTGGTTCGCCATTTTTGTTCCGGAGTGTTTCGTGGGGAGACGCGCGCGCGGGAGCCAGGGCGTGGCCCGGTGGCACGCTTCCTGTAATAAGGGACCCGATGACACTTATTTTCCGGAGGACCTCTATGACTGTTCTGCAGCGATCTTTGTCGCCCCTTTTCTCTTTGGTTGTTCTTGGCGTGATCGCCGGTTGCGGAGCGAAGTCTGAGAGCAAGCCCAAAACGGTGCCCGAGAAAAAGTCCGTTGCGGTCTTCTCCGAGGAGAATCGTTCCCAAAAAGTAGATGATCTTGCGCGCGCCACCGGTGCCGAGATCGAATTCGACGCCTCCATTACCTTCGATAACGAATACCTGGCCAACAACACCTTGCAGGTGGTGAAGGCCGAGACCGACGCGATCCGCACGAGCAAGCCGGGCGTGGCCAGGATCATTCTCACCGCGGGCCCGTCCGGTGCCGCGCCGATCAGCGAACTCGACAAGCGTTTGGTGATCAAGCTCGACGTGAATCAATCTCGCCAGAAGACGATCTTGTTTTTGACCGGTCGCTATGACGCCGTCGAGATCGAGGACATCGACCAGGCGCGGACGGACATCGAAAATCGCCTGCTCATCCCGTCTCTGCAAGATCTCGTGGGCGGCGATCTCGAGTCCTCCAAGATTCTCTATGCGAAAGTCGAAAGCGCCCTCCTGGGTTTGAACTTGCGCCGGCCGGGCCCCGAGGGAGCGGGCATGCGCTCCAAGGCCAACGGCCTCAGCATCGTCATCGCAGACCGTTTCGGCGTGGCGCCTAACGGACTCGCGCTCGACGGAAAGGCTTCGGAGACCGCCCTGCGCGAGTTTGCGGTCAAGGCCTTGGACGCGATCGCGGGCGGTTACACGGTGACCAGCGGCTTGACGGCGCGTCTGGGTTTCGCGCTTGCGGTCCAACCGTTGGTGTTGGACGCAAACGAGTACGCACGCGCCATCAAAACCCTGCGCGAAGTGGGCGAGGCCTACAAGGGGACCCGACAGATCGACTCCTTGCTGTTCGGCAAGCGCACGCAAACGTCCACGTCGACTGACCGCGCTTCTCTTGCCAAGGTGCTCGTAAAGTTCGACTCGCCGAAAGTCGAGATCCTTAAGTTCCTCGACGACATGCCTTACTCTCACCAAGAAGAAGGGCGCATCCTCACGGACGGCCTGCGCGCCGACCTCCAGGCCCAGGGCATTTGGGTCGATTTGGAAGTGGTCGTTCCGACGACCGAGGCTGCGGTGGGCGAACTGAACCGCCTGGTGGATGCTGTCCGCGCGACACTGAACACGAGCCATGTCGCCGCTCGTTCGATCAAGAAACTGCGCTTGGGTCTTTCCGATAAGCACGAGCTCGCTTCGGGCGTGCTCTCCTTGGCCCTTCCTAGCCGCGATCCGCGTACGGTCGCCGACTTCCTCAACTCCCTCTAAACGAGAACGGCACGGAGATTATGAAAATGAATACGAATCGCGCGACTTGGATCACGTCCCTAACCCTCGTGGGCGTCAGCCTTGCGGCTTGCGGCAAAAAGGAGGCACCCAAGGAAACCCCCAAGCGGGTGGTGAAAGCCTTCGAATCGCAAAACCGCGATCAGCTGATCCGCGACCTGGGCCTGGATCTCAAGATCCCCGTCACGGTAGATCCGTCCCTTGGCGTGGAAAGCGAGTTCTACGTGAACCACGCTCTTCGCGTGCTCAACGACCATCGAGATCGTTTGCGCGCCCGCAGCGGCAGCGTGCACGGGATCTTCATTACGTCCAACTTCGGCTCCACCCAGACCGACAAGTTTCTCACCGTGAACATCTCGGTGAATGCCCCGGCTCCCGAGATCGTCCAGTACATCGAAACGCTCTCGCGCGACTTCGCGCTCGTCCAAGCGCTGGCCGAGTATCCGGTAAAGCTGAGTCTTGATCGAGTGCCGGTGGATCTCATCGGCTTGGACGCCGCGCGCGCCAAGGCCCTCCTGCCGAAGCTCGAAAAATCCCTGAAAGGAATCAGCCTTAAGCTGGAGAGAATGGCGCTCATCCTTTCGGATCGTAGCGCGGTGATGCTGGATCCCGCCGGAATGGGCAGCGGCGCTATTGTCGTAAACATAGATGCCACTCAAGAAGAACTCGACCAACTCATGGTGAAATCGCTCCTGGCTAAGCGCAAGGCGGTGGACGTGATCGGTCGCGCGCGCAAGCTCGTCAACTACGACCTCGCCATTCAGCCGGGCGAACTGAGCCCTGACGAAGCGATCATGGCGCTGGACCTTATCGACGCCTGGTCGATGCTTCCCGGTGCCCAGCTCTCCGAGCGTCGGGTGAAGAAAGTCTACGTTGGCCGCCGTTACGAGGCGAGCTCCGCCAAGACTCCGGCCGCGGACCTTATTGCGATCATCGATTTCCGGGCGCAGCCCCAAGTGGCGCTGGATTTCCTGCAGCGCATGCCGTTCTCGTATGCTGAGCGCATGGCCGTCGTGATCTCGGAGCTCAAGGCGGAACTCGATCGTCGCTTCCCGGATTCTCAGATCGTGGTGGAAGGCCGGGTGGTTCCTACGGAAGACGCCGTGATCGACGCGGCCCAGCGCCTGAACGACGAGATCCTGATGGCGATCACCGCGGAGCGGTTGGCACTCGGCATCAGTCGCATCATCCTGGGAGGCGGCGCTTCGATCGACTTGTCGGCGAATACGCTAACGGTGCCTGTCACGGCTCTGGCTGGGCAGATCGGTTCCTACCTGGACAACGTGATTCGTCAGCGTCTCGACCGCGACGCCCAAACACGTTGCCAGTCGTTGGTGAACGATCTTGCTCGCGACTACTCGAGCCTTACGGTGTCCGCCAACAGCTCGCTTTGCACCGTTAACCCACAGGGAGCGGTTCCGGCCATGGAATCGACTGTTCGCGCCCTTCGGGACGGCTTGGACCGCGAGTTGCTTACGAAGTTCGCCACGCGTCGGATTGAGATCGTGAACGGTGCGGAAGTGGCGGCGGCGTACGACGTGTCGTACAACTCCCTTCGCGTGAGTTTCGGTCGTGTTTCTGCGGAACAAGTGCGCTCCACGATGGACGCCGAGCGAGCTCGTCGCGAGAAAGTCGTCAGCGATGAGATCAAGTCTCTTTTGACGAGTATCCCTTCGAGTCTTTCGAGCCAGGGGCTCACCGTTGAGCTCCTCGATCGTTCGAGCGTGAGCTGGAACGAATCCACGCTGCCGCAGCTGCGCAAGTTAGCGCAGACGATCTCGTACGGAATCTCGGCTGAGCAAGCCAAGAAGCTCGGCTTGAAGAAGCTAGAGATCGCGGGAGCTGGCATCAAGGCCGTCTGGGTTCAGGCCGAAAAGAAGCTGGTCGTGGCCGTCGATCTTACGGACTCCTCGGTGATCGAGGAAGTCGTAAAGAAGGAACTGGCGCGTCGCGACGCAGCGTCTGTGGCTCGCGTTAGCAACTGAGGTTTGTTCGAGCTCAGTCGGGATCGCGAGGAAGGAAGCGGTCCTCTCCCAGTCGGTCCTTGAGGTTCAGAAACGATTCCAGGCTCTGCTCGATGAGCAGGGCCTGATCGCGTTTGCGAATTCCTCGAATCAACGGCACCCATTTTCCCGAAGCAAGACGAGTCTCCACCTTGACGGCGACGGAGCGCTTCTGACGTGAGCTTCGGTATTCGCGCAAGGCAATGGAGCGAATCTCCGATACTGGAATCTCTCGACCGCCAAACCAGGGCAGGGGGCCGACTCGCACCAGGAGACGTTCTCGGTCGACTCGGATTCGAGTGCGGTTGAGCAGTTGTGCCAGGGCCGTGTACGCAAAGGCGATCGCAATCCAGGGATGCGGCATGAGCAGGTCGGCGTGAAACTCGCCGCGCTGGAGGTAGGCGATCCAAGGCTGGCGGAAAATGAGCCATGAGAAGCCGCCCCAGCCGACGGCGGTGACCACCCAAAAGGGGCCCAGGATGGGATGAAACCAACGGTGCGTGAGCTCCACGAACGATCCCTCTCGCTGAATCTGGATGCCCGAGGCGGCGTGGACGCGTTTTTTGGCCATACAGCTCTATCGGCGAGCGGTACAATTTTAATGATTCGGCGATTTTTGGGCCGGTCCGTCTTCCCTTAGGGGCTAGGGGCGTGGGATTCTCGAAGGCAGAGGGATAACTCTATGTTGATTGCTGGACTCTTGGGGCTGATGTCGTGGTTTTCTCCGGCCGGGGGAAGGGCGTGGTTCTATCATCCGCTTGATGGCACCTACGTATACGAGACTTGTAGGACCGAGCTCAATTTTTCCAATGCCACGGACGATTTTCGCCTGACGAAGCTGAAGATTCGCTGCGATCAAGGACCTTGGTTTCTTTTCGAACAAGCGCACGAGGGAGTGACGCTCCAGAAGAAGGGTTCGAGCCTGATCCACGGCGATCGAGTCGTGGGTGAGTTTGGCAGCGACTTCGTTCGCTTCACCACGACCGACACTTGGGACGCCGAGAACTTCGTGCAGCTTAAGGGCTTGGCAGGCGGCACGCCGTCTCTTCAGTGGTACGTAAGCAGTTCCGACTACCAAAGCTTCGATGTGCTCGCCGACGGCTTCGAGACCGACTCGACTCAGGGGCGATCAACGTTCTCCACTCCGTAGCTAGACTTTTGCTCAGCCAGTTCCGAGGTGACCCGCGTGACGATCGTGTGCAGCGTGGGCAGCATTTTCTTGGCCTCCTCGGCAACGTTTGCCGTCTCTTCCATGTTTTCCATCCGGTTGCAGAGCTCTGACAGACCCTTGGCTCCCAGGCCGGCGCTGCTCGACTTGAGGGCATGGGCGCTGGTGCGCACGGCCTTGCTGTCTCCGCTCTCGATGGCTCTCTCGATACGCGTGACGTAACTCGGGAGGTTCTCCAGGTATATGCAGATAAGTTTGTGCACCAGCTTGCGATCCGTTTGCTCGGCGAGTTTTCCGAGCACGGCGGTGTCCACCAGCGAGGTTTCCTCCATGGGCAACCAGCGGTTCAACATAGCCGCGAGGTCGGCTTTTCTGAGCGGCTTTGCCAGGTAGTCATCCATTCCTGCGGCAAGGCACTTCTCGCGGTCGCCCGCCATGGCGTGAGCTGTCATGGCGACGATCGGCACGGGCTGCGAGTTCGTTGTCGAGGACCCGCGTAGGGCGCGTGCCGCCTCGTATCCGTCCATTTCGGGCATCTGACAATCCAGGAAAATCAGATCAAAACTTTCTTTTGTCAGGGCCTCGAGCACTTGGCGTCCATTTCCCACGACGTGTACAGAACAACCCATGAGTTCCAGAAGTGTCTTGGCGAGCACCTGATTGACTTCGTTGTCTTCGGCCACCAGTACCCTCCCGCGCGCTCCGGGAACTGTGTTCGACGGCACGAGGGGCGGTGGCGCTGGAGTGGGATTCTTGGCAATCTGCACGTGTGGTTCCGCGAAGGCAGGTCGCTGGCGCCCTTCGGCCTTAGTGACGGGCGCCGGATCAAAAAGCGGAATCACAAAGCTAAACAGGGATCCATGGCCCTCCCGACTCTCGACTTCAAGGTAGCCGTTCATGAGCTCGACGATGCGTTTGGCGATCGAAAGTCCTAGCCCCGTGCCGCCGTACTTAGAAGCCACGGTAGAGTCGCCCTGGGTAAACGGAATAAACAGACGGTCGAGAGCCTGGTCGGAAAGTCCGATGCCCGTATCCTGCACGGCAAAGCGAATCTGAGGGTGGAAGCCGCCGAAGCCCGACTCCACGGTCACATTCAGCTCTACGGAACCTTGTTTGGTAAACTTCACGGCGTTGCCGATAAGATTAAACAGGACTTGCGCAATCCGATCGGCGTCTCCTTGAAGTAAATCTGGCACGCGACCATCCACGGAGTAGCGAAGCACGAGACCTTTTTGATGGGCCTTGGCTGCGAAAAGCTTGGTCGCGGAATCGATCAGCTGACGCGTGTTGAAATTGCGAATGACCAGGTCGAGCTTGCCGGCCTCGATCTTCGAAAAGTCGAGAATATCGTTGATGATCCTCAGGAGCGTGTCGCTGGAGCCGTGGATGGTTTCGGCGAAACTGCGGGACGTGGCGTCCAGATCGGTGCGGTCTTTGAGAAGTTCGGCATTCCCGATGATGCCGTTGAGCGGTGTGCGAATTTCGTGGCTCACGTTGGCCAAGAACTCCGACTTTAGCTGGGACGCCTTTTGCGCCATTTCCCGAGTACGGCGTAGATCGTGGGCGATGCGTTCCCGGCGCCGGGATTCCGCGTGGAAGAACCATAGCGACATTCCTGTGATGGCGACGGCGAGGAGGCCTCCGAACACCACGAAGCCCTTGGCGCGTGCCGACTCCGAACGCAGGCGTTTGGACTCCCGCTGAAAGAGATCCATCTGCGCCTTGTCGATCTCGTCGACGACGCCGAGCATGCGGTCCATGCGAATCTTGTCTTCGTTCATGTTGACCACTCGGCGCGCAAGCGTGGGACTGCCGCGGCGCATGGCGTTCACGGACTCTTCGAGGGTGGCGAGCTTGGCATCCAGGAGAGGGCGGATCTCGCGCCGCTTAGTGAGCAGTTCCCTGTCCTCATCGAGCACCCGCTCGAGCTCCGAGAGGCGTGCACGAACTTCCTTCACGGACTCTTGGTACTGCTCCAGGAAAATCGCACGGCTCGTGAGCAAGTATCCGCGTTGCGCGCTCTCGGCTTCTTTTAGGGGCGTGCGGACATCGTCGATGAGGGCCTGAATAATGAGTGCCCTCGTTTCCGTTCCCACGGCTCTCTCGAAACTCGAAATCGATCGATAAGAGATGACCGTGATCATCGCGACGAGAACGAGTCCGATCAAGATGCAGAAATAAGCAAAGCGCGACAAAAGGCGTTCCATCAAGCATCCCCCTCCCTGGACAAGGACTAGTCTATCGGACTCCATGGCGCGAGACCCATGTTCGGTTCGAGCAAGGCCTGTTTGGCTCGGCGAAAGATAAGACTCAGTTTGGTCAGGTTCAGCGGCTTTGCGACGTAGTCTTGTGCACCCGCCTCGAAAGCGCGAGCTCGGGTGCGCAGGTCATTCGAGGCCGACACCATCACGACTGGAGTATGGACGTAGAGCGGATTGCTCCGGATTTCGCTAAGCAACCGAAGTCCCTCGCCGTCCCATAGGTTGTAGTTCAACAGCACCAAATCAAAGGGGCGAGAGGATTTGCTGAGGAGCTCCCGTGCCTCGCCTCCGGAGGCTGCCATTTTGTAGTCGGTCTCTCCGATTTTCTGACACAGACAGGCCACTAATATCCGGTATTCAACGACGTCTTCGACTACCAGAGTATGGAGGCCCACGACGGGGCACTCAAGCCGAGGCATGCGCATCATTTGAGTGTGCGCCACCGAGATGGAAGGGTTCACCGCGCGGGTGTGAAGATTTCTCCATATACGCTCCAACGGGTGCTGATTTCCGTATGAGATTCTAGGGTCGGAGGGGTCAGAGTATGATGACGAGAAAACGCAACAAGGAAGCTATGAACCGCAAGAAACGTGTCCTCGTGGTGGAGGATGACGGCGCACTTGAGCATTTCTGGGAGTTCATTCTCGATAGGGTGGGCCCTCACGTGGAGATGGCCTGGGCCGAGAGCGTCGAAGAGGCCGAAGCCCTTCTCGCAAAAGAAAAGGAACGGGGCCGGGATTTCGATCTCCTGATCGTGGACATTTATCTGCTGGGCGGAAAAACGGGCTTAGAGATGTGGGAAAAGCATCGCAATGAAGCGGGTGCACCCCCCTTCATCGTGACTTCAAGCCTCTCGACGGGCCAATTCATCAAAGCCGGCGGCACCGGACCTGGTTTGCCCTGCTACCTGCAGAAGCCCTTGGACCCTAAGGAGTGTATTCCGATGATCGAGGGGCTGCTGAGTCGTCCCCATGCTCCTGCGGCTTAATCGAGCTGCGTCAAAGCGTCGTCAAGTACTCAAGTCCTGCTGGTTTCGTACCGAAAAG